>ERZ857480.16143-NODE-24752-length-592126-cov-121.3222_pt1 | contig 592126 bp, 506 predicted proteins | sample MGYA00519767_ERZ857480 | MGnify/ENA primary metagenome ERZ857480 (study PRJEB31778, sample SAMEA3449210) | human gut metagenome | biome: human gut; feature: human-associated habitat; material: faeces | place: United Kingdom | collected 2010/2012 ...
CGTACCGTTCCAAGCAAGCCGCGCGACTTCGCGCAGGACTTTATATTTAAGATACTGTACCTTAGTGTCGAATTTTCTCATTGATATCCCCCTTAGAAATAGCTGACCTTGACTCTCTTGCCCATCTCTTTGAGGCAGGCGCAGAGCTCCTTGACAAGGTTCATCTTTATATTGAAATTGATAGGCAGATCGGGATTCTGATGAGCCGGGTTGACGGCTCTGCCTACATAGAAGTTGATGTCGGTAGCCTCCTCGAACAGCATGCGGCATATGAGCGAAGCGCCGTCGCGCTTGAAGCCCCATTCCTCATACAGCTCGTTTTTGCCCAGAGCATCTTTGGCATACTCAATGACCTTGTTTATCGTTATGACTCCCTCGGTCACCAGATCAACGCCCTCAATCTCCGCAATCGGCGGAACATCGCTCTGTTCAAAATTGAGGCTCGCCTTGAGCGGCTTGCCCAGATATTTGGCGGCGATGGACGAAGTTGTGCCGCCGCAGATGATGTGCTTGCCCTCTTTTGAGAAGAAGAGCGACATCATTCGGTCGCAGTCGTCGGGATTGCGCGGCGGGCCGAAGAGAAGGTTCATCGGTTCGCGCTTGCGTATCTTGACAACGCAAGCAGTCGCATCGTCTCCTGGATGACCGCCGTAGAGCTTGTCGCACTCGTCAACGAGCATCGTCGAAAGCGTTTTCGCCGTGTATCCGACAGGCACAAGCCCGGACATAAAGTCCGCGATATCGTCGCGCTTCCAGCCGAAGTTGAAAGCAGTTCCGATTCCCGCGTGCGGGCAGCCGTCACTCATCGCGACGAAAACATCGCCCTCCTGAAGCTTTATCTGCGACTTGAAAATGTTCTTTCCGCCGATGTTCAGCTCCGTCTCCGTATATTTAAACGGCTCGCAGTCGCGTATCATTATAACATGTGGATTGTCGTATTGAATTATCTCGGCGGTCTCGTTGTTTATGAGGTGTATGATGGTGAAGGTCGAATATGCGACTCCGCGCACCGAGCATATCGGCAGGGTGGCGGCTATGGTCGCCACGCACTCTTCGAGCGGCAGACCTTCAGCCATCATCGTTGATATTATTTTTGAGGTGAGGGTGGAGAGAATGCTGGCTTTGACGCCGCTTCCGAGTCCGTCCGCGAGCACGATGACGGTTGAATTTTCGTCCTGTTCAATTATGTCAACGTGATCGCCGCAGAGCTGTTCGCCCTCGTGATTTATACTCTTCCAGCCTATCTCGGCGCAGAGGTTATTCATTGCTGATCGACTCCTTGAGCTTGGATAGCGCTATCTTTGTTTCTGCCGCCGTCTCGCCGAGCAGCGACGCAATCTCCTGAACGATACGCATCTGCTTGTCAACGACTTTGTCGGCTATTTCAACCGTCTGGCGGCTGATGTTTTCTTTCTGTTCGCGCACAGTCTCCTCCTGCGTAACGTCGCGCATTATGCAGATGAGCAGGCGGTATTCCTTATCGTATATTATAGTCTCCTCAACATACTTGTCGTATTCGGCGAGATACATGCGCTTGTCGTGCATATTTCTGCCTGTTTGAAGAACGTTTAAGAAATCCTTGGGATCGAGCACGCGCACAACGCCGTCTCCGAGAATGTCGGAGGGGGAGCGAAGATTCATTATCTTGAGCGCAGCCTTGTTTATCTGCTGAACCTCGAGCTTTTCGTTGAGCAGAATAAGTCCGTTCGGAGTGTTGCGCACGATGTTGTCCGAGAAGCTCTCCGCCTTGTCCTTAAGATAGGGCAGGCACATCGATATCTCCGCCTTGCCGTGATATATGGCGATAGCCTTTTCGCGGCAGGTGTTGTATCCGCAGGAGCCGCAGTTGAGCTCATCCGAGGGCTTGGTCTTGCCCATGCGGTGAAGAATCTCGGTTATCTCTGCCTCCGACGGGGGCTGAAGTCTGCGCTCGATGACGGTGAAGTTCTTCTGAAGCTCGTAGCTGTCCGGCTGTTTGACTTCAAAATCCTTGTCGCCGGCGAACTGCGCCACAGCCATGTAGTCTTTTACGGGCGCGCGGTGGAATTTTTCCATTACCGGACCGCCGATGCAGCTGCCGGAGCAGGCGGACATCTCGATAAAGCAGTTATGTATTTTGCCGTTTTCAATGTCCTTGAGCGCCGCCATGCAGTTTTCAACGCCGTCTATCGCCATGTAGGTATATTTCGGGTTGTCCTGCGCCATGGTCTTGAGTATGCCGCCGGTCGTCGGGAAGAAGCGCGCACGGCTGTGCTCGTCCGAGTCCGTCTCGCGGGCAAGCTCAACGCCTGCCGACTTGAACCAACTTGTCAGCTCGTCAAAAGTCAGAACCGCGTCAACTATGCCCTCGTAGTATTGCGCCTCATCCTTTTTGGCAACACAGGGGCCGACAAAAACGGTCTTTGCGTTCGGGTATCTGCGCTTTATATCCTTGCAGTGAGCCTGCATGGGGGAGAGCACGTTTGCAAGAAACGGCAGCTCCGCAGGAAAATATTTTTGGATGAGCAGGTTGATCGAGTGGCAGCAGGAGGAGATGATGATATCTCTCGTGTCGCTGTCGATCATATGCTCATATTCTGTCTTGACTATTGTTGCGCCGACGGCGGTCTCCTCGGCGTCGAAAAAGCCGAGCTTTTTGAGCGCTTCGCGCATCGCGTTTATGCCCACGCCCTCATAGTTTGCAATGAAAGACGGAGCGAGGCTGACGATGACCGGGTCGCTGCTCTGGAGCAGGACTTTTACTTTTTCGGTCTCGTCAACTATCTGCTTTGCATCCTGCGGACATACGACAAAGCACTGACCGCAGAGGATACATTCGTTGCCGATAATATATGCCTGATTGCCCGAGAAGCGTATAGACTTCACCGGGCAATGACGGATACATTTATAGCAGTTTTTACAGTTGGATTTTTTAAGAGTCAGGCAATCCATGCCGTTACACCCTCTCTTCCCTTATCCGTTTTAGTACCTTCTCCTCAAAGAAGTTGTTGAACCCCTCCGGCGTTATTCCGGTGTAGACATCGTCGTCGACCGATATAGTCACGCCCTCGCGGTTGCACCTGCCGGTGCAGAAGCTGCCGGCAAGTGTAACATCGTTTTCGAGGTCATATTTTTTCAGAGCGTCCTCAAACAGCCCGACGATCTTTTCCGAACCCTTGAGGTGACAGGCAGAGCCTACGCAAATCTGGATTATCATATGTTTCAGACCTTTGCAAGAACGTTTTCGCTGAAGAAGTCTTTGACTGTATCGGGCTTCACGGAGAAGAACTTGTCGTCCACCGTGACGCAGACGCCCTGCTGGCATTTGCCCATGCAGAAGGTGCCGGAGAGCTCTACCTTGTCGTCAAGATTGTTTTCTCTTATAAGGTACTGAAGCTGTTCGACTACCTGGCGCGATCCCTTGATGTGGCAGGAGGAACCGATGCAAACGGTTATTTTCATTCATTTCACCTCTTTCACGAGTAATCAACAACATCGATCCACGAGTGGAGGAATTCGCGCTCCGCAGCGTTGCCCTTGACCGTCTGTGATGCGGCAACGATGGGCATCCATTTCTGGACATACTGTATCGCGGTGTCGCTCTTCTCGCAGAAAAGATTCAGATACTTCTTCGCGGCGTCGATATCTCCGTTGAGCCAGAAGAGGAGATATGTGCGCGCGGCGTCGGCTGAGGCATTGCCCTGGGTGGCGTGCGACCAGTCGATGATATAAGGCGTGCCGTCGTCGGTGATTATAACGTTCGAGGGGTTGAAGTCGCCGTGGCAGACCTTGTTGTGCTTGGGCATCGACTCAAGGCGGGTGTGCAGGTCATATCTGACCGTTGCAGAAAGATCGGTCTGGCAGATCTTTCTGTTCATCTTGTCCTTTAGTTTGTTGAGCAGGGGGCAGGTCTTTGAGTGCATCTCGAGCTGGAGGTCGACGAAAAGATTGAGATATTCGTCCTTCTTCTCGGGATTCTCCTGCATCAGCTGCGCAAGCGTCTTGCCCTTGATATAGTCGGACACTATTGTCCATTTGCCGTCGATGACCGTAACCTCGAGAACTCTCGGAATATTGAGTCCGGTCTCTTCGATACGCGCCTGGTTGAGCGCCTCGTTGAGTACGTCGGCTTTGGAATAGCCTTCGTTGAAAACCTTGAGGCAGCGGTCGCCGTCGCGGTAGACTGTCTTGTTGTTCCTTACTGCTATGATTCTGTCAAGATTCATTGTGAACCCTCCTTATGCCTTATTCTTGCCGTTCTCCGCTCTGCGGTAAGCCTGCTTGAAGTTGTGGGCGCTGTCGTCCTCGGCAATATCTGCCTCGGTCGGCATGGGCTTCTCTTCAAAGTGCTTCTTGCCGTAGTATGCGTTGAGATACATCTGCTTTATCTCGCTCATGAGCGGGTATCTCGGGTTTGCGCCGGTGCACTGGTCATCGAATGCGTTCTCGGTCATCTCGTCGAGAGTGTCGAGGAAGTATTTCTCGTCAATGCCGTAGTCTTTGATTGTCTTCTTTATTCCGACGCGCTCCTTGAGCTCGTTGATAGCTTTTATAAGATTCTCAAGCTTCTCCTTGTCGTTCTTGCCGCCGAGCCCGAGGCTGTCGGCAACCTCTGCGTAGCGGGCAAGGGTGTGCGGATGGTCGTACTGCGGGAAAGTGCCCATCTTGGCGGGAGCTTCCGCCGCGTTGAAGCGCAGAACCTCTTCAATCATCAGCGCGTTTGCAACGCCGTGGGGGAGGTGGTGATAAGCGCCGAGCTTATGCGCCATGGAGTGGCAGACACCGAGGAAAGCATTTGCAAAAGCCATACCTGCCATTGTTGCGGCGTTCGCCATCTTCTCGCGGGCTTCGACATCGGTCTGGCCGTTCTCGTATGCGCGGGGCAGATAGTCGAATATGACCTTGAGCGCCTGCTTTGCGAGTCCGTCGGTGTAGTCGGTAGCCATAACGGAAGCGTAAGCTTCGAGCGCGTGGGTGACTGCGTCTATACCGGAAGCGGCGGTCAGTCCTCTGGGCGCGCTCATATGGAAATCCGTGTCAACTATTGCCATGTTGGGCATGAGCTGATAGTCGGCAAGGGGATACTTTATGCCGGTGGTCTCGTCGGTGATAACGGCGAAGGGAGTTACCTCGCTGCCGGTACCTGCCGAGGTCGGGATGGCGATGAAATATGCCTTTTCGCCCATCTTTGGGAAGGTGTAGACACGCTTGCGGATATCCATGAAGCGCATTGCCATATCCATGAAGTCCGCCTCGGGATGCTCATAGAGAACCCACATGATTTTTGCCGCATCCATCGCGGAGCCGCCGCCCAGGGCGATTATCGTGTCGGGCTCGAAGGCTCTCATCTGCTCAACGCCCTTTTCGGCGCACTGGAGCGTCGGATCGGGAGCAACGTCGCCGAAGGTCGCGTGTACTATGCCCATCTCGTCGAGCTTATCGGTTATCGGCTTGGTGTAGCCGTTTTTGTAAAGGAAGTTGTCGGTGACTATGAACGCTCTCTTCTTGCCCATGATGTTCTTGAGCTCATCGAGAGCGACGGGCAGGCAGCCCTTCTTGATATAGACCTTTTCAGGTGCTCTGAACCAAAGCATATTCTCTCTCCTCTCAGCCACAGTCTTGATGTTGATAAGATGCTTGACGCCGACGTTCTCGCTGACGCTGTTGCCGCCCCATGAGCCGCAGCCGAGGGTGAGCGAGGGCGCGAGCTTGAAGTTGTAGAGATCGCCGATGCCGCCGTGTGAGGAGGGGGTGTTGACGAGAATACGGCAGGTCTTCATGCGCGCCGCGAACTCGTCGAGCTTCTCATGCTCGGTTATTTCATTGAGATATATCGAAGACGTGTGGCCGTAGCCGCCGTCTGCAATAAGCTGTTCAGCCTTGTTGAATGCGTCGTGAATGTCCTCAGCCTTGTACATTGCAAGCACGGGGGAGAGCTTCTCGTGAGCGAACTCCTCGGAGAGCTCGACGCTCTCGACTTCGCCGATAAGTATCTTCGTGCCCTCGGGAACGGTTACTCCCGCAAGCTCTGCGATTCTGAAAGCCGATTGACCGACTATCTTTGCGTTGAGCGCGCCGTTTATAAGAATGGTCTTTCTGACTTTCTCGGTCTCCTCGGAGTCGAGGAAGTAGCATCCGCGAGCCGCGAACTCTGTCTTAACTGCGTCGTAGACATTCTGATGAACTATAACGGACTGCTCGGATGCGCAGATCATGCCGTTGTCGAATGTCTTGGAGTGGATTATCGAGTTGACAGCGAGGACGATATCTGCGGTGTCGTCGATTATAGCGGGCGTGTTGCCGGCGCCGACGCCGACTGCGGGCTTGCCGGAGGAATATGCCGCCTTGACCATTCCGGGACCGCCGGTGGCGAGGATTATATCCGCCTCTTTCATAACGAGGTTCGTCATCTCAAGGCTCGGAGTGTCGATCCACTCAATGATACCCTCGGGAGCGCCGGCCTTAACCGCTGCGTCGAGGATAACCTTTGCCGCGGCCGCGGTCGACTGCTTGGCGCGGGGATGGGGGCTGATGATAATAGCGTTTCTGGTCTTGAGGGCAAGCAGGCACTTGAATATAGCGGTGGAGGTTGGGTTCGTCGTGGGTATGACCGCCGCGATAACGCCGACGGGCTCGGCAATCTTCTTTATGCCGTATGCCTTGTCCTCTTCAATTATACCACAGGTTTTTGTGTTTTTGTAGGCATTGTAAATATATTCTGCCGCGTAGTTGTTCTTTATGACCTTATCTTCAACAACGCCCATGCCTGTCTCTTCGACCGCCATCTTTGCAAGCGGTATTCTCGCCTTGTTTGCGGCGGAAGCGGCGGCGAGGAAGATTTTGTCTACCTGCTCCTGGGTGTAAGTTGAAAACTTCTTCTCTGCTTCTTTGAGCGAAGTGAGAGCTGATTCAAGTGTTTCAACGCTGTCGATGATTTTTCTTTCGTTGTTCATGATTTTTATCCCCCTAAACGGTTTACTGTTTTATCTGTGTTTTCAGGTGTGCGAGCGAGAGAGCCATGTTTTCATATTGGATCGCTACACCCTCGGGTGCTGTGAGTTTGCACGGCGCAAAACTCATTATGGCTTTTATGCCGCTTTGACAGAGTTTGTCGCATACTTCCTGCGCCGCCTTTGCCGGCACTGCAATGACTCCGATGCTGACATTGTTTTCTTTGCAGAAATCGTGCAGTCCGTCAATCGGCAGTATCGGTTTTCCGCTTGCGTTATTCTGCGAAACCTCCGTGTCAAACGCCGCGAGAATGTCGAGCCCGTAGTCGGAAAATCCGCCGTAGTCGAGCAGAGCTCTTCCGAGCTTTCCCGCGCCGACTATCACCGTCTTGCCGTTGCGGCTGTCGATGAGACATTCAAGGCTCGCTTTGAGGTCGGATACGGTGTAACCTATCCTCGGCTTGCCGGAGCCGCATATCGCTCCGAGATCCTTTCGAACCTGAACTTCGCCGAAGCCCAATGCCTTTGCTATCGTTGTCGCCGAGACCGTTTCGACATCTTGCGGCAGACTCTCAATAAATTTGAGATAAACAGGGATGCGCCCCAGAGCAGCTCTGGACACGTCCGTAGTTTTCATGCTGCACCTCCCGAAAAGTAGTAGTCTGACTTCTGACCAATACTATTCTATCGCATAACGGGACAAAAGGGAATTACGACTTTTATATATCGATATTATTGATATCGATATACCTTTACCTTTATTCGGCATAGTTTACAGATAGAGGGGGATATTCAGTTTTTTTATGGTGTTATTAACCTGAAACGAACTCTTTTTTTGCGTTTCCGTCGAGGTCTTTCCAGACAAATTTTTTGTTTTCGAGCGTCATGTAGCCGTGATGGCTGTCCTCTTTCGGTATCGAAACCGAACCGGGATTCATATATGTATAATCTTCATACTCAACGCACTTCGGAACATGCGTGTGCCCGTGCAGGAGAATGTCGCCTTTTTTCATAGGCGGAAGATTGTTTTCGTTGTATATATGTCCGTGCGTCGCGTAAATAATGCTGTTCCCTAGGTCTATTATCGCATAGTCGGCGAGAACCGGGAATTTCAGCACCATCTGGTCGACTTCAGCTTCGCAGTTTCCGCGCACGCAGAGAATCTCATCTTTCATCGCATTGAGCACCCCGATGACCTCTTTGGGCGCGTAGCCTTCCGGCAGGTCGTTTCGCGGACCGTGATAGAGTATATCGCCAAGCAGAAGCATACGGTCGGCGTTTTCGGCTTTGTATCTTTCAAGCATCTTTCGGCAGTAGTACGCGCTGCCGTGAATGTCGGATGCTATAAACCATTTCATTTTATATTTTCTCCTTTATCCGAAAGTCTTTCGCTTCGCTTTGACAAGCTGCTCTATAAACATGTTGTCAAGATCGGTCAGCTCATAATCCTTGCGGTGAACCAACACGTCTTTATATTTGCGTGTGTTCTCCGGGCAGACGCGCTGGATAAGCCCGTATCTGTCGAGCAGCTCCTGCGGAATGGGGGAGACCCACATGAAAGTGTCGGGGTTGCGCGAGAGCAGCTCAAACTGGCTTGCCCTCTCAAACACAAATATGCGCCTTTGCGAATTGTCCGGCAGCTCTTCTTTTTTGACTTCGGACAGCGGCAGGGACGGCACATACGGATCGGCGTGTGCTATCTCGATGCGGTCGCGAAGATCGTCGAAAGTGATGTTCTCTTTCTCTGCGAGCGTGCTGTTCTTACTCATGAGCAGAACATATTGAAACTCGGTTATAAGCTCGTAGGTGAGTCCTTTTTCGTCGAATGTCGATTTGTAATATTTGTCGTATCCTTCGGCGTAGCGGATTATGCAGAGCTTGTATTCATCCTGAAGAATGTTCTTCATCGAGCGCATTGAGTTAGTCTCTTTGTAGAATATCTCAACCGGAGTGTCCTTGTCGAGAAGCTTTGAAAACTCGGCGAATGCGTCGGTCACATAGCTTGCCCTCGGTACGGATATCGAGAATTTTTTCTTCTCGGTCGTACCCTTGCTGAACACTTCTTCGATAGCGTCGACCTGACGGAGTATCGAGCGGGCGTAGCGCACGAAAACCTCGCCGTCCGGCGTCAGCACCATTCCCTTTGCGCTTCGGTCGAATATGGTAACTCCGAGGCTCGCTTCGAGCTCTTTTATCGCTCTGCTGAGGTTGGGCTGGCTGACATAGAGCTTCTCAGAAGCTTTGTTTATAGACCCGGTCTCAGCCACTTCAACTGCGTATTTCAGATGAACAAGATTCATGCTGTGTCCTCCTGTGGATTGCGCCGATAAGATAGGCGGTTGAATGCAACACTATATATGTAAATATAATACCACATATATGCCGCAAAATCTACAACATTATAATAGCTCAGCCGCAAGAAATCAATAGCAATATAAAAGCACAAAAAAATATCCGCAGAGCTTAGTCTGCGGATAAAACTTTTGCGGTTATACAGTTGCTTCTTCTTTGCTTTCTCTGTGCGAGAACATCGGATTTTCGGGCGAGAATATGTTCACGGCGCGGTGGAGAACCTTGAGGTCTACCTGTGTTGCTTCGCCGCCGCATTCTCCGTCAAGCGTCCATATCTCGGGCTTTTCAAATGTGAGCTTTACTTCGGAAGCTTTTATGTATATAAGAGAGTCGCCGTCAAAGTCGCGTTTCATTATTCTGTGGAGCATGTTGAACGCCGCAAGCGGATTAGAGAGCTTGCGCACGAGCAGAAGCTCAAACTGACCGTCGTCAAGCTTGACATCATCTTTGTCAAATTTGAAAAGTCCCGCAACAGAAGTGGAATTTGAAAACGAGCCGAAATAGAAATCGTCCTCAAGCACATTTCCGTCATATTCTATTTTAATGTGTCTCGGCTTGACATCGGCGAGAGCGGGGATAAGATGCAGGAAAAAGCCGTTTATCATATATGCGCTGTATCCGAGCAGGTTTTTCATCTTCTGCGGGGTGCTGTATGATATCTTTGTGCCGGGGCCGAAGCAGGCGACATATGAAAACTGATGTCCGTTGTAGTCGCCGACATCGTATCCGTTCGTGTGCCCCGAGGCGATAAGCTCGGCGGCTTCGTTGAGCTTTGTCGGTATTCCGAGCGTCACTGCGAGGTCGTTTGTCGAACCCATCGGCAGATAGCCTATCGGAATATTTGCTCCCGCGCTCATCAGTCCGTTTATAGTCTCGTTGAGCGTGCCGTCTCCGCCGCAGCAGATAACAAGGTCGTGACCCTCCGCAAAGTCGCGCGCTATATTCACTGCGTCGCCCTGGCAGGTGGTGTATTTGATGGTGAAGTCAAAAACGCCGTCCGGAAAGGCGTTGATTATCTCACCGAGATCTGATCTCGTTCTGTTCTTTCCCGCGCAGGGATTGACTATCAGAAGTGCTTTTTTTCGTCTGTTTTCTGCTGCATTATTCATTTTTGTGCGGCCTCCCAAGTGTTCCCATATAATGACCGCGACAATCGTACCACTCGAATTTAAACAAATTGTGAACAAGTGCCTCGCAACGAAAAATATTCGGTAAAAAATTCTGATATATACTATATAGAAATAAAATCGGTGCTATAATAGTCGAAAAAGTCCGCGGAGGTTTATGATGATAAGAAATGTGCTCTTTGACTTGGATGATACGCTCTTCGATTTTCATAAGGCGGAGAAAATAGCCCTCACGAAAACACTTGTGCATTTCGGCATCGACCCGACCGAGGAGACACTGGCTCTCTACAGCACAATAAACGCAGCCCATTGGAAGCGCCTCGAACTCGGCGAAATCTCGCGCGAAGAAGTTAAAGTCGGGCGCTACCGCGAGCTGTTTAAAACGATAGGCGTCGAGTGCGATCCCGTAAAGGCGACTGCGTATTATGAAAGTATGCTCGCAATCGGCCACTATTTTATGCCCGGCGCGCCCGAGCTGCTCGAAGAGCTGCACGGAAAATACAGGCTCTATATCGTCTCAAACGGTACGGCAAAGGTGCAGGAGCGCAGGATAAGCAGCTCCGGAATCGCAAAATATATGGACGGCATATTTATATCCCAGCTTCTCGGAGTCAATAAGCCGGACAGGGAATTTTTTGATATCTGCTTTGCGAAGATACCGGACTTCTCCCGCGCCGAGACGGTAATAGTCGGCGACAGCCTCAGCTCCGATATAAAGGGCGGAATAAACGCCGATATAGCGACTGTCTGGTTCAATCCCAAGGGGCTCTCGAATGACGGTGGCATAAAACCCAACTTTACCGTAAAGACTCTTTCAGAGATACCCGCAGTTCTCCGTCAGATCAGCGCGAAAATATGAGACACGGCAAAACATAATATAAGCCCTGCGGCGGTCGGCAGAAGTGCGGCGATAACAGCCCATTTCATGCTGCCCGTCTCTTTTTTTACCGTTATCAGCGTTGTTGAGCACGGCCAGTGGAAAAGCATGAATATTATCACGCATATGGCTGTTTTTATGTCCCAGCCGTTTGCTGTAAGCAGTGTGTGCAGTGCGGCGCCGTCAGTCTGTGAGATGCCGCTGTCGGTGAGATAGCCCATGAGCATTATCGGCACAACAGTCTCGTTTGCCGGGAATCCGAGAATGAACGCAGTCAGAATGACTCCGTCCATGCCGAAGATCCGCGCGAGCGGGTCAAGAAAATCAGAACAGTATGAAAAAATGCTTGTGCCGTTTATTTTTATGTTTGCACTTATCCATATTATAAGCCCGGCGGGAGCCGCAACAGCCGCGGCGCGCCCCAGCACAAAGAGCGTGCGGTCGAATACGGAGCGCACTATAACTTTGCCTATCTGAGGTCGGCGATACGGCGGCAGCTCGAGCGTAAAGGACGACGGCACGCCGCGGAGAATTGTTTTCGAGAGCAGAGAGCAGGCGGCAAACGTCATGAGGACGGACAGAACTATGAGCGCCGTCAGCAGAGCGGCTCCGGCAAACGAGTTAAACGGAGCGGGCAGAGCGCCTGCGACAAACAGTGAAATCAGCGATATCAGCGTCGGGAATCGCCCGTTGCACGGCACGAATCCGTTCGTGACTGCCGCCATGAGGTGCTCGCGCGGCGAATCGATTATCCGGCATCCCGTAACTCCTGCCGCGTTGCAGCCGAATCCCATGCACATTGTTAATGCCTGTTTTCCGCACGCGCCGGATTTCTTGAACCTGTGGTCGAGATTGAAAGCTACCCTTGGAAGATATCCTGAATCTTCGAGCAGCGTGAACAGCGGAAAGAATATCGCCATCGGCGGGAGCATGACCGCAACGACCCATGTGAGCACTCTGTATACTCCGTCAATGAGCGCGCTCGTCAGAATATCGGGAGCGTTTATCAAATATAGTAATTGCCGCAGTTTTGCCCCGAGCGCGTCAAAAGCCGAAAACAGCAGATTTGACGGATAGTTGGCCCCGTATACAGTGAGCCACAGCACGGTGGCGAGAAGCAGGAGCATGGCGAAAATCCCGGCACGCCCCGTGAATATGCGGTCGAGCTTTCTGTCTGCCGCCGAGTGCTTTGCACTTGTTGTGACGCATTTTTTGAATATATCTTCAGCCCTCATAACGGCGGCTATTGCCGCTTTGTCGCGTATCATTTCATGCGTAAGCCCGAATCTGTCAATTACTTCATTTGCGAGCTTTGCCTCATCTTGCGCCGCGTCGGGAGCTTCAATTTCTCTCGAGAGTATTCGCATTGCATCGCGCCGCGGGTGGCTTGAATTTTCGCTCAGAGCGGGCGTGAGTATTTTTAGTGCTTCTTCGATTCCGCTCCCATAATGCACAAGCTCTATGGGAGCGGACTTTTTTGATATTACCGAGTCAACTGCGTCAATCAGCTCGTCGAGCCCCTTGCCGCTGCGCGCGCTCGTTCCGATTACGGGTACACCGAGCTCGCGCGACAGAGCGGGAATATCAACTGATATCTTCTTTCTCTTCGCCTCGTCCATGAGATTAATGCAAACGACAGTGCGCGGAGTTATTTCAATTATTTGCAAAACAAGATTCAGATTTCGCTCAAGGCATGTTGCGTCGCAAACAACTATGCAGGCGTCGGCATTTTCGCTGAGTATAAAGTCCCGCGCCACTTCCTCTTCAACCGAGTGCGTGAAGAGCGAGTATGTGCCGGGAAGATCGACCAGAATATGATTCTTTCCGTTTTTTCTGAACGACCCGCAGGCGGTGGCAACTGTTTTTCCCGTCCAGTTGCCGGTGTGCTGATTCATGCCGGTCAGAGCGTTGAACACCGTGCTTTTGCCGACGTTCGGATTCCCGGCGAGGGCTATCACAATATCGCCGGGATCAGATTTGAGAGCGGGCGTATTTGTGTCCATGCTGTGCTTTCCCGTTGAAGTGCGCGTCAATCCCAATTTTACCGCCTCCGCGCCGTCATATCTTGCTGACCGCTATTTTTGCGGCGTCTTCGCTTCTGAGTGCTATGACCGCGCCGCGAATTAAATACGCCGCCGGGTCGCCGGATATAGCTTTGCCGAGACACTCAACGCGCGTTCCGTCGATAAGACCGATGTCCTGCATTCTGCGCCGGTCGTTCGCGCCGAATCCGAGTTTGTTTACATATGCCTGTTCGCCGACCGATAATGTATTCAAAGAGACAAGACTCATAATTTGATTCACCCTTTAATATAAGTTTACCCGGGGAAAGAAAGTTTCCCGATACCATAATATCGGCATCTGCGAAAAGGGTGAATGAGCGTGGACGGCGGCGAAAAATTTTTTACTTTCAACGGCAGCGAATACAGGGGAGAATACGGACTCACGGCGTCGCAGGAGGATTATCTCGAGATGATTTGCCGCAACTGTCCGCAGTCCGGTTCGGTTCGCCTCGGCGTGCTTGCGCGAAAGATAAATGTCAGCGAATCGTCCGCATCTAAAATGGTGCATAAGCTCAGCGAGACAGGGCTCGTGACATTTGAAAAATACGGAACGATATATCTCACCAAGCGAGGAAGGGGAATAGGGGAGTATCTTATCTTTCGCCACGATGTTATAGAGAGCCTGCTGTGCCACATGAATTCGAGTGAATCCGAGCTGCGCCAGACCGAGCTTATTGAACACTTTCTCGACAGAAGAACTGTCGAAAATATATCCCGCTTTCTCGAGATACACCGATAAGGCTTTATCGATACATTTGCGCTTATATTTTTTGCACTTGAGTGTAATTTTTGACATATAATGCTAAAATATAAAATAAAACGCATTTTAATGTGCTATCATACACTTTGTAATAATGCAAATGGAGGGAAAACACTCATGGCAGAAAAAAAGACAGTGTTTCTCACCGGCGCTTCCGGCCATATGGGCTGGGCAGGCTTCAAAGAGCTTTACAAGAAAAAAGACAAGCTCAACATAGTCCTGCTTCTTCGCGACAGTGAGAAAAACAGAAAGAAATTCGCAAATTACCTTAATGATCCCAGCGTTAAAATCGTCTGGGGCGACCTGAAGAAATATGACGATGTCCTCAAGTGCGTTGAGGGTTCTGATTATGTTCTTCATGTCGGCGGAATGGTCTCGCCTTCGGCTGACTATTATCCGACAAAGACCATTCAGACCAACACCACCGCTGCTAAGAACATAGTTGACGCCGTTAAGGCTCAGCCCAACAAGGACGACATCAAGGTCGTTTATATCGGCACCGTTGCTCAGACGGGCGACAGAAACGCTCCTATCCATTGGGCAAGAACCGGTGACCCGATTAAAATCAGCATCTACGATCACTATGCGATAAGCAAGACCATCGCCGAGAGCATTTTCGCCGAGTCCGGTCTTAAGCATTGGGTATCTCTTCGTCAGTCCGGTATCCTTTATCCCGACATCCTCAAGAACATCGACCCCATCATGTTCCATGTTCCGATAAACGGCGTGCTTGAGTGGGCAACTGTTGAGGATTCCGGCCGCCTTCTTGCAAACATCTGCGAGCCCGACGTTCCCGAGGACTTCTGGAGAAAGTTCTACAACATCGGTAGCGGTAAGGAATACAGACTCACCAACTTCGAGTTCGAGGAGCTGCTCCTCGGCACTCTCGGCATCGGCTCCACCAAGAAGCTCTTTGATGCCAACTGGTTCATCCTCCGCAACTTCCACGGTCAGTGGTATGCTGACTCGGATAAGCTCGAGGAGTACCTGCACTTCAGAGCCAACATCCCCGTGAAGGCATACTTCAAGCAGATGATGACTCAGGTTGCACCTTACTATAAACTCGCTTTCCTTGCAAAGCCCTTCGCTGGTATTCTCAAGAAGACCTTCATGAAGAAGCTTGCAAACACCGAGATTTACGGCACCATGTGGTGGATCTCCAACAATGTTGAAGACAGAATCACCGCTTACTATGGTTCCAAGAAGAATTGGGAAGCTATCGGCAACTGGGATACCTTCAAGATCGAGCGTCCCACCGAGGAAGTTACCCTTCTTGACCACGGTTATGATGAGAGCAAGCCCGAGAGTGAGCTTGACCTCGAGGATATGAAGAAGGCTGCTGCTTTCCGCGGCGGCGAGTGCCTCTCGACCGAGATGACCAAGGGCGATCTGTTCACTCCTCTCAAGTGGAAGTGCGCTCACGGCCACGAGTTTGAGATGACCCCGAACCTTGTTCTCAAGGGCGGCCATTGGTGCCCGAAGGAGCTTCCCTCCGACAGCGAAGGCAAGAAGTTCCACTGGGCATATGACGCCGAAGCAAAGGTCAATCCGTTCTTTGCTCAGGTCTGGTATCCCCTCCACGATAAGGACGAGAACAACGAGTACGACGAGCGTATATTCAAGGGCTTCAGCGGCTTCGAGAATATATAATCGCTTAAAAAATCAAATTTTTTGGGAGCTGCTCAGAAATGGGCGGCTCTTTTTTTATTTGCTTTGGCGCGGTTTGGATAAAATAATATAAAAGCGGTGTTGACAAATACCACATGGGGGTATATAATCAAGCTAAAGACAGAAACGGGAGATGACAGAATGGAAAATGAAAATAAATGCTGCGAATGCTGTCGGCATAAGTCGACGCCGCGGAGCGACGATACAGTAAAAGCTCTTCAAAACAGGCTCAGCCGGATAATCGGTCAGCTCGGCGGAATAAAAAATATGCTCGACGATAACCGCTACTGCGGCGATATCCTCATTCAGCTTGCCGCTGCTCAGAATGCACTGAGAAATGTCGGCTATATTATACTCGAGGAGCATATGGAGACCTGTGTCGCCGAGGGTATAAAAAACGGCGACGATGAGGTCATAGCGGAGGCTGTGGAACTCATAAAGAAGCTCAAATAATCGGAGTGAGACAGATGGAAAAATTTGATGTTACCGGCATGACCTGTGCCGCGTGCAGCGCCCATGTTGAACGTGCGGTGCGCGGAGTTGAGGGTGTGAAAGAGGTGGCGGTCAGCCTGCTGACAAATTCCATGACCGTCGATTTCTCTTCACCCGCCACTGCCGAGAAAATATGCTCAGCCGTATCTGCGGCGGGTTATGGCGCATCGCCGCAGAATCAGGGCGGCAAAAAAGAAAACAAAAAAACATTGCTTGAAAGCAACGAGCCGAAAAAAATACTCCATAGGCTTATAACATCGGTCGTGCTGCTCCTCCCGCTGATGTATGTCTCGATGGGACATCTGATGTGGGGCTGGCCCGTGCCGCAGATATTTGCTTCGGATCCGCTTGCGATAGGACTTTATCAGCTCCTGTTGACGACAGCTGTTATGGTTATAAATCAGCGATTTTTCATCAGCGGAACCAAGAGTCTTCTTCACGGCGCGCCGAATATGGATACGCTCGTCTCCCTCGGAAGCGCGGCAGCTTATATATACAGTACAGCGGTGCTCTTTGAGATGTGCAACGCGGCAGTGAACGGCAATGTTCAGATGGCGATGCACCATCTCCACGGACTCTATTTTGAGTCTGCGGCAATGATACTGACGCTTATAACCGTCGGCAAATATCTTGAAGCCGTCAGCAAAGGGCGCACTACAGATGCGATAAAGAGCCTCATGGATCTCGCTCCGAAAACCGCCTGTGTGATAAGAGACGGCAAGGAGCAGGTTATACCCGCGGAGGAAGTCGTAAAGGGGGATACTTTCGTTGTCAGACCCGGCGAGAGCATCCCTGTTGACGGCAGAGTTATAAGCGGCGAGAGCGCGGTTGATGAATCGGCGCTTACCGGCGAGAGCATCCCTGTTGACAAAGCGCCGGGCAGTCTCGTCAGCGCGGCTACGCTCAATCAGAACGGATTTCTTACTTGCGAAGCGACGCGTGTCGGCGAGGATACAACGCTCAGCCAGATAATAGACATGGTCGAAAATGCCTCAGCAACAAAAGCCCCAATAGCGAAAATCGCCGATAAAGTGTCCAGTGTATTCGTCCCGACTGTTATGGCGATAGCTCTTGTTGCGGGCGTGGCGTGGCTTATTTCCGGTCGCCCGTTCAGCTTTGCGCTTGCCCGCGCAATAAGCGTTCTTGTCATCAGCTGCCCGTGCGCTCTCGGACTTGCAACTCCGGTCGCGATAATGGTCGGCAGCGGTATGGGCGCAAAGCGCGGAGTGCTGTTCAAGACTGCGACCGCGCTTGAACAGACCGGAAAAACTCAGATAGTCGTCCTCGACAAGACCGGAACGCTGACTCAGGGCAAGCCGCAGGTCACCGATATCGTGCCCGCCGACGGATTTAATAATGATTCGCTGCTGAAACTCGCGGCTTCGCTCGAGAGCAAGAGCGAACATCCGCTCGCCGCGGCGATAACGCGCAAGGCAGGGGAGAGCAATATAATCGCTGATGAGGCGCAGGGCTTCTCCGCTATGCCCGGTCACGGAGTCAGCGCGGAGATAAACGGAAAATCCGCGATAGGCGGCAATGCATCTCTGCTCAAAACAAAAGGAATTCTAGATTCTGCAATGGAAGCCGCCGGCGAGAGACTCGCAGGTGAGGGTAAAACGCCGTTGTATTTCGCCATTGACGGCAAGCTTGCCGGTATAATCGCGGTTGCCGATGTAGTAAAAGACGACAGCAAACAGGCAATATCCGAACTCCGGAGCATGGGTGTCAGAACCGTTATGCTCACGGGTGATAACAGGCGTACGGCACTCGCTGTGGCAAAGCAGATAGGCGTAGAAAATGTCGTGTCAGATGTGCTCCCGGGTGACAAGGCGGATGTGGTCAAAAAGCTCCAGAAGTACGGCACGGTCGCCATGGTCGGCGACGGCATAAACGATGCTCCTGCGCTCACTCAGGCGGATACGGGTATTGCAATAGGCGCTGGAGCCGATGTTGCGCTCGATGCGGCTGATGTTGTGCTGATGAAGTCGAGCGTCCGCGATGTTGCGGCATCGATACACCTTTCGCGCCAGGTTCTCAGGAATATTCATGAGAATTTGTTCTGGGCGTTCTTCTATAACTGCATCGGTATCCCAATCGCTGCAGGCGCGCTGATACCCGTGTTCAATATCGCGCTCAATCCCATGTTCGGTGCGGCGGCAATGAGTCTTTCGAGCTTCTGCGTTGTCACCAATGCGCTCAGACTCAATTTCTTCAAGCCTGATCGCCCGTTCAAAGGAAAGTCAAAACCGCCGGTCAAGCTCCCTGAGCTCATGCCGGCAGAAGAGAATATAAAAAATACGGAGGAAACAGCTATGAAAAAGACAGTTTATATCGAAGGTATGATGTGCAACCACTGCACAGCTCATGTTCAGAAGGCACTCGAAGCGCTCGACGGAGTTGAGAGCGTTGAAGTCAGCCTTGAGGACAAAAAAGCGGTGCTTACGCTCAAAAATGATGTCGATAACGCCGTTATAATGAACGCTGTCAAGGATGCCGGATACGAGCCGACAAAATGTGAATGATTTTTTAAATAAATCTTGCCATAACACTTGACATATCGAAAGTTATTTGTTAAAATAATTGCCGTCGTCACAGAACGGCAATTAACTGCGGGTGTAGTTCAATGGTAGAATTCCAGCCTTCCAAGCTGGTTACGTGGGTTCGATTCCCATCACCCGCTCCAATATGCGCTTGTAGCTCAGGTGGATAGAGCAACTGCCTTCTAAGCAGTGGGTCAGGGGTTCGAGTCCCTTCAAGCGCGCCAAGCCTGCGGGCATATCTCTTGATGTGCCCGCAGCAAACTAAATGGTGGGTATAGCTCAGTTGGTTAGAGTGCCAGGTTGTGGCCCTGGAGGTCATCGGTTCGAATCCGATTATCCACCCCAGCAAACCAACGCAAAGCAGAAATGTTTTGCGTTTTTTATATATTACCGATATTTTGGGGTGTAGCCAAGGGGTAAGGCAACGGACTTTGACTCCGTCATTCGCTGGTCCGAATCCAGCCATCCCAGCCAGAAACTCCCGCACTTTTGTGCGGGAGTTTTACTTATTACATCTTCACTATTCATTTTTCACTATATAAGTAAAAGTTTTATGATTTGCAGTAATTGTTGACTTTATTTAATTGTACGTACTGCGCTTAGAAATGCAACCGCTTTTCCAATTATGCGGATTTTATCCATTTCTTCTTCTATATATATTATATCGTTATAGAGTGGGTTTTCGGGATGAAGAACAATTTTTGATGGATATTTATATATCCTTTTTAATGTAACTTCGCCATCTATCAAAACTGCGGCTACTTCTCTGTCCTCGACGTAAGATTGTTCCTTTATATAGACAATATCACCGTCAAAAATACGAGCGTTTATCATACTGTCACCCCTAAAACTGATCGCAAAATCTGCATTGAGGCTTTCGTCTGCATTGATGAGAGCCTTGATATTTTCAGTTGCCAGAATAGATTCTTCACAGACTATTGTGCCAAGGAGTGGAACTTTTTTCATTTTGGGGAAAGGGATAATATTATCAGGAGTCTTGTATTCTACTTTGCCGGTTATAAAAGTTAATGGACTTAATTTGAGAATTTCGCTTAAAAGTGCGATTTTATCTCGCTTCATATTTTCAATATCACCGTGTTCCCATTTTCTTACAGTGCTTTTACCAACACCAACATAATCTCCTATATTTTCTAAAGTTAACCCAAGTTCTTGGCGTCGAGTGCGTATTATTTCTCCAATATTCATATACTTTTAACTCTCCTTTCATAAATTTATAATATCACAACGGTTTCTAAAAGGCAACTTAAATTTAAAAAAAGTTTCCATAAGTGTTTTTGTGACGTCGCCAGTTGTCAATTAGATGGTAGATTTATCCCCCAACATATGATAAAATATCTATATATAAACTAACCGGAGGATTGACGGCTTTTAATGAACGACAGGATGTTTACAAACAAAGACCTGCGGGCGATGATTATTCCGCTGTTTATCGAGCAATTTTTACTTTTGCTCGTCGGCATGGCGGATACATTTGTCGTCAGCTTCGTCGGCGATGCGGCGGTTTCCGGCGTGTCGCTCGTAAACTCCTTTAACACCGTCGCGATCTTCCTATTTTCCGCCCTCGCATCCGGCGGCGCTGTAATAATCAGTCAGTATATCGGCAGCAAAGATAACGAGCAGGCGGGCAAAGCCGCAAGTCAATTATTGATGTTTTCGGTTGTCAGCTCGGTTGTTATATCCGTTCTTATTCTCGTCTTTGAACGCCCACTTCTGAACCTGCTTTTCGGCAGGGTTGAGGATGATGTCATGGCGGCGTGCGTCGAGTATATGCGCATTACTGCATATTCGTTCCCGGCTCTCGCGGTTTATAACGCCGGTGCGGCGATGTGCCGCAGCGTCGGCAGAGCCGATGTGTCGATGTATATATCCGCCTTTGCAAACGCCGTCAATGTTGTCGGCAATATTATCGGCGTGTTCGTTCTTCACGCCGGTGTCGCGGGAGTTGCTTATCCGTCGCTGATAGCGCGGGCTATTTCCGCCGTCGCCGTCACTTGGTATTGCTTCATGCATCGGAAAACTCCCGTGAGATATACACTTTCCGGTATATTCGCGTGGCACGGCTCGTTGCTCAAAAAAGTGCTCGGAATAGCAGTCCCGAACGGCGTTGAAAACGGCGTCCATCAGCTCGTCAAAGTGGCGCTGAGCAGTATGGTCGCGCGGTTCGGTACATATCAGATAGCCGCAACTGGTGTGTCGCAGAGCATATGGTCGCTCGCAGCGCTGATGGGTATGGCGATGGCTCCGGTCTATACAACTGTCATCGGGCAGTGCATGGGCGCGGGAGATACGGAAGAGGCAAACCACTATTTCAAAAAGCTCAATAAATTGACATTCATTCTATCATTGGCGTGGAACACGGCTGTGTTCGCAATGACTCCGCTCTTGCTGAAATTCTTTGCCATATCCGATGAAGCCAAGCATCTTGTGCTCATCATGGTGCTCATCAATAACGCCATAAACGCTTTTGCCTATACATACGCAGGACCGCTCGGGAGCGGATTGAGAGCGGCGGGGGATGCGAAATTCACCATGACCGTCTCTGTTGTTCTGACTGTAGCCGCGAGGCTGTTCTTCTCTGCGCTGTTCGGTCTGTGGCTCAATATGGGCGCCGTAGGCGTGGCGATAGGCACGAGCATGGATCTGCTCTTTCGCGGAGCGATATTCTTTGTACGCTATAAAAATCAGAAATGGACTAAATTCAAACTTATATAAAGCCTATGAAAAGAAGAACTCTATCACTTATAATCTCCGGTCTGCTCGGCGTTATAGCCATATTATCCGGCATATATTTAATGGCGGCGAGCGTGACAAATTACATTGCCGAGTCTAAAAAGACGGACTGGATAGTAACCGAAGCCCGGATAACCGATGTTTCGAGCCGCGTCAAAAGAAACAGCAAATCGAGCACGACATTTTATGATCTTACATATCAATACGAAGCAGACGGCAAAATATATACCGGCAAGAAAAGCAGCGTTTCCGGCATCAGACTCGTCGGAGACGAAATAAAAATAAAATATGACCCCGACAATCCGTCTGATTCAACATCGGATATCACTCCCAATAAAGATGACTTGATATACCCGTTCGGCGGCGGAGTTTTGTTCTTGGCGGCAGGAATTTTCTTTCTGTTGACGGCGATAAAACGGAGCAAACGGCTAAAAAACGAAGATGAAGCGTATACTGAGACTTCAGAAAACAGCAGAAATCCGAAGCGAACAATTATAGCGTTGCTGCTTATGACTGCGATTATCGCGCTGACCCTTGTCTTTCTGCGCGCTCAGCCGTCGGGCATTGAAACTTTTTCTTCCGTGATGACCGAGAACGGCTATACAGTGTCGGACATGACTGACGAACTGCGTACGGATTGGCGGGTTGGTTCGCTGATAGAAGATTCGCGCTCATTGCATACCGAAGATATGAGAATAGACTTTTGTGTTATGGATTCGACCGACAGCGCGCGGCGCATCTATTCGGGAATGACGCTTCCGGTAAAAGATGGAGAAGAATACACATATAAAGGCACGAATTACACCTTCTTTTCAATCGAAGATGACAATTTATATACCGCCAAGATTTACAGCGGCAATACCGTGATTTACGCCGCAGCGTCGCATGAATGCCGCGATGATCTTGTTGACCTGCTCAGACAAATGGGATATTACAAATAAAAAGAAAAGCATCCGCACGAATTAACGCGCGGATGCTTTTTTTGATTTTCTGTTATCAGTCTTCGACAGTGACTGTGCCGTCTTCGTCAACGGTGATGGTCATGCCGTCCTTGACATAGTTGAGGAACTCCTCGCCAAGGCAGTCGACTGTGGGCATCGGATCGTCAGTCCAGACTGCGGAGAGAATAGCTCCGGCAGCCGCGAGCGAGTCTATATGCTCCGAGAAGAGCAGGCAGGCGGGAGTTCTGCCCATGACCTTTGCGCAGTAGAGAACCATTCCGCCGGTCGTCGAGCCGATAGTCTGGGGCAGGCAGAGAGCCGTGCCGACCATGGGCTTGCCGAAGAGATCGGGGTTGTTCTGATCGCCGCACTTAGCGGTCTTGTCGCCGAACTGGAGGCTCTTCTGGAAGGAAGCAAGGGTATTGAATCCGTTGTGAGAAACGAGAGCTTTTGCCGTGCATTTGCCTGCGGCAACAGGGCGTCCTTTGAACTGTTTCATTGTTACTTTGCCTCCTTTGTGATGATATCGAGAATCTCGGCGCTGGTGTAATAGCGCGAGGTGGTATATGTTCTGAGCTTGTTGGAGTTGGTGATGACGGGCATCTTACCTGCAAGCGGGTTGTTCATATACATCAGCGGGCATATGTAGCTGAGAACGACGCCGGTAGCCTTGAGCTTTGCAGCGTTGGGAGTTGCGTTGAACTTCTCAACAACAGCCGGAGCGGCGGTGAAGACGGTCGGGATAGAGACCTTGCTTCTGCCGTTCTTCTTGAGCGACTCGCAGACATTCTCGGTCCACTCAACGAGCTGATCGTAGGAGAGGTGAGGACATCCGACGAAGCAGAGCTTCGGAGTTGCGTTCTTGTCTTTCCACATGACGGGATAATTGTTCTTGACTCTGTCGAGCTCGGCGTCGTCAATGACATAGACCTTTGCGCCCTCGGCGATAAGGCTCTCGCCCTGCTCAACTGCCTCGGGAGTCAGCTTGTCGATGTGATAGAGACCGACAGCTCCGTTGGAAGCGGTAGCCGCGCCGAAATCCTTGAGGTATGCTTTTGCATCGCCGTCAAGCTCGGTGCCGATCCACTTATCAAGACCCTTGACATAGGGGACATCTTCCATGACCTTCATGCCGATAGCGGAACCGAGAATCTGAGCCTCGGGCTTCTTGGTGGTCTTGACTTCGACTATCCATGTAGCCTTTCTGCCCTCGTCGGTGACAAGTCCGAAATAGGGGACGCGGCCGACGATGGAGCCGAAGAGCTCGATTATGCCGGAGTTTCTGTTGCAGCGTGCGCCGAGAACGGAGTTTGCATAGACAACAGCCGAGGACTCAGCCCATGAGAGAACATCGCCCTTCTTGGGGGTGTTGCCGACTTCGTCCATGTAGCAGGTGCAGGTGTAGGACTTGCTGTCGATAAGACCGAGCTTTGCAAGCTGCGCATCGTAGCTGTCCTGCATATTGTACATGAACTTCTTGAAAACGATGTTCTTCAGGAAGCTCGAAGGTACATTGGGATCGAGGGGCTTGGGGTCAACGGAGAACTTCTGGCTCGAAAGAGCACCGCCCGCGATAAGCTGATCCATAAGATCATAGACAGGCTGCATGACTCCGAGACCGAAGCTTGTAACAAGGTGACCCATCTTGCTTGTGACAGGCACCATCTTGGTGGCGCCGAAAGCGTCACCGTACATGACAAGGGTCTTCATGACCTTCGCCATGGTTTCGCCTTTACCGCCGTTGAGGATTTCTTCCTCTTCGGGAGTAAGGTGCATTTTGTAATTCATGTATATCCACCTTTCAATAAATTTTTCAGCGGAAGCGCTCGCTCGCCGCATATGTAACAAATAAATTCTATCACAAATCGCAAATAAAATGATTGGCAATTTAGAAAAATAAACAATTAATAAATAAAAAAATATCGAATTTTTGTATTTGCTTGTCCGCATATGCGGCAAATAAACATTTCTTGCAAAATCCTATGCTTTGTGATACTATTTTAGCCCGCATCAATCGGAGGAGGGAACATGGATGATAGGACTCAGGCGCGGAGATGTCAGGCTTTTTGAGCATAACAAAGAGTGGAAAATCGAAGGCGAGAGAACGGTAAACGAACTTCGTAAAATACTCGGCTCGGATGCTGTTGATATTCAGCATGTCGGCAGCACATCTATAAAGAGCATAAAGGCAAAGCCGATAATAGACATCGCGGTCGGTACGGATGATTTCAATCGCATTTTAGCTCATGAAGCCGAATTGCTGAAAGCAGGCTATCATTACCGTCCCAACCACGATATGGGCGGCGCGCAGCTGCTTTTTGCCTGCGGCAGTTACTATGAGGGTGGCGATATGCAGACGCATTTTATCCATGTAGTGAAATATAACAGCATGGAGTGGCGTAATTACATAAACTTTCGTGACTATCTGAACACTTATCCAAAGATAGCGAAGCAGTATGAGAATGTGAAAACAGGGCTTATTGAAAAGCTCGGGAGTATGGGGAGCAGAAACGATTATGTTGACGGCAAGTCTGAATTTATAAGCCGCACTCTCCGCAAAGCAATGGTGTGGTCCTTTCTCGGCAAGACTGTTACAATGGATATCGACCGTCCACTGGGGTATGTGCACAGAAAATCCGGTTATAAACTTGTCTATCCGCTCAATTACGGCTATATTCCGGGCGTTCTCGGCGGTGACGGCGAAGAGCTTGATGTTTATCTCCTAGGCGTAAATGAGCCTGTTGAGAGTTTTACGGGCAGAATAATCGGCATTGCCCACCGCGCCGACGATGTTGAAGATAAGCTGATAATGGCGCCGCTTGATATGAATTTCACCCGTGAAGAGGTCGAGCGTGCGGTGCATTTTCAGGAACAGTATTACGACACGCATATAGAACTTGTTAAATAACAGAACAACCGCAGTGATATCAAAATCATTGCGGTTGATTTTTTATAATATTTCGCTGTTTTCAAGCAGATATGCCGCACCTATGGCACCGGCATCATTGCCGAGCACGGCGGGGCGAATGAGATGAGCGTCAGAGTCGGGCAGGGCATTCAGAAAATCTTCGAACCAATATTGCCTTAGCTCAATTAGCCCGCCGCCGATTACGATACACTCGGGGTCAAAAACACTTTTCACCGTGTCAGCGACCGTGCACAAATCCGATATAAAAATTCCGATTGCCTCGCGGCATTTTTTGTCGCCGTCTGCGGCTTTTTTGAAAACTCCGTTGCAGTTGAAGCAGCGGCAGTCAAGCTCGCTTGCCGTTCGCATAAGCCCGGTAGCCGAAACATACTGCTCGGCGCAGCCGACCTTGCCGCAGTTGCATTCGCGCCCGCCGATGTGCAGGGGAATGTGACCTATCCGCGCCGCGTGGAAGTTGGCTCCCGTGAGCAGCTTCCCGTTTATTGAAGCCGCGCCGCCGAGCCCTGTTCCGAGGGTCAGCATGACGGCGTTTTTGCAGTTCTCAGCCGCCCCGAAATAAGCCTCTCCGATGAATGCCGCCGCCGCATCGTTTACGACGAAAACGCGGCGGTTGAATTTATTTTCAACATCTTTTTTTATCTCGAATCCCGTGAAGCCGGGCAGGTTGCCGGTCGCATAGAGAACCTTACCTTCATATGGATCTATGTCCCCGGCAGAGCCGATGCCTATGCCCGCACCTGCGCCTGCAAGCGGGAGCAGATCTTTTATAACGGCAAAAAGACAATCTCTGATACTGTCGAGTCCGCGGGATATGTCGGTCGAACGTTTTGCTCTCGCCGTAACGGTTCCGTTTTCAATAACCGCACCTTTTATCGATGTCCCGCCGATGTCGATACCGATATTCTTCATCTTATTCACCGAAAGCCTTCATAAAGTGTTTGGTAATGTCCATGGGTCTGGTTATCGCGCTGCCGATGACAACGGCGTATACGCCCGTGTCAAGCACATTCTTCAGCTGACCGACTTCCCATATTCCGCCCTCGGCGATGATATGCGCGTGCAGTGTCGATGTCATCTCACGGAGCAGCTCGCAGTCCGGGATTGCGATACCCTTGGTGTATTCTGTATAGCCGCGCAGGGTAGTGCCGATATAATCGAAACCGAGCTCATCGGCGCGCTTTGCCTCCTCATAGTTCGAGCAGTCCGCCATTATCTCAACTTCGGGCGCATTCTCGCGAATGTATTTTATAAGATCTTCAAGCTTCTCACCGTTCGGGCGCGCACGCTTCGTTGCATCGAGCGCAATAACGCTGCATTTTGTTGTCAGCAGGGCTTTGACCTCTTTCAGCGTCGGGGTTATGTAAACTTCGGAGTCCGGATATTCGGCTTTAATTATGCCGATTACGGGCACATCGACCTCTGCCGTTATCTCATTTATGTCCTCAACATAGTTCGCTCTTATGCCCGCCGCGCCGCCGAGTACAGCTGCGCGCGCAAAATGTCCCATAATGTGCAGCCCGTAGAGCGGCTCGCCCTTGACAGCCTGGCATGAGACTATAAGACCGTGTTTTTTTAAGTTTGCCATAGTTATCACTCTCCACAGATATTTTCGCCTTTCGCGGCAAAAAAGTCAAGGGGATAGTGGATTTTATCATCAAAAAACGAACCCTCCGTTTGGAGGGTTCGCGTCGGTTTAATTTACCACTTGTTCTCGACATATTCGCAGAATGCGTACATGTCTTTAATTTCAAGCTTTGTGCCGTCGTCAAGTACGGCTGTGCCGTTCCACATACCGTGAACCTGATGCGAATGCATGCGCAGGAGATTGAGTGCGTTCGTATCGGCATGGTGGTCGTAGAACGGAGTCATCACAAAATCAAATCTGCCGTCCTCGGAGACGAAGTGCCAGGGCTCCATATATTTGTCGGGTTTCGGGAAAGTTTCGACATCTATCGCGCCGAACTTGTGAGCCTTGCCGTCATAGAATATGCAGGTCTCGGTCGCGTTGCTCTCGTCGCCGATACCCCAGGTTATCTCAAATCCGAAAATGTGCTTGTTGCCGTTCTCGTCGGTCAGATATGTAGAGCCGTTGCCCCAGTACCAAACGAGCTTGTAGGGAGTGTTGACGCGACCCCAGTCGAGGCAGCAGAAGGTGTCGTCCTTTGAGAATTTGTAGACCTTGTCGCCCCACTTATATGTGCCGCTGCATGGCATGCAGTTCTGCTTTGTGGTCATGAAATAGCTCTTCGGGTCGTCTTTGAAGGGGAGAACCGTTGTGATGTTCTCGAGTCCATCCGGAATGTCCATTTCAAAATGGCACTCGACCTTGCCGGACTTGAAATAAATAGTGCGCTTATGCTCTTCGGTCAGGACATCGAATGTAGCCTTGCCGATTCCGTTGACCTCCATCTTGACATGGTTCGGAACATCGCCTTTGGGCGGGAGAACATATTTGTCTTTTCCGCCGAGGAAGAGCGCCGTTGGGGCGGTGAGAGTGCCGGCGGCGAGCTTCTTGTTCTTCTTCGGGTTTCTCAGATCGACCAGCGCCGCCGAAGCGTAGCCGCCGATAGAGATGTTGGCGAAGCTTATCTGAATCATGTATCTTCCGTCGGATATCTGATAGAAGTCCCATTCCTTGCGGCGCATTGTAGGCGTCGATTTCGTGCGGTCATAGTCAAAGACCATGTGACGCGCCCAGCCGGGTGAAAGCAGAGTTCCGTCGTCGGCAAGGAGTTTTGTCGGCTCGGTGTACTCCTTCTGCGCGCTCTTGACCTCACCCTTGAGCCAGCTCGGATAAGTCCTGGGTATCTCGCTCATTAAAAAATCCTCCTAAACATTAGTTGCATCAGCCCTCAGCTGTGCTGAATCTCGGTTAATTATAGCATATATACCAAAAATATACAACGATTTTTTAGTTTATTATTAAAAAATACGAGAAATTTTCTCATGCATTCTCGTATATGGGAATTTCTGATTTCTGAAAAATCGGCACAACTTGATATATTTACAGATTGTACGATGTTTTACTCTCTAATGCGATTTTTGGCATAATTTCGCCTGTGCGGTTTTATATGATAATGGTGCACATGCTGTTGTAAAATGGCAATATTTATGATACACTATAAAATATCACAGAGTGAGAATTAAAATAGCAGTATTATGTGATGAACTTTTTACTTAGAGGCAAAAATAAATGCAGGAGAGAACGTTATGAAATTTATAAATGGGCTATTAAAAGTAATAGCGTCCGGAATTGTTGCTGTGGCAATTATTTGTGGACTATTGTGTTTTTATGATATTAAACCAATTCATAAAGAAAACCCAAAAGGAAATACCGATTTTGTTTGGTTACCAAACTCTATATGGGTTAAGGCTACTGAAGGTATTGCTTTTGGTAAATTTGACGCGAATGGATTTAATAACAAATCTGTAATAAGTAACCCTGACATAATTGTTCTTGGCTCATCTCACATGGAAGCAGTCAATGTTATGCAGAATGAAAATTCTGCTTACCTTTTATCCCAAAAACTAAACGGTAAGTATTCTTTATATAATATGGGAGTATCAGGACATGATTTTTTCAAGGTATGCCAGTACCTTCCCGCTAACTTGGAACTATATGATAAGGCCCCAAAGGTTGTAATTATAGAAACCAGTACAGTGAATCTTTCTAAAAACAACGTTGATGCGGCGATCAATTCATCAATCGAGCGCACATTCAGCCATAATGCAGGCATAATCGGTGCATTGCAAAAAGTTCCTTTTTTCAGATCCCTTTATCATCAAATAAACGGCGGACTTCTTGATCTGTTTATGCCGAGTTCTGGTTCACCAGAAACAAAAATAAGTGAGGATAAAAAAACAAATACAGAAACGTCAAATTCTGAATCTGAAATTGATAGCGCTGCCTATGATGAGTTGTTTTCATACTTGAAAGCAATGGAAGAGAAATATGGAACGCAGATTATTATTTTTTATCATCCTGCTGAGAAACTGATGAAAGACGGAACCATTTACTTTGACAGAGACAAGTATCTCGCTGCATTTAAGTCGTTTGCCTGCGAGTATGGAATATCGTTTGTGGATATGACGGATAGATTTGAAGAAATGTACTACCGAGAAAACCATGTTCCACATGGCTTTTGCACGGGAACGCTTGGCGCAGGACATATAAACAAGTACGGTCATGCAGCAGTGGCTGATGAGGTGTATGACGAAATAATCAAGCTTGAGGAGGCCGGGGAATTATGTCAATGATCAGTTTTATATTCTTCGGACTTGTTGCTGTAGTTTTCATTCTTCTTATAACAGTTAACAAAATATTCAAGGATGACAGAAAAGCTATAAAAATTGCAAATGCAATTCTGCTTGTTGCCAGTTATGCTTTTGTTATATATGCCGATTGGAAATTTGCAGCAGTTTTGGCAGTACTCACTTTATCAACGTGGTTTTTTGCAAAGAAAAAAAGCACCGGTAAGTACGGAATCGTTGTCGCTGTTTTAGCGCTTGCGTTTTTTAAATACACGAATTTCTTCATTGAATCGTTTGATAAGATCTTTGGAATTGATTATACAGCGCTGAATATTATCCTTCCTTTGGGTATATCGTTTTACACATTCAGTGCAATCAGTTACATTGTCGATGTGTCGAGAAACAAAATAGAACCGAAGAATCTGAGTCAGGTTGCTTTGTATCTTGCTTTTTTCCCAAAAATTACATCCGGACCTATTCAGCGCAGCGGGGACTTCTTTGACCAGATTGAAAAGAAAAGAAATGTGGGATGGAATACTTTCGCTCCCGGCATCCAGATATTTGTATTTGGACTGTTTAAAAAAATAGTTTTAGCTGACAGACTTTCGGTTTTTGTCAATCAGGTTTATGATACACCTTTAGCCTTCGGAAGCCTGACGGTACTTTTGGCGACGGTAGCATACTCGTTGCAGATATATTTTGACTTCTCTGGTTATTCTGATATGGCAATCGGTGTCTCAAAAATATTGGGCATAGATTTGCCGAGGAATTTCAATCTTCCTTATCTGGCTCATAATGTCACAGAACTGTGGAAACGGTGGCATATCACTCTTTCTTCGTGGTTGCAGGATTATATTTACATTTCACTTGGCGGAAACAGAAAGGGAAAAATCAGAACATATATAAACTTGATTTTAACAATGGTGATCGGCGGAATATGGCATGGTGCAAACTGGACATATATTGTTTGGGGATTGTTGCATGGTATAGCGTTGGCTGTCCATAAAGTGTGGATGACTCTTACGGGTAGCAGTTCGAAAAAACATTCAACTGCCGCAAATATTGTATCAATTTGTCTTACATTTTTATTTACGACTTTCTGTTGGATATTCTTCCGTGCTGAGTCATTGTCAAAAGCTTTAATAATTATCAAGAGAATATTCAGCTTTAAGAGCGGATTAGAGCAACCGTATATGTGGTTTATAATTGCTGCTGTTATACTCGTGATTGCCAGTGTGATTGCTTTTGTTAAAACAAATAAGAATCCGACTCAGAAGCCGATAAAGAGAACAAATGTTAGCATGGTTGACGGATATTATCCGATAGTTAATTTGACCACTTTCTGGGGTCTTGTCGCATTCTTTGCTTTCTGTGGTATGTTGCTCTGCTTAGCGTATACCGGTGGAAGCCCGTTTATCTATGGAAACTATTAAATCTCTTTTATAAGGTTTTTATATTCGGACGACAGAGCACGTTGTAATCGGATTCCTGCCACTGACATTCGCGCTTTGGCTACGTTTGTTTGATTTGTCAGCAAAGTATGAATATCTGATAAAACGCAAAGTGAAAAGACCGCACCAAAGGCTATACCTTTCAGTGCGGTCTTTTTTAGTTTTGGTTTTGCTTGAGATGGATGTGTCAATCAAGACTTTTTATTATTCCGGCGGCACGCTTTAAGTTTATTTTTTAGCCCATCTTTTCGAGCGCCGACATATATTTCGGATTCGTCGGGATGAACATATAGTTGAGGAACAGCACTTCCTCTATCGAATTTGTCTTGACGAAACTCGCGAGGTTTACATTTATCTGCCTCGGGTCAATAACGTAGACGGTCTTGTAGTTGTTGCAGAGCCATGGAACAAAGGCATTTGCGTAGCTCTCTTTTATAACTACGATGCTGCGGTTGCCGGGCGCGTCGGTGGTTATCTTAGTCACGCCGTGGTCACCGCCGAGGAAGGCGAGATACTTGTTCGAGGACTTCACTTCCGTGTTTATGACCTTGACTTTGTAGTTGCTCTTGAGTGTCGGGTCGGAGTCGGAGGCGATCGCTTCTGTGTTGGTCTTCGGAATGAAATATTCAACGTAGTCCGGTTTTTTTTCAACCGCCGTACTCTGCGTAGCTTTATAAAGTGTGCCGAGGAACGGGGAGAGCTTTCCGGTCCGGAGCGAATTTATTTCAACGGGCGTGAATCCTGCGGTATTTGCAAACGCACGGTATGCGTAATATGCGCCGCGTGCAGTCCAGTGGTGATCCGTTCTGAAATACAGATATTCGTTCGTGTGGGCGGCTATCTCCGGATAGGCGTCAACGGGGGTTATGCCCTTGAGCTCACCGTAGATATAATTGATGCCCTGATACTGCGAATGTGATTTGCCGGAGTTGTATTTCTTCGGAGCGTAGAACTCTATCGAGGTCGGAGCCATGAGGCTGTATACTTTTGTGTTCGGCATCTCCGCCTTGAGTTTGTTGAGTGTGGCGGCATAGACATCCATCTTCTTGTAGACGTTGGTATACTGCTCCATAAGACGGTTGTCAAGAAGGATTATATACTGGTTGGAATATACAGTTTCCTTTCCGGTCTCGTCAACTTCGGCGGCATTTATCGGCTGAGTGGTCTCGGTGCTCCTTGCGGTCTCGGAGGGTATTGTGGTCTGCTCGCCGGTTGTTTCGGCGTTGCTTTCATCCTCATGCGAGAGCGCCTCGCCGTCGCCGACTCCGCCGTTGTTCTTTATGACCGTCGCGCCGTCGCCGATCTTCAGGAACGAATAGAACGATTTAATCTTGTTGCTTATTTTGACGAGCCCGTTTCTGCCGGGGAACTGGTCGTTGTAGTATTCCTCAAACTTTGAAGCGAAGTCGCCGGAGAAATATGAGCTGGCGGAAAAAGAGGGTTTCTGCGCGAGATTTCTGTTCTCCATCTCGGAGACCTTTTCGTCCTTGTCGAAGAAGCTGTAAAATCCGACAATGGTGAAAACCGCTAAAACGACACTGAATGAGACGGCGGTAAGAATTTTTTGGATTTTTTTCATTTTATCTTAGCGCCTCCTCAGAATCTGAAATACAGGAACGGGTTATATGTCGAACCCGCCAGCGATGCCACGCAGAGCACGAGCATAACAACATTGAAAACAGTGTTGAATATCGGCTCTGTCACCGGTGCACGTTGCTTGAGCTTCGCGATGCCCACTTTGACGAGCTTTGCAACGGGCGCGCAGGCTATGGCAGCGATAATAATAAACGGAATGTTGTTGATTATCATCGCGTTCATGACCGGGTCGGTGAATGCGTTGCCCGATGCGCCGAACGCCACGGAAAATGCCGACTTCATTGCCGAGAAATCCTCGAAGTAGAATATCATCCAGCCGACGAGCACGACAAACATCGAATACACCCAGCGAATAATTTTCGGAATCTTGTCAAGGAACTTCTTGAACACAAACTTTTCGAGGCACAGGAACACGAAATAGTAGAGACCCCATATTACGAAGTTCCAGCTCGCGCCGTGCCAAAGTCCTGTGAGACCCCAGACGATGAAAAGATTGAGTATCTGACGCGGCAGACTGACTCTGTTTCCTCCGAGGGGGATATAGACATAATCTCTGAAGAAAGAGCTCAGCGTGATATGCCATCTGCGCCAGAAATCGGTTATCGAAGTTGAGATATATGGATATTTGAAGTTTTCGGGATAATCGAAGCCGAACATGTGGCCGAGTCCGATAGCCATGTCTGAATATCCCGAGAAATCGAAGTAAATCTGGAAAGCGTAGAATAGAACTCCGACCCACACGCTCATCACAGCTGCATTGTCAACATTGGCGAGCAACGACTCGGCGAGAGAACCGGCATAGTTTGCTATGAGCACCTTTTTGCCGAGACCCGCCATGAATCTCGTCATGCCTTTTGCAAAGCCGTCTATCGTAACAGTTCTGTGGTCAATCTGCGTGTCAATATCTGAATATCTGACAATCGGACCCGCTATAAGCTGCGGGAAGAGCGAGACAAACATCAGGAAGTTTATGAAGGACTTCTGCGCCTTGACATCGCCTTTGTAAACATCGAGCGAATAGGACATCGTCTGGAATGTATAGAACGAAATGCCTATCGGCAAAGAAAATGCGGGAACATGGAGCGAGAGGCGGAAGATTCCGTTGAGCGTGGAAATGAAAAATCCGCTGTATTTGAACGCCGCGAGCAGGCCGAGATTGATAACAACCGAAAGTGCGATAAACAGTTTGGTTATCTTTTTGCCGCGGTATTTTTCTATCCCGAGTGACACCGTATAATCCAGTATGGAGCTGAAAATCAGCAGACATACCCAAACCGGTTCACCCCATGAATAGAATATAAGTGATGCAATGACAAGAACGATATTTTTCGCCTTGTCGTTCTTCACGATAAAATAGAAGAACAGAGTCACGGGAAAGAATATGAACAGAAATACGAGACTCGAAAAGACCACTTGATTTCCCCCTTTTTGTGCGTATGATAAACCTATTATATTACATCTAATTATACACTCTTTAATTGGTAATTCAATTACAAAAGAGTTACAAAAAGCTTATTGCCATTGAAAGCTTTTGACGAAAAAAAGAGACACGGAACAAACCGTGTCTCTTGGAGCCGATTATGCAGTTAGAAATTTAAAACATATTGATGATAATCGGGATAAGAGCTTTTATAATTTTGATAACGATCTTGGCAATGACAGGAGCGACAACGCTCGTTATCTTCACAACATATCTTGCAACTTCAATCGCAATCTGGATTATAACATACCACTTGCCGAGATAGCGCTGAAGCATATCGGTGTCCATGCCCTTGTAGTTGGGGTCGACGGGGGAGTAGGATGTGTCGGTTTTGACTATCTTGCACTCGTCTATCTGCTTCTTGCTGTCAACGCCGTATGTCTTGAGTGTGAACGAATTCTTTGTGAACTCAATTGTCGAATAGCTCGGCTCTTCGGAGACATATTTAAAATCAAGCCACTCGTAATCGTAATCCTCGATACGGTTCTTGCCGGAAGCGGAGCTCGCGGTAAAGTATACGGTGCCGACGGGATCGACAACTGCGCCGTCCGCATTGTATTTCTGATCCTTGACGGGCTTTGTGTCCTTCATGAAGAAGGAGCGGCCGTAAAGATGCTCATGACCGGTCAGGCAGACGTCTATCTCAAATCTGTCGATAAGCGCGCTGTATATAGCCGCAAGCAGCTTGTTGTCGCCATCTGCGGCGTGGTGTCCCGTTCCGTAGATATCGTGATGCATAACGGCTACGCGCCATGTGGCATCGGGATTCTTGGCGATAGCGTCAAGGGTGAACTGATACTGGTCATAAACATTGAAAATCTGGGTGTTATAGACGATGAAAAGTACATCGCCGTAACGGAACCAGTAGTTCTCGTCAACGTTTGCGGGCGTTGTGCCGCGGTACTCGTTCGGATTGTTGACATAGAAAGGATATGTCTTGCCTTTGCGGTCGTGATTGCCGACCGTCGTAGCCATGGCATATGATCTGAGAGCCGCAGGGGAGAGCGTGCCCGCCCATTCGTTGGCTCTGTCTCCGTGCTGAGTCTGATCGCCCGCGGAAACTATAAAACTGATATCATCGTTCTGGTCGAGTGCGGTGCCGAGAGTTTTCTGCCACACATAGGCTTCCTCGCGTCCGTCTTCAACGTCGCTGCTGACCTGGATATCGCTGATATAGAGGAGCTTAAATTTCTCGGTGGAGAGAGTTCTGTACATAACGGGACTGCTGAACTTTCCGTTGCTACCGTAGACATAGTAATAAACGGTGTTCGGCTCAAGTCCGGTTGCCGTCACTTTGTAGATGCTTTGACCGGTGTAGCTGTCGGTTGATGCTTTGCCGACAAACTCTTTGAACGAGGTCATGTCGGCGCTTTTGCCGATGCGGACAACGCCGCTCTTAGCCGTGTCGTCGGAGTGCCAGCAGAAGTTGAGCTGAGTTGCGTCTGCGCCCGGGGTGAGTGCGATGAGCGTGTTGTCGTTTCGTACAGTTTCCCAGTAGCTGTTCCATTCGGGCTGAGTGAGCACATTGCTTCCGTCTGCCGAGGTGCCGATAGCAAGGCACGAGGCGAGCATGAGCAGTGCGAGCAGAATGGACAGCGTCCGTTTTGCTGCTTTCATTGGAATTCTCCTTTTCATATTTTTTGAGCGGGAGTATTATAGCACATTTTGCTCTATTTTGGTAGTTTTTTTTAATATATTATCTATTTTTTTATAAAAACTATGGAAATATTTATAAAGTGATGATATAATCTATCGCGGATTTTTAAGAATGAAGAGGAATACAGATGAAAGTTATTGTTTTGAACTCGGCGGCACAGGTTGGCGAGGAAGTTGGAAAAATTTTCTGCGATGAGGTCAATGCAAAGCATAATGCGGTTCTCGGACTTGCAACCGGAGCGTCCCCGATTCCTACATATGAATATATGATTGAGCAGTACCGCAGCGGCAAGGTGAGCTTCAAGGATATCAAGACCTTCAACCTCGACGAATACTGTGATCTGCCGAAGAACCACCCCAACAGCTTCTATTCATTTATGGAAGAGAACCTTTTCTCGAAGGTCGATATAAAGCCCGAGAATGTCAATTTCCTTGACGGAAACGTTGAACCCGTTGCCGAGAGCGCACGCTATGCGCAGGCTATAAAGAACGCCGGCGGAATAGATATTCAGCTTCTCGGAATCGGCAGAAACGGTCATATCGGCTTCAACGAGCCGGCTGATGAGTTCACCGACGAGGCATTCAAAGTCAAGCTTACCGATAGCACAATAGCTGCAAATTCGCAGTATTTTACTGATATTGCCATGCCGCACTATGCCATAACAATGGGCATCGGCTCAATAATGAGAGCGAAAAAGATAGTGCTCATCGCGACAGGCGAAAGTAAGGCAGAGGCGATAAAGGCGACTGTTGAGGGTGAAGTTACTCCGCATTGCCCGGCGTCGATACTTCAGCAGCATGACGATGTGACGATATTCCTTGACGAAGCGGCGGCAAGTCTGCTGAAAAAATAAAAATTGAGATAAACAGACCTCCGATGCGTCAAAGTGCGTCGGAGGTCATTTTTTTAATACAGAGCTATTTTGTTGATTTCGGGCGTGTCTCGGGATGAGACTATCAGTATGCGTACAGCGTCGGTTTCGAGCCCGTGAAGCTTCATTATTTTTTTAGTGCCTATTGTTGTGCCCTCAAACAAGATTTGTTCTGAAGCTGTTTTTTATAAGTTCGCCGAGCTCGTTCAGCCGCTTGACATCGTTATCATTAAGTCTGAGCTGATTTGCGTCCGGCTTTACATGAGCCGCCTGCTTGAGAAAGTCCTTCATATCTCTTTCTCCTTTTGTCGGTTACCTGGACGCTTTAAGTTTATCGGCTCAGGCCGCGATTGTCAATATGGGTTTTGTTTACTTTTTAAAAGCCTCATTTCTTGCCGGATTTTTTGAATATCAGCAGCGAGATTGATATCACGGTCGCGATTATAACCGTTATGCCGACTGCGGTGACTCCCTGTTTCACTCTTGCGGCGTTTCGTGTGTTCCCACCACTCGGTAGAGTATAAATCTCCATCTCATCGGCATCATCTATCAAGTATTCTTTATCGGCGTCTTGTGATTTGGATGAGCGATTGTTCTTGGAAGAATTTGATTTAGTTGTTTTGTTTTTTGTCTTTGATTTGGTGCTCGGCTTTGACGACGAGCTTTTGCTCTTTTTCTTCGTTGTACTTTCCTTTTTCGTCGTTGATTTGGTCGAACTTGATTTCTTTGTGGTTTTTGTGGTGTCTCTGTCATCGGAATCCGAATTTTCGGACTGGTTGTTCTGCTCCGCGGTAGTATCCGGCGGGGCAATATATGTGTCTATTTCAAACATCTTTGACGGAACGCCTTTGTCGTCGGTGACTCTGACATAAATTTCCGGGTCGCCGCCGAATGAATATTTCCTGTCTATGAGTGCCTCGCAGGTTATCCCGCCTCCGGCAAACGATGCGGAGGATTTGACGCTGAACAGTTGCTCGTCGTATTCTGCCTTGCCCGTAATGCCGACTTTTATCGGGTCTTTGCCGTCAACATATATTTCATAAACAACCGGGCTCTCTTTTGTCAGATCAGCATATGAGATATCGCCGTTTATCGCAACATAAAGCGAGCCTTTTTCGGTTTTGGTGTAATATGTAGCGAGCGCGCAAATGCCGTTGCCGCCGTTCTCATTTTCGCACTGTATCTGCACATTGGTGCCGCGCACTTCATCGGGCGAGACGGAACCGTCTATCGACACCGCAAACGCCTGTATTGCAAGAACAAATGTAAAAATTATTGCTGCTGACGCTGTGCAAAAACGCCTTATAAATCCCATTATCTTTTCCACGCTTAGATCACCGCTTATGCTTTAAAGTACTAATACCGAAAATATCACTTTTTTCATTCATGTGCAATAGCAAAAGTCGAATTTTGTAAAATCAGCACAAAACAATTTGTAAATATTGCACAATAAAAACAATATGTTTGCGCAAGCAGACATAAAAAAACGGCTGCATCGAAACCCGAACAGGTTAAGATACAGCCGAGATAATTTCAATTTTTTCAGATTTTCATCTTTTTCATCGCAACCGAAAGAGCCTTGCACAGCGCAGTTCCGAGAACGGCGCAGACGCCGGCTTCAATGAGTCCGTTGACTCCGACGAATGCAGCGGCAAAAGCCATAACATTTGTCGAACCGAACTGTTCCTTGAGCTGAATGATTATCGGTGCGTTGTTGAACAGCAGAAGCAGTGTGCCGGTGAACAAAATCGTGTTGAGCAGAGGACCTGCGATGCTCGCAACAAGATACTGTACGAAGCTTGTCTTATCTTTCGACGATACCGCTTTGAAAATAACTGCCGTCAGCCAGCCCATGAGAACTCTGGGCACGATGCAGACGATAGCGGTGCGCAGGGGACTGACGCTGAAAAGCGCAACGCCGAAAGTGCTCATTCCGAAGCACTGGATGAAGCTCGTTATTCCGAATACCGCGCCGAGAAACAGTCCGCCGACAGGGCCGAGCAGAACGGCTCCGATGATGACCGGAATCGTTATAAAAGTTATCTCGATGGCTCCGGCTTTGAGATAACCGAGCGGTGTGAATGCCATGACGATTATCAAAGCGGTGAGCAGTGCGGTGAGCACGAGTCGCACGAGTTTTTGCCGCGATGCGGCAGCTGATGTTTTTGACATGATGTTTTCCTCCTTGCTGTTGCTCCGTCAGGATGCAGCGCAATTTTTTGAGTCTATATCAAAAGCATTGCTTTTAATATGCAATTTTATTATTTCCTGTTCTTTTCGTATATTATACGAAGTCCCTTGAGTATGAGCTCGGGGTCATATGTCATTTTGTGGTTGCAGCTTTTGATTATCTCGCCCGAAAGTCCGCCAGTTGCAACAAATGATTTAACTTTGCGTCCGAGCTCCTGCTCCATTCTGTCGCAGAGCCCGTCGAGCATGGCGGCAGTGCCGAAAACAACGCCGGACTGCATGCAGTCTATCGAATTTGTGCCGATGGCCTTCTTGGGAGTTGAAAGGCTTATCGCGGGCAGCTGAGATGTTTTGGCGGACAGCGCTTCAAGCGAAATCCCGACGCCGGGAGCGATGGCGCAGCCGCAGAAAGAGCCACTCTCGTCGATAACATTGATTTTTGTTGCAGTTCCGAGGTCGATAACAAAGCACGGCAGCTCATAGAGATTCGCCGCCGCAACAGAAGCGGCGACAAGATCCGCGCCCGCCTGCGACGGATCGTCGGCAAGAATGTTTATTCCTGTCTTGACTCCGGGACCCAGAACAATTGGCTCGCTACCGGTTATGCGCTTTGCGGCGTGCGATATAGCACCCGTCAGCTCCGGCACAACGGAGCTTATCGCGCATCCGGTAAACTCGTCAAAACCGTAGCTGTAGAGGTCGAAAATGCTCTTGAGTTCAATGGCATACTGATCCTCAGTGCGCGAACGGTCGGTGGCGAGTCTCGAAACGAATTTCAGCTCTTCGCCGCTGTATGCGCCGATTGTTAAATTGGTGTTGCCGATGTCGATAGTCAGAAGCAATCCGATCACCTCGTGAAAAGCGTTGTTTTAACCGATTTGATTATACACTATAACGCGGGAAAAAGCAAACTTATAATAAATTTCACTGTTTATTTTCGCGGCGCATTATGGTATAATTGTCCGCAGAAAGGAATGAGACCCGTTATGCTGTGTAATTTGTGCCCGCGACACTGCGGAGTTGACCGCGATGTTTCGCAGGGATATTGCATGAGCCCGAATATAATAAAGCTCGCGCGGGCGGCGCTGCATTTTTGGGAGGAGCCGTGCATCAGCGGCACAAAAGGCTCAGGCACAGTGTTCTTCTGCGGGTGCAATCTCAGGTGCGTGTATTGCCAGAACAGCGAGATAAGCGGCGGGGGAGCGGGAATCCCTATGAGCGACGAAGATGTTATGCGCACTTTTGACAGGCTCATTGAAAAGGGCGCGCATAATCTCAATCTCGTTACTCCGACTCATTATGCGGATTCCGTGGCGCGGATACTCGAAAAATATCATTCGCCTGTGCCTATTGTGTATAACTGCGGCGGATATGAATCCGTGGAAACGCTCAAAATGCTCGAGGGTCTTGTTGATATATATCTGCCAGATTTCAAATATGCCGACGCGGCTCTTGCGGCTGAATATTCACATGCGCCGGACTATTTCGAGCGCGCGGGCGAAGCGATAAAAGAGATGAACCGCCAGGTCGGAGTGCTGAAGCTCAACGATGACGGCATAGCCGAACGCGGTCTTATTATACGCCACCTTGTGCTTCCGGGAGCCGTTTCAAATACGAAAAAGGTGCTTCGCTGGATAAAGGAAAATCTTCCGGAGGGAACGGTAGTCAGCCTGATGAGTCAGTATACACCGTGCGCAAAAGCCGCGGAGCATCCGCCTCTTGACAGACGCATTTCAAAATACGAATATGAAATAGCGCTCGATGCAATGATAGACCTCGGCTTTGACAACGGTTATGTGCAGAGCCGCCGTTCGGCTCAGAAAGATTTTATTCCGGATTTTCAGTCCCATGAGGGACTCTTATAAATATTGTTGACCGAAAGGGAGTTTTGATATGACAGGTTTTATCGGAGCGGGCAATATGGCAAATGCCATTATAAAAGGCATGGTGTCGTCCGGTGCGGCAGAGGGAAAAAATATAGCAGTCTATGATATCCACCCCGAAAAGCGCGAAAAGGCGGCTGCAGATTACGGAGTCAATGCGGTGTCAAGCCTTGAAGAACTTGTGAGCGGGTGCAGCGAGATAGTTGTTGCAATCAAGCCTTACGGTTTTGAAAAACTGCTCGGCGGACTTGATGCTCAGCTCAAAGAGCGCGATCCGCTTATAATTTCAATAGCTGCCGGCAAGACCATTGAGACTATTTCATCGTATCTCAGCTATGAACCCGCACTCGTGCGCGTCATGCCGAATATAAACGCAACGATAGGCGCATCCATGAGCGCATACTGCGCGAACGGACGAGTCAGCGCGGAGCAGAAAGCATTTGTTGCAAAGCTTTGTTCATCCATCGGTGAAGCGGTCGAACTCGACGAAAAATTCTTCTCGGCTTTCGGCGTTATCGGCGGCGCGGCTCCTGCGTTTGCCTATATGTTCATCGACGAGCTTGCGCGCGGCGGAGTAAAAATAGGCATGAACAAACAGGTCGCGCTGAAAGTTGCGGCTCAGACCGTGCTCGGCAGCGCGAAGATGATAGCGGAGAGCGGGGAGCACCCCTATGCTCTTGTGGATAAAGTCTGCTCGCCCGGCGGAACCACTATCGAGGGCGTTGCGGCGCTCAATGAAAACGGATTTGCAAACGCCGTTATGCAGGCTGTTACGGCAACATACGAAAAGGATCTGAAACTCTCCGGCAAATAAAATGCGGAGAGGATGAATATATCAATAATTATACGGAGGTATAAACAATGGCATTACCGGTAGCACTTCAGCTCTACAGCGTCAGAGACGAGCTTGAAGCAGATTTTGAGGGCACTATAGCAAAGGTCAAGGAGTTCGGCTATGACGGAGTCGAATTTGCGGGACTTTACGGCAAAAGTGCCGAGCAGGTCAAGAAGATTCTTGCCGACGCAGGGCTCACTCCCGTTTCGGCTCATGTTCCGCTCGACGAACTGCTCTCAGATACGCAGGCGGTTGTTGCAACATATAAGGAGATAGGCTGCAAATATATTGCCGTGCCTTATCTTCCCGAGGACAGACGCCCCGGAACAGAGGGCTTTGACCGCACGATAGAGGACATAAAGAAGATTGCCGATGTCTGCAATGAGCAGGGCATTCAGCTTCTCTATCATAACCATGATTTCGAGTTCAAAAAGCTTGACGGCAAATACGCGCTCGATATTCTTTATTCCGATGTCACTGCCGACAGACTCCAGACCGAGATCGATACCTGCTGGGTCGGCGTCGCAGGCGAAGATCCCGCATCGTATGTTCTCAAATACAGCGGCAGAGCACCCGTTGTCCACCTCAAGGATTACTATATGCAGGGCAAGGAGAAGCCGAAGAAGCTCTATGAACTTATCGGCATAGAAGATGACGGCGAGAGCGCATCAGAAGAGGCGTTCGGATTCAGACCAGTCGGCTACGGCGTTCAGAATATGCCCGCTATACTTGATGCATCCGTAAAAGCAGGCGCAGAATGGGTCGTTGTCGAGCAGGACAGACCCGCACCCGGAGACACTCCCATTAACTCAGTAAAGCTCAGCCGCGAGTACCTCAAAACACTCGGCTGGTAAAATAATCAAAAGAAAGAAGGTAACGGAACATGAGCACCAATAAGTGCTGGTATAAAGAGATGGCAGTATACCAGATTTGGCCGCGAAGCTTTTGCGACGGAAACGGCGACGGCATCGGCGATATCAAGGGTATCATGTCAAAGCTCGATTACATAAAGAGCATCGGCGTTGACGCTATCTGGTTCTCGCCGCTCTACAAGTCTCCTCAGGAGGATATGGGTTATGATATAGCCGACTACAAGGATATCGCTGAGGAGTACGGCACGCTTGACGAGTTCAAAGAGCTGCTCGAAGCTATCCATGCAAGAGGCATGAAGGTTATAATGGATCTCGTTATAAACCATACCTCAAATCAGCATAAGTGGTTCCTTGAGAGCATGAAGAGCAAGGATAACCCTTATCACGACTATTATTTTTGGCGCGACGGCAAGAAGGGCGGCAAGAAGCCACCGAACAACTGGCTTTCGACTTTCTCAGGTCCCGCATGGAAATATAACGAAGATCTCAATCAGTATTATCTCCATCTCTTTGCCGAGGGTCAGCCCGATCTCAATATGGATAACCCCAAGGTTCGCGAAGAGATAAAAGATATCATGCGCTTCTGGCTCGACATGGGCGTTGACGGCTTCAGAGAGGATGTTATCACGTTTATATCCAAAGCCGAAGGTCTGCCGAACGGATTTCCGCTGCCTGTCGCTACGGGTATTGAGCATTACAAAAGCGGGCCGCATCTTCAGGAATATCTCGGTGAGTTCAGAAAGGTGCTCGATGAATATGACTGCATGACAGTCGGCGAAGCGCCCATGATGACTCCCAAGACCGCGATGAAATTCATCGAGGAAAACAAGGATCAGAAGCTCAATATGATGTTCCACTTCCAGCATATGGAGGCGGACTGCCTGTTCTACAGCTGGATAAGAGCGCCGTTCAGCCTCAGAAAGCTCAAAAACGTCTATAACAACTGGCAGACAAAGCTCTACGGCAAGGCGTGGAATACACTTTATATTGAGAACCACGATCAGCCGCGTATCATAAACAGATACGGCAGCCTCAAATACAGAGTCGAGAGCGGCAAGATGCTCGCGACGATGTATATCTGCCAAAGCGGCACTCCGTTCATATATCAGGGTCAGGAGATCGGTATGGTCAATATCGGTCTGCCGGAGATTGAGATGTATGAGGATGTCTCGACCCAGAACGCCTATCACACCATGCGCCATCTCGGCTTCACGCACAACATGGTCATGAAAGTCGCAAAGTATGCGTCACGTGACAATGCGAGAACGCCCGTCCAGTGGAGCGCAGAGAAAAATGCCGGCTTCACCACCGCCGATAAGCCTTGGTTCTATATCAACGATAACTACAAAGAGATAAATGTTGAGGCGGCAGAGAAGGACGAGAACTCTATTCTCAATTATTACAGAAAGCTTCTCAAACTCCGTAAGGAGAATCCCATTATCATCTACGGCGATTTCAAGATGTACAACAAGCTCAGCAGAAAGCTTTTCGTCTATGAGCGCAGCTATGAGGGACAGAGAATGCTTGTTATCAACTCGTTCTCCGAGAAGCCCGTGAAGTTCAAAGCTCCCGCAGATTTCGATATCACGAAGTCGGAGCTGCTTATCTCAAACTATGACTGCAAAGATAAGTCGAATGCTTTCACGCTTCGCCCCTATGAGTCGAGAGTATATCTCATAAAGTAATTTAAAAAGTCCGCTGTCTGAAATATGACAGCGGACTTTCGCTTTTGATTTATTTAATTTTCTTTGGCTCTTACGCGCAGTGGAATTTCCATTTTGTCGGCGAGCGCCTGACATTCTGCTATCTCTTCCGGGCTGATAACATCGACTACCGAGAACTTGACCGTTTTGATATATTTCTTGCATTCTTCGGCAAATCTAAGAATTTCTTCAAAAGAGTCGACGCCGAATTTCGGTCTCGATATCTCGTTGTAGCGCTCTGCGTTCGGGGCGTTGAGGCTTATTGAAACCGTGTCGGTGAATTCGGCGATTGCGGGAATGGTGTCTTTTTTGTTTATAAGATTTCCCAGTCCGTTCGTGTTGATGCGTATCTTTATGCCGGGATATTTGCTCTTGAGGAGCCTGCCCGCAATAACAAGATTGTCAAAAGCGCAAAGCGGCTCGCCGTATCCGCAGAATGTGACCTCGGGAAAATCGGAAAAGTCAAACTCTTCGATAGCCTTTGTGATTTCTTCAGCAGTTGGATCTGTCTTGTGCCAAAGTGTGTGTGCCGAACCGAGCCCGTCTCCGTTTGAACGAATGCAGAATGTGCATCTGCAGGGGCAGCGGTTGGTTATGTTGAGATAAACTTTGCCTCTGTAAGTATAAACTATGTCAGCCAAAATGAAAGCCTCCTTATTTGAGAACCTTTTTCTTGAATCCGGCGGCGTCGAGCGCGAGACCGAAGATTACATATATAGCGGCGTTCGCGGCGACCTGGATAACATTGGGTATGACCGCCGCGAATGCGCCCCATGCGCCGAAAAGTATTCTGTCGGCGAGATAGTATCCGACGCAGGTGACTATAAGCGCGGGGATAAGTGCGATGAGATTGCGCGCGTTGATTATCTTATCTTTCTTTGAAGTGAACGGCAAAACGATGAGCGACTTTATTATCACCGTTGCAATGACCCATATAGGCGCGGTCAGCGCGTCGGCGAGTCCTGCACCGACTGCGGCGGCTGCTATCGCGTAGGGCAGGGGCAGGAGAGATGCCGCGAGGAAAATGAACGAGTCTCCGAGGTGTATATATCCGTTGCCGGTCGGAATGCGAAGAACATATGCGGTAACGACGGTTATTATAGCCGCGAAAAGTGCTGCCATAACGACATAGATAAGTTGCTTGTTTGCTTTTTTCTTTGCCATGGTTTAGCCTCCCGGGTTTGATATTACCATTGATACTAACACCATAAAAGCTTTTTTAATTTGCCGAACGGAAATACGACAATAAAAAATCAGAAAATCGTCATAAAGCCTAAAATTTATATGAATACGGGGGGATAAATCGAAAAAATTAGTACATGGTTCTGCATGCCGAGTTTATGGATTTTTTGTGAATTGTTGTGCTCGGGTGTTGAAAAGCTTATATAATATATGATATAATATCACGATGAAAAATAAGGCTTTTGCGGAAAGGAGAATGGCTCTTGAAAAGACGGCTGGCGGCGCTGATACTTGTGCTTTGCCTGCTCGCGCTGGCTTTTAACGGATGCAGCGGCACGAAGATGAAATCGCCCACGGGGCTTATGCGTCCTCCGCTTTCGGCGGGCGTTGACAGCGAACTTAAAAGTGCATTCCTTTCTGCCGCGACCGGCAAGGGAAAGGCGGCGTCCGCGTCCGAAATTTCTCTGATATCTCCGCTTTCGGGAGATCACCGTTCCGCCTTCGTGCTTCACGATATAGATAACGATGGGGTCAATGAGGCTCTTGTATTTTATAAGCTCGAAAGCGAACCGTCAAAAGAGCATATGAATGTGCTCGACAATGTCAACGGCAAGTGGGTCTCGGTAAATGACTTTTCGGGGACGGGTACCGGTGTCAACTTCATCAGCTTCGTGCAGATGACGGAAACGGGATGCCCTGCGATACTTGTTTCGCAGAGCCTATATGAAAACGACGCGAGCAAAATACTCTCGGTCTATGTCTGTACCGGAAACGAAGAAAAGCTTACGGTGAAGAATGTCTGCACCGAGGTGTATTCCATTATGGAGAATGTCGATGTTGATTCTGACGGTCTGCTTGACATATTCCTCATTCAGCAGGATTTGACAAATAACAATTCACCGCGATCGACAGCAAAAGTATTCAAGATGAACGCCTCGGGCACTCTCGATGAGTTCGGTACCGCAAAGCTCGACGGCGGAATCAGCAAATATTGCTCGATTCAGACGGACAAAGTCAGTCCCTCATCGCCGCTTAGAATATATGTCGACGCTATAAAAGGCGAAGATCAGGCGATAACCGAAGTGCTCTTCTGGAGCGCTTCGAGCAAATCGCTAGTGACCCCGATGTTCAGCCTCGACACGCAGTCAAATATGTTTACTGCGCGCTCGGAACTGCTCGCTTCGCAGGATTATGACGGAGACGGAATAATAGAAATACCGAGCCAGCGCCCGCTGCTCGGCAGTCGAAAATACGAATCTCCAAAGAATATGTATGAGCAGATGAATGTTACAAGCTGGATTGAAGTGCGTTCATCGAAGGACTTTGAATTTACCGAGACGCTCGTCAACGCAAGCGATTCGTATATACTCGATCTCAAACCGCTTGAAAATATCATGGGTGAGTTCACCGTGTATTCCTACAGCAATACGCATACATGGATATTTAAAGAATACAGCGCAAGGTACGAGACTGCCGGCGATGACCTTTTTGCTATAATCTGCACAACAAAAGACAGTGCAAACAAAAAGGGCGTGAAATCTGAAAACTATCTTATAGAGAACGATGACGGAACGGTCGTTTATTTTGAATCCCGCGAAAAGGGTGCAAAGGCAGGAATAACCGTTAAATCAATAGAACCGTACATCAAGATATTCAAGGATAAGGAGTTGGCAGCAAAATGAAAAAAGTTCTCGTAGCCGAGGATGAGTCCTCAATCAGAGAGTTTGTGGTTATCAACCTCAAGAGAAACGGCTATGATGTTGTCGAAGCGGCGGACGGCGCTCAGGCTATTGAAAAATACAAAGCCTGTAACGGCGATATCGATGTTGCCATCCTTGATATAATGATGCCGTATGTCGACGGACTTGAGGTCTGCAAGCAGCTGCGCGCGATGAACGCAAACCTCGGCATAATAATGCTGACCGCCAAGACTCAGGAGATGGACAAAGTTTCAGGACTGCTCATAGGCGCAGACGACTATGTCACAAAGCCGTTTTCGCCGTCTGAGCTTATGGCTCGCGTCGATGTGCTCTATCGCCGCGTAGAGATGAGCGCCGGGCTTGCGGACAGCTCCCATGCGAATGTCATAACCTCCGGCGAGTTTGAGCTCAATATGAGAAACAGGACGCTTACCAAGAACGGTATCCCGATAGAACTCACGCAGGTCGAGTTCCAGATAATGGAATACTTTTTCACCAACCAGGACGCGGCGCTTTCGAGAACGGATATCCTTGAAAAAGTCTGGGGCAGCGACTACTTCGGCGAAGAGAAGATAGTCGATGTCAACATACGCAGACTGCGAATGAAAGTCGAGGACAATCCGTCCGCACCCAAGCATCTGCTGACGATGTGGGGCGTCGGATACAAATGGATAGCTTGAATTAATTTAAAAAACACGAAAGGGGGCAGGCAAAGTGAAAAAAATCGGCGGCATAACAAAACGATGGCTGAAAGATATATTCAGCGTCATTTTGGTGCTCGTGCTCTCCGTTTCGGTCGCGGCCTGCCTCTTTATAAGAACTTATTATTATACATCGATAAAAAATGTGCTCGAGACTAATTCGGGCGAACTTATAACCACTTTCTTTAACATTTACGGCGCAAACAGCGAAGACGGGTTTGCGATTGCCGGCAGAGAGTTTATCGAAAACTGCGGTATGCTCGATTTAATGGAGATATGGATAATCGATAACAGCGGAAATGTTCTTTTGTCCTCGAGCGGCTTTGAAGTCTCGCCTCAGCAGAATATGCCGGATTTTATCGAGGCGATGAATTCGGCTTCCGGAAAGGCTACTTGGGTCGGAAAGCTCAGCACCGGCGAAAAGATAATGGCAATGACCGAGTCGGTTATGAATACCGACGGCACGGCTGCGGGCGCTATAAGATATATTGTCTCACTCGAAGATGTCGATTCGCAGATAGGCTTCTCGTGCCTTATAATCGGACTGATAGCCGCGGTTATCATTGCCGTATCAACGATACTCGGACTTGTATTTACTCGGTCTATAGTAAGACCGCTGAGAAATATCGGCAATGTCGCGGGCAAAGTCGCGGACGGCGACCTCAGCGCCCGAATCGAAAACTACAAATACGATGATGAAATAGGTGAGCTCTGCGGCAAGATAAATAACATGATTGATGAGCTCAACGATGCCGACGGGCTTAAAAATGACTTCATCTCGACCATATCGCATGAGCTCCGCACTCCGCTTACTTCCATAAAAGGCTGGGGCGAAACGCTTATGCAGGTCGGCGATACCGATCCTGCGCTGACAAAACGCGGCATGAGCGTTATAATCAGCGAGGCGTCGCGTCTCTCCGGCATGGTTGAAGAGTTACTTGATTTCTCAAAGATTCAGAGCAACCGCATGAATCTTCAACTCAAGAAGATAGATGTTCTTGCCGAACTCGATGAGACGGTGTTCACATTCAGAGAGCGTGCCATAAAAGAGGGTATAGAGATAATATACAACGCCCCAGAGCTGCCCGCGCCGATGGAGGCGGACGAAGACAGAATACGTCAGGTATTCATCAATATTTTTGACAACGCCATCAAATATAACTACCATGGCGGCAGAGTAATTGTGCTCGCTCAGATAACCAGCCCGACCGTGCTTGAAATATCCATAAGCGATACAGGCAGAGGCATATCTCCGGAAAATCTTCCGCGAGTAAAAGAAAAGTTCTATAAAACGGACAATACCGTTGCGGGTTCGGGAATCGGACTTGCCGTAGCGGATGAAATAGTCAAACTTCACGGAGGAACCCTCAATATCGACAGTATTCTCAACGAGGGAACCACCGTAACGATAACGCTGCCGATAGAAGCAGTGACCTATACAGACGAAAAGGAAGTACACGATGAAGAAGCAAAAAACTCAAACTAAATACGGCTCCGTCGGCGGTCAGGCGCTGATGGAAGGCATAATGATGAACGGACCCAAGGGCAAGGCAATGGCGCTCAGAATGCCCGACGGCAGTATCTCGGTCGAGAAAAAGACATTCAATTCAATTAAAGATAAGAATAAATTCTTCGCTCTGCCGATGATACGCGGCATAGTCAATTTTGTCGAAGCTCTTATTTTCGGCTACAGATGTCTCATGGAATCAGCTGAAAAGACCGGAATGGATCTCGGCGAGGAAGAGGAAAATATGTCGAAGCTCGACCGCTGGATAACCGATCACTTCGGTGAAAAAATGATGAATGTCATCGGCGCGATATCAATGGTACTCGGCTTCGCGCTTGCATTTGCGCTGTTTGTGTGGATGCCGTCGTTCCTGTTTGATTTGATAAATAAATGGACCGGCGAGCACATCTCAATGCTCCGCACCATATTTGAGGGCTTGCTCAGAATAATCATATTTGTCGTCTATATGGTGGCAGTCTCCAAAATGAAAGAGATAAAGCGCGTCTATATGTATCACGGCGCAGAACATAAGTCGATATTCTGCTATGAGAGCGGCGAAGAGATGACGGTCGAAAATGTCAGAAAACAGAGCCGTTTTCATCCGCGCTGCGGCACGAGCTTTATCTTTGTTATGATAATACTCAGCATTTTAGTCTCGTCTTTAGTAGCGTTGGCTTTCCCGGCTCTTACACATATTCGCCCCGTGTGGATCTGTGTCAAGGTGCTCATAATGCCGATAGTTATGGGACTCGGCTATGAGTTCATCAGATACGCCGGCAGGCACGACAATCTTTTTGTCAAGATACTTTCGGCTCCCGGACTTTGGATGCAGCGCATAACCACTGCAGAGCCCGACGACAGCATGATAGAGGTCGGAATAGCGGCGATAAACGCAGTTGTTCCTCCCCCGGAGGAGAAAAAAGAGAATATCGAAGAAGTCGGCGAGACCGAAAACATATCCGAAGAGAAAGGCGAAGAAAACTGATATAAGCTTTCGTGAAACATTCTGAAAGGGGATATAAGCCATGACAGCTGAACAGGTACTCAGAACGGCGGCGGAGAAGCTCAGGGCGGCGCAGATAGAAAATGCATCATTTGATGCGTCCTGTCTTGTTGAGAATATCACCGGGCTTTCGCGAACGAAAATAATGCTTTGCGACGATGATATTGCCGATGAGCAGGCTGAACTTGTTGAGCGTGCGGTTTTGCGCCGTATATCCGGCGAACCGCTTCAGTATATCCTCGGCGAATGGGACTTCTTCGGCAGAACGTTTGAAGTCGGCGAGGGCGTGCTCGTCCCGCGACCCGAGACGGAATTGCTTGTTGAGCTGGCGCTTGAGAAGCTTCGCAATGTCAGATATCCGGTGGTGTTCGATCTTTGCGCCGGAAGCGGATGTGTCGGGCTTACGATTGCCGCCGAGCGGCCGGATGCCCATGTGTGGCTTTTTGAAAAATACGACGAAGCTTTTCACTATCTCAAACGCAATATCAAAAAGCTCGGGCTTACAAACGTGCAGGCGGTTCAGCATGATATAACTCTCGGTTACGACGACAAAATCTTCGAAACGCCTGATCTTATAGTTTCAAATCCGCCTTATCTCAGAACGGATGAACTCGGCGGACTTTCAACAGAGGTCATGCACGAGCCTGTCACTGCGCTTGACGGCGGGACGGACGGCGTCGATTTCTATCGTATAATTGCTTCACGCTGGCTGCCGAATGTCAATAAACACGGCGGATTAATCTTTGAATGCGACCCGTCGCAGACGCTTAAAATTGCAGATATGCTCATGCCGTATGCAATGCGGGTGAAAATCGTAACTGATATATTCGGGCTTCAGCGTGCCGTATATGCAGACATATTCTGAAGCGGAAAGGAATTCAATCAATGATCTTATCTCTCCTGAGAAACGGATTTTCAATAGATGTGCTTATAGGCTTGTGCGCAAGCGCGTTTGTTGTGTTCTGCACTATGCCGATACATGAGTACGCCCATGCACTTGTCGCGACAAAGCTCGGCGACGACACCCCGAGGCTCAGCGGACGACTGACCCTCAATCCCATGGCGCATATTGATATTCTCGGCGCCGCAATGATATTGCTCGTCGGTTTCGGCTATGCAAAGGCTGTGCCGGTGAACCCGCGAAATTTCAAGAATCCTAAGGCGGGTATGGCGCTGACAGCGGCTGCAGGTCCGATTTCGAACCTTTTAATGTCGATTATCTTTATCCTGCTGTCGAATGTCGCGTTCATTGTCTATTGCAATACGAACGACTCTACCGTCGCGAAAGTAACTTTTCTGTTCTTTTTCTATGCCGCGATGATAAATATCAGTCTTGCGGTTTTCAATCTTATTCCGATTCCGCCGCTTGACGGCTCGCGTATAATAGGACTCTTTATTCCGAACAAAGTATACTATCAGATAATGAAATATGAACGTTATATCATAATGGTCGTATTTCTTCTGCTTGCGTTCGGCTGGCTCTCGACTCCACTGTCGTGGCTTACCGATAAAGTTCTCTACGGCATATCATGGCTTGTTTCAAAGCCGTTCGGCGAATACGGCGATATGTTCATGCAGATAGTTTCATCCGCAATGTGAGGTTTTTATGGAGACTCTTTCTTATAAAATTGAATCTTTTGAGGGCCCGATGGATCTCCTTCTGCACCTCATCAGCAAGCATAAGGTCAGGATCGAAGATGTTCCGATAATGGATCTCATCAACCAGTATCTTGATTATATGAAAAAACTTAAAGAAGAAAATCTCGAAGTCGCGAGCGAATTCCTTGAAATGGCGGCACGTTTGGTGTATATTAAGACTGTATCGCTTCTTCCCGTCCACGAGGAGGCGGACAGGCTCGCAGAAGAGCTCCGCGGCGAGCTCACGGAGTACCGCGACTGCCAGCTTATGGCGGGCAAGCTTGCGGAGCAGGCGAACGGATTCAACTTCTTTTCGCGCGAACCGCAGGAAATCGATGTCGATATGACATACACGAGGCTTCATGAGCCGTCCGAGCTTTACAAAGCTTATGTGGCGGCAGTCGGAAAAGGCAAGCGCAAATTGCCGCCGCCCGTTGAAGCTTTTTCGGGAATAATCGCAAAAAAGATAGTTTCCGTCTCGTCGAGGTTTTCTTATATACTCAGAAAACTCGGCAGGAACAAAAAACAGAAATTCATATCTTTCTTCGAGCGTTCAACTTCGCGCTCGGAGATGGTCGCAACCTTTATGGCGATGCTTGCGCTCGTCAAGTCGAAAAAGGTTGAGATAAACGGTGACGGCGGCGATGCCGAGGTCACTTTGATAACTGACAGACGATGAGATTTTGAGGGGAGAATCAGCTTGACATTCAATCAGATGCGCGCCGCGGCGGAGGCTATACTTTTTGCGGCGGGCGAGCCGGTAGAAACGGCTAAAATAGCTCAGGCTCTCGATATAGAGATAGAGGATGCCGAAACCGTGCTGCGCTCCTGCGCCGAACAGCTCGACGAGCGTGAGAGCGGCGTATGCCTTTTGAAGCTCGGCGAAAGATATCAGCTTTGCACGCGGCAGGAATACGCAGAGAATATCAGAAGCGTGCTCGATATGAAGCGCAATGTTCCGCTTTCTTCGGCGGCGTTTGAGGTGCTCGCGGTTGTAGCTTATAATCAGCCTGTCACCAAAGCGTATGTTGAACAGGTGCGCGGAGTGGATTGCTCGGGAGTTATATCTACATTGTGCCAGAAAGGTCTTGTTGAAGAAAAAGGCAGACTTGATCTTCCCGGCAGACCGCTGCTTTACGGTACTACACCGGAGTTTCTCAAGTGCTTCTGCATCGAATCTCTCTCCGAATTGCCGGAGCTTCCGGAGCGCGAAGAGAAAGAGCAGGAGACGGAAAAGGAAGAGGCTAAAACTTTTGAAGTCCCGGCGGAGGATAGCACTGCACAGCCCGTTCAGCCGGAACCGGAAGAAGATGACGAAGACTTTGATTTCGACGAGTTCGATGTCGATGCAGGCGAGCTTGAAAATATGTATGAATAATCAGGAGGTGTTAGTTTGACAGCTCTTTACATAATATTGGGCATTATCGCGCTTATAGTTATCCTGTTTTCGATAAAAGTCAGTGTGACTGCCGAATATGCCGATTCGTTTTCTCTCGATGTGCAGTGGCTTTTTATAAAGCTGCATATCTTCCCGCAGACCGAGGAACAGAAAGCGAAGAGAGAGGCAAAAAAGGCAAAGAAAGAAGAAAAAAAGAAGAAAAAGAAAAAGCCCGAGGAAGAAAAGAAAGAGGAGGACAAACCCTTCGAACCCAAGAAAAACATCTTCAAAGAGTTCTATGAGAACCAGGGCTTCGGCGCAACGGTCGAGCTTATTCAGACCGCGGCGGCTCAGCTCGGTGGCTTTATGGGCAGCATATACAGAGCCTTTGTCATAGAAAATCTGAAGCTCCTTTTGAAAGTCAGCTCCGGAGACGATGCGGCTCAGAATGCCATAAAATACGGCAAAGTGTGTTCGGCGGTCTATCCTTCAATGGGCTTTATATGCTCGAATATGAAGGTCAAAAAATATGAGGTGAATGTTGTTCCTGACTTCATCTCGCAGGAGAATAAAGCTCAGTTTGCGCTCTCTCTCTCCGTCAGACCCATAAAGCTTACGAACGCGGTAGTTGTTCTTGCGTTCAGGCTTTTGTTCAAGGTGCTTTTGAAGCTGCTCAAGGGCAGTAAAAAGAAAAATAAATCTGTTTGAAATCCCAATGAAAGGCGGACTTTAAAATGAAAGAACAGTCAGCATCCGGAATTCTCGGAACTTCAATCGAAAAGATAAAGGATCTTGTTGATGTCAGCACGATCATCGGCGATCCCATGGATCTGGGCGACGGCATAAAGATCATTCCCGTCTCTAAGGTCTCCTATGGCTTTGCGTCGGGCGGCTCGGACTTCCCGTCGAAGTCAAACGCCGAGCTCTTCGGCGGCGGCGGCGGAGCAGGCATCACCATCACTCCTATCGCATTCATCGTTGTTAACAACGGCGAGGTCAGCATCAAACATATCTCGACCGAGGAAGGCTCTATCGAGAGAACCATCGGCATGATTCCCGATGTTGTCAACAGTGTCACAGATGTTGTCAACAAGTTCGTTGACGGCAAGGGCAAGAAGACCGAGGAGAACCTCGAAGGATTATATTGATTTTTTTCCTGCACACCGCATATTCATTATCAGTAACGGATGATGAATGGCGGTGTGTTTGGTGAATTTAAGACCGGTTGCTTTTGTGACTGCTGTTTTTACGGTGGCCTGTTTTGTATTGTCCGGGCTGACGGTATTTGCTCAGCCGGATGTTTCGGCTTCGTGCGCGGCTCTTATGGTCGCCGAGACGGGCGAGCTTATCTACGGCAAGAATGAGCATGACAGGCGCTCCATGGCGAGCACAACGAAGATAATGACTTCACTTCTCGCAATAGAAGCGCTGACTCCGCAGAGAAGGATAACCGTCAGCGCTGATATGCTAAACGTCGAGGGCACTTCGATGGGGCTTCTTCCGGGAGACACAGTTACCCTTGAGGGGCTTGTCTACGGAATGCTTTTGCAGTCCGGTAACGATGCCGCGAATGTTACTGCAATAACGCTCGGTGGCAATGTTGAAAGTTTTGTCTCGATGATGAACAAGCGCGCCGGGGAAATCGGCATGAATGATACGCATTTTGAGACTCCGTCCGGGCTTGATTCAAAGGAACACTATTCGACGGCATATGATATGGCTATGCTCGGATGCACAGCTATCAAAAATCCTGAATTTGCCGCCGTTTGTTCGCAAAAAAGTGCCGTCGTGTGCTACGGAAATCCGCCGTATCGCCGCACGCTCACTAACCACAACCGTCTATTGCGTATATACGATGACGCAGTCGGAATAAAAACCGGTTTTACAAAAAAGAGCGGACGGTGCCTTGTTTCTGCGGCGCGGCGTGAAGGAGTTACGCTTGTTGCTGTGACGCTCAATGCGCCCGACGACTGGAACGATCATTCAAAAATGCTTGAATATGGCTTTTCGATTGTTGAGCGGTATAAGGCGGATACGGATATGTCCGCAGTTTTATTAAAAATCGCGGGCGGGGAAAGCGAAAGCGTGCCGCTGAAGCTATCAAGACCGCTCCAGTATATCTCGCGAAAAGGCAAAACTGCGCGGACAGAGCAGAAAATAAGCCTGAAAAAGTTTGAATATGCACCGATAGAAGAAAATACGGTGGTTGGCTCGGTCGAACTTATAATAGATGGCAATGTAGTTGACCGGGCGGAAATTCTGACGGCTGGTGCGGTTCAGGTGCAAAAGATTGTTCCGAAAGAGCCTCAAAAAGAAAAAAGCCGAATAAAAAAGTTTATTGAAAAAATAAAGAACATTCTCAGAAATTGGATGTGAATCATTTGTCAGATGACAGAATAAGACTTCAGAAATATATGTCCGAATGCGGCGTTGCGTCGCGCAGAAAATCGGAGGAGCTTATTGCAAAAGGTGCTGTTAAAGTCAACGGCACTGTTGCAAAGATAGGTGACTCTGTAGATCCGAAGCGCGATATAATAACGCTCAACGGCAAAAAAATAGAAAATAAAACGGTTGCAAAATATATTATGCTTCACAAGCCTCGCGGCTTTGTCACAACTATGAGCGATGAGCTCGGGCGCAGATGTGTGGCGTCGCTTGTCGAAGATGTAGGCGAGAGAGTTTATCCGATAGGCAGGCTCGACAGGAACTCCGAGGGCTTGCTTTTGCTGACTAATGACGGAGAATTTGCAAACGCCGTAATGCACCCGTCAAAGCACGTCGCGAAAGTCTACAGAGTTACCATAAGACCGGACATATCCGACGAGCAGATAGCTGCTATGAGCGACGGAATGATGATCGACGGCAGAATGACCGCTCCGGCGCAGGTGACGGTGCTCGAAAAGCGCGACGACAGAGCGGTTATAGAAATAGTGCTTTTCGAGGGCAGAAACAGGCAGATAAGAAGAATGTGCGAGGAGCTCGGAATCGAGGTCGCACGCCTCAAGAGAACCGCGATAGCCGGTGTCAAGCTCGGCATGCTTCCCCAGGGCAAGTGGCGCGAACTGACCCCGCAGGAGGTTTCGCATATACTTTCGGCTGCCGGCGCAAAGTCGAACAAAAAGGAGAAAAGAAGATAAAATGCTTGAATTCAAGCCGTTTGATATAGATGACAAAACTCACGGATACCGCGCAGAGGAAAACGGGGAGAATATCGGCGAATGCATATTCTCGCTCGACGGAACCTATGCTGAAATCCTGAGCGTGAAAACCCGTGACGGGGACAGGCTCGTTGCAGAGGGGCTTGTACGCAGCGCGCTGAATTTTGCCGCAAATCGCAATGCTTATATGGCGCGAGCGAATGTCGGCAGAGTTGAAAAAGAACCGTTTATAACTCTTGGTTTTGAAGAGAAAAACGGCTTTTATGAGTCCGATATACCGTCCGCTCTTACGGGTAGCTGCGGTCAATGCGCCAAATAACCCTTTTTATGCGCCTCACATATTGACAAATGTATGCTTAAACTGATAAAATAAAATGATTTAAAAGACCGACGAAAAGGAGTCCTTCCGATGATAAAAAGCATGACCGGATACGGACGGGCAACAGGCTCGTTCGACGGAATGGATATAACTCTTGAGCTCAAGAGCGTAAATCACAGATACTTTGAATTTTCATCGCGTGTACCCAGAAATTTCGGCTTCCTTGATGAAAAGCTCAAGAGCTTTTTCCAGGGAAAAATATCAAGAGGCAAGGTCGAGTGCTATGTTCAGATAGATACGGCGGGCGAGGAATCGGCTGTCGTCAAGCTCAACAGTGCGCTCGCAAAAGGCTATCTCGCGGCTTACAAAGAACTTTCCGAGACCTGCGGGATTGAGAATGATATAAAAGTATCAGACCTTGCAAGAGTGAATGATATCTTCACCGTCTCGAAAGAGCCCGAAGATGAAGAAAAGATTTGTGCCGATGTTCTCAGCGTTGCGGCAGAAGCACTCGAAAGGTTCATCGCCATGCGCGCAGTCGAGGGCGGAAAGCTCAAGGATGATGTTACTTCGCGCCTTGATTTCATAATCGACAAGGTCGCGTTTATCGAAGAGCGTTCTCCGCAGACCGTAAAAGAATATAACGAAAAGCTCCTCACGAGAATGCGCGAGGTTCTCGGCGATGTCCATGTGGACGAGCAGCGCCTGCTGACCGAGGCAGCGATATATGCCGACAAGGTTGCTGTGGCGGAGGAGACGGTTCGCCTGCGCAGTCATATTGATCAGTTTAAAAAGCTCTTTGAAGAGGATGGCGGCGCCATCGGCAGAAAGATGGATTTCCTCGTTCAGGAGATAAACAGAGAGATAAACACTATCGGTTCAAAGGCTCAGGATATCGAGATAGCGCGCTGCGTTGTCGATGTCAAGGCCGAGATTGAGAAGATCAGAGAACAGATACAGAATATCGAATAACTGCGGAGGTATTATCATAATGAAGCTGATAAACATTGGCTTTGGCAATATGGTCAACGCTAATCGTCTTGTGGCTATAGTCAGCCCCGAATCAGCCCCGATAAAGAGGATAATTCAGGACTGCAAGGAGAGGGGAACACTTATCGATGCGACCCACGGCAGACGCACACGTGCTGTTATAATAACCAACAGCGACCATGTTATTCTTACTTATCTGCAGAGCGAGACAGTAGCAAACCGCCTCAACAATGACGGCGATGAGCTTGATATTGAGGAGGAAGAAAGCGATGAATAATAACAACAACGGTCTTCTGGTCATTCTTTCCGGCCCGTCGGGTTCCGGCAAGGATACCATTCTGACCGAGCTTACCAAGCGCGACATGAATATCAAAGTGTCCACTTCCATGACGACGCGCAAAAAACGCGAGTGGGAGGTTGACGGAATACATTATTATTTCGTTGACAAGGATTATTTCATGCGCAAGATAGATGAGGGACAGGTTCTTGAATATGCGCAGTACGGCATAAATTATTACGGAACTCCCAAAGCTCCCGTTGACGAACTTCTTGCCCAGGGCAGAACCGTGTTCCTCAAAATCGAGGTTCAGGGTGCGGAGAAAATCCGTAAGCTCTATCCCGAAGCCGTCAGCATCTTCCTTATGCCTCCGTCAATGGCAGCGCTCGAAGAGAGACTTCGCTGCCGCGAGAGTGAGGACGAGGAGGATATCCAGCGCCGCCTTACCATCGCAGTTGACGAGATAAAGCGCGCCGTTGAATATGACTACATAGTCATCAACGACATAGTTTCATATGCCGTGAGTGATATATGCACTATTCTTGATGCGGAAAAGCAGAAAACTTTCCGCTGCAAAAACATTATAAGTGAGGTAATCAACAATGTTTAATCCTGATCTCAGAGGCGTTCTTAAAAATCATCTGAGCCGTTATTCTCTTGTTACGGCAACCGCAAAGAGAGCACGCGCTATCTCCGAAGATGCCGAGGAGAAGCAGATAATCCTTACCGAGAAGCCCGTTTCCATGGCTATCGATGAGATCCTCAGCGGCAAATATATCATTATCGAGCCGGAAGAGATCCGCAACATCTGACGCTTTTTCACGGAGTGTGACTCAAATGTACGCACAGGTCGCCGTCGAGAACGTCAACTGTACGTTCGATAAGGACTATGATTACAGCATACCGCAGCAGCTCGAGGGCAAAGCTCTCGTCGGCTGCCGCGTTGCCGTACCGTTCGGCGTCGGCAACAGAAAGCGCATAGGAATTATCACGCGGCTGACCGATTCGACTCAAGGAAAAAGAATAAAGTCTATCTCAGCGGTGCTCGATGAAGCGCCGCTTCTTAGTAATGAGATGATGTCGCTTGCCAGGTGGATATCCGAGCAGACTTTCTGCACCTACTATGAAGCGGTCAAAGCTATGCTGCCTGCCGGGATAAATCATAAAATAATACGCTCATTCTGCGCCGTTCCGGGTGTTGATGAGAGTATTGTCGCTTCGCTCGATTCCGATGAGAAACAGGTCTATGACTATCTGCTCTCGCGTTCGGGCTATGTCAAGTCCGAGAATTTTTTGAAAACTCTCGGCTTTGATGTTTCGTCGGATATACCGGAACGCCTTCTTAAAGCCGGACTTCTCGCCGCAAATGACGATGCGGTGCGCAACATCGGGGATAATAACATCCGCATGGTGCGCCTGTGCGAGGGCTCGGACAATGTATCGATGACAAAGAAGCAGAGCGAAGTTGTCAATGTTCTGAAGGATGTCGGCTCTGTGAGTGTTAAAGAGCTGTGCTATTTCACGGGCTATACGCCGTCAGTCATATCCGCGCTCGAAAAGAAAGGCGTTGTCGAATGCTTTGAGCGCGAAGAGCTTCGTAGCTTCGTGAGCAGATATGCCGTGCAAAGCGCATATGACAGCGGCGAGATTCATCTCACCGACGAACAGCAGAAAGCCTATGACGGTCTGCTCGAAGATTACAAAAGCGGTACTGGTAAGACAGCGCTTCTTTACGGCGTTACCGGAAGCGGCAAAACGTCAGTTTATTTGAAGCTTATAGATGCGGTTCTTGCAGATAATAAAACGGTTATAGTTATGGTGCCGGAAATATCGCTGACCCCGCAGACTCTCTCGGTGTTTCATTCGAGATACAATGACAGCGTTGCGGTTTTTCACAGCGCGCTGTCCGCCGGAGAAAGGGCGGACGAGTGGAAGCGCGTCAAGAACGGCGATGCAAAAATAGTTATAGGCACCCGCTCTGCGGTTTTTGCGCCGCTTGAAAATATCGGACTTATAATAATCGACGAAGAGCAGGAGCATACATATAAATCAGAGCAGACTCCGCGCTATAACGCCAAAAGTGTGGCGAGATACCGTGCCGCGTGGCATAAGGGCTTGACTCTGCTCGCGTCCGCTACGCCGAGTGTCGAATCTTTCGCCGCGGCGAAGAGCGGCAAATATTCTTTCTATGAGCTGAAGAACAGATACGGCAAAGCGGTGCTTCCGCAGGTCGTTACCGTTGATATGCGCAACGAACAGCAGGCGGAAAACCGCGAGCTGAGCCGCGAGCTTATAGAGGAGCTGAACAAAAACCGCACGGACGACAAGCAGTCAATAGTGCTGATAAACCGTCGCGGATATAATACATTTGTCTCGTGCACTGCGTGCGGCGAGGTCGTGACATGCCCGAATTGCAGTATTTCCATGACCTATCATGCGGCAAACGGCAGATTGATGTGCCATTACTGCGGATATTCCATGCGCTTTACTCAGAAGTGCCCGTCCTGCCACAAACCCGCGCTGAGATATGCCGGGTTCGGGACGCAGAGAATAGAAGACGAGCTTGAAAAGGCCGTCCCCGGGGCACGTATTATGCGCATGGATACCGATACCGCTTCGTCGAGATTCGCTCACGAAGAGTGCCTGAATGCTTTCGCGAGAGGCGATTATGATATACTCGTCGGCACCCAGATGGTCGCAAAGGGCTTGAACTTTGAAAATGTTACGCTTGCGGCTGTCGTTTCGGTCGATCAACAGCTTTATAACGACGATTTCAGAAGTCTCGAACGCACTTTTTCGCTGCTCACTCAGGTCGTAGGCCGCTCTGGACGCGGAGAGCACCCCGGAAAAGCTATTATTCAGACACTAACGCCTGAGAATGAAATAATAAGGCTTGCGGCAAAACAGGACTATGATGCGTTCTATGATACGGAAATACGCATGAGACGCTTAATGATATATCCGCCGTTTTGCGATATATGCGTTGTCGGATTTTCCGGCGCGGACGAAGTCAAGACCCGCGTTGCTTCCCAGCGCACGCTCGACAAAATAAAAGAACTGACAGCAGGGGAATATAAAAACGAAAAGCTTATCGTTCTCGGACCTCTGCCTGCGCGAGTGCCGCGCGTCAATAAAAAATACAGATACAGACTCATAATAAAATGCAGAAACACAAAGGGATTTCGCAGCATGATATCGGAGATACTAAAAGATTTTTACGGCGACAGCAAATTTTCAGATGTCTCCGTCTATGCCGACATGAACCCCGAAATAACCGTATGATCGAAGGAGGACAATAAAAATGGCGATGAGAAATATAGTTAAGCTCGGCGATCCGATGCTTAAAAAGCACAGCAGGACGGTTGAAAAGTTTGATGACCGTCTGGCGCAGCTCATTGACGATATGAAAGAGACAATGTATGCAAACGACGGCTGCGGTCTTGCGGCGGTGCAGGTCGGTATTCTCAAGAGGGTAGTTGTCCTCGATGTCGGCGACGGCTGCATTGAACTCGTGAATCCTGAGATAATCTTCCGCGACGGCGAACAGCGCGAAGCCGAAGGTTGCCTTTCAATCCCCGGAGAGTACGGCACGACTATCCGCCCGGCAGTGGTGAAAGTCAAGGCTCAGGACAGAAACGGCAAGTGGCAGGTTCTAAAGGGCGAGGGACTCAAGGCGAGATGCTTCTGCCATGAGATAGATCACCTTGACGGAATCCTGTTCACTCAGAGACTCGCAGACCCGATGGAGCATAAGGAGAATTTATGAGAATAGTTTTTATGGGCACTCCGGATTTTTCCGTTCCGTGCCTTCAGGCACTTATAGATGACGGACACGACGTCTGCGCCGTGTTCACTCAGCCGGACAAGCCCAAAGGACGCCACGGCGTTCTTACTCCGCCGCCCGTCAAAGAGCTTGCACTCAAATATGATATCCCCGTATATCAGCCGAAAACACTGAAAACAGACGAAGCAAAAGAGCTTTTTAAGTCGCTCAATGCAGACCTTGCGATAGTCGTCGCCTACGGAAAGATACTTCCCGGCGAATTTATCCATGCGCCGAAGTACGGCTGCATCAATATGCACGCCTCTCTGCTCCCGAAACTGCGCGGCGCAGCACCCATCCAGTGGTCTATAATCACCGGAGAAAAGCGCACCGGAGTCACATCCATGCAGATGGACGAGGGACTTGACACTGGAGATATGCTTATCTCAAAGAGCGTTGAAATAGGCGAAAACGAGACCGCCGAAGAACTCCATGACAGGCTGTCATCACTCGGCTCGGAAGTCATGCGTGAGACTATAGCCGAGCTTCAGGCGGGAAATCTCCATCCTGTGAAGCAGGATAACGAAAAGAGCACATATGCTCCTATACTTACCAAGGAGCTTTCAAAAATAGATTGGAATGATACCGCACAGCATATACATGATAAGATAAGAGGATTGTATTCATGGCCGGGTGCGTCGGGCGAACTCGACGGCAAGGTCATAAAGATACATTCGTCGCGTCTTGCGGGTGCGTGCAGCGGAAAGCCGGGAGAGATAATTGAAAGCGGCAAACGCCTTGTTGTTTCCTGCGGAGACGGCAACGCCGTTGAGATACTCGTTCTTCAGGCTCCCGGAAAACGGGCAATGCCGGTTCAGGATTTCCTGCGCGGCAATCCGATTGAAAAGGGCGCATTCTTTGAATGACCGTTAGGAGGTTCGGCTTATGGGCTGGATGTATTACTATGATTACTATTTTCTGATTCTTGTTGTCCCGGCGATGCTTATTGCGCTGTGGGCGCAGATAAAAGTAAAGACCACTTTCGCTTCGCAGTCAAAAAGACTCAGCTCGCGCGGCCTTACCGGCGCGCAGGCGGCGATGCAGGTACTCAAATATTACGGAATAAACGATGTTCGCATAGAGCGCGTAGCGGGCGATTTAACAGATCACTATGACCCAAGGACGAATGTTATAAGACTTTCGGATAAAGTTTATAACAACACTTCTATAGCCGCCATAGGTGTTGCCTGCCACGAGGCAGGGCACGCCGCGCAGCATGCAGAGGGCTATATGCCGATAAAAATCAGAAACGCGATTATCCCTGTCTGCAATATCGGTTCGACCATAGGTCTGCCGCTTGCAATATTGGGATATATTCTCAGCTTTGAGCCGCTTATCACATTCGGACTGCTGCTCTATGCACTTATCGCGGTGTTTCAGCTTGTCACTCTGCCGGTTGAATTCAACGCGAGCCGCAGAGCGTTGAAAGTTATTGAAGAAACCGGCGTCCTGGACGATGATGAACGCGCAGGCGCAAGGAAAGTGCTTTCTGCGGCGGCGATGACATATGTTGCGTCGCTTCTCGTGGCACTTGCAAATCTGCTGAGGTTTGTTATACGCTTCAGCGGCAGAAATCGAAGAAATTGAACGGAGTGTATCGTTAATGAGTAAGAGCGCACGCCAGAGCGCGTTTGAAATACTTTATAAAGTTGAGCGCAGCGGGGCGTATTCGAATCTTGCTCTCGATGCACAGCTCTCGTCGAAAGACGGGGCCGACGGCGAGTCAGCTCTTTTGACGGCACTTGTATACGGCGTGCTAGAAAGGCTTATAACGCTTGATTATAACATCTCGCTTTATTTGCGTCAGCCGCTGAAAAAGCTCAAACCGGAGGTGCTCATTGCGCTGCGCATCGGCGCTTATCAGCTGCTGTTTATGGACAGGATTCCTGAGAGCGCGGCAGTCAACGAGAGCGTGAAGCTCGCCAAAAACAACCGCGCGCAGTTTGCGGCGGGACTTGTGAATGCAGTGCTCAGAAAAGTGGCTTCAAACGGATTGCAGCTGCCTGATGAATCGGACAGGCTCAATTTCATGAGCGTCAAATATTCCGTTCCGGAGCAGACTGTTAAGCTCTTTGTTGATGCTTATTCTGACAGGACTGCCTGCGAAATATTTGAGGCAATGTCCGAGCGCGCGAAGATATTTGTCCGTGTGAACACTCAAAAATGCACAGCGGACGAGCTTATAGATATATTAGCCCGGCAGGGTGTTGAGGGTAAGAAAATCGATGGCTTCCCGGACGCACTCGAATTGGTGAACGGCGGCGCAGTGGAGCATCTTGATGCATATAAAAAAGGACTTTTTCATGTGCAGGATCTTTCGTCGCAGCTTTGCTGCATGGCGCTCGACCCGCAGCCGGGAGATACCGTATATGATATGTGCGCAGCACCGGGCGGTAAAAGCTTTACACTTGCCGAACTGACGAATTGTAAAGGCAAAATACTTGCCATGGATGTTTATCCCTCGAGACTCGCTCTTATAGAAAACGGAGCGGAAAGACTCGGGCTTGATAACATCGCGGTTATACCAAACGATGCCGCAAAAGTGAATCCAGCCTTGAAAAAAGCGGACAGAGTGCTGTGCGACGCACCCTGTTCGGGGCTCGGAATACTCCGCCGCAAGCCCGAGATACGCTATAAAACCCTTGAAGATATTGACAAACTGCCGATTTTGCAGTATGATATCCTGTGTTCTTCTGCTGAATATGTCAGGGTCGGCGGCCGTTTGGTTTATTCCACTTGTTCGCTGAATCCTGCGGAGAATGCCGCAGTTTGCGACAAGTTTCTCAGTGAACATAAAAATTTCAAGGCTATACGGATATTCCCGGATATTAAGAGGGCAGACGGCAATGAAAATTACCTGACCCTGATGCCTCAGATACATGGGACGGACGGCTTCTTTATAGCCGTGTTTACCAGAACGGAGTGAGCTTTTGAATACAACTGATGTAAAGTCAATGAACTTTACCGAGCTTTCTGCGGCTCTTTCCGAGATGGGACTTCCGTCATACAGAGCAAAGCAGATTTATTCATGGATCCATCAGAAATGCGCTCTTGATTACGATGAGATGACCAATCTTTCGCTGTCTCTGCGCGAGAAGCTGAAAGAAGAATTGCCGCTCAAAAAATGCACTATCGAGCGCAAGCAGGTATCCGCAGAGGACGGAACGGTTAAATACCTTTTCGGTTTCGGCGGCAATGAATATGCCGAAAGCGTTTTGATGAAATATAAGTACGGATATACTATCTGTGTCTCGACTCAGATAGGCTGCAAAATGGGCTGCTCGTTCTGCGCGTCCACTTTGGGTGGTTATGTCAGAAGTCTGCTTCCGTCGGAAATCCTCGGTCAGATATATACCGCTCAGCGCGACGAGAATATCCGAATCTCCCATATTGTCCTCATGGGCATGGGTGAACCGCTTGATAATTTTGATAATGTTATGCGTTTTCTTGAGCTTGTGACCTGTGAAGACGGGCTCAACATAAGCATGAGAAATATATCGCTTTCCACCTGCGGAATAGTTCCCGGGATATACAAACTGCTTGAAAAAAAGCTTCAGCTCACGCTTTCGATATCGCTTCACGCGCCGTATAACGAGCTCAGATCAAAGATAATGCCGATTAACCGTCGGTATTCGCTCGACGAGCTGATGCCGGCGTGCCGTGAATATGCAAAGGTAACTTCGAGAAGAATATCGTTTGAATATGCAATGCTCGGCGGAGTCAATGACAGCGATGAGTGCGCTCAGAAGCTTGCGGCGCTCTTGAAAGGTATGCTGTGCCATGTCAATCTCATACCTGTCAACGAGGTTGCCGAGAGTCCTTATAAACCGTCAACGCCGGAGCGCATTGAACAATTTATAAGCATACTCGAAAAGAAATCGATAAATGTTACGGTAAGGCGGAAGCTCGGTTCTGATATAGATGCTTCGTGCGGCCAGCTTCGGCTTCGTAAAATAAAAGAGCAGTAAGCTCAATTCGGAATTTTCTCAATTTCCGGGGGAAGATATGAAAATTGTTGCAAAGACAGACCAGGGAAAAGTCAGAAAAGACAATCAGGATTCGTTCGCTGCGGGAGAGCTTCCCGGCGGCGTAGTTTGGGCTGTTGTCTGCGACGGTATGGGCGGCGCGGCAGGCGGAAGCGTTGCCAGCCAGACTGCCGTTAAGATGATAAGCGAAAAAATCGCCTCCGGCTACCAGCACGGAATGAGCGACAGATCAATAAAAAATCTGCTGACTTCGGTCGTCGAGAATGCCAATTCTTCTATTTATGAAATGTCATGCTCGGTAGAGAGCCTCAACGGCATGGGCACGACGGTCGTCGCCGCCATGATAAGAGACAGAGAGCTTTATCTCGTTCATGCCGGAGACAGCAGGGCTTACCGCATTTCGCAGGAGGGTATAACCCAGCTCACGAGAGATCATTCGGTTGTTCAGGATATGGTTGAACACGGAGAGTTGACCCAGGAGCAGGCAAAAGATCACCCGCGAAAGAATATAATCACAAGAGCGCTCGGTGTGAGCGCGGACATAGAGACGGATTATTATCAGGATACTCTTGATGAGGGAGACGTTATTATCATTTGCACTGACGGTCTGACTAATTATGTTGAGACCGATGATATATATAATGCCACCAGAGACAATCATTATTACGAGTTTGCAGACAGGCTGATAAACCTTGCCAACGAGAACGGCGGCGGGGACAACATCACTGTTGTTGCAATGGCGTTTTAGGTTTCTGTATCCCAACAGGAGTGTGAGATTTAATGGATAATTATGTCGGAAAAAGACTTGACGGAAGGTATGAACTTCAGGAAGTCATTGGCGTTGGCGGAATGGCGGTTGTCTATAAGGCCTACGACAATATCGACGACAGGACGGTTGCCGTCAAAATTCTAAAGGATGAGTTCCTTGCAAGCGAGGAGTTCCGCCGCAGATTCAAGAATGAGTCCAAGGCGATAGCCGTGCTCTCTCATCCGAACATAGTCAAGGTTTATGATGTCAGCTACGGCGACAAGCTCCAGTATATAGTCATGGAGTATGTCGAGGGCATCACGCTCAAGGAGTATATTGAGCAGCAGGGCGTTATATCGTGGAAGGAGACCGTGCATTTTACAACGCAGATCCTTCGCGCACTTCAGCACGCTCATGACAAGGGCATCGTTCACCGCGACATCAAGCCGCAGAACATAATGCTTCTCGAAAACGGTACTATCAAGGTCACCGATTTCGGCATCGCGAGATTCAGCAGAAGCGAAACGAGAACAATGACCGATACCGCGATCGGCTCGGTTCATTATATCAGCCCCGAGCAGGCTCGCGGAGATATAACCGACGACAAGTCAGATATCTATTCCGTCGGTGTCGTTATGTACGAGATGCTCACGGGTCAGCTGCCTTTCCAGTCGGATAATTCCGTCTCGGTCGCCATTATGCAGCTCCAGACAGACCCGGTAAAGCCGCGTGAGATAAACAGCTCTATTCCTGAGGGACTCGAGCAGATAACCATGCGCGCTATGCAGAAGAATCCGAAGGACAGATATCAGTCTGCCGCCGAGATGATTCTTGATCTTGAAGAGTTCAAGCGCAACCCCTCGATAAAGTTTGATTACAGCTATTTTGTCGATAACGAGCCGACAAAGTTCGTTGACAAGACCGCACCGGTCACCGTGCCTATGGCTAACTCCAGCGACACGCGCGTTATAGACAACCCGCAGCCGGCACCGGAAGAAACCGGCAAGACCGCGGAGAAAAATAAGATGATCCCGATTCTTTCCGGAATCGTTATCGGATTCGTTGCTGTTCTCGCGATAGTTCTTATTTGCCTGTATTCATTCACGGATGTTTTCAACAGAAAGCTTACTGTGCCGAAGCTCATAAATAAGAACTATGCCGAGGAGATTCTTGGTAACGATGATTATAAGAACTTTGTTATCAAAGTCAACGAAGTCCAGAACAGCTTCTATGAGCCCGGTCAGGTCTATGCGCAGGATCCTGCGGCAGGCACAAAGGTTGATAAGTCCAACAATGTTATCACCGTTACAGTTGCAGTCAGCGAAGAAAAAGCATCTGTTCCGAATGTTCTCAAGTATCAGCTCAACGATGCTATAACAAAGCTCAAGAACGCGGGCTTTGAGGTCTATTCCGTTCCTCAGCAGAGCACGGAAAAGGCGGGTACCGTTCTGAGCACCTCGCCGGAATACGGCAGACAGGTGTCAAAGGGCTCGACAATAACGATTTATTATGCGAGCGAGCAGGAGCTTATCGAAGTTCCCAAGCTTATAGATGAAAATGTCGAGAACGCAAAGGCTATACTCGAGTCTCTCAACCTTGTTCTTGATGAGACAATAGATGAGAAGAACAGCGATAAGCCCAAGGGCACTATTATCGAGCAGAGCTATGCCGAGGGCGAGAAAGTGCCTGAGGGAACGAAGATAAGAGTTACCGTCAGCACAGGCGTTGCGGCTTCTTCCGAGGCGAATATAACCATAACACTTCCCAAATATTCGAGCGGCACTTCTAAGTCCATAAAGGCAGCGAATAACAACAATGTATTTATGGATCAGAGTGTTATTCTCGACGGAAGCGAATATACCATAACCGTAAACGGCTCCGGTAGCAGCAACCACATCAAGGTCTATATTGACTCCGAGCTGTATTATGAGTGCAATGTTGACTTCACAAAGAGCCCTGCGGAGATATCGAATGTCAAGCGACATGATGTTTCCGAAAGCTCGACAATTCCCAATGTTGTCGGCAGCAATGAAGCTTCGGCTATAAGCATTCTCAAGAGCCACGGCTTTACCTCCGTTGAAGTCAATTATATAAGCGTTGTTGATTCTTCGAAGAACGGAAAGGTTATTTCTCAGACCCCGAAGAACAGCTCCAAAGCATATCCTTTGAGCACAACAGTAACTATAACCGTCGGCAAGTTTGTCGGCTAAGGTCTTTGTTATGGCAGATGTCAAAAAAGGAATAATATTAAAAGGAATCGGTGGTCTCTACTTTGTGGAGACCGCCGATGCGGTATTTGAGTGCAAAGCCCGCGGGATATTCCGCAAAAGCGGACAGAAGCCGCTCGTCGGCGATGAAGTTGATATACTAATTGGCGAGGACGGGGCAAACAACACTATCGAAAAGATATATCCGCGCCGCAGCGAGCTGATGCGCCCGCCGGTTGCAAACCTTGACAGGCTGTTTATTCTTTCGTCCGTGCGCGACCCTAATCCAAGCACGCTGATAATTGACAAAATGACCGCGATAGCTTGCTGGAAGAATATAGAGCCGGTTATAGTAATCACAAAAGACGATCTCGGGGATACTTCCGAGCTTCGCGGCATATATGAAAAAGCGGGCATACCGTTCTTTTCGGTGTCGAGCCGCGACGGCAGGGGAGCCGACGAAGTGAAAGCTATGCTCAGCGGTCATATAAGCGCCTTTGCGGGCAATACCGGCGTCGGGAAGTCGTCGCTTCTTAATCTCATCGCTCCCGAACTTTCGCTGAAAACGGGCGAAATAAGTGACAAGCTCGGCAGAGGCAGACACACAACGAGGGCTGTTGAACTCTATAAGCTTTGCGGCGGATATGTTGCGGATACGCCCGGATTTTCTTCCCTGACCGGAGAGAACAGCGAGATGATCCCCGTTGACGAACTTCCGTTTTGCTTCCCCGAGTTTGAAAAATATCTCGGGAAATGCAGGTTCACTTCGTGCAGGCACATCAATGACAAGGGCTGCGAAATAGTTGCCGCCGTTGAATCGGGCGAGATCAGCGAATCGCGCCACAACAGCTATATTGCGCTCTACAACGAAGCAAAAGATATAAAAGAATGGGAAAAGAAATAAAGTAACGCAAACGCCGCGCTTTGTATATAATGGACTGAAGGCGAGACTGTTATATGTAAGGGCGGTGGCGAGCGTGAGAAGATGCGGATGCGGCAGAAATGGGTCTGTATGTATCATAATAATTTCATTTGCGGCCGGGATAATCGCCGCAAAATTCTTCCCGTATTCGCTGTTCATTATTCTTATGCTCATCCTGCTTTTGCTTATCTGCACCGCCTCACGAAGCTTTTGGTGACGGAGGGTGAGAATGAGATGAAAGTGGTAGTAGTCAGAAGCCCTAAGCTTTTTTCCGGAATACTCAGACTCATTTTCGGAATAAAACGGCAGGAACAAACAACATAAAAAACGCCGGACGGCTGTGTATGCTGTCCGGCGTTTTGCTGTATATTTTTTAGGGCTGAACGGTTATGGGCTTGTCCTCGCTCTCGTGCTCTATAGAAACAAAGTTGTTGCGCGGTGCATATGCCCAGCGCATCTCGAATGCTCTAACTCCGTCGAGCGGTATGTAGAGCTGATCTCTATTGCCTCTGTAGACCTTTGCGGAAAGCTTGAGCTCGCCGCGGTCGGTCTGTGCCACGTCGCTGTCAAGAGTGAACTCCGCATTGTGACCGTAAACGTCAAGATACACCTTGCCGGGAGTCTTTCTGACCTCGCCGCCGATGAATCCAACGAGAACGGAAAGGGGAGCGAACCATATTCCGTCTTTGAACTCGCATGGAGTCGTGTACTGGCAGAGCCCGAGATCCATGCCCTTGAACTTCATTCGCGTTGTGTTGTATATCGGTGCAAGCGCGGGCGGATCAATCGAATCGGTTTCTTTATTTATCACACAGCGGTCGGCAATGCGCCCGTCGTTGAGATGAGCGGTTAATGTTATCTTCGATCCGTCAACCTCGACGACAACGACCATCGAAACCATCTCTTCCTGAGAATAGAAAGCACTGTGCCAGACCTTTGGAACGGCGCGGGTTCCGGGCGGATTCAGATTTGAGTTGCCGAGCATATAGTGTATAGTTCCCTGCGACGGTCTGTCGAAAATTTCTTCGTTTCTGACGGGGAAGCTCCTTGAAAAATTGTGCTCATGACCCGAGAAGAGTATGTCGAGCTTTTCCATTCCTTCGCGCATGACGGGATATGCATCATAGTTCTGGCAGTCTGAGCCGGAATAGCATATCGGGAAATGATATGATCCTATCTTCCACTGCTTATCGCAGGCGTCGAGGTCTTTTATGAGCCATTCGTTGACCTCTTCGGGACCGTTTATTCCGATTATTGCGAAATGTACATTGCCGTAGTCAAAAGTGTAGTTCTCCGTTTTCCAGTTTTCAGGGCCATTATAGGCATATGAGCCTTTGAACTGATTGTCAAAGAACTCCGCGGGTTCGGCGTAATATCTGCCTATGGCGTTTTTATAGTCTTTGAATCCGCGGTTATCGTGGTTGCCGAGAGTCATCATAAACGGGATGTGCTCGGATATTCCGACGAGTCCGCTGAACGCTCCGTTCCACTGAACCTCGTGCTGTCCGCAGTCGGTATTGTCGCCGCCGGTCAGAATGAAGCGGGTGTCGGGGTTCTTTTCGAGCATCTCTTTGACAAAGCCGTTGAAATGCGAATAGTCCGGGCAGTCAAACGGCTCGCCCTTCTGCTGATCCGATACGCAGAGGAATTTGAATTTTGTGAGATTCTCGGGCGCGGTTGAAAAATAGAATTCCTCGCTCCTGTGGTTGTCGCTGCCGCAGGTGTAGAGATATTTAGTGTCCGGCTTGAGCCCTGTGAGGTCCGCCCAGAACATATTGCTTATGTCGATGTCGCTCTTGAAAACTTCCGTTGCCGCATCGGCGCGCATGATTTCACTGCTGCCGTCCTCGCGGTAGAGAACATAGCCCTCCTTGATATCGGTGCAGGTTCTCCAGGTGACGGTCATCGAGGTTGCGGCGTCTCCCTTTATGCTGAGCATTATGTGGTCGGGCTGTTCCGTTGAACCTCTTACGGGTTTAACTGCTTGACTCATTTTGATCTCCTTGTCTGAAAATATAATATGACGCTGTAATGTTTCGTACAGCGTCTTTTGTTTAGTTGAAAGGTGTGCTTATCCTGTTATATCTGAAGTTCGTTACCTCACCGCGCTGACTGCATCTGTAGATGCTCATGACGAGCCCTATCGCGATATATATGCAGAGGTTTGATGAGCCGCCGGAGCTGAAAAACGGCAGAGTGATGCCGATGCAGGGGAGGAGTTTCAAACACATTCCGATGTTCATGATAGCCTGTGAGCCGATCATTACCGCAGTGCCGTAGCAGACAAGCGAACCCATATTTGTGTTGGCCTGTTTGCCGACAAATACTATCTTGACTATTATCAGCGCTATAAGCGCAAGCGCCGCAAAAGCGCCGACAAATCCGAGTTCTTCGCCGATAACGGAGAATATCATATCGCTGTCGTTGACGGGGACTGAGTGCGACTGGGTATACGCACCTTTAAGGAACCCTCGTCCGAAAAATCTTCCGCTGCCGATGGCGTTGACGCTTTGCTGCTGCTGGAAGATATATTTCTTATAAAGCGCGGTGTCAAGTTTGCTCGGAGCGTATACGGCAAGAATACGACCTTTCTGGAAGTCGCTGAAGAATGCGAACCAGAGTATGGGAACAGCTGCAAGTATGACCGCTCCGGCGGCTGCAAAATATCTTGCGGCAAGACCCGATGCAAACATCATGCCGATGAATATCGAGACGAATACGAGCGCAGAGCCAAGGTCGCCGGTCAGAATGACAAGCAGTGCCGGAACTCCGCCGTGAACGCAGAGAAGCAAGGCATTTTTAAGCTTGTTTATATCCTCGCCGACATAATCGAGATGAACGGCGAATGTTATTATAAATGCTATTTTGAAAAGCTCGGACGGCTGGAAGTTGATGACTTTGAAATCGAACCATGTTCTTGCATCCGGTCTGTCTGCCGTTCCGCTGCCGAACGGGAAAAGCAGAAGCATCATCAGCAGGCACACGCCGCCGATTATCATCCAGAAGCGGAGAACTATTTCGTAGTCGATAAATGATATGACTATGCACATCGCCGCACCGACAATCACTGCGAGCAGCATGACAAGCGCCGTACGGCTGATAAGGCTTCCGTCCTCAAGGCTGCTGTATGTGGCGCTGTAGACCATAAGAACGCCGAACAGCGATGTCAGAAGGCAGAGCGACATCAGCAGTTTGTCCGTAGTTTTTAATCCTCTTTTGATTGCCTGAAGTATGTTCATTGGCAGCTCCTTAGAAATTATACTGATATTATAAAGCGAAATTTAATCAAATTCAAGTAAAATACTTTTATATCTTTGATTTGTGTGATATAATTATTTGAATTTAATGCAAGGCAGCGGTATTTTTCAGATGAAGACGGTTTTTCATTCTTATTCTTCAAAACAGACCGAGGAGTTCGGCGCTCAGCTCGGCAAAAGCCTCAAAGCAGGGGATGTTGTCGCCCTGTTCGGTGATCTCGGCGCAGGCAAGACTGCGTTTACAAGAGGACTTGCGCATGGAATGGGCTTTGACGGCGAAGTCAGCAGCCCGACATTTGCGCTTGTGCATGAGTATCCGGCGGATATACCGATTTATCATTTTGACATGTACAGGATTACTACCTGGGACGATCTTTATTCAACCGGATTTTTTGATTATATCGACATGGGCGGTGTGCTCGTGATTGAGTGGAGCGAAAATATCGAGAATTGTCTGCCCGAAAATTCGATAAGAGTTTCGATATCCAAGAATGATAACGAGAATGAACGCATAATTACTTTGGAGAGGGGTGCCGAAATTGAAGATACTCGCGCTTGATTCGTCCGCAAAAACAGCGAGCGCCGCGATAACCGACGGCGAGCAGCTGATAAGCGAAGCATTTGTCAATGCCGGACTCACACACAGTGAGACTCTTCTTCCTATGGTCGATTCCGTTCTCAGCCTTGCACGCCTCACAATGGCGGATATCGACGGCTGCGTTATAACCGACGGCCCCGGTTCGTTTACGGGTATAAGAATAGGCATCGCCGCCGTGAAGGGGCTTGCAATGCCCAATGAGACGAAGTGCTGCGGCGTTTCTACTCTCAAGGCGACGGCTTATAATCTGCGCTATGATAACTGCATCGCCTGCTGTGCAATGGATGCAAGATGCTCGCAGGTCTATTCGGCAATATTCCGCTGTTTTGACGGAAAAGTCGAGAGATTGACCGAAGATGACGCAATTCCCGCATCAAAACTTCCGGAAATACTTGAAAAATATGCAAATGAGCGTATAATTTGTGTCGGAGACGGAGCGCATATCGCTTATCAGGCTGTTAAAGACAGTTTTAAGAGCGTTAGCCTCGCGCAGGACAGCAGGCGTTTTCAGCGTGCATACGGAGCCGCTTGCGCCGCCGTGTGCGAGAATATGGACTTCATTCCTCCGGCTCAACTTTTGCCCGTATATCTGAGACCTTCGCAGGCGGAGCGCGAACTCAGTCTGAAAAAGTCTCATAATCAATAAATCAAAAGGAGAAATTATCATGATAGCTCTTGCTGCTGACCATGCAGGATATCCTCTCAAGGAGGAAATCAAAAAACATCTTTTGGAGAGAGGTTTCGATGTCAAAGACTTCGGAACTGACAGCGACAAGTCCGTTGACTATGCTGTTTTCGCGAAGATAGCGGGCGAGTCGGTCGCATCCGGCGAGTGCAAGCTCGGCATTTTCTGCTGTGGTACCGGCGTCGGCATCTCGATGGCGGCAAATAAGGTCAGGGGAGTCAGAGCTGCAAACTGCGCAGATACTTTCTCCGCGCGCATGACAAGACTCCATAACGACGCAAATGTCCTTTGCCTTGGCAGCAGAGTTATAGGCGCAGGTCTTGCGCTTGATATGGTCGATCTCTTCGTTGACACGCCTTTCAGCGGCGAGGAGAGACACCAGAGAAGAATCGACCAGGTCATGGCTATAGAAAACGAGAAGTTCTCAAAATAAAGAAGTCAGAAATTTTTAAATTATATATATCTGGAGGAGTTCAAAAATGGCAAACATAACAATAACAAATCACCCGCTTATTCAGCATAAGCTGTCTATCCTCAGAGATAAGCACACCGCTTCCAAAGAGTTCCGTACTCTTGTCGGCGAGATTGCTATGCTCATGTGCTATGAGGCTACAAGGGACCTTCCTCTCAAGGATGTTGAGATTGAGACTCCCGTTTCGAAGATGACCACAAAGGCTCTTGCGGGCAAGAAGCTTGCTTTTGTCCCGATCCTTAGAGCAGGACTCGGCATGGTTGACGGCGTCCTGACCCTCGTTCCTTCCGCCAGAGTCGGTCACATCGGTCTTTACCGCGACCCCGCAACCCTGCAGCCTGTTGAATATTATTGCAAGTTGCCCAGCGATATCGGCGAGCGCGATGTTATTGTTCTTGATCCCATGCTTGCCACCGGCGGCTCGGCTATCGATGCTATAACCCAGATCAAGAAGAGAAATCCCAAGTCGATAAAGTTTATGTGCATCATTGCAGCTCCCGAGGGACTTGAAGCTCTCAGCAAGGCTCATCCCGATGTTGATATCTTCGCCGCTGCAAAGGACGAGAAGCTCAACGATCACGGCTATATCGTTCCCGGTCTCGGCGACGCCGGCGACAGAATCTTCGGCACGAAATAATTGCACTTGCAATACCAGGACTATTATGTTATAATCATTTCAGTAAATTTTGGAGGTGTTATATCATGAAACACATCAAGACCATCAACGCTTCGAATCTTAAGGAGAGTGCTGCTAAGGGTGGCTGCGGCGAGTGCCAGGCTTCCTGTCAGTCAGCTTGCAAGACTTCCTGCACCGTTGCTAACCAGAAGTGCGAGAAGTAATCTGATTTGAACGTAAATTAGGGGCAGGCTTTGCGCCTGTCCCTAAAATTCTGTCTGAAACAATTTGCCGATAGTAACGCGGCTAAAAGGAGCGAAAGCGGGGAGACCCGGCGTATATGATACATAAATATTTTCTCAACGGCTACTATATAGTCATTGACACAAACAGCGGCGCCGTTCACATTGTGGACGAGCTTGCATACAGACTGCTTGATTTCTTTACGGAAAAGCTCAAGGGCGAATGTCCCGATGAGATTATCTCAACTCTTGTGAACGAGGGGCTTGATAAGCAGAATATCATCGACACTTATGCCGAACTCAAGGCTTTGTGTGATGACGATTCTCTTTTCTCCGAGGATACCTACAGACCCTTTGCAGATATGCTCACTGAGGCGCCGATAAAGTCTATGTGCCTCAACATATCGCACGACTGCAATCTCCGCTGTGAGTATTGCTTTGCCGCTCAGGGCGATTTCGGCCACGGCAGAAAGCTCATGCCTTTCGAGGTCGGCAAGGCTGCGATAGATTTTCTTATCAAACATTCTGCAAACAGACACAACCTCGAGCTTGATTTCTTTGGCGGCGAGCCGCTCATGAATCTCAATGTTGTGAAAAAAGTTGTCGAGTATGCAAGATCGATCGAGAAAGAGCACAATAAGAATTTCCGTTTCACAATGACTACAAACGGTATTCTGCTCGACGATGACAGTATTGATTTTATCAACCGCGAGATGTCGAACGTCGTTCTCTCGCTCGACGGCAGAAAAGAAGTAAACGACCGTCTGCGCCCGACTGTCAATAAAAAGGGCAGCTATGACATAATCGTTCCGAAGTATCAGAAGCTTGTCGCCGAGAGAGGGGACAAGGAATATTATGTCCGCGGTACGTTTACAAAATATAACCTTGACTTCACCGATGATGTTCTGCATCTCAACGAGCTTGGATTCGATCAGATTTCTGTCGAACCCGTTGTGACAGATCCCGAGCTGCCGTATGCGCTGACCGAAAGCGATCTTCCAGCTATTGCAGAGGAATATGAGAAGCTTTCAAAGATACTTATAGAGCGAAAGAAGAACGGTACTAGCTTCAATTTCTTCCATTTCATGATCGACCTTGATCAGGGCCCGTGCGCTATCAAGAGACTTCGCGGATGCAGCTGCGGCAACGAGTATGTTGCTGTCACTCCCGAGGGCGATATTTATCCCTGCCATCAGTTTGTGGGCATGGATGAGTGGAAGATGGGCAGCGTGCTTGACGATTCTATCGACTACAAGATGAAGAAGATGTTCTCGAAAGCGAACATCTACTCAAAAGAAGAGTGTGCCGACTGCTGGGCGAAGTTCTATTGCAGCGGCGGATGCAACGCCAATAACATGCAGTATAACAACACTATCTTTAAGCCGCACAAGCTCTCGTGTGCTCTCGAACAGAAGAGACTCGAGTGTGCGATAATGATAAAAGCCGCTCTTGCGGACGAATAAAAAATATAGCCCGGGATATAAATGTCCCGGGCATGTTTTATGTACGAAAAAAATCCCTCGGAAGTTTTTACTCCCGAGGGACAATTTTTTATTGCTTAGTAGCTACTCTTCTTTGCGGTGCTGTTGCTCATTGCGAGTCTCTGCTTGAAGGTCTTGAGGAAGTCCTTGACTGCCTTATCGATATTCTTGTCCTTCTTGTTGAGCTTGTACTCGTCGGAGCCTTCAAGCTCGTCAAGCTGCTTCTCAAAGTCCTCGCTGGCCTTTGCGGAGCGAATGGCGCTCTTCCAAGCGTAGTCACTGCCCGAATAGTACATGATGTGGTAGCCGTACTCGGACTCGACAATGCCGGTGTCGCCGACCTTTCTGCTGCTGTCGGTAGCCCAGTTGCGGAAGGACTCAACGTAGTTGGCGCTTGAGGTGATGCCGCTTATAAGTCCACCGTCAGCGGCGCTTCCGGTATCCTTGGACTTTTCTTTTGCGAGAGCTGCGAAGGAATCTTCGGTCTTAGCTCCGCTCTGCCACTCCTTGTAGATCTTGTCGGCGGAAGCCTTTGCGGCCTTCTTCTGCTCGTCGGTTGCCTCGGAGGACGAGCTTGCATTGTCGGTGAACGAGATGAGAATATGTCTTACGTTCGAGGCCATGGGAGCGTAGCTGCCCTTGTTGATATAGAGGATAACATATGAGCTCACGTTGCCGTCGCTGCCGACTTCAAAGAGCTTGACATCTCCTGCTTTTCTCGCGCTGTCAAACGCCCACTTTGCGGCGTCCTCGGAGACATAGGAGGTGATGGTTGACTTTGCGGCCTCGTTGAGGGCGGTTGCGGACTCCGCGTCATAGTTTTCGGTGGAGCTGTTCTTTTTCTTTGCCTGCTCAAGGAAAGCTTTTTCGCTGGTGCAGGCTTTGAGAGCGGCTTCAGCCTCAGCCTTGACCTTTGCGGCAGCTGCCTTCTGGCGGGCGGCAAGCTGCTCCGAGGTCTCGCCGTCCTTTGCGGTGAGAGTCTCTATTGCGAACGAAAGGGTTCTTGCGTCAACTGCATTGTATGCGCTGTGATCCTTATCATAGACAGCCTTTATGTCGGCGGCGCTGTAAGAATCGGTGAGCTTCTTTGAGGTGTCGCTCTGGTATCTCGAAACGATATTCTGCATCTCAAGCTGCTTGCGCAGGAACTTCTCGTTTATACCCTTGCCGTAGCTCGCCTTGAGGTAGGCGTTGAGAGAGTATTTGTTCTCTGCGGCGGTGTTTCTGAGCTCCTCGACCTGATCGTCAATTGACTTCTGCTCGTCGTCTGTGAGCTTGTAGCCTGCCTTGATAGCTTCGGCATAGAGAATCTTGTAGGACTGGAGGGCGGAGATGGTCTCATTCTTGAGATAATCGGAAAGAAGCATTTCTTTTCCGTCGGCATCGGTGCCGTAGTTCTGCTCATCCGGCGACTTTGTCGGGTCAATGCCGATGTTCATGCCATACCTTGCGTACTGCTGAGCATATGAGTAGATATTGTTGAGATACTGGCTGTAGTAATATGTAAACTCAACTTCCGAAACGCGGATATCGTCGCCCAAAGAGAACACGGTTGTATTCTTCTTGATAGCGGCCGTATCGTCGAGAACCTTCCAAACGATTCCGCCTGCAACTACGACGGCAAGAACGATAGCTACTACCATTTTGACTATCTTTGCCGCTGCCTTGCTCTTCTCGCTCTTTTTCTGACTCTTTTTCGCAGACTGAGCGAGGCGGGCCTTTCTGTCGTCACGGTATGACTCGGCAGAAGTCCGCTGGGTGTCTTTGTTTGCCATTCTTTTTCATCCTTTTCTTTGTTAAGGTTGATTTGACCTAACGGTCGATAACATTCTTATTCTATACTATTTTATTAATTTTGACAAGCCGAATTTGCAAGTTTTATAGTTAGTTCATAATCAAATCACAGCTCGCCGTTTAGAAATGCGTCTTTGAACCACACATTCCTGACTTCAAACTGCTTGCCGTTGAGATAGTTGAGCGACTGCGCATCGGTGACAAAGTCGAATTTCAGCTTGTATGAATACAGAAACTGCTTTTTATATCCGCTCTCTTTGTTCATGGAGTTGCGCCCGTATTTTCCGTCTCCGAGAAGAGGATGGCCTATCGAGGCGAAGTGAGCTCTTATCTGGTGTGTGCGCCCCGTCAGCAGTTCGACTTCAACGAGGCTCATATTTTTGTTTTCCGCGAGCACGCGGTATTTTGTCTTTATCTCCTTTGAGCCCTCCGTTTTGCGGGACGAGACCTTGACGAGATTCTTCTTTTCATCTTTTGTCAGCCAGCCGTGCAAAGTCCCGTCTTTTTCCTTGAGAGTGCCGTGGACAACACAGAGATAGAATTTCTTTATTTCTCTGTCCTTGAGCTTCTGGTTCATGATTCTCAGGGCTTCTGCGTTCTTTGCGGCCATGACTATTCCGCCGGTGTTGCGGTCGATTCTGTTTATTAGAGCCGGTGCAAAAGAGTTTTCGTCCGACGGATCATATTCGCCCTTTTCGTAGAGATACCGCTTGATTCTGGTCAGCAGTGTGTCGTTGTATTCGCGCTCGTCGGGGTGCGAAAGAAGTCCGACTTTTTTGTCGAGCAGCATTATATTCTCGTCTTCGTAGATGACCGTGAGATTCGTCGAAGCGTGCATGAAATCGTATCTGTCGAACCGCTGCTCGAAAAATTCGTCGTTTATGTACATATTCACTTTATCGCCCTCTTTCAGGCGCGTGGATATTTCGCACCGCTTGCCGTTGAGCTTTATGCGCTTGAGTCTGATGTATTTGTACATCAACGAATCCGGAAGATTCGGAACGGTCTTTTTTATGAATTTGTCAACGCGTTGATTGGCGTCGTTTTTCCCTATAGTAAAACTTTTCAATTGCCGTTCCTCCCGCCGGATGATTTTACGAATTTTATCGCGCTCATCGCCGCTTTTGCGCCCTCGCCGACGGCGACGCTTACCTGAAGCAGACCACCCGTGCAGTCCCCGGCGGCGAAAAGCCCCGGCAGCCCCGTTGACATATCGGCGCCGACTTTTATCGAGTTTCCTTCAACCGGTGCGCCGACTTTCTTTGCGAGGTCGCTTGCGGCGGCGCTCCCGAGTGCGATAAACAGCCCGGAAACAGGCAGGCTAGAATCGTCTTTGAATTTAACTCCGCTGAGCCTGTTTTCGCCGTAAAGCGAATCTATCGGATCGGTTATGATTTTTATATTGCCGAAGTTTCCGTTCGGTTCGACGCCGTTTGTGAGCAGAGTGATACTTTTTACGACTCCCGAGAGATCGCCTATCTCGTGAAGGGCATATGCGCCGTTTCCGAGCACTGCAACATCTTTTCCGCGATAGAAAAACGCATCGCAGACTGCGCAGTAGCTGACGCCTTTTCCCTCGAATTCTTTTATGCCGGGAATGGTAACACTTTTCCTCGCCGAGCCGGTTGCGATTATAACGGTGGGGGAGACAAAGTTATCCTCCGAGCACGATACGGTGTAATCACCGTTCCAACCGAGCGAAAAAACCTCTTCTCTGAATATATCTGCACCCAGTTCCTTTGCCTGCTCAACGCCTTGCTTTACAAGCTCCGCTCCGGAAATCGCTCCAGTGCCGAAATAATTCTCTATCTTTTCCGCTTTTTCCAGCGCTCCACCGTCCTTGCCGATAACGGCGCAGGTGAGCCCTGCGCGCTTTACATAGAGCGCCGCCGACAGTCCTGCGGGACCGCTGCCGATAATAGTTATATCGTAGTGCCTGTCCATATATGCCTCCGATTAAAGTAACATATGATGATTATAGCCTATTTTTGGTTTTATTAACAGCCTTGAAAGAAAAATTTTTTATTAACGCGTATTTTGTAAATATACAGAAGTTTTTATATTATTAAGCTTGTACAAATCTGCTTTTCGTTGTATAATAAACTGATTAAAAATTTTTCGGAGGAGAACTGATTTGCCGCTTCCAAAAGACAGAAACATAATTGTTCCGCAGGAGGAGCTCGACAGACAGATGGAGTTCTGCGGACTTGTGCATACAGTGCTTGAAACGCGCCTTGACGGGCGCAAGCCGCTCGCTTATGTCCATACTTTCGGCTGTCAGGGCAATGTTGCCGACAGCGAGAGACTCAAAGGCTTGCTTGAAAAAATGGGCTTCGGATTCACAGAAGAGCCGGAAAACGCGGATATATCTTTGTTCAACACCTGCGCCGTCCGAGAGCACGCCGAAGACAGACTCTTCGGAAATGTCGGTGCGCTCAAGAAAATAAAAGAGAAGAATCCCGACTTCAAAATAATCCTCTGCGGATGCATGATGCAGCAGGAGAGGATAGCCGAAAAGATTCAGAAGAGCTATCCGTTTGTCGATATAGTTTTCGGCACTCATGCTGCGCATAAATTCCCGGAGCTGCTTTACCGTGCGCTGTCTACCGGCAAGCGTGTGTTTGATATCGAAAATTCCGACGGCGTTATCGCGGAAGACCTGCCTCTGCACAGAGACAGCACTTTCAAGGCGTGGCTGCCGATAATGTACGGGTGCAATAACTTCTGCACTTACTGTATAGTCCCATATGTCCGCGGACGCGAACGCAGCCGCAGCAGCGATATTATAATCAGCGAGGCGCGCGAGCTTGTCAGGAGCGGATATAAAGAGATAACCCTGCTCGGACAGAATGTCAATTCCTACGGAAACGACCGCGAGGGCGAGATGAATTTTGCATCTCTTCTGCGCGAGATAAATAATATCGACGGCGATTTCATCATACGCTTCATGACCTCGCACCCGAAGGACTGCACGCATGAGCTGCTTGACACCATGGCGCAGTGCGAAAAGGTTGCAAAGCACCTGCATCTTCCCGTCCAGTGCGGAAACGACAGGGTGTTAAAAGCGATGAACCGCGGATATACGGCTGAAAAGTATCTCTCCCTGCTCGAATATGCCCGCAGCGTCATGCCGGAGCTTTCGGTGACGAGCGATATAATTGTCGGCTTTCCGGGCGAGACTTACGAAGAGTTTCTCGACACTGTGAAGCTTATTGAAAAAGCGCAGTACACGTCGCTTTATACTTTTATTTTCTCACCCCGCGAGGGCACCCGTGCCGCAAAGATGGACGACCCCGTTTCGAGAGAAGCAAAGGGAAAATGGTTCTCAGAGCTTTGTGCCGCGCAGGAAAAAATCGCGGCGGTGCGAACTTCTGCGATGGTTGGCAGGGAATACCGCGTTCTCTGTGAATCAAAAGCCAAGAAGGACGGCTATATATCGGGCAGAACGCAGGGGAATATAATAATTGAGTTTCCGGCGGACGAGTCGGTTATAGGCTCATTCAGAACCGTCAGAGTGACCGAAGCTCTGATATGGATGCTCAAAGGCGAGCTTGCCGACTGAAAACGCTATATCTCCGCATTGCGGATAAGGATATAAGATAAATTTCAAGGAGTACAATTATGGACATCATCAAACTTACAAGAGAACTCGGCGCAGCTATCCAGCAGGATGACAGATACGCAAAGTTCCAGGCAGCTCAGAAGGCAAATGAAGAGGACAAGGATCTCAACGACCTCATGGGCAAGATCCAGCTCGTTCATATGTCTTATCAGCATGAAGCGAGCAAGGAAGACGCCAACGAGCAGAAGCTTGCTGCATACGAGACCGAGTTCAACGATCTCTACAAGAAGGTCATGGAGAACGAGCATATGCGCGACTACGAAGTTGCAAGAGCCGAGATAGATGAAATGATGCATTATATCACCGGCATCCTTGCTCTTTGCATCCAGGGCGAAGATCCCGCAACCTGCGAGCCTGAAGAAGAGCACCATCACTGCGGCGGAGACTGCTCGGGCTGCTCGGGCTGCTGATTATTGCATATCCTGCTCCGCGGGCAACTCCCGCGGAGCTGAAAGCTTTTTATTTTGCGGCACAGCCGCTGAGAGGACGGTATCGGAATGGCAGAGCTTTCTCCGATGATGAAACAGTATTTTGAAACCAAAAAGAAATATCCCGATACGATACTGATGTTCAGACTCGGTGATTTCTATGAGATGTTCTTTGACGATGCGGTAACTGCGTCGCGCGAACTCGAACTTGTGCTGACAGGCAGAGCCTGCGGGCAGGAGGAGCGCGCCCCGATGTGCGGAGTGCCGTTTCACAGCGCGGACAGCTACATGGCGCGCCTTGTTGCAAAGGGTTACAAAGTCGCCATATGCGAGCAGATGGAGGATCCCGCACTCGCAAAGGGTCTTGTCAAGCGCGAAGTCGTCAGAGTTCTGACCCCCGGCACGGTCATTGAAAACAGCATGCTCAACGAGGGCAGAAACAATTTCCTCGCGAGCGTGTATTTTACCGGCGAGTCGGCGGGCGTCTGCTTTATAGATGTCTCGACGGGTTCCGTCAACCTGACCGAGCTTGCCGCTCCCGCGCTCCCCGATAAGATAATCAACGAGATAGGCAGATTTATGCCCAGCGAGATAGTTTTCAATTCCGCATCTTCCTCTCTTACCAAGGTGTTCTCGTTCATTTCAAACAAGACCGAAGCCCTTGCACAGGAGCTCGGCGACGATTATTTCGATCCGCAGTCAAGCACCGAAATAATACTCAAACATTTCAAAAAAGATAGTCTCTCCGAGCTTGAACTCAATGAGACGGGCGCGGCGGTTTCGGCACTCGGAGCGGCGCTTAAATATCTCACCGAAGTTCAGCGCAACGATCTTGAAAACATATCTTCGATATCGTTCTATTCGGAACTCAATTTCATGCGCCTCGATGTTGCGGCTCTGCGCAATCTCGAAATAGTCGAGACTCTCAGAAACCGCGAAAAACGCGGCTCTCTGCTCTGGGTGCTCGATAAAACCCGCACGCCGATGGGCAAGCGAATGATCCGCGCGTGGCTCGAACGCCCGCTGCTCAGCATGGCACGCATAACAAAGCGCCATAACGCCGTAGCGGAGCTTGTCTCTCAGCCTATGGCGAGACAGGAACTCAGCGAAAGCATGTCGGGCATACATGACCTCGAGCGCCTTATAACAAGAATATCCTTCGGCACTGCCGGTGCAAAGGATCTGCGTGCTCTTGCGCTCGCGGCATCGTGTCTGCCGGAGCTCAAAGAAAAAGTCTCGGCGCTCTCGTCCTCTCTGATGCAGGAGTGTGCCGAAAATATGGACACGCTTTCCGATATCTATGAGCTGATAGATGCCGCGATAGTTGAAGAGCCGCCGTTTTCCGTTCGCGAGGGCGGCATGATAAAGGACGGCTTCCATCCGGAGCTTGATTCCCTGCGCGATATAGTTTTAAACGGCAAAGATTATATCGCCGCCATTCAGCAGCAGGAGCAGGAAAAGACCGGAATAGCGAAACTTAAAATAGGATATAACAGGGTATTCGGCTACTACATAGAAGTGCCCAACGCTTACAAAGAGCTTGTACCCGATGAATATATAAGAAAACAGACTCTTGCAAATTGCGAGAGATTCATCACTCAGGAGCTAAAAGACCTCGAGGCAAAAGTTCTCGGAGCACAGGACAGAATAGTCAAGCTCGAATACGAGATTTTCGACGATATCAGAAAACGCACCGGCGCAGAGCTTGCCAGAGTTCAGCGTACCGCTGCGGCAGTGGCACAGCTCGATGTCCTCTGTTCATTTGCTCAGGCTGCGCTCGAAAATAACTATGTCTGCCCTCAGATGTCCGCAGAGCCGGTTATAAAGATAAACGAAGGACGTCATCCCGTTGTTGAAAAAATGCTCAACGGCGAACCGTTCGTTCCGAATGACACCGTTCTCGACTGTGCTGACGACCGCTGTGCGATAATAACCGGTCCCAATATGGCAGGTAAGTCCACATATATGCGTCAGGTCGCACTCGTCTGCGTCATGGCGCAGGCAGGAAGCTTTGTTCCCGCCGCGAGCGCGGAGCTCGGAATAGTTGACAGCGTGTTTACTCGAATCGGCGCATCCGACGACCTTTCAGCCGGACAGTCGACGTTTATGGTCGAGATGAGCGAGGTTGCATCGATACTCAATAACGCAACTTCGAGAAGCCTTATAATCTTTGATGAGATAGGAAGAGGCACTTCCACTTTCGACGGCATGAGCATCGCGCGAGCCGTGCTCGAATATGCTGCGGACAAAAAGCGCATCGGCGCAAAGACTCTTTTTGCCACTCATTATCACGAGCTGACCGAGCTCGAGGGGCAGATAGACGGCGTCAAGAATTACAATATAGCCGTCAAAAAGCGCGGCGATGATATAACCTTCCTGCGCCGTATAGTGCGCGGCGGAGCGGACGGAAGCTACGGAATCGAGGTCGCGAAGCTCGCCGGAGTTCCGAAGCCGGTCGTTGAGAGGGCGAAAAAAGTTCTCAAAGAACTCGAAGAGAGCGGACTCGTGCTCGTTCGCGACCGTGAACCGAGCACAGCTGTTGAACCCGACGCCGGGCAGATTTCGTTCGGTCAAAACAGTTCAAACGAGATAGTCGAAAAACTTAAAGTACTCGATGTCAACACGCTGACGCCGATAGAGGCAATGGGCGTGCTCTATGAGCTGACAAAGAGCGCAAAAGAAATATAACAGGAGGAAACCATGCCGAAGATAAAAGTCCTGCCAAAAGAAATAGCGGAGCTTATTGCCGCGGGCGAAGTTGTCGAAAGACCCGCATCCGTTATAAAAGAGCTTATGGAGAACGCAATAGATGCGGGCTCTTCTTCGGTCACGGTTGAAATAAAAAACGGCGGAATAACTTATATCCGCGTAACGGACAATGGATGCGGAATAAGCCGCGATGATATACATACAGCGTTTATCAGCCACGCCACAAGTAAGATAAGCACGCGCGATGATCTCTATGCCATAGGCACTCTCGGATTCAGAGGCGAAGCGCTCGCGTCTATAGCAGCGGTTTCAAATGTCGAGGTGCTCACAAGAACACCCGAAGAAGAGACCGGGACGCGCTATTGCATCAGCGCGGGCGAAGAGACACTTGTTGATGATGCAGGATGCCCGTTTGGTACGACAATAGTTGTCAGGGATCTTTTCTTCAACACTCCCGCGAGAATGAAGTTCCTCAAAAAAGATGTGTCCGAGGCTAACGCGGTCGCAAGCATAGTTGATAAAATCGCGCTCTCAAACCCGGATGTTTCGATAAGATTTATAAGAGAGGGCAAGAATACACTGTTCACCTCCGGCAGCGGAGATCTCAAAACCACGGCATATGAGATATTCGGCAAGGATTTTTCAGACGGACTCATTGAGGCCGATTACAGCTTTGAATCTGTGCAGATAAGCGGACTTATCTCAAAGCCGACAAAATCGCGTCCGAACCGCAATATGCAGTTTTTCTTTGTCAACGGCAGGCTTGTGAAGTCGGGTACGGCTTCTGCGGCGCTGAGCGAAGCATATAAAAATTCTATAATGGTCGGCAAGTTCCCGTACTGCGTGCTCAACATAACAACAGCGCCCGGACTTGTCGATGTAAATGTCCATCCCGCAAAGACGGAAGTCCGCTTTGCAAACGAGCGAACGGTTTTCAGCGCGGTATATTATGCCGCAAAAAATGCACTTGAGCGCAGAGATGAAGCGCCGAAAGTATCTATTCCGAGGACACCGAAGGCGGAGCTCTTCGAGCCTGCTCGTCCAAAGACTGAGCAGATGAGACTGCCGGAAAAGCAGCCTGATTTCTGGAATCGTATGTCATCTTCCGAATACCGTTCGGCGCAGCAGCCGGAAAAGCCGAGATACAGCTATCCGCAGCAGTCTGCACCTGCGCCGCGCGAGGATATTGTGTCTGTTGCAAGTCCCGATAAAAAGCCTGAAACGGCAGATACAGAGCCGTCGACCATTCAGCATTTTCTCGATGCGCAGAGGGCGAAAAAAGAGGAGACGGCTGTCATTGAGCCTGAAGTGTGCACTGAACCCGAACCGATAGCTGAACCTGCTGTGGTTTCCGAAGAAAAAGAAGAAATTCAGACCGTTGATACAACTGTAGAGGATAAAATTGAAGATAAACTAAAAGACAAACCCGAAGAACTTCCCGTAATCGTTATCGGCGAGGCGTTCAGAACATATATAATCGTCCAGCAGGGGGAGAGCATCTTTCTTGTCGACAAGCACGCAGCGCATGAGAGAATGTTGTTCAACGAACTTGTCAAAAACGATACCAAGCGTTCCACTCAGATGCTTTTAACCCCGATAACCGTAACGCTCAGCAAAGAGGAATATTCCGCTGTGCTCGATAATCTTGATATGCTCATGCAGGCGGGATTTGCGGTTGAAGATTTCGGATATTCTGTTGTTATAGTCCGCGAGTGCCCGATGGAGATATCCGCTGATGAAGTTCCCGATGTTGTCGCAGAGCTTGCCGGATATCTTGTTGAAAACAGGCAGAAGCTCATATCCGAAAAGAAAGAGTGGCTGTTCAGCCTCATGGCGTGCAAGGCGGCGATAAAAGGCGGAATGTACACTACCGAATACGAACGCGAGCTGTTTATAAAGCGCCTGTTCGCGAGCCCCGAGATAAGATACTGTCCGCACGGCAGACCCGTTATGATTGAGATAACCAGGCGTGAATTGGAGAAAAATTTTGGACGAGCGTAAGAAAATAAAAATAGCCGCTGTCGTCGGTCCTACAGCCTCGGGCAAAACGAAGCTAGCAGTGGATATCTGCCGCGCGCTCAACGGCGAGGCGGTCTCCTGCGATTCGATGCAGATATATAAATATATGGATATCGCCACAGCCAAACCGACGGTTCAGGAAATGTGCGGGATACCGCACCATCTGCTCGATTTTCTTGAGCCCGGCGAAAAATACAGCGTCGCCGCTTACTGTGCGGAAGCAGGAAAGTGCATAGACGATATATCCGGCAAGGGTAAGCTCCCCGTGCTCGTCGGCGGAACAGGACTCTACTATTCTTCACTCGTCGACAATATTTCATTTGCCGACGAGGACGACGATGCTTCAATACGCAGTGAGCTTGAACGCCGCGCGGAGAGCGAAGGCATTGAAACGCTCCACAAGGAACTCTCGGCTATCGACCCTGAAACCGCCGCGCAGCTCCATCTCAACAATCGCGGACGGATTATAAGAGCGCTCGAGGTCTATTATAAGACCGGAGTCACAATGAGTGAACAGCAGCGCAGGTCAAGGCTTGTTGAGCCTAAATATGACTGCACAGCGATGTGTCTCGATGTGCACGACAGACAGTTTTTATATGACAGGATCGACCGCAGGGTCGATATAATGATTGAAAACGGTCTTATCGAAGAGGCGAGGCGTTTTCTCTCCGGCAAACTCGGCAAAACATCAGGGCAAGCTATAGGCTATAAAGAATTGCAGCCCTATTTCAACGGGGAAATATCGCTTGATGATGCAATAGATAATCTCAAACGCTCCACGCGCCGTTACGCCAAACGCCAGCTGACATGGTTCAGGCGCGACGAGAGAATAATACATCTGTATATAGACGAAATGTCATACGACGAACTGCTAAAGACGGCAGTCGGGATAATAGAAAGGGGGATCGCAGAATGAAGAAAGTTAAAGTGAGCAAAAAAGGTGTAAGAAAAATAGTCGCTGCTGTTGCTGCGCTTCTGGCTGTGGTAGTGTTATGCTATGAGATAGGCAACTTCAACTCTTCAAATGTGAAAACCCAGCCCGCCGCTGCTACAACATACCGCAACAGCATAACCGTCAAGATGTTTGCCGTGCGCGATGAATCGCTTATAAACGGCTCTTCTTCGCTGACCTATGTTCCTCTTTTGCAGGACGGCGAGCGCGTTGCAGGAGGACAGGCTATTGCGGCGCAGTTCGGCAAAGCCGATTCTGCCTCGGCATATGTCGACCTCGAAAATCTCAAAAACGAGCTTGAGAGGTATGAAAACTTAAACAGCCAGCAGAATCTTACAGAGCTTGACATATCAAAGATAAATCTTCAGGCAGATTCATATTTTTATGAAATGCTCGACGATGTGCGGTCGGACAAAATTTCGGCACTTGAAGGCAGTGCGGAAAAATTCAGCGACAAGATGACCGCAAAGCAGATACTTATAAACGGCAATATAGATTTTTCGGAGAAAATAGCATCTCTTAAGTCTGAAATAGCTTCTCTGACGGCGAAAGTCGGAACTGTCGATTACCTCAAGGCTGACGATACCGGCTATTATGTCTCGTCCGCCGACGGATATGAGAATACGCTGAGCTTTTCGGATGTTAAAAATCTCAGCAGCGATAAGATAAAAGCGGCACTGTCCGCTTCTCCCGCCGCGGTGTCCGCTAATACAAAGGGCAAGCTTATCCGCGGATATACATGGTACTTTGTCGGCATAGTCAACAAGTCCGACGCCACAAAGCTCAATGACGGAGACAGCGTAACACTCAGGTGCGACAATATGTCGCGCGACGGCATAAATGCCACGGTTTATTACAGAGGCCCGATAAACACAGATGAGACTGTCCTGATTCTTTCATCAAAGATAATGGATTCAGACATAGCACGGCTCAGAACAGAAGATGTCGAAATAGTGATAAACGAGACCGACGGAATAAGAATAAACAAGTCCGCGGTCAGAGTTGTCAACGGAGTTCAGGGCGTGTATGTGCTTACCGGCAATATCGTCCGATTCAAGAAACTTGACATAATATATACAGGCGATGACTATGTAGTCTCGAAGATGATAAAAGAGGATACATACGATGAAAATAAAGTGCCGTATCTGAAAATTTATGATGCGGTGATATTGGAAGGAAAGGATCTTAAAGATGGAAAACTTATCAGTTACTGATGCTCGTCTGCAGCTCCTTGAAGACAACCTTAAAAAGGTTCGCGACGAGATAGCCGAAACCGCTTTGAAGAGCGGTAGAGACCCGCGGGAAGTGAAGCTCATGGCGGTGACAAAGACTGTTTCTGTCGAGCTTATAAATCACGCTATAGCCTGCGGAGTCGATCTTATCGGCGAAAATAAGGTTCAGGAAGTTCTGCTCAAGCGTCCGGAGCTCAATCTTGAGCACTGCAAGCTTCATCTTATCGGTCATCTGCAGAGCAATAAGATAAAAAAGATAGTCGGTCAGGTCGACATGATACAGAGCGTCGATTCGTTCGAGACCGCGCAACAGATAAGCCGCCGCTCCGGAGAGCAGGGGATAACGACCGACATACTGCTTGAAGTCAATATCGGCGAGGACGAAAACAAATTCGGATATTCCGCGGACGAAGTTGCAGACCAGCTCGGAAAAATAGCTGAGCTCCGGTTTGTCAAAGTCAAAGGGATGATGACAGTGGCACCGAATTTTAAAGATTCTGCGAAAAATCAGTGCGTTTTTGATAATATGCACAAACTGTTTATTGACATCGGCGCCAAAAAAATGGATAATATAGATATGGACATTCTGTCTATGGGTATGTCCGGTGATTTCAAAGAGGCGATAGCGGCGGGCTCAACGCTTGTGCGTATAGGCTCGGCGATATTCGGAGACAGGCAATATTGATTTCTTTATAAATACGGGAGGAAAATATCATGGGAATCTTTGACAAGGTAAAAAACTTCATTGACAATTCTGACGAGGACACTATCGACGAGGATATCGAAAACGTTTACGATGACTCGGCGGATGACACTTATTCGTCCGACAGCACAGAGTCCTCTAAGTCGTTCAGCGATTTCAGCGCTTCTTCGAGAACGTCGTCGATCTCTTCGACGCCCAATATAGTTGATCTGCGTTCTTCGAGCCGCACTCCTGTTGTGCTCAAGAAGCTTGACAGATATCTTGATGTTCAGAGCGTTGCAGATGTACTCAACGAGAAGAGAATAGTTATTCTTAATCTTGAGACCTGCCCTGCAGACGATTCAAGACGCATTATCGATTTCCTTTCCGGTGTTGCATATGCAAATTCCGGAGATATCAAGAAAGTTGCCGGCAAAGCTTATATCATCACCCCCGACAGCGTTCCGCTTTCAGGTGATGTACTCGAGGACATCGAAAACATGAGCGAAGGTTATTTTGATTGATATTTATTTCCCATTTAAGAGGTGTAGATAATGCTTAAACCCGAACAGATCAGATCGCATCGTTTTATTTCTGCCGGTCGCGGGACTTATGAAGCCGGCGATGTTGATTCGTTTTTAAGCGAAGTCGCTGCGTCCTATGAGCAGGTGTTCAGAGAGAACGGGGACCTTGTGAAAAAAATAAGCCTTCTTGCTGAGAGAGTTTCGCAGTATAAGAAGGACGAAGATAATATCAGACGTGCCCTGCTTACCGCCGAGCGTATGGCAGACAAGATTCAGCGTGAATCTCAGCAGAGCGCGCAGGAACAGCTTGATTCTGCGGAGAAGAAAGCACAGGAGCTTATCGCATCGGCACAGAACAGAGCCGATGTTTTGGAGACTGCCGCATCGGTAAAGGCTTCTCAGCTTACAGAAGAATCAAATCGCAACGCTACCGAGCGCATAACTTCGGCAGAGCGTACCGCTTCTGCTATGATAAGCAATGCCGAGGCAAAAGCTAACGAGATAATTGAAAACGCCAAGAAGAATGCCCAGCTTGAGCTTGACAGGATAAATTCAGATATTCGTGTGAATTCAGTTACGCTCGAGAAGCTTGAAGGCGAAGTTTCCGCATTCCGCAATTTTATCCTTGACGCCTATCAAAAGCATATCGATCTTATTTCTTCTCTTCCCCAGAAGCAGGAGATGCCGACAGTTCCGGCGATAAATACCGATGAGTATGTCTCCGAAATTTCAGATCCCGTTGAAGATGATACAGATGCAGATAATGATGTTGTCATTGAGGAGCCTGAAGAGCCCGAAGAAGCCGAAAAAGATGAAGCTCCGGCAGAGAATGTTGAATCGGATGAAAAAGATCAAAAACCGGAAGAGCTGATTGCTGCATTTGCCAATGAATCCGAATTCAGCGAAGAAACGGCGGCTCCCGACGAGATAGTGGCAAACGATATACTTATGCAGTCTTTCGGAGTCGAAGATACATATGATCCCATGGCCGCTACGGAATCCGATTCATCAGATTCCAATGAATCGGATGATGACGCTTCTGCAAATGGTTTTGTGATAAACGTCAGCGACATCAAGCATCATATTACTCCCGATGAATTTGAAGACGCTGATACGGATGATGATTTTGATACACCTGCAAATGTTGACGATTTTTTAAACGACGACGATGACGAAGATGACGATGAAAGCGACGACCATTCTCGTCACTCACGTTTCAGAGGCTTTTTCAAAAAATAAATTTTGAGGTTTTTATGATTCAAGCAATAACTCTTTTGGTGATTGCCGCGCTTGTGGCAATCGACCAGGTCATAAAAATTGCTGTTGTCAATCGCTTTGCGGCAGGCGGCAGCATGGATATTCTCTTCGGTCTTATCCGTATACGCTATGTCGAAAACACCGGTGCGGCGTTCAGCTCGATGCAGAACCAAACGGTTTTTCTGACGATTTTTACGGCTGTTGTTATAGTCATGTTCATTTTCCTGCTCATGACTAAAAAAATAAAGCCCGGCTTTATTTATTGGTGCGTCGCCGTTGTGATAGCCGGTGGAGCCGGCAACTTCGTTGACCGCGTAGCAAGAGGCTTTGTTGTCGATTATATCGAGCCTACCTTTGTCAATTTTGCGGTTTTCAACTTTGCCGATTGCTGTGTTACTGTCGGAGCTGCGTTGCTCATAATCAAGACGGTATATGACTTGATAAAGGAAAATAAGAAATATCTGTCTGATGACGACAAGAAAGCCGAAAACGGCGGAGATGGAAAAAATGTCTGAGCTTTTGCCGGGCGGTTATTCGCTGAGCTTTTCAGTTGATTCCGAAACAGCCGATCAGCGTATAGACCGCACGGTCGCCGAGGCTTTTCCGGATCTTTCCCGTTCGCGTATCCAGCATATGGCTGAAAACGGATGTATAACCGTCAATGGCAAAATTGTCGGCAAGAGCTTCAAGCCGAAAGTGGACGATGAAGTGTCTGTTTATATCGAACCTGCTCAGGACGATACGGCGCAGCCGGAAAATATTCCGCTTGATATAAGATATGAAGACGACTGTATGCTCGTTGTCAACAAGCCTAAAGGCATGGTCGTTCATCCTGCGCCCGGCAACAGAAGCGGAACGCTTGTCAATGCTCTTTTGTATCATTGCGGAAGCAGTCTTTCGGGGATAAACGGCGTTCTGCGTCCGGGCATCGTCCACAGGATAGACAAGGATACAAGCGGTCTTCTGCTTGTTGCCAAAAATGATATGGCTCATGCGTCGCTTGCACATCAGATAAAAGAACACAGCCTGACGCGTGAATATGCGGCGGTTGTCTACGGAAAACTGCGCGAGCCCGAGGGCGTAATAGACGCACCGATAGGCAGAAACCCTAACGACAGAAAGAAAATGGCAGTGACGGACAAAAATTCTCGTCCTGCAGTTACACATTATTACACAGTAGAAGAATTTGAAAAGTTTACATTTGTAAGGCTGCGCCTTGAAACGGGTCGGACTCATCAGATAAGAGTCCATATGGCATATATAGGTCACCCGGTGGCAGGAGATGCCGTCTACGGTCCGAGAAATGTTATAACAGAGCTCGGCGGTCAGTGCCTGCACGCAAGACTTCTCGGTTTTAACCATCCCGTGACGGGGGAGAGAATTGAGCTTTCGTCTGAGCTGCCTGAATATTTCGATAACTTTTTAAGAAAAATCAGAAAGTGAGAGATATGAAAACAGATTTTTCCGATTGGCTGATAGTTTCCGATGTTGACGGCACTCTGAACACGAAACTCAGGATGCTGCCCGAACGGAATCTCAAAGCCATTACACATTTTGTTGAAGATCTCGGAGGCAATTTTACTCTTGCTTCCGGAAGAAATATATCTTCGCTCAGAAAGCATTATGAGCGCTTGCCGATAAAATCCACGCCGGCAGTTATCTTAAACGGCGCTGGAATCTATGACTACGAGCACGAAAAAATGCTTTCGTTTCATTCAATTGACGAACGTGGCATAGATATAGTAAGACGAGTGAATGAGCGCTTTCCGCTGATCCAGATTGAGATATGCACAGATAGAGAGATATTTATTCTGAATCCCGGAGTTTTCAGCGGCGCGATGTCGCTGGCAGACGGAATACCGCACCAGAGCTTCAGAAAATTCGAAGATGTCCCGAAGAGCAATTGGGGCAAGGTCATATTTATGGGACTTCCGCCGATGGTTTCGCGGATGATTAAGTATCTCAATTCTATAGATCATTCGGGCGTTACATATATGTCGTCCTCAGTAGCAAGCTATGAGATGCTCCTTGAAGGCACAAACAAGGGCACCACGGTGCTTGAAATAGCAGATATGCTTGGTATTCCGCATGAGCATACGGGTGCTATCGGAGACTATTTCAACGACTATGATATGATAAAGAGCGTCGGCGTTCCGGCAGTCTGCGGGCAGGCTCCGCAGGCGATGAAAGATGCTGCAACATTTGTTGCATGTCATTGCAATCACGGTGCCGTTGCCGATTTTCTTGAATATATTGAAAATAATTGCCAATAAATACGGTATTACAGGAGGTGGCTGTTGTGGACACAATTGTCAGCAAACAGTTGAAGATCAAAGCTTGTAAGGTAAGAATGGGTGCAATTGAAGGCGTTTATAATGCAAAGTCCGGTCATCCGGGCGGCTCGCTTTCAATCGCCGATATCCTGACTTACCTCTACTTCCATCGGCTCAACATCGACCCGAAGAATCCGCAGTGGGAAGACAGGGACAGGCTCGTCATGTCGAAAGGTCATGCCGCGCCCGCCTATTATTCCGTACTTGCGCACAGAGGATATTTCCCCGTCGAGGAGCTCAAAACACTCAGAAAGAGCGATTCGAGACTTCAGGGTCACCCGAACATGAGAACCGTTCCCGGCGTCGATGCCAGCACCGGTTCGCTCGGTCAGGGAATATCCGTGGCTGTCGGTATGGCACTTGGTGCAAAGCTTTCAGGCAAGAGCTTCAGAGTTTATACCATTCTCGGCGACGGCGAGATTCAGGAGGGTCAGGTCTGGGAGGCGGCAATGTATGCCTGCGCTAAGGGCCTCGACAATCTTGTTGCGGTTGTTGATAACAACAATCTTCAGATAGACGGAACGATCGCAGAGGTCAATTCGCCTTATCCGATAGCCGAGAAGTTCAAGGCTTTCGGCTGGAATGTTCTTGAGATATATGCGGACAGCTTTGATGAGATGGATGCGGCATTCAATGCGGCTATCGAATTCAAGGGCAAGCCCACCGCGATAATCGCTAAGAGTGTCAAGGGCAAGGGCGTTTCCTTCATGGAGAATCAGTGCTCATGGCACGGCAAAGCTCCGAACGAAGAGCAGTACAAAGAAGCTATGGAAGAGCTCAATGCGACTCTCACAAGCCTTGAAGCCAACTAATTTCAGTGAAAGGAATGTCGTGCTATGGCAGATATTATAAAAGCGGCAACGCGTGACGGTTACGGCAAAGCGCTCGTAGAGCTCGGTGCCATAAATGATAAGCTCGTCGTTCTCGATGCAGACCTTGCAGAGGCGACAAAAACAGCTATGTTCAAAAAGGCGTATCCGGACAGATTTTTTGATTCCGGTATCGCAGAGGGCAACATGATAGGCGTCGCCGGCGGACTCTCGACCATCGGCTACACCGTATTTGCAAGCTCGTTTGCAATGTTCGCCGCGGGTCGTGCTTTTGAACAGATAAGAAACACAATCGGATATCCGCATCTCAATGTCAAGATTGGTGCTACCCATGCGGGTATATCGGTCGGCGAAGACGGCGCGAGCCATCAGTGCTGCGAGGATATTGCCCTTATGCGCACTATTCCCGGCATGGTTATAATCAACCCCGCCGATGATGTCGAAGCAAGAGCAGCTGTATTTGCTGCCGCTGAGTATGAAGGACCCGTATATCTTCGTTTCGGCCGCCTTGCAGTGCCGAGATTCAACGATCCCGATAACTATAAGTTTGAAATAGGCAAGTCGGTTCAGCTCGCAGACGGTAAAGATGTGACTATAATCGCAACCGGTCTTATGGTGAACGAGGCTGTTATGGCAAGAGAGATGCTCGAAAAAGAGGGCATTTCTGCAAGAGTCATCAATATGCATACAATAAAGCCTATTGACAGACAGGCGATAGTTGACGCCGCAAGAGACACCGGCGCTATTGTTACCGCAGAAGAGCATTCCGTTATCGGCGGACTTGGCGGAGCAGTCAGCGAAGTTGTCTGCGAAACTATACCTGTACCGGTCGTAAAGGTCGGCGTAGAGGATGTTTTCGGACGTTCCGGTCCGGCGGTCGAGCTTCTCCATATCTATGGCCTTGATGCGGAGAACATAGTCAAAAAAGCAAAGCAGGCGCTTGAGCTCAAAGCCGCCCGCTGAAAACAGACCGAAAGGTTTTCAAATGGCTAAAAGCAGATTCAAAAAGAGTACAGTCGCAGTTGCTGCCGCGATCATTGTTGTGTTCGCGGCGGCAGCTACGGCTGCGTTAATTTTTCTGATGTCGGGCAAAAATAAGATACCCGACGCGGACTCTCAGGCAATTGTATATAAGTCAACCGACGGCGGAACATATCTTTCCGCCTATGGCAAGAAGCACAAGCTGACGATATCGGACGATTCGTCGGTCTTGCTTACTTCGGACGGCGAGTATCTTATCTATACCACCGCCTCGGCGAAGGTCAGCCGCAAATATGACCTCTATCTGTGCAGTATCAAGAATTCGTCAAACGCCAAAAAAGGCGCAAAGCTTTTAGACTACGGCGTTGAAAAAGAGTTCAGATATAATAACGGAACTTTGTATTATTCAAAGCAGAATCCGGACAACCTCTCCATTATGACAACTGCATATGATATAAAGAAGAACAAAAAATCAGACATTGATTTTGCAATAAAAGAGCTGTTTTTGCCCGAAAGCGGAGATTCGATTTATTATCTCAAGCAGCTTTCCGATTCACAGTCGCTGTATGTTTATTCATCTTCCGACGGCGGCCGCGAGCTTGTCAAAAACGCCGCTAATATTCATTTTTATGATAACGGCGAAAATTGCGAGATTCTCTTTGAAACCGGGTCTTATAATGAGGGAGAAGCGGAGCTTTTCTCCGCCTCTCCGGGAAAGAATCCGGTTCAGATAGCTACTATGGTCAGCTCCGTTTTATATGATTCGTATTCGCCCGGCGGCAATCTCTATTACTTTGTCAAAAAAGAGTCGCCTGCCGGCTGGCGCGATATTATTGACGACGATATGGCGCAGGATGACGAGCTCATAAAAGAGCCAAACCGCAATGATTACACATTCATCTTCGGATTCAGTATTCAATATCAGCTCGATATGAGCAAATATAACCGCAAGGTTTCGCGCGACAAAATCCGTCAGGCTCTTGACGAACAGATAAAGGACGATTCCTTCACGCAGGACTATAATCTCTATGCCAGAACTGCCGACGGGTCAAAGAAAATAGCGGAAAATGTTGTTCCCGATAAAGTATTTGCAGTGTCCGCTTCCGGCGAACCAGCCGCAGTATTCTATATGACCGAGCTTTCCGACAGCACCGTCAGAATGTCCGATCTCGATTCGCAGCTCGGCTCCTCGTCGGTTGAATCGGTTGTTGAAACCGCTGTATCGGCGGTCAAAGCCTGCATCAAGAAAACCGGATACTTATATGCTGATACGCATTCCACACAGCCTGTGAAGCTTGATGCGTATAACGGCAAGAAAGCGGAGTTTATAATCTCCGGGGACAAGCTGTTTGTCAAATCGTTTGATGCTTCAAACGACACATTCTCACTGTTCAGGCACACGGTCACAAACGGCGTTGTATCTGCCGCCGAAATGCTTGATACGAGCATAAAGGCTTGCAATATCATCGGCACGGATGTGTGGTACTGGCGCAGCGTTACCGGGTCTTCGCTCTGCGATTTGTATAAATATTCGACGGAAAAAGAGAAGATTGACGGAGATGTCGCGTCTTTTGCCGAACTTCCCGACGGAAGCGTTCTTATAGTCAAGAATTTTGTATCTTCTTCGGACGGGGAGATAGCCGATCTTTATCTATATGACGGCCAAAAGACCTCGCCAGTTGCAGAAAAAGCAGAGCTCAAAAACATGAAATATTCCGACAAGGGTATATCTTTTATACGCAGCGGCGGAGATTTATGTATATATTCTAAAAATAAGCTTGCTATAATTGACGGCGGCGCGTATAATATTATCGCTTATTAAAAGAAACGAGGGATAAAAGCATGGCAAAAGATGTGCTTTTCAAAACGATGACTTTCGGCGGCTTCAACAAAGAAGACGTCCTTGAATATATTCGTGCTCAGCAGACTCAGCTTACAGATACACAGAGAAAGCTCAAGGAGACCGAAGAGAACGCCGCAGCGGCTTCAAAGCGGACAAGAGAGCTTGAAACTCTTCTTTCGGAGCAGCAGACACGCACTGAGGAATACTTTGCGCTGAGTGAGGAATATGCAAAGAAGATATTCGCCCTTGAAGACGAAGTCAATTCCCTCAATGAGAAGCTCAACAGCGTTGAAGTCGGCTGTGAGCGCGCCAAGGATGTGGAGGGGCAGATAGGCGCCCTGGTGCTTGACGCGCTGCTTTATTCTGATAAGATAATCCGCAGTGCTAAGGCATCCGCAAAGGGCATTTCAAATCAAACCAGGCAGACCATTGAAGAGGCAGCAAGCGGAGTTGACGAGATAGGCGAGGATATTTCGCAGATGTCCGATAACTTCGGTGTTGTCGTCGCGTCTCTCGTTTCGAAGATAAATTCGCTCTCAAGCAATCTCAACAGCGTTGCCGATAAGCTTGATACTCAGGATGAAGAAATAGACGAGCATCAGTTCACTTTCGGCGAGAACGGCGAAGTCAAACTGCCGAAGCTTACCGATGAAGATTTCGGAGATCCGACCGATCCCGAGATAGAGATATCCGATGAAGAGATAAATAATCTTGTCAATGTCCTCAATGCAAGCGGCGGACTGGATCTGAAATTCACTGCGCCTGATGAAAGCTCAGAAAATGTTACCGAAGATATACATAGCGAAGAAAATACTTCTGACGAGCCCATTAAAGCTGATGATGCCGAAGAAATATCGGAGCTGACAAAAAAATTTCTCGGAGAAGACTGATGGCTGAATATAAGATAGACACAAGTGAACTCCGCAAATATTGCGGCAGGCTTTGCGCAGGGGACAGAGTGCTGCTTTCCGGCACTGTCTACACATCGCGCGATGCGGCGCATAAGCGCATATGCGCTTTGCTGGACAGCGGCGAAGAACTTCCTTTTGATTTGAAAGACGCGTCAATTTATTATGCCGGACCTACGCCGACGAAGCCCGGCGATGTTATCGGCAGCTGTGGTCCGACTACTTCGAGCCGCATGGATGTTTATGCGCCGAGGCTTCTCGACGAGGGACTTTGCTGCATGATAGGAAAAGGCGGCAGGAGCGAATCGGTTATCGATGCGATAAAGCGCAACAATGCCGTATATCTCTGCGCGATAGGCGGCGCAGGCGCGCTTGCTTCAAAGTGCATAACAAAATGCGAGGAGATAGCGTTTTTTGACCTCGGGTGCGAGAGTGTCAAGCATCTGGAATTCAAAGATTTTCCGCTGACTGTCGGCATTGATTCGCATGGCGGAACGATGTTTGAAAAATAAATTCAGAAAAACTATTGACAAACCGACTTTTCGGTTATATACTTTGTAAAAACTGAATCTTGCCCATAAAGGCGATGATGGAGAAAGATTCCGGATAAGTACCGCAGAGAGTCCGTGGTTGGTGAAAACGGATGTATGAATCGGGTAATCGAATCACTCCTGAGCAGAGACCCAAAAACTTCGAGCGAGTAGGCGTTTCCGTAAGACTGCGTTAAAGTCAAGAGCTTATTGGAGCTTGAGGGTGCTGTAAAAAAGCACTGAATTTGGGTGGTACCGCGGTTAACAGCCGCCCCAGACATTTTGTTTGGGGCGGTTTTTTATATTGTATTTTTATTGAGAAGGAGAGTTAATTATGGAAATTATCATCACTGAGATCGCACAGCGAATACGCGACCTGCGCGAAATCATGGGCTACAGCGTGGAAGAGATGGCTCAGGCCGTCGATTGCACTCCGGAAGAATATATTGCCGCCGAAAATGGCGAAGTCGATTTTTCTTTCACATTTATTTACAAATGCGCCGAGAAGTTCGATGTTGATATGATAGAACTGCTGACCGGTGATAACCCGAGACTTTCATTCTATTCAATAGTCCGCAAGGGCGAGGGACTGCCGATGAAGCGCCGCACGGGATTCAACTATTCTCATCTTGGCTATCGCTTCAAGGACAAATATTGCGAGCCTTTCCTTGTAACCGCACCGTATTCGGATGAGGATCAGGATAAGCCCATAACCCTCTCGACCCACGAGGGACAGGAATTTGATTATATTATCAGTGGCAGCCTCAAGGTAGCATTCGAGGATCATGTTGAGATACTCAACGCCGGTGATGCTGTACTTTATAATTCCGCTCACGGTCACGGAATGATTGCGACCGGCGGCGAGGACTGCGCTTTTCTTGCAATAATCCTCAAGAAAACGGAGAAGAAATAAAATCATTATTCAACAACTCAACGAAGGGACTTTTAACATATGCTTGATTTAAATAAAAACTTTGTGGATGAGGTATATGACGAAAACGGACATGTAGTTGATTATACCCTCAAATGCCCTGAAAATTTCAATTTTGCTTATGATGTTGTCGATGCCATCGCGGCTGCCGAACCGGACAAACGTGCGCTCCTCTGGTGCAACCCGGCGGGTGAAGAGAGAATATTCACTTATGGCGACCTGAAATATTACAGCGATAAGACTGCAAATATGTTGCGTGAAAAGGGCATCAAGAAGGGCGACATGGTCATGGTTATCCTCAAGCGTCACTACCAGTTCTGGTTCACCATTCTCGCTCTGCACAAACTCGGCGCGGTCATTATCCCCGCAACATTCATGCTGCAGAAGCATGATATCGTCTACAGAGCGAACGCCGCTACAATAAAGGCGGTTGTTTGCACAGGCGACGGCGACATTGCCGAGCAGGTCGATGAGGCTCTGCCGGAGTGTCCATCGATAAAGACGAGAATTATAGTCAACGGCAAGCGCGACGGCTGGGACGACTTCATGACTGACATGGAAAAAGCCGATTCGCATCTCGAAAGAGTTGACACGAAATATTATGAGCCCATGATAGTCTATTTCTCGTCAGGCACCACCGGCAACCCCAAGATGGCTATGCACGCGCATACATATGCCCTCGCGCATCTGACTACCGCCAAGTATTGGCACGATGTCACCGCAGACAGCATCCATCTGACGATAGCCGATACCGGCTGGGGCAAAGCGGTCTGGGGCAAGCTTTACGGCGAGATGTTTATGGAGAGCTGCGTTTTTGTCTATGACTATGACAAGTTCCACGCATCCGAGATTCTTTCGATACTTGAAAAGTACAAAATCACCAGTCTCTGCTGCCCGCCCACGATGTTCAGATTTATGCTTCAGGAGGATGTATCTTCCTATGATCTGAGCTCGCTGAAATACTGCACCATCGCAGGCGAAGCCCTCAACCCCGATGTTTTCAACAAGTGGTACGAGGAGACGGGGATAAAGCTCATGGAGGGCTTCGGCCAGACGGAGACCACCTTGCTTATTGCAAACCGCGTCGGCATGGAGCCGAAGCCGGGCTCTATGGGTAAGCCTATGCCGCACTACGATGTGGATATCGTTGACGAAGACGGCAGACCGGTGCCTCCCGGAGTCACCGGCGAAATCGTTGTTCATACCGAGCCGAAGGTTCCTTTCGGACTCTTCAAGGGCTATTACCGCGATGAGAAGAAAACCGCCGAGGCGTGGCACGACGGTCTTTATCATACGGGCGACACCGCGTGGAAGGATGAGGACGGCTATTATTGGTATGTCGGAAGAACCGACGATGTTATAAAGTCCTCCGGCTACAGAATAGGACCGTTCGAGATCGAAAGCGTTCTTACCGAGCATCCGTCGGTTCTTGAGTGCGCCGTAACCGGTCTTCCCGATCCGATAAGAGGCAATGTCGTCAAGGCGACCATAGTTCTCAAACCCGGATTTGAGGGCTCCGAGGAGCTGAAAAAAGAGCTTCAGACATATGTCAAGAAAGAGACCGCGCCCTATAAATATCCCAGAGTCATTGAGTTTGTCGATTCTCTTCCCAAGACCGTCAACGGCAAGATCAGACGCACTGAGATAAGAGCGAACGATCTGAGAAAATTAAAGTGATTTGCTGATTTCCATTCGGCGTATAACTCCGCAGGCGATGCGGCTGCCGAATGTATCGGTCGAAGTGAAAGTGTCGGGGGAACTGTGAACTATCACGGTTCTCCCTTCTACTTGGCGTGGAATAAAGCGGTCGGTGTAGGTCACCATATATGCATATCCGTTGTTCGAGAAAATACTCGGCAGGTCGCCCATATGCCCGGGATGATTCTGCGTGTTTTTTATATTTGTCTCGTGCCGCTCGGGCGATACTTCGAGCTCAACATCCGTGTTTTTCAAATGCATTCCGGCGCTTGTGAATGCCTCGGGCTCGCACACTGCGCCCTCGTGGATATGAACTGCGAACGGCTCGTTTCTTGTCGGCATACCGGTGAGTTCTATTTCGACCATTGTTCCGTCGAGCCAGGGATAAAATCTCGCCGTGCCGGACATATCCGGAACGCTGCTGTTTCCCTTTATATCTGCCTGAAAATAGTAATAATCCGACAGCGTGTCGGAAGCTTTGTTAAACATTTTGTTTCCTCCTGCGGGTATATTTGCTCCGAGAAGAAGCGCTATATTATATGAAAAATCACCCCTCAGCGTTAATGCTGAGGGGCGATTTGACTATTTTCAGAAGATAATATCGCGTAACTCGAAAATTTTATTTGCAAAGAAAAGATATATTTTCTGAAGCAGACTGTCTTTATATTCCGTTTTTGACGGCGCGGATTTTGTCAGCTCATAGGAGTCGAATATTTCATTCGTGTCGCTCCGCAGAGCCTTTATCGAAATCCTGCCCTCTGAGAAGTTCAGCAAGACATATGTCGGCGTGCGAAGCTGGATGCATTTTTCTGCGTACCACGGAGTTTTGTCGGGCTGACCGTCATAGTTGCAGCCGGAAGCAGTATTCGCTTCAAGATAGAGTGTTCCGCCGCTTTTGACTTTTTCGTTGCCGCGCATGAGTGCGGAACGGGTGTATATATGGTCGTGCCCGCTCAATACAAGATCAATGTCATATTTATCGAACATCTTTGAAAACAGCGGACGATAGAAATTATCCTCTTCCTTGCGGCTGTAGATGCTGTAGTGCATAACAACTACGCGCCACAGGGCATCGGGATAGAACTCCATGGCTTCTTTTATCAGCTCTTCGTGGTCATAGGTCAGCACATTATTTGAGTTGAGCACGATGAACAACGCTTCGCCGCGTTTGAAATAGTAGCCCTTGCCCGCCGGACATTGAAAAAGCTCGCGGTCGAATCTGTTCGGGTTGTTGCTCCTTATTGAATAGAGCGGATAGTAGAAATCGTGGTTGCCTATGGTTGTAGCAACCGGGATAGAACGCATCAATTCGGGATTATAGAAAAGGTTGTATTGCGCTTGGGTCATGCCTGTTTCGACCTGATCTCCTGCGGAGATTATGAGTGAGATATCCGGCTCATACTTTACCGCCGCCTCGAGTGTGTTGTTCCAGCCGAGCGAATCGTGCTTGAGAACTTCATCGAGCTTTCTGTCACCCGAACGGCCGATCTGCGCGTCGGAGACAAAGAGAACATTGTATTCTTTGTCGCTGCCTGTGTTGAACGAATATGTTTTCGACCATTTGCCGTTTTCGGCAACTCTGTAATAGTAGGTGGTGTTGCTCTTGAGATTTTCTGCGGTCACATCGTTCTTCCAACCGTAGAGGGCGGTGTGCGTGCGTTCGACTTTTAAGAACTTTCCGTTTTTCATCGAACTGTCCGTTGCAATTTCAAACATTACTACGCAGTCCTTGGTCGGCGAGAGCCATGTGAAATTCATGCTCGACGGCTCGCTTCCGGGAGACATGGAAACTGCCGAAGCGTCATTTTTGAGTCTGTCCCAATTTTCGTCCCATTCCTCAGCTGTTGCCGCGAACGAGCAGGGGAGAAGAACTGAGCAGAAAAGGAGTATCGTCAACAGAACAGAGAGTATGCGCGTTGACCTTTGTTTCATATAATCACCTTTCTTATAAAAGTTATGCTCAAATTTCGCCCAGAAAATCGGTGCATATATGGGCAAAACAAAGATTTTTTGCAGGATATAGCTTTTTAGCTTGCAAAATCGAGCGGAATATAATAGAATATACAAGATCTTTGTTTACGGAGGAATCAACATGACTTTTGAATCAATGTCCAAAAAGGAGCTCGAAGAACTCCACTCTCAGCTTCTTGAAAAATATAGCAGCTTCAAGGCGAAAAATCTCAAGCTTGATATGTCCAGAGGCAAGCCCTGCACCCAGCAGCTCGACCTTTCTATGGATATGCTCAAGATAAATGATGTTAAATCTTCAACCGGACTTGAGTGCAGAAACTACGGAATTCTCGACGGTATCCCCGAGTGCAAGGCAATTTTCTCCGAGATGCTTGAAGTCGCGGAGAAGAATGTCATAGTCATGGGCAACTCGAGCCTCAACGTCATGTTTGATTTTATCGCGCAGTGCATGACCCACGGCGCAGGCGACAAACCCTGGATGCAGCAGGGGAAGATAAAGTTCCTTTGCCCCGTTCCCGGTTATGACAGACACTTCGGCATCTGCGAATATTTCGGTATTGAGATGATAAACGTCCCGCTTGTCAAGGGCGGCCCCGATATGGAGCTTGTCGAAGAGCTTATAAAAGACAGCAGCGTAAAGGGTATGTTCTGCGTGCCGAAATACGCTAACCCTGACGGAACAACATATTCCGACGAGACCGTCCGCCGCATAGCGGCTCTCAAACCCGCCGCGAACGATTTCAGAATAATCTGGGATAACGCTTATATCGTCCATGACCTCAGAGAGACTCCCGACAAGCTTCTCAATATTTTCCCTGAGTGCGAGAAGAACTCGACTGAAGATATGGTTATAGAGGTCGTTTCAACCTCGAAAGTCACATTCAGCGGCGCGGGCATTGCCGCACTTGCTGCCTCTGACAAAAATGTTGCGATGATAAAGAACCGCATGAAGACGCAGACCATCGGCTATGATAAAATAAACCAGCTGCGCCATGCGAAGTTCCTTAAAAATATGGATGGCGTCAGAGCGCATATGAAGAAGCACGCCGCCATAATTGCGCCCAAGTTTGATGTTGTGCTCAATGCGTTCAGCGATGAGCTCGGCGGCAAGGGTATAGCCGAATGGACCAACCCGAACGGCGGATATTTCATCAGCCTGAATGTTCTGAGCGGTTGCGCGAAGCGCACAGTCGAGCTTTGCAAAGAGGCGGGCGTGATGCTCACTCCCGCGGGTGCCACCTATCCTTACGGCAAAGACCCCGATGATTCAAACATCCGTATTGCACCGACCTTCCCGCCGGTTGAAGAGCTTGAGCTTGCCGTTGATCTGCTCTGCACAAGCGTTCAGCTTGCGGCGGCAGAAAAGCTTCTTGCAGAATAAATTGATAGAAAGAGCTGTCCTCGGGCGGCTCTTTTTTATTTTATGAGGCGTTTATATTCAGGCTCGTCTTTCCAGACATATCTGTCCTCCACAATTTCGATAAGGCGCTCCGTAACAAGTCTGTTCTTTATGTCGTCGCCGTCGATGATATAGACCCCGAGAGCTTTTGCCTTGTTGTATATCGGCATGTCTTTATCTATCACATGAGTGCAGGCAAACACCGCGTGCCCCTCTCCGCCGCTCATGCGCATAGCCTGCGGGTATATCTCATCTATGTGCTTCATATCCGGCTCGCATGTCTTGCAGGATATAAACAGCGGCTCGATACCGTTTATGGCAATAACGTCTATCTCGTTGCTTGCCGGTCTGTATATCGTTGATCTGTCGTGCCTTATCCGGCTATATTCCCAGTTATATTTGACGCGCGAGCGTACACTGCTGAATTTGCCCGTGGTGACGGCGCAGAGGTGAATAAACAGCTCAAGAAACGCGCCGACATCGGTCAGATAGTGGCGAAAATTTTTATCACAGTAGTAGAATGTGCACTCGCCGTTTTCGTGATATTTTAATTCCGTTATGCCGCCGCAGCGGTCGAGCGCGCGGAGTATCTCGTCGTTTCTGAAAATCTGCTTGCCGTTGACGCTGATGTGCTCGGGCGCGCGGACTTTCAGAGGCATGTTTCCGTTCGGTTCGCAGGCGGGACTCACTCTCTGCAAAAACTGAACATGCGGCACCCAGGAGCCGATGTTTTCAAGATAGATGTTCCAGATATCAAGCACCTTTGACCAGAAAGCACCGAAATCGTCCCTGTGTTCGCTGAAATCTTCGCTTTCGATAACTTTGCCGCCGCTGACATTGAAAAAGTCTTCGCAGTCAAGCAGGCCGAAAATATTGGCTCTCATCGCGTGCTCATATTTGCTTATATTTGCGTATTTTTTCGTTCTTCTGTTGTATGCGATAAGCGGCACTCCGAGCTTCACCGCCGCCATTCCCGCCGCGAGCAAAGCGATATCCTTGCCGCCGGTAACATCGACAACGCAGTCAGGATTTTCGGATATTATTTTTGCAAGTGCGTCATTGACCTCGTCGATATTTTCCATATCCGCGCTTATATATTCTATCTCCGGGCTTTCACCGCGGCTCTTGAAAAAGCGTTTGTAGTCGCCGCGGCTCTCTTCGACCTGCAGCGGATCTGCGCCGAAAAATATAAGCTTTTCGGGCTTGAATGCAACGGAGGCGAGCACATTGAGTATCGGTGATTCGTCAAAAAGTTCGATAAGCGTTTTCATCTTTTCAGCTCCGGGTAATAAGACATCTTTTATATATTGATTATAGCATCACCGAGCAGAAATATCAATTATTTGTTTATATTGACTATACGCGATTGACTTTTGCCGGCTTTAAAATTAATATATACATATGAAGAAAATACGGAGGAGTTACGATGAGCAAGAAAAAGAAAAAGCCGCTTATGGCGATGGTGTCGTCGGCATATTTTAAAATATATACAAAGAATTTTCTGACTTTCAGAAAGGGCGCTATTGGCAAGAGCAGATATGCCTGCCGCAAATACCCGGGCTATGTCTCTGTATTCGGCTGGGAGGGCGACAAGGATGCTCCGATTGCGTTTATTGATGGTTCTTATCTTCTGCGCGACAGAAAGAATACACTTATAACTTTCGGACTTGCCGATATAGACGGAAAAATCGAGTGGTTCAACAAAGAGGATTGGCTGCCGTGCCTCGTCAGCAAATATCGCGCGGGCGGCTTTGAATGCACTATAGAAAACTTTGCAGATATTCTCATGAGGGGCGAAAGTAAGTTTGAAATTGCCTATTCAAGAATGACGCTCAAAAATATCAGCGGAAAAACTTTGAGCATACCGCGCGTGTCAAAACTGCTCATCCCGCTCAACAAACAGCCGCATTCCGTAAAACCCGGCGAAACAGTCGTTCTTGATTATGCCGTCGGTGCAGACCGTTTCGGCGAAAAATACGCATATCCCGCGAACAGTGAAATAGCTTCTGCAGGCGGGTTCGATGAGCACTATGAACATATGAAAGCTTACTGGACGGAGCGCATGGAACCGCTTGCAAAGATAGACGAACTGCCCGACAGCAAGCTTATAGACGCCTACAAGGCGGGATATGTGTATACGATGATAGTCAAGGACGGCTACGGGCTCCATGTCGGCGAGAACGGCTATGACAGAGTGTTCGACCATGATGTCCTCGGTATAATGGCATCGCTGCTGACAATAGGCGACTTCAAATATTTTGACGAATATTCAAAGACAATTCTCAAGTTTGTCCAGTATCCCGATGCCGGATGGAAATTCAGCTGGCCGTATGCGCTCTATCTCCAGAAAACAGGCGACAGGAAGCTCGTTGAAGAGCGTTTCGAGCAGATAAAGACAAACACTCACAAAATATCATCCGACAGGGACTCGGACGGAATAATGAAGCGCACAAACGCTATCGACAGCAACGGACATTGGACTATCGACAACTGGTCAGCTCTGTTCGGTCTCTGCACTTATAAATATATCTGCGACAGAATTGAAAACAAGTCCGAGAGCGAGTGGGCGCAGAAAGAATATATAGACCTCCTCTCGTGCGTTGAAAAGAGGCTTGCCGAAACTTCGAATAAATATAATCTTGATTATATCCCGATATCAATGGATGAACCGAACGAATACGGTCAGCGCAGCGATCCTCACGATGCAAACTGGGGTTCAATGTTCCTGTTTGGTCGCTGGGGCTGGGACGGCTATCTTTTCGGCGCGGAACAGGGAAGCGGCATGATAGAAAAAATCGACGGCACATATGCGCATATTTTTGAGTGCCGCAAAGATATAACAGATAATCCGTACAACTTCGGCGGATACCCGCACGGATTTTTCTGCAGTTCATATAACGCCGGATACGGGAGCACCGCGCTTAGGGGCGAAAAATATCGCGACAGCGGAATAAAAGCATATCAATTTATGATAGACCATGCACAAAGCGGCCCGTTCAGCTGGTGGGAGGGGGTAGGCTATCCAGAGGCCGACGGCGGCATATGGGCGAGCGGCGGAAGCGGCTCGGGCGGCGGTTCGTGCCCGCATATGTGGGGGCAGAGCACTGCGACAAAAGTCCTGTGGGATTCTCTTATTGTTCAGAAAGCCGATTCAACACTGCTTATTGGCAGGGGAATGCCGGCAGAATGGATAGACAGCGGCAAAAAAACAGTTATTCGCGATTATCCGCTCAACGGCGGAAGAAAAATCGGGTTCTCGCTCGTTTCATCAGATGATACGGTTACTCTCACTCTGACCGGAGACGGCGCAGGGGCTTGCGAGGCAATACTCGATCTTAACGGGCTTCGCGGAAATATAGAATCGGCAAACTGCGAATATGACAGCGAGCGCGGAGTCGTTATGATTCCGAAAGGTGTAACGCAGGTCACGGTGAGGAGAAAGATATAATGAAAAAGTATGTTATTCTGGCGGCTGTGTGCTGGTTCGCAGTCATATCTTTGGTCGGTATAATTCTGACCGTCTATGACAAGCACATTGCCGGAAGCGGGAAGCGCCGTATCCCGGAGGCGACACTCATGACCGTCGGTCTGCTCGGCGCGGCGGGACCGATGTATCTGACAATGAAAAAAATCCGCCACAAGACCAAGCATAAAAAATTCATGCTCGGACTTCCGGCGGAAGTTATTCTGCATATTCTGATTATTGCCGCGGCGGTTTATTTCTCGTTATCCTGAGCTGTTTCTTCTGCGTCAACCGGCTCGGGCACGACAAGCGAAACTGTTTTTCTGATGTCAATTCGATCATAGTACTGCTTGAATCTTACTGCCACTCTGACCGTTCTGTCGCAGTGCGGGCAGTAATATTTGCTGCGGAAATACTGGTTTGAATATGACCACTGCTTTGTCTGCTCGCATTTGCCGGAACATATCTCGCATTTATAATCGAGAACGCTTTTGTCGATAAGCGGGCTGTGAATATTGCTTATCGGATGCGCCTTGAATGTAAGCCGCGCATAGAACTCATCGTTGCACTCTCTGATATAATGTTTGAATGCGTCTTTTGAATAGACTTTTTTCAAACATTCCGCGCTGAGAAGGCTGTCATCATAGGCTCTGTGATGCGAGAAACTGCTCTCGTCGATTCCGAGCTCCTGCGCCGCGGTCGAGAGACCTATCTGACGCGATTTCGGCGTTCCGAGGACTGACTGAATATACGCCTGCATGTCGGCATAATAGCTCAGAAACGGGACTGTATCGATACCGTTCAGATATTTGTAATTGTCGATGAGCACACGTATATCTCCGTCACCCCATGTGAGCAGTACGCACTCCGAGCCTATCCAACGGCGAAAGCTCGAAAAAACTTTGGTGAACGGTTCACCGCTTCGGACTTCTTCGTTTGTTATGTTCGTCAATTCTTTGACGCTGCCGCGCAGTTTTTTGCCTATCTGCGGTCTGACGAGGCAGGAGAACTTGTCTTTGAAATTGAGATTTTCGTCGAGCTTTACAGCGCCTATTTCTATTATCTCATTGATGAAACCTTTGGTTTTGCGGGCGTATGTATTGTTCCATTCGAGATCCATTATTATAAAATCCATCGAAACATCCTTTGAAATCTATATTTCACAATCTGAAATTTTTATTTAAAAACCATAAAGTATTATATATTAAAACCGGATGTATTGCAAGACAAAATAAACCTGTGTCGTCTATCCGCTTTTTATGCCCTTTAGATTGATTTTCTTTTTCAAATGGGGTATTATATAAGACAAGTGTTTTATGACACATATAGTAAGGTAAAGGGAAGAAAATCATGCCTATAAAAATAGACAGCAATTTGCCGGCGCATAAACTGCTGGAGAATGAAAATATTTTCGTTATGACCGAGGAACGGGCAGTATCGCAGGATATACGCCCGCTGAAAATACTTATTCTCAATCTTATGCCGACAAAGATCGAGACAGAGACGCAAATATTGCGCCTACTGAGCAATTCGCCGATTCAGGTCGAGGCAGAGCTGCTTCAGACCGCCACGCATGAAGTGAAGAATGTTTCAAAAGAGCATATGCTCAAGTTTTACAAAACTTTTGATGATATAAAGAACGAGCGCTTTGACGGCATGGTAGTCACCGGCGCTCCCGTTGAAAACATGGAGTTTGAGCAGGTAGACTACTGGGACGAGCTCTGCCGCATATTCGAGTGGAGCAAGACCAATGTCTATTCCTCGTTCTTCATATGCTGGGGCGCTCAGGCGGCGCTCTATTATAAATACGGTCTGAAAAAGTATCAGCTCGATAAAAAGATGTTCGGCGTTTTTGAGCATGTTTCGCTCGATACTTTTCATCCGCTCATGCGCGGACTCGATGACAAATTCTGGGTGCCTCATTCAAGGCATACGGAGGTCAGGCGCGGCGACATTGCGCTTATAAAGGATCTTCAGATACTTTCTTATTCCGAGAAATCGGGTGTGCATCTGATATCCGATATGGAGTGCCGCAATTTTTTCTCGACAGGTCACTCCGAATATGACCGCGATACGCTTGCAAAAGAATATTTCCGCGATGTTGAAAAGGGCTTGGATATTGATCTTCCGGAAAACTATTTTCCGGACAATGACCCTTCGAAGACTCCGGAGGTCAAATGGCGCAGTGCCGCCAATATAATTTTTTCAAACTGGCTCAATTATTTCGTGTATCAGCGTACACCTTATGACTTGAGCACACTTTGACAGGAAGGTAAGGAAAATGGGAGATATTTACATATCCGGCAACGGAAGAAGAAATCAGGATACTCAGGATATCCCGATAACGCCGCGCAGAGTCAATGTAAATGACCTCGGCGCACAGAACAGAAACGCTCAGCAGGTGCCGCCACAGGGACAGAGACGCCAGCCTCAGCAGGGGCAGCAACATGATCCGCGCCGCGAACAGCGCAGACCGAATCCTAATAATCAGCCCCGGCAGAATCCGAACGACGAGCAGCAGAATAGCGCTCCTTCGCCCAAAAAGCCGAAGAAAAAAAGCCGCGCCGCGAGAAATATATTTATAGTTCTTCTCGTACTTGTGCTTATCGGTTCGTGCGTGTTTGGTGTTGTGTATTCAACGGCAAGCAAGATTGATTACAAGCCCGAGACACATCAGGACAATGTCTATGTCGATTCGTCAACTCTGATGCACGACAGCAAGGTGACAAATATCCTGCTTATCGGTGTCGACGGTTCAAGCTCCGATACTTCATTGCGTTCCGATACCATGCTTATGGTGTCGATAGACCGCAACAACAAGAAGATAAAGCTGACTTCTTTCCTGCGCGACACATGGGCTGTTATTCCGTCAACAAAGTCTTATAACAAGCTTAACGCCGCCTGCTCTTACGGCGGAGCGCAGCTTGTCATGGACACTATAGAATATAACTACAATGTCAAGATAGACCACTATATGCTCGTCGGATTCGATATGTTTGAGACGATAATCGACTCGGTCGGCGGCATCGATGTTGAAGTGACCGAAAAAGAGGCGCAGTTCATGCGCGCCACAGCGAGAGCGACGAGAGAGATACAGTCCGGCGAGAGCGTTCATATGAACGGAGCGCAGGCGCTTGTCTATTGCCGCATAAGAAAGCTTGATTCCGACTTCATGCGCACTTATCGCCAGAGAAAAGTTATAACGGCTCTTATCAAGAAGGCAAAAACTTCAAATCCGATGACACTTAAGAAGCTTGCGGATACAGTGCTGCCGATGGTTCAGACCGATATGTCGCCCATGGAGCTCACGAAGCTTGTCTTCGGCGCGCCCAAGTATATCGGCTATGATGTAAAATCCGAGCGTGTGCCGCACGAAAATACTTGGAAATCGCAGACAAAGAGGGGACAGTCGGTTATAGTTACCGATTTTGATGCAAATATACAGTTCCTCAAGTCGTATTTGTATTCGGTAGATCCGGTTGAGGATGAGGAAACCACTTAAAACGGAGGGTATAGTCTGAAATATAATAAAATAATATTGCTCAAAGACGGCAGGGAATGCTGCCTGAGAAACGGAACGGAAAACGACGCACAGGAAGTTCTCGATGTCTTTAATCTAACACATGCCGAGACGGATTATCTGCTCACTTATCCCGATGAAAACAGTTTTACCGTTGAACAGGAGGGCGCGTTTCTCAAGGCAAAAACCGAGAGCAGCAATGAGATAGAAATCATTGCGGTCGTTGACGGTAAAATTGCCGGAACCGCCGGAATTGACGCTGTCGGAAACAAATACAAGACAAAACACAGAGCGGAGTTTGGAATAGGCATCGCCAAGGAATTCTGGGGGCTCGGCTTAGGGCGTGCGCTGACCGAGGCATGCATAGAATGTGCCAAAGAAGCCGGATATACTCAGCTGGAGCTCGACGTTGTCTCTGATAATGTAAGCGCGATTTCGCTTTATAAAAAAGTGGGCTTCGTTGAATACGGGAGAAACCCTAAAGGCTTCAATTCGCGTATAAGCGGATATCAGGAGCTCGTCTACATGAAACTTGACCTGTAAAACTACAGATACAGCAAAACGGGCGTTATGCAATTTAAGCATAACGCCCGTTTCTTCGCAGAAAAACAGAGCAGATCATCAAGACCTGCTCTGCTGCTTTTATTTATCTGACGCTCTCATAGAGACTCTTGAACTCGAGAAGAATTCTCGAACCCTCGTGCTTCGATACGGTGAGAAGCTCTTCATTCTCGGTGAGTATCGAGTGATAGTTATTGTCCGCTATGATATAGCCGATCTGATCGTTCGTAAGGCCGAGCACCATAAGCTTTCTGCTGCCTACGATATCCTGCATCGAGGGATACTCCCAATCCTCGCCGGTCCAGGAGTCCTTTGCTTCGGTGCCGCCGCCGAATGCGATTTCGGGAGCAAGCTCGCCGGGGATTAGTGCGAAGGCAAGGTTCGTTCCGATCTCCATATAGCCTATCTCGGTCGGGATTCTCATCGAACCGTCCTTGGCCTTGACCGCCTCGTTGGCGAGAAGTCCGGTGGACGCGATGAACTCGAGCGCATGGTTGTCAACGGTCACGAAGACATCTCTGTGAGCAATATTGAGGATGGGCTCAACTTTAGAGCCCTTATCAGCGGCGACAAGAATCTCGCCGAGCTTGTTGCCGTATGCTTCGACGTTCTGGTATCTTGTGTTGCCCTCAACTGCCACGGGGGCGGTCTGCGAGGTTATTGCAAGCTCTGCGCCCTGAATCTGAACATAGTTGGCGCCCGCCGCATTGACCTGCTTCTCTATAAAATAGGGATAGTCGCCGGAGATGTTGGTCGTACCTGCACCGAGTCCGACGCAGTGGATAGCGGCATTGACTATCCATGTGGGCTTTGACTCTCTGTTGTCGGGAACAAAGCAGAGACGGTTGAGATTGGGGTCAAAGGTCTGAGGATCGCGCTTGTCGCGGATATATTCATGAACATCGGTCTGGGAGAAATACATTTCGCCGGGCTCCATGTTGTTGACTGCCGCAATTATCGAGTCCGCGGTCGTCTTATAGAGGTGCTCCATGTATTCCTTGTTCTGTCCGTTGTGCAGGGTGCTCGGATCCATACCGACGGCGTTCTTGAAGGTATTTTCGAAGAGAACCTTGTTGAGGTCACCGTTGAGACCGAGAGTATCGATAGCGCTGTGCTGATGGAGAGTGGAGATGTTTACGCTGACGATATTCTTGTTCTTTATGAATCCTGCGATTCTGCTTCTGATCTCGCGGACATCTTTTGCAGCAAGTCCATATGCGTCGAGAACCGCGTAAACAACGATTCCGTTACCCGTGCCGTCGCTCATCGCGAATACTCTGACTCTGAGGTCGTCGAGTATCTCGGTGGGGTGTTTGGGGTTGGGATAGGAGAGGCTTCCGCCGACATAGTGGTTGCCGTCAAGCTCGTTGCCGGTGAGAAGCGTTGCGCTTGAATAACCGACATTCCAGCGGGCGCCGTCCGCGGCTTTGTCATTGAAAGACTTGCTGCCGACATTTGAGTTTGTGAATTTGTAGTCCGCTTCGTCAGGTCTGCTCATCAGCGGGAAAACTTTGCTCAGACCGACCACAAGACTGTCGATGAGTTTGTCAACGGACATATAGAAAAGTCTGCTGACGCCTGTCTTGAAGCTGTCCCAGGTGAGCTTATCCGAAGATGAGAACGCGCCGAGGATAACTTTGATAACACTGATAGCTTCGTTGATGTCATCAAGCGAGTCTGCGCGGGACGATGCGGAGCTGTCCGTTGTTGCCGTCAGCTCGGAAACATTCTGCGAAGCCAGCGCGAGGTCTGCGCCGTTGTTGGTCTGTGCGCCGACTGCGGCAGCGGTGGAACCGAAAGCGAGTACGGCAACGAGCATAATTGCCACGATACCGCTTATCAGCTTTTTACATTTCATCGTTTAACACTCCTTAGTTTATTTTACAGCCTTTTCGGCTTCTGCTTTCGTTTTGTTGACAGTGTCCATTATGCCGGTGAATACGCTTGCAACTATAGGTGCAGTCTCGGGACCGAGGGAGTTTGTCTCTTCATAATGTCTTCTGTCGAGTCTGTCGCGTGCGCCGTTGATATAGGGCTCGTTGGGATTGAGATAGAAATCGTTCGGCGGGACGACATAACCTGTGAAGTCGTTGGAGAGGCAGAAGATAAGCATATTGTCATCGTTTGCGATCTGCAGCAGGGGAGTCGGGTTGATGTCGGGCGATTTGCCCTCGGCCGAACCCTCTGCGTCAAGATATCCGCCGTAAGCAAGCTCCGGGAACAGCTCGCAGGGGAGGAACAGAAGCTTGAGACCGTCAAGCTCAAAATAGTTCATCTCGGTGTGTATCGACATATTGAGCGAACCCTTGCCGGTGTATGCGGCGTGGGACTTAAGGATGCCGACTCTCTGAACGAGAGCGAGAACATAGTTGTCGCACTGCGCATAGTATTCCTGGCGCATATAATTGAGTATGGGACGGAGCTTTCTTTCGTCCTTGATAGCCATTGCGGTGTGTGCTATCGACTGGCCGCCCATCATGGTCGATTTGACATTGTCCTCGTCAAGCTCCTTGAGTCTGATAAGTCCGCCGATAGCGCCGACGAAATATATCGTCTCTGCGCCGGTCTTTTCAAGTATCTCGTTTCTGAGATATCCCGCAAAGTCTGCGCTGACATAGGAGTTCTTGCCGAGAAGCGACTCGGTATGAGAAGCGAAGTTTATCATCCAGACTTCACGGCTTCCGTCCTTGGGAACAAAGCGGAATCTTGTTACATCTTTCGAATAGACTTCGGGCAGGCGGGAGTCGCGCTGAATCTCTTCCGCTTCCTTCTTGCCGTAATAAAGGTCGCCCTCTCTGCGGTCGTTGTAAGCGTCGATAACGACCTGCTTGACCTTCTGGCGGAGCATCTCCATATATTTCTTGTTGCGTCCGCTTCTCGGAAGTGGACCCCAGAAGCCGACAGTGTCGATGCTCGCGTGGTTATGTATGCTCATGATATTAATTGAACGGCAGCCGGTCTCCTTTTTGAAATCCGCAAGCAGATCTCTGATTATGCCGACATCGTAGTTAGTCAGTCCGATATCGTCGATAGATACGAAAACGACGCCGCCTCTGCCGGACTGGTCGTCTATCCATATGGCGCTCGCGGTCATCGGATCAAGCGCGCCCTTTGCGGGGTTGTTGATCTTATAGCCTGCGACATAGTATGTTGTCTTGTCCATATCGTCGGGCATAACATCCGTCTTGGCAAAACCTACGCTGAAATAATCGCTCTTGGGCTCGCTGATATAATCAAACGTGCCTTTTTCAAGCTCGGGCGCGGGATTCTTCTTTGTCCTCTTTGCGCCGCCGCGTGACAGCGAATTCTGCAGCATTTTGCCGACTGTTCCTAAAGCACTCATGCTTTATCTCCTCTCAGAAAGCTAAAAGTTTTACTTTGCACAATATGTACAAAATTATCTTATATATTATAAACTTTTTATAAGTGAAAAGCAATATTTTTCAGCCAAAAATTATATGTGTCGATTAAATAAATGGGACATAAAGTACGCATTGCGCAAAAAAATGACTTATTTTGAAATAACATATTTCATTTTACTCCGGAAGTGTGTATAATATAAGCTGATTTATTATGTGAAGAGTGAAGCTCTCGATGGAACGGAGATATATTGATGAATTATAAGGTAAACCCGGACTCTCTTTCGGCGGTGTTTATGGTGCCGTCGCAGATAGTCGATCAGCATATCAAGCTTGCCGGCGGTCAGCAGCTGAAAGTCCTGCTCTGGACTCTCCGCCATGCGGGCGAGGGCTTTGATATGGGAAAAATGTGCAGGGACTTGAATTTCTCAGCCCCCGATGCGCAGGATTATCTTCAATACTGGGTCGAGACCGGGATACTTGTATCAGACGGAAATACCAAAACGGTATCTGCTTTTGCACCCGCCAAGCCGGAGAAAAAAGAAGATCCTGCGGCGCCCAAAAAAGAGCTGCCGGATATTGTCCCGTCAAGACCGACCGCCGCCGAGATAGCTCAGCGTGCAGAGGAATCGGCAGATATAAAATTCCTGCTTCTCGAAACGCAGAACAAGCTCGGCAGAACCATAGGCTATGACGGACAGTGTACTCTCCTGATGATGCACGATACATACGGAATACCGGTCGAAGTCATACTCATGATAATTGAATACGCCGTTTCGATCGGCAAATCAAGCTTTCATTATATAGCCTCGATCGGAAAAGACTGGGGCGAGCGCGAAATAGATACTATCGAAAAAGCGGACGAGCAGATAAGCAGGCTCAATTCAGTCAACCGCGTCTGGGCATCGTTTGCCGCGATGGCAGGGCTTTCAAACTCACGCCCGACTCAGGCGCAGACAAAATATATTATCACATGGAACCGCGAATGGGGTTTCTCTCCAGAGATGATTTTTTTGGCATATGAGCAGATGGCGGAACACTGTCAGAAAATGAGCTTCCCGTATATGAACAAAGTGCTCGAATCATGGCACACGAACGGAATAAAAACACCGTCGGATGTCGAAAAGGCGAACAAGCCTGTATCTTCACCGAATTCGCCGCAGAACAAGAGTAAAGCCAATGCGGGACACGCTTCTTCATACGACCTCAACGAATTCAACCGCAGCGCAATGCAGAAACCGATAGTTTATAAGAAGAAAAACAAGGATTGAGAGGGGAAAGACAAATGAGCTACAGCCGCAAGGTATATGTGAAAGCCGCATCGGCGCTTGAACGCCGCCGCAGCAAAGCCGAGCACACTCAGAGCATGCACCGCGAAGAGGCGTATGCAAAGATACCCGAGCTTATATCAATAGACCGCGAAATATCCTCGGCAGGTGCGGAAGTAATCCGCGCCATCGGCATGGGCGAGAACGCTCAGCGCTTTATTGAAGAGCTCTCGAAGAAAAATCTTGCCGCCCAGCAGCGCCGCAAGGATATCCTCAAAGAAAACGGTTATCCCGAAGATTATCTTGACGCGGACTATACCTGCAAAAAATGCCGCGACACAGGATTCGTCAGCGGCGTGATGTGCGACTGCTACAAAGAACTTCTGCGCGACACTGCTCTTGCGGAACTCAATGAGCTTTCGCCGAGCTCACGCTCGACTTTCGAGAGCTTCAATGTCAATTATTATCCCGATGCCGCAGACGCAGTTACGGGAGTCAACCCGCGGAGCAGGATGAAAGAAATACTCGACTTCTGCAAGGATTACGCCGCCGATTTCGGTACGGATTCGCCGAGTCTTCTGCTCTACGGCGCAACCGGACTCGGCAAAACTCATCTGTCGCTCGCGATAGCGTCCGAGGCTATCAGAAAAGGCTACGGAGTTATATACGGCTCGGCGCAGAATCTTATGTCGCGCCTTGAAAAAGAGCATTTTTCAAGCGGACGGGATAACGAATACGATGGCAGCGAACAGGCTATACTCGAATGCGATCTTCTCGTTATTGACGACCTCGGCGCGGAATTTTCAACCCAGTTCACCGTTGCGGAGCTCTATAATATTATCAACACCCGCATTATGAGCCGCCTGCCCGTTATAATCAGCACGAATCTCACACCCGACGGGCTCGAGCAGAAATATACGCAGAGGATAACTTCAAGAATAATAGGCAATTATATTTCACTCTATTTCTGCGGAAAAGACATAAGACAGATAAAAACTATGGAACAGGAGTAATATGCCCTTATGGACATTATAAACAGCTTGACAAAAATGTTCGGTCTCCAGCGCTGGCAGGTCGAAAACACAGTGAAACTTATCGACGAGGGCAACACAATACCTTTTATCGCCCGATATAGAAAAGAGGCGCACGGCACACTTGACGATCAGGTACTGCGTGAACTCTCCGAGAAGCTCGAATATCTGCGCAACCTCGACAAGCGCAGGGAAGAGATCAGTGCATCAATAACCGCGCAGGAGAAGATGACTCCGGAAATCGAAGCCGCTCTCGAAAAGGCTTCGACTCTCGCGGAAATTGAGGATATTTACCGCCCGTTCAGACCCAAGCGCAGAACACGCGCTTCGATAGCCAAAGAAAAAGGGCTTGAGCCCCTCGCCGATGCGATTTTTGCTCAGACTTTCAACTCCGCTTCGCCGGCAGAGCTTGCGGCGGACTATATAGATGCCGAAAAGGGCGTTGAAACAGCCGAAGACGCGATAAACGGAGCGATGGATATTATCGCTGAAAACATATCGGATGACGCAGATATCCGCCGCCGTCTGCGCTCGCTGTTCACCGTTGCCGGTGTGCTTCAGTCGCGCGCCGCGGACAGCGAAAAAGAGAGCGTCTATACGATGTATTATGAATATGACGAGCCGGTCAATAAAATTGCCGGTCACCGCGTGCTTGCCGTCAACAGGGGCGAGAACGAAGGCTTCCTCAAAGTCGGCATAGATGTTGACCGCATAAAGGCTCTGAATATAATCAACGCAAATGTCCTGAGTGACAACGGCTCAGCCTGCACCGATACTGTGCGTGACGCTGCCGCCGACGCATATGACCGACTTATATTCCCATCAGTTGAGCGCGAAATACGCAATATGATAACCGACAGCGCGGTTGAATCCGCACTCAAGGTGTTCTATGTGAACCTGCGCGAACTTCTGCTCCAGCCGCCGGTCAAGGGCAAGCGTGCCCTCGGACTCGACCCCGGTTACAGAACGGGATGCAAAGTCGCCGTTGTTGACGAAACCGGAAAAGTGCTCGATACGGGCGTTATATATGTCACCCATTCCGAAGAGCAGAAGCTCAAGGCAAAGCATACGGTAAAACGCCTCATAGAAAAATACGGCGTTGAAGTAATAGCCATAGGCAACGGCACGGCTTCAAAAGAGACGGAGATATTTGCCGCCGATCTTATAAAAGAGCTTGACCGCAAGGTGTCATATATGATGGTCAGCGAAGCGGGCGCTTCGGTTTATTCCGCTTCAAAGCTTGCGGCGGAAGAGTTCCCGCAGTTTGATGTTTCGCTCAGAAGCGCGGTTTCGATAGCCCGCAGACTTCAGGACCCGCTCGCCGAGCTTGTCAAAATCGATCCGAAAGCGCTCGGCGTCGGTCAGTATCAGCATGATATGCCTAAAAAGGAGCTCGGCGAAACGCTTGACGGTGCGGTCGAATACTGCGTCAACTCCGTCGGTGCGGATGTCAACACCGCTTCTCCGTCGCTGCTCTCGCATATAGCCGGAATCAACTCGGGCGTTGCAAAAAATATAGTCACTTACAGAGAAGAAAACGGCGCGTTTACTTCCCGCGCTCAGCTCAAGAAAGTGCCGAAGCTCGGCGCAAAAGCCTATGAGCAGTGCGCCGGATTCATCAGAGTCCCGGAGAGCAAGAATGTTCTCGACAACACCGGCGTTCACCCTGAGAGCTACGATGCCGCAAAAGCGCTGCTTGAGCTCTGCGGACTTACAGTAAAAGATGCCGCAAAGGGGAATACCGGTGCTCTTAAAGCGACCGTCGAGCTGCTCGGAGGCGAGAAAAAGGTTGCGGAAAAATTAGAGATAGGTCTGCCCACTCTTCAGGATATAATCAAAGAGCTCCAGAAGCCCGGACGCGATCCGCGTGACGAGCTTCCACCTCCGCTTCTGCGCACCGATGTCATGGATATCAACGACCTCAAGCCCGGCATGGAGCTGAAGGGAACGGTTCGCAATGTTATTGATTTCGGCGCATTCGTCGATATCGGAGTGCATCAGGACGGACTCGTTCACATTTCGCAGATAACTAATAAATATATCAAGCACCCGTCCGAGGTGCTGAAAGTCGGCGATATCGTCACGGTGTGGGTGCTGGCGGTCGATGTCAAAAAGAACCGCATATCGCTGACCATGAAAAAAGATAACGTTCAGAAACCTAAGGAGTAAATAGTTTTGTCAGAAAAATTCAGAAAAGATCTCACGCAGGGGAGCGTCACAAAACAGTTGCTCAAATTTTCCGTGCCTTTCCTGCTTTCAAACCTATTGCAGGCACTCTATTCGGTCGCCGATATGGTGATTGTCGGTCAGTTCTGCGGAAAATCGGGAATAACCGGAGTTTCGATAGGCGGTCAGATAAATATTCTCGTTACCGGTGCAGCTCTCGGTCTCGCCATCGGCGGAACGGTGCTCATAGCTCAATACGGAGGAGCTAAAAAATACGATGATCAAAAGAGCACGATAGGCACAATGACCACGCTCTATATTATTCTCAGTGCAGTGCTCACCGTTGTTATGGTTCTGCTCACAAAACCGATACTGCGCCTGCTCAAAACGCCGGATAACGCATTTGAAGAAGCAGTCAGATATCTGACTATCTGCATGCTCGGCACGGTGTTCATGTTCCTCTATAACGCCATAAGCGCGATACTGCGCGGCATGGGCGACTCAAAACGTCCGCTCTACTTTGTGGCAATAGCCGCCGCGGTAAATGTTGTCGGAGATATAGTTCTTGTCGGTCCGTTGAAAATGGGCGCCGCCGGAGCGGCGGTTGCCACTATCAGCTCTCAGGGGATAAGCGTTATTCTTTCGCTCATCTATCTCTTCAGCAGCGGATTCTTCTCCGGCTACAAAATAAAAGATTTCAGAATAGACAGGCAGAAAGCTTTGAGCATAATAAAGATAGGTTTGCCGTCGTCTGTCCAGCAGGTTATAGTCTCGTTTTCGTTTCTGACGCTGACGGCACTCGTCAATTCTCTGCCGAATGCGGCCGTTGCGTCTGCCTGCCAGGGAATCGTCGGTAAGATAAATTCGTTTGCCATTCTGCCCGGACTCGCGATGAGCAGCGCCATATCTTCAATGGCGGGTCAGAATATCGGTGCAGGCGAATTCAAGCGCGCCAAGAAGACAATGACGACCGGACTCGCGATAGCGATGGGCATTTCGGTGCTCGTGTTCGTTATAGTCGAGATATTCCCGCGAGAGCTGCTGTCGCTGTTTACAAGCGAAACGGATGTTATCGAAACGGGCATAACATTCCTGAGACTCGCCGCAGTCGACTATTTAATAGTCACTCCCGTGTTCTGCATGAACGGTCTCGCGATCGGCGCGGGATATACAAATATCGCTCTGCTCAACGCGGTTTTCAGTTCGATAGTTATAAGAGTTCCGCTCGCTTATCTGCTTGTGCGCGTGCTTGATCTCGGCTTCAACGGCATCGGAATAGCCATGGGCTTTGCTTCTGTCGCGTCGATAGTTGTAGGATTTATATTCATACAAAGTGGCAAGTGGAAGAAAGCAAAAATAAAGCTTTAAACAGGATTTTGTAAGGCGAAGAAAGGCACGCCTTATGCAATACATATCCGTTTTAATCGGATAATCATTTGATATGGAGGACAAAAACATGAAGATTCTCGTTACGGGAGGCGCCGGTTTTATCGGCAGCAACTTTATCTATCATATGCTCCGCGAGCATCCGGATTATGATATCGTCTGCCTCGATCTTCTGACCTATGCCGGCAATCTCAAGACCCTCGACAAGGCAATGAAAAACGAGCATTTCAAGTTCGTAAAGGGCGATATCGCAGACCGCGAGTTCGTTGACAAGCTGTTCGAGGATGAGAAGTTCGATATAGTCGTCAACTTCGCGGCAGAGAGCCATGTTGACCGCTCGATAGAAAATCCCGAGGTGTTTCTCAGAACGAACATCATGGGTACTGCGGCTCTTATGGATGCCGCGAGAAAAACCGGCGTAAAGCGCTATCATCAGGTATCGACCGACGAGGTTTACGGAGACCTTCCGCTCGATAGAACCGATCTGTTCTTCACGGAGGAGACCCCGATTCACACTTCGAGCCCATATTCTGCGTCAAAAGCTTCCGCAGACCTGCTTGTGCTCGCTTATTACAGAACCTACGGATTGCCCGTAACGATTTCGAGATGCTCAAACAACTACGGTCCTTATCATTTCCCGGAGAAGCTTATACCTCTGATGATATCAAGAGCCTATAGCAACGAGAGCCTGCCTGTCTACGGCGAGGGACTCAATGTCCGCGACTGGCTCTATGTTGAGGATCACTGCCGCGCTATCGATCTCATTATTCATAACGGCAGGGTAGGCGAGGTCTACAATGTCGGCGGTCACAATGAGAAGCGCAATATAGATGTTGTCAAAACGATTCTGCGAATCATGGGCAAACCAGAGACCCTTATAACCCATGTCAAGGACAGAGCCGGTCATGACCTGCGCTATGCTATTGACCCGACAAAGATACACAACGAGCTCGGCTGGAGCCCGGAGACCACCTTTGATGAGGGCATAAAGAAGACCGTCGACTGGTATATGAACAATAAGCAGTGGTGGGAAGACATCATCAACGGCGAATACCAAAATTATTACGAAAAAATGTATTCCAACAGATAAATAATTTTGTCTTTTTCTATTTGAGTGTTCTATAATTTATTTTTGAACTCAAGTACAAAAAAGTATTTACAACACATTTTTTTCGTGCTATAATACAGAAAAAGGCGTATAGCCTTTGGTTAGGAGTTTCCAATGTCGGAAAAGAAAGAGAAGAAAGAAAAAGAACAGAAGAACACCGCGGAGGCAGAAACCTCCAGGCGTTCGAGAAAAAAGCAGAACACTCACAAAGCTATTCTGCATCAGGCAAAGGTACTCTTTGAAAAAGAGGGTATCGGCAATGTCACAATTGAGCAGATAAGCGAGAGTGCCGATGTTTCGCGTTCCACATTCTTTTCGCACTTTGCTTCCGTTGACGATCTTCTCAAGGAGATTTCGGACGAGGAGATAAACGACGTCTTTGAAGCGGCAAGAAAGGGCGACGGAGAGCTTACCGTCGGCGCACTTTTGAAGCAGCTCAACGATGACACTTATCCTTATCCGTATCTTTCCGCAGAGGTTCTCATGCGCGGTATTCTCTCAAAAGGCGAGTCGAATTTCGCACAGGTCGATCGTTTCCTCCGCAAGGAGATAGTGACCGACAAGAGCTATGCGAACACCCTCGAGGAGTTTTCGTCAAAAGAGCTTTCCGCTCTCATTCTCGGAGCCTTCTTCGGTCTCATCTTCCAGAAGATGATAAACGACGAGAGCTTCACAAACCCCGATGAAACAAGCGTGACTATCCAGAAATTCATAAAATATCTGAAAAATCAGGAGGAATTATCATGAGCAACGGATATGGAATCAGCAAATGGGAAGACGCAAAGACCATTTACAATGAGCTTCACGAGCTCACTTCTAAGCCGATCTATTGCGTTTCCGAAGAGGCACTTAAAGACGTTCTCGATTATTTCGAGACCAAGTGCGCAAAGTCGAAGGCGATCACCACCGAGGCAAAGCAGTATATCCCCGGCGGCGTTCAGCACAACCTCGCTTTCAACTATCCCTTCCCGATTTGCGTGACCAAGGCTGAAGGCGCGTTCCTTTATGACCTTGACGGCAACAAGTACTACGACTTCCTGCAGGCAGGCGGCCCGACAATCCTCGGCAGCAACTATGCTCCCGTGAGAGAGAAGGTCATTGAGCTTCTTAATGACTGCGGCCCTGTAACCGGTCTGTTCCACGAGGGTGAGCTCCTGCTCGCTAAGGAGATCAACAAACATATGCCCAACGTCGAGATGTTCCGTATGCTCGGTTCGGGCACCGAGTCCGTTATGGCTGCTATCCGTGTTGCACGCTGCGCCACAAAGGCAAAGCGCATCATCAAGGTCGGCGGCGCATATCACGGCTGGTCCGATCAGATGGTTTACGGTCTGAAGATTCCGGGCTCCAGATTCTTCCTTGAGTCCCACGGTATTCCGCACAGCTGCTATGGCACTACCGACGAGGTCAGACCCAACGATCTTGACATGCTCGAGAAGATGCTCAAGCTCAACAAGATGCGCGGCGGCACAGCTGCTGTTATCGTTGAGCCTGTCGGCCCCGAGAGCGGCACAAGACCTGTTGATTTCAACTACAACAAGGAAGTCAGAAAGCTCTGCGACAAGTACGGCTGCCTGTTCATCTTCGATGAGGTTGTTACCGGCTTCCGTGTCGGCCTCGGCGGTGCTCAGGGTTACTTCGATGTCGTACCCGATCTGACCATCTTCGGCAAGATTGTTGCAGGCGGCTATCCGTCAGCAGGCGGCGTCGGCGGTAAGAAGGAGTTCGTCAGCGGCATGGCCGCAGGTGTCGGTACCATGATGAAGCGCGCTTATGTCGGCGGTACTCTCGCTGCTAACCCGCTTTCGTCCTATGCAGGCTACTGCGCTATCCAGGAGATCGCAAGAACCAACGCTTGCGAAGTCGCAGGCAGAGCCGGTGACAGACTTGCTGCAGGTCTTAAAGATCTTGTTAACAAGTACGGTCTTCCTTATGTTGTTTACAACCAGGGCTCTATCGTCCACCTCGAGTGCACCGGTGCAATGAGCTACGACTTCAGCTCGATGAATATCCTCAAGTCGGCTCTCCCGATGCTCAAGACAAAGCCCGAGATGCTCCGCAGAAAGTCCGCTATGGAAGAGATGGGCGCAGCTTACATGGCAAACGGTATCGTTACCCTTGCCGGCAGCCGTCTTTACACTTCGATGGCAGATACCGACGAGATCATCGACGGTGCTCTTGAGAGATTTGACGATGTCTTCAAGAATGTCAAGGTTTGCCCCGCAGACCGCGTTTTCGCAAAGAAATAATCAAAAACTGATAAATGAGATGCTCTCCTTCGGGAGGGCATCTTTTTTCGGCATAACAGCCACGAGTTTTCAAAAAGTAATTGAATAACTTTTATAAATGTGCTAATATTAATAAGATAAACATTTGTTCATGGCTCGAAAAGAGGCGGTAATCATGCATGAGGATCACAGAAAAAGAGTAAAGGAACGCTTTCTGAAAGACGGGATAGAGAATATGCCCGATCATGAGGTGCTCGAACTGCTTCTGTTCTTTTCAATACCGCGCAAAGACACCAACGCTCTGGCGCACGAATTGATAGAACACTTCGGCTCTCTCAACTGTGTGCTTGAAGCTTCCGCCGACGATCTTATGCAGGTAAACGGAATAGGGGAAGCCTCTGCGACGCTTATAACACTTGCTTTTCAGCTGACGAAAAAGTATCTGAAAAACGCATCGGACAAGAAGCTGAAAAAATACGACGGACCCGAGTCTGTCAAAGAGCTTCTGATGTCAAAATATCTCGGCGCGCGGGAAGAGATGGTCTATATGCTGTCTCTCGACTTTGACGACAATATTCTCGCGATAAACAAGATATCGCACGGCACATTTTCTGCCGCGAATATAGACAAGCGTTTTGTGCTTGAAACTGCATTTCGCAACAAGGCGCGTTCGGTCGTACTCGTTCACAATCATGTCAACGGAATACCTGTCCCGTCGCGCGACGATCTAAACACCACAAAGGCGGTCGGCGATTTCTTTCAGGGCGTAAACGTCCATCTGCTCGACCACCTCATATATACCGACGAAGACATCTTTTCAATGGCGCAGGTCAAGAAATTTGCACCGCTGTTTATATAAAGGATATCAATATGGATAAATTTATTCTTCATTCCCAATACAAACCCATGGGCGATCAACCGCAGGCGATAGCCGAACTGACCGACGGAGTCAACAGGGGATTCACCGAACAGACTCTGCTCGGCGTTACGGGTTCCGGCAAAACATTCACAATGGCGAATGTCATTGCCAATCTCAATCGTCCGACGCTCATTCTCGCCCATAATAAAACGCTCGCGGCTCAGCTCTGTTCCGAGTTCCGCGAGTTTTTCCCTGAAAACGCAGTCGAGTATTTTGTTTCGTACTACGACTACTATCAGCCGGAGGCTTATATACCCTCAACGGACACTTATATAGAAAAGGATTCCGCTATAAATGATGAAATAGACAAGCTCCGCCATTCCGCAACCTCTGCGCTCTCCGAACGGCGCGATGTTATAATTGTCGCCAGTGTGTCGTGCATATACAGCTTAGGCGACCCTATTGACTACCGCAGCATGGTTATTTCGCTCCGCCCCGGAATGGAAAAGAGCCGCGATGAAGTTATAAACAAGCTCGTTGAAATACAGTATGAGCGCAATGATATAAATTTCATCAGAAACAAGTTCCGCGTCCGCGGAGACGTGCTTGAAATATTCCCGGCGCAGTCTAGCGAAAACGCAATCAGAGTTGAATTTTTCGGCGACGAAGTTGACCGCATATCCGAGATAAACGCCCTGACAGGCGAGGTCAAGGGCGTGCTGTCCCATGTCGCAATATATCCCGCATCCCACTATGTCGTTTCGCAGGAAAAGATGGAGCGCTCAATCAAAGAGATATATGATGAGATGACCGAGCGCGTCGCTCAGTTTGAGAGTCAGGGCAAGCTGCTCGAAGCTCAGCGCATAAAGCAACGCACGGAATATGATATCGAGATGCTTCGCGAAACGGGATTTTGCAAGGGAATCGAGAACTATTCGAGAGTCATGTCAGGGCGTGAACCGGGCTCTCCGCCTTTTACGCTGCTCGACTATTTTCCGAAAGATTTTCTGCTGTTTGTCGACGAATCCCATGTAACGCTCCCGCAGGTACGCGGAATGTACGGCGGCGACCGTTCAAGAAAAGATACGCTTGTTGAATTCGGCTTCCGCCTGCCGTCCGCATATGACAACAGACCGCTGACTTTCGACGAGTTCTATGAAAGGGTCGGTCAAAAAATATTTGTCAGCGCAACGCCGGGCGAATTTGAGCGCGAGACGAGCGCGAGAGTTGCCGAACAGCTTATCCGTCCTACCGGTCTTGTCGATCCCTCGATTTCAGTCAGACCTACCGAGGGTCAGATAGACGATATTATATCCGAGATAAATATAAGAGTCGAGCGCAAAGAGCGCGTTCTTCTGACTACGCTCACAAAGAAGATGGCAGAGGATCTGACGGATTATCTCGAAGACCTTGGCATAAAAGTGCGCTATATGCACCACGATGTTGATACGATAGAACGAATGGAAATTATCCGCGATCTGCGCCTCGGCGAGTTTGATGTGCTCGTAGGCATAAACCTGCTGCGCGAGGGATTGGATATTCCCGAGGTTTCGCTCGTTATAATTCTTGACGCCGACAAGGAGGGCTTCCTGCGCTCCGAAACATCGCTGATACAGACGATAGGACGCGCGGCGCGAAACGCGAACGGCGAGGTTATCATGTATGCCGACTCCGTCACTCCGTCGATGGAGCGCGCAATAGTTGAGACCGAACGCAGACGCCAGAAGCAGATGGCGTATAACGAAGAGCACGGAATTGTGCCCAAGACAATAATCAAGGGCGTCCGCGATGTCATCGAAATAACCAGCAAGAAGGACAAGGGCGAAAAGCCGATAAAGAAGATGAGCCGCAAGGAGCGCGAAGAGATGATAGCTCGCCTGACTGCGGAAATGAAGGCGGCGGCGAAAATTCTCGAATTCGAGCACGCGGCATATCTTCGCGATAAGATAAACAAACTAAGAGAAGGAAAGTAATCGGAGGCGATATTCTTGCCGCAGAAAAATATAATTGTAAAAGGCGCAAGAGAGCACAACTTGAAAAATGTCGATGTTGAGATCCCGCGCGACAAGCTCGTGGTGTTCACGGGACTTTCGGGTTCGGGAAAATCATCGCTGGCATTTGATACTATATATGCAGAGGGACAGAGAAGATATGTTGAGTCCCTATCGTCATACGCAAGACAGTTCCTCGGTCAGATGGAGAAGCCTCAGGTGGACTACATCGAGGGGCTTTCTCCCGCTATATCAATAGATCAGAAAACGACGTCAAAGAACCCGCGTTCGACCGTCGGAACGGTGACGGAAATATATGATTATCTGCGCCTGCTCTATGCACGCATAGGCATTCCGCACTGTCCCGTCTGCGGCAGAGAGATATCGAGGCAGACTGTTGACGATATAGTTGACAGCGTGCTCGAGTTGCCCGAGGGCACCAGAATTCAGGTCATGGCACCTATTGCACGCGGTAAAAAGGGTCAATTCGTCAAGGAACTCGAAAGCGCGAAAAAGGACGGATATGTCCGCGTGCGCGTTGACGGAATAATATATGACCTCAGTGAAAAAATCGAGCTGGACAAGAACAAAAAGCACAATATAGAAATTGTGGTCGACAGACTCGTTGTAAAAGAGAGCATTCGAAGCAGGCTTGCCGATTCCATTGAAACAGCAACAGGTCTTTCAAACGGCATTCTGCTTGTTGATGTAATAGACGGCGAAGAGAAGCTTTATTCTCTCGACTATGCCTGTCCGGAGCACGGAGTCAGCATTGAAGAGCTCGAACCGCGTATGTTCTCGTTCAACAACCCATTCGGCGCCTGCCCGACCTGCTCCGGACTCAGCGTATTCATGAAGCCCGATCCCGATCTTATCGTGCCTGATAAAAATCTTTCGCTCAGGCAGGGTGCGATAAAGGCGAGCGGCTGGAACAATGCCGACGGCGGCACGATAGCGCAGATGTACATGGAGGGTATTGCGAATAAATACAGCTTTACTCTCGACACTCCGTTTAAAGATATCCCTGCGGACGGCGTTGACGCTATAATGTACGGCACAAAGGGCGAAAAGCTCAAGCTCACGCGCAGAAACGAATATGGCACAGGCTCGTATATGACCGCATTCGAGGGCATCTGCAACAATATTGAGCGCAGATATAAAGAGACCACAAGCGACTGGTCCCGTGCCGAGCTTGAACAGTGCATGTCAACGGTAAAATGTCCCGAATGCCACGGAGCAAGGCTCAGAAAAGAGTCGCTGTGCGTAACTGTCGGCGGAATAAATATAGACGAATTTGCAAATAAATCTATTGTCAAAGCTATAGAATTTCTTGATTCGCTTACCCTGACCGACCGCGAGCAGATGATAGCGAAGCTTATAGTCAAGGAGATAAAGGACAGACTGACATTTTTGCGCAGCGTCGGCCTCGGTTATCTGACGCTTGCCCGCTCGTCTGCGAGCCTCTCCGGCGGCGAAAGCCAGAGAATACGCCTTGCAACTCAGATCGGCTCATCGCTTGTCGGAGTTCTGTATATTCTCGACGAGCCGAGTATAGGTCTGCATCAGCGCGACAACGAAAAGCTTCTGAATACTCTTCGCAACCTCAGGGACATAGGCAACACGCTTATAGTTGTCGAGCACGACGAGGACACGATGCGCGCGGCGGACTACATTGTCGATGTCGGTCCGGGTGCGGGTATCCACGGCGGAAATATAGTCTGTACAGGCACGGCGGAAGATATAATGAACTGCAAGGAGTCGATAACCGGGCAGTATCTCAGCGGTCGCAAGAAGATTCCAGTTCCCGCAAAGCGCAGAAAAGGCAACGGAAAAAGCCTGAAAATAATCGGCGCACGCGAAAACAATCTCAAAAATATAGATGCCGAAATCCCGCTCGGCGAGTTTGTGTGTATAACCGGCGTATCCGGTTCGGGCAAATCGTCGCTTATAAACGAGATACTGTATAAACGCCTTGTGACCGAACTCAACGGAGCGAAAAAAGTTGCGGGCGCGCATACGGATATCCTCGGAATTGACAATCTTGACAAGGTTATCGCAATAGACCAGTCCCCGATAGGGCGTACTCCGCGCTCTAATCCGGCGACTTATACGGGCGTGTTCAATGATATCCGCGACCTGTTCGCGTCAACTGCCGAGGCAAAGGCGAGGGGATACAAAGCAAACAGATTCTCGTTCAATGTCAAAGGCGGACGTTGCGAAGCATGCCAGGGCGACGGAATAGTAAAGATAGAGATGCACTTCCTCGCCGATATCTATGTGCCCTGCGATGTCTGCAAAGGCGCGAGATACAACCGCGAAACGCTCGAAGTCAAATACAAGGGCAAAAATATCTACGATGTGCTCGAAATGACCGTTGAAGAGGGGCTTGAGTTCTTTTCAAGCATACCGAAGATAAAGCGCAAATTGCAAACCCTCTACGATGTCGGTCTCGGCTATGTCAAGATCGGTCAGCCTGCAACGACGCTTTCCGGCGGCGAGGCACAGCGCGTCAAGCTTTCAACCGAGCTTTCACGCCGCTCTACAGGAAAGACTGTTTATATTCTTGATGAGCCTACCACGGGTCTGCACACGGCCGATGTACACAAGCTCATCGAAGTGCTCCACAGGCTTGTTGACAACGGAAATTCAGTCATTGTTATCGAACACAACCTCGATGTCATAAAGACCGCCGACTGGATACTCGACCTCGGTCCCGAAGGCGGCGACGAGGGCGGCGAGATAATCGCACAGGGCACTCCCGAGCAGGTTGCTGCAACCGAAGGCTCATACACCGGGCAATATCTCAAAAAGCTTCTGAACGATACGGAGGAATAACAGAATGATAACTTCACGAACCGTCAGTTCTCTTGAAAAGATTTTTCACGATTCCGAGCTAACCTGCGCGTCGCTCTCGGAGATGTCTATGCTCGGCAACGAGCGCGCATCATTCCAGCTCGCTTATTTCTCTGACGAGGACACACAGTGCGGGATATCCGTATCCGGCTGGAGGCCCGAGAATATAAAAATATACAAAGTCGTTGAGATAAATTCAGATCTTCCGGCTTTTGAGGACTCGGATTTCTATTTTCTCAGGAAAACTCCCGGGCTCTATCCCGATATGCTTGAGCCCATTGAAGACAATTCATTCTTTGCGGAGAGCGGACATTACGGAAGCTTATGGATTGAACTCGATGCGTCCGGCGAATCGGCGGGCAGACATGATATTTTTATCACGGCTTCAAAAGGCAAAGAGACCGTCACGAATGTTATCACAGTCGATGTTATCGCCGCAAAGCTTCCCGAACAGGAGCTCATGTGTACCATGTGGTTCCACTGTGACTGCCTTGCGACATATTATAAAGTCGATGTTTTCAGCGAAGAGCACTGGAATATAATCGAAAACTATGTCAGAAATGCCGCGAATCACGGAATCAATTTTATTCTAACTCCGCTTTTCACTCCGCCGCTTGATACCGAAGTCGGGGGAGAGAGACCGACCGTTCAGCTTGTCGATGTCAAAAAGACCAAAGATGGATACGAGTTCGGCTTCGACAAACTCGACCGATGGATAGATATGTGCAGACGCTGCGGAATTAAATATTTCGAGATGTCGCATCTGTTCACCCAGTGGGGTGCGGAGCACGCGCCGAAGATAGTCGCCGAAGTTGACGGAGAAAAGAAGCGCATCTTCGGTTGGGAGACCGATGCTGACAGCGAAGAATACCGCGACTTTCTGCACCGTTTTGCCGCGGCTCTGACCGCTTTTATCGACAGAAAGGGTATAAGAAATTTTTGCCGCTTCCACGTGTCTGATGAGCCGTCATTGGAGCAGTATGAAGTATATAAAAAGCGCGCCGATCTGATAGCGGAGATATTCCCGGGCTTCAAAGTCATAGATGCGCTTTCGGATATTGAATTTTTTGACAAAGGCGCTGTGAAATATCCTATTCCGTCCGAAGATCATGTTGAAGATTTTGTCGGCAAAGTCGATGAATTCTGGACATATTACTGCTGCGGTCAGCACAACAAGAATGTTCCGAACAGATTCTTCGCAATGCCGTCGGCGCGAAACCGCATTCTCGGTACGCTGCTTTATAAATATAATGCAACCGGATTCCTCCAGTGGGGCTATAACTACTGGTATTCGCAGTTTTCAAAGCATGAGATAGACCCGTTCACCGTGACCGATGCCGGCAAGGCGTTCCCGTCCGGCGATGCGTTTGTTGTTTATCCCGGCGAAGACGGGCAGCCGATTAACTCGCTCAGGTTCAAAGTATTCTATGACGGACTCCAGGATCTTGCCGCGATGCGTCTGCTCGAAAGCCTTGTCGGGCGCGAAAAGGCGCTTGAAATCGTGGTTCAGGATGACGAACTCACTTTCCAGAAATATCCGCACGGCAGCAGCTATCTCCTGGCTCTCAGAGGGCGCGTGAACAAAGCTATAAAAGAGAATATATGAAAAATCACCGCGACCAGTAACAAGGCCGCGGTGATATATTTTTGTCTCTTATTCTTCTTCGGATTTTGCTTTTCTGTTCATAATGAACTCGTTTACTTTGTCGGACAGCTCGCCGTGAAGCTTATACTTTTTTGTGAAAATGATGAGCGAAAGTACAACAAAAATCGGCGGGATAATAAACATCATTGTGGAAATGGTGTTCTTTGTGAGCTCTGTCTGAACGGGGAGAGTCGCATCATAGTGGGAGAACTGAAGTCCGAGGGCTATGACTATCGACTGTATGGTATATGCGAGCTTCTGGAGGAACCCTTTCATCGAGAAAACGATGGACTCCGAGCGATAGCCGAGGCTGTATTCGCCGTAATCAACGATATCGGCGAGCATAACGGTCTGCGAAACGAAGATGCATCCGATGCCCATGCAGCCTATAAGCGCAAAAACAGCAAACGGGATGAACATCTTGGCGTTAGATGCGAGAAGCACGGGACCGAACAGGAACATTCCGAGATAGCCTATAACGGTCATGCACATCGCGCCCTGAATGACCTTGCGGCGTGTGAACTTCTTCGAAAGCACCGGGAGCAGGAACAAGCCAAGAGCCTGACCTACGCCGCCGATTGCCGCGAAATAAGAGAGCAGCGATTTGTTGCCCATGACATTATCAAAGAAGTAGATGCCCATTGCGTTTGTTATGTACCAGCCTGTGTTGAAGAGCAGGGCGGTGAGCATGAAAACGAGCAGCTGATCGTTCGATTTGACGGTTTTGAAAGCCTTTGCGAGCGTGAACTTCTCTTTCGGCGGCACTGAACCGCGCTCTCTTGTGGTGGTGACAGTGATAAACGCGCCGATAATAAGCACGATACCTGCTATCATAGCCCAGCGGCTGTAGCCGACGGAATCGTTGCCCTTGCCGAGCATCGCAACCATCTGGACGGTGAACACGCTGACTATTATCTGACCGAAGCCCGAGAAAAATCTCGGAATAGCGGAGACGACATTTCTCTTCTGCGGGTCGCTCGTCAACGCGGGAACCATCGACCAGTAGGGGATATCTATCATTGTGTTTGTCATGCCCCAGAGGACATACATAACAGCGGCATAGATATAGAGCTTTATGTTTATGAAATCTCTGCTGACTTCAAATCCGGGATTGGTGAAGAGGAAGGTCAGCGCAACTGCATTTAGCACGGCGCCGCACATTATCCACGGGCGGAACTTGCCTAACTTAGACTTCGTGTTGTCAACGATCGTGCCCATCATCGGGTCGTTGATGCCGTCCCATATACGCGCAAGTGTCGGCACGATAAGCAGGAAAGTTGCATTGAGCAGAAGAACATCGGTTAAATACTTTGTAAGGAACGAGTTGAACAGACCGTAACTCAGATCCATTCCGATAGCGCCCACGCCGAAACCGAGATATCCGAATATCCATGATATCCCGCCGGAGCTGCGCTTGGCTTTTTTCTCTTTCATTGATTCACATCCTCATAAAGGTTATAAGATAATATTAATTCAAACTAAAGCTTCCGTCAAGCCGAAAAAGACAAAATGAATTGAAAAATCGCGGTTTTGATGGTAATATATAGTCAGAGCCTAAAGGAGACACGGTATGCAAGCTATAGACGAAAGGCTTCAGGAATATGTAGCTGATATAATAATTCCGCAAATGCTTTAAATGAGTTTTTCAACAAATACTATGAAAACGAAAGGGGAACGGAACAATGCTCAGATTCAACTCCGACCATAAATTCAAGATAATGCAGATAGCCGACACGCAGGAGATTCCCGCTGTGTCGCCCGACACATTGAGTCTTATAAACAATGCGCTTGACCGCGAAAAGCCCGACCTTGTTATTTTCACGGGCGATCAGATAAAGGGCTATTCAAAGAAGTTCAAAAAAGATCCCGCGATAATCGAAGGCACTATAGATACTCTCGTTGAGCCGATCGCAAAGAGAAATATTCCGTTTATGGTGACCTACGGCAATCACGACGCGCAGTGCGGTGTTGATAATCGTGGTCAGTACAAGTTTTACGCGAAGTACGACAATTTTATAAGCGGTGATCTCAGAAATGCCGATGATGTCGGAACGGCGGATATTCAGATTTATTCAAGCACCGAAGACAAGCCTGTGTTTGAGTTATATATAATCGACTCCCACGGCAAAGCAAAAGACGGCGCAGGATACGCGCCCGTCGACAAAAAGCAAATAGAATGGTATGTCTCGCGCCGCGAACAGCTCAAAGCCGAAAACGGAGACTATCTGCCGTCGCTCGTGTTTCAGCATATCCCCGTGCCGGAGTTTTTCGATGTTATAAAGAAAGTGCCCAAGGGCACTAATGGCGCAGTCCCGGCATACGGAGAGCATGAAAATGAGTATTTTGTGCTCAATGATGAAACTATCGCCGAAGGCGGATTCATGCTCGAATCGCCCGCTTCTCCCGATGTAAACACCGGCGAATTTGAGGCGATGAGCGAAAAGGGCGATGTCCTCGGCATATATGTCGGTCACGATCACAACAACAGCTTTGTCGTAAAATACAAAGGCGTTGATCTCGGATATACTCAGGGCGCGGGATTCAATGTGTACGGTCCCGGCGAAAACAGGGGAGTGCGAATCTTTGAGCTCGACGAGACTGCACCTCGCGAATACAAAACCTATACCGCGACATTCAAAGAACTTTGCGGAACAAAGATAAAGACCCCTGTCAAGGAGTTTATCTATAAGCACGCGCCGACCAGCCCACGCGCTGTCAAGCCGATACTAATAAAGGTCGGTATCGGCATTGCCGCAATTGCAGCTGTTTACGCCGCATATAAGTTCTTTACAGGGTTCAATATATAAACAAAAAACACAGCACCGCATTGGAAATTCCGCGGTGCTGTTTCTTTATTTTATAAATGAGAACATATGAATTATGTTCATATCCTCCTGCATATCAAGTCCGTGGCTTCCCGCGCCTCCGTCTATCTCATGGCAGCCGTGATCGGGGCAGAAACCGAGCAGAGTTCTGTGCCCGCTCCACTTCGCTTTTATAACGTCGTGTATCTCTGAAAATACGGCTATATTCGCCTTGAGCGCATCAATCGACTCTTTACCCTCCGGCGCCCAGCGGTGCATCGTGCCGTCATAGTTGCCGTTATAGAGTGTAATGAAGTCGTATTCATCTGAATCTATCAGCTCAAGCGCTTTTGCGTTGCATTCTTCAACGGACGGATATATGTAGTAATCAATGTTACGCTCAAGGAAGATTTTTGAAATACTGTCGCCCTCGGTCGAAACTATTGCGCAGCGTTTGCCTGCTGCGGCGAGAGCATCAAAAGCCGTCGCTATTTTTAAAACCGGCTTTTCGTATTTCATTATGCCGTGAATTTCCGGCATAACGCCCGAATACATCGAAGCAAAGCAGACCGGCGTCACGCTCGGCATAACCGAGAGTACGGGTAGCTGAATCTGTGTTCTGAGTATCGCATCTTTGAACAATTCAGTATATTTCTGAAACAGCCACAGTGCAATAGCGTCGGGGTTATATATAAACACCCTGTCCGCTCCGTTTTCGCCGAAGTCGGCAAAGAGCTTGTCGAGCACTATGTCGCACGGGGCATCCGCACCATCGGGAGCATCGACGCCTAAAGCGCGCGTAAATGTGGCGGCGGAGCAGGTCAGCCTTATTGAATCATAGAGTTCACTCATTGCTTTCATTCTCCTTGATCCTTGATTAGATTATTTATATCCGATATCTCCGGCATCGAAAGCAGCGCTCCTTTTTTACAGGTCACAAGGGATGCGGCGGCGTTTGCGAAAACAAGCATATTCTTGAGCTCAGCCTCTTCGATCTCTTTGCCGCCGTTATTCAAAAACCAGTCTATACAGCAGGCGCAGAAAGTATCGCCCGCTCCGGTTGTGTCTATAGTTTTCACATTAAGAAAAGTCTGGGCTTCGGCATAAATATTTTTGTAATATGCGCGGCTTCCGTTACGCCCCGCAGTCACAGTCAGCAATGCAACATTCGGGTAGCGCGTTTTGAACATCTCAACCGCTTTATCTGTATCATCGCAGCCGGTCAGAAACCTCAATTCGTCCATCTCGATTTTTACAATATCGCTCACCGAACAGCCGTAATCTATTTTTTGTTTCGCTCGGTTCATACTATCCCAAAGAGGAGGACGGAGATTTGGATCAAACGACAGCAGTAAACCTGAATCTTCTGCTGTTTTGATTGCTTTTACTGTTGCCTTTTCAACGCCGTCATGTGTCATTGAAAGCGTTCCGAAATGCAAAACGCGGCTCTGTTTTATAATATCGGTATTGACTTCATCTTCGCGCAGCATCATATCCGCACCGGGAGCGCGGTAAAAAGAAAAGTTTCTGTCGCCGTATTCGTCCGTCTCAACAAAAGCGAGCGTTGTGCGGACATTCTCGTCGAACACGAGCCCGCCGATATCCGTGCCGCTGCTCTCGACAATATTTTTGAGCTTCTTGCCGAAGATATCGTCTCCGACCTTGCCGATAAACGCAGTGCTCCTGCCGAGCTTGTTGAGCATTGCCAGAACATTGCACGGCGCGCCGCCGGGATTCGCCTCAAAAATGGGCGAACCGATATCAGACATCCCCGACTGCGCCATATCGATGAGCAGTTCGCCTATTGCGGTGATATCAAACATTCTACACTGTCTTCTTTCGTGTTTTGTATTTGCTTATAATATCTCTGATACCCTTTATAGCCATTCCGAGCAGTGGAGCCACAATGAGCGTAATGATTAAAGCCAACTTTTGATTTTTATATCCAATATATTTAGATACGATTGATTGTAAGCGCTGATGCAGCAGATAAAGCTCAAGGCTGTACTTGCCAAAAAATTCAAACGGAGAAACAATAACTTTTTCAAGTTTAGGCAGTTTTTTGCCGAGTGCCGAAAGCACGAGAGAGACGAGCAAGCAAAACGACGGCATCATCAGCAATGCCGGATAACAGTTTAGTCCGCTTTGAACATAGCTTGGCTCTTTCACGCATTTGTTTATATAATAAGCGAGAAAAGTTCCAACTATAAATGCCGCAATATTGAGTATCAGTGAGGTTTTGGTAACTTTTTTATTTTGTGCAACAAGACTTCCGGTATGTATACCGAGCAGAAAAACGGAAAGTCTTACAGCTGTTCCCCAAAGATAGATCAAATCAGTATAATACATTATGATACAAAGCGGAACGGAAAGAGACATACATATTGCGGTATATATTATTTGCTTTTTGCCGCCAAGCTTTTTATAAAAGAACAGGAACAGGGGAGTTATCAGGTAAAAGGCAAGCTGAGTCGGAATATACCAATCGAATCGTGTGTGCCGTGTCCAATAGCCAATGCCGGATATATAATAGAAAAAATCAAGTGCGCTCGCCTTATCAAGTCTTAGGAGGCAATATGAGACACAGGCAACTATAACATAGGCCGGCAAAATGCGGACAAGACGCGCTTTATAGAATCGGAGCACATTCGGGCGCTTCATCAGCGAAAAATATACGCCGAGTCCGGAGAGAAAAAGAAAAATGTCAACTCCGTAAAAACCGATTCTGTGAGTGAACCAGCCAATTTCTGTGGCAAATTTCAGCGGTATGTGGAAATACATCACCCATAGTATGGCAAAGCCCATCAAAAAGCCGCGATATTTGCTAAGTGCTTTGTAAGTCAAATTATCCACTCCTTGTATATTTTTTCAACATGGTAACATAAATCGACAATAATTTCAATATAAAATAAATTTAGTTTCGCTTTTCTCTTTCATTTTTTTGTTTAATGTGATAAAATTTTGTTGTTTAAAAAGACAAGAAGGAGTGCTGTATGAAAACTGAAAAAATAAAAGAGTCAATACTCGGAGGTAGAACGTCGCTTGGTATCGAACTCGGTTCAACGAGAATCAAGGGTATACTTGTTGACGAAAACAACGAAGTCATCGCGTCGGGCGGTTATTCATGGGAAAATAAGCTCGAAAACGGCATCTGGACATATCATCTCAACGATGTTTGGACGGGTATGCGCGAATGTTACAGAACCCTTGCCGAGGATGTCAGAGGCAAATATGATATTGAATTGACTTCTGTCGGCGCAATGGGCATTTCTGGCATGATGCACGGATATCTCGTGTTCGACAAAGAGGGCAGACAGTTAGCTGATTTCAGAACATGGCGAAACACCGTCACCGAGCGCTCGGCGGCTGAGCTTTCCGAGCTTTTCGGGTTCAATATTCCTCAGCGCTGGAGCATAGCTCACCTTGACCGCGCCATACTCAACGGCGAGGATCATATCAAAAACATCGACTTTATGACAACGCTCGCGGGCTATGTACACTGGATGCTGACGGGAGAGAAGGCAATCGGTATCGGCGAAGCATCCGGTATGTTCCCGATAAACAGCGAAACTCACGATTTCGATGAAACGATGATAAAGAAGTTTGATTCGAGAGTCGCAGACAAAAATCTTCCTTGGAAGCTGCGCGGCATATTGCCGACAGTACACGGCGCCGGAGATTTTGCCGGCAAGCTTACGGAAGAGGGCGCAAAACTCCTTGATCCGACAGGAAAGCTCAAACCCGGTATTCCGTTCTGCCCGCCGGAGGGCGACGCAGGCACCGGCATGGTGGCAACGAACAGCGTTGCTCAGAGAACGGGCAATGTATCTGCTGGAACATCGATATTTGCAATGATAGTCCTCGAGAAGCCGCTTTCAAAGGTGTATCCCGAGATAGATATGGTAACAACGCCGGACGGCAGTCCCGTTGCGATGGTGCACTGCAACAACTGCACGACCGATCTCGATTCGTGGATAGGTCTGCTCAAAGAGACCGTTGAGCTGATGAGCGGGAGCGTAGATGTGCCGAAGCTCTATGACACATTCTATAACAAAGCTCTCGAGGGCGCTCCGGACTGCGGCGGGCTGCTCTCCTATAACTACTATTCCGGCGAGCACACAACAGGATTTGAAGCCGGCAGACCGCTTTTCACAAAACTTCCGGACAGCAAGATGAATCTTGCTAACTTCGCACGAGCAATACTTTTCTCGTCCATGGCGACTTTAAAATTCGGCATGAACATACTGACCGAAAAAGAGTTTGTCCGCGTTGACAGACTTCTCGGCCACGGCGGACTGTTCAAAACTCCCGGAGTCGGTCAAAAGCTCATGGCTGCCGTGCTCGAAACTCCCGTTGCCGTTATGTCAACGGCAGGCGAGGGCGGCGCGTGGGGAATCGCTCTGCTTGCATCATATATGAAGAACCGTGCGGACGGCGAATCACTTGACAGCTTCCTCGATTCAAAAGTATTCGGCGATATGCTCGGAGACAGCGTAGCTCCCGACGCTGAAGACGCCGAAGGATTCAAAAAATATATGGAGCGTTACAGAGCGGGTCTCGCTATAGAACGCGCGGCAGTAGACAACCTGAACTGAATATATTTTTCAGCCCTGTGCTTTCAAAAGCGCGGGGCTTTTTATTTTTTCACCCTTTGATTTGACAAAAAAGACCTCGGCGGCGGCTTATAATTGAGTCATACAGTTCCGGGAGGTGCACGATGAGCAATGTTATATATGTCGATATACTGCTGATGATAAATCTGCTCGTCAACTTTCTGATGCTGTCGGCGGCGGGTCTTTTGGTGAAAACTCCGACGCGCAGTTGGCGTATTTTGCTCTCCGCCGCAATAGGGGCAGCTTATTCGCTGATAATATTTCTGCCCGATATGAATCTGTTCTTTTCGATAGCTCTTCGCGTTATCTGTTTTGCGGCGATGCTTTTTACTGCGTTCTCTATACGCTCGGTTAAAGAATTTCTCAGAGCGGGCGGCGGCTTTCTGATGGCAAACTTCGCCTTTGCGGGAATCACGCTCGCCATATGGCTGATATTCAAGCCTGACGGACTTACATACAAAAACGGTGCGGTGTATTTTGATATCAGCGCAGTGACACTGTTATTGACCTCCGCCGCCTGCTATGTTGTTATACGGCTCATATCTTATTTTATGCGCCGCAATGCGCCAGACAGCCACACGGCAACAGTCAGAATAGATTATCGCGGAAAAGAAGCCGAATGCGCCGCTCTCATAGATACGGGTAGCTCGCTGAAAGAGCCGTTTTCTTCATATCCCGCGATAGTGTTTGAATACGGCGCGATAGCCTCTGTTCTGCCGGATGAAATAAAAGAACTCGTGCGCAGGGAGATAAAAGAAGACGAGGCATATGCATGCCGCGGTGTCAGGTTTATAAGCTTCAGGTCGGTCGGCGGGAGCGGGCTTCTTCCGGCAATAAAAATTGATAAAGTAACAGTAAAAAATGCCAAGGGTATTTTTGTATGCAGCGAGACTTATGCCGCGATATACAATGGCTCACTGTCCGGCGGCGAGTATTCGGCACTCATAGGAAACAATTTCTTTGACAGAGCGGAAAGGGGAGGCTCAAAAAATGAAAAAGCTGAAAGCGGTAATACAAAAACTGATAAACCGTTTTCTCAACCGCAGAGACCGGGGCGAGGTACACTACATAAACGGCTACGAGATACTGCCCGCCCCGCTGAAAAAAGATGAGGAGCGTGAGATATTCGAGCGTATCGAGGCGGGCGACGAATCCGCGCGCGAGCCGCTAATAGTACACAATCTCAGGCTCGTGGTCTATATAGCGAGGAAGTTTGAAAACTCCGGAGTAGGAATAGAAGATCTTATATCAATAGGCACTATCGGGTTGATAAAAGCCGTCAACACATTCAGACCGTCAAAGAACATAAAGCTCGCGACATATGCCTCGCGGTGCATCGAAAACGAGATACTCATGTTCCTGCGAAAGACAAATAATATAAGAAACGAGATTTCGCTCGACGAGCCGCTGAACGTGGATTGGGACGGGAACGAACTGCTTTTGTCCGATATTCTCGGCAGCGAGCCGGATACGGTAAATCGCGGCATAGAGGCGGAGGACGAAAAAAGTCTGCTTTTGCGTACCGTTGATGCCCTTGCCGACCGCGACAAGCTTATAATGCGGATGCGGTTCGGACTCGGCGGCGGAAAGGAATATACGCAAAAGGAAGTTGCAGATATGCTAGGCATATCGCAGAGCTACATATCAAGGCTTGAAAAAAGGATTATAGAACGCCTGAAAAGAGAAATGAATGTCGTGTGATTCGACGCACCCTCAGCGGCATATAATGCCGTTGGGGGTGATTTTTTTTGAACTGCTGCGTGACGGATCTGAGGAACAAGCAGGTTATAAATCAAAGGGATGGGAATATACTCGGCCCCGTGTCGGATATTGAAGTTGACACTTGCTCGGGAAAAGTAGTTGCAATTATCGTATTCGGCAGGCCGAAATGTATGGGGCTGCTCGGACGATGCGACGATATAAGAATATGCTGGGAAGACATAAAAGTTATTGGCGAGGATGCCGTGCTCGTGTGCTACAATCAGCAGGCGTGCTGTGCGCCGCCGAGAAAGGGCGGAAGATTTTGCGACATATTCAATTCTTTTTGAAATAACTTGACAAATACTGCTTTTTATTGTATTATATTGCTACACTTTATCGGATAAAAGCTTTAAAGCGTAAAACAAAGAAAAAGCAGAGGAAGAAAAAAATGGAGAACACCACCGTCTGGATAACTATCGCGGTATATGTTGCGGTTATGATAATAATCGGCATTGTATCGGGACGAGAATCAAAGAGCATAGCCGATTTGACGGTCGGCGGACGAAACGCCGGAGCGTGGCTTTCGGCGCTTTCTTACGGTACGGCATATTTTTCGGCAGTTATGTTTGTCGGCTACGCCGGCGGCACGGGACTCAACTACGGTCTTTGGGGTATCGCCGCAGGAATAGGCAACGCCGTGTTCGGCTCGTGGCTCGCCTGGCGTGTGCTTGCCAGAAGGACGCGCGATGTTTCAGACAGGCTCAAAATAAAAACGATGCCCCAGTTCTTTGAACTGAGATACAACAGCCGCGCCATGAAAATATTTGCCTGCATGGTTATATTTATTTTCATGATCCCGTATTCGGCGTCGGTCTACAAAGGCCTCGCATCTGTTGCCGATGTTCTGCTCGGAATAGACGACAAAATATGCATGATAATTATCGCCGTCCTTGCCGCAGTTCTTCTGCTGCTCGGCGGATATCTTGTTCAGGCTCGCGCGGACTTTGTTCAGGGAATTGTCATGATGTTCGGCATAACGCTTCTCATAATCTTCGTCATTCGCTGCGACAGAGTCGGAGGTATAGAAGGTCTCAGAGAATACGCCAACTCGGCAGAGGGCCTTCCGAAACTCGGACTCAAATCCGCAACTTCGCTCATCGCAACGGTGCTTATGACCAGCTTCGGCACATGGGGACTGCCGCAGATGATACAGAAATATTTTGGCATAAAGGACGACAAGCAGGCGAAGCGCGGCATTATAATATCCACATTTTTCGCTCTTCTTGTCGCGGGCGGCGGATATTTCATAGGCTCGCTCTGCCACAGATTCTTCACTGCCGACGAGATAGCATCATTCAAAAAGCCGGTGCAGGACTATGTTGTTCCGAATATGCTCAAGGTCGCGAATCTTCCGAATATACTGCTCGGAATTGTCCTTGTCCTGCTCATAGCAGCGTCGGTTTCGACTCTTTGCTCCATAACGCTCACTGCGAGCTCGACATTCTCCATGGACTTTGTTAAGAGTGTGCTCAAGCCCGGAATGAAAGAAAAGAAAGTAACTGTTCTCACAAAAATTCTCTGCGTTGTGTTTATTCTCTGCTCCTATGTTGTCGCAAATACAGATACGCCCATTCTCGATATGATGAGCTACTCCTGGGGTATAATTTCCGGCTCGTTCCTTGCGCCTTATGTCGTTGCGCTGTTCTGGAAGCGCATGAACAAACACGGCGCCTGGGCTGCGATGATAGGAGGCTTCTCGGTTGCAATAGTTCCCGCGATATGCAAGTTGCTTGTTGAATTTGGACTCAACAACAGTACAGCATCAACGCTTGCGGGATTCGGACCGCTTTTTGCCTGCATAGCGATGCTCCTTTCGCTCGCGCTCTGCTTAATCGTCAGCGCAATAACAGCGAAAGATGACAAGAATGTTACTGAATTATTTTATAACGGTATTGTCGAAAAAGAGTAACAGTGGTATAATTTATAGGTAATTTCCGAATACCCTGTCGAAGTATAAAAGAGGGAGACTTCAAGATGTTTTTTCAAAAGGAAATTGAAACAATGAAGCGCAGCGAGCTGGAAGCGCTGCAGCTCGAAAGACTGAAATGGACGGTTGATTACTGCTACAAAAATGTGCCGTTCTACACAAAGAAGCTTGACGAGGCGGGTATCTCCGCCGACAAGATCAAGAGCCTGAGCGATATAAAATACATACCGCCGACTACAAAAGCCGATTTGCGCGACAACTATCCGTTCGGTCTGTTCGCAAGACCGATGAAAGAGATGGTGCGTATTCACGCTTCGTCCGGCACAACAGGTAAGCCCACAGTCGTTGGATATACGAAGCACGACCTTGATCTGTGGTCGGACTGCGTTGCCCGTATTGCCGCCGCAGCAGGCGCTACCGACGAAGATATCGTTCAGATATCTTTCGGTTACGGCATGTTCACGGGCGCTCTGGGTCTTCATTACGGACTCGAAAAGCTCGGTGCAACGGTTGTTCCCAATTCGAGCGGAAACACTGAAAAGGCGCTGATGTATATGCGCGATTTCGGCACTACCGCGCTTGTTGCAACTCCGTCATACGCGCTTTATATGTGCGAAACGGCAAAAGAGCTCGACTATCCGATGAGCGACTACAAGCTTCGCCTCGGCCTGTTCGGCTCGGAGGGCTGCACACCCGAGATGAGAACCCAGATTGAAAAGGGCTGGGGACTATTCGCCACAGACAACTACGGCATGAGTGAGCTTATGGGTCCCGGCGTTTCCGGCGAATGCGAGGAGCGCGACGGACTGCATTTCTGCGAAGACTATTTCTATCCCGAAATAGTTGATCCCGAAACACTCGAACCTCTTGCCGAGGGCGAGACAGGCGAACTGCTTGTGACTACGCTGACAAAAGAGGGACTTCCTCTGCTCAGATACAGAACCCGCGACATCACAAGACTCAACTATTCTCCCTGCAAATGCGGAAGAACAGGCGTCAGGATGGACAAGGTCAAGGGCAGAAGCGACGATATGCTAAAAATACGCGGCGTGAACGTGTTCCCGTCGCAGATTGAAAGCGTGCTTATCGGCACGGAGCAGATTGGCGCAAACTATCAGCTGGTTGTCCGCCGCGAGGGATTTTCAGATACACTTGAAGTCCGCGTTGAGCTTGTTGACGCATCTCTGCTTGAGAGCTACGGCGAAATCGAGCGGCTTCAGAAGAAGATAATGCACAATCTCCAGACCACTCTTGGTATCCAGTGCAAGGTCAGCCTGCTTGAGCCCAAGACACTCGAAAGATTTGTCGGCAAGGCGCACAGAGTTGTTGATTTGAGAAACGAGAAGAAATAAATCCGGAGGCAAAAAATGAGAAAGTTACTTTTAGGAAACGAGGCCGTCGCAAGAGGCCTTTACGAAGCCGGATGCCGTGTTGCATCGAGCTATCCCGGCACCCCGAGCACCGAGGTGACGGAGAGCGCGGCTAAATATGATGAGATATACTGCGAATGGGCGCCGAACGAAAAGGTCGCTATGGAGACCGCAGGCGGCGCTGCCATAGCCGGAGCGCGTTCTTTCTGCGGCATGAAGCATGTCGGATTGAATGTTGCCGCTGACCCGCTGTTCACGCTCTCTTATACTGGCGTAAATGCCGGTATGGTCATAGTTGTTGCGGATGACCCCGGTATGCATTCATCGCAGAATGAGCAGGATTCGCGCAACTATGCAAAGGCATCAAAGATACCGATGCTCGAGCCTGCGGATTCTCAGGAGTGTCTCGCTTTCACGAAGCTTGCATATGATATCTCCGAGCGTTACGACACTCCGGTCATAATCAGACTCACTACGAGAATCTCTCATTCCCGCAGCCTTGTTGAGATAGGGGAGAGAGTCGACAACGGACTCAAGGGGTATGTCAAGGACACGCAGAAATATGTCATGATGCCCGCCATGGCGAAAAAGAAGCATGTCATAGTTGAAGAGAGAACAAAGGCTCTCGAAGCCTGGGGCGACAGCGAAGCTGTTGACCTCGGAGTCAACAAGATTGAATATAACGACAAAAAAATCGGCATAATCGCCGGCGGCATTGCCTATCAGTACGCCAAAGAGGCTCTCGGCGATAAAGCGTCGTATCTCAAGATAGGCTGTCTCTATCCGTTGCCCGAAAAGATAATCCGCGACTTTGCGGCAGAATGCGAGAAAGTCTATGTCATCGAGGAGCTTGATCCTTACATAGAAGATCACTGCCGCAAGCTCGGAATAAACGTTATCGGCAAAGAGCAGTTCACGCTTCTCGGCGAGTATTCGCAGAGCATGATAAAGAAAGTTATCCTCGGTGAAGAGAACGCTTATCTCAAGGCAGATATAAACGTTCCCGCGCGTCCACCCGTACTTTGCGCCGGATGTCCGCACAGAGGTCTGTTCTATGCCCTCAAGAAGCTCAAGGTCAATGTCAGCGGCGATATCGGCTGCTATACGCTCGGCTCGATGGCTCCTCTCGGCATGATGGACACCTGCATCTGCATGGGCGCATCCGTCTCTGCGCTCCACGGCATGAACAAGGCTGACGAAGCCGGCAGTCACAAGCGCGTGGCCGTTATAGGTGATTCTACATTCATCCATTCCGGCGTTACGGGTCTTATAAACATCGCGTATAACCAAAGCAATTCAGTTGTTATCGTCCTTGATAACAGCATCACCGGCATGACCGGACATCAGCAGAATCCGACTACCGGCCTGACCATAAAAGGCGACCCGACAACGGCAGTCAGCCTTGAGGCTCTTGCCCATGCAGTCGGCATAAACCGCGTCGTTGTCGTTGATCCTTATGACCTCGCCGCAACGGAAAAAGCAATAAAAGAAGAGCTTGAAGCGGACGAGCCCTCGGTAGTTATATCCCGCCGTCCCTGCGTGCTTCTCAAATATGTCAAAACAAAGCCGCCCGTCAAGGTCAACACCGACAAGTGCGCATCCTGCAAGATGTGCATGAAGATCGGCTGCCCCGCGATAAGCATGAAAGAGGGCAAGGCTCACATTGATTTCACCCTTTGCGTCGGCTGCGATGTCTGCAAGCAGCTTTGCAAATTCGGTGCGATAGAATAAGAGAGGAGCGGGAAAAATGGCAGTTAAATCAATTATGATAGTCGGCGTCGGCGGCCAGGGAACTCTGCTTGCGAGCAGACTTCTCGGCAGCGCGCTTATAGACAGCGGATACGAAGTCAAAGTTTCCGAAATACACGGAATGAGCCAGCGCGGCGGTTCCGTTGTTACATATGTTAAATACGGCGATGAGGTTTTTTCGCCCACGATTGAGCAGGGCGAAGCCGATATAATCCTCGCCTTTGAGAAGCTCGAAGCCGCAAGATGGCTCAGCTTTCTTAAGCCCGACGGCAAATTGGTCGTCAACGATCAGTGCATTGACCCCATGCCGGTCATAACCGGTGCGGCCGAGTATCCTCAGAACATATCAGAGGCAATAAAAGCAGCAGGAGCTTCCATGATAGAGCTTGACGCGCTGTCGCTCGCCGTCAAAGCGGGTTCGGCAAAGGCAGTCAATGTTGTTCTCATAGGCGCCATGGCAAGCCATATGCAATTAAGCTACGAAACCTGGACAAACGCTATAAAGAACACTGTGCCCGAGAAGTTCCTTGACATGAACCTTGAGGCGTTCCGCCTCGGCTATGAGCACGAAAAAAGCTGCTGAAACGCATTAAAGGCAGACAGTCAGCAAAAGGAGATATGATACGATGGCAAAGTATTTCAGCCCTGAAATTGAGACAGCGTCGCGCGATTATCTGCACGCAATACAGAGCGCAAGACTGATAAAAACCGTAAAAAGATGCTATGAGAACATTCCGTTTTACAAAGCAAAATTTGACGAAATGGGTCTCAAGCCCGAGGACATACATTCGATAGACGATATCGGCAAGCTGCCCTTTACCGTAAAGCAGGATCTCAGAGATCACTATCCGTTCGGACTTTTTGCCGTGCCGAGAGAGGAGCTTGTCAGAGTTCACGCCTCGTCCGGAACGACCGGAAAGCAGACTGTTGTCGGCTACACGAGAGGCGATATAGACCGCTGGTCGGAGTGCGCGGCAAGAGCCTTTACCGCTGCGGACACAACGCCCTCGGACTACATCCACATCTCCTACGGCTACGGACTTTTCACGGGCGGTATGGGTCTTCATTACGGCGCGGAGAAGCTCGGCGCAACGGCTATTCCCGTGTCCTCCGGCAACACAAAGCGTCAGGTGCAGATTCTTCAGGATTTCGGCTCAAATGTGCTCTGCTGTACTCCGTCATACGCTCTGTTTATCGCAGAAACGCTCAACGAAATGAATATCGATCCCGCTGATTTGCCGCTTAGAATAGGTATTTTCGGTGCCGAGCCGTGGAGCGAAAATATGCGCAAGCAGCTTGAAAATATGCTCAAAATCAAGGCATATGATATATACGGTCTCTCCGAGATAGCGGGTCCCGGCGTTGCATTTGAATGCTGCGAGCAGAACGGAATGCATATATGCGAGGATTATTTCTATCCCGAGATAGTCGATCCCGTGACTCTCAAGCCGCTACCCGACGGCGAATACGGCGAGCTCGTGTTCACATGTATCGGCAAAGAAGCTCTTCCGCTGCTCAGATACAGAACCCGCGACATTTCCGCAATAACGCATGAGAAATGCGCCTGCGGCAGAACGCTCGTCAAGATGCTCAGACCCAAGGGCAGAAGCGACGATATGCTTATTATCCGCGGCGTCAATGTTTTCCCGGCTCAGGTCGAGCATGTTATTCTTTCGCTCGGCATGGATCCGAACTATCAGATAATAGTTGACAGAGCGAATAACCTTGATATAATGACCGTCTGCATCGAGATGTCAGATCACATGTTCTCTGACTCGGTCAAGCAGATTGAGGCTAAAGAGAAAGAGATTTGCGGCGCCATGCAGTCCGTCCTCGGTGTTTCCGCAAAGGTGCGTCTTGTTGAACCGCACTCTCTGCCGCGCTACGAAGGCAAGGCTTCGAGAGTTATTGATAACAGAAAAATATAAAGGAGGAAAACCAAATGGCAATCAGTCAGATTTCGGTTTTTGTCGAAAACAGACCCGGCAGACTTGCCGACATAACGGCAGTCCTCGCCAAGAACAGCATCGATATCCGCGCTCTTTCCGTTGCGGATACCTCGGACTACGGCATTCTCCGCCTTATCGTCAACGACCCCAAGTCGGCGGTTGAGGCGCTCAAAAGCGAGGGAATGACCGCTTCCGCAACTCAGGTTCTCGGCATAATCATTCCCGATGAACCCGGCGGACTTGCGCGCGCTATCAAGGTGCTTTCAGATGCACAGATAAGCGTTGAGTATGCTTATGCGTTCATCACGCCTTCGGTCGGCAACGCCTATGTTATCATCAGAGTCGAAGATAACGATAAGGCTTCCGAGATACTCAAGGGCGCGGGAATCGAGCTCATTGAGCAGGACGATATCTTCAAGAAATAAAGATTTTTTAACGCCTCTGACCGAAAATCAGGGGCGTTTTATTTTAAAAGACAGGATTAGAATTGATGAACAACAGTCAAATTATTTCTACTGCCATGGCGCAGTCCGCAACAGACCTCGGATGTGCGTCGGAAGACTTTATAAAAGATAAAAATATCATTGTTGAATCAACAACAAGCCAGAATGCGCGAAAATATTTGAAGCTTCCGTTTATATGTGACCTTGTGTCATACGGAAACAACATTGTAGCGTCCGTCGACTTGAAATATAAGGACATTGTGGAGCAGTATATAAACAGATTTGCGCCGGAGCACTGCTTTGAAACACCGAATATGCATATTCTAAACGATGCTTTTCAGGCGCACGGTATGCTGGTTTGTTTCATGGCCGAGTATTTTCTGCCGCGTATGGAGTCTCTTCAGGAACTGCCATGCCGATATGAACTCAAGGTTATGTATCCGAATAACTTCAAGGATTTATATCTGCCGCAGTGGAGCAACGCGTTGTGCGCCGACAGAAAAGATTTAGACGTGCTGTGCATCGGTGCATACGATGGTAATACTTTGATAGGGCTTGCAGGAGCTTCTGCGGACTGCGACACGATGTGGCAGATAGGAGTCGATGTTCTGCCGGAATATCGCAGGCAGGGCGTAGCCGGCGCGCTGACCAGCAGACTGGCACTGGAGATTATAAAACGCGGCAAGGTCCCGTTTTACTGCTGCGCATGGTCAAATATCAAATCTGCCGGAAACGCAATAAAAAGCGGATTCAGACCCGCATGGGCAGAACTTACCGTTAAGCCCGCCGATTTCGTTGATAAACTGAACGGAATAAAAATTAATAGATAAACAAAAATGTCCTCGCATAGATACTGCGTGGACATTGGTATTTTTCGGGACAAAGACTCATATTATTAGATAAAATAATGGAGGTAAAATGCTATGGACATAAACGCGGCGGCAAAGGAATACGGAAACGGTGTTATAACTTCACTGAAAAAGAACCGAAGAATACTTATTATGATGCTGCTTTTTGCGGCGGGAATGATAATAGGTGCGGTTTCTCTCAAAAGGGCTGACAGTTACCTTTCCGGCGCATTTTCGGATATGTTTTCAGTTTATATAAGATCAAAAGGCAGCCAGTCTCTCGGTATAAATTTTATAAATTCGCTGGCCCTCAACGCTGCATTTATGCTCGCGGCATTTGTATTCGGGCTATGTGCGGTCGGGCTGCCGCTGATATGTATTCTGCCAATAATACGTGGAGTGGGGATAGGTATGCTGTCGGGCTATCTATACTCAAATTTTGCTCTGCGCGGGCTCGGCTACTGCGTTTTGGTGATATATCCCGGGCTTATACCGGCTATTTTTGCGCTCCTGCTTGCTTGCAGTGCCGGAATAAATTCATCATATGAAATGCTCCTCTCACTTTCTTCAACTAAAGCACAAAGAGGGGAGGGGAGCATAAAAATTTACTGTATGCGTTTTTTGATAATATGTATTCTTATAGTTCTTGCCGCAGTAACCGATGCCGCCGCAAGCAGGCTTTTTTGCAGGCTGTTCAGCTTTTAATTTTCGTCAGAATCAGATTCAGACTTTTTGCGCTTGATTTTGACTTTATTAAGCGGGTTGGAGTCAACGGCACTGCGCAATTGTTCGTCGACAACATGAGTATAAATTTCAGTCGTTGCCAGATTCTCATGGCCGAGAATCTCTTTTAGTTGCAACACATCGACATGGCCGTATTGATACATAAGCGTAGCGGCCGTATGTCTTAATTTGTGAGTTGAAAATCCCTGACCGCTGAGCCCGGATTTTTCAAGATACTCGTCAACTATATGCTGAACCGTTTTGGGGCTAATTCTGGTCTTGCGGTTACTCAGGAACAGTGCTTCTTTGTCTTTCACGCCGTCAAGCGGACGCACTTTCATATAGTCTTTTATCGCGCTTACACACGCATCGTTGAGATAAACCGTACGTTGTTTATTTCCTTTTCCGGTTATTATAATTGTATTATCCGGTTTTATATCAGAATAATTGATTGAAACAAGCTCCGAAAGACGCATTCCGCAGTTCATAAAAAGAACTAAAATGCAATAATCGCGCTCCTTATTTTTACCGTCTACGGATTCAAGCAAACTCACAGCCTGTTCAAGAGACAGATATTTCGGCAGCGATTTCTTTATTTTCGGCGATTCCAGATTCTGCATAGGGTTTTCATCAATGTAGCCCTGAACCTTTAAATAACGATAAAAGCGTTTGACAGAAACGACCTTACGGGCTCTGGCAGCCGTATCATTGCCGCGTTCGGCGCGACAGTATTCCAAAAAGCCATAGGCAGTCGGTATACGGGCAAGAGAGATAAAATCGATATCAAGCTTTGAAATATCAATTTCATCTATAGGAGTGTTTTTGAATTGCGAAAGGTTTTCTTGTTTGAGCATATATGCAAAGAAAAGCCGAAGGTCTGAGGCGTATTCGCAGACAGTAAGCTGTGATTTACCTTTGACACTCGATAGATAATTCAGATAGTCCCGCACCAATCGCGGCAGACATACAAAATCCTCAGGTTTCATACAGAACCTTAAAATACAAAAACATACTTACTTTTCTTATTTAAAGTCCCCTAAATTATACAAAACATTTATTTTGTATAATTTATTCTGTATTTTAAGATGACCTCCCTTCTGATACAAAAATCAGAACTCTATCCCAAACAACCGCTTAGTATTCTCGGTTGCGGTATCGACAAGCATTTGTACATCGATATTTTTTATATTCGCTATCGTCTGTGCAGAATACGCAATCATATCAGATGAGCATCTGGTTCCTCTGAGCGGCACAGGTGCCATATAAGGACAGTCGGTTTCAAGCAAGATTCTGCTACTATCAGTTACCGCTGCGACTGCAACAGGTTTCTTCGCGTTTTTGAAAGTAACTGCTCCGCCAAGACCGATATACATTCCGAGTTTCAGAACTTCCTGCGCCATTTCAACGCTGCCGGAAAAACAATGAACTACACCTTTTGGTTTGTATTTCTTAAGCAAAGTCATTGTGTCCTCGTGCGCTTCCCTGTCGTGGATTATAACAGGCAGATCCAGTTCTTTTGAAAGTTTCAGTTGAAGCTCAAAAATCTCTTTTTGAAGCTCTCTTGGCGAGAAATCATAGTGGTAATCGAGCCCAATCTCCCCTATTGCGACGCATTTTTTCTTTTTTGTGAAATCAATTATTTTTTGTTCTATTTCGCTTATATTAGCGTTTTTTAATTCTTTTTCAGCCTCATGAGGATGAATTCCGCACGCACACCAAAAAAAAGGATATTTTTCAGAAAGCTCCGCAGATGTTGCGGAGCTTTTCAAGTCACTTGCGCAGTTTATAACAGCGCAAACGCCCTTTGACGGCAAGGACGCTATCAATTCGTCCCTGTCGCCGTCAAACTGTTCGTCGTCGTAATGGGCGTGGCTGTCAAAAATATTGTTTATCATCTTATCTTTGCTCCGACCGGGATGTCGTCAACGAAAATCACCTTGACATCATCGTCTGCGCAGTCAGCCGCAAGAATCATTCCGCAGCTTTCAACGCCGCAGAGCTTTGCAGGCTTGAGATTTGACACAAGGATTATATTATGTCCTACAAGATCCTCGGGCTTGTACCACTTGGCAATTCCGGAAGCAACAGTGCGCAGTCCGCTGCCGTCGTCGATAGTCAGTTCAAGCAGCTTCTTTGCGCGTTTTACGGGCACGCAATCCTTGATTTTTGCAGCTTTGAGCTCGACTTTTGCAAAGTCGTCAATGCCAATCATTGCAACTCCGGTAATCTCTTCTTTCTTCTCTTCGAGCGTCGCCTCGGAAACAGAAGTCTCCTTCTCTATCTCCTCAAGCATCTTTTCTGCGTCGATTCTGTTGAACAGCGGAGTTGCCGTTCCGACATGTCCGCCGGCTTTGAGTGCACCAAAGGACTGGATGCTCTCATAAGAAGATATATCCGTATTGAGCTGCTCAAGAATCTTGTCCGAGGTATCGGGCATAAAGGGCTTGAGCTGAACGGCAATTATTCTGATGCTCTCAAGGAGATTATAAAGCACCGTACCGAGTCTTGCGCGCTTATCTTCATCCTTTGCGAGCAACCACGGGGTCGTCTCGTCGATGTATTTGTTGCTGCGTCTTGCCGCGCTGAAAATAGCCTCAAGCGCATCCGCAACATGGAAATCATCCATGCATTTGTCAACCGTCTTTACGCTGCCGAGAACAGTGTTTTTGAGATCCTCATCAACTGCTTCGGGAGCTTCCGGAGCGAGTATCTCGCCGCCGAAATATTTATTTGACATTGCAATGGTTCTGTTGACAAGGTTGCCGAGCGTGTTTGCAAGCTCGGAATTGTAGCGCTCGATTATAGTGGTATAAGTAATCGAACCGTCAGCGGCATAGGGCATCTCGGAGAGCAGATAATATCTGATGGCGTCAACGCCGAAATGTCTCACGAGGTCGTCCGCATATATGACATTGCCCTTGGATTTTGACATCTTATCCGTTCCGAAAAGCAGCCACGGGTGGCCAAATACTTTTTTGGGCAGTTCAAGGCCGAGAGCCATGAGCATAATCGGCCAATAGATTGTGTGGAAGCGAAGAATATCCTTGCCGATTATATGAGCATCCGCCGGCCAATATTTGTTGAACAGCTCGGAGCTGCCGTCGGGATCATAACCGAGAGCGGTGATATAGTTCGAAAGCGCGTCTATCCAGACATAGATGACATGCTTGTCGTCAAAGTCGACCGGAACGCCCCATTTAAAAGACGAACGGGAAACGCAGAGATCCTGGATACCGGGCTTTATGAAATTGTTGACCATTTCCTTTTTGCGGCTCTCGGGATAAATAAAGTTCGGATTTGCCTCGATATAATCCTCGAGCTGCTTCTGATATTTTGACATTCTGAAAAAATATGCCTCTTCCTTTGTCGGGACAAGCTCACTGCCGCAATCCGGGCACTTGCCGTCAACAACCTGGGACTCGGTGAAGAAGCTCTCGCAGGGCACGCAGTACATGCCTTCGTATTCGCTCTTATAGATATCGCCCTGGTCATAAAGCTTGCGGAATATCTTCTGAACTACCTTTTCATGGTAATCGTCGGTCGTTCTGATAAACTTGTCGTAAGTTGTGTTGAGCAGATCGCAGATACCGCGTATCTCCCCTGCCACTTTGTCAACATATTCTTTCGGGGATACGCCTGCATTCTTGGCGTACTCCTCTATCTTCTGACCGTGTTCATCGGTACCGGTAAGGAAAAACACATCATATCCCTGCATTCGCTTATACCTGGCTATGGCATCGGTGAGAACTATCTCATAGGAATTGCCTATGTGAGGCTTGCGCGATGTGTAAGCAATCGCAGTCGTGATATAATACTTTTCTTTGGACATGATTTGTTTTCCTCCTCGTATGTAAATACTTATATATTATACCATCTTTTTTATATTTTACAAGACAAAACCGTGCCTTGCGGCACGGTCATCGTGTTTTCTTTTTCATATTTGCGGCAAGTATACCTCCGATGCAGGCACATACGGCCGCAACAGCTACCGCAATCGCTGTTTTTATGCCTACACTGCCGCCTGCGGCCGCGGCGGATACAACAACGCAGGCAATGAGCAAAACTGATGAACACAGTCCCAACAGAAGTCCGTTTTTTCTTATCGGGATGACAGAAAATAGTCCGGCTATAAACGCCGCTATTGCGGCACACACAATTGAAACGGGCGTATAAGCTCCCGACGAAACACCTTTTTTGAGTATCACCGCAGAGGCAATCGAAAGCAGTATAAAAAATATTGCGGCGCCAAGCGCATTGCCGATAAGCATACTTATAAGAAGAGTTTTCTTAGTATTTGTTTCTTTTCGCTCTCCCCTTTTGGCAGGCATAAAAAAATCCCCCTCATACCGTTTGTTAAAAAGTATGAGGGGAAGTCTGATTTTATGTCAGATTACTCAGCGTCCGCATCCTTGTTCTTCTTGCTCTTCTTGCGGCTTGCCTTGCTCTTTGCCTTGGCCTCTTCCATCTTTGCGGCCTTCTCGGCTTCCTGAGCTTCCTTCGCGGCAGCTCTCTCAGCCTCGAGCTTCTCGTTAGCGGTGTTGTTGGTGCTGATAGCCCATCTCATAATCTTGATTCTGTTTCTTTCAGCGCCGGTCTCTATAATAAGAGAATCATCCTTAACAGTAACGACGCGTCCGACGATACCGCCGATAGTGGTGATCTCATCACCGACTTCGATGCTGTCGCGCATCTGCTGCTCTTCCTTCTGCTTTTTCTTCTGGGGACGGATCATGACAAAATACATGACCGCGAACAGAAGAACCATCATAACGATAAGAGAAATCTGGCTTTTACCGGCATTCGCACCGTTTGCAGCTGTACCGCTGGCAAGATTTAAAAACTGTACAAAATTCATAATGAACCTCCAAATGATAATAGAATAATTATAACTGCTGTTTCATATTTATGCAAGCATTTATTGAAATTTTTAGACTGATGCGAGCGAAAAAACATAATCTTTGTGCACAATGCCTGTCTCAATAAAGGATATTCCGCCGCATTCGAAGCCTCTTTCGGTTATTTCGAGCGATATATCGCTGACTGTACTTACCTTTGGACTCAGCGCTTTGAAGCAGGCTTCTTTGACAGACCACAGCGTCAGCAAGCTCTGCGTATCTGTCGCATATTCCCTTTCGGCATCGTTGACGCATATTTTATTTATAAGCTTGGGATTTATGTCGCGCTTTTTTTCAATGTCAACTCCGATTGGAAAACTGCTCACAGCGCAGACTGCATAGTCGCCGGAATGGCTGAGCGATATATAACATCCATCACAAAGCGGCTTCCCGCTGCCGTCACAAGTTATTCTGATTTCGTCCTCATCAGTACCCAAAAAATCAGCAGCCGAGCGCCTTGCGGCGAGATTCGCGGCAAGCGAGCGTTTTTTGTAATCTTCAAAGCGCATCCTGGAAACGCGCTCGCGCTTCTGCGGACAAAGAAAATTTATTTCGCGCTCGTACTGCTCGTTGGTCAGTTCGTTTATATTTATAAAAAGTGTCAGTGCCATTACTTTGCGTGTATCTTCTGACCGTCTTCAATATCTTCGGACGGTATCTTAACTATCTTATCCCCTACCGAGCAGCCGGAAAGTATCTGATAATGCTCTCCGTCAAAAAGTCCTGTTGTAACCTCGGTTTTCTTAACAGTCTTTGAGTCTGGGTCATAAAGATAGATATATGACTTTCCGTCCTCGTACTGTATTGACTCGACCGGGACAAGAGTGGCGTTCTTTTGGGTTTCGAGCTTTATTGACATATCGACCGAAAGACCGATTATTATGCTCTTATCGGGCTGTTCGATCATCGCTTTCGCCTCGACTTCGCTGCCGCCGGATGTTGAACCGAGAAGCGAAGTAATGCTTGACGAGGCAGATTCAGAGGCGGTGGGGCTTATAAAGCTGACGTAACCGCTGAACTTCTTGCCTGTTGCGCCGGTTATCTCGACCGGCTGGTCGAGTTTTATTTTATATATATCCTTGCCGCTGACACTGAAAGTCGCAGAGAGCGGATAATATTCAACGACTATACCGCCGGGAGTTCCCGGGAAAAGCTGATTGATAATGCCGGAAAAATCCTTTGTGTCTGATGTTGCGGACGAAAGAAGCGAAGATATATCAATACTGTCGAGCGAGACTGTTGAATTGCTTTTCGGCGTGTGATATGTCTCGCCGCTGACGATATTTATTTCCCTTACAACGCCGTCATTCTCGGCAACCCAGCCTTTTTTCAGCGCATTCACGGCTTCGACGGTTTTGTCTAAGTCTTCCTTTGCTGATTCGGCAACCGAGAGATAAAGCGAAGCTAAAGTATCACCGGACTGGAGCTTCAGTATCCCCTGCCGCGCCTTAAGCTCAACCAATTCAAGCTGCGCCGATATCAGCTGCTTTTCCTCGTCGGAAACCGAAAGGAGCTTGAGTATCGACGAAATCTGATTGTTCGCGCCGTTAATTATATTCTCGAGATGCTGGAGTATCTCCGAAACCTGAGTGCCGGAAGAGAAGAGCCTGTCAACTATTTCTGCCGCCAATTTGCTGTCACCGAGGAGCTCGGTGAGCTGCTTTTTCAGCGAGATAGTTTCCTTTGTGTCGTCCTTCGGTTTTGCCGCATCGACCTTTTTGCTGAGTTTCTCTATCTCTTGCTGCTTCTGCTCTATCTGCTTTGAGAGCGATTCGAGCTGAGCCACGGAGGCGTTCGCGTTTGAAGCATACTTTCTGTATTGCGACATGGCGGCGTTATAGTTCTCTCTTTTCTGCGCCACAACGTCGCTGAGAGAGCTTGTGTCAAATGTTGCAAGCACATCGCCTTTTTTAACGGCATCTCCGACTCTGACATTCACGCTCTTGACATAAGTGCCGTCAAGTATTTCGAACGACGCCTGATTCTCGGAATTCACAGTACCGGAAAGTTTGAGCGTTTCAGTAATGTCGCCGGCAGTTACATCCGCCAGGGCAACCGTGGTGCGTGTCTTCTTGCTTATCATAACATAAGCAGTGACACCAAGCGCAATGATAAGCAACGCAGCAACGATACTGATGACGATTTTTTGCTTTTTGTTGAGTATCTTCTTTGTCATCCCAATTCTCCATCATATATTTTCTTATATATTACACTTATGTTTCGGCGAGTTAAAGTACATTTTGTAAACTTTTTTAAAAAAGTCGGATCCATGCGGTAAACGCACGAATCCGACACATTTATTTAGTTGCAGCGCTTCCAAAGCGAGGGCGAAAACAAAGCGAGAACCGGGAATATCTCCAGTCTGCCGATTATCATGTCCGCGCTGAGAACAAGCTTGCTGAACCACGAGAATCCACTGAAATTGCCCATTGGACCGACAATATCTATTCCGGGTCCGATGTTATTCATGCAGGATATAACCGCAGTTACATTGGTCGTGAAGCTAAAATCATCGATTGAAACAAGAAGCGTGGATGCTATCATAACAATAACATATGCAACAAGATACATAGAAACATTTCTGACGAGTGCTTCATTCTGAACCTTTCCGTCAATACGGAGCACTTTGACGCTACGCGGATGAACAACGCGCTGCATCTCGTTGCGAAGAGCCTTGAATAATATAAGGACTCTCGACACCTTCAAGCCGCCACCGGTAGAGCCCGCGCACGCGCCCATGAGCATGAGCACAACGAGAATATATCGCGAAAGTTCAGGCCAAAGCGAAAAATCAGTGGTAGAAAATCCGGTTGTCGTGATAATCGACGAAACCTGGAAGAAGCTGTGATGAAAAGCGTCAAACCAGCTTGAGAACATTGAGCGAATATTTATTGCTATCACCGTAACCGAAACCAAAACGGTTATGATATAGAAACGAAGCTCCTCGTTTTTGAAAACGAGCTTGAAGTCTCTTGCAAGCAGCAGATAATAAATATTGAAGTTCACGCCGAACAGCAGCATAAACACTCCTATAACACCCTGAAGATAATAGCTGTCATATGCGCCTATGCTGGCATTCTTTATTCCGAAGCCGCCTGTTCCGGCGGTTGCAAACGAATTAAGCAAGCTGTCAAAGAACGGCATTCCGCCTATGACAAGCAGGATAATTTCGATGACAGTCAAAACTATATAAATCAGATAGAGAATACGCGCAGTCTGACGCATTTTCGAGACGAGCTTTCCGAACGTGGGTCCCGGGCTCTCCGCCCTAAGTATATAGAGCGACTCCGCGTCGTTGTCTTTTCCCTTGGGTACAACCGCAAGCAGGAACACAAGAACGCCCATTCCGCCGAGCCAATGCGAGAAGCTTCGCCAATAGAGCAGACCTTTTGAAAGAGCTTCGACATTCGAGAGTATGCTCGAACCTGTCGTTGTGAATCCGGAAACGGTTTCAAAAAAGCAGTCTATAAAATTCGGGATCTCACGGCTTATAAAGAACGGCAGCGCACCGAAAAGCGATATTGCAAGCCAGGACAGAGAGACAATAGCAAAACCCTCGCGCACAAATATATTGCGCTTTTTGGGTTTTATCATATGCATCAGCTGACCGATAACAAGGAGTGCCGCAATACTGATTCCGAAAGCAAGAACGCATTTGAACTCGTTATGATACAGCGACACAAGCAGAGCCGGGATCATAAAAAGTCCTTCAATTCGCAGAATATTGCCTATATAATTTGCAATAAGTTTATAGTTCATTTTCGCGTCTCCCGGCTCAGTCCTCGGCAAAGATATCGTTAATATCCTTGAACTTGCCCTCAGCAGTGGTGATAACGATTATCGTATCCCCTGCCATTATATAATCATTACCGCTCGGGATAATGACCTTTCCCATGCGGGTTATGCAGGCAAGAAGGATATTGTCCTTGAGGTTGACTTTTTTAAGAGGTTCGCCGATGCACTTTGTGCTGTCGGTTACCGCAAACTCAAGGGCTTCGACCTTTTCGTCAACTATTCTGTACAGAGTCTTGACCGAACCGCCGGTGGTGTTGTCCATAGCTCTGACATAGCGGATTATCTCATAGCTCGCGAGCATTTTCGGGCACACAACGCTGCCGATATCCTTATCTTTGAAAAGCTTGATATATTCGGTACGATTAATTTTTGTAATAGTCTTTGGCACTTTGCAGACATCCGCGTACATTGATATGATAAGGTTTTCCTCATCGATATTCGTCAGCGAGACTACGGCGTCCGTATCTTCAATACCCTCAGACGAGAGCAGATCCTGGAGCGTTCCGTCGCCGTTGATTATAACAGCACCGGGTAGACGCTCCGAAAGAGCGCGGCACTTGTCGAGCTTCTGCTCGATTATCTTGACATTGACTCCGCTCTTTATAAGCTCATCAGCGAGATAGACGGCAATCTTGCTTCCGCCGATTATCAGCACATCTCTTATCTTCTGATTGCTTATCTTGAGTGCCTTGAGCATTTTGACAAGCTCGCTGCGAGGAGCGGTAACGGTTATCTTGTCGTTCGCCTGAAGCTCAAAGCTTCCGTCGGGTATGCAGACTTCGCCGCCCCTGTCAACGGCGCAGACGAGCACTTTCACTCCGCGCAGAACATCAGATAATTTTTCAAGCTTCTTGCCGACCAGCGCGCAGTCCTCTTTTAACTTGAGCTCAACTATTTCGACGCGGCCTTTTGCAAAAGTATCACGCTTGAGGAAGCTCGGAAACTGCAGGATACGGAATATCTCTCTTGCGGCGGTAAGCTCCGGATTGACGGTCATCGAAAGGCCGAAATCGTCGCGCATATACTGAATCGACTGAACATAGTCCGGGTTGCTCATGCGGCAGATCGCGTGGCGGCATCCAAGCTTCTTTGCGAGAATGCAGCACAGCAGGTTTATCTCGTCCGCAGAGGTCGCGGCGATAAGAAGATCGCTGTTTGCAACATCTGCCTCTTCCTGCGTCTTGAGCGTGACTCCGTTTCCGTCGACAACAAGCACATCGAGCTTCTGGAGCGAATCCTCGAGCACATCAGGATTGTTGTCTATGACTACGATATCATGACCCTCGGCAAGCAGCTGCTTCGCGATATTGTAACCGACCTTGCCGTCGCCGACAATAACAATTTTCATTTAAAGTTCCATCCAATCAAAGTAATAGGAAAAATCCTTATCCAATATTATAGCTTTCTTTTCTGCTATAGCAATGGCAATTGTGCACAATTAAGCCATAACAATTTTGTGGAAAATTTTCTTTCCCTTCTTAATTATAGCCGGGTCGGCGGCTATTTCGTCGGCAGAAAGCGAAAAATCGAGGCTCTTTACTTTTTCATCGTTGACGCTGACGCCGCCCTGCTCGATAAGTCTCCTTGCCTCGCTTTTGGATTTTGCAAGTCCCGCTTTGACAAGAATATCTATAACGCTGATTTTTCCGTCTGCAAAGTCATCTGCGCTGAGGCTTGTGGACGGCATATCTGCGGAATCCGCTCCGCCGCCGAAGAGTGCTCTTGCGGCATCCTGCGCTTTGTTTGCCTCATCCTCGCCGTGGACGAGCTTTGTCAGCTCATATGCGAGTATCTCTTTTGCCTTGTTGAGCTGGCTGCCCTCCCACTTGTCCATCTCGTCAATCTGCTCGAGAGGCAGGAAAGTGAGCATACGGATACACTTGAGAACATCGCTGTCCGCGACATTTCTCCAATACTGATAGAACTCGTAGGGCGAGGTCTTCTTGGGGTCAAGCCAAACGGCGTTGCCCGCGGTTTTGCCCATCTTATGACCCTGGGAGTCGGTAAGGAGAGTTATGGTCATTGCGTGAGCATCCTTGCCGAGCTTCTTGCGTATGAGCTCGGTTCCGCCGAGCATATTGCTCCACTGATCGTCGCCGCCGAACTGCATGTTGCATCCGTAATTCTTGAACAAATAGTAGAAATCGTAGCTCTGCATTATCATATAGTTGAACTCAAAGAAGCTCAGTCCCTTTTCCATGCGCTGTTTATAGCACTCGGCACGGAGCATATTGTTGACGGAGAAGCAGGCGCCGACCTCGCGAAGAAGTTCGATATAATTGAGGTTGAGGAGCCAGTCGGCGTTGTTCACCATCTGAGCCTTGCCCTCGCCGAAGTCGATAAAACGCTCCATCTGGCGTCTGAAGCACTCGGCGTTGTGATTGATATCCTCGCGGGTGAGCATCTTTCTCATGTCGGTACGTCCCGAGGGGTCACCTATCATCGTAGTGCCGCCGCCGATAAGGGCTATCGGCTTGTTGCCCGCCATCTGCAGTCTCTTCATGAGCGTAAGAGCCATGAAATGACCTGCCGTGAGGCTGTCCGCGGTGCAGTCAAAGCCGATATAGAATGTAGCTTTGCCGCTGTTTATCATCTCTCTGATTTCCGGTTCGTTCGTCACCTGCGCGATAAGTCCGCGCGCGACGAGCTCTTCATAAATTCCCATAGTTATTTTTCCTTTCATTTTGTTCATAAAATTAAAAACCCTCCGCACGAGAACCGTGCAGAGGGCGAATTACCGCGGTACCACCTCTGTTCACTCCTTGCGGAGCCTCAGGAGCATTGCGCTCTGCGTATAACGCACGTCTGCGGCTCGGCCTACTATAATTGTTCAGCCTCGCAGCTCGGAGATGTATTTCGCCGCCCTGCCGCGTCCCCTCACAGCGCCCGGAGACTCTCTTTGCCGGCATAATGCAGTTACTTCTTCCCGTCACAGCTTTTAAAATATGCAGTCATTATAAACCATACTTCAAAAGTTGTCAACAGTGATATGATTTGTAAATTATTTTATATGTATACTACATTTATTGCATACTTTCACAACTTGTGGTAAAATATGTTTGTTTATCCGAAAACTAAAAGCATCAAGGAGTTAATCGCAAATGGCTGAATACAACTTCAAAACAGGCGTGGATACCGGAGAATACAGAGACTTTCTCAACGCCTCCCCTGCCTATTGCTTCACACAGCTGCCCGAATGGTCTGAGGTCAAGGACAATTGGGATCACGACATATGCATGCTCTATAAGGACGGGGCGCCCGCGGTCGGTGCACTTCTTTTGATAAGGCATCTGCCGATGGGCAAAAAGCTCATATACTCCCCTCGCGGCCCTGTTGGCGATTTCAGCGACACAGAGGCAATGCGCGAATTCTCGGCTCAGCTGAAAAAATACGCAAAGAAAATCGGCGCAATCGCAGTAAAAATCGACCCGTTCGTAATAAGAGAAAATTATGAAAATCAAAAAGCCGCAAACTTCGGCAACTCATTTGACGAGACTGTGAGCGTCATGCAGGAGTGCGGATTTATACACAGGGGCTTCAGTCTCGACATAAATGCGTATTTTCAGCCGAGATTCAATATGGCTGTTCCGCTGTTTAACGAAAACGGGCCTATCGACAGCGCGGGATTTCTGAAGGCAGTGCCCAAAAAGACCCGCTACTACATGGGTTCATTCCACAATTCGAAAGGCATTGAATTTATAAAGGCCGACCCGGACGATGACCTTTCTGAATTTGTCCGCCTTCTCGGGCAGACCGAAAAGCGCCAAGGCATATCGCTGAGAAACGAGGAATATTTCAAAAAAATACGCCACGCATTCGGCGACAGAGCGGTAATATATTATGCGCGAATGCACCTCGACAGATATGTTGAATATCTCGAGGGCTTGATAGCAAAAAAGCAGAACATTCCCGAAAACACGCGCAAGCTCGATGAGGCGAAGGCTCTTATCGAAGAAAAGGGAAACACAGTGAATCTCGCCGCAAGCCTTGTCATTATGCCTGATCCCCAGGCGAAGCTCAAAATTGCCGAGTATCTCTATGCCGGCTCAGATCTCTCCGTGCTATCGACTCTTTGTGCATCGGTCGGACTTATATATGCGGGAGTCTGCGATTCCATAGACGCCGGATGTGACTATTTTAACCTCGGCGGAGTTGACGGAAGCTTCGAAGACCATCTTTCAAAGTTCAAGATAAAGTTCGTACCCCATATATTTGAATATGTCGGCGAATTTGATATGCCGGTTGACAAAGTTATGTATCTCGGGTTTGAAAAGCTTCTGCCCATGGCAAAGAAGGCAATCAAAAAGATAAAGAAATAAGGCAGGTAAAGAAATGAAAATAAAAAATGAAAAAGGGTCTGTTATCAGCAGGATTTTTAAAGATAACAAATACTGTTGGCTCGCTTTCGGCTGTTCGGCAGTCATAATGCTGATAGTTTATATCTGCTACAGCCTCATACCGTTCGGCGATGTGACCATTCTCAGAATGGATCTCTATCACCAGTATGGCCCGCTCTTCGCGGAATTCTATGACCGTGTCACGCAGATGAAGAGCTTCCTTTATTCGTGGAATACCGGACTCGGGAGCAGCTTTCTCGGCAACTTCTATAACTATCTGTGCAGCCCGCTCTCGATAGTCATGCTCATCTTCGGCCACAAGAATATGCCCGAGGCGATAGCGACAATGATTCTCCTTGCTGCGGCGTTTTCGAGTGCGACCTTCTGCTATTATCTCAAGAAGTCGTTCGGCGAACACTCGCCCGTAACTGCGGCGTTCGGTGTGCTCTATTCCTTCTGCGGTTTCTTTATAGCCTATTACTGGAACCTGATGTGGCTCGACGCAATGGTTCTGTTCCCGCTGATGATTCTCGGCATTGAGCGCATCATCAACGAACGCAGACCCGCTCTTTACATTTTCTCGCTGTCGATGACACTGCTGACGAGCTATTATATGGGCTACATGGCGTGCATCTTCGCGGTACTCTATTTCCTTGTATATTATTTCAGCCGTTACAACATCTCCGACACTACGAAAGTGCTTGAGGTTTATACTGACCCGGACGGCGAGCAGTACAGCAAACTAAAAGATAAAATCAGATACAACTCATTCCTGTCTGACGGAATAACGTTTGCTCTTTCGAGCATTGCAGGCGCGGCTCTCGTTGCGTTCGCGCTTGTCCCCGTCTATTTCATTCTCCAGAGCTGCTCCGCAACGAGCGGAACATGGCCAGAAACGGTCAAGTCGTATTTCAAGATATTCGACTTCCTTGCAAATCACCTCGCAAGCGTCACGCCCACAATAAGAAGCAGCGGAACCGATGTTCTTCCCAATGTCTATTGCGGAATGGCGACAGTAATACTTGTCCCGCTCTATCTTTTCTGCAAGCGCATACCTGTAAGAGAAAAGATAGCAAATGTGCTTCTTCTCGGGCTTATATATTTCAGCTTCAATCTCAATGTGCTCAATTATATTTGGCACGCATTCCATTTCCCGAACGATCTGCCATACAGATTCTCGTTCATGTATTCGTTCATCCTGCTCACCATGGCATATAAAGCGTTCCGACACATTACCGAGTTCTCCGGCAAAGAGATACTCGGCGCGGGAATAGCTATTCTTTCGGGAATAGTTATAATTCAAAAGGTCGGTTCAAAAAATGTCGATGAAACAACTGTTATTATCAGTCTGCTGTTCGTCGTACTTTATACTCTTATATTTTATCTCTTCTCGACTAAGAAATATCAGGCGTCGGCTATGGCTGTTCTGATGCTCTGCTGCGTCTGCGCCGAGGCTATAAGCGCCGACACCGACAACTACAGCATGGACAGAACAAAGACCGAATACGCCGGAGACTATCAGGATTTCAGAGATCTCAAGAAAGAACTTGATGACATTGAAGGCAATGACACTTACCGCATGGAGCTCACCTCACTCAGGGCGCGCATGGATCCTGCATGGTACAACTACAACGGCGTATCCACGTTCTCATCCATGGCATACGAAAAAGTCGCAAATCTCCAGGAACAGCTCGGTCTTTACGGCAACTATATCAACAGCTACACCTACAATCCGCAGACCCCGGTCTACAATTCAATGATGTCGCTCAAGTATATTGTCGACAACAACGAATACAACCCGCCGCTGAGCGATGAGTTCTATGAATATGTCGGCTCATCCGGCAAGTTCCACGCATACCGAAACAAATACTGGCTCCCTATAGCCTACTGCGTGAATGAAGATATCACTGCGTGGAGCTTCGATTCGGACAATCCGTTTGAGGTGCAGAACGACTACTTCTTCCGCGCAACGGGAATCGATGAGGTTTTCAACAAACTCGATATCACTGATTCCTATTTCTATAACGTTGATCCTATTTCGATAGGTCTTGATACGGGCTACATGAACTACTACAAGACTTCTTCGGACAGCACCGGAACTATTTCGTTCACCGTCTCGCCCGAAAAGGATCAGAATGTTTATCTGTTCGTTGAATCTGCCGGAATCGAAGATGTTCTTATCTCTGTCGGTTATGAACAGTATTCTCAGAACACGAGCCGCGAATACGTCTATGACCTCGGCATGTGCAAGGCGGGTATGCCGATAACCGTTGAAATGACCGTCAAGGATGATGTCAACAGCGGTGCACTCAACTTCTTTGTCTACGGTCTTGATACTGACAAATTCGTTGAGGGCTATAACAAGCTCAACAGCGGCGCGCTGAATATCGAGAGCTTTACCGACACTGAGATAACCGGCACGCTGAACGCCGCAGAGGACAGTATTATTTACACCTCCATCCCATATGACAAGGGCTGGAAAGTTACCGTTGACGGAAAAGAGGTCAGCGAGAATGATATTGTCGCCGTCGGCGACGCGCTGCTCGGAGTCAGAGTTAGCGCAGGAAACCACAGCGTAAAGTTCAAGTACACTCCGCGCGGAATGGTTATCGGACTCGGCATATCTGTTGTTACAGCACTGATTCTTATCGCTGTTGCGGTTATTCTCAAAAAGAGAAAGAAGCATCAGCCTCAGCCTGTCGCAGTGGCAAGCGGAAGCGTTGTGTCCGACACTGCATCTATGGAAACGCCGGAAATCGGCAACGATTCTGCTGAAGAAACATCCGAAACTTCGATAGATAAACCCGAATCAACCGAAAGCGACGAAACTGAATAAACAGAGCAAATGCGCTGCCGTATAAACTGCGGCGGCGCATTTTAAAAGAGGTAAACGAATGCTGAAATTCAACAGTAACGGCAAGTTCACAATAATGCAGATAAGCGACGCGCAGGATCTCCCGCTCGTTCGCAAAAGCCTTGTTCAGATGATAAACAGAGCCTGCGATATTCTGCACCCCGATCTCGTACTGTTCACGGGCGACAACATACTCGGCAACCATATAAACGATGCCGTGATAGGCACAAGGCAGGTAGCTTCCGGTCATGACGCGACAAGGAAGCGTGTGGAGCGGGCGATAAGTCATATTGTTCTGCCGCTTGAAGCAAGAAGAATCCCGTTTGCCTTGCTGTACGGAAATCACGATGACATGGACTGCATAGAAAAATCCGAGCAGTCGGAAATATACGGCAGCTATTCATCGTGCGTCGGAAGCGGCGCAGATGTCGGCGCGGGGTGCGGAACTTATGATATCCCGATAATGTCGTCGGACGGAACGCGGCGCGCTTTTACCGTGTGGATGCTTGATTCCGCAGGAAAAGGCGCAGACGGCAATTGGTACACAACCATAAGCCGCAACAAAATAGATTGGATGCTCCGAAAGAATGAGAAAACCAAAAAAGATTCCGGCATTCTCCCCTCTCTTGTATTTCAGCATGTCCCGATTCCGGAGACTATGCAACTCATAAGGGAGTGCGAAGGAAATAACGAGTGCCTAGAGCATGATGGGCGATTTTATGAGCTTGACCTCCAAAAAGCCCACGGCACCCTCGGTGAATATCCCGATGTATGCTCTGAAAATGTCGGCGAATTTGAAGCATTGAAAGAAATGGGAGGCGTGCTCGCCGCGGTCGCGGGTCACGATCATCTAAATTGCTTTGAGGGCAGGGTCGATGATATTGATATAATCCAAACCGCCTGCGCGTCATTTCGATGCTACGGCAACGAGATGCGCGGCGTGCGTGTTTTTGAACTCGATGAAAACAAGCCGTTTGAATATCGCACAAGAACGGTAACATATTTTGATCTGTTTAAAAAGACTCCTCTTTCAGTGATGCGATACATAAACGATGCGGACGACAAGGAAAAGCTCAAATACGGCATATGGGCGGGAACCGCGGCGACCGCCGCCGTCGGCGCTTTTATGATAGCGCTCGGCAAAAGGAAATAAAAACAGGAAGTATGGCTTTGAGTCATACTTCCTTTGTTTTTTAATCAAGATGATATCTCGGTTTGCCGACGCTCTTTTTGCCATATTCGATGGCTTCCGTCGGGCAGAGGCAGATGCACGCCATGCAGTGGGTGCAATTCTTGCCCCAAACGGGTTTGCTGTTTTTTAATTCAATGTTATTGAGCGGACACATTTTTGCACACTTGCCGCATCCGATGCATTTGTCATTTGCCGTAAATGCATCCGCCTTGACGAAAAATTTATAGAATACCGGGTTGACTATATCGCTCATAAGCTTATCATAGGCATTTCTGCGCGGTTGAGCGAATTTCTTTTCGGCTTTTATAGTCTCTGAAGCATCTGTAATATCCGGCTGAGCCTTTTCTATTATCCGCGCCGCCTGTTCAGCATTCGGCACACCGAACATAGCAACATAATTTTCAGGCATCACTATCTGCTTGACGCCCATATAGTCAAATGACTTTCTTGAGCATAACCGCCTGATGTATTTGTCAGCGTCGCCTATCTCGCCGCCGCAATCCATAACGAACCAAACTTTAAAGGCTCCGCTGAACCGAGTCTCGTCTATCCATTTCTCAACAATACGAGGAATACGCCAACCGTAAGTCGGAACGACAAAAACAAGACGAGCTTCTGTGTTTATCTCCGATGTATCCCACGCTTTAATTCTTTTGTTCATATCCAGCAGTTCGTCGCCGAGCGAATCCGCGATTCGGCGTGCGATATACCGGCTGTTGCCTGTTCCTGTAAAAAACAAAATCATATTATCATCTCCGAGCTAAATATCTTTTCAAATTATATCAAATATAGTTCAACCGATGCAACATATATTTTGTTAACAAATTTCAAATATCATCTCCCAAGACTTGTCTTAAAATTTATTAACTTTGTATGAATATTTATATAAATATATTGACAAGTTTCCAAAACCGGTATATTATAGGAACAGAAAACAAAAGGAGTTGATACTCTTGAAGAAAACATTATACAGTTTGATGCTCAGCGACGAAGTCGTCCGCGAAGCGGATAGACTCGCGCACCAAAAGGGCACCAACCGATCAAATTTAATAAATCAGATACTTGCCGAATATTTCGGCATGGTCACGCCGCAGAGGCGCATAAACGACGTATTCCAGGCTATCGAAGAAGCGGTTGCTTCATACGGGCAGCTTGTGCCGTTCTTCACTCCGAACGACCTGACAATGTCGCTCAAGAGCAGTCTGGAATATAAATACCGCCCCACCGTCAAATATGAAGTGGAGCTGTATGAAAACGGGCAGGATTCCATCGGCGAGCTGTCGGTGATATTCCGCACGCAGAGTGCCGCGCTTATCTCCGACATGACCGACTTCTTACGCCTGTGGCACGGTATAGAGCAAAAATATCTCCCCCACTACGGAGTGGAGAATGTTGACTATGCCCTTTATTATAACAAGTTCTGCCGCAGTATAGTCGTGCCGAAGAAGAACTCCTCGACCGAGGAGCTCGCACAGGCTATATCCGGATATATAGAACTGTTTGACAAACTTATGAAAGGCTTCCTTGCCGGCAGATATTCTCCGGCAGATATCGAGCACTGCTACGCCGAACACATCGCGCGGCAGTCAATAATAATATAACTCAAAACTCAGACTAAGCAGGTGATTTTATGAACACTCAGAACTATACTCAGAAGACCGTTGAGGCAATACAGAACGCGCAGAACATAGCAAGAGAGAACGACAACCAGTCGCTCGTCCCCGAGCATCTGCTCTACTCTCTGCTTGATCAGGACGGCGGACTCATCCCCTCCCTGTTCGGCAAGATGGGCGTTGACTGCAACACCGTTCTCGGCGAGCTTGATTCTTATATTGCTACTCTCCCGAAGGTTTCCGGCGGCGAGATGTATCTCTCTTCGGAGACCGACCGCGTTATCCGCACCGCCGAAAAGACGGCAAAGAGCATGAACGACGAATATGTTTCGGTTGAGCATCTTATGATCGGCATATTCACGAACATGACTCCGGAAATCAGAAAAATATTCAATACCCACGGCATAACCAAAAACGCTTTTGTCGATGAGCTTTCAAAGGTCAAGACAAGCCCGATAACCAGCGACAACCCTGAGGATACTTACGACGCACTTTCGAAGTACGGCACCGATCTTGTCAAGCGTGCGCGCGAAAACGAGCTTGACCCCGTTATCGGCCGTGACACGGAGATAAGAAATGTCATTCGTATTCTTTCGAGAAAAACCAAGAACAACCCCGTGCTTATCGGCGAGCCCGGCGTCGGCAAGACCGCTATCGCCGAGGGTCTCGCGCAGAGAATAGTACGCGGCGATGTGCCCGAGGGACTTAAAGACAAGACTGTTTTCAGCCTTGATATGGGTTCGCTTATCGCCGGCGCAAAGTATCGCGGCGAGTTTGAAGAGAGACTCAAGGCTGTGCTCGAAGAGATAAAGAAATCCGAGGGCAGGATACTGCTCTTCATCGATGAGCTGCACACGATAGTCGGCGCAGGCAAGACCGAAGGCAGCATGGACGCAGGTAACCTTTTGAAGCCCATGCTTGCAAGGGGCGAGCTGCACTGCATCGGCGCAACTACACTCGATGAATACCGCAAATATATTGAAAAGGACGCCGCACTTGAGCGTCGTTTCCAGCCCGTTATGGTAAACGAGCCTACTGTTGAAGACACGATTTCGATACTCAGAGGACTCAAGGAGCGCTATGAAGTTTATCACGGCGTTCGCATACACGACAGTGCACTTGTCGCCGCCGCTACCCTTTCGGACAGATATATTACCGACCGTTTCCTGCCCGACAAGGCAATCGACCTTGTCGATGAGGCGTGCGCTTCCATCCGCACAGAGATCGACTCCATGCCCTCAGAGCTTGACGATGTACGCCGTAAGATAATGCAGCTTGAAATCGAAGAGATGGCGCTGAAGAAAGAGACCGACAAGCTCTCCAAGGAGCGCCTTGAGAAGCTCGGCGCCGAGCTCGCCGAATACAAAGACAAGTTCAACGAGATGAAGTCGCGCTGGGAAGCTGAAAAGCAGAGCGTTGACGAGGTCAAAAAGCTCAAGTCAGAAATTGAGCAGACCCACGCAGATATTGAGCAGGCTCAGCTTCACTACGAATACGAAAAAGCGGCAAAGCTCAAATATTACGATCTTCCCTCTCTTGAAAAGCGTCTCGCAGAAGCCGAAAAGAAGAGCGAGCAGCGCACCGAAAACACTCTCGTTCACGACACCGTGACCGAGGAAGAGATAGCAACCATAGTCGCAAAATGGACCGGTATACCCGTTGCAAAGCTCATGGAGGGCGAGCGCGAGAAGCTGCTCCACCTCGACGATGTTATCCATCAGCGCGTTGTCGGTCAGGACGAGGCAGTTCAGAAGGTCACAGAGGCTATCCTCCGCTCCCGTGCAGGCATCTCCGATCCCAACAAGCCTATCGGCAGCTTCCTGTTCTTAGGCCCCACCGGTGTCGGCAAGACAGAGCTTGCGAAGGCTCTTGCAGACTGCCTGTTTGACGACGAGCACAACATGGTTCGTATCGATATGACCGAATACATGGAGAAATACTCAGTCTCCCGTCTTATCGGAGCGCCGCCCGGATATGTCGGATACGATGAGGGCGGTCAGCTGACCGAGGCGGTACGCCGCAAGCCCTATTCTGTCGTGCTGTTCGACGAGATTGAAAAGGCGCACCCGGATGTATTCAACATCCTGCTTCAGGTGCTTGACGACGGCCGTATAACCGACAGTCAGGGACGCACCGTGGACTTTAAAAACACTATCATCATTCTGACCTCGAACCTCGGCAGCCAGTACCTGCTCGACGGCATCGACGAGAACGGCAATATCTCCGAAGAGGCACGCGAGGGTGTCATGAACGAATTGCGCCGCAGCTTCCGTCCCGAGTTTCTCAACCGTCTTGACGAGACGATATTCTTCCGCCCGCTGACTAAAGACAACCTCAAGGGCATCATCGACATCATGCTCGACTCCCTCAAGAAGCGTCTTGCGGACAAGAGCCTCGGGCTCGAGGTTACCGACGCCGCCAAGGAGCTCATCATCGACCGCGGATTCGATCCCGTTTACGGCGCAAGACCGCTTCGCAGATATCTGCAGAGCAACCTTGAGACCCTCGTCGCGAGAAAAATTCTCTCCGGCGACCTTGACGCGGATTCGACCATAACCGTTGACGTTGAAAACGGCGAGCTCGTCTGCAAATAACAAAATTATAATGCCCGGCTGCATAGTGCAACAACTGTGCAGTCGGGCAGTTTTTTATATCTAAATGCCGCTTGACCAAAATATACCTGTATGTTACACTGCAATTGATATAAAAAGAACCGAAAGAGGTCCTGATATAAAATTTTCAAAAAAGTCGGAAGCGCGATAAATTCCCGCGCTTTCGCCTACACGAGCTTTGTGCTCAGCGTCTGCGCCGCAGTATTTTTGAGCAGTGCGACATGGACATACGGCTGGATAGCAGATATCTATCCGCTCGAGGACAAAATCGTTCCAACTCTTCTCGGCGTAATATGCGCATGCGCGGCTTTGACGCAGTGACCACGGACCGCATAAGGCTCTAGATAGACAAATTCCGCGACGACGCCGTGCCGGCAAACATAAAATCGCTCAAGCTTTACAATGAGCCCAAGCGCAATGCAGAGGGATTTGAAGTATCGGCTTATCAGCGGCTCGACGGAGATGTTCCGACAGAGATACTCGCCAAGGGCGACGAATATGTCAGAAACTATGCGAAGTTCTATGATGTGTACAGCACGGTTATCGTCTTTGCCGCCGTTCACTGGGATGAAAACGGCAATATGAACTTTGGCGAGATGGGTGAAGAGAAGTTTGCGCAGAAACTGACCGCGCTCAAAGAAATAATCGCCAAGCGTCAGAATCAAAGCCACCGCGTGAAGCTCATAGTAACCGCACTTGCCGACGGCGCATGGGGCGACGGTCACAACGGAGTCAATGTTTATATGGCATCCCACTGTGAAAAGGTCGCAGATCAGATAACCACACTCGTGAAAAAATATGACTTTGACGGCGTGGATATCGACTGGAAATATCCCGCGAGCGCAGACGACCGGAAAGTATATGACAGCTTCATACAGAAGCTCCACTGCGACCTGAAAGCATATAAAGAGGACTCGATAACATCAAGCGCGCTTTCTTCCGGTGCGCTCGAGCTTTCAAAGGAGACTTTTGACTGCCTCGATCAGATTCAGTTCATGGCGTATGACGGAAATGACGAGGACGGATATCAGAGTTCCCTCCAGCAAGCCGAAGAGGGACTGCGCGACTTCGAGAAAAACGGCGCGGATATCAGCAAAATAAACATCGGAATCGCCATTTACGGCAGACCGATAAGCGGCGCACCTTACTGGGCATCGTGGCGCACGCTCGAAAGCGCGAACTACTGGGACAGCAAGTATTGCAACGTCCCCGACGCCGGTCAGATATATGACGGCACATTCTGCTCCCCTGCTCTCGCAGGCGACAAGACAGCCTATGCCCTGCTCAGCGGAGCTGGCGGAGTTATGGTCTTCCGTGTGGGCTGCGACAGGCTTATAGACGACCAGAATTCCGTCATCGGCGGCATTGAAGACACGCTCAACAGATATGTAACAGGTTAGTAAAACCAAAAGCAGGCGGGAATTTATCTCGCCTGCTTTTTATATACGCAAAAAGCAGAGGACTGCCGCCGCTTTCACGGTGACAGTCCAACTGCTAAGAGATATGAGAACAGAGGTATTCAAAATTAGTGGTATCGTTCAGGCGAGGCTGAAATCGAATTTCATCGCAAGAGTCTCGAAGAGCTTTTGCATCACGCCGTCTGCGATACTGCGCATATCAAGTGAATCGACATAGTCAACAACCTGATTCTGCTTATCTTTCGGAATATCGAATGAGTTGAGAGTCATTCTGAGAAGTTTTTCGAGCTTTCTTTCGAGCGTAAAATACTTGTCGCACGGGCGAGCCATATAGGCGCGCATTATACCGGCGTTGCCGATATCCGACTCATAGAAATCGCTCTCCGAATATTGCGGCATTATACCGCCGAATAATTTATAAAGCTCGGAAGATGTCTTTTGGCATATGTATTCGTTTATTTTCGGCTGCGTATAAGCTTCGACATATATCTGCCTGAGATTTTCATTCAGCTCCGCAAGAGTCATCTGAACCGCCAGTTCAACCGAATACAGAAGCACGGGATCGCTGCTTCCGCCAACAATGCTTTCGGCGGTACTGAACTGATTGTCAAACATGACATTGACGAGTTCTGTGAGTACTCCGTCCTTGGTACGGAAAATATTCTGAAATGTTCCCGCCGAGACTCCTGCTTCTCTGATTATATCAAGCATGGTGGTCTCTTTGTAGCCCTTTTCTATGAACATTTTCACGCAGGCAGAGAGTATTCTGTTTTTTGCTTCGATAACACTGCTTCTCTTTGCCAAAGATTTGCGCTCCTAACGCTTTCCTGAGTTGCAACCCAATTATAACATAAAATATTATTGATACAAGTCGTTTGGAGCAAAAAAGACGAAAAAGCCGGAGTTCATTCACTCCGGCTTTCGCTTATTATACTATACCCTCAAGGAAGTTCGTCTCTTTTACATTGCCGTCTTTTGAAATGCGGAATGTCTTTATCTCATTGTGACCGAACTCGGCTTCAAAATCGACATTGAACGATTCACAGGCAATATGCGCTTTTGTGTCCTCACCGCGGGTCTCATAGAAACGCATGATGCAGTCGCCACCGCCGTCCTCGCAGAACTTGAAAGCGGTCATTATTATATTATCCTTGTCAACCGACAGATAGCTCTTTCTCTGCGGCAGCGTGCCCTTGTGGAAGCTTTCCGGCACGGCCATAGGACGGATATTGAACTTTGCCGCCTCGTTCATAATGCCGCTCTTCTCGGCTTCACCGTCACAGACGAAAATGCCGTATTCAAATCTCTGCATTCCCTCGTCGGTGAAATTGAAGTTTGCCGCAGGGCGATCCGAATAGTGATCGGCAAAGATAACATTTCTGATAACCGTAAGGCGCAGGTCGTTGTCCGGGCAGTCGTATGAATACTTCGAGTCGTTGACCACAGCGAGCGTTCTTCTGCCGCCGTCATCAAAACTTATCGCGCCCCAGCGTCCCGCAGGCTCTTCCTCGCCGTTTGTCGGGCGCTTGATATATGCGCCGGGAATCTCATAAGTATTTATTCTATTCTCTCCGCCGACCGGGAAGCTCATCTTGAGCAGCGTGAAATCTTCCGTCCAGAGTGCTTTGCATTTGGAACGGAGAACTTTCTGTCCGCTTGCAAGAATGAAGTCCTGAACAAGATACGATCCGCCGAAGCTGTGACGCGTTCTTATAACGGCTCTCGCGTTGTCGCTCTCAACAAGTTCGATTTTTTCAAGCTTCATGATGCCTTTGATATCATGAAATCTGAACACCATGTGCGCCCATGTGTCGGTCTCGTGGTCATCTATAACAGTCGGCTTCGCGATTGGCTTATCTGTGGATGCGTAGTCATATCCGCTTAATTTATCGACAAGCGAGGTTATGAAGCCGGTGTGCTCGTCAAACTTGACTTTGAGATACTCGTTCTCCATCGAGAAGCCGGAAGCGGAAACATCTGTATCGATATGTATTTCCGGCAGGTCGCGGTTTTCGTCCCAGCAGGATTTGAGCCAATAGACGGCATAGCCCATTGCGGGGACATCGGCAATGAACACCGTGTCGAGATGGGAGTCGTTGGAGCGCGAGGAGCGGACATTGCTGAAAATCACATCATTACCCGCATCATCGGTCACCTGCTTTGACGGGTGATATGTTCTGACCGGTGCTTTGACCGGGAAAGAGAGCGGGTTGAACACAACCACGGGACGCGGGAACTTGCCGCAGGAGTGGCCTCTGACCTCGCAAACGGGGTCAGAAACGCCGTCGATCCAAGTATCTATTCTGCGTGCAATACGCAGGAACGCCTCATTCTGTATTCTGTCTGATATCGTCAGCGCGTGACCCATAGAAGCGTTAACATCGTCATATGCCTCCATTATCGAGCAGCCGCAGAGTATATCGTGGAACTGATTGAAGCAGACGTCAAGCCATGTCTCTTTGAAATCTTCGGTTCTGTCGCGCATGCCGGCGGTCTTAGATGCGACGGTCGCGAAAGCCTCTGAAAAATAGAGCGAATTCTCGAGCTTTCTGTTGAGCTGCTTTACAAGGCTCGTTGCGGAATAACAGCCGCTCGCGTGATGCTGAAGGTCGTCTTTCCAGACCGGCAGCTCGACTTTTTCAAGACAATGCGCCTCAAAGAAGGCATCGGGAGAAGAGAATACCATATCATGATATCCGTCTCTTTTAAGCTGGGTCTGAACATACTCGATCAATCCCCTTGTCGGACCGCCGCCATGGTTGCCAACACCGTAGAAGATCATCATACCGTGTCCTTCTTCGTTTATCAGCTTTTCCGCGAGGTCGCGCGATCTGTTGATAGCCTCGGCATTGCCTGAACCGTATCCGCTCGCGTCCGGGATATGGAAAGTCGGTATCTGAGTGCCGTCAAGGCTCTCCCACATAAACATATTGGGTATCTCGGCGTTTTCATGAGCACCGGGGCGCATCATGACATATGCGGTCATACCGCCGTTTTTTATAATCTGAGGAAGCATTCCGCTGTGGCCGAAGGAATCCACGTTGTATGCGGTTTTACATATCCTGCCGAATTTTTCGTTGTAATAGAGCTGAGAATAGAGCGCCTGACGGGCAAAGCTCTCTGCCGAGGGCATATTGCAGTCCGGCTGAACCCACCAGCCGTTGACGGGCACCCAGCGTCCCTCTTTGACTCTCGCTCTTATCTCCGCGAACATATCGGGATCGATTTCCTCGACCCACTTATAGTACGATGCCGACGAACAAGTGAACACAAAATCGGGATATTCATTGAGCCTGTCGAGTGCGCTGCGGAAAGTCTGAAGCACCTCCCCGCACCCCTCCTGCCAACGCCAGAGCCAGATAGGATCGAGGTGTGCGTTGCCTATGAGATGAACTTTAGGTTCATTTGACATATATTTTCCTCCTCAAAGAAATTACTTCTTTTTATGAGTACGGTCTTAGCCGTTTATTCTGTCTATAAGCGGACGGGCTGCAATATCGGGCTTGTATTTTTCCGACTCTTTCAGCGATGAAAGTCGCATTGAGTTCCATTTTTCAGGAGCAGCCGCAATATTTATAAGCTCCTCGGCAAGCCTTTCGGCATTGCAGTTTTTTATTATAACTCCTGTCTTTCCGGGAACGACAAACTCGGGATTATATTTCCAATCGCTCGCTATCACCGGCACTCCGGCTGACATGGCATCGATAAGCGTCCCGGCAAAGCCCTCGCCTTTATAATAGGTCGGGAACAGCAGCGCAAAATAAGATTTCAGCGTTTCAACGCTCCTGTTCGCCTCGATCGCTCCGCCGTAGCTGATATAATCCGGAAATGACTTTTCGAGTTCTGAAAATATTTCTTTATATCCGGCATCAACCTGCCCGAAAATGTCGAGCGTGTATACCGTTCTTCCAAAATGATCGTTGACACTCTTGACCGCATTTGCCGCGTCTTCTATACCCTTTTCTTTCATAACACGCGAAAAAGTGCAGAGCTTATACGGTTCGCTTTTGGGATATTCAATATCGCTCTCTGCCAGCGGCTCAAGTTCTTTGAAATTGTACATAACTACCGCATTCTCAAAACCTCGTCTCTGCAGAGCGGATTTCATCATATCCGATTCCACATATATTGCATCAAATTTTTTAAGATATCTAATAAGCCATTTATGCTCATCTAAAAAAGAATCGAGCCACCCGCCGATGACTATATAATGTACCCTGCGATGATAAAACTTATTATAAATCAAAAACAACGGTGCAAAAACACGCAGTCCCTTGTAAGCAGGCATCATTATTATATTTTCACAGTTCTTGAACAGCTTAAAGACATCGATTGCCATTCGCGGCATGGCTTTTATCCCGCCGCAGCTGTCGGCGACAGTCACCTGATCATCGCCCAAACACTTTTTCAGCTCTTCGGTCACGACTTTTGTTTTAACTGTCTGACCGTTGAGCAAACTGCGCCCAAATCCGAAGTGACCGCAAACACCCGCTTTTTTCATTGTTTTTCAGTATCCCTTCATTGCCTGGCAATTTTTTCGAAATGCCGCCTAGCGCACCAATAATGTTAAGTAAATAATAACAGAAACGCCGTGCCCATTCAAGCGCTTTTAGTCAAAACCGTCAATTGATTTTGTTGACAACAGTAATTGAACCCAGTTTTTTAACATCATATAAAAAAAGCCCCGAAACCGTTGAGTTTCAAGGCTTTTCGCTTGGTGGAGATAAGCGGGATCGAACCGCTGACCTCTTGAATGCCATTCAAGCGCTCTCCCAGCTGAGCTATACCCCCAAATATTCAGTTCGTTCGGAACGCTATCTATTATATCAAAAGAAGCGAATTTGTCAATAGTTTTTTCAAAAAAACTCGTGCAATACGCGCTGCAAAAAAATCGGACTGCGGTAAATGTCTGCCGCAGTCCTGTTTTTATTTATTTGTCCTCGTAATCAAGAACTTCTCTTGCGATATATATCGGTCTGTGCTTCGTTTCAATATATGTTCTGGCAAGATATTCGCCGACCATGCCGGTGCAGAAAAGCTGGAGACCACCAAGAAGAAGTATAAGTACAACAGTCGTGGCGTAACCGGGAACCTTGATTCCAAACGCCAGCTTCTGGATTATAACTACTATCATATAGATAATAGACGCGGCAGAAGATGTCAAGCCGATATAAGTTGCAATTTTGAGCGGTGTCGTAGTAAAGGCGATAATACCGTCCATTGCATATTTGAAGAGCTTCGCAAAGTTCCACTTGGAAGTGCCGTTTGCTCGGTCTTCGACGATATAGGGCATATAATATGTGTTGAATCCAACCCAGGAGAAAATACCTTTGGAGAAACGGTGATATTCGCTCATGCTGAGCACGGCATCGACCACACGGCGTCTAAGAAGTCTGAAGTCGCTCGCGCCGCTCTTGAACTCGATCTCAGAGGTTTTGTTGATAATCTTATAGAAACAATTTTTGAACGCTGAGAGAATTTTTGATTCGCGTCTGTCCTCCTGATAGCATGCCACTGCATCATAGTTTGGATCCTTGTCGAGAACTGCCATCATATCAAGCACCAGCTCGGGGCGCTGCTGCATATCCGCATCGATAAGACAGACCATTTCTCCCCTGCTCTCCTTGAGTCCCGCATATATAGCCGACTCCTTGCCGAAGTTTCGCGAAAAGCCGACAACTTTCACATTTTCATCGGATATCTCATAGATATGACGGAGCTTGTCCATCGTCTGATCGCGGCTGCCGTCATTAACAAATATAAGCTCATAGTCAAAGCCCTTGTCTTTGAAAACTTCAGTCGCGGTGTTGTAAAATAATTCAACATTGTCCTGCTCGTTATAGCAAGGAATTACCAAAGACAGTTTCATCTTTTTCCTCTCTTTCGGTGTCCGAAAAATTATATTTTAACCTGATAGAGTATAACATACTTTTCGTCAGAAAACAACATTAATTATATATTTCTTTTTCAATATTTTGCTCAAGTTTCTTTATAAGGTCTATCAAATAGCTATCAAACTGGCCGTTTTTTATTATGTTTTCAAATTTGAGCCATTTAACATCAGCCTTAAACAGTTTTTTGTCGGTTTCCTGAAATTTATAATACTTCTGCAATTCCTTTGCGGACAGTCTTGTGATCGTTATCTGATCAAATATCTCCGGATGACCTTCAACTTCGGCGCGAACTGTACATTTTCTAAATCCGCTGTCAAATTCAAGTTTGTTTCCGTTGAGTTTAACGCCGCTTCCGTCAACCACTTTTAAAGAACAGTTCATTCGTGTATCCGACGAAGATATTCCGAGGATAAGTTCTGATGTATCAGGCTCAACGAAATAGTTGTACATATAATCATCAGTATCAGCGTTTTTAATTTTCACGAACGAGAAGCCGAGGTCATAATCCGCCTTTTCAAACGCCTCTATTTCACACAGACCGGCTGTATCGCCCTCGAAAGATGTCACTTTAAAAGTGAATGAGGTTATCCCCTCTTTAGGTGCAAATTCGATGCGGGTTTCGCTGCCGTTTGCGTTGAGGTTCGGTACATCTATGATGCTGCCGTCGCTGAATGTTATTGTTCCGCCGAGTATATTTCTGTTAAGGTCATAGTCGTCATAAAGTGATATACATGAAATATTTTGGGGACTTCTGAACTTGACCGTCACTACCTTTTCTTTATCGTTCTTATTAAACGACGAAACACAGCCGCTAAATTTCGTCTTTTGGGGAATTGTTTTATCGGTTGAAACGAGCTTAAAGTCATTGAGAAGTTTTGCATCGCCGGATGACACCGTGATATCTGCATCATATGTCAGACTGTCCGTGCGCCGATTCCAATATACCATATCACCGTTTATTATCCTGTCGGCAAGAGTATACGCAAACTGTGTAAGATGCTTGCTGAGAGCCTTATAATCCGGACATTTCAGAATAGAGCGGCTGACTGCGCCGGAATAAACGGGCAATCTGATTCTGTCGCTCCAGTTATATTGCGGAACATCAGTCTCATATATCGGATCATTCAGTCTGTCTTTCGCAGGTTTATGAACGCTTTTAATGTTGAGTTGATAGAAATCCGGGTTTGCTCTCCACGCGGATGAGTATCCGAAGCATTTAAGAACCACCGGCTTATAATCCTTTTTTTCACGAAGGATATTTCCCATGACCTCTTCAAACGACATGCTGACTCCCCTATGATCTCTGTGGTCATCAAAGTCGATTGCGATTATATAGTCAGGGCAATAATCAAGAATAACATCCTTTATATCGTTCAGCACATTCTGACGGGTATATTCGGCATGAGTGCCGTATTTGCTGAAATGATAATCAACAAAATGTTTTCCGGAATTAGTATGATCCAATCCGCTGCTAAATGATTTTTCTGGTTTTCCGCTCTTGTTTATAAAAATAGTTCCTCCGTCCGGATATCCAAGAAATATAAGTTTATCTTTCGGTATACCGAGTGTTTTCAATGAATCCCGCGCTTCGTCCTGACGCTGACGGGCGGTAAAAAATTTGTCTCCGTTCGTGACAAACACAATGCGGGTATCAGCACCGTTTTTATATATTTCGGGCAGCACCTGACCGGCTATAAGCAAATCATCATCCTCATGAGGGACAAGAACCATTACTTTTTTGCCTTTGAACTGTTCGGAATATATGCTGTTTTCAACGTCCTTGCCGTTGTCGAGCTTGCTCAGCTGCGCACGGTATGTCAAAAAGAACACAAGCACTGCCGTAATTGCCGCCACAGCAAGCACAAGAAGTGCCGCACCGATTATCCGAAATATTCTCTTTGATATTTTCTTAGTTTGTGTCTTCATAGCTCTCGCTTTCTAAATAAAATAATTTAATTATTCGAATTGTCAATAATATTCCATTCTGTTTGCTGCGGCATTCCAGTGTGGTCTTGTCTCAACACTAACGCTGTCGACACCGTAATACGCCGCAACCCATGAATTGAACCACGCACTCTTTTCTCTTCCGTCTGTTATACTGAGTTCGTATTTTTGAAGTGACCAAAAACTCTTTTGGGGTTTGCATTGTTTGATAACAATATTTTTCCTACCCGCATCTTTTTGTTCGTATATTTCCTGTTCGACTTCCTGATAATTAAGGCTATCATATTTCAAAGAGTAATATTCCGAAGTATAGATTCCGGCAAAGAGCACAACGACAAACGCCGCAATAACCGCCGCAGCGCGCCGCATTGAATTTGTCGAGCCTGACTTTTTCTTCATCAAGACCTGTGAAATGAGCATAAACGCCGAACAAGCCAAAAGCATATTCGCTCCAAAAAAGGCTCGTGCAGGTTCTTCTGGCGAAAGCATAAGTACACACGCCGAAACAAGACCTGAAGCAAAATAAACACCGGGCAAAAGCCAGTTTATTTTTATCTTCTTAACACGGCTGAATATATATACTACAACTGCCGCAATAACAAGTATTACGATCGCGCGAAACATATTAACGGCCAATTGTGAAAGCGACCATGAAATATGCTTATAAAAGATACTCTCATACTTTGTGTTTTCCAGTCTCACCCTGTTGCCGGGTGCAAGCATAAGTATCGAATATCCTACTATACTTCCGACAAGCCCGCAGACGTGGTGCGGCAGGATAACAAGCTTTCTTCGTTTATAATAAGATATAAAGAGCACAACTGCCGCAACAACCGCGCATCCGACATTCTCGTTGCTCCACCCCGCAAGCACACCACCCGCAAGCGTGATCACACACAACGCAGTTTCCGCTTTCGGATTGTGACGAATACCGCCTGTCGCATATATTCTGTAAATCATAAGAAACGCCAAAACGAAAGTAGTTGTCCACAGATAATTGAACGATCCGCTAAACCAAAGGTAGACTGTCGCCGGCAAATACGTTCCCAACCATTCAAAAGCATATACAAAAATAAGCAACGGAATATTCAGCTTACCCTTTATATTCGCATGGAAATACACAAGAAGTCCCAGAAGTATAAACACAAGGGAATTGAAAACATTAAAAACCGTCTTGCCGCTCAAAGCAAAAAGCTGCAACATGAAATGTGCCGGAATCCGCCCATTGCAAATTTTATAGTGAACTTTCATTCCCGCAATTATATCGCCTATTCCGGTGAGCCTCTGCGGCGTGCCCTTGAGTGTATGACCGGCATATTTGAAGAAATACAGATAGTCATCTGCTGCATATCCGCTGAAGATATTAAAAACAAGAAACAGTACAAACATAGTAGCCACTATAACAACAGCTACCACAATTTTTAATCTGTTATTGCCGTTTTGACTTAATTTTAGGTTATGCAAAATTCTTTTCCTCCGACTTTTTCGGCTGTAAAACACCATGGGACATAGTAGCACACGAACTAACACAATACAATTAATTTCCGTTTACAATATAATGAAAAAACGGTTACATCAAATAACAAAACCGTAACATTTTGTATATTACTTCAAAACAATATACGAATATTTCGTCAAAATGAAAGGAATTTCATTTTGACTGTCAATATTAATATTATATACATTTGCAAATTATGTAATTCAAGCCCGGTGCAATATGGCGGTCAGAATATAAAAAATCCCGCCGGACGACCGACGGGATCAAAATCAATTATATAATTTTCAGCACTTGATAACGACATCGTTGGGGAAGAACTCGGGAAGATAAGCCTTGTGAGCCCACTTCATCTCCTCGAAGCACTTGTGTGCCTTCTCCCAATCACCGACGAGCGGATGCACAAGCAGTGCATTGATAGCAGCTGCCTCGGAACCGGTGGTCGCGGCCTCGACAGTGTACTTCTCATATGCCTTTACGACACGCATAAGACCAATGATATGTCTGTTATCGACCTTGTCGATAGCAACAGGCTCCGCGCCGTCCTTGCCGATAACGGCGGCTATCTCGAGAACATCGTCATCGTCCATGAAATCAACAGTGCCGTTATTCTTGATGTTGACTATCTGGACATCGCGCTTATCGTTGGCGATAGAATCGATAAGAGAAACTGCGGCAAGAGAATACTTGTGACCGCCGCGCTGATCGAGAAGAGCGGGCTTTGTAACAAGAGTCTCGTCCGAATACATCTCAAGCAGCTCTTCCTCAATCTCCATGCAGACGCGGGCGCGGCACTTCTCATCCTCTTTCTGATGCTGAAGCTTCGCGTCTCTGCAATAATAATACTGGAGATAAGACGAGGGAATTCCGCGAACGGCGTTGAGGCAATCGAGCGAGAAGCCGTCGTCCTTTATGTTCGCCATAACTTTTGTCGAGAAGCCCTGAGCGAGCATATCGTCGATAAGCTCCTTGCCGTCCTTCTTGACGGAGGTTATCCAGCTGAGGTGGTTAAGACCGACATATGTAATATCGCAGTCGTCACCCATAGCCTCTTTTGTATCGTCGATCATATTGATCGGGACATTGCAAAGACCCATGCACTTGACATTGGTGTGGTTGAGCACGAACTCGGTGATGATGCCGGAGGGATTGGTGAAGTTGATGAGCCATGCGTTGGGGCAGATAGCCTCGATGCGGTCGCAGATATGCTGCATGACCGGAATAGTACGCAGAGCCTTGAAGAAGCCGCCGATACCGGTGGTCTCCTGACCGATGAGGTCATATTTGAGCGGGATAGTCTCGTCAAGATAACGGGCATGAAGCATGCCGACTCTTATCTGAGTGACAACAAAGTCTGCGCCCTGAAGAGCCTCATCGAGGTTATCGGTAAGAAGAGTTTCGCACTCTATACCTGCCTTCTTGAGCATTCTCAGGCAGAGGTTACCGACTATTGTCCTCTTTCTCTCGTCGATATCCATAAAGGATATCTTCTTGAGCTTGAGCGAGGACTGAGCCTTTATGAATCCGTCCACAAGCTCGGGGCAATATGTGCTGCCCGAACCGATGACTGCTACTGTAATTTCTTTCATATATATTACTCCCTTTTCTGTAAAATCCTTATTTATACTGCCTGAATATCCAGTTTATGCAACCGGTGACAGGCTCTTTATCGAGCTTTATGAACTTCAGCTTTCTTCCGCTCATCTGCTGCGCATACTCGTGCAGCTTTTCGATATAAGCATCGTTCGGAAGCTTTGTATGCATTGAGCCGGAAAGAACGACCTCTATCTCGTCGCCGTCGAACTCCATCTGCTTTGCAAGCGCCGCAATGAACTGCGCGCCGCGCTTTGCCATCTCATCTGTTTTGGCAAGCGCAGGGGCATCACCCATTGCCGCCGCCTTGAAGAACGAACCGATAAGAGTCTTGATATAGAGCGGAGCATCCTCCGTCTCAAGCTTTGCAACGGTTCCGACGAACTCCTCGCGCGAAGTGATGCCGAATGCATCGTAGTACATCTTCGTGATAAGCGTAGGTTCAAGTCCGAGATAGACTTCATCATATATGAGCCTGAATGCAGTCTGGGCTATCCAGTTGCCGTTGCCCATATCACCGGTGCACTCGCTGAGTCCGCCGAGCTGGAGCATATTGCCCTTTGAATCTATCGCATTGCAGCATGTACCTGTTCCGCAGTTATAGCCAATTGCCGCGCCGCTCTCGGAACCCGCCTGAACGACGATAAAGCCGTCGTTATAGATAGCAAAGTTGCGAAGCCCTTTTTCCGAAAGCTTTTCGCACATGATATCATGCTGGAACTGATGGTCGATTCCCGCAAGACCCATCAGCGAAAAAGCAACATCGTCAAGAGATATTCCCGCCTCACCGACAAGTTCGGTTATACCGTTCCAGATAACCGCGCTTGCCTCGTCAAACGCGCCTTCGAGATTCTCGTGGTTGCTTCCCGGTCCATAGACCGTTTTGACTACATTTTTGTTCTCATCAAAAAGTGAGAACGCCGTTTTTGTTCCGCCTCCGTCAACACCGATGTAAAAGCTCATTCACCTTTCTCCTCATCACTGAAAAACTCTTCGCAAATCTCCTCTGCGTTATATCTGCTGCGCCTTGCCGGGGCTCTGTCGATCCACATGCCGTTTGTGAAATCGGGCACAGGCACAGGCATGCTGCCCATTGCTATCGACTGCTCCGAAAGGCAGGTTATAGCCATCCATGTTGCCGCATCATAGACATCTATCGGAGGCTCGAGGTCATACATCGCGCTCTCGACAAATGCGGAGAAAACAAGATAATCCATGCCGCCGTGACCGTGTTTCTCACTCTCGGAAGCATAGGTCTTCCAAAGCGGATGCTCATATTTTTCAAGATAATTTTCAAACGGCTCCCAGCTGTGCATCCAGTCGCCCTCTTCGTGCTTCGTCATACCGTCGATATATATTCCCTTTGCATCCTCGTTATATGCCGCGCGGGTGCCGTGAATCTTATAGTTGCGCGAATAAGGCCGTGGAAGCGTGCAGTCATGCACGAGCGTTATAGTTTCGCCGTGGGCGCATTTTATCATAGTTGTAACTATATCACCCTGGTTGAATTTATAGTCTGCAAGGTCGTAATCTTCGCCCTGGGTGTTCTTGAGCCAGGTGTTGAGTCCGCACGCCTTGCTTGCCATCGAAGTAAGAGTGAGGAAGCGGTTGCCGCGGTTGATATGCAGCGCCTTAGCTATAGGGCCGAGCTGATGAGTGGGATAAAGCTCACCGTTGCGGTTCTTGAAGTTATGTATTCTGCCGTGGCGATTTTCGCGTCCGAGACCTATCTCGTCTCTGAGGTCATGCTCATAGCCGCCCTGCATATGCACGACCTCGCCGAAAATACCCTCGCGCATCATGCGCAGAAGAGCCATTTCGTTGCGGTCATAGCAGCAGTTTTCAAGAAGCATACAGAACTTACCGGTCTCTTCGGAAGCTCTGACGAGCTGCCAGCACTCCTCGATAGACGACGCTCCGCCGACTTCCACGGCAACATGCTTGCCTGCTCTCATGCAGTCGACCGCTATGCGGGCATGGGTTATCCAAGTAGTTGCGACCATAACAGCCTTGATATCGTCGCGCTTTAGCAGTTCTTTATAGTCGAGATACATCTCGGGTTCCTCGCCCGTTTTCTCTTTGACTATCTCAACTCCGCGGCGCGCTCTGTCCTCATACTTATCACAGACGGCGACAACCTTTACGCCGTCAATGCTGATAAGCTCGCCGAGGTTGCCCTGACCGCGTCCGCCGAGGCCGATTATTGCAAAATTAGTCTGTTTTACCTCCATATCCGATTCCTCCGTGGGGATATCTTTTACAACACATTCGCCTTTTCTGTCGAATGTTATTATAATACTTTATTAATGATACTTCAAGTGATTGGCAAAAATAAACAGCTTTTCAGAGAATATTATCGAGTATCTCTATCACATTTACCACAGCGCCGTCATTATTCGAGCGTACGACATAGTCGGCATGTTCGAGCGCCTCCGGCGAGCCGTTTTCAGGGACGAATCCTGCTTTTGCCGCGACTAGCATTTCAATGTCGTTATATCCGTCGCCCACAGCAAAAGTCCTGTCGTGAGGGACGCCGAGAGCGTCGGCAAGGAAAAGCAGACCCGTGCCCTTATCAGAGCCTTTCTTCATGACTTCTATATATCCGCCGTTTGTCGGCAAAAACGCGGGGTCATCAAAATTCTCGCGCATAAACGCCTGCACTTCCTGCGATATTCCCTCCGCGTCAAACATAGCCTTCGCCCATGGGAACTCCGTCTCAGACGGGTCGTTGACAACTTTATAAGGTATACCCTGACTTGTAAAATGGCGGTGTGAAGTGTCATCAAGATGTATTGCATAAGTACTGTCAAACGGATACATTTCTATTGAGACATCCGGAAATTTTTCCATTATAGCTCTGACGAACGGGATTCCGTGTTCGGCATCTATACCGTTTACGAACACAGGCTCGTTTTTTTCATAGTCATACGCCATGGAGCCGTTTGTCAGCAGAACGGGCGCGTTTATATACGACGGGTCATAGAGATGAAAGCCTTGATATGTCCTGCCGGTGCAGACCGTAAAATATCCGCCCTCGGCAATAAAATACGCTATTGCCGAACGGACATCGTCGGTTATTATTCCGTCGTCATTCTTGAGCGTGCCGTCAAAATCGCTCGCTATGAGCACTTTTTCAAACTTTCCCAAAGCACTTCCTCCGCACAATAAATTTCGCGCTAAAATGATAACATTTAAGGATATCAAAGTCAATTGAAACGCCTGTCTTTTTGCTTTTCTTTTTTGCGCGAAGTTGAAAAATCTGATAATAGTGATATACTATATAGTCAGGGACGAAGATAGAAAAATTCTTTGTAAAGGAGAAGTCATATGATAAAGGATATTCTTTCGCCGCACAGGGCGCAGCTCAGCGACCACACCGAGCTGCGTGCGCAGAAGAACACCTCGCGCGGAGTGTCGATGCTCGGCGGAAATCTCGTCGGCAACGCACGCACAGAGAAAAGCGGCATCAACGCCAGAGTATATAAAAACGGAGTTTACGGCTTCGCTTCAAGCGCGGAATACTCGGAAGAGAGCATAAAAAGCGTACTCAAGGCCGCGAGCGACAACGCCGTGTTTCTGAGTTCGAGAGTCAGCCACGAGGCGAAGATAATAAGACCGATTCCCGTCGGAATAAAAACGATGAACGGCGACATAAATGACTGCGAGCAGAAAGTATATATTGAATTTGCAAAAGAGATCGACGAATATATCGCGAAGAAATATCCGGATCTCGTCAGCCGCTCGATAAGCATCAGGGCGGATTCGATGGAGAAAAGGCTCTGCGTCAACGACGGATTCGATTCATATTCGCTCGTGCCGAGAAGTTTTGTCTATGTTTTTCTGACCGCCGAGGCCAAGGACGGAACAAATGTTGAGCTTTATAAAGTATTCGGCGGGCGTGGATTCTTCACCGAGGTATTCTCCTCCCCCGATGAACTTTTCGGAGGCATAGATATACTTTACGAAAATCTTATGAAAAAGGCGGAGGGCATATATGCTGATGCGGGATACAGAGACGTTGTGATGCATCCGAACCTCGCGGGCATACTCGCGCACGAAGCGGTCGGTCACACGGTTGAAGCTGATTTAGTGCTCGGCGGTTCGGTTGCGGCGCACTGCATGAACAAGCAGGTCGCAAGCGAGCTTATAACCATGGTCGACTTCGCTCACACACTGCCGGACGGCTCATCCACTCCCCTGCCGGTTCTTGTCGACGATGAGGGCACGCCCGCGGAGGACGCAATTCTCATAAAGGACGGCATTCTCAGAGGATACATGAACAGCCGAGAGAGCGCGGAGCATTTCGGAGTCAAGCCGCAAGGCAACGCGAGAGCTTACGCATTCTCGGACGAGCCGCTTATCAGAATGAGAAACACCGCAATTCTCCCCGGCAAAGACAAGCTTGAGGATATGATAGCTTCGATAGACGACGGATATTTTCTAACGGAGACCAACAACGGTCAGGCGGACACGACCGGAGAGTTCATGTTCGGCGTCTGCATGGGATATGAGATAAAGCACGGCAAGCTCGGCAGAGCAATAAGAGACACGACAATATCTGGCATAGCGTTTGACATGCTCAAGACTGTCGATATGCTCTCCGATGACATGGTGTGGACCTGCTCCGGCATGTGCGGCAAGAAACAGCCAATGCCAGTCGGAATGGGCGGTCCTGCCGTCAAATGCAAAGTAAATATCGGCGGACGCTGAGAAAGGAGCGATAAAAATGACTGATATATATGAGATAGCGGAATACACACTCAAAGCGCTCAAAGATTGCGGCGCGGATGCGGCTCAGTGCATCGTCGGCAGAAGCAAAAAGGATGAGCTGAATGTTGACGGCGGAAAGTTCAGCCTGATGCGCTCCACATTCAACACAAGCATCTCGATGAAAGCGATAAAGGACGGCAAAAAGGGCGTCACAAGCATAAATCAAGCGACAAAAGAAGCGATCGACGAAGCTGCAGCTCAGTGCATCGCTGCGGCGGAATCTTCCGTTCCCGACGAAGCCGAGCAAATAGCGCCTTTCACTGCAAAAACCGAATACAAAACCGGAGTTTTTGAACCCGACCTTGACAAGCTGTTTGACAGGATAGAGGAATTCATGAGCCAGACTAAAAAAGAATATCCAAAAATCATCCTTGAGCAACTTATTTCCGACTATGAGCACAGCGAAAAGCTCTATATGAACACAAACGGAACAAGTCTCAGATATGAGCACGGCGAATACTCGTTCAACACGATGTTCTCCGCGCACGAGGGGGAAAAAGCTTCGTCGTTCAACGGATATTTCTGCGCACTTGACAATCTCGACAAGCCGTTTATGGATGCGGGTATGCAGAGACAGTTACTCGAAGAGAGTGAAAAGCAGCTCGACACAGTCTCGCCGAGCGAAAAATTCGTCGGCAAGGTAATTTATTCCCCCGACTGCTTCAACGAGCTTTTGCAGACGGCACTCGAAAATTTCGCATCATCCGGCGTGCTTATTGACGGCACATCTCCCTGGAAAGACGCGCTGAACACGAAAGTCGCGAGCGAAAAGCTGAATCTCAGAAGCGTTCCGCTTGACGGCAGAACAGTGGTCGGTCAGCGTTTTACCTCCGACGGCTACCCTGCCGAGAACATGGACATTATTGTTGACGGCGTTCTCAAGACTTTTATTCTTTCGCAGTACGGAGCAAACAAGACCGGTTTCCCACGCGCTCTCAACGGCGGCAATAACCTCGAAGTTCTCCCCGGCGACAAGACGCTCGAAGAGATGATCGCAGGAATAGACAAAGGTCTGATAGTCAACCGATTCTCCGGCGGTCAGCCGTCATCGAACGGAGATTTTTCCGGCGTCGCGAAGAACAGTTTTCTTATCGAAAACGGAAAAGTCAGCTCTGCAGTCAGCGAGACAATGATAAGCGGCAACATTATCGACATGCTCAATAACATTGTTGCGATATCCAAAGAGCAGACCACGGACGGACTTTCGTTCATGCCGTGGGCTGAATTCGACGGAGTCACGGTATCGGGCAAATAAGAAAAAATTTCCTGCGGCTTTTATGTATTTTAAGCTGCAGGATACACATAATGATACTGGCAGCCGGAGCTGATATTATTTCGGGCGCTTTTAGGTGAAGAAGCTATTGTTTATTGTCTTTTCAACAGCGCATTTCAGCATTTGCTGCCTTTGACGGAGCCGTGGCTCTGCGGGTGTGGTTGACAGCCTGCAGACCTGGCTCTTTCGCTTATAAAAAAGAGGAGCTTTTAAAGCCCCTCTTTCTTATTTTTTATCACATTTGACATCATAACATCATCAACAGTCGCCGAGATGGCATTTTCTTCTGTGTTCCTGAAGATTATATCTTCTGAACCATTTATTATTTTTGCAATGCTTTTAGAACTATTTTTGACATCCGTTTGATTACCTGGCACCTGTTTTGTCCTAAATTTGTTTATTGATTCCTGGATTTTTTGATTAACCCGTCTCATAGATTTGAAAAACACGAGCGATATCATAGCAACGGACGCTTTTATATTTGATAAATTTTCGATATCACGATAAAGTTTCCAATAGTACTTCATCAACTCACTTTTACGTGTGGATGAAATAGCACCGGCGCGAACGCGATAGCTCGCGAGAACTTCGTTGAGTCCGTATGCACGTTTACAGTCGTGCATCATTTTTAGCCAAAGTGCAAAATCATTGCGTTTTTTTATATCCGGAACATAAAACTTCCCAAGCTTTGTTGCATCGTAAACCACAGTCAAATTGCCTATTGGGTCACCGCGATAAAGCATCGACGAATAATTCACGCTCTTCGGCGCAGAAACAACAATTCCCATATGTTCGCTGCGTTCGTTTATTTTTTCATACGCAGTATATGTGAAATCGTATCCTGTTTGCTCCATAAAGCTTATCTGCCGGCTCAGCTTGTCCGGGAACCAGATATCGTCACTGTCAAGGAATGCGATATAATTACCCTGCGCCGCATTTATCGCTCTGTTGCGCGCCGCCGCAGGGCCGAGATTGATATCGGTTTCAAGCAAATGTATTCTGTTGTCATCTGCTGCCATACTGCGCACCGTGTTGACCGTACCGTCCGTAGAATTGTCATCGGCAACGATGAGCTCCCAATTTTGGTAGGTCTGATTTTGCACGGATCTTATGCTCTCTGCTATGTAATCCACGCAATTATACGCCGGCATTATGATTGAAACCAGCTTCTCCACCACTCAAATCTCCCTTTTGCGGCCTTGCCGCACGCGCCCGATTGACGCGTATCACATTTTGTGTCTACATTTTATCACATTTTGTCACACTGTTCAACCGACAAATTCAGGCAAACTGTGGATTATTTGCCACGTTTTTTCCATCGGCTCATGAAGTACTTAATATAATAGTACAACAAACCATACGCTTTTTCAACGCGCATAATATACAAAAAAACGCCGCCTTATTTTACATGTAGATAAGTGCCAGCACGATATTGAAAAGCTTATGTCCATAGCGTATAATTGAATAAACCTATGTCAACGGAGGAGAAGATATGAAAAATCCGGTAAAGGCAAGCGATTTAAGTCTCATTGAGCCTGTCATAAACAAATATAAAAACACCGTCGGCTCGCTTATAACCGTCCTGCAGGAGATTCAGGATATTTACGGTTATCTGCCGGAAGACGCGCTTTGTCATGCGGCAATCGGGCTGGGCATTGCCCCGGCAACCGCTTTCGGCGTTGCAACATTCTATGCCCAATTTCGTTTCACGCCGGTCGGCAGGTATTTTATAATGCTCTGTCAAGGTACGGCATGCCATGTCAACGGCTCCGAGATGATAGAAAAAGCCGTGTTTGAAACGCTTGGCATACATAACGGAGAGACAACGCCCGACGGGCTTTTTACACTGAAAACCGTCGCCTGCCTCGGCTGCTGCTCGCTCTCCCCTGTTATGATGATAAATTCCGAGACCTACGGCAGTCTGACTCCGCAGAGAGTCAAAGAGATAATCGCCGAAAAGGCAAAGGAGGCAAATGCCGATGTATAAAATTAAAATCGGAGAAGGCAGCTGCGGCATCTCGGCAGGAGCCGGAAAGATACATAAGCTGCTCGATGAAAAAAGCAACGGGAATTATACGGTTCACGCAGTTGGATGCATCGGAATGTGCTTTCTCGAGCCCATTGTCGATATTTATAACGGCGATTCTCTCATAGCAAGGCTCGTTAAAGTAAGCACCGATGATGTGGATAAAATCATAAGCTTCACAGAAAGCGGCGACATGTCGCAGATAAACTCTCTTGTTATATCCGACGAAGACAAAGGCTTTCTCGAAAAGCAGACTCGAATAGCCTTGCGCGGATGCGGAATAACCGAGCCGGAGAGCATTGAAGATTATGAAAAGCACGGCGGATATACGGCGCTTTCAAAAGTTCTGAAAACAATGGCTCCCGAACAGGTAATCGAAGAGATAAAAACTTCAGGACTCGCCGGACGCGGAGGCGCGGGCTTCCCGACATGGTTCAAGTGGAATGCCGCAAGGCAGAGCGCAGGAGATGAGAAATATCTGATATGCAACGCTGACGAGGGCGATCCGGGTGCATTTATGGACAGAGCTGTTATTGAAAGCGACCCGCACGCGCTGATAGAAGGTATGCTAATAGCGGCGTATGCTATAGGCGCAAAAGAAGCAATAGTCTATGTTCGCGCCGAATATCCTCTGGCTATAAAAAGGCTTCGCAACGCCATTGAACAGGCTGTGGAAAAAGGCTATATAGGCGAAAATATTCTTTCTTCCGACTTCTCATGCAAATTCAGAATCAAGGCGGGCGCGGGAGCATTCGTCTGCGGTGAAGAGACAGCTCTTATTGAATCCCTTGAGGGTCAGCGCGGTATGCCGCGCCTCAAGCCACCGTTCCCTGCGCAGTCGGGATATATGAACAAGCCGTCGAACATAAACAATGTCGAGACATTCGCGAATGTAACATGGATAATCAACAACGGCGGAGAGGCGTTCGCCGCCATCGGCACCGAGACCAGCAAAGGCACGAAAGTTTTTGCACTGACAGGCAAGATAAAGCGCGGCGGACTTGTTGAAATACCAATGGGCAAGACGCTCAGAGATGTTGTTTTTGATATCGGCGGCGGAATACGCGGCGACAAAAAGTTCAAGGGCGTTCAGCTCGGTGGCCCGTCCGGCGGATGCATCCCCGCACGGCTTGCCGACACGGTTATAGACTACAAGGCTCTTTCGGCAACGGGCGCGATAATGGGCTCGGGCGGAATGGTCGTTATGGACGAGAGCACCTGCATGGTGCGCATGGCAAAATTCTTTCTCGATTTCACGACAAACGAGTCGTGCGGGAAGTGCGTCCCCTGCCGCATCGGCACTATGCGCCTCAGGGAAGCTCTTGAGCGGATATGCCAAGGCAGCGGCAGAGACGGAGATATCAAGCTGCTCGAAGAGCTGTGTGCTCAGATAAAAGACGGCTCGCTCTGCGGACTCGGTCAGACGGCGCCGAATCCCGTGCTCACCACGCTCAGATATTTTCGCGACGAATACGAAGCTCACATAAAAGAACACCGCTGTCCCGCCGGAGAATGCCCGGAGCTTATAAGCTATCATATAGACTCTGACAGATGCCGCGGGTGCACGCTGTGCAGCAAAAAATGCCCGGTAGGCGCGATATCCGGCGAAGTGAAAAAGCCGCATAAAATAGACAGCGGCAAGTGCATAAAATGCGGCAGCTGCAAGGCTGCGTGCCGCTTTGACGCGATATTTATAAAATAAGGAGGTGTGACGATGAAAGAGTATATTACATTGACCGTTGACGGGAAAAGCGTAAAAATCGAGAAAGGTTCGACACTGCTCGAAGCCGCAAGAAAGGCGGGCGCGGATATCCCGACCCTCTGCCACGACGAGCGGGTCAAGCCATACGGAGCATGCGGAATGTGCGTTGTAGAGTGCAAGGGCAGCCCGAAGCTGATGCGCTCCTGCGCTATCGAAGCCGCCGACGGAATGGAAATTATAACGGAGTCAGACAGAATAAACAGGGCAAGAAGATTTTCGCTCGAAATGCTGCTTTCGGATCACACCGGAGACTGCAAAGCCCCATGTTCTCTCGCCTGTCCAGCGGGCACCGACTGCCAGGGTTATGTCGGACTTATTGCAAACGGCGGAAACGCACAGGCTCTGTCGGTAATAAAAGGCAGGATTCCCATGCCCGCATCCATAGGCAGAGTATGTCCGCATCCGTGCGAGAAAAAGTGCAGACGCGGACTCGTTGAAGAGCCTATATCTATAGCCGCACTCAAGGCATATGCGGCAGACCGTGACCTTGAAAGCGGCAATATATTCATGCCCGAAGTTGCCGAATCAACGGGCAAAAAGGTCGCGATTATAGGCGGCGGTCCGGGCGGAATATCGGCGGCATATTATCTTGCAATAAAAGGACACGGCGTCACTGTTTTCGACATGATGCCGAAGATGGGCGGCATGCTCCGCTACGGCATACCGCAATACAGACTGCCGAAAGAAGTGCTTGACAAGGAATTGGCGCTCGTTGAAAAACTCGGCGTTGAGTTCAGAAATAACATAAAAATCGGCAGAGATATTTCTCTTGATACGCTTAACCAAGAATACGACGCGGTAATTGCCGCGCCCGGTGCATGGTCAAGCACAAAAATGCGGGTTGACGGCGAGGATGCCGAAGGAGTATTCGGCGGAATAGATTTTCTGCGTTCCGTGATACTTGGCTTACCCGTTGATATCGGAAAGCGCGTAGCCGTATGCGGCGGAGGCAACACGGCGATGGATGCCTGCCGCACGGCAGTCCGCCTAGGCGCGGAGAAAGTTTATATCATCTACCGCCGCACCCGCGATGAGATGCCCGCAGATGCGCTCGAAGTCGATGAGGCGCAGGAAGAAGGCGTGGATTTCAGATTTCTCACAAATCCCGATAAAATATTAACGCAGGACAGCAAAGTCTGCGGAATAAAGCTTCAGATAATGGAGCTCGGCGAACCCGACGTGAGCGGCAGAAGGAAGCCTGTTCCGATAGAGGGAAAATTCGAAACTCTTGAAGTTGACAGCGTAATAATGGCTATCGGTCAGAAGCCGGAGCTCAGCGGATTTGAAGAGCTTGACACGACCTCTCGCGGCACGATAAGCGCAGACGAGAGCACATTCAGGACGAATATAAGCGGCGTTTTTGCAATCGGCGACGCTACGAACAAAGGCGCAGATATCGCCGTGTCCGCTATAGGCGAAGCGCAAAAGAGCGCCTCGGTCGTTGACAGCTATCTTCGTGGAAATATAATAGGCTACAAAAAGCCGATACTTGTCGAGCGCGAAATAAACAAGAGCGACCTTGCGGACAGAGAACATATCGCGCGCGAAAGGATGCGCGTTCTCCCTGCAGAAGAGCGAAAACACAGCTTTGACGAGGTCGCACTCGGACTCACTGACGAGCAGGCGCGACGCGAGGCTTCGCGATGCCTTGAATGCGGATGTCTTGACTATTACAGGTGCAAGCTCATAAACTATGCGAATAAATACAATGCTGAATTCGAGCGCTTTGCGGGTCAGAAATCACCTGCAAAGAAGGACACAGGACACAAATACATTCTGCGCGACTCGGGCAAATGCATTCTCTGCGGGCTTTGCGTGCGTGTATGCTCGCAGGTCATGGGAGTCGGCGCGATCGGTCTTGCCGGCAGAGGCTTCACGACTGTTGTCTCGCCGGAATTCTATAAATCGCTCGGAGATTCGCAGTGCATTTCATGCGGACAGTGCGTATCTCTCTGCCCGACGGGCGCACTTGTTGAAAAAGTTCCGTTCAAAAAGAATGTTCCGCTCCGCGAAATTTGCACCGCGACGCACTGCACCGGCTGCGCCGCAAAATGCGCGATAAATGTTTTTTCGAGCGGCAGTTCGATAACACGGTGCGAGCCGGCAAATGGAAATATTATCTGCACATACGGCAAGTTCGGCTTGAGCAAGCTCGCCAACGCAGACAGGCTGAAAGTCTGCAAATCGGGTGGAGAGTCTATTTCTCTTGAACGCGCCGCAGAGGTAATATCAAAGAAAGCAGCTCACTTCTTCCCCTCTGAGATTGCCGTCACGGTGTGTGAAAGCATGACAGACAACGAGCTTGAAAAAGCCGCAGAACTCAGTAAAAAGCTCGGCTGCGCTCTTGTTGACATGGGCAATATTGACCGGGATATCAGCGCAGATGACTGCGCAAGATTTGAAAAAATCTTCGGCACGGATTTTTATATCGGTGCAAACCGTGAAAAGGCTGCTTCTCTCGGCGCAGTCGATTCGACTGCGATTGATTTTTCAAAAATCAAGGCTGTTATCTCGCTTGGCGGCAAGACTCCCGAGGGTAATTTTGATTTCGCCGCCGTGCAGTCGGCAAATGAAACATGCGATGTTTCTTTACCGCTTGCGCTGTCCGTTGAATGCGGAGGTACAATCGGCGAAGCAGATATTTCACCCGCGCTGAATCCGACATACAGCAATGAAGAGATAATCGACGCTATAACAGCAAAAGTAAAATAACTGCAGACGGAGCCGCTATATTACAGCGGCTCCGTTTTTGCATAAATACATACATAAATTCATAGTATACCACCGAGGTGATATTATGAAATCATCGCGGCTAAAGCCCTTGATATTCTTGGCGATTCCGCTCGCGGTCGGCGGTCTTGCGGCGCTGTTTTCAGCGGGCAGCATGGACAAATTTTCCGCATTGAATCAGCCGCCGCTCTCCCCTCCCGGCTGGCTGTTTCCAATCGTCTGGGGCATATTATATATTCTCATGGGTACGGCATCGTATATTATTTACAGCTCGGATGCGCCGGAGATAAGTAAAAAGAAAGCACTCGGACTTTATCTCGTCCAGCTCGGGCTCAATTTTCTTTGGACGATACTATTTTTCACTTTCGGGCTCTGTACCGCTGCGGCGGTTCTTATCGTTATTCTCTGGGTTCTCATTCTTTTGACGCTTCTGTATTTTTACAGGATATCAAAAACCGCAGGCTATCTGATTATCCCGTATCTTTTATGGGTGACATTCGCGGCGTATCTCAATATTGCAATATGCATCATAAACTAAAAATACACCTCCCGCAGACTTTTGCAAGCCGCGCGGGAGGTGTTGATTTTATCAGAAATATTTCGGCAGATAATCGCCGTGAGCCTCGATGAGATCATCGCACAGGTGAACGATTTCATCTATTGACAGCTCGGACGAGGTGTGCGGATCGAGCATAGCTGCCTGATAGATATAATCTTTCTTCTGCGTCACAGCAGCCTCGATAGTGAGGAGCTGAACATTTATCATCAGATTATTCATTGCAGCAAGCTGAAGCGGCAGCGGCTCCTGGCGGCAGGGCTGAATTCCGCATTTGTTCACAAGGCACGCGACCTCGACGCAGGCATCGTCCGGAAGATTGGGAATGAGTCCCCTGTTTATAACATTGCCGCCTATCTTATACGGAACGTCTGTAACGATGGCTTCCATAATATAAGAGGCATATTCCTTTGTGCGCTCATGCGAGACCTTGTCGTGGATATAATTATCTTTCTCGTTCTTCCAGTTCTTTATCTGCTCGACACAGCGTCTCGGATACTCATCAAGCGGAATGTTGTATCTCTCGATAAGCTCGGGATACTTTGCCTTTATAAAGAAGTTGTTATATTCGGCGTTGTGCTCGCTCGACTCGGTGCAGTAATAGCCGAAACGTCTTATGTATTCGAATCTCACGAGGTCGTTATGGTCTGTAACGCCACTTTCGAGCACTGCTGCAGCTCTTTTTCTTATCTCGGGATAGAGATCCGTGCCATCCGCATCCTCTATTTCAAGCAGCCAGCCCATATGATTTATTCCCGCGATGCGCTCGCGGATAGGCTCGCTGTATTTGATATCAAGCTTATCGAGAAGTCCTCTCGAGCAGGTCTGCACGGAATGGCAGAGTCCGACCGACTTCACACCGGAATATCTGCCGAGCCAGCCAGCAAGCTGAGCCATAGGATTGGTGTAGTTGAGGAAATATGCGTTCGGACAGACTTCTTTCATATCGTCGGTGAAATCCTTGAGAACGGGAATGGTGCGCAGAGCTCTGAAAATTCCGCCGATGCCGTTTGAATCCGCGATAGTCTGGCGAAGCCCGTATTTTTTCGGCACTTCGAAATCGATTATCGTGCACGGATCGTATAGACCGACCTGAATGGCGTTTATAACGAAATCAGCCCCGCGAAGCGCGTCCTTGCGCTCTTCGACGCCGAGATATTTGCTGACCGACGCGCGGTTCTCGTTTATATTCCTATTGAGTGCCGTGACCATTAGATAGGACTCTTCGAGTCTCTCGGGGTCGATGTCGTACAACGCGATATCGCACTCGCGCAGAGCTGGAGTGAGCATAATATCGCCAAGGACATTCTTTGCAAACACGGTGCTTCCGGCACCCATAAAAGTTACTTTCATAAAGGACCTCTTTTCTGTTGTTTTTTATCCGCTTTTATTATAACTGCTGTTTTTCCCGATGTCTACATATATTTAAACTCCGCCGCAAATTTGCACGATCTGCGGCGGAGTTTCTGTTCAGTTGAAAATCACCTTGCGGTTTTATTTGTCATCGTACGGATTCCCTTTTGTTATCCCCGTTGTTCCGGACACGACGAGCACAACCGCCAGAGTCACGGTTATCACCCACGGTCTGATATCATCACCGTTGAAAGCCAGAACAAAGAAAGCCACTATCGCCGCAACGCCTATCAAAAGCTGAGCGGCAGATGCTATCTTGTACCAGTTAATCTTCATAATTATCCCCCCAACTGAATTTCCGGGGTTCAGTATAGCACAGTGATGAAGCGGTTTCAATGAGTTAAAAGGCAAAAACAGCAAAAAAATTTAAAAAATGATGATTTATTCATCAATATATGTATTTCCGGTCATTAAAATTATCTACAATATATCTTACCACTGCATCGTGAAACTCGTCCGGTGCGGACTTATTTTTCCATATGTTTTTATTCGCTTTATTGACACTTTCATACATCTGCTCAAGCTGCTCATCGTTTAGAGGTAGTTGAACTCCCGAAAAATACTTTTCAATGATATCAGAAATAACATCCGCAATCTTATCGGAGCCGATTTCGCGCAGGGAATCGATTATCTTATATACTCGTTCAGATGCAAGAAGCTCCTGAACATCATCAACAATGTCGTTCCAAAATTCGAGGCAAAGCGCCAATGTCTGTTCATTGTGGGGCAACCGTTCAATATTTTCATTAAAAATCGCGTCAAAAAGCTTGTCAAAATGAAATGACGGCAACTGCTGCATTTGAGCATCTGCGCAAATATAAAATTCGCAATGCGCTTCTGTTCTCCAACCGCCTCGAGTTCTTAACACAAGATTATATTCTGCTTTGTTTTCGTTGCGAATAACTGCATTTTGTTCAAAAGATCCACCGTCTATATAATATATCTCAGCCCTCGGAACTTCTGCAGAAATGGTCCTGCCGTTTTTTAACGCACCTACACACTGACCGTTGATATAAATTTTATATGGCAAAAGACTATCTGCAAGGGCGGGTTTTCTTTGTATGTTGAAACGCACAGTTTTTTCTAAAAAATTTTTTGCCATTTTATTCTCTCCATTTGTTTTTTCACTAATGAGGAAAAATTGTGATAGTTTCTTTTCGGAGTTTACACGATTCACTCCGCCATAACATTTCATGATTTCCATTTTTTGAGGTTTACATGATTTCCATTTATTTTCCTTTCTCTAATTTGATTGGAGAAAAAGAAAAGCCGAAAGCCCTTATGTATCAAGGCTTTCGGCTTTGGCGGAGAGCAAGGGATTCGAACCCTCGAAACGCTTTTGACGTTTACACGATTTCCAATCGTGCTCCTTCGACCAGCTCGGACAACTCTCCGTATCTGCAATCAAATGCTCGTATATTATATATGACCGCGCCGCAAAAATCAAGTCTTTTTTCAAAAATCCTGAACTTTTTATTTTTGCACTCCCCGCTTATCGAATAAACCTGTGTTTGCGTGGAATCAATATAATATGTAAATCAGCAAATTTTACCTGTTTTTTACTCTACTGTATTGAACCCGGAGATGAAATATAATATAATGGATTTGATTAATATAAAATGGAATGAAGGGATATCCATGAGAAAGACGAAGATTGTATGCACGATAGGACCCGCCAGCAGCGACCCGAAAGTATTCACCAAGATGTGCAAAGCAGGTCTTAATGTTGCGAGGCTCAACTTCTCCCACGGCACCCATTCGGAGCAGCTCGAAAAGCTCAATATGGTAAAAAAAGTCCGCGAGGAGCTCAATCTTCCGATAGCGATAATGCTCGACACAAAGGGTCCGGAATACAGAATCAAGACCTTTGAAAACGGCAAGATAATGCTCAACGACGGCGACGAGTTCTCGTTCACCACAGAAGACATAGACGGCAATCAGAACCGCGTCAGCGTGACCTATGCGGGACTTGTCGACGATATTTCAATCGGCGACCGCATACTCGTCAACAACGGACTTGTGATTTTCGAGGTAATCGGAAAGACCGATACAGATGTAAAGTGCAAAGTAATAGCCGGCGGCGAGCTTTCAAACAGAAAGAGCATGAGTTTCCCGAACAAGGTGCTCAATCAGGTTTATCTCAGCGAGCAGGACAAGGACGATCTGCTGTTCGGCATTCAGAACAATGTCGACTACATCGCGGCATCGTTTGTCTCCTGCAGGCAGGATCTCATAGACCTCAAGGAGTTTCTCCACGCGAACGGCGGCGACGGCATAGACATAATCGCTAAAATCGAGAACCGCACGGGAATAGACAACATCGAAGATATATGTGAAGAGTGCGACGGAATAATGATAGGCCGCGGCGATCTCGGCGTCGAAGTCCCCTTCACTGAGCTTCCCGCGCTGCAGAAATATATAATCACAAAGTGCCGCCTGCTCGGCAAGCGTGTTATCACGGCTACCGAGATGCTAGAATCAATGATAACCAATCCCCGCCCGACGAGAGCGGAAATTTCCGACGTTGCGAACGCTGTCTACGACGGCACGAGTGCGGTCATGCTCTCCGGCGAATCAGCCGCGGGTAAATATCCCGTTGAGACAGTCCGCACAATGGCAGAGATAGTCGAAGAAACGGAGAAGCACATCCATTACGCCAAGCGTTTCCGCAACAATGATTTCAAGATAAAGAACCGCGTCGACGCAATATCACACGCGACTTGCGGGATGGCTATCGACATAAACGCAAAAGCGATAGTTGTTGCATCTATATCCGGCATGACGGTGCGCATGGTGTCGCGCTTCAGAGCACCTACGGATATAATCGGAATGGCGACGAACAGAGCCGTTTGGTATAAGCTCGCGCTCTCCTGGGGCGTTATGCCCGTACTCAGCGAGAAGTTCGACTCGACCGATGTTCTGTTCTATCACGCGCAGAAAGTTGCAAAAGACGCGCTCAACCTCAAGCCCGGCGACAATATCATAATGACCGGCGGCGCGATAAACGGGAAGTCGGGCAACACCAATCTGATAAAGATAGAGACAATAGAATAAAGACAAAAATAATCTCCCCTGCTTCGGCAAGGGAGATTTTTTACTGCAAAAAGCACCTGTACCAATTACGATACAGGTGCTTCTGTATTTTTTTAGAAATCCGCAGAACCGGTAGTTCTCGGGAACGGGAGCACGTCACGGATGTTCGAGATACCCGTGAGGTACATGACCAGTCTCTCGAAGCCGAGGCCGAAGCCGCTGTGCTTGACTCCACCGTAGCGGCGAAGGTCGAGATACCACCAATAATCCTTGGGGTCGAGTCCGAGTTCTTTGATACGCTCGGTGAGCACATCCAGTCTCTCTTCACGCTGGCTGCCGCCGATTATCTCGCCGATGCCCATAACAAGCAGGTCGACCGCCGCAACGGTCTTTCCGTCATCGTTCAGGCGCATATAGAAAGCCTTGATCTCCTTGGGATAATCTGTAACGAAAACGGGGCGCTTGAAAATGCGCTCGGTCAGGCAGCGTTCATGCTCTGTCTGGAGGTCGCAGCCCCAATAGACTTTGTAGTCGAACTCGTCGTTGTACTTCTCAAGCTCCTTGACGGCGTCGGTATAAGTGACGCGCGCGAAATCAGAACTGACAACGGAATGGAGTCTCTCAAGCAGGCCCTTATCAACGAACTTGTTAAGGAACTCAAGCTCAGACTTGCAGCTCTCCATAACATAGGAGATGACATACTTTATCATCGCCTCTGCGAGCTCCATATCGTCCTCAAGATCGGCAAAAGCAATCTCGGGCTCGATCATCCAGAACTCCGCAGCGTGGCGCTGAGTATAGGACTTCTCGGCTCTGAAAGTAGGGCCGAAAGTATATATCTTGCCGAAAGCGAGAGCCATAGCCTCGCCCTCAAGCTGACCGGAGACGGTAAGATAAGCGGGCTTCTCGAAGAAATCCTGCTTGAAATCAACTGTGCCGTCCTCGTTCTTCGGCGGGTTTGCGATATCAAGAGTCGTTACCTTGAACATCTCGCCTGCGCCCTCACAGTCGCTGCACGAAATGAGCGGAGTGTGGGCATAGATAAATCCGCGCTCATTGAAGAACTTGTGGATAGCATAAGCGGCGGTCGAGCGAACGCGGAAAGCCGCGGAATAAATATTCGCTCTCGGGCGCAGATGTGCTATCGTTCTCATATATTCGAGCGTGTGGCGCTTTTTCTGAAGCGGATAATCGGGAGTCGACTGACCCTCGACCTCAACTGAAGAAGCGTTGAGCTCGAACGGCTGATTCGCCTGGGGAGTCAGGATAAAAGTACCCGTAACTCTGACAGCCGCGCCGACATTCAGCTTGACTATATCCTTATAGTTTTCAACCTTTGTGCTCTCGAAAACAACCTGCAGGCTCTTGAACGAGCTACCGTCGTTTATCTCCATAAAGCCTATCGCCTTTGAGTCACGGAGGGTCTTGATCCATCCGCAGACTGTTATCTCCTTGCCGCCGAGCTCTTCATATGAGCTGAACAGCTTTGAAATTTCAAGCCTTTCCATTTATATGTCTCCTTTGCTTATGACTCATAATTATAAATGATATCAAAAGCGGAATTGAAAATCAATAGCGAAGGCTCTATTTATTCAAAATTTTCCGGCGCAGGGTCGGGTTCGATGTCTATTGGATCCGCCGAACCCCTGTCTTTATCTATATTATAGACAAACTGTGTGATGATAACTGTCAGCGCGACGCCGACGGTCATGACTATGAGATACATATTTTTGATGTTCAAAGCCGTCTGTGCAGTCTGGTCTGCGCCGAGGGTTTCAACATATCCGCAGGCTGCGAGCATAACTGCGGAGAACGCCGAGCCGAGACCCTGAGCGAGCTTGCGGAAGAACGAGAACAGCGCATAGAGCGAACCCTCGTCGCGGCTTCCGGTCTTTTCATACTGATAGTCAATGCAGTCAACAACCATAGCCCAGAGGATAATTGTGAACACAGCGTTGCTCGTATAGAGAAGCATAAGCGCGCCTATATAGAGGAACAGTGAACTCTTTGCCTCGGGTGCCATGGGAAGCAGGCACGAAACTACACCCGCGACTACGCTTATCGACGAAGATATGACGACCAGCTTTTTCTTGCCTATCTTTTTTGTTATTCTGCCGATGAAAGGCATGATGACAACAAGAGGCAGATAGGAAACAATATTGACAGCCGCCAATATCTGAGTGTTGTGGAAATAGGACTGGAATATAATGCTGTTGACCGAGGTCATTGACATGAAGCAAATGACCTGGACGAACGAAACAGCGGTTATTGCGAGCAGCGGACGGTTTGTGAAGAAGCCCTTGACTGCCTTGAGATAGCTCATCTTCTCTGTCTTGTCGTGTGCTTCGACAACGACACGCTCGGTCACGAGCAAGCGAACGAGCATGAAGCCGATGAAGCCTATTGCCGAGCAGACGAGCGCAACATAAACCATTCTCGAGCCGATGAGGTTATTGTCCTTATCATAGACGATAAGAGGCAGGAGCATGGAGAGCACCTGCGCAAGACCCGCGCCTATCGATCTGAAGGTAGAGAGATTCGTGCGCTTCGAAGGGTCATTGGTAATGCACGAATGGAGCGCGCCGTAAGGCACGTTTGCCATTGTATAAGCGACCGACCAGACGCAATAAATCGCAAGGCAGTAGATGACCTTGAAGATATAGCTCATAGAGGCTATCGGCATAAACGAGAGCGTGGTGAAAATTATCAGCGCGCTGCCGCCTATGGTTATCCACGGCATGAACTTACTGCCCTTGCCTATGCGGACATTATCGACCATTCCGCCTATCAGCGGATCGTTTATAGCGTCCCATACTTTGCCGACAACGATTATCCAAGCCCAGTCGCTGAGCCTGAGTCCGATATACTGGGTATAGAACAGCATGAGATAGTTCGTTATCAGCGCAAAGCTCATATTGCAGCCGAAATCGCCCATCGCATAGCCGAAATAATCCCGCATACCGAACGGTCTTGTTTTGTTTTGTGCAGCCATGATACAAATATCCTTTCGCAAGATATATTTTTAGTCAATTATAATATAAGAGCATATCGAAAATCAATATTCAAAATGTATTTTACCGTAAAATTTTGAAAAAATACTGCGGCAGGCATTGACTTTTAAACGGCGGCATAGTAGAATTATTGACTGTTAAAGGCTATGAAGAGGAAAAGTAGGTTTTTATGCCGGCAGAGAGATGAGACGGTTGGTGCAAGTCTCAGCGGCAGAGACTCCGAACCCGCCCCGGAGCCGCAGTGTCAATGCGCTGACGCATTCCGGCGTTATCGGAAAAGACGGTTTTCGTCGCTTTGAGAGCGGACAATATTTGTCCGAACTTGGGTGGTACCGCAGACTTTATAGTTTGTCCCAGGCTTTTTGAGCCCGGGACTTATTTTTTTGAAAGGATGAAAAGAAAGATGAAACTTGACAAGCTTGTCGGCGAAAGATTCAAAGAGAAGCCCTCCGACTGCGTTATCGACAGCCACGCGCTCATGCTGCGCGGCGGCTATATGAAAAACGTTGCCAACGGTATCTATTCGCAGTATATGCCCCTGCGCCGCATAACTAAGAAAATCGAGGATATAATCCGCGACGAGATGGACAAGATCGGCGGACAGGAGGTGCTGTTCCCGGTGGCTCTCCCCGCTTCGCTCTGGGATGAGTCGGGCAGATACGAGAGCGTCGGCAGCGAGCTTCTTCGCTTCACCGACCGCAACAATGCGCGCATGGTGCTCGGCATGACCCACGAGGAAGCGGCGGTTCAGCTCGTGCGCGACTACGCCAACAGCTACACCAAGTATCCGTTCATGATATATCAGATTCAGACCAAGTTCCGCGACGAGGGACGCCCGCGCGGCGGACTTATCCGCGTTCGTGAATTCACGATGAAGGACGCTTATTCGTTCCACACATCGCAGGAGGATCTTGAAAAGTACTATCAGGAGTGCTACGACGCATATAACCGCATATTTGCTCGCGCAGGCATCCCCGAGGTCATAACGGTCAAATCAGACTCCGGCATGATGGGCGGCAGCATCTCCCACGAATATATGCTTCTGACCCCCGTCGGCGAGGATTCGATAGCCGTCTGCTCCGAGTGCGACTACCGCGCAAACATGGAAGCAGCGCAGAGCATTGTTGAGAACAAGGCTGACGATGTGCTTGAAGAGCTCAAGAAAGAATACACACCGAATATTCACACCATTGAGGACATCTGCGAGTTCCTCCACTCCCCGCTTGAAAAGTCCTGCAAGGCTGTTGTATATCAGAAGAACGCGACGGACGAATATGTTGTTATATTTGTCCGCGGCGATCTTGACATAAACGAGACGAAGCTCACAAACCTGCTCGGAGAGGCGGTTCATCCCGCAGTTATCACAGAAGAGTGCGGACTTCATGCGGGCTTCATAGGTCCTGTCGGACTGCCTGAGAACATGACGGTTCTGTTCGACAATTCACTCAAGGGTGCCACTAACCTCTCCTGCGGCGCGAACGAAGAGAACCACCACTATGTCGGTCTCAACATTCCGCGCGATGTCGGCGAGGTTGAATACAACGACCTTGCGAAGATAGTTGACGGCGGTATCTGCCCGCAGTGCGGCAAGCACACGATAAAGATATCCCGCGGCATCGAGGTCGGCAACATATTCCAGCTTGGCACGAAATACACAAAGTCGATGCACATGACCTATCTTGACAAGGAGGGCAACGAGCAGTACCCGATAATGGGCTGCTACGGCATCGGCGTCGGCAGACTCGCCGCCTCCGTCTGCGAAGTTCGCCACGACGATTACGGTCCGATCTGGCCGATAACGATAGCTCCGTGGCAGGTACATCTGTGCTGCCTGAGAGCGGACGATGCAGAGGCAAAAGCGCTCGCGGACAAGCTCTATGACGAGATGCAGAAAGACGGCATCGAGGTTATTTACGACGACAGAAATGTGCGCCCGGGCGTTATGTTCTCAGACGCAGACCTGCTCGGCTGCCCGGTCAGAGTTGTTGTCAGCCCGAGAAACCTTGCCGAGGGCTGCTGCGAGGTCATGACCCGCACAAAGAGCATCAACGAAAAGTTCGCCGTTGACGATGTTATCCCGCAGGTCAAGAAGATGATCAAGGATATGTTCGATGAGCTGAACAAGTAAGATAAAATGAAGCAAATCCCCGAAAGCCGTTGTGGTTTCCGGGGATTGTTGTTTTTTATTTTTCAGATCAGAACGCGAAGTACTTTTTGAGCATCTTTTTCATTCTGCCGTTCATTACGGTCAGGGTGTTTATGGCATCCTGCCTTTCATCTTCGGTGCCGTATATCGCCTGTTTCATGAGTCTGCCCTCTTCAAAGCAGGCATCGTCATGGATGGGGAAATAATTCTTGAGCAGGAAACAGCCGTAGCGGACATATCTCATCTCGCCGACGAGCCTGAACTCCTTGCTTATCGTGTCGACGGCAACGCTCCTGAAATTCTTTATCGAATCGATAAGCGCTTTTCGCTCGTTTTCGGGCGAGAACACTATTGTCGAGCAGATATATGCGCCCTTGTTTTCGGGAGTGCAGGAGTGGCTGTCCGTGCTGCCGACAACGGGATATTTGAATCCGCGGGCTCTGTCCTCATAATATCTCACGGTTTGATAGCCGTTTTGTTCAAAATATCGCTCGCCGCCGAGCACCTCAAAGGCATCGAAAATCTTATTTTCAACGAGCCAGTCGTTGAGCGCGTCGGACACATGGAACGCTTCGCCGGTTATCCATGTCGGATGCGGGAATATTCCGAGTCCGCCCGCTTTTCTTATCTCGTCATAGAGCCATTTGAGCACAGCCGCAGTCATTGCATCGACATTGTCGGGAACTTTTATATCCTTGGCGAGTGCGGTCATCTTCGCAGCGAACTCATCCTGAGTCATGACATCGGGGCAATCGTCTCTTATTGCGCGGACTTTTTTATCCTTGCCGACTTCTTTGACCGCCACATCCTCGACAAGCGAATTGATGCTGTATTCGCCGCCGAAATTTATCGTATGCGGGTCGACTTTGAAGCCGTTTATCGCGGGAAGATGCACTTCCTCGCCGGGCACGAGATTGAACTCGGTCGGTATATTCTTGAAAGCTTCAATAGCTCTGAGTGACGGATAGTAGCGGCGATGGTCGGTTATCGCGAGGAAATCATAGCCATAAGAACGGTAAGTTGCGGCGACATTCTCGGGATCGTGCGAACCGTCGGAGAGGTTCGTGTGCATATGCAGATCGCCGATAAACGGATACATACCGACGAGATCATCGGAGACGGCATAGACACAGAAAGTAAAGCTTTTCTTGTCGCCGTCGGCGTTTTCGCCCTCAATGCGGATGCGATATTCGCCCTCATGCGGGAATGTCATAGAAATATCAAGTCCGTTTTCTTCGTTTGCGGTCACATCGAGTTCTTTTCTGAAAGCGGACGCCGGGGCGTGTTCGATATGTCCGCCGTCGAGCCATGTTATCGCTGCCTCATGCACGCTGCCTGCGGGGAAAAAGTTATCGCCGCCGAAGGGGCGGATATGTATAGTGCTCTCCTTTTCGGTCCCGATGACCTTCGGGAACACATCATAAGTCCAAAGTTCGCTTCTTCTGACAAAATCTGCCATTTCATCTTCTCCTTTGCGGAAAAATTTCATCAACTCATAATAGCATAAAGCAGCCGAAAAAACAATCAAAAGAACAGAAAATATTAAAAGGGTCTGTCACATCCGAACAGACCCTTTTCTTTAATATCCGCTGTCGTCGTAGACATAGCCCTTCGATTCGAAATACGAAATCGATTCGTTGCCGTCCTTAATTGTGAATACATATGTGCAGTCGCCCGCAAAATATATATTTTCCGCCCCGAAAAGCGAGGTCAGATACCGTATATTATCGCAGAACCTGGTCATTACGGTAAATCTGCCCTGTGGCGCCAAGAGCTTCTCGGCTCGGATATTGGCATAGATGCTTCTGTCATCGTTTATCAGATGGTGCGCGCCCTGCAGATACTTGCAAGAGAGCAGATTCTTTCCGTAGAGCGCTATAAGCGCCTCGCCGTTGGATTCCTCCGCATCGCCGAGGAAAATCACGGACGCGTCGTCGAATATTATCTGAAACACGGTGGTGGTCTCGTTCATGCCGCGATATGCGCCGCCGTCCCTTGCCCGGATAGACAGCGGGAGTATATCCTCGTGCGTTGTAAGCACCTCAAGATACGAGTCCGGAAAATGTACCGTCTGCCCCGTGTGCAGCTTCAGATATTTTGCGTTAGGCGCATATTTCTTGAGCCTCTCGCGGAGCCTGTCCGTACAGCCGCTGCTATAATCCAAAAGCGTTCTTGACGGGAAGTTGAACATAACCCTCTCGACGCAGAGAACGTCCTTCTCGCGCTTGAGCAGCTTCGTAAACACATCCATATGGTCATCGTGGTTATGGGTGCAGATCCATGCGGCAACGCGGATTTTCCCGCCCTTTTCGGTATTTGTTAAATCCTCAAGACGGCGCATAAACTCGTCGCAGGCCTCCTCTGTCGCCTGTTCTATCTCGCCGCCGTCGATTATTATAACCGAGTTGTCGCGCAGTCTCAGCACATAGAGCATTCCGCAGTCGCAGCTGTGATAGCGAACCATTGAGCCGTATTTTAGCGAAAACTGCATGAGCGCCGTATCTCCACGCACATCCGGCTCGTTGTCGTTCATCTCGGAAAGCGGACAGCTTGCGTTATCGATTATCACCCTCGCCTGCTCCGCTTCGCGGGTAAAATAGGTGTATATGATTCTGTTTTCTTCGGCAAACTCCGAAAAGATATTGCCGTTTACTTCGCGGTGGAATGTCTCCTTGCGGCCGCTTGATGCCAGAGATGCGAGAAAATCGCGAAACATTTTCGGCGTGACATCGCCGATGACGACCATATACGAATCGTCCGCGCCGCCGCTTATTCCGTCCTCAATCGCAAGTCCCGCGCCGCAGTTTACGGGCTCGCACACCTTTGTTCCGAACGTCGGAACACCGATAGATTCAAAAAATTCGCTGAAATTCATCTTATTCTCCTCATGATAAAATTTATCCGATGACAATTATATATGCCTGAAGACGCAGTGTCAAACATTATTGAAAAAAAGCCGAAAATGACTGTAAAAAGAGAGAAATATATGATAATATAAAGGCGTATTAATCCGGCTCGGACGCCGGAAATATTGAGCCGGAGGTAAATAAAAATGCTGAAAGTCGCACTCGTCGGCGTTGGCGGAATAAGCGGAGCGCACATCCCCGCATGGGAAAGCATGGACGACGCCGAGCTTGTCGCCATATGCGACATCCGTCCCGAGAGAATGGAAAACTATCCAGACAAACGCCATTACACCGATTTTGATGAAATGCTTGAAAAAGAGGATGTTGATATTCTCGACATCTGCCTGCCGACATTTCTGCATGCAGATTTTGCGGTCAAGGCGATGGAGAAAGGCATCAATGTCATATGCGAGAAGCCCATATCGCTCAAGCGCGAGGATGTTCAGAGGGTATATTCGACCGCTAAAAATAACAATGTCTGCTTCATGATAGCACAGGTGCTCAGATTCTGGCCGGAATATGAGGTCGTAAAAAACATATATGACAGCGGCAAATACGGCAAGCTGCTCTCCGCGTCAATGCGCAGGCTCGGCGGGATACCCAAATGGAGCTGGGACGACTGGATGAGAGACGAAAAGCGCAGCGGTCTCGTGCCGTTTGATCTCCATATACACGATCTTGATTTTATTGTCTACGCTTTCGGCAAGCCGGAGAAGTGCACCACGAGAAGAATAAAGAGACCCGAGCAGGACTACATAACCGCGACATATGATTTCGGTGATTTCTTTATTTCAACCGAAGCCGCTTGGTTTGCGGGACGCTACCCGTTCTCGGCGCGCTTCATGTTCCAGTTCGAGGATGCCGTTGTGACATGGGAGAACGACGAGATGACAATATATGAGTCCGACGGCGCGGAACTTCACCCAGTGACACAAGACGGAGAGGACACCGGAGACATTGGACTGCCCAAGAGCAACGCATATGCAAACGAGATTCGCTACTTTGCGGACTGCGTGAAGAGCGGCGTTTTCCCGGACAAAGTCAAGCCCGAAGAGCTTGAAACGGTAATTGACATACTCAAAGCTATCTAAATTAAGCTGAAAGCCGCCGGATAAACCGACGGCTTTTTAATATACTCAATGTATTCTGTTTGTTCTGTAGACTATCTTATTCCCGTTGTCGTTCTGTGTCTTTGCAGGCGGCGCGGGAATATTTCTATTCCGCCGACTGTTTATTTGCGAATCTGCGGGACGGACGGTAGATGAGAAGCGCTATGAATATCAACAGCGCCGTTGCGGCGAGGCTTATGGGATAGACCGTCATTATCGTTTCGAAGTTGTGATTTTTCGGGAACACAAGCTCTATCCAGGCTATTCTTATTCCGCAGACGCCGATCATTGTCAGCACAGCCGGGACGAGTGAGACGCCGAATCCGCGCAGATAGCCTGACATTATCTCATAGAGCATACTGAAAGTGTATGCCGAGAAGACTATCACGAGGCGCGTATAGCCGATTTCTATAACCTGCGGGTCGCTGTTGAATATCGAGAGCAGGAATCGGCCGACAAGAAGGACTATTCCGATGGCTGCGCCGGAGGCTATCGTATCTTCTATCAATGTCAGCCACAGCGTGCGCTTGCAGCGTTTTATCTGACCCGCGCCGTAATTCTGCCCGACAAAAGTCGTGCACGCCTGGCTGAACGAGTTCAGGACATCGTAAGCTATAACTTCAATATTGAACGCCGCGCTCGACGCCGCTATAACGACCGTTCCGAGGCTGTTTATTGCGGACTGGATGACAATATTCGAAATCGAGAACACCGCGCTCTGAATACCTGCCGGGAGCCCTATTTTCATTATCACTCTGAAGCTGTTCCAGCTGAAGCGCATCTTTTTGGGCTCGATTTTTATGTACTTATCCGACTTTACAAGGCGCACAAAAAGTATAATCGAGCTGACCGCATTGGAGATAACTGTCGCGGTTGCAACGCCGCTGACGGTCATTTTGAGCACTATAACAAAGAAAAGATTGAGAATAACATTGAGAACACCGGACACGGCGAGCGCTATAAGCGGCACTTTTGTGTCACCGATGCTTCTGAAAATCGCCGCTTCGAAGTTATAGAGCAATATCACCGGCAGTCCGATGAGGTATATTCTGAAATATATGATTGCAAGCGGCAAAACGTCCTCGGGAACATTCAGGGAGCTTAGCATCTTTCCGACAAACAGCTCGGCTATTACGGCGACTACCGTTCCGCCGACGAGAGCGAATATAACGGAGGTCTGCACCGCGCGCTGAACGGATTCTTTATTGTTTCTGCCCATGGCGTTTGCGATAACGACATTTGCGCCGAGTGAAATGCCGATAAGAAAGTTCACTATAAGTCCTATAACAGGACCGTTTGCGCCGACCGCAGCGACGGCCGCGGTGCTCTTGTCGCCCGCAAAGTTGCCGACGACGGCGAGATCTGACGCATTAAATAACTGTTCGAGTATCGCCGTTGCCGCGACCGGGAGCGCGAACAGCGGCAGTTTGTTCCAGATGGAGCCGTTGAGCATATCTATTTTCTTTGCGCCTGAGCGTTTCATTTCGTTCCCCGCTTTCTTTGAGAGATTTCATGTGTTAGAAAAGTGTTAGAAAACACCTGTTTTGCAAAGGTTGGAGCATAAAAAGAGAAAGACTCGACAATCACGAAAACCGTTGATTATCAAGCCTTCTGCGCTGGTGCGGATAACAGGAGTTGAACCTGCACCGAGTTGCCCCGACTAGAACCTGAATCTAGCGCGTCTGCCAATTCCGCCATATCCGCATTTGTACTTCCTAAATTTTACACGGCGGAAGCTACCGAGGGTGAAGCCGAACGCTTTAATCACCGATAAGTTTGGCGGGCACCCTAAGGAACCCGCCATGGTGCGAGAGACGGGACTTGAACCCGTACGGGATTACCACACGCCCCTCAAACGTGCGCGTCTGCCGATTCCGCCACTCTCGCAGGTCTGTTCTGAATCGTTGTCTTTGTTCCCTCAGAACGTTGACTATTATAGCAAAAGGGGTTGTTTATGTCAAGCCTTTTTTCAAAGTTTTTTCAATATTTTTTCCTTTATTTTTGAGCGACGTTTGACGCCTGATTATTCGCTTTCTAAAGCCGTTATTTTGTCGGCGATAGCCTTGAACACCGGGGCGCAGTCGGACGCGCCTCCGTTTCCCCTCTCTTTGAAAACCGTTATGACATAGCGAGGATTTTCAACCGGGAACCAGCCCGAAAACCATGTGTTGTATAATTCCTCTCCGTTTTCAAACTTTCCGGTCTGCGCGGTTGCTGTCTTGCCGGCGGCGGTAGTGTTTTCAGGCTTTGCTCCCCTGCCGTTTCCGTTTTCGACTGCGCTTTTGAGATATTTTGAAAGTATCGACGCGGTATTACCGCTCATAACATACTCGCCCGCACGCTTTTCATGTTCAAAGACAATGTTTGTCCCGTCGATTGCTTTTTCGACAAGGTACGGAGTGTTGTATGCGCCGCCGTTTGCTATACAGGACATATATGCGCAGACGGTGAGCGGAGATGCGGTAAGCGTGCCCTGACCGAACGCGAGATTGGCAACAGCCGCCTTTGAGTCGAGCTCGGAGACTTTCGGTAAATATCCCGATACAGAAGTTATGCCATCGCACAAATCTATAGATTTGCCGAAGCCGAGATCGGAGAGAGTCGATATCATCTTTTCTCTGTCGAGCTTCTGCGCAAGATGAATAAAATAGGCGTTGCAGGAGCGCTCAAGCGCACCACACATATCAACAACTCCGTGAGCCTTATGCTCATAGCAGCCGAACTCGACACCGCCGACTTCCGTCACGCCCGTGCAGTCATATTTTATTGACGGAGATATCCCCTGTTCGAGCGCGGCAGCGGCGACGGCAGGTTTGAACACGGAGCCTACCGCAAAAGCGCAAAAAGCGCGGTTGATAAACGGAGAATTGCTGTCCGAAAGGCTCTTCGCCGGGTCGTTTGAATCGAACACCGGTCGGCTCGCGCAGGCTTTTATTGCTCCGCTTTTCGGGTCAAGTATAACAACTGCGCCGATGTCCACTCCGCACTCGTTCATACAGTCTTCGACTATCTGCTGAATCTCAAGGTCGAGCGTTAAATATACGCCCGACTCGCCGTATCCTCCTTCGGTGCGAGCGGTTATATCCGCTCCCGATATGACCCGCCCATAGGCATCGACCGGGAACACAGCGCTGATGCTCCGGCGGTTATTTTTAAATATGCTTTCAAATGACTTTTCTATTCCGCAGACTCCGCCGCCGTCGGAGTTCGTATAGCCGACGATATGCGCCGCAGGCTGGCGCGGAAAATATCGCCTTTCGACACCGATTATTTTCACATCTTCGCATCCGCTCTCGCCGGACGGCACTCTTACAGCCACGGGACGACCTTTTGAAAGCTTTTCGCGAGCCTGTTCAAAGTCATCGTCATCGAGCATTTTCCGAAGCTCGGAAAGAGCCGCGGCAGTCGGTCTCGCGGCGGCAAAATATTCGGTATATCCGTTTGTTATGAGCCGACCGTTGCAGTCATATATCGGCGCGCCCAAATCCGACAACTCGATGCTGCGGGTATTTTTCACCGTTCCTGCGGCAGTGTCGAGCCCGGTTGAAACGCTTATCAGTTGGAGACAGACCACGCCCATGAGCAGGCAGAATATAAAAAACACAACGACTGCGCGTTTAGGCATAATATCATCTCCGACGGTTGATAAATTTATCATTGACCGTTCGGCGCGATAAAATGCAGACGCACAGCCGCTTAAAATTAAGTTTTATTTTTCGTCGGTGCTTCGGCGGATAAACGCGCCCGTCGGAACATCGGCATCGCAGTCAAAAGTGAACTCTGCCATGGGATTCGGGGCATTGTCGACGCTCTCTCCGAGGGAATTTTTGAGATTCCTGACGGTGATAACCGTCGGTTCTTTTCCCCTGTTCATTATTTCAAGCTCATCGCCCTCAAAGAACCTGTTGCGCTGGCTGACGGTAAGAGTTCCGTTTTCGCTCTTCACGGCTATCGCCGCCACTTCCCAGCTGCGGACATAGCCGCCTTTATAATATATCTGGGCATCGTCGCGCGGAGAGCCGAAGAAGAAGCCTGTACAGTAGTCTCTGTGACTTATTTTATAGACTTCGTCCACCATCCACTGCGCGGGTTTGAAATCATTTGAGGGCGCGGCGAGATAGGCATCGACAGCGCTTCTGTATGCGTTAGTCACAACGGCGGTGTAATATTCCGTCTTTGCTCTGCCCTCGATTTTGAAGCTTGAAACACCGGCTTCGATAAGTTCCGGGATATGCTCGATCATGCACATATCCTTTGAGTTCATTATATATGTGCCGCTTGCAGTTTCTTCAACGGGGAAATATTCGCCCCGACGGGTGCGCTCCATGAGGCTGTATTCCCAGCGGCAGGGCTGAGAGCACTCGCCTTTATTTGAGTGCCTGTCGGTAAGATAGTTTGAGAGCAGGCAGCGTCCGGAATATGAGACGCACATCGCGCCATGGACGAAGCATTCGAGCTCCATTTCTTTGGGCATTCCGGCTCGGAGGTCGGCGAGCTCATCGAGCGTGAGTTCACGCGCAGATACCACTCTTTCCGCGCCGAGGTCAAAGAGCATACGCGCGCTCTCGGCATTGGCGACACCTGTCTGCGTGGATATATGAATCGGCACTTTGGGCGCATACTTTTTTGCATAAGAGAGCACGCCGAGGTCGGTTATTATCAGCGCATCGACTCCGGCAGCCGAAGCGGCTTCAAGAAATTCCGGCAGTTCTTTGAGCTGGGCAGTATTTGGAATAATATTGCAGGTAAGATAAACTTTAACGCCGTTTTCATGGGCAAACGACACGGCTTTTGCAAGCTCATCGTCCGAAAAATTTTTCGGCGCAGCACGCATACCGAAGCGCGTTCCGCCCATATAGACCGCATCCGCGCCGTAATATACGGCGGCTTTCAGGCGTTCTGCATCTCCTGCAGGCGCGAGGACTTCAGGTCTTATTATATCCATTGCGGCACTCCTTTTCATAGATAAGGGAGCAAGCGTTTTGCCTGCTCCCTGTGATTCAGTTCTGGCTGAAAGCCTTGAGCACATTGGCGTCGTGCTCGCTCTTCGTCCTCGCCATATAGATATTTCCGAACTTATCGTGGCAGAAATAATAGTATTTGGTATTTGACGGATAGAGCGCCGCCTTTATTGCCGCCGCACCGGGGTTACATATTGGTCCGGGCGGGAGTCCCTGCGCCGAATAGGTGTTGTATGCATCGGCATACTTGTTGACGAGATTGACATCGGTTATAGGCGTGACATACTTCTTGATATAATCTTTAGTAGAATCACACTCGAGTCTACCGGCAGTCTGAGACGGGTTCTTCAGACGGTTGTGGATAACAGAAGAAATGAGCTTCATCTGGGTATCGTCCGCCGCCTCACGCTGGATTATCGAAGCTATAGTCAGAATCTCGTCGACAGAATAGCTGAGCTCCTTGGCGCGCTTGTCATAAGCGTCAGTCCAGACATCAGAGAAAGCGTCGAGGAATCTGCGAATTGCTATATTTGCGCTCTCGCCCTGGAAGAAATCATAAGTGGATGGGAAGAGGTAGCCCTCAAGGCGATAAGTTCTGTTTTCGCTGTTCTTTATCGATGAGAGGAACGAATAATCGAACTGTGACTCACTGATAGCCTTGATGAAATAAGCGGAAGTACAGACGCCGTATTCCTCAAGTCTTGCGGCTATCTGCGGGATAGACCAGCCCTCGGGGAACAGCAGAGTTACAGTATTGGGTCCCGCCTGAACGGCGCGGCACTCATAGAGCATACCCTCAACGCCCATACTCGGCTGAAGATAATAGACACCGCTTATATATTCCGGCTCGGGAGGGCCGACAAAGAGAACTTTTATCTTATATCCGAGCTTCTGTATTTTATTGAGTCCGCTCTTCATTCCCGTACCCTTGGCTGCGGAAGATACTTTGTAGAACATCTTGCAGAAGGCTTTGTTGGAAATGAGATCGTTATCGTCGAGAATATCGATTATCTGGTTCGTAGTAGCGTTCTGCGGGATATTGACCGTGACTATATCATTGCCGCGGTTTATCGCGAGAACATCGTTTATGCACGAGATGGCTATAAACGAAAGCACGACGGATATGGCGACAATAACAAGTATAAAAGCGGTCAGTACAAGTGCGTCCGCGGTCTTATCGTTTTTTGTCTTGGTCTTTGCGGACGCTCCGCCGGAGGATGAGCGAGAACCTGCCGCGCGCTTTTTAGCAGGGCGGCTCGAGAAATATACCTCACCCTTATAGACGGGCACATCGTCCTGCGGCTGAGTCGATGCATTGTCGTCCTCATCGATATGGACAACAAAGTTCTTGACTTTTTCGCGTCTGTCCGGCGTACCGGGCGTTCCGCCCTGGTCGCCGCTGTAAAGTTTAAGCGTTCTTTTCATATGTAGCTCCTCTCAGCCGTTTGAAATTACCCTTTTTTCCGTCACTACGACATCGGCGCATCTGTCAAATCTTCCGCGCGGAAGCCGATTGCTTATACAGCACTCGTAGCATATACCCGCCGTATCCCCTTTGAAGCGGGACAGAAATCTGTCATAGTATCCCTTGCCGAAGCCGAGGCGATAGCCCTGTTCATCAAATGTGAGTGCTGGTATAATGCACAGCCCCTCGTTAAGATTCACGAGCTTCTCACATTTTGACTTTATCGGTTCGAGTATCCCGTAGGCGCCCTTTTGCAGGTCGTCAAACGAGGTTATATAATAAAACTCCATCTCATGAAGTCCCGGTATACAGCGCGGAACGGCGACTCGCTTCGAGCGCTTCAGCGCGTCTTCGATAAGGGCGTGAGTCTCGACTTCTATATCATTCGAGACATAGGTCAGAAGCGTACCGCACTCCCTGTACCGCCAGAGATTCGTCAGGCGGTTGAAAATACGCGCGTCGAGGCTTTTCTTCTCCTCTGCGGTGAACTGCGAGCGCAGAAGCCTGCACTTGCTTCTGATCGCCGCCTTTTCTTCTCGTATATCTCTCAGGAGCATTGGAGCGACTCCTCGATTTTCTTCATCTTCGCTTCGCCGACAAAAGCCGCGCCTATTGCGATTCCGAATTTCACGGCGCTGCCCATACCTTTGGCGGTTATTATATTGCCGTCCGTCACAACAAACGAATCTGAAAGCTCTGCGCCTTCAAGTTCGCTTTCAAAGCCCGGGAAGCAGACAGCTTTTTTGCCTTTGAGCATGCCCTTGTGGCCGAGTATCGACGGGGCAGCGCATATAGCACAGACAAGCTTTTGGTTTTCATATGCATAGTCAACAAAGGCGTTGACTTTAGCAGAACGTTCGAGATTCAGTGTACCGGGCATTCCGCCGGGCAGAATAACGGCTTCTATATCATCGCCGGGTGTCAGGTCGCTGTCCACAGCGTCGCACACAGTGCTTATTCCGTGCGCTCCGGTTATGACATCGGAACCGACGCCGACTATTTTCACTTTCAGATCGGCTCTGCGCAGAACATCGACCGTCGCGAGAGCTTCGACCTCTTCAAAGCCGTTTGCAAGAAATATATATATCATATCTTTTCCCTCCGTTTAACCGAGAGTAAGTCCCATATAGGCGTTTTTTATATCTTTAAGCGCCGATGCCGAATCTGCATTAAGCGGCAGGAGCATGGCGTTGTTGCGGGTCGTGAACGAATCCGCAGAGAGCGGAAAATCAAGCGGAAGTCTGAACGAAAACTCGCTGCATTTGCTCGCCGAGAGCAATGCATGAGCGAGCACAGGTATGCATCCGCGCCTTGCGGCACACTCTCTGATTATCGCCGTTTCGCTTTCTTCGTCAAATAGTGCATAGGCGGAACTCCTGCCTGATGAAGACGCAGCGACGCTCTTGCAGCCGGCGTTGGCGTTTTCGTCTATTGCGTATTGCAGAGCATCGATATCCCAAACAAAGCAATCAATGCCGCAGAGGCAGGCGTTTCTGACCGCCTGCATATTTTCGGCGGTGAACTCTTCAATCTCAGCGCTGTTATCCGCGATAAGTTCAAGGTGGCTTCGGTCGATTTTCAGAAGTTTTTCTTCAAAAGCCGGACGGTAGCCGAAGCGTGAATAGTAATCAAACAGGCTGTCCTCCGCCGGAACGAGGCAGATATAATCAAGCCCCGAATTGCGGCACAGCAACTCGGCAGAGCAAAGAAGCTCGCCCATATACCCGTGCGAGCGAAAATCCGGATGGGTGCAGGCGGCATAGAGATACTCCGCGTCAAACGCCTCCCCGGCTATTCTCACTTTACCGTCAAGCAGATAGAGCGCCGAACATATCTTCCCGTCCTCGCGCCCGATGAGCGTGTGTTCTGGGACGAAGCGGCTGCGCATAAACGCGCCGATATAGTCGTCGTCATCGCCGAAGCAAGTCTGCCACAGGTCGGTAAGCTCGCCGATATCTTCTTTTAAAGCAGTTGAAATGATCATTTCTTGACCCTTGCCATATATTTTTCGAGCAGGATATCCGGGCAATAAGAGAGCTTTGCTTTGCGCAGTCCCTCGGAACCGGTATCGTCCTCGCGGTTGATGTATTTATACTGCGAGAGCGCGTTTGCGGCAAACTCGCGGTTTATCATCGGATATGCTCCGCGAACATCGGCATAGGCTTTTTCAATATGGGTGCAGAAAACCTCGGGGTTCATCTCCTCGCCGAAAGTGAACGCGACAACTTCGCCGTTCGCTCTGAGCAGTCCGCCGACAAAGCCCAAATCAAAGTAGTTTTCAAAGCTTATATTTATCGCATCGAGCTCATCGTCCATCGCCTCGGGGTCTTTTTCCCTGTTTCTGCGCTCCCACTCGGCGTTCATCGCTCTGCACTCATCAAGGTTGTCCGCGGTTATTGGCTCATAGCTCCACTCATTTTCGCGCATAAATGCGGCGATATGATTTCTCTTGCCGTGGAACTTCTTGCCGGGCAGGTTGATAAGATTCTCGGTAAGATATATATAATCAAAACTGTCTCTGAGCGGTTCAAAATCGAACTTGCCGGGGAACAGCTCCTCGACCTTTTTCACACACTCGTTGTTGAGACCGAACATCTCGAGTCCGTAGCCTCTTTTGGCTGAATCTTCTTCAATGAGTTCAATCGCTTCTTTCAGATTTCCCTCGCCGACGGGAAAACCGTAAGTCGGTCTTTTGACGCCGTTGTCATCATCGGTGCCGTTGATTGAAAAGAGAAAGCCGTCATGCGACGCGATTCTGATATTATAGACATGCTGCCAGATGAACATATCGCCGAAGCTGTAGTCACAGCCAAAGCGTTTTGCGTGGCTGATAATGGGAGCCACCCACTTTCTGTCCTCGGTTACCGGAGGGCGGAAATCCAACATAAATAACAATCTCCCTGTTTTCAGTCTGCACTGAGCAAACTTCCCGAATTTAGGATTCAAATAATTATAACAAAATCATACAAATTTTTCAAGAGTCCGAAACGCCAACTGAAAATTGCATTGAAGAGCATTTTTAGTACGAAATGCAGAGAACAAAGATATTCTTGACAGTCACGCACATTTTATACTTCACATAAAGCCAAAAGGGAGCGCGCCCGAGTACCCGCACCAAAAGTTTTGGTGTTACAGGATATGAGACACGCCCCCATATATCAAACCGCGGACGGAGCGAGCAGCAGAGGTTCAAGCTGCACACCCGAGAGCGCGGTAACGGCTGCATCGTAAGTTTTTGAAAAATCGGCGACAATAGAATTCGGCTTTTTTATATGATCGTCCTGCCGCATCGGGACGAAATATATATGCTTTGTGTTGAGCAGTCTGCCTATATTGGCGGCCGCCGCGCCGAGAGCGTCGTTTGTAGAGACAGCGAGCAGCACCGCTCCACCGTTTCTGATATGCGATTTTGCCGCAAGAGTCACCGGTGTATCATTTATTCCGTTTGCGAGCTTTGCAAGGGTATTCCCCGTACACGGTTCAATGATAAGAATATCTATCATTTTTTTAGGTCCTATCGGCTCGGCGTCGGTTATAGTATGAATAACGGGCTTCCCGCAAATATCTTCTATCTCGCGAACAATATCCGCCGCTTTCCCGAATCGGGTATCAACAGAATATGCGTTTTCAGACATTATCGGAAGAATATTCGCGCCCTTCGATTTTAGCTCCCGCATCTCGGCTATCGCTTTTGAAAGCGTGCAGAACGACCCGCACAGGGCAAAGCCCACGCGCAACTGTTTCATCAACTCCCCTCCTTTATAATATTGAGTATAGCATCCGCTATTATTTCTCCTGCCGTTTTGGGCGCCGTCTTGCCGGGCAGAGAACCGGGCACTATAACATTGAGCCCGAGTTCACGCGCGCAGGCAAAATCGGTTCCGTAAGGAGCTGAGGCGATATCTATTACAAGGCAGTCGCGGCGGAGCGCGGAGAGCGTTTTGCAATCAAGCACAAGACTCGGAACGGTATTGACGAGCAGGTCGAGCTCCGGCGCCGTTTTCATAAGTTCGGAGATATTCACGGCATCGAGCCCACCGGTTCTCGCCCATGCGAGATCGCTGCATTTCCTCGCCGCGACCGTCACGCGGGCACCCAAAGCCGCAAGCATATCGGCAAGCACTTTAGCTGTTCTTCCGTAGCCCGTAACTGCGCACCGCGCACCGTGCAGGGTTATCTTCATATTTTCCATGGCTATTTTTATAACGCCCTGCGCCGTCGGCACGGCGTTGTTGACGGCGAGCTCCTCGCGCTCAAAATAGTCAAACACGCGGATACCTTTTTTGAAAAAGCTCGATTTGAGCGCGCCGTCCATCATTCCTGCAAACACGGTCTGACCGCGTTCGAGGGTGTCGGAGAGCTCGTTCAATGTAAGCGGGCTTGAGTTGAGGTGAACGCCGTCGCGGCTGACGGGCAGAGGCAGAATGACCGCATCGGCACGCGCGGCAGCCGAATCTATACTTTTGTCACCCGTCGGGCGCATATGTTCAAAGTCTGCGGGCGGCGAAGGCGCGAATATTTCAACATCGAACCCTTTTTCCGCAAGGCTCTGAGAGGTATAGAGCATACGCTCATCTCCGCCGACGGTCAGAAGTTTTCTGATATTCATCATAGGCTTTCCTCCTTTGCCTCATCCCAGTATATGAACCGCCGCTCGGCTATGTCATAGCTTTGTAACAAAATATTTATAAAAATATATTATATTTTTCTCGTCAGCGTATTATAATACAAATCGAGCATTTATAATTTATGTGTATGTATATCATGAAGCGTATTCTGATTTTGGCTCGTTTTTGAATATGCTGACAAACTCGGAGGCTTGTTAATTATGAAAGAAATAGACGAGGTGCTCAAGAAAGTAAAGAGGGTTCATTTCATCGGCATCGGCGGCTCGGGAATGTGTCCGCTCGTTGAGATACTTCATTCAAAAGGATATGAAATAACCGGCTCGGACAACAACGAGAGCGACACGCTCAACCGCGTCCGTGCGCTCGGTATACCCGTAACGCTCGGACAGAGAGCTGAGAATATTGAGGGCGCGGAGATGATAGTCTACACCGCCGCTCTTCTCCCCGACAATCCGGAGCTCTGCGCGGCAAAGGCATCGGGAATACCGACCTTTGAGCGCAAGGAGATGCTCGGCGCTATAACAAGAATGTTTGACGACTGCATCTGCGTCTGCGGCACTCACGGCAAAACCACGACGACATCGATGCTCACCCAGATATTCATCCAGGCGGGCGAAGATCCGTCGGCGGTTATCGGCGGAAAGCTTCCGCTCACGGGCACAAATGGTCTCGTCGGCAAGAGTGAGCATATGCTCTGCGAGGCGTGCGAATTTGTTGACACGTTTCTTTCGCTCTCGCCCGACGTCTGCGTTCTGCTCAATATAGACGAGGATCACCTCGACTACTTCAAGACGCTCGACAACCTCATCGCTTCGTTCACGAAGTTTGCTTCGATGACCCGCAAAGAGGTCATATATAACGGCGACGACGCAAACACGCTGCGTGCCATCGCGGGGGTCAAGGACAAAAAGTTCATCACCTTCGGCCTCAAAGAAGGCAACGATTTCAGAGCCGACAACATCGTGCTTGAGCACGAGTTTGCGAGCTTTGACATAATCAAATACGGCGAGAATGTCGGCAGAATAAGTCTCGGCATCCCCGGCGAACACAATGTATACAACGCTCTTGCGGCTATCGCTGCGGCGGACAATGCGGGCATACCGATGGATAAGATAATCGCGTGCGCCGAAGCTTTCCACGGCGCGGGCAGACGTTTTGAGATTCTCAAGAGAATTAACGGCATAACCATTGCGGACGACTATGCCCACCATCCGAGAGAGCTCGAGGCGACTCTCACGACCGCTATGGGCATGGGCTTCAACAGAGTCTGGGCAGTGTTCCAGCCGTTCACATATTCGCGCACCGCAATGCTCTTTGACGATTTCTGCCGCGTTCTGAGCATTCCGGACAAAACGGTTCTGACCGAGATAATGGGCTCACGCGAGAGGAACACATATAATATCTACACCTCGCAGCTCGCCGAGAAGATTCCCGGGAGCGTATGGTTCAACACCTTTGAAGAGGTTGCCGACTATGTTGTCAAAAATGTCGAAAAGGGCGATCTTGTGATAACGCTCGGCTGCGGCGACATATACAAAGCCGCAAAGCTGATGATAAAGAAACTCGAAAAGCAGGGATAACATGGGTTCTCCGTTCAAAAGACTCAAGGAAGTATATGCGCGGACATACTCGCTCGACACAGGGCGCGACGCAGATTTTTTTGACTGCGTCAACGACATATATTTTTCGCCAGAGGTGCAGAGTCTGAAAAAATATCCGCAGCACGACAAAATGGACAGACTCCAGCACATAACGAGCGTTGCATATCTGACATTCCGCGTTTGCAGACATTTCGGGCTCGACTACCGCAAGGCGGCAAGAGCCGCGACGATGCACGATCTTTTCTACTATGACTGGCACGAAAACGACTGGAGCCACCGTCCACACGGCTACAGGCACCCGAAGTTCGCCGCTGCGAATGCGAAATTACTCTGCGGCGGACTTGACAGAAAAAGTGAAATGATGATAATCCGGCACATGTGGCCTCTGACGCCACTGCCGCCGACAAGCCCCGAGGGAATGGTTCTTTCGCTCGCGGACAAATACTGCGCATCGAGAGAGATGAAAATAGCCAAGCAGAACGCGAAAGGCTGATATCCGGCGCAAGCATGAACCGATCAACGAAAGAGAGAGAAGCTTTATGAAAATTTTTATGACAATAGTTACATATGTGCTGTATTTCTTCTTTTACAGTGCAGTCGGCTGGCTCGGCGAATCGATATACTGCTCGGTCGGCGCGCGCAAATGGGTCAACCGCGGATTCTTAAAGGGTCCGATGTGCCCGATATACGGCACGGGCGCGCTTGCAATGGCGATAACGCTGACGCCGGTCAAAAATCTCGACATCAGGGTTCCGATGTTCGGTCACGATGTTCTGATAACGCCCCTGCTCGTCTTTATTGCCGGCATGGTAGTCTGCGACATTGTCGAATTCATAACGAGCGTGCTTATGGAAAAGCTCTTTCACGCGAGATGGTGGGACTACTCGAACAAGAAGTTCAACATCCAGGGACGCATCTGCCTCGGACACACGTTCTACTGGGGCATAGCCTCGCTGCTCTTCCTTTATCTCGTGCACCCGATAGTTGTATATTGTTTCTCACAACTGCTCGATTCGGCGGCGATAATCATCTTCGCCTGCGTGCTTGCGATATTCTTAGTTGACCTTGTCTTTGCCGTATACAGGGCGCTCGATGTCAGAAAAGTCATGGATAAGATAAAAGGCTTCTCCGACACGCTGAGCAACTTTGCCGGCACGATAAAGAGCGGCGTTTCGGACAAAGTTCCGTCGCTTGACGAGACAAAGGCAAAGCTTGAAAGCTTCAAGAGAGACGCCACGGCACAGCTCAAAGATGCTTTTCACTTCACTCCCTCGTCCGACAAAACCGATGACGAGAGCACAGAAAAAGAGAGCGGCAGAAACAAGCTGAAGGTAAAACTCAACCGCCACTTCACAAGCTCTTCAAACCTTTTGCCCTATGCTAAAAAGCAGATTAAAAAGCTTGAGGAAATGTATGACGAAATCAGAAGGGCGTTTTATGACGACGATGACGACGATCTGTACTGATAAATAAACCAACCCGCCTGCGCAAAACAGGCGGGATTTTTATCTCCGTCGAAAACTAAAATAAAAGCATAAAAAATCACCGCAGAAATAAATCTGCGGTGATTTCTTTTAAGCTATTTGATTATTTGTCCCAATTGAATCTGACAACCGCGCCGTCGACCCAATAGTTCTGACCGAGGACATAACCGTTATCCTCAAGTCCGCCGGCGAAGGCCTTTGCCATCTCCTCGCTCTTGCAGGTGATGGACGCTCTCATCTCGAAGTCGGAAGCCGAAGTAGCGGTAAGCGGAGCAAAGCCCGTCAGCCACCAGTGGCTCTCATCCTCGCGGTGGAAGAAGAGTTCGCCCTTCTTGTAGAGGTCGAACGACATCTTCAGGCAATCCTCATCGGATGCACAGGCATAGAACTCAACGGGATTCTTGGGAGACTTGGTGTAAACGCCGATCTCCGCGCCGCTGGTGATACCGTACTGACCCTTCCAAACCTGAATCATCCAATTCTTGCCCTCATAATCGAACTTGTAGCGCTGGGTGTTGTAGAACATCATGGTCACCGGAGCGCACTTGTCATATATCTCGCAGAAACCGAAATATCTCTGCCAGGGATACTTGGGGTTATAGAAGATACCCTGCTTCGAATCGAAATCGAAACCGATATAGAGAAGTCCGTGTCCGTCAACGCCGTAAAGGAGTCCGGTGTTCGGGTCATAAGCAATACCCGCGCCGATATCCTTTATCTCAGCCACCTCTGCGGGCAGCTCTTCCTTCGGGATGAAGACTACTTCGCCGTCGCTGACGGTGATATTCTCATCCTTGATCTTCTTCTCGGCAATCTCGGTAAGTGTTTTTGTATCCTCCTCCGAGAGAACCTTGACATTGTTCGCGGTGTCCGCGACATCAGTGGGAGCGATCGACTCCGTCACCGGCTTCATCGAGGTCATTCCCGACGCGCCAGACCCATCTGCACTCTGGGTGACTTTGACAACAGTCGTTTTGTTCTCGGGCTTTGCGTCCATGACCTGGCGGGTCACGCCTGCCTCAACACTGTCCGCAGCGTCGGAAGTACCGAGCTTGACAGCAGTAAAAGCAAACGCCTGAACCGCGAGAACAAGGGCGAGCACAGCCGCAAGAACAGCAATACTCTTCTTTCCTGATCTCATAAAAAATTGCCTCCGTTTCTTTTTTCGTGCTGGCACAAGTGTTATTATTACACATTCAGAAACAAAAGTCAACGATTTGTTTAGAATTTGTTTAAAAATATTTTTGCATATATAATTTTATACAAACAATATACACCTGTGCACGACTACAAAAAATAGTATTATACAAACGGAGGCTATTTTATTCCGAAAATTTACATTTTTTAACGATCACATACTTCTCAGTGCGTCGATGGGCTGCATCTTTGCGGCTCTGCGCGCGGGATATATTCCGAAGAACACGCCTATTGCGGTAGAGAAACCAACTGCGATGACTATAGTCGAAAATTTCATCTCAATCGGTATATTCATATAGCTCGCCACAGCGAACGCACCGACAGAGCCCAGTATCAGTCCTATCAATCCGCCGAGCAGGCACAATATGACCGACTCTGTCAGGAACTGGAACAGTATTGTAGAGGTCTTTGCGCCGAGTGCTTTTCTGATACCGATTTCGCGCGTTCGTTCCGTTACGGTAACGAGCATTATATTCATAACGCCGATGCCGCCGACGAGTAGCGATATCGCGCTGACCGCCGCGATGAAGGTCGTGAACACATTGATAACGGTATCAAGAAGGTCGATATAAGTCGCCATATTTATGAGTGAATAGGCGTTCTTTCCGAAATTGCCATGGCGGGTATAGAGCAGATTCATCGCGGCGCTGCCCGCGGCATCAAGCTCAGAGTCGGACTTCGCCATGATATAGCACATCTCGTATCTGCCCGCCGAGTTGCCGTTGAGGGCATCTGCGAGGGTTGCTGGGATTATTATGCTGCAGCCTGTCTGCGCATCGCTCATATAAGACGACATTGTCTCAGACATATTCGAACTTGAGCTCGAGAGCATAGATGCATCTATTATACCGATGACTTTTATCTGCACCGTCTGGTCGCTGACCGTGAAGCTCAGCTTCTCCCCCACCGGGTCGGAATAACCGAACAGGAGCTTTGCGCTGATAGAATCAAGCACGGCGACGCGCGCGCCGGACTCATATTCCTCTTCCGTGAAGAAGCGTCCGCTGAGCATTCCGGCGGACATCATATTGCCGAGATCGGAGTTGCCGGCTATCGCGAGTCCGAGGCTCTCGTTATGCTTAGTAGTGACATTGCCGACGGACATCGTGACCTGCGAGACATATGCAACGCTGTCAAGATTCTTTATAGCTTTTATATCCTCTGCGGTTATATAATCGGAGGCGTTGGTCTCCTTGCTGTTGATTGAGATATTGATAACGCTCGATCCCATATCTTTTATCATGCCAACGATATAATCGCGGCCGCCGTTGCCAAGCGTTATGATAGCGATAACTGCCGCGACGCCGATGATTATGCCGAGCATAGTCAGGAGCGAGCGCATAAGGTTCGTCTTTATCGAAAATATCGCTATTCTGATGTTTTCTTTTATATTCATCCCTGACCTCCGGCAATTATTTTGACGTTACTACTTTTACCTTATCGCCGTCGGCAAGAGTCGTTCCTGTCGGCACGGAGGTTATGACTATATCGCCCTCATTGCATCCGGAAACGATTTCATATCTGGTGTCATCAGAGATGCCGAGTTCGACCTTTGAGAACTTGATTCTCTTAGTCTTGGAATTGTAGATATACACATATGTTCCGGTGCTGTCGTTCTTGATAGCCTCGCTGGGAACGACAAGGACATTGTTCTTCGAATCGACGTCAATTGATATATCGACATCGAGACCGATTATAACGCTCGAAGTGGGATTATCTATAGTCACCTTTGCATCGACGCCGTTCGCGGAGCCCGAGCCGATGAGAGAAGAGATATCGACTCCGCTCGACTGCGTGGCAACGGGGCTTATATAAGTAACTACGCCGTCAACAACGGTGTCGTCCGCCGCAGTGACGCGGCACGGCATATCGAGGCTGACTTTGAAGATATCCGCCTTTCCGAGGACAAAATCAACCACGAACGGATAATATTCAACAGTTATTCCACTCTGAGTCTGCCCGAGCAGAGCATTGACGATATCGGCGACATTTGTGTTGCCGCTCGCGAGGTCGATTATCGAAGAGATATCAATATTCGTGCTCGCTGCCGAACGGCAGGTCTCGCCGGGAGTTATATTTACCTCGCTGACGATGCCGTCATATTCTGCTATCCAGCCCTTTTTGAGCGAAGATATAGAGGCTGTGAGCGAATCAAGCTCTTTCTTAGAAGCTTCCATAATCGTCTTATATGTGCTCTGGGTTATCGTGCCGGACTGAGCTTCGAGAGTGACTTTTTTGAGCTCGAGCTGCATTTTTTCCATCTGAAGCTCGGAGACGCCGGAGCCGAAGATATTGGAATTGCCGCTGTTGAGCAGCTCGTCGAGCTTCTTGAGCGCAGCGTTTATATCGTCCATGCCGAGAGCCTTGGAGACAAGCTCCCAGAACTTATTTGACGCATCGCTGTCTGTCTTGTTCTGGTCATTTTTATTCTGATTGTTGTTCTTGTTCTGCTCCTGTTCCTGCTTTTCGAGCTCTTTGTTTATCTCGGCAAGGCGAGCATTTATCTCTTTGAGCTGAGCAGACGAACTCACGGCGGTATTCTTCGCGTTGTTATAATTTTCAACGGCGGTCAGATACGCCTGCTGCTTCTCCGCAAGGACGGAGTTGAGCGACGATGTGTCAAACGTTGCAAGCACATCGCCTTTCTTGACATACTCGCCGACCTTGACGTTGACAGTCAGGACTTTTGTGCCGTCTATCGGGACAAAGTTCCCCTTCTGCGACGACGAGACCTTGCCGGACATATCAAGAGTCTGGGTTATCGAACCCTTTGTCACCTTTGCGGTCGAGACCTGCGGCAGCGGATCGGGTTTGAAGAACATATACAGCACGCCCGCGATAATCGCGGCGCACAGGATCACAAGGATCGACACAAGCACTTTCTTTTTTGTTGACCACTTCTTTGTTTCCATGCGTATCCTCCGTCTCAAAGTTTTGGAAAAGCGCAAAGCGCATACAAATATAATAGAGAAATTATACAGGCAAAATATAGACCTGTTGCTATATAAATTGTAAATATTTTTTGAATTTTAATCAGTATAAACTTTTTTTGATATTTTTTCAAGAACCAGGGCGGCGTTTCAGTCTGATAAAAGCAAGTTTTACATATAGATATATAACGCCCGGAATGCGTATATCATTTCTTGGTAAAAATCACAGCGACATCGGAGGAACGAAAATGAAAAGGATCGCAGCAATTCTGCTCATCGTTTTTGCTACACTGCTCGGCGCGTGCTCGGTGCAGAGATATTCCGACGCGGCGATGTTCTGCAGGCGGTTCAACAGAGAATACAAAGAATCACTGCTCGATATCGAAGCTGCGACAGTCACAGAGACGGACGGATGCACCGTGTTTAGTCTGACACCGGACGAAAACATTCTGATATCTCTGTATACGGACAGCGACGGGGTGCGAATAAAACGAATAAGCATAACGGCGCACGGAAATGTCGAGGATATGCAAAACGGACTTTTTGCGCGTTTTTTGGCATTCTGCAAATGCGCAGTCCCCGCCTATTCAAACAGCGAGGACACATACGAAAACATTTCTGCGAAGCTCAACATAACGAACGAAAATGAATATGCAACCGCGATAACACAATATACGCAGGGTGAAGCGGTCAGATATGCCTATTCAGCCGATGTTGCAGGTGCATTTTTTTGCATGGAAAACAAAAGTCTGTGCCGCACGGACGAAGAGCACCTGACTCTCCGCGACGACGGCACAGACCTCAAAAGCTGAAAATAACTTTTATTCTTTTATGATTTTATAGGCGACATCGGGCGTATCGCTGATTATTGCATCGGCTCCGATATCGTTGAGACGCTCTATCTCGTCGGGGTCATTTATCGTCCAATACTGCACGGCTATGTTGTAGCGATGCGCATAATTGACCATCTTCTTGGTTCCGAGGCGGACGATATGGAACTGGTTCGCAGGAATCTGGAGAGCATCGTATTTGAACGAATCTTCGCCGAGATCAAGATTGAGAAGCGCCGCGCCATAAAATTTAAGCACTTCCGCAATACCCGCCGAGCGAAGCATATCGGGATGCTTTTCATCGACATATTCGGTGACTTCGCCCTTGAATGTGCCGAAGATAACGCGGTCGAGAAGTCCGCGCTCCTTGAGCACATCATAGAGAATATCAACGCCGCGCATACCGTTCTCGCCGCCGTCTTTTATCTCAATGATATAGCTGTATTTGCCGTGGGATTCGAGCTTGTCGAGCACATCCTCGAGCAGCACCGCGCGCAGATCATCGGGGATTTTATCGCCGCGCAGGCCTCTGTAGGGATAGCTGCCGTCCTCCGCCTGGAAGTTTTCACCGAAGTTTAGCTCGCGCAGCTCGGCATATGTATGGTCAATGGGCTTGACATCCTCATAGCCGAAATATTCGACTGCGTTGGTGGTTCTGTCAAGCGTATCGTCGTGCAGGAGGATAAGTTTGTTGTCCTTTGTGATATGCAGATCAAATTCAAAGATATCTGTATTGAAATCCTTGCTGTTCATGCATGACTCGAACGCGAGCATCGTGTTTTCGGGCATGATTCCACCGCCCGAACGATGTGCAGAAACGAGCGCGGCATCAGCAGTGATATAAGGATTGATCTCGCCGCTGTAAGTCGTTGCCGCAGGCGTCCACGCCATGAGCGCGGCATACACGCCGACAAAGACGACTACAACAGCTAAAATAATACCAATAACTTTTAGCGCGGTTTTCTTTCCACTCTTCTTTTTCTTTGACATTTCAGTTCTCCTTTTTGGCAAAAGCAATGCCTGTTGTGATTGTGTATAAAAACATACCACAACAGGCAGAAAAATGCAATGAATTTTACATAATTTGTCTATTTGTTTTCTTCTTTCATGCTTTTGTACTTCTCGCGGGTAGCAAGTCCGCCGCGGATATGGCGCTGAGCCTTGTTTATATCGAGTATCTCGCGCACCTCGCTGTAAAGCTGGGGATTAAGGCTGCGGAGCCTGCGTGCGACATCCATATGTACGGTCGACTTTGAAACTCCGAACTGTTTTGCCGCCGCCCTGACAGTTGTCTTGTTCTCAACTATATACTCAGCAAGCTCAACGGCTCTCTCCTCTACTATTCCTTTCAAAACGAACCCTCCCGTTTTTCAATGTCGCTAATAGATATGCAAAACGGGAGGGCTTTATTCACTTGAAGACAGCTTGTTTTAAAGAATAAGTACAAAAGTGCCGGCGGTTATCAGCGCGCCGCCGAGAACGGTAGTCCAGGTGACCTTTTCGTGCAGAATAACGAACGCAAGCACGATGCTTATAACGACGCTGAACTTGTCTATCGGCACGACTTTTGACGCCTCGCCGATCTGGAGGGCGTGGTAATAGAACAGCCACGACAGACCGGTTGCAACGCCGGAGAGGATAAGAAAAATCCAGCTGCGTGTGCCGATGCTGCTGATACCGTGATGTGCGCCTGTGGCGAAGACTATACCCCAAGCGAGAACGAGCACGACGGCGGTTCTTATTGCCGTGGCAAGATTGGAATTAACTCCTTCTATGCCTATTTTGGCTAGAATCGATGTCAGCGCGGCGAATACTGCCGAAAGCAGCGCGAAAGTTACCCACATAAATGCTCCTCCTTTTTTTCCGGACTTTTTTTCCAAGGCATATCACCTCTTCGCAGCCGTAGAAGGGCGGTCGCTGTATTTTATTTTATATCCTCGTGTCGAGAAGATCCGTGTATTTTTCCTTGAATTCGGCGAAAGTGCCGTCCTCAAGGCTTTGGCGTATCTTCTCCATGAGGGTATTGTAGAACCAGAGATTGTGCATGACGCACAGGCGCATGGCGAGCATCTCGCCGGACTTGAACAGGTGTCTGATATATGCTCTCGAATGTCTGCGGCAGGTCGGGCAGGAGCACTCGGGATCGATCGGGCGCAGGTCGCGCTCATACTTTGCGTTGTTGAGATTGATTATACCGCCCATGGTGAAAAGATGTCCGTGGCGGGCATTGCGGCTGGGCATAACGCAATCGAAAAGGTCGACACCGCGAGAAACACCCTCGAGAATATTTCCCGGAGTGCCGACACCCATAAGATAGCGCGGTTTATCGGCGGGCATATAAGGCTCGACAGCCGAAATTATGCGATACATATCCTCTTTCGGCTCGCCGACGGCAAGTCCGCCTATGGCGTAACCGTCAAGGTTGAGCGCGGCTATGCGCTTCATATGCTCTATGCGCAGGTCGTCGAAAGTGCATCCCTGATTTATGCCGAAGAGCAGCTGATTTTTATTTATCGTATCGGGCAGAGAATTGAGGCGTTCCATCTCTGCCTTGCAGCGCTCAAGCCAACGCGTCGTGCGTGCACAGGACTGCTCGGAATACTCATATTTCGCGGGATTTTCAACGCACTCGTCAAAGGCCATGGCGATAGTCGAGCCGAGATTCGACTGTATTCTCATGCTCTCCTCGGGACCCATAAAAATCTTGCGTCCGTCGATATGCGAGGAGAAATAGACACCCTCCTCTTTTATCTTGCGGAGCTTTGCGAGCGAAAAGACCTGGAATCCGCCGCTGTCCGTGAGTATGGGCCCGTCCCATCCGGTAAACTTATGGAGTCCGCCGAATTCTTTCACAAGCTCGTCGCCCGGGCGCAGATGCAGATGATACGTGTTGCAAAGCTGAACCTGGCAGTGGATATCCTTGAGGTCATACGACGAGACCGCGCCTTTTATCGCGCCGCAGGTTGCGACATTCATAAACGCCGGAGTCTGCACGGTTCCGTGGACGGTCTCGAACACGCCGCGGCGGGCTGTTCCCTCTTTTTTTATAACGGTAAACTTCATTTTTATTCCTTTCGGTTGAGTTATTCGATAAGCATGGCGTCGCCAAAACTGAAAAATCTATATTTTTCCTGAACCGCAATTCTATATGCATTCATAGTGTTCTCATATCCGCAGAAGGCGGAGACGAGCATTATAAGCGTGCTCTCGGGGAGATGGAAATTGGTTATGAGCGCGTCGATACACTTATACTGATATCCGGGATAGATGAATATATCCGTCCAGTCATCATCGGCGCGTATCTCGCCGCATTTAGTCGCGACACTCTCGAGCGTGCGGCAGCAGGTAGTTCCGACGGCAAAAACGCGTCCGCCGTTTTCCTTCGTATCGTTTATGAGTTTCGCCGTAGCCTCCGGCAGCATATAATGCTCGGAGTGCATATGGTGATCCTCGACATTCTCCGCCTTGACGGGTCGGAATGTTCCGAGACCGACATGGAGGGTGACGAATCCGACGCCGACACCCTTTTCGCGCAGGGAGTCAAGGAGTTCGGGAGTGAAATGCAGACCGGCGGTCGGTGCGGCGGCGCTGCCGCGCTCGCGGGCATAGACAGTCTGATATCTGTCGTTATTTTCGAGCTTCTCGGTTATATAATGCGGCAGAGGCATCTCGCCTATCTTATCGAGCAGTTCAAAGAATACGCCGTCATATGTGAACTTAGCAAGGCGGTTGCCGTCCGGCAGAACGTCAACAATCTCGGCGAAGAGCATATCATGGAAGGTGAACCTATGACCCTTGCGTGCCTTTTTGCCGGGACCTGTGATAACCTCCCAGATGTCGTCGCCCTTGTTGTTGAAAAGAAGGAACTCGACCACAGAGCCGGTGTCTACCCTTGTGCCGTAAAGGCGCGCGGGAAGAACCTTTGTGTCGTTTAGAATAAGGCAGTCGCCGGGCTCGATATACTGCGCGATATTATGGAAGATATCATGCTTGACGGCGCCCGTTTTTTTGTCGAGCACCATGAGTCTCGAACTGTCGCGCGGCTCGGCGGGATGTTGTGCAATGAGTTCCTGCGGCAGGTCGTAAAAGAAATCGCTTTTTTTCATTATTTTTCCTCAGCTTTCGTGTCCTGAGACTAAAAAAGTATTTGACTTGCAATATCCGTTGGTGGTATTATTTTAATGTTATATCCTGACGGAGCTTCTTTTCAAGGTCACACACTATTATATTGCAAAATCTCTGTCAATACAACAATTTTTTCACTCAAAAACGTTTTTCGGAGGAACTTTATCATGAAGCATTTCAAAGTAGGTATCATAGGCGCAACAGGTATGGTCGGTCAGAGGTTCGCCACCCTGCTTGAGGATCACCCCTGGTTCGAGGTCTGCGCGCTCGCCGCGAGCTCGCGCTCCGCAGGCAAGACATATGAAGAGGCTCTCGGAACCAAATGGTGCATGAAAAAGCCCATTCCCGAAAAGTTCAGGAACATGATAATCATGGACGCGGAAAAAGATGTTGAAAAAATCGCATCGATGGTCGATTTCGTTTTCTGCGCGGTCAACATGAACAAGGATGAGATAAAGGCGCTCGAGCTCAAATATGCAAAAGCCGAATGCCCCGTTGTTTCAAACAACAGCGCAAACCGCTTCACTCCCGATGTTCCGATGATAATCCCCGAGCTCAACCCCGATCACGCTGACATAATCAAGGCGCAGAGAGAAAGACTCGGCACAAAGCGCGGATTCATCTCCGTCAAATCGAACTGCTCGCTTCAGAGCTATGTTCCGGCGCTGTTCCCGCTTTCCGAGTTCGGAGTCAAGGATGTTCTCGTCTGCACATATCAGGCGATCTCCGGCGCGGGCAAGACTTTTGAGACATGGCCCGAGATGATAGACAACGTCATCCCCTACATTGGCGGCGAGGAAGAGAAGTCCGAGAGAGAGCCGCTCAAGATATGGGGCAAGATAGAGGGCGGCGAGATAGTTCCCGCGAAGAGCCCGAACTTCACCGCACAGTGCCTGCGCGTTCCCGTATCGGACGGTCACATGGCGGCGGTATTCGTGAGATTCGAAAACAAGCCCACAAAAGAACAGATACTTAAAATCTGGAAGGATTTCAAGGGATATCCTCAGCAGGTCGGGCTGCCCAGCGCGCCCAAGCAGTTCCTCAACTACTTTGAAGAGGACAATATGCCTCAGACTCGCCTCAACAGAGAGCTCGAGGGCGGCATGGCGATTTCGGTCGGCCGTCTGCGCGAAGATACCCAGTATGATTACAAATTTGTCTGCCTTTCACACAATACGCTCAGAGGCGCCGCCGGCGGAGCCGTGCTCATGGCGGAGCTGCTTTGCGAAAAGGGATATATGGACAGATAACATAAAAGCCGCCCGGCTGTCTGTCCGGGCGGTTTCCGTTTTTTAGGAGGCCGGCTTTATGAAGAAAGCTGTTTTCACGGGAGCGGCGGTCGCACTCGTCACGCCGTTTCATAAAGACGGAAGTATAAACTACGGAAAGTTAGAAGAGCTTATAGATTATCAAATCGAAAACTCCACGGATGCCATAGTTGTATGTGCAACGACCGGCGAGAGCCCGACATTGAGCTACGAAGAGCACGAGCAAATCGTGCGCCGCTGTGTTGAATATGCCGCCGGGAGAGTTCCCGTCATTGCGGGAACGGGCAGCAACGACACAAAAAATGCGCTAAAGCTTTCAAACGACGCCGAGAGAGCCGGAGCCGACGGTCTGCTTATGGTCACGCCGTACTACAATAAGACATCACAGGCAGGGCTGATAGAGCATTTCAATTTCATTGCGGACAGAGTCTGCACACCGATAATTCTCTACAATGTGCCGAGCCGTACGGGGCTGAATATAAAACCCGAGACCTATTATGAACTTTCGAAGCATAAGAATATAGTGGCGGTAAAGGAAGCGAACGGCGACATTTCCGCGCTCGCGCAGACTGTAAAGCTCTGCGGCGACGAACTGACGATATACAGCGGAAACGACGACCAGATAACGGCGTTCATGTCGCTCGGCGCAAGGGGAGTTATCTCTGTGCTCTCAAATATCGCACCGATGGCGGTACACGATATGGTCAAGACATATCTCGATGGCGACACCGCCGCGAGCACCGAGCTTCAATTAAAATATCTCGACCTTTGCAGCAGCCTGTTTTCCGATGTGAACCCCATACCAGTAAAAGAAGCGATGAACATGATGGGCATGGATGTCGGCTCATGCAGGCTGCCGCTGACGCAGATACAGCCGCAGGCAAAAGAGAAGCTCAAAAAGAGCCTCTCCGCCCTCGGAATGATATAAGCTCGAAAGGAACGGCACATGGGTGCCGTAAGGCGAAATAATGCTGAATATTATGCTCAGCGGATGCTGCGGAAGCATGGGCAGAGCCGTCACCGCTTTTGCCGACAGCCGCAACGATATTAAAATAACAGCGGGAATAGACCGCGAGGGGCGCGAATGCAAATTTCCGACATTTGTCTCGCCTTTCAGCTTCAACGGAAAGGTCGATGGTATAATCGACTTTTCATCCCCTGCCGCCCTGCCGGGTCTGCTCGAATATGCGGTCAGCGCAAAAACTCCGGCAGTCATTGCGACAACGGGTTTGAGCGAGGCGCACATCGCGCTTATCTATAAAGCGGCAAAAGAGATACCGATATTTTTCAGCGCGAACATGTCGCTCGGAATAAATCTGCTCTGCGAGCTCGCGAAAACTGCGGCGAGAGTGTTGGGCGGCACATATGACATAGAGATAGTTGAGACCCACCATGCACAAAAAACAGACGCACCGAGCGGAACGGCTCTGATGCTCGCGGACGCGATATCATCGGAGCTCGAGCGCAAGCCGTACTACGAATATGACCGCCATCTGCGGCGCACAAAACGCCCGCACGATGAAATAGGCATACACTCGATACGCGGCGGAACGGCGGTCGGCGAGCACGAGATTATATTTGCAGGCTATAACGAGACGATAAAACTCAGCCACTGCGCGCAGAGCAAGGAACTGTTCGCAGCGGGAGCCGTGAACGCCGCAAAGTTTATACAAAATAAAGAACCGGGGCTCTACGGCATGAGCGACATGATAGGCAGAAAGGATGCGAAGAAGTGAAGATAATCGAATCGATAAGCGTGAGCGAGGACGCGACTCTTTTTTCGCTCAGCGACTCCCCCGCCGACATAAGCTTCATTGCGGGCATCTTCGAAAAGATTGCAGAAGCGGGAATAGACGTTGACATGATCTCGCAATTTCTGCCGAACAGTTCTCATGCGGGGCTTTCGTTCACGGTCAGCGATGACGATTTCGGCGGCGTGCTCGAGATAGCGACTCAGCTCAGAGCCGAAAACAAAAAGATCAAAATAAGCGTCAGCTCCGGCAACTGCAAGATATCCGTAAGCGGAGCTGAAATGGAGGGACGTCCGGGCGTTGCGGCGCGGGTATTCAAAGCCGCCGCGAACGCGGGGTGCGACATAAGAATGATAAACACATCGGAGACCGAGATATCTCTGCTCGTTGTCAAAGCCGATGTTGATGCGACGGTCGCGGCGATAAAGAAAGAGTTTGAATAAAAATAATAAGCATAGAAAAAAGCTGCATCTTACGATGCAGCTTTTTAAAATTCAAATCACACGCTCAGGAGTCCTGCGTCGAGCACGAACTGAGAACCGGTCACATAGCGTGCCTTGTCGCTTGCGATATAGAGAACCATATTTGCGACATCCTCGGGCTCGATCCACGGCACGGGCAGAAGGTTGCCTGCGGAACGCTCGGCGATTTCAAGCGGAGTCGAATGCTCGAGAGCCGCAAGACCGTCGTTCATGGGAGTGTTTACTCCAGTCGGGTGGATGCTGACAACGCGAATATTATAGGGTGCAAGCTCGATAGCCCACGCTTTTGTCAGACCCGTGAGTCCCCATTTCGAAGCGGTATAGTGCGAAAGCCTGTTACCGCCGCGCAGACCCATAACGGACGAGTTGTTGATGATAACGCCGCTCTTTGCTTCCATCATGTGGGGAACGACTCTGCGGGTGACGATAAACGGACCTTTGAGGTTGATATCTATCATCGCGTCCCACTCTTCGTCGGTCATCTTATCGACCGTAGCATAGGCGCAGATGCCTGCGTTGTTGAAAAGTATATCTATCTTGCCGAACTCGGCGATAGCTCTGTCAACGGCATCGGTGACGGCTTTATCATCTCTGACATCGCCGGCAGCGATAAGGCATCTCCTACCGAGAGCTTCCACTTCCTCTTTCAGGCTCTTGAGCTCGTCACTCGTGCCGAATGAGTATGCGGGATATTCAATCTTCTTCGCCACATCAAATGCGACGATATCGGCACCCTCTTTGGCGAGAGCGAGAGCGGTAGCTCTGCCCTGACCGTGTGCGGCGCCGGTTATAAACGCAACTTTGTTTTCAAAATCAGACATTACGGGTATCTCCATCTTTGCGATATTTGTAGAGCACTTCGTCGAGCGGAACTTTTGCAACGGTATTGAACAGATTCGTTGCGTACATTATGCCTGCAAAAGCGATAAGAAGAACTATCTCCTCGGTTGAAAAACGCTCGGAAAGCTTATTGTATATCTCGTCGGGTATGTTGTGCGGATCTTTGCAGATAGCGCCGCCGAAATCGACGAGCAGCTTTTCGGTATCCGACAGATGCGGGTTGTCCGGATCGTCGCCGGAGTCAATAAGTATTTTTCTGAAAAAGATCGAACATATCAGGCACTCGTTGCCCTCGGATATAGCGTGGGAGAACAGCGATATTGCGCGGTCGCCGATGACCGGCACGAGCTGATCATAGAGCGTGTACCACTCCATATACGCTTTGAATGCAGGGACATTATGAAGCAGAGTACGCTTCATATTAGTGATGCGTCCGTGCTTTGCTATCTGATCTTCATACTCCCTCTTAACCTCTTCCGATGAACTTTCGTACTCTGTCATAGGTAAAAAGCTCATGAAAATTTCCTCCTTTAAACCATTAAAGCTTTTATTCAAGCAAAAACCGGCACAATGATGTGTCGTCTTTTTGTTATGCTGTTTTTTCCGTCTGCACAGATGCAGACTTTTTCTTTGAGCGTCGGAGATTTTTCTCCGCCTTTCCCGTAAGCCTTATCTCCTCGGGGTCGTCCTTTATCTTATCCATAATGACAAACAGCAGCGTCATCATCAGAAGATACGGAACGGGGCTGAACAAGCCCGGATTGACAAGTGACATCAGCTGCATGCCGATGTATGCGATAAAAATGAACTTGTTTGTCAGAGTGTTGCGGCGCGCAAAATAGACAATACGCGCAACGAATATATATCCGTAAGCCGCGATGCCGACTATGCCAAAACTACCGATAACCTGGAACGGCGAGGAATGATACCAACACAGCGCGCCCTTAGCGGAATGATGGACATCCCTGTTGCCAAAATATCCGAGTCCCCTGCCGAAAACCGGATTCGAGAGGAAATCCTCAACGGCGCGGCGCATGAGCCTGACTCTTATCTCGTTATCGTCTATCTGGAGAAGTCTCAGGAGCATATCGCGGAAGAAATAGATAAGATCCCAGAAGAACACGAAGAACATCACAATACCGACAGAGATTATAATGATATTATGTACCCTGTGGCGTTTGTCGAAGCAGAGAAGCGCTATCATGCACATTATGACTTCCGCAGTGCCGACTATTGCACCGCCGCGCGAGCCGGTTATCATCATACAGCCGTAGAACAACATACCGACCCAGAACCAGCCGTGATTGCCCTTTATCGAACGCAGGAAAGCAAACGGCAGGGCGAAAATAAGAAAAGTTGAGGCGTTGTTGCGCCACTGGAAAGCAAGAAGCCCATGAGTCGAGAGCACCTTATCGAGATGCTCACCGTAATATTCGAGGATCATGAAGCAGCAGAACAGCCCCATGATTATCATTATTTTTGATATCTTATCCGGCAGAGAATAGTTTTCCCTCAGGCGAATGTGCGAGTTCATGAGATTATAGAACAGCAGCATACCGAAGCCGAGACCGAGGGTAAAAAATATCGGCATCAGACTAAAATATTCTTTCGCGGTTATCTTGCCGAGACCGCCGAGGGTAACTGCGACGGAGACTGCAAGCATCGGCCAGAACAGCTCGCCGTGAGGCAGTTTGCGCTGATAATAATTGAAATGGAAGATTATAGCCGCTGCCGCAGGGACGATGAGCCAGACCATTTTAATGAACTCATCGTAAGAATTGTTGCACTTTATAAGGCAAAGACAGAGCAAAAGGAACGGTTCAAGCGCAATTATAACATCCTCGCAAAAAACGAGTATGGTGCAGATGATCGCAGCAAAGACAAGAAGCCCTATAGCCTCCACACGCAAGACGGTGATAAAACAGGCTATAAGGAAGCAAACCCACATGAACCAATCAGTGGAAAGATAGTGCTCTATGCTTTTTCTGACGCTTTCAAATTTCGCGTTTTTTGTCAAGTTCATGCTCCTCATTGACTCTCCGATCGTCTGAAATATTTTCACAATACATCAAACGAACCTGATGTCAAAAATACTGCCGAATGTTGCTCCGTTTAGCAGTTAATTTTATCACAAATTCATCGAAAAATCAAGAAATAACAATTAATCGAACTTTATTATTTCTTCCGCAAGGACACTTGCGGCAGCAAACAGTTCGCGGCGGCAGGAAAGCCGCAATTCGTCCATGCCGTGAGTTCCGTCCGACGACACAAAGAGTTTATCTATTCCGAGTGCGGCAGGGTCGGCATCATTTGATGCGCACCCGCAGACGGCGTAAACTTTTGCGCCAGCTTTGGCAGCTCTTTTGCAGACTCCGCTCATCACTTTTCCGTTGGCACTTTGTGAGTCGAATCTCCCCTCGCCCGTTATAACTACATCGGCATTCGCGGCAAATTTGTCAAAGCCGAATTCGTCCAAAACTATATCTACGCCGCTTCTGAGTTCGGCATTCAGGAAAGCTGCCGCACCCGCGCCGAGACCGCCTGCGGCACCTGCGCCCGGAAGATCTTCCGAATCGAAGTTGAGGTCTCTTTTGATAACATCAGCCATATGGCGAAGCCCTCGGTCGAGCAATTCAACCTGTTCGGCATCCGCGCCTTTTTGCGGAGCAAAGACATATGCCGCACCGTCAACGCCGAAAAGCGGATTAGTGACATCGCACGCAGCGACTACGGGAACACAAAACGTTTTTTCGGGCGCAATAATATGTTCGACCTCTATGAGCGTTCCGCCGACAGGAACAAATGAATTGTTATTTTTATCGAGAAAACGAAAACCGAGCTCCGACGCCATACCCGCGCCGCAGTCGTTGGTTGCGCTGCCGCCGAGGCCCAAAACAATACGCTTCGCGCCGCGATTTACGGCATCGCGTATAAGCATACCGACGCCCGCAGTAGTCGTAACGGTCGGGTCGGCTCTGTCGCCCGCAAGCGGTAGTCCGGCACACGAGGCGGTTTCAATAACAGCCGCGCCGCTTTTGAGCATATAATACTCGGCGCGCAAAGATAAGCCGAACGGGTCTTTGGCATCGGCAGATGTCCACTCGCCATCGTTAGAATTTGCAAAACTTGAACAAAGCCCCTCGCCGCCATCGGCAGCGGGGAGCTTTATCACATTGCAATCAGGTATTTTGTTTCTGAGCGCCGATTCGATTATATCACAGACCTCCGAAGAAGTCAGCGTGCCTTTGAAAGAATCGGGAGACAGCAGAATATTCATATCATCAGTCTTTTGTAAGCATTCTTATGTATCTCTTGAAGAAAGACACGCCTTCATCGAGAACCGCAACGGGGCAGCGCTCATCGGTAGCATGGGTGCAGAGAAGGAGCTTCGTGCGCACATGGAACGGAGCAAAGCGATAAATATTATCGCATATAGGCTCATAGAAGCAGGCATCGGTACCGCCCATAACAAGATAGGGCGCAACGATAACCTCAGGATCGGCTCTGACGCAGATCTCCTCAATGACCTTGAAAGCTCTGGAATCGGTCGAAGAGAACTTGGACGCCTCTTTATGCTTGAGGCACTTTATCTCAACATCCTTATTCTTGATGACCTTGCGCAGGTGCTTCTCGACATCCTCGGTGGTGGTGCCGGGCATCATTCTGAAGTTCGCGGTGACAGACGCTTCCTGCGGAAGAACGTTGGCGACAGGGCTGCCCTCGGCCATGGTGACGCCGGTAGTGGTTCTTATGAGCGAAGCCGTCGGCGGAATCTGCTCCATGATAAACTTCGCGAGAGGTTTGAGCAGCCAGAGGTTGCATGCAACGACTCTGACGGGATATGTGGTTCTTCTGCCGAGATTGGAGAAGAGTTTGAGAACAAACGGCTCGAGTTTTGACCTGAACTGATGGTTTTCAACGTCTTTGACGACATCCGCTATTTTGCCTATGGCGCTGTGCTTCGGAGGCTGAGAAGAATGTCCGCCCTTAGCTCTGACGCTCATAGAGAAATCGGCATAGCCCTTCTCCGCGATGCCTACGCCCGCAAGATTGCCCTTGAGAACATGCTTGACGTTGACGGGCAGTATGGCTCCGCCCTCATCTATGACGCTGTCGAGGTGAATACCGCGTGACTTGAGGGTTTCCATGATAGCCTTTGCGCCGGCATCCTTTGCAGCGACGACTTCCTCATCGTGACCGAAGCAGAGATAGACATCTCTCTCGGGTTCATATCCCTCTTCAAGAAGAGTCTCAACGGCTTCCATGACGCAGATAAGGTGGTTCTTCATATCAAGAGCGCCTCTGCCCCAGATGAACTCGCCGTCGTTATAGCCGCTGAACGGCTCATGAGTCCAGTCACCCTCGGTGCCGGGCTCAATCGGGACGACATCCTGATGCGAAAGCAGAGCTATAGGCTCAAGATCGGGATTCTTGCCCTTCCAGCGATAGAGCAGGCTCGCCTCGGCGATATCCTCGCGCTCGAGAGTCTTATGCAGCAGAGGATACGACTCCTCAAGGAATTTGTGGAATTTTTCAAACTGCGACCAGTCGACCTTATCTTTTTCAGGATAAGATACGGTGGGAATCTGAATGGCACCGCTTAAATGTTTTGCGGCACGCTCAACATCAACATTCTCTTTCTCAAGAGGCTTTGTCTCCCTCTTCTTGGGGACAAAGAATATGGCTCTGATAAGAGTTATGACGATAAAAATACCGAGAGCTATCAGAATGCCGTAAAGTATTTTGAGTCCCATTGTTTTTCTCCTTTCACGCCACGCGGCGAAATAAATTAATATACACTTTGACGCGGTAAAGCCCGAAGTCAAATATCTACATAATAATATCAGAAAATCGCTGTTCAGACAATAGCCGAAATGCAAAAATTTGCCCCAAAAAACATAGAAATTTTATATGATTACATGTCAAAAAGGCTTATCTGCGTGGTTTTCGGGATATCCTCAAGCGCACCCGCCGCTTCGAGAGCCTCGATAACAGTCTTGGAAACACTCGCGCGTCTGCGCAAATCTTCGACGGATAGGTACTTGCCCTCGCCGTCATCGCGCGCCGCAGCAAGCTGCTCCGCGGCAACGCCGCCGCATCCGCCGAGAGCGGAGAACGGAAGTCTTATCTTGCCGTCCTCAATATGATAGACCTTGGCATCGGAATTATAGACATCGACCGGGAGGAACTGCACTCCGCGTGCCATCATCTCATTGACGACCTGGAGAGAAGTGAACATATTCTCCTCCTTGGCGGTAGCTTCCTTCATATTCATCTTTGTCTTGAGATATTTCATCTTGTTCTTGACGGCTTCCTGCCCTGCCATGATAGACACTGTATCAAGATCCTCGCCGCGGACTGTCATATATGTCGCATAGTACTCGACAGGATAATAAAGCTTATACCATGCAAGGCGCATGGCGGCGATAACATATGCTGCGGCGTGAGCCTTCGGGAACATATATTTTATTTTAAGACAGCTGTCGATATACCACTCGGGGACATTGTTCGCGCGCATCGCAGCCTTGTGTTCATCGGTAAGGAGCTTTTTCGCTTTACCCTTACGGGTTATCTCCATTATCTTGAACGCCATGCTCGGCTCGACGCCCTTATGTATGAGATAGGTCATGATGCTGTCTCGTGTTCCAATAACATCGGAAATGGTGCAGGTGCCGTTATCGATAAGGTCTTTTGCGTTGCCGAGCCAGACATCGGTACCGTGGGAAAGTCCGGATATCTGGAGCATATCGGAAAAGTTCTTAGGTCTTGAGTCAAGAAGCATCTGACGCACGAACGGCGTTCCGAGCTCTGGAAGAGATAATGTACCTGTATTGCAGTCGATATCCTCTTCCGTTACGCCCATGGGCTCAGGAGACAGAAGCATCTCATAGAGCTTCGGGTCGCAGACATCTGCATCCATGACAGAAGTTCCGGTCAGATTTTCAAGATGCTTATAGAACGTCGGCACATCGTGGCCGAGAATATCAAGCTTGAGTATCGTATCATGGAGCGCATGGAAGTCAAAATGCGTTGTTCGCGTTCCCTTGTCGGGATCGTCCGCGGGGTGCTGAATAGGCGTGAAGTCCTCAGCCTCTTTATAGTCCGGCACAACGACCATTCCGCCGGGGTGCTGGCCGGTTGTGCGCTTTATTCCGACGCAGCCCTGAACCAATCTCTCTTCCTCCGCACGCTGAACGGTCATGCCTTTTTCGTCAAGCCATTTTTTGACGAAGCCATAGGCGGTCTTATCGGCGAGAGTGCCGATTGTACCTGCCTTGAAAACGTTCTTAGCGCCGAAAAGGGTCTCGGTATACTTATGCGCCTGCGACTGGAAATCACCGGAGAAGTTAAGGTCGATATCTGGCTGTTTATCGCCGTGGAAACCGAGGAAGGTCTCGAACGGGATATCGTGGCCGTCACGGACAAGCGGTTCGCCGCAGATCTCGCAGTTCTTCGGCGGCAGGTCGAAGCCAGAGCCGATTGAGCCGTCCATGAAGAAGGTGCTCTTTTTGCAGTGCTTGCACAGATAGTGCGGCATAAGCGGGTTGACCTCGGATATCTCCGCCGCGAAAGCGACGAACGACGAGCCGACCGAGCCTCGCGAGCCAACGTAATAACCGTGATCCATAGAGAATTTGACGAGTCGCTGGGCGATGATATAAAGCACGGCGTAGCCGTGTTCGATAATTGAACTGAGCTCCTTTTCAAGGCGCTTTTCGACATATTCTGGCAGAGGATCACCGTAGATATCTTTCACATGCTTATAGCATATCTCGCGCAGTTCTTCATCGGAGCCCGGAATTCGCGGAGGATATGTACCGTCCGGTATGGGCTGGATAACCTCGCACATATCGGCTATCTTATTGGTATTTTCAATGACAACCTCGCGTGCGGTCTCCTCGCCGAGATAAGCGAACTCATCGAGCATCTCCTGCGTTGTTCTGAAATAGAGCGGAGCCTGCTGAGCGGCATCGGTAAAGCCCTGACCGGTCATGATAATCTCTCTGAAAACGCTGTCGCTCTTGTCCATGAAATGGACATCGCAGGTGGCGACAGTGAGCTTGCCGAGCTTGTCGGCAGTGGCGATTATCTTTTTGTTTATATCTTCGAGCCCCTGAACGTCCTTGACTCTGCCCTCTCTGATAAGGAAAGCGTTGTTGCCGTTTGGCTGTATCTCAAGGTAATCGTAGAATGAGGCGATTTCAAGCACTTCATCGTCGGATTTTCCGTCGAGTATGGCTCGGTAAACTTCACCCTGTTCGCACGCACTGCCGACAATTATACCCTCGCGGAACTCTTCAATTACCGAGCGCGGGACGCCAGGCTTGCGGCTGAAATATTCGAGGTTTGATTTTGTGATTATTTTATAGAGGTTTTTAAGTCCTACATAATTCTTTGCAAGGAAGATTATGTGGTTATATTTCTTTTTCTTCTCGGCAGGATCGACGACGCGGTCGTCAAAATAATAGCCCTCCATGCCGTAGAGTATCTTTATCTTTCCCTTTGCCGCGGCGCAGGCTTCGGGGAACGCCTGAACAACGCCGTGGTCGGTTATGGCTATCGCTTTATGTCCCCACGCTATAGCGCGTTCAACGAGCTTTGTGGCACTCGAAACGGCATCCATGGCGGACATCGTGGTATGCAGATGGAGCTCGACGCGCTTCTCGGGCGCATCGTCCTTCTTTTCGATAAGGTCGATCGTCGTTATGGCTCGCGCGTTTATGCAGTCGCACTTCATATAGGAGTCGTAGTTGACAACACCTCTTACCATAATGGCGACGCCGTCTTTGATATTCTTGAGCAGGCTTTCGCAGTTCTCGGCGAGCTCGAATATCTTGACGGAATATGAATTTGTTTTATCTGTAATGCAGAAATTGATTATCTTTCTCTTGCCGTCGCGTGTGTCGCGCGACTCGAAAGCGAAGACGGTGCCCCAAACAACGACCGAGCCCGAGTCGGAAGCTATCTCGCTCAGGGGCATGGGCTTGGTTTTTATTATAGGTCCGTAGATCGGGACGGAATATTTCGTTGAAAACGGATATTCGTCATACGTTCTTGTAAGGCTGCTGAGGTCTTTTTCCTGCGAAACTTTGTCGGCGAATGCGTTGCGTATGCCACTGTCAAGTTCCTCCTGATACTGCACGACTTCGCCGTCATCAACAGGTGCGCCGCTGTCAGTAAACTCAACACCGACATCCTCGCCGAAGCGCTCAAATATCATCTGAGCGAAGCGCTTGGGTGCGCCGAGATTGTTTATGACATCCGCGCCGCTCTTGAGCTGAACAGACACCATATCGCCGAGCATGAAGCACTTTGCATCGTTTAAAAATCCGTTCGCGGCGGGGAACTCCTTGCGCAGAGAAACGAGCAGTTTGGCAAGCCCGAGTTCACTCATCAGCTCTTTCGGAGCATCTTCGCGTTTTTCTTCTTTGACCGAGCAGTTTATCACTGCGGCATTGAGAGTGAACGCTTTTATGAGCGAAGTTTCGACGGCTCTCAAAATAAGCTTGCCCGGCGCAGCAGCCGCCGAGCAAAGCAGTTCGAGCTCCCTGCGCTCGACATTCAGCCTGATATCGTCAAGCTGAATATTTTCAAGCTCAGAGAGCAGTTCGGAATCATCAATATATTCTTTTACAAAATCAACTAACTTCTTGCCGGACATCGTTGTCTCCATTAAAGTTTATCTATCTCTTCCATAAGGCTGTCAAGCACCTCTGACTCAGGTACTTTTTTTATTATCTGACCCTTTTTGAATATCAGCGCGCAGCCGTCGCCGCCGGCGATACCGATATCAGCTTCTCTCGCTTCGCCGGGTCCGTTGACGGCGCAGCCCATGACCGCGACCTTTATCGGCTTGTTGCACGACGCGAGCCGCTCTTCGACTGCGTTTGCGAGGGATATCAAATCTATCTTTGTTCTGCCGCAGGTCGGGCACGAAACTATCTGGACGCAGTCTTTTTTTGCGCCCGTTGCGCGCAGGATATCATAGCCCGCCGCAACTTCTTTGACCGGATCATCGGTCATTGAGACACGGATAGTGTCGCCGATTCCGTGCAGGAGCAGGGAACCGATACCGACGCTCGACTTGACAAGGCTCATTTTCCATGTGCCCGCCTCGGTTATGCCTACATGGAGCGGATAATCGCAAATCTGCGAGATAAGCTCATATGCTTCGACAGTCATCGGAACATCGGAGGACTTGAGCGAAATAACAATATTATCAAAATCGCACTCCTCAAGCAGACGCACATGTCCCATTGCGCTGTCCACAAGAGCCTGTGCGGTGGGAGCGCCGTATTTGGCGAGAATATCCTTCTCGATAGAGCCGCTGTTGACACCGACTCTTATCGGGATACCGTTATTTGCGCAGGCATCGGCAACAGCCTTGACTCTGTCTTTCGAACCGATATTGCCGGGATTGATGCGTATTTTATCAACGCCCGCAGAGATGCTTTCGAGCGCGAGTCTGTAATCAAAATGTATATCCGCGACTATCGGCACTTTTACTGCCTCTTTGAGAGCCGGGATAAGCTTCACCGCATCCATATCGGGTATTGCGGCGCGGATTATCTGGCATCCGGCTTTTTCAAGAGCCTTTGCCTGCTTCACGCTGCCCTCAATATCATGCGCGGGGATATTGAGCATCGACTGGACGGCTATCGAAGAGTTGCCGCCGATAGTCAAATTGCCTATTCTGACTTCTTTGCTTTTTCTGCGTTCAAATGCCATAATTCTAACCTCTTATCAAACTGACAATATCTTTGAATGAAATCACAGCCATAAATGCGAGCAGAAGTATCATGCCGACCGCATGAACCCACTTTTCGAATTTCTGCGGGATGGGTCTGCGGATAATAAGCTCGATGAACATGAAGAACAGTCTGCCGCCGTCAAGCGCCGGGATGGGCAGGAGATTGAACAGACCGACATTAATAGCTATCAGCGCCATAATAGTCAGAAGCGGAGTCCAATCCATTGAAGTCGACGAAGCCGACGCCGCATCCGCAACATAGTTTATAATGCCTATCGGCCCCGAGACCTCGTTTAGTCCGTATCGTCCGGTTATCAGGTCAAAAAGGCTTATCCAGGCCATGCGGCCTATTGATATACTCTCAAGAAAAGCGTTCTTTGTGACGCTCAAAAATGTCGGTTTAACTCCGACGATAACAAAATCGTAGTGAATGCTTATCAGATTCTCCTGACCCTCTATGGGGCTGGTTTGAAACTTAACATCCTTGAGCTCGACTTTTTTTCCGTCTCTTTTGACGACGAAGTCCATGACGCCGTCATCGTCGCGCATCATGAGAAATGTTATATCATACTGGGAATAGACGCGTTTGCCGTTTATTTTGACTATCTTATCCCCTGCCTCGAGTCCGCTCGCGGCACTTGTTGCGTTGTCATAAAACGAGCGAATCTGAGTGGTACCGATAAGATCGGACTGACAGAGCATAATTGCAACGATTATAACGCCCATGATAAGATTGACCGTCGCTCCGGCGACAACGACTATCATTCGCTGCCACAGGGGCTTGTTGTTGAAGGCGTGCTGATCCTCGCTGTCCTCGTCCTCGCCCTCCATGCTGACGTATCCGCCTATCGGCAGGATTCTCACGGCATAGTTTGTATCGCCCTTCTTCTTTTTGAAGATGGCGGGACCCATGCCGATAGAGAACTCGTTGACCTTGACCTTGAAAAGCTTTGCAAAAAGGAAATGACCGAGTTCATGGAGCATTATGACGATGCCGAAGAAAAGTATAGCCACAAGAAACGGCCAGACCTTGCTCCAAACTGTCGAAAACGACAGCGCGGTGTTTAAAAACATAAAAAATATCCTTTCGACCCGTGAAAATATCAGCAGCCGAACATCTCATGCACTTTTTCTCTTGCGCGGGAATCGGCGAGGAGAATGTTTTCAAGGCTGTCGCACGGTAAAAATTCGGTTGAATCGAGCACACCCGACACTGCGTCGGCGATATCGAGGAACTTTATCTTTCCCTCTCTGAACAGCTTATTTGCAGCTTCGTTAGCGCCGTTTGCCGATGCGGGATAAATGCCGCCCTTTGTTATTGCCTGCCTGCAAAGATTGATGCAGGAGAATGTATCATAATCGGGCTGCTCAAAGGTGAGCGTTTTCCAATCCTCGAGGCGGAGCTGCTTTGCGGGGCTCTCGTAACGCTCGGGATAAGTCAGCGCATACTGTATTGGCACGCGCATATCCGGCACACCGAGCTGGGCTATAACTGAATTATCGACATATTCGACGAGCGAATGAACCACGCTCTGACGGTGAACAAGAATGTCTATTTTATCGGCTGGCATGTCAAAGAGCCACGCCGCTTCGATAAGCTCAAGTCCCTTGTTCATCATTGTAGCAGAATCGATGGTAATTTTTGCGCCCATGCTCCAGTTGGGATGCTTGAGCGCCTGCTCGACGGTGACATCTTTCAGGTCATCGCGTGTTCTGCCGAAGAATGGTCCGCCGGAAGCAGTCAGAATAAGACGTTTGACGCTCTGTTTTCCGGGGCTTCCCTGAAGCGACTGGAATATTGCGGAATGTTCACTGTCGACCGGGAGAATCGCCACACCCTTTTCTTTGGCGCGGGTTGTGACAAGCTCGCCGCCGGCGACAAGGGTCTCCTTATTGGCGAGGGCAATATCATTGCCCGCCTCGATAGCAGCAAGGGTCGGCTTGAGACCGGCTATGCCGACAATACTATTGAGCACCTTATCGGCATCGAGCTGAGCCGCGGCGCATATGCCCTCTTCGCCGCCGAGCACTTTTGTATCGGTATCGGCGACTTTTATTCTGAGTTCCGCCGCTCTGTTCTCATCGGCAACAGCCGCTATTTCGGGCTTAAACTCCCGGATCTGCTTTTCGAGCAGGTCGATATTTGAATTCGAGGTCAGCGCTTTGACCGTAAAATTCCGAAGTCTTGCGACATCGAGTGCCTGGGTGCCTATAGAACCGGTAGAGCCGAGAATGACCATGCTTTTCATAGGATCACGCTCCCACGCTGAGAATCAGCGAAATAATGGCGTAGAGCATCGGCATAACGAAGCTGTAGCTGTCGAATCTGTCCATGATGCCGCCGTGACCGGGGAAGATGGTTCCGAAATCCTTTTCGCCGAAGTTCCTCTTGATAACGGACGCCGAAAGGTCGCCGCCGATGCTGATAGCGGAGAGGAACATCGATGTTGCGGGAATCATCCACCACTTTATTGTGTCGTTCTTGAAGAAGAAATAATCAAAAATGAAGAAGAAAGCGAGGTTGAAGAGCATAGTTATAACTATTCCGCCGATTGCGCCCTCAACACTTTTTTTCGGGCTGATATTCGGGGCGAGCTTATGCTTGCCGAACTTTCTGCCGACAAAATACGCAAATGTGTCGTTGAGCCATGCGGACAGAAGCGCCGTGAAAATAATGAAGAATATGTGCGACTGTTGGAATAGGTCAGGGCGGCTCAGGCAGAGATTCCTGAGCAGGGTTATGGTCGACATGACATACGGCACGATAACACCGCAGAACATCGACATAACGACATCTTCAAACTTCGTCTTTTTATAGTTGCCAAGCATGATAAACATCATGATTATGACATAGACTATTGCAAGGACATATGTCGGGAACGGCAGCTTTGAAAAGAGCTTGTATTCATAGGCAAAGGGCATAAACGCGGCGAGAACTATGTTGATTATCATGAGAAGCTTGTTCTCGATCTTTGCAACATGCTGTATCTCGTAGGAAGCGAGCAGCGATACGGCTGCTATAACTATGCCAAGAACAGGGGTGAACATAAAGGCAAGGACTGCAAGTCCGAAAAGAGCGCCTAAAACTCCGGTAATAACGCGCTGTTTCATCTTTCTCTCATCTCACTATAAAAATTATTTTCAGACCCCTCCGAAGCGTCTGCTGCGATGTGCGTATTCCTCAAGAGCGGCATCAAAATCCTGCTCGGTATAATCGGGCCAGAGGATATCGGAATAAATAAACTCCGAATATGCCGCCTGCCAGATGAGGAAGTTGGAAAGTCTGAATTCTCCGCTTGGGCGGATTATAAGATCGGGGTCGGGCTGACCCGCCGTATAGAGATTGTCGGATATATCCTGCTCGGTCAGGCTCTCGGGTGTGCGCTCCCCTCTTGCGCACTGCTCGGCAAGACGCTTGCAGGCGGACAGTATCTCATTTCTGCCGCCGTAGTTTATCGCGATGTTTACGGTCGTTCTGACCTTGTCTGCGGAACCGCGCTCAAGCTCGTCAACAAGCTCGAGAATATCGTCCGCAAGACCTTCGCGCTCTCCTATATATCTTATTCTGAGACCTTTCTGTGCATTCTCCTGCTCGCGCTCCTCAGCCTCGCGCAGGTACTCACGGAAAAGATCCATTATGCCGCTGACTTCCTCGGGCGGTCTGCGCCAATTTTCCGTGGAAAAGGCGTAGAACGTCACATAGCGTATACCTCTGTCTGCGGCGTATTCGCATATTCTTTTGAACACCTTCGCGCCCTGTTTGTGACCCTCGCCGCGCGGGAGTCCGCGCTGCTTCGCCCAGCGGCCGTTGCCGTCCATGATTATGGCGACATGCTTCGGAAGATGTTCGTTTTCAGGTGACTTTGTCATAGCAAAAATCCCTTTCTGTATTTAGGCAAAAAGGCATGACCGCCCGAAGCGCCCAGCCTTTTTGCTTCAAGGATCCGAAACAAATCAGATCGCCATTATTTCCTTTTCTTTCTCTGCAGCTACCGAATCGGTTTCTTTAACGAACTTATCGGTTATATCCTGCATTTCTTTCTCGCCGTACTTGAGATCGTCCTCGGTTATCTCGCCGTTCTTCTGCATCTTCTTGAGCTTATCCATGCAGTCTCTGCGGATAGAGCGGATGGCGACCTTGCAATCTTCGGCAAGCTTCTTGACATCCTTGACTATCTCGCGGCGCTTATCCTCAGTCAGAGGCGGGAAGGTCAGTCTGATAACCTTGCCGTCATTCTGCGGGTTGATGCCGAGATCGGAGGTCTGGATAGCCTTCTCGATGGGGTGAAGGGTCGAAGCGTCCCAGGGCTGGATGCAGAGAATTCTCGCCTCGACTACAGAGATAGCCGCAAGCTGATTTATCGGAGTGGCGGTGCCGTAATAATCAACGGTTATCCTATCGAGAACCGCCGCAGTAGCTCTGTTTGCTCTTATTGCAGCATACTCGCCCTTGAGGGAGCTGATGCTCTTACCCATTTTATCGCGTGCTGTTTGAAATACTGTTTCCATAATTTCAATCCTTTCTTGAAGAGAAGATCATATTTTCATCGGTCTTTCGCCGATCATTTTACAACTGTTCCGACATTTTCGCCTTTTATCGCCTTAACGATATTCTGAGGATCGTCGAGGTTGAAAACGAGAATCGGGATAGAATTGTCTCTGCAGAGAGAAGCCGCGGTGCCGTCCATGACCTTGAGGTCGTGGCTTAGAATCTCGTCGAACGAGAGAGTGTCGTACTTCTTCGCATCCTCGAACTTGTGGGGATCCTTATCATAGACGCCGTCGACATTCGTTGCCTTGAACATGATATCGGCATCTATCTCGAGTGCACGCAGAGCGGCGGCAGTATCAGTGGTGAAGAACGGGTTGCCGGTGCCGCAGCCGAAGATAACGACTCTGCCCTTTTCAAGGTGGCGAACCGCCTTGTTGCGGATATAGGGCTCGGCTATCTGCTGCATGGCGATAGCGGTCTGGACTCTGACGGGCACTTTGAGATGCTCGAGGGCATCGGCAAGAGCGAGGGAGTTCATAACGGTGGCGAGCATACCCATATGGTCGGCTCTGGTTCTGTCCATATCACCGCTCGAACGTCCGCGCCAGAAGTTGCCGCCGCCGACGACAAGACCTACCTGAACGCCCATATCGACACATTCCTTGACTGCGGAGCAGATATTGAGAACGGTATCGTAGTCAATACCCATACCCTTTCCGCCGGCGAGCACCTCGCCGCTTATTTTCAGAAGTATACGTTTATACGTAAGCTCCATGTTATTGCCTCCATTCAAAAAAACATAATTTTCCGCTACTATTTTACTTTATTTTACGCAAGCTGTAAAGACAAAAAGACAAATTCACAGCAATTTAACAAAAAAAGAGCACGGGAGACAAGATTCGCTTTTGTCTCCCGTGTTTAAGTTCGCGTTACTGCCTGCCGAGCGCCGCCTGAGCCTCGGATGTAAGCTTCGAAGTCTGGCGCTGAGCCATGACAAGATTATAATAAATGCCGCGCTTTTTGAGAAGCTCCGTATGCGTGCCGACCTCGGCAATTCTGCCGTTTTCGAGCACAACGAGCCTGTCCGCATGGCGCAGGGTCGAAAGCCTGTGAGCAATGGCTATTGTTGTTCTGTTATGAACCAATCTGCCGAGCGCTTCCTGAATATGACTCTCTGTCTCTGGGTCGAGTGCGCTTGTCGCCTCGTCGAGAATGAGTATCTTCGGATCACGCAGTATCGCTCTCGCTATCGCCACACGCTGACGCTCGCCGCCAGAAAGATTATAGCCGTTTTCGCCGACGACTGTATTATACCCATCTTTAAGTTCCATTATAAATCCGTGGGCATTTGCCGCCTTTGCGGCGGAGAACACCTCTTCCGGAGATGCGTCCGGCTTTGCATATGCGATATTGTCATAGACTGTGCCGGAGAAAAGATATGTCTCCTGGAACACGACGCCCATATTCTCTCGCAGATAATACTGGTCATAATCGCGGATATCCCTGCCGTCTATCTTGATCGTTCCGCTGTCGACATCATAGAGGCGCATGACAAGGTTTATCATAGTGGACTTGCCCGCTCCCGAATGACCGACAAGACCTATCATCTCACCCGGTTTTATCTTCAGATTTATATCCTTGAGCACCGGTTCATAACTCTTATAGCCGAAGCCGACGGAATCGAACTCGACTTCGCCCGTTATCGGATATTTGCCGGCGTTTCTGGAATCGCCGACCTGCGGCTTTTCATCGAGAACTTCATAAATTTTTATAAGGCTCGTTGTTACCTCCGCTATCCAGCGCGGCATATTTGCAAGCCAGTCGAGCGGCTTATAGATATAGGAGAGCAAGAGCACAAAGCTCCACAGCTCGCCCGCGGTCATCGTGCCGTTTACAACCATTCTTCCGCCGAAATAGAGCACAAGGAAGTTGCCGGAATTCATAAAGAAGCCTATGACCGGGAAGATAATCGCCCACATTCGCTCGTTGCTCACGGAGATATCTGCAAGAGCCTTGCTCGCGGAAGAAAACTTTGCAACCTCGCGCTTTTCGCTGCCAAAGGTTTTGACAACACGGATGCCCTTGATTATATCGTGAAGAATTGAGTTCGCGCGGCTGTCATACCGCCACTGCTTATCGTAGCGCAAATGGATATAGCGCTTGAAGCCGTTGAGTGCGATAATGCACAACGGCGCAGGCAGGACTGCGAGAAGAGTCAGCAGCGGGCTCATGCGCAGCATGAATATGCCGACGACGATAAAGAGTATAATCTGTTCGAGTGCATAGCGACCTTTATCAACAAAGAAGTTTTGAACCGTGTTTGTATCGCGCGTAACACGTTTTATAAGATCGCCCGCAGTTTTTCGCGACATGGACGAGACGGACATACGCTGGACTTTGTCATAGACAACGGAGCGCAGATATTTCGAGAATCCGAGTCCGACGCTGTTCGCGGTGCGCCCCGAGAATATCTGGAAAATGTTTTCGAGCAGATAAGTCAGCGCCATGGCGACGCCGATAATAATAACATTCTGCTTTGCGGAGAGCCCGCCCGACGAAACCGCCGACGAGAAACTGTCGACAAGCTTGCCCTGGAGCACGGGCTGCGCCGCAGACATAAGATTTGCAAAAGTGACGAGCACGCTCGACACGATAAGAGTCGGCATAAACTGCCGAAGCATTTTAAATGTTCTGCGCCATATGTAGCTCTTATCAACGCAGAACATACAGACATCGGTACCCTTTGGATAGCGCCTGCCGCATACCGGGCATCGGTCGGCATTGTCGGCGCTGAGCTGCGGTTCTTCGCCTGTTTTTATATAGTGGTTGACTGCCTTGCAGAATTCGCCTATATCCTCCGCGGCACTCATAGAGAAGCGGCAAACCGTGATATTCTCGGCGCTGTCGTAATCCGAGCCGAGCTCATCCGCAAACGGCGATATCTCGATGCTTCCGCAGCCGACATCGGTATACTGCACAAGCTCGCCGACATTTTCAAGCGAATGTGAAAACACCTCTTTGCCGTCTTCGAGCGCATAGACTGCGCCGTTCTCATACCGCAGGACACCGCGGCACGGCTTTGAATTCAAGTCAAGGTCATATTTTACCTCGGTCATATTTTAAACCATACGGCGCACAGCCGCTCCTTTCTTTAAAATTCATGCAAAAAAATCAATACAGAAACGGCTCGATCTTCCTGCGCGTCCTCGGTTTGAGAGCGTTGATATCCGGAATTATAAAACGGTTACCGTCGGCATCGGTGAGCATGACCGCGCCGGAATCGAGCATCTTGATGTTGCGGCTGATATCCTTGACGCCGAATGTCTTTTTGAAGCCGTCTATCGACACATCGAAATAGAACGAGCCCATCTTCTCATCTATCGAATATATCTCGGATATCTGCGGGCAATAATAGCGCGCGGCGAGATCCTTTTCGATTATTTCTCTGCTCTCCGGCGGAAAATCGGCGGCGTTTTTTATTATGCCTATCTCATTCTTGTTCATATCGCTGACGCTGATATACTCAAACGGTCTGTGCAGAGGCAGAGTACGCAAAAGGCGCACGCGGCGATAATCTTTATCCTCGGTTTTGAGGGCGGTAAAGCCGTTCGGATTTATATAGAATCTGCACTTTTCGGGGTCGAGGAAGTTTATTGACATAGTATTGAGTTCTCCCATTTTAACCCTCCTCAATCGATTATGCCGACAGCCTTGAGGGCTTCGGCCTGTATTTTATAGAGCTTATAGAACTCGCCGCGCTTTTTGAGAAGCTCGGCATAGCTGCCGTATTCGACCACTTCGCCCTCGTTTATTACCGCGAGCATATCGGCATCGCGAAGAGTCGAGAGACGGTGGGCTATGGCGACAGTTGTTCTGCCCTGCATAAGCTTTGTGAGAGAATACTGGATATTGCGCTCCGTTTCGGTATCCATTGCCGCAGTAGCTTCATCGAGAATAAGAATACGCGGATTCTGAATTATCGTTCTGGCTATCGATATTCTCTGGCGCTCGCCGCCGGAAAGGTCGTGGCCGCCCGCTCCGACGCGCGTCTCATAGGCATCGGGCAGTTTCATAATGAAATCATGCGCGCTCGCCGCCTTTGCCGCGGCGATTATCTCGTCCATTGTGGCATCCGGCTTTGCGTAGCGAATATTATCGGCTATCGTGCCGATGAACAGATAGATATCCTGCGAGACCAAACCGACATTCTTTCTGATAGTATCGAGCGGCAGGTCGCGCACATCGACTCCGTCGATTTTGACGCACCCGGCTTTCGGGTCATAGAGCCGCGCTATAAGATTCGCTATTGTTGTTTTGCCAGCTCCGGTTTTGCCGACTATTCCGAGCATCTGACCCGCGTTCACTTTGAGGTCGAGATTTTTTATAACAGGCTGTGCGGGTTCATACTCGAACTCGAGCTTTGATATTTCTATATCTCCGCGCACCTCGCCAGGTTCTATTGGGTGCTCTTTTTCGACTATCTCCGGCTTTGCGTCAACTATTTCAAACACGCGCTGAGCCGAGTCGACACAACGCGCCCACCAGTTGGACACCCACGAGAGAAAATCCAAAGGTCCGACGAGCATGGTAAGATAGACGGTGAAATTGAGAAGCGTGCCGACGGTCATCTCGCCGTTTGCAACCATGAGTCCGCCGAAAGTCAGCATAACCACGGCGAGCACGGAGAGCAATATGGTGAGTACCGGAAAGAGAGTCGCTTCGGAATTGTTGAGCTTCAAATCAGCTTCATAGAGATCGCTGCTGACCGTATCGAAGCGGTCGAGTTCTTCATCTTCTTTTGAAAAAGCCTTTATTATACGCTGGCCGTTGATATTGTCGCTGACCATGGAGGTGAGTCTTGCGTTGCGTGCCCAGCTTCTGTGGTGCAGGGTTCTGAAAAATCTGCCGCCGAAGACGAGCAGCACAAGAAATATCGGAGCTGCGGCGCAGCAGAGAAGCGCCAGTTTCCATGACATGACGAACATTATTATCAGAACGCCTATAACGGTTATAACATTCGTTATGACATACGGCAGACCGTCGACAAAGAACCAATAGATGTTATTGGAGTCCCTTGTCACGCGCTCCATGAGCGAACCCGTCTGTTTGGACGAATAGAAGCCGACGGACAGTCGCTGCATGGCAGCGAAAATCTTGACTTTTATATCATATATGACTCGCGGCATTATACTGCCCATAAGGAACTGGAACGACACAGTCATAAGCAGTCCAAGAAGCTTCATGCCGACGACTGCGCCGATAAGATATCCGAGCGTAACGAGCAACTGCTGCGCGGGTGTTGAGCCGACTTTGCTCAGCACATCATCAAAGAGCGTCTTTGTGCTTATCTGCGGCATCGCCATGTTCATGGCGGTGCTTATAAGTATGGCGGTGACGATAAGCGCCATCTGAAGCTTATAGCCGCCGAAAAAAGAAAACAGACGTTTGACGGTCGAGCCGTTTTTATCGCATTTCGGACATGAACTGCACCCGGGAGGATACGGTCTTTTGCACTTCGGGCAGACTCCGCCGTTCGGCTCTTCACTGCTCTGCTGCATCGGCTCGCCAGTCTTGAGGCTGTTGAATGCCTTGCAGAATTCGTCATAGCCGCCGAGGAAATTGAGGCTGAATTTTATAAGACCGATATCGTCGCCGTCCTTTTCGGCTATAAGGCGGCCTGTTGAGACATACTGCTCGCATTTGAGCGAATCGAAATCCGAGAGCGGATAAGAGCGTATCTCTCTGAGTTCATACTCGGACTTGATTTTCTTGTTTCCGCGCTTTTTGGTGACTTTCTCATCGCCGAGGATAAAATATATGCCCTTGTCATCAAGGGCTGTCCACGCAGTGAGATAACAGCCGTCGAAATCCATATCGCTTTCAACAACTTTTATAAAGCCGTCGGTCTCAAGACCGTTTTTTCTGACCGCCGCATCGATATCGTCGGGCAGTCGGTCGGGAGCCTTTCGTTTCGGCGGTTCGGGTCTGCCGAGCATACGGCGCAATTTTCTCTTTATTTTTTTCTTGAAGTTGTTCATAATCACTCCGAAAAAATAATCAAAAAGCGGACAGCCGGCGGCCGTCCGCAAATCACCTGTTATGAAAGAATAAACGGGGCGCAGCATATATGATAATTTATTTTACGCTCTGTCATAAGATGCGCTCCCCTTTCTTTGATATAGCTTTTAAATGATAACATGATAAAAAGCGGATGTCAACCGAAATGTCAGTCGATATAGTCGAGTATCATCGGCTGCTCCGCAGGCTTTTTATCGCCGATTGAAACAGCGGAAAGATAGCGCGACTCGGCACCGTCGAGGCGGCTCTCGTCGTCCGCAAAAAGCGTTGCGAGCAGTTCGCCGTGCTTCACAAAATCGCCCGCCTTTGCGGCTATTATAATACCTGCCGCGTGGTTTATATCATCCTCTTTTTTCTCTCTGCCCGCTCCGAGCAGAACGGCGGTCAAGCCTATCTTCTCGGAATCCATGTGGGTTATATATCCGTCTGCCGGTGCATACACCTCGCGGCTGAAAGAAGCTTTTCTGAATTTTGAAGTATCTTCGATATACGAGACATCGCCGCCCTGCAATTTAACCATCATTTCAAAACGCTTGAGCGCTTCGCCGCTTTTGACTGCTTCATCAACGAGCCTGCCGCACTCGTCTCTATCGCCTATACCGGCAAGCATCAGCATCCTGCACGAAAGCTCGCGGCAGACCGTCCAGAGATCGCCCGATGTTTTGCCCTTGAGCATATCAACGGACTCAATGACCTCAAGCGAGTTGCCGACCGCACTTCCAAGCGGTGAATCCATATTTGTTATCAGAGCGGCAGTCCTGACGCCCGCTCCCCTGCCGATATCGACCATCGTGCGCGCAAGCAGGCGGGAATCGTCGAGCGTTTTCATAAAAGACCCGCTCCCGGTTTTGACATCGAGTAGGATACAATCCGAGCCGTCGGCGAGCTTCTTACTCATGATGCTTGAGGCTATGAGCGGTATGCTGTCAACGGTTGCGGTGACGTCGCGCAGGGCGTAAAGTTTTTTGTCGGCGGGACACATATTCCCGCTCTGTCCCGTGACGCTCAGACCGCACATTTCAACAGTCTCGCGCATCTCCTGCGGAGATATCGAAGTGCGGAAGCCGGGTATAGACTCAAGCTTATCAACCGTTCCGCCTGTGTGACCGAGTCCCCTGCCGGACATTTTCGCCACTTTCACGCCGCACGCCGCGACTATCGGAGCGACTATAAGCGTGGTTTTATCGCCCACACCGCCTGTTGAATGTTTATCGACCTTGACGCCGCTTATCCCGCTGAGATCGGCTTTGTCTCCGGAATCACGCATTGCAAGAGTCAGCGCGACCGTCTCGGCATTTGTCATTCCGCGAAAAAACACCGCCATGGCGAACGCCGAAAGCTGATAATCCGGCACTTCGCCCGAGACGCAGCCGTTGATTATATAAGATATCTCTTCGGCGGTCAGTTCGCCGCCGTCACGCTTTTTGCGGATAAGTTCGGGCATATACATAAAGACACCTCAGTTCGTGAAGATAAGTACATGGTTGAGCGAGAATATAGACGACAACTCCTGATCATCGCCGAGGACTATGTTCTTGGCATCGTCGGCAGTGACAAGCGACGATATCATGCTCGGATCGGCTTTGACGCGTTCAATTATGGCGTCGTAATCCGACTGAGTGAACAGAGAGAACAGCGAGCGCTGAAGATCGAGCCGCACGCCGTCGTCGGCTATGCCGTAAGTTACCGCGCGTCCACCTTTGAAACTGCCGTCTTTTACTTCGGCGAGAGCTCTATAGACACTCGTTGAAACCGATTTTTCCGCGCTGGTCAGGACGGAATCGGAGACATATGATTTGTCCGTATCGGCGCCGATAACCCAGCTTCCGACATTGCGTTCCGCAACGCTCGCGACGGTTGCAAATGTCTTTGTCCCGCAGGCGAATATGACCTGCGTACCTGTCGAGAACCACGACTTTGCGCGTGCTTCGACGTCGTCCTCATTCTCATCGGTCTTGAGGAAATTCACTTTTATCTCTACTGACATAACTTCGAGCATTAAATCTTCGGCGGCGCGTTCGGCGCCCTGAATGAAGCCGAAGCAGTAATTGACATAATCATCTGACGGGCTGCTGCCCTGAAATCCGAGGTGCTGAAACCCGTTCGACACCGAGGCATAGCCGGCAAGATATCCTGCATCGAGAGTCGAATATCCGACGGCAAGCACATTTGAGGGCAGATTTTTCTCCTCGCAGTCAATAATAATAAACTTTACATCGTCCCAACGCTCAGCCGCCTTTATAACAGCATCGCAGAATTCGTCGCCGTGGCAGACTATTGCTCTCGCGCCGTGGTTTATTGCTTTCTTAATCGCTTTGGAGAAATATTTTGTGCCGCGCTGAGACGGTCTGTAATATTTGCAGTTAACGCCGTAATCGGCGGCGTAGCTCCTGACGCCGTCCCACACGGCGGAATTATATGATCTGTCATAGATATCGCCGACATCGGTGATGAACACCGCGTCATACTTTTCGCGCTTTGAGCAGGCGCAGAGGCTCAAAAGCATCGCCGCCGCACAAAGGACAGATATTATACGCCGAAAGTTTTTCAAGGCTGTTTCTCCTGTTTCAGATTTGCCGGACCGAACGAGCCCGGCAGAAGCTCTTTGAGCCTGAACGAATGAAGTCCATGCTCTGTGTTGCAGATTATTTCAAAATTTTCACAGTCGCAGAACTCCGCCATCACCTGGCGGCAGACTCCGCAAGGCGTGCACGCATCGACTCCGTCTTTTCCGCCCGCGACGGCTATTGCGCAAAAATCACGCTTGCCGTCCGACACGGCTTTGAAAAAGGCGGTGCGCTCGGCGCAGACGGTCGGAGTATATGCGGCGTTTTCAATGTTGCACCCGGTATATACCGATCCGTCGGAGCAGAGAAGCGCCGCGCCGACACTGTAGCCGGAATAGGGCGAATATGATTTGAGACGGGCTTTGGCGGCTTTTTTGAAGAGTTCGCCGCGCTCGTTATCGGTCATATATCCGACACCTCCCGCAGAAAGCTCTCGCCGCTTTGAAGCGCGGGCAAGCCGAAGCAATTGAGCACAGATGCCGAGATATCGGCAAAAGTCGGGCGCGTTCCGATATTCACCCCGGCTTTTATCCCATCGCCGCAGACAATTATCGGGATATATTCGCGCGAGTGATCGGTGCTCGGGGTTGACGGATCGCAGCCATGATCGGCGGTTATTATGAGCACATCGTCGGGACGCATATTTCCAAGAAATTTTCCAAGACGGCAGTCAAACTCCGTCAGCGCTTTCGCGTAGCCGTCAACATCGTTCCTGTGCCCGTAGAGCATATCGAAATCGACGAGATTGACAAAGCAGAGCCCGTTGAAATCCTCGTTTTGAAGCTCGAGGGTTTTCTCCATGCCGTCGGCGTTGTCTTTGTTTATCCCCCTGTGGTCCGTAATGCCGCGGGAGGCAAAGATATCGTTTATCTTGCCGACCGATATTACATCGAAGCCCGAATTTTTAAGCCTGTCGAGCATCGTCTCCCCGGTCGGTTCAAGCGAGAAATCATGCCTGCCGGAGGTTCTGTAAAAGTTCGGATATTCGCCCTTAAACGGGCGGGCTATGACCCTGCCCACTGCGAGCTCGTCTTTGAGCATACCGCGAGCTGTGCGGCAGATATCATAGAGCTCTTCGAGCGGGACTATATCCTCGTGGGCGGCAACTTGAAATACGCTGTCCGCCGAAGTATAGACTATGAGATCGCCCGTCTCCATATGCTGCCTGCCGTAGTCGAGAATGACCTGCGTGCCGGAATACGGCTTATTGCAGAGCACTCCGCGTCCGGTAAGGCGCGAAAACTCGTCGATAGCATACTGCGGGAAGCCGTCCGGGAAAGTCGGCATAGGCTTTTCGGACACAACTCCGGCTATCTCCCAATGACCTGTAGTTGTATCCTTTCCGGCAGAACGCTCGGCGGCTCTGCCGAATGCGCCGCGCGGCGACTCAACTGCACCTTTTGGCGAGACTCCGTCGATATTGAAAAGGCCGAGGGAGCGCATATTCGGCACGTCAAGATATTCGGAGCGGCTGACCGCACCGAAAGTGTCACTGCCGCAGTCGCCGTATTTCGCGGCATCGGGCAGCTCGCCGACACCGAAGGAATCGAGGACTATAAGAAAAACTCGCTTTGTTTTCAAGGGTATCACCCCGTTTAAAGAGTATTGAGAGCTATTTCTATCATTTCATTGAAGCTCTGCTCACGCTCTGCAGGCGAGCACTCGCCGCTCGTCGGATCCATGGGCAGGTCGGATATAGTGCAGATGCACAGTGCGTTCTTGCCGGAGCGTGCGGCGTTCATATAGAGCGCGGCAGCCTCCATCTCAACGGCCAAAACACCCATTTTCTGCCACAGTTCAAAGCTCGGGATATCCTCATAAAAAGTATCGGAGGAAACAATATTGCCCACCACGGGCTCCTTGCCCGTTTTTCTCGCGGCGGCCACCGCCTTTTCAAGCAGGGAGAACGACGCTATCGGCGCAAACGCGCCGGGCAGGCCGTACTGGTGGGCAAAATTCGAGTTTGTGCACGCGCCCGCTCCTATGACCACGTCGCGCAGCTTCAGAGAGGGAGCTATGCCACCCGCCGAGCCTACGCGGATAATATTGTCCACATCGTAGAAATTGAAAAGCTCATAGGAGTAAATGCCCATCGACGGCATACCCATACCGGAAGCCATAACCGAGACGGGCTTGCCGTGATATGTTCCGGTATAGCCCTGAATGCCTCTGACATTGTTTACGAGGCGGGCGTCGTCGAGAAAAGTTTCGGCGATATACTTTGCTCTTAAAGGATCGCCGGGCATGATGACTGTTTTGGCGAAGTCGCCTTTGTTCGCGGTATTGTGTGCTGTTGACATATTGACTCTCCTTTCAATATCCGGACGCATCAAGACCCTTGGCGAGCTTGACAATTCTGCTCGTGCCGAGCCTGTCGCAGCCGAGGGATATGAATCTCTCGGCGTCGTCAAGGCTGCTGATGCCGCCTGCGGCTTTCATTTTTACGTTGCTTCCTATATGCTCCGAAAAGAGCTTTATATCATCGAAAGTTGCGCCGCCCGTCGAGAAGCCGGTCGAAGTCTTTATATAGTCGGCACCGGAGCGCGTGACTATATCGCACATTGTTATCTTCTCGTTCTCGGTAAGCAGGCAGGTTTCGATAATGACCTTCAGAATTTTCCCCTCGCACGCGGCGCGAACCGCCTTTATCTCATTTTCGACATAGACGGTGTTGCCAGATTTGAGTTCGCCGACATTTATAACCATATCTATCTCATCCGCGCCGTTTTCCACTGCGTCCTTTGTCTCAAAGACCTTTGCGGCGGTAGTGTTATAGCCGTTCGGGAAGCCTATAACGGTGCATATTTTCACTCTGTCCCCGACATAGTCCTTCGCTCTTTTGACAAACGCGGGCGGGATACACGCGCTCGCCGTGCCGAATTTTTCGGCATCGATAAGTATCTGTTCGATATCGCTCCACCCGGCAGTGACTCCGAGCAGGGTGTGATCGACTTTTTTGAGAATTTCTCTGATGTCCATTTTCTGTTCCTCCGTTGTGTTTTCTGCGGTAAAAAACAAAGCCTGCGCTTTGTCAAAAATCCGTACAAATCATATGATGTACAGAGGGATGCCTCATAAAAAGCAAGATAAAGGAGTAATGTTCAGATATGAATTACAACAACCGAAGTGCCGGGAGCTGCTCCTGCTCCGTGCGCGAGGCGATGACTCCGTTCCCCGAGGACTACAGCGTCGCCATGGCATATGTTCCGATACAGACGGATATAAGCGTATACGACGAGATGAAAGCCCTTGAAGTCGGCACGCTCTTCCCCGTCCTTAACAAGCCGTTCAATCCTGCGAGGTGTTCGAGATGACAAAGCGCGAAACTATGCTCAGGAGGCTGAGCGCCGCGCAGTTCACTCAGTGGGAACTGCATCTCTATCTTGACACCCACCCGTCCGATCTCCAGGCGCTCGCGCTGTTTCGCAAATGCGACGCGCGGTACAGGGCGCTCAGAAGCGAATACGAGGCTCAGTTCGGCGCGCTCACGGCGCTCGACGCGACCGGTGCGGAGTGGCTCAAAGACCCGTGGCCGTGGGATACAGAGGAGTGTGGCTGTTGATGTTTGTATATGAAAAGAAGCTTCAGTATCCGGTAAAGATAGCAAATCCGAACCCGAAATACGCAAAGATAATACTCGACCAATACGGCGGACCCGACGGAGAATTGGGCGCGTCGCTGCGCTATCTCAGTCAGCGCTTCACCATGCCCTACGCTCAGCTCAAGGGACTGCTCACCGATATCGGCACGGAGGAGCTCGGACACCTCGAAATGATAGGCGCGATAGTCCACCAGCTCACAAGAAATCTCACGCCAGAGGAGATAAAGAAAGGCGGATTCGACGCATATTTCGTCACCCACACCGCCGGAGTATATCCCGCAGGGGCAAACGGAATGCCCTACAGCGCAGGTTCGATGCAGTGCAAGGGCGACACGATAGCCGATCTGATGGAGGACATGGCTGCCGAGCAGAAGGCGCGGGTAACCTACGACAATATTCTGCGCCTTGTTGACGACCCGGATGTCCGCGACCCGATAAAGTTCCTGCGTGAGCGCGAAATAGTCCACTTCCAGCGGTTCGGCGAGGGGCTGCGCACGGTCACTGACCGGCTCAACTCGAAGAACTACTATTCTTTCAACCCGTCGTTTGACAAATGCTGAAAATATAAACTCAAGGGAGCCTCAACGTTCAACGCGCCGAGGCTCCCAAAAAAACTGCTTATTTTACGAAGCTGACGGCGACATTTTCAAAAGTCTCCCCGCCCGCAAGGAAAGCGGAAAAGTCGTTCTTCACCTCAAGCGTTCCGCCACTCTTCATAGAATTGACGAGCTTGACATAATCGCCCTCGGTGAACTTTTCGAACTTAGAGGTTGCAAAAGACAGGCCGACGGCATTGTCGTCAACGCCGAGGTTTGAAGAGAGTCCGCCGACGAGCACCCACTTGCCCGCATAGAACGAGGTGAGTATCTTCTGCACGCCCGAGCTGAGTCCTTTCATTGCCGAAGTTATAACAGTATCGGATACAGATGACTGATCGACATCGACGCCAATAGACTTGCCGTTATTCGCCAATGCCGCCTCAAAGACGGAATCGCACATTTCGCCGCCGCAGGAGAAGATGCACTCCGTGCCGGACTTGTACCATTCGTTGACCATATTCTGAAGTTCGGAAGAAGCCGAGAAATTATCGCCGTAGCGGTAGCTGTACTTCATCTCGACGACAACGCCCGTAACTTTTGCCGCGTCGTTCGCGCCCTGGACAAAGCCGTAGCCGAATCTGTTGACGGACGGGTTATTGCCCGCTCCGCCGCCGACAAAGCCGAGCTTTGTATTGCCCTCGGTAACTGCGGCGTATCCCGCAAGATAGCCGCACTGCTCCTCTTTAAATGCAACTGCCGCGACATTTGAGAGAGCCTGTCCGTCGCCGTTGGTGAGGACATAGCCGTCAACAAAGATAAACTTTGTATCGGGATTTTCCGCTGCGGCTCGTTTGAGAGCGTTCTCCTGCTCATAGCCGGTGGCGACGATTATATTCGCGCCGCCTTTTATTGCCTCGATAAACGCATTATATCTGTCGTCATCCGAAGCTTTGTTGCCGTTTCTGGGCTGATAATATTTATACGACTTGCCGTTTTTATAGGCAAAGAGCTTGACTCCGTCCCAGGTTCCCTGGTTGAAGGATTTATCTTTGAGCCTGCCGACATTCGTGACCATTGCTATTTCATATTTTCCGTCTTTCGAGGTCATAGTATCGGCAATTTCATCTGCCGAAATTATTGGGCTATCTCCCGCCTCGGTCGAGAGACGCTTTTTGCTGCATGCGGTAAGGGCGGCGCAGCCGAAAATCAAAAGCACCGCAAGAAGTGCCGCAAGGGACTTCTTCATTGTAAAACCTCCTATATAGGACTCACGCGTCCGTTTCGACTGTTTATTATATCATTTAAGCGTCTTTAAATCAACAAAGTTTTGTGAAAAATTTATATGATATATATAGTTATAACCACAGGAGAAAAATATATTACATTTTACAAATCGGGATTTTAAAGGCGCGAAAGATTGATTTTAGGGCTCGCAGATGATATAATCAAGAAAAATATCAAGCGAGGTTTTCATCAGATGCACCCTATAGCCGCTTTTTGCAGACGCAATTTGAACGCACTCGGGCTCGAACTCTACAGCATCGCATATCCCCTGCTCCCGAAGGACAGGCGCGACTGGCTGTTTGAGAAAAACGTTAATATAGTTCCCGCCGAGACTGGCGTAAAGATAATAGACAAAGACGAAGAGAGCATCACAATAGGCAAATTCAACAAGGACGGCACATATTCGGACAAGCCGTTCCGCATACTCACGACAACCGACATTCATCTCGGCGACACGCCATCTCTGCGCCGCAAGGCGATGCAGATGCTCGCAAATCATATTGCGCAGGCAAAGCCCGATCTTGTGATATTTACGGGAGATATAATCCTCTCGAAGTTCCAGCAGCTTGATGCGGTTCAGTTCGCACGCTTCATGGAAAAGACGGGAGTGTACTGGGCGATTGTATTCGGCAATCACGAGGTTCACGAGGAAAAGGGCTTCTACAAATGGCTTATGCTCGACTCCATGCGCCGCTATCCGCACTGCCTCGCGCTCCACGGCGACGACAGTCTCTACGGCTACGGCAACTACAGAATAGACATCAAAAACGGTGAAAACTCCCTGCTCCAGAGCCTGTATCTCTTCGACTCCGGGCGCGACATACGCGAGAGATATTACAAAGACTACGGAGTGCCCGAAGGCATGAAGGGCTACGACTTCTTGAAGCCGGAGCAGATAGAGTGGTACAAAAACTGCGTGCGCAGGACGGAAGAGAAATACGGAAAAGTAAAATCGATGATGTATTTTCACATTCCCCTGCCGGAGTTTGAGCATGTTATGAAGCTCGACGAAAACGGGCAGTATGTTCCGACGGGCGAAGCGAAGATTTTCTACGGCGGGATGTATGAATCCGTCGGCTGTTCACCGTTCAACAGCGGAATGTTTGACGCCATATGCGAGCTCGGCAGCACTCAGGCGGTATACTGCGGACACGACCATGTCAACGACTTCTGCGCGAACTACAAGGGGGTCTGCTTCATATACAGCCAGTGCGGCGGATACGAGACATACACCATGGGCACAAACTTCGGCTGGCCGGAGGAAAAGTGGATGCAGGGCGTGACGATAACCGAGATTCTGCCCGACGGCAGCATAACGGTCGGCAGACGCTTCAACCGCGATTATCTCAAGCGCCCCGAGCAGTTCAACGCCGAAAAACAGGCATACGAAGAAAGCAAGAGAAAATAATATGGCATCAAGCAAAGATTATCTCGAATATGTACTCGAACATCTGAGCGAAGCCGGTGATGTGACGAGCCGGGCAATGATGAGCGAATACATACTCTATTTTCGCGGAAAAGTAATCGGCGGGATATACGACAACCGATTTCTCGTAAAGCCCGTTCAGGCGGCGCGAAATATGATGCCGGACTCACCGGAGGAGCTGCCGTATGACGGCGCTAAACCGATGCTGATGGTTGAAAACATCGAGGACAGAGGGTTTTTGAAAGAACTCTTTGAGGCGATGTATGACGAGCTGCCCGCACCGAAGCCGAAAAAGAAGAAATAAAGAAATGCTCCCGACCTGCAAAAGCGGATCGGGAGCATTTTTATATTTGCATCTTATTTTGAATAGGTAGCGACAAGATTTCCGTTTTCGTCAAAGAAGCGCGCGAAAGTAACATCTTTTACCGTCCGGTTATCGTAATCAGATAAACCATAAAAACCAATGAGCCACACTTTGTTATTGTTATTCGTCAATGGCTTTTTCCGCATAAAAGTTTCCTCACCGTCTGTCAAAATAAGGCTATATTCGCACCTGGCTATTTTCGCATCGGCGATCGAGCCAAAGAAAAGCAGCGCAGCTCCTGTACTGCCATCCTTGTCTCCGCTCCCAGGGAAGAACTTTAATGATCCAACCTTTTCGCCTCCATCAGTCGCTCCGCCCTGAGAACTGCTCAGCAAGAATTTATACCTATCTAAATATGTACATTCAAACACAAATAGTTCCTGTGATTTTCCCGGCTCAACATCCGATGCGATATAATAGACATATTTCTTCCCATCCATATCGTCGCCTATAGCAAAGAATTCGTTTGCTCCGCTCTTGGTATTCTTTCTGCAATAGTCAACACAGCCTGCTGCAGAGAGCGTTGAGGAAAAAAAGCATATTGCAACTATAGTAAATGCAAGTATCACAGCAGTCAACATCGTCAAACATATCTTTGCCGATTTTCTCAACCAAATCACTCCTACCAAACAAAGCTTAAAGTGAAATTGATAAAAGTTAAGTGGAAGTCATAATTATTACCCCCTTGCGTTTTAACAATTTATGATTTTATGAGCACATTAATCTTGACTATATATTATCACGTAATTATGGATTCTTCAATTACTTTTTTTGAATTTTTAGTTTTTTGTTACATTTTACAAAAAAGATATTGTTCTTTTGGATAATTTGACGGTAAGAACTTAATATATAAAAAAACCCTGCCCGAACGAGCGGACAGGGACAATATTTGCTGTTCTTTTCAAGCTTTGGACTCGACGGCGATATACTTGTCGATAAAGCTCTTGACTTTTGCCTCGTATGCGGCGGAATCGGTCGGGTAGCTCTCGGCATGACCGGCGCCCTCAACGAGAAGCAGGTCTTTGTCGGTGCTGCAAGCGTCATAGAGCTCATGCACCATATAAGTGGGGACGAAATCGTCCTTTGTGCCGTGGATAAAGAGCATCGGCACCTGTGCGTGGCTGACGCTCTCGACCGCGTCGACCTTTTTGAAATCGTATTTTGCGATATGTTTATTGAAGAAGTTCGCGCCGTCGAGCAGCGGAGAAGTCGGAACATGGGCGTTTTTGAGCTGATAATCGAACTCTGCCCACGGGCTGGTATAGCCGCAGTCGGCAACGGTGAATTTGACATTCTTCGGCAGGTCGGGGTTGCCGCTCATCATCATAACTGTGGCGCAGCCCATTGAAACGCCGTGCAGGATTATCTGAATATCGCTTCCGAAAGTATCGGTCATGAATTTGAGCCACTGCATGGCATCGCGCGACTCATGCGAGCCGAAGCCGATATATTTGCCCTCGCTCTCGCCGTGCGCCTGATGGTCGACGATAAAGACATTGAAGCCGAGGTCATGATAGAACTTCGCCATGAGTCTGAACTCGCGCTTGCCCCAGCAGCGATAGCCGTGGCTGCCGAAGACATAGACATCCGAAGGCTTGTCGGCTTTGAGAAGATAGCCCTTGAGCTTGTTTCCGTCAACGTTAGTTATGGAGTAATTTTCAAAAGTCTGATCATTGAGCCACTCCTCGCGCGGGTCGAGAAGGAACTTTTCGGGGTTGGTCTCCATCATTTTCTTTTTGGCGTTGGCGTCCATCTTCCCGGGTATCTTCGAGTTGCGCGCTATTACTTCATAGAAGACAAGATAGCTCACCACACCAAAGAGTATACCGCAGAGCAGAAGAACCGCCGCGACGACTATTATGGTTATTTCAACAGCATTCATGATTATCACCTTTCTTGAATTTGCGTGCAACGGCACGGCTTTAGTCCAACAATATTATAACGATATGTATGAAATAAGTAAAGAAAAACTTTTATGCCAAATAAGCATTGAACGAGCCGCTTTTTTGTGATAAACTTTGCTTGTGTTAAAGACAAAAGGAGGAAAAAAATGAGCAGATACGAAAGCGCAAGAGAGATATATGAGTCCCTCGGCGTGGACACGGAAAAAGCCATAGAGACGCTTCGCAGCACGGCTGTTTCGGTTCACTGCTGGCAGGGCGACGATGTTACGGGCTTCGACTCGAAGCAGGCTCTCTCCAGCGGAATACAGACCACCGGCAACTACCCCGGCAAGGCGCGCACACCCGAAGAGCTGATGCAGGACTTCGACTTTGCGGCGAGCCTCATGCCCGGCAAGAAGAAGCTCAATCTTCACGCAAGCTATGCCATATTTGAAAACGGCGAGTTCGCCGACCGCGACAAGATCGAGCCGCGCCATTTTGAAAAATGGGTCAAGTTCGCAAAGGAACGCGACATGGGAATCGATTTCAATCCCACATTCTTCTCGCACCCGATGGTGAAGGACAATCTCACGCTCTCTTCGCCCGACGAAGCGGTTCGCCGTTTCTGGATAGAGCACGGCAAGAGATGCATTGAGATATCCGAATATTTTGCGAACGAGACAGGCGTGCCCTGCCTTATGAACATCTGGATCCCCGACGGATATAAAAATATCCCCGCAGACAGACTCACGCCGCGCAAGAGATTCAAGGATTCGCTCGATGAGATACTTTCGGTGCCTTATGACAAGTCGAAAGTTTTCGTCTGCCTTGAATCAAAGGTTTTTGGGATCGGGCTTGAGTCATACACAGTAGGCTCCGCCGAGTTCTGCATGAACTATGTCGCCTCAAAGGGCATCACTCCCCTGATGGACAACGGTCACTATCACCCGACAGAGGTTGTGTCGGACAAGATATCCTCGATGCTCCTATTCAACGACCGCATCGCGCTGCACATCACGCGCGGAGTCAGATGGGACAGCGACCATGTTGTTATTCTCGACGACGAGACGAAAGAGATAGCCAAAGAGATAGTCCGAAACGACGCGCTCGACAGAGTGTTTATAGCGACCGACTATTTTGATGCTTCGATAAACAGGATATCCGCATGGGTCACGGGAATCAGGAGCGTTCACAAGGCTCTGCTGCTTGCCCTGCTCGAGCCGAACAAAAAGATGAAAAAGCTTCAGGACGAGAGCCGCTTCACGGAGCTCATGGTGCTGCAGGAGGACATGAAAACGGCGCCGTTCGGCGACATCTGGAACGAATATCTCAGGCGCGAAAATATTTCAAACGACTATATATCAGCCATACTCGACTACGAAAAGAATACACTGGAGGCAAGAAAATGAAAGACATTTTGACTGCGCCATTTGTGCAGGAAATGATGCAGACCACCGCAAATATGTACCGTCTCGGCTGGGACGAGAGAAACGGCGGCAACATAAGCTATATGCTCGACGAAAAGGAAGTCGGCGAATATCTCGACCTCACAAAAGTTATCAGAACTATCCCGACCGGATTTGACGCGAAGCCGCTTATCGGCAAGATATTCATCGTCACCGGAACGGGCAAATACTTCAAAAACGTTCAGTTCGACCCCGAAAATAATCTCGGCATCATAAGAATCGCCGAGGACGGCACGACCGCCGAGCTGCTCTGGGGCTACTCCGACGGCGGCAGATTCACAAGCGAGCTGCCCGCTCACCTGATGAGCCACATGGCGAGACTCAGCGTTGACCCCGAGAACAGAATCGTCATGCACTGCCACCCGACGAACACGCTCGCGATGAACTATATACACGAGCTTGACGAGAAGAAGATAACCCATACGCTTTGGGAGATGTGCACCGAGTGCATCGTCGTTTTCCCGGACGGAGTCGGCGTTCTGCCGTGGATGCTCTGCGGCACGAACAGCATCGGCGAAGCGACTGCGGAAAAGATGAAAGAGTTCCGCCTCGTTATTTGGGGAATGCACGGAATCTACGGCGCAGGCAAGACTATGGACGAGACTTTCGGCCTTATTGAGACAGTCGAAAAGGCGGCGCAGATATACATGCTCACCGCGCATATGCCGAGGATAAATACTATAAAAGACAGCGAGATGCAGGAGCTCGCCGAGTTTTTCGGAGTCAAATACAGAAAAGATTTCCTGAATCTGTAAAATACAAGTGCAAGCCGCATTCTACAGTGCGGCTTGCTTTTATAAACGGAGTGAACATCCTGCTGATTCTTTGCGAGTCTGCGCTTTGCATTATTGCAACAATACTGATAAGCAGAAAGATAAAACGCAAAAGCTGAATAAATAAAACAAGCGACCGTCAGGATTTGTCCCGGCGGTCGTTTTTGTTATTTAATCATCAGGTCGGCTATTGTTATGCCGTCGAAAAAATCGTTGATGAGTTTATCGAGCTTCGTCCACATCGCGCGGGTGCGGCACGAGCCGGCATTCTCGCATGGATCGCAGCCGCCCTCGACGCACGAGACGGGCGCAAGCGAACCCTCGGTAAGCTTCAGAATCTCACTGACTCTGTACTCCTCCGGCTTTCTTTTGAGTCGGTAGCCGCCGCCTTTTCCGTGCGCGCCCTCGACAAGCCCCGCTTTCGAGAGCGTTGTCATAATGCTCTCGAGATATTTAAGCGAGAGTTCTTCGCGCTCGGCAATCTCCTTGAGCGGGATAAAAGCGCCGTTCTTTTCATTTTCGGCAAGATCCGCCATGACGCGCAGGGCGTATCTGCCGCGGCTTGATACCATCATAGTTTTACACCATGCGGCAGCCGCAGCTCTCGCAGTCCTCGCACTCGGGGAACTTGCTGTGGTCATACTCGATGCCGTTCTTGTCGTAATAATCCTTGACGGCGGACTTTATAGCCTCTTCGGCGAGCACGGAGCAGTGCAGCTTGTGCGCCGGGAGTCCGTCGAGCTCATCGACGACCTGCTTGTTTGTGACGGCAAGCGCCTCGTCAATAGTCTTGCCCTTTATAAGCTCGGTAGCCATGGAGGACGAAGCTATTGCGCTCGCGCAGCCGAAAGTCTCGAACTTGACATCGTCGATTTTTCCGTCTTTTATCTTGAGATACATCTTCATTATATCACCGCACTTCGCGTTGCCGACCTCGCCGACACCGTCCGCATCGGCAATCTCGCCGACATTGCGCGGATTCATGAAATGATCCATAACCTTCTCGCTGTATAATGCCATTTTGAATTACTCCTCTCAGAAAGTGAATTTTCTCTCGCCGCTCAGAAGCTCTTTCCACACGGGCGAAAGATCTCTGAGATATTTGACGACCTTGGTGGTCTCTTCGATTATATAATCGACCTCTTCCTGCGTGTTCTCCTCGCTGAGTGTCAGGCGCAGAGAGCCGTGGGCAACCTCATGCGGGCGGCCGATAGCGAGAAGCACATGGCTCGGATCGAGCGAGCCCGAGGTGCAGGCGGAGCCGGAGGAAGCACATATGCCCTTTGCATCGAGCAGAAGCAAGAGCGACTCGCCCTCGATACCCTCGAAGCAGAAGCTGACATTGCCGGGCAGACGTTTTGTGCGGTCGCCGTTCAATGCGCTGTGCGGTATCTTTTCAAGACCCTCTATAAGTCTGTCGCGCAGAGCGGACACTTTCTCGGCGTTGGCATCGATATTGGCGTTCGCCTCTTTGAGAGCCGCGACCATGCCGACGATACCGGGGATATTCTCGGTGCCTGCACGCTTGCCGCGCTCCTGCGCACCGCCCTCGATAATATTCGTCAATCTGACACCCTTGCGGGCATAGAGAAGTCCGACGCCCTTGGGACCGTGGAACTTATGAGCCGAGAGGGAGAGCATATCGATATTCTCTTCCTTGACGTTTATATGGACATGACCGACAGCCTGAACGGCATCGGTATGGAAGATAACGCCCTTTTCTTTACATACAGCACCTATCTCGGCGATGGGCTGGATGCTGCCGATCTCGTTGTTTGCGTACATCACGGACACAAGGCAAGTGTCCTCGCGGATAGCGTCGGCGACCTGCTGAGCCGAGACCATGCCGTTTTCGTGCACATCGAGGAGCGTCACTTCAAAGCCCTCTTTTTCGAGCTTCTTGAGCGTATGCAGAATCGCATGATGCTCGAACGCGGTGGAGATTATATGCTTCTTACCCTTTCTTGCGCCGATAGCCGCCGCGGAAACGAGCGCCTGATTATCTGCCTCGCTGCCGCCGGAGGTAAAGGTTATTTCGTTGGGCTCGCAGCCGAGAACCTCAGCCGCCTCTTCGCGCGCCTTTCTCAGCGCGTCCGCCGCAGCCTGTCCGACGGAATGGAGGCTCGACGGGTTGCCGTAGATCTTGTCCATATACGGCAGCATCGCTTCTATTGCTGTGCGGCTCGTCTTTGTCGTGGCCGCGTTATCAACATAGATAGTGGTCATTTATATCAGAACTCCTCTCAATAATCAAGTATGTTCACAGGAAAACAAATCATTCGACCCGTTCCCCCGATTCCGCAACGATTATATACCCATTTACATACTATGTCAATAGGTTGAATAAAAAAGATACAGAGCAGAGGACAACTCCCCTGCTCTGTGAATTAAAATTTTTATTCTGCTTTCTTTGCGCCGTTTTCGAGAGCCGCATCAGCCCACGCGGCGATATAATCCTCGACCTCGTCGCGGTTTGTCTCGTTGAGAATCTCATGTCTGTCGCCGTCAAAGAGCTTGAGGGTGACATCGTGGCCTGTAGCCTTGAGATCCTCGGCGACCTGAGTCACGCCCTTTGAATAATCGCCGACGGGATCCATTGAACCGGAGACGACGAGAACCGGGATATCGGTAGAGAGCTGCTCATACCAGTCCTTGCCGGAGACGGAATTGAGGACAGAGAACAGGTCTTTATAGCCTGCCGCGCTGAAGAGGAAGCCGCAGTATTTATCGTCGATATACTTCTGAACCTCGTCCTCGTCTCTGGTGAGCCAATCGAAGTCGGTCTTGACATTGTCGAACTTCTTGTTGTAGTTGCCGAAAGCAAGATTGTTGATGAACTCACTCTTATGGCGGCTGCCGCGGCTCTTGCCGACGAAGCTTGCAAGCTTTATGGCGATAGGTGCGGCGGGATTCTTTCCGCTTGTGCCGCAGAAGATAGCCGCCTGAACATCGTTATATTTAGCAGTATAGTTCCTTGCGATGAACGAACCCATGCTGTGACCGAAGAATACGACGGGCTTGCCGGGATACTCCTCGCGGGCGATATCGGTAAGCGAGCGGCAATCGATGACAAAATCTCTCCAGCCGTCCTTCTCGCCGAAATAGCCGAGGTCATCGTCGGACGCGACAGACTTGCCGTGACCGATATGATCCTGCGCAAAAACAGCATAGCCGTGCTCGCAGAGCTTCTTTGCAAAGCGGGCGTAACGCTCGCCGTGCTCCGCCATGCCGTGGGTTATCTGGAATATAGCCTTGACGCCGTCCTTATCCGCGGGTGCCCAGCTGCGCGCGTAGATATCGCAAAGACCTGTTGCGGATTTAAATGAATATTCTTTTCTTACGATTTCCATGATAAATTAAGCCTCCGATTTTACGGTGATCTTTAATACAAGACCGAAACGATCTCCTATATGTGATATTATAACATACTATAAACAAATTGTAATCCTTTTGTAAGGAAATAAGCGAAAAGTCTACATATCTTACAAATATATCGTGCCGCATTTAGATATATTCAACAAATATATATGTACGTGGCAGTCTATATTCTACAATAGTCGAACATAAAATCTTGCCAAACGGCGGGAATAAAAGTATACTGTTATTATAGTCTATACCGTACAGGGAGGGAAAGCTATGATCTGGTGCGTTGAGGACGACGCGAGCATACGCGACATTGAGGTTTATGCACTGCAATCGACAGGGATAGAAGCCAGGGGCTTCGAGGACGGAACTTCGTTCTGGGAGGCTTTAAACGGCGGCGAGAAGCCGGAGCTTGCGGTTATCGATGTTATGCTGCCCGGCATCAGCGGCATCGATCTTCTGCGCAGGATGAAAGCGTCTTCGGAGCTCTGCGACATTCCCGTTGTTATGGCGACGGCAAAGGACACCGAATACGACAAGATAACCGGGCTCGACCTCGGCGCGGACTACTATCTGACAAAGCCGTTCGGCGTGATGGAGCTTGTCTCCTGCGTCAAGGCGGTTCTGCGCCGCTGCAAGCCCAAGGCGCAGGAGCATATTCTGAAAGCGGACGGGCTCGAAGTGAACCTCGACGAGCACACGGTCACGGGCGACGGCAAAAAGATAGTTCTGACATACAAAGAATTTGAGCTTCTCAAACTCTTTCTTTCGAACCCAGGCACGGCATTCACACGCGACAAGCTGATGGAGGAAGTCTGGAGCACTGACTACTGCGGCGAGACGCGCACGGTTGATATGCACATACGCACGCTGCGCCAGAAGCTCGGCAGATTCGGCGAGATGATAAAGACGGTTCGCGGAGTCGGCTACCGTCTGGAGGCCGACAAATGACAAAGCGGATTTTCAGATCGATTTTCTTCGCGGCGTTCTGCGTGCTCTTAGCGTCGCTCGCCATAATCACCGGGTGTCTGTACGAATACTACAGCAACACATTTGAAAATCAGATGAAAGACGAGCTCAATCTCGCCGCCGCGGCGGTAGACATGAGCGGGAGCGGATATCTCGAATCCATAAAAACCGACAGATTCCGTCTGTCGCTGATAAGCGCGGACGGCAAGGTGATATACGACACCCGAAAGGATGCGGACACGCTCGCAAACCACGCAGACAGAGAAGAGATAAAGGAAGCACTTGAAACGGGCGAGGGACACAGCACGCGCTACTCCTCCACTCTGCTAAAAAAGACAACATATATCGCGAAGAAGCTCGCCGACGGCAGCGTACTGCGGATATCATCGAGCCGTGAGACTATAGGCGTGCTCGTCTTTGAAGCGATGCAGCCGATACTTATAGTGATAGTCGCCGCGCTGATAATCTCGGCGGTCATTGCGGCGCGGCTTTCAAAAAAGATAGTTGAGCCGCTCAACTCGCTCGACCTCGAGCACCCGCTCGAAAACAAAACATATGACGAAATCGCTCCCCTGCTCAGCAGGATTAACCGCCAGCACGAGCAGATAAAAGAACAAATAAAGGCTCTGCAGAAAAAGACGGACGAGTTCACGCAGATAACGGACAACATGAAAGAGGGGCTTGTGCTCCTCGACAACGACGGAAAGATACTGAGCATAAACCCCGCCGCGTGCAGACTGTTTGAAGCGGACGAAGAATGCATCGGCAAGGATTTTGTTTCGATTGACCGCAGCTGCGAGATATCCGCCGCGATAAAGCGCGCCGAAGAGAGCGGACACAGCGAGACGCGCACAAAATACAGCGGCAGAATATATCAGTTCGACATCAGCCGCATAGAATCTGACGGCTCGGCGCGCGGGTCGGTTATTTTGTTCTTCGACATGACGGAACAGCAGAACGCCGAAAAGATGCGGCGCGAGTTCACAGCGAATGTCTCGCACGAGCTGAAAACTCCGCTTCAGGGCATAATCGGGAGCGCGGAGCTTATTGAAAACGGAATGGTCAGGGACGAGGATATGCCGCGCTTTGTCGGTCACATACGCTCTGAGGCGCAGAGGCTCGTCAATCTTATAAATGATATAATCAGGCTCTCCCAGCTCGACGAGGGCGACGAGATGCCGCACGAAAGAATCGGACTTCTCTCGCTGTCGCAGGAAATCGCCGAAGACCTCGGAGACGCGGCAAAGAAGAAAAATGTAACGCTTAGCGTCGGCGGAAACGAAGCATATGTTTTCGGCGTTTCAAGACTGCTCTACGAAGTGATATACAACCTCTGCGACAACGCGATAAAATATAACCGCGAGGGCGGACAGGTTGACATAAATATAGATAGTGTCGGCGGCGCGGCGAAGCTCACTGTTTCGGACACGGGAATAGGCATAGCGCCGAAGCATCAGGCAAGGATTTTCGAGCGGTTTTACCGGGTCGACAAGAGCCATTCAAAGGCGACCGGCGGCACGGGGCTCGGACTGTCGATAGTCAAGCACGCAGTGCAGTATCACGGCGGCACGGTCTCTATAGAGAGCGAGGAGAACAAGGGCACGCGCATAACGGTTACACTGCCGTTGAGTGAATAGGAAAAAGCATCCGCGATGAAAAAATCACGGATGCTTTAAATTTTATTATATTATTCCGACTTTTCGCGCATATTCGCGAGGCGTTCGGCTTTCTTTCTGACCTTGCGGCGGCGTTCGAAGCAATAGATGAGCGCGCCTATCGAGACTATATCGATAACGACGACCATATCCCAGAAGATACCCACCACGACCATTGCGGCGAAGAGCAATATGGCAAACGCCTTTTTGCTGCTCTTGAACGCTGTTTTGATAACTTTGAAACGGACTTTCTTCCACGCAGTGCAGATGATTATAACGGCGAGAGTCGCAGTCGGCACACGCATTATCACGGGATGGGCAATAATCGAGAGCACAATCATAATAACTGCAGCAAAAATTCCGGTCATTCGGGTCTCGCCATCGGAGCTTTCATCGCCGACCGTCATTCCGTCGCACACCGGGCAGATTATCGATCTTAAACCCTTGAATGCGAGCGAATTGCGGACGACCGAGAGCTGATTTTCTTTCATCAGCGTATCGGCAACAAGGACGACCACGAGCGCCCACGCATATATAAACGACGGGAGGAGCTTCTCGGGAGTGACATCAAAAATACTGATATCGCCGACAAGCAGGAAGCTCGGCGAAGAGACAAAGCTTCCAACCTCGTCTATGACGGTGCGCTCAGCGACGGGATTGAGGATAAGGTTGAGCACGGTAGTCAGCACAAGTGCGACAGCGGGTGCGGGAACTTTGCGGCTGAGTTTTTTGAACTTTATCGGATAGGTTATCATTATGACGAGGGTTATCGTGCCGTAGAGCACGCCGCGCCAATTTGAGTGGAAGCCGTATGAGCGATAAGCGACAAGGGTCTCAAAAGCGGAGCCCGCCGGGACACCTATGCCGAAATAGTAGTTGACCTGAATTATGCACAGCACGGCGGCGACAATAAAAGTTACCGCGCCGAGGGCCGCGGGAGGTATCTTGAAGAAAGATTTATTAAACTGAATAGTTGCGACAAAGAGCAGGAGCATACCCGCAATAATGCAGGAGAGCATCGCGCCGGGGACGCCGATCGTATTTGCCGCATAGATAAGTATCGCGAACACCTCAACATGTGGCGTCGGAATTCTGTTCGGGCTGCCCGAGCCTATAATACACGCCACTATCGCACCGACAAGTCCTGCCGCCGCGCCGAACGGCGAATTGCTGCCGAAGGCAAGCGCGAGCGGGAATATCCAGCCGACTGCGGTCAGCGAGCCGAGGGCATCCTTTTTCAGTTTCTGCAAATCATATTTTCCGCTTTTTTTCAAAAACCTCACTCCGTTCCTCCGATATTATATTATATCGCTCCGCTTTTTTCAAGACAGATTCAAAAGCGAGGCAAATTATCATTATAATATTGATTTGAAGCCGCGCAGGATATATAATAAGAAGAAAGGACAGGAGGAAAAGAACCATGATGAACATATGGCACGACATAGCTCCGGAGAGAATAAAGAGCGACGACTTTGTCGCCTGCATTGAGATATCCAAGGGCGGCAAGAACAAATACGAGATGGACAAGGAGACCGGCATGCTCAAGCTTGACCGCGTCCTCTACACCTCGACCCACTACCCCGCCAACTACGGCTTCATCCCGCGCACATACGCCGACGACAACGACCCGCTCGATGTTCTCGTGCTGTGCAGCGAGGCGATTCTGCCGATGACGCTCGTAAAATGCTATCCGATAGGCGTTATCAAGATGATCGACAGCCAGTCTATCGACGAGAAGATAATCGCCATCCCCGACCGCGACCCGAACTACAACGCATACAGAGATGTCAACAGCCTGCCGAGACACATTCTCGACGAGATAATGCACTTCTTCAGCGTATATAAAATGCTCGAGGGCAAGGAGACGATAGTCAAGGAGCTCTGCGGGCGCGACGTTGCGATAGATATAGTCAGCAAGTGCATCAAGGCATATGAGGACAAGTTCGGAGACGAACAGAACTGAATATAAAACGAAGCCTCCCGGAGATTTTACCGGGAGGCTTGCTTTTTATTCAACCGTCAATCGGCTTTTGTAACGCTCTTTGTGACAAAGCTGTCAACGCGCCATTTGCCGTTTTCTTTTTTCATCACCACATGGCCGATTCGTTCTTTTACATCGGAATCGTCATCGAAAACCGCCGTATACTGGAACGATGCGGTATCGCCTGTGGCTTTGTCTATCGGCGAAAACTTTATGCTCTCTACCTTTGCGGGAGTTGCGCCGTAATACAGCGCGCACGCCGCTATCATGCCTTCGGTGCATTTATCGGTAACAGCACCGTCGCACCGCTCGCGCATATATGTGTCAAAAGTCCTGTTGTCAATGGCTTCTCTGCGCCTTTGAATTTCTGCGTTGTCCACAGTATACACGGCAGTCAGAACTTTCTGAGCCGTTCTCTCGGGGCGCGAATAATAATAGCCGACACCCGCACCAACGGCTATGGCTGCGGCAGCAATGACGCACACAACAATGATAATAATTTTTCGCTTGTTTTTCATAATAAATCACCTGTTCGGAATATGTCGGATTTTCAGCTGACAAATATTACCTGAACATCGGAATCACGCCTTTCTGTAAAAATAAGATTGGTCGAGTGATTATACCCTAAAGCGATTGTGATATAAAAACTTATTTCAATATTATACTATCAAAAATTCAATCGCTTATAATTCCAACTATTAAATTTATTTATTTTTGTTTATTGTCACAAAAAGCCACTGCGTTTCTTGTGAATATTGCACAGCAGAAAAATCGCAGATATAAATACCAAAAGCTGCCGGGAAAACCGACAGCTTTTGTTGTTATATCAGTATTTTAAAAAGTTATCTTGACATTGACAGTGCCGGAAACGGGCTTGACAACAAGCTTTGCCGCGCCGTTTTCGCCGACAGATTCGAGCTCATACTCGCAGCCCTCGACGGTCTTTGCGGGCTTATGTATATAAATCTCCGTCGGAGCGGCGCACTCGCCGTCGCCCTCATAGCTGAGGTTGAACTCCTGAGCAGACTGATCAAAGCCGTATGAAATGAGTCTGCCGCTGACAGCGACGGGATAAGGACGGCTGAGAACTTTCATCAACGGGCTGTTGAACATATCGTCAACATAGTGCCAATAAGTGAAGCCCCACTTGTGCTGCTCGAAGAAGTTGACGAGGAACTCGATATGCGGGAGCCAATCCTCGCCCTCGCCGCCGAAGCCGCCCCACTCGCCTACAAGCACGGGTGCATCGAGTCTGTCCTGAGTTCTGACATGCTCCTCGAATATGGCTCTGACTCTATCGTTGCTCGCATACTTATACTGCGGGGTATCGACCATGAAATCATAGCCGTGAGGGGTGAAGCAGAAATTCTTCTCGCGCTTGCCGTTGACCTCTATTGCGGGAGTCGAGCAAGGGATGCAGGTATTCGACCAATAGCAGTTCTCCATGACGAGTATGCCCTTGTCGGTAACCTCGCGGATAGCGGTAGAAACTTTGTTGATAAACGGAGAATACTTCTCGATATCGAACTTTCTGACATATTCATATCCGGCTTTGCGCGTGACATCCTTGAGGACATCGCCGGTTATCTGCTCGAGATATTTGACCTCGTCGCGTCTCTGTTTGTTGAGGAAATCGCCGACGAGCTTGAAGCACTTGACGCGCTTATCGCCGATAACGGTGCCGATTGCGGTGGAGATAAGCTTCTTGAAGAGCTTGCCGCCGTCCGAGCCAAGGAAAGGCTCATTGAGCATATCGAATCCGAAGAGTGCGGGATGATCCGCAAAGCGAGCCGCGACGTGCTGCCACATGGCGGCAAAATAATCGATAAGACCCTTGCCGTTATATTCGCGGTTGTTCCAGAAATTATCGAACGCGCGCTGAGTCGCCTTGCCCCAGAAATAGCCGGCAGCCCAGACAAGCTTGGGCTCTTTTGGATCGTACTGGTCGGTTATAGTCGCCCAATCGGGTGCTCCGTCTCCGTAGCAGCGCGGAGAATAGAGATCCTGATGCATATCAAAGAGTATATAGACACCGTGAGCGGCGCAGAGATCGAAGATGCGGTACATATCGTCGAGATACTCGTCGTTGTAGCTGCCGGGCTCGGGCTCGATCATGCTCCAGGTGGTGCCGAGGCGGATAAGATTGAGTCCGCGCGAGGTCATCTCGTCGAGCAGTTTATCGTCGATATTGAAGCCGAACTTGTTGTCCTCGCTATCCTTGCGCTTATCCACGATATTGACGCCGTAGAATATACGCTCTCTGCCGTATTCATCGACAAAGCTTCTTTTTTCGGTAACTATACGCTCCATAATTTTCTCCTTTAATTACTAACTTTACTTTAGTATATACAAACAGCCGAAATAAGGCAAGGCTTTTGAGGAAATTCGGCGTTTTCATCAATGTTCTCGGATTTTTTTGTTAACAATGCCTTGCAAATGCAATATATAAACTTGGAAATATTCGATGTCCGCTATTGTAAAATCAGACCAAAGATGCTATTATAAGTTCACAGACATTTCATTTTTCAGGAGGATAAGAAAATGAAAAAAAGCACACTTTCAAGAGTGTTCAGCGCACTGCTGTGTCTGGTGCTCATGATAAGCGCGGTGTGTCTGCCGGTATACGCCGACAACGGCGAAAAGGCCGCCGAAAAACGCGGCGCGATAACCGACGAGGACATGCTGCACACGAAAGGCAAAAAAATCTACAACAAGCGCGGCGAAGAAGTTATTCTTCGCGGAGTGAACCTCGGCACATGGCTCATCCATGAGTCCTGGATGACCCCCATCGAGAACTCCGACGACAATATTTCGACCCTCAACACCCTCACCGAGCGCTTCGGTGTTGAGAAGGCATACGAGCTCATCAACATCTACGAGGACAACTGGATAACCGAATACGACCTCGACAAGATAGTCGAGCTCGGCTTCAACTGCGTGCGCGTTCCGTTCTGGTTCCGCAACTTCTACTATGACGACAAGGGCACAAAAATCCTTGACAAAAACGGCGAATGGGATTTCAGCCGTCTCGACTGGGTCGTTTCCGAATGCGCTAAGCGCGGCCTCTATGTTATTCTCGATCTCCACGGCGCACCCGGATATCAGAACAACAAGGATCACTGCGGCAAAATCGGCGACAGCGGCCTTTTCAAGCTGACTAAGCAGGCCGAGGAATGGAGAAAGCTCACAATAGAGCTTTGGGTTGCAATAGCCGAGCGCTTCAGCGGCAATCCCGCAGTCGCTATGTACGACCTGCTCAACGAGCCCAACTGCGACGTAAACTCATATCTTCAGAAGAACAACCTTGTCACAATCTCCGTCTACAACCGCCTCTACAAGGCCATACGCGAGGTTGACAAGGATCACATAATGACCATGGAGGGCATCTGGAGACTTTATAATCTCCCCGCGCCGTGGTTCATCGGCTGGACTAACGTTGTCTATCAGCTTCATTTCTATGACACAAGCAACTTCATGTACAGCCTTCTCGTCTTCTTTGCAAAGCTCTATCCCTACAATGTTCCGCTCTATGTCGGCGAGTTCAAGCCCATGGGCAGCGCCACATGGGATCACGTGCTCACGCTGTTCAACAGCTCAAACTTCAGCTGGACTATCTGGTCATATAAGGGCTGCGGTGAAGGCGCGGACAAATCCGACTGGTACATCATCGGCAGCAAGCCGGGCTTTGAACGCGCAGACATAAAGAACGACGACTTCGACACAATAGCGCGCAAATGGGGCGCAGCCATCAGAAGCGAAGACAACTATGTTGACATCGGTCTTTATGACATAGTCAAGGATTACATCTGATATCCGATATAACAGAATAATTACGGCAGCCGTTTCAAAAGCGAAGCGGCTGCTGTTTTTTGTTTTCTGCGGTGGATAAATTGAGATTTGCAGGCGTAAATGCGGCGCGGCTATTGGAAGCTTAATTATCAAGATTAGTCGAGTCGCTAACTTTTATTTTGCAAAGGTTTGTTCTAATAAGACATACAAGCTCTGATTTATCGATATTTTTTATATATACCGATACATAAAACCCTGACCACGGAAAGCCATGGGCAGGGTTGCTGTTATATTATACGGCGGAAAATCGGGCGACATTTATTCTATGATTTTCAGCTTGCCCACTTGCTCAGGTGCTGATCCACACCGGAGAGCATGAACTGCGGATAATCCTCATTCACACCGGCATAGAAATCACCGTCGCAGGTCGCGAGCCAAAGGAAGAAGTTGCTGTAATCCGTGCCGTAAGATGCGGAGACATGGGGCGCGCCCTTTATTATATAAGTATACTTCGGGAAGAGCGCGGTCGAGAGGTCGACACATCTGTCGGGCGACAGATACTCAGCCTTTGCGGGAACATAATCATCACCGAGGGTCTCACCGTACTTCGCGACAGTTGCATAGCCGGACATCTCATATGTCTCAAGCACGCCGTCGCCCGTGAAATCCGCGCTCTCATAGAGCGGAGCCATCGGCTTATCATAATGGGAAATAATCGCAACCTTGACGCCGTCGCGTATCATATTTTCAATGAGCTCGGTGCGGTTTGACATCATCTTCTGCAGGCGCTCGCCGTAAGCGAGGAAATCCTTGTGCTCCGCCACGCTGTCGCCGAAAACGAAGTCGACTGCATTATTATAGTCCTGCGGCTGAACGAGTCCCCAAAGAACCGGCATATAGGCAAAATCTGGAATGAGCACGCGCTCATAGACCTCGTCTTTATAGTTGTCGACAATATAATCCGTGACCTTCTGAAGCAACTTGAATGCGCCGACGCTGTTGAGCGTCTTCATGAATGCCGCCACAGCAGTGTTCGAGCCTGTAACATCGGCGAGCAGGCCGGAGAAATAGTTATACATCGTATCTGCCTTGAGCTCGATCTTGCCGGTCAGAACATCGGAGGCGACCTGCGCACCGCAGAATGTCGAGGACATAAAGACGCAGCGGTCGACCTTGCTGTAACCGTACTTTGTCAGATAAGCGACGGTCATTATGCCGCCCATGCTCGCGCAGAATATCGAGACCTTGTCGTGTCCCGACTCAGCTATTGCTCTGTCAACCGTCGCGGCGATATCGTCGGCGACTTTGTAAGGGTCGAGACGCCAGTCGTATGTAAACAGATATGTGTGGTTGGCGGGAAGATTCTCGGCACAGGCGCGGGTCATTCCGCGCTCGCTGTTAGAATCAAAGTTTTCCCAAATCTCAGGATAATTCTCCGCGCTCCCGGGATATTTCGCAACGCTGACATTGTACTTCGACTCGCCGTTTTCTTTCATCGCATAGCCGTCAAGCAGGTTTGCCGCATAATCGATAACAGCCTGGAAGAAAGGATCGATATCCTTGGCTTTGACTGCACCGGAGATGCCCTTGTAAAGCATTGAGAGCAAATCGCCCAAATCAAACTCGAAGGCGTTGCGCTCATTTTCGGTGCCCTTGTCGATATAAAGCCCCATCATATCCATTCCCCTGACTATGACTACGGGGCAGTCGGTGCAGGTCGCGGGATCGTGCGCTTTCTCTGCCTGCGCTGCTGTGTCTGCGGTTTTCGCGCCCTGATACGCAAATGCCGGCGTTACAAAGCTCAGCAGAAGTGCAAAGGCGAGGAAAACACTCAGAAGTTTTTTCATTGTTTTCATCCTTCGTTTCTTTTATATTTTCCCGAGGTCCCTGAAAACCGACCACGAGACTAATTCGATATTATTCCTGCGCGCGGCCTCGAGAAGATCGCCGCTTTGAAGAAGTCTCAACTCATAGACTCGCTTCGTCCACTCGCCGGGCTTGTCGTCTATCGGATACGCAGGGTGCATGAAAATCTCAGTCACGCCGTCGATGCAGTTTTCGACAGCGTCAAGATAATATTTGCGCAAGGTGTCGTAATCTTTTATGCGATCCATCGACCACGGATTCGACACAAGGTCATCGAGCAGGCCGACTCCGCGCCGCTCACCCGCTCCAACAATAATTTTCTGGAAGCATTTTATCACACCGGGAGCTTCCCTGTCAATCTGTCTGGACAAAAATCCCGGAGTTTTCGGAAATCTGTAGGGCAAGGAATGTTCCGCGCAAAAATTATATGCATCAATATAGAAACGCCTGCCGTTTATGCCGTAGAGCGTGGCGCAATGGTTATCGGCATGGTCGACTTCAACGCCCCTTGAGCTGATAAAATTATACTGCGCCTCAAGCTCCGCGCGGACATCGCGGCGGCGGGCGTGCAGGGCGAGCCCGACCTGACTCTCATAGAGTCCCATCCCCTTTTCACTGAGCGATGGCGCGCCGCTGTTGCTCTGCCAGCGGTTCTTGCTGTCGTCGGTGTTTATAGTCAGATGCACGCCGACGGGATAGCCGCCGAGCCTTGCGAGTTCAGCGGCGTTGGCGGCATCCGGCGCGACGGTCATGAGCGAGGTCGAGGTTATCAGTTTGCCTCGCATGAGCTCGTCTATCGCCTTTGTCTGCTGCGGATTATAGCCGAAATCATCGGCGTTGATTATAAGATACTTAGACATTTGCTTTTAACTCTTTCCTCCTTTTAAAATTGCACCAGTCGTTTGACTCATCTTTGAAATGCAGGAACAGGGTGAATATTGTTGCCACAGCCATGGCTATGAACGGGAACACGCAGAGCAGGAACCGCGACGCCATATCGGGATTCGAGCCGGGGTTCGCTCCGCTCTCGAAGCCGAACGCCACGCTGATAACTTTATAGCCGAGCGAGACATAAAGTCCGTTCAGGCGGTTCATGACGCCGACGAGACTTGTGAGCATCCCCTCGCGCTTGACTCCGTGGCGGGAATAGTCATCGTCGATTATCTTCGCGCCGATGCAGTCGATGGTGACGAGGCACCCGGCGACACCCATACCCATAACGCACATTATGGCAACCGCGACGGGCATTGTGTTTGCAAAGAACAGCGGGATGAATCCGACTGTCAGCACGGCGAATCCGAGCCTCCAGACATTCATAATACCCGCGCGTTTTACGACATTCGACCAGACTACTATACCGACAAGCGCGACGCCGAACACCACGCCGAGCATGACGGTTGTCATGGAGCTTTCAAGTTTCAGAGTATACTGAACATAGAACGGGATTGCCTGAGAAATGAGCGAGAATGCGGCGGAATAGAGCGCGTTTGCAAAGCCGAATATCCAGAACTTGCTGTTAGTGATGAGGGCGAATATCGCCTTGAAGAGATCGGGCTTCTCGCCGTTTGCCGCTTCCGCTTCCTCTTCTTCGATATTCTCGTGGCAGCCGAAGGTCATGAACATAATGACTGCGAGGGCGATAACGCCGTAGATGATTGCGGTGAGATTATAGCCTATCTTTGAAGTGACAACGGGAGTGAGCACGATTGAAATAACCATCGCGACAAGCTGGCAGACCTGTCTTATAGCATTGGTCTTTGCTCTGAGCTCGTCGGTCTTGAAAAGGGTCGGGAACAGAGCGCCGTAGTTTGCGTTCATGAGCGAGTCGAGCGTGCCGGTGAGTATGTACATCAGCAGAATATAGAGATAAGCCTGACCGGAGTTCGACTGCACGCGCGCGGGCATATTATAGAACAGCACGAAGCAAAGAATCATCAGCGGAGTGCCGATAACGAGCCACGGTCTGCGCTTGCCCCATTTTGTATGCGTTCTGTCCGAAAGGAAGCCGTAGACGGGGTTATCGATGGCATCGACAAAGGTGTAAATAAACAGTATCTTCGCCATCTGATCTGTCGTGATGAGTCCGAGCTTCAAGACATAATATGCGGCGGCATAAGACTTCAGCATATTTATCGGAATCGATGTGCCGAGCATGCCGAAGCCGTAGCGGAACGGGGAAGTGCGTTTTCGATTCAAAGTGTTCGAAGGTTCCATCAGTTATCCTCCTCTTCCTCTTTCTGAAAATATATCGGATTTGTGAGCGCGCGGACTGCGCCGAGTTTTCCACACCCTCTGATTGCCTTGACATAAGCGAAATTATCGTTTTTCGGCTCTATATCAATATCAAGATTTCCTCGCGCGAAGTGCTTTATCACGCGCTCTCCGCTGCCGGTGACAAGAACAAGCGTTTCGCCGCGGAGCTGTTCCGCGTGAAGATGGAGTTTTTTGTTTTTGTCATAACGAACAGCGTCGCCCATCATTGCATCGCCGCAGGTCAGAGTCAGGCGCGCGCCGTCAACTCCGCTTGAAACGAAGGAGTGCCCTGCGCGGATATTTTTCAGTATATCCTCGCGGCGGCGCGACGGCGAATAGACTGCCGTTATCGGATTGCCGAGCTTCGCGAAATCCTTAGGACGATGGAAATCGCTGCCGCCGACGGCGGGTATGCGCCTGCCCTCACGCAGGAGCTGAGTCCACCACTTTATGCCGCGGATATTCGTCCCGCGCATCGGTCCGTTCCAGACCTCGATCATATCAAAATTCATGCTGTTCCATTTATACGGACAGAACGGGCATTTCGGATGGTTTACCGATATGACCGCGCCGAGCGAACGGGCATCGTTGATTATCTTTTCCATCTCTTCGGGCGTGTTCGCTATAAAACTGTTTTCAAAGGGTGCTTTGGCTCCGAAGAAATTCATATGCCCTTTATAGTGCGTCCATTCGACTGCGTAAACAAAAGTCAGCCCCGGGATATCCGGCAGGCAGAAATTATCGGCATAGTTATTGTGGTTTGCAAGCCCGACGAAATCGAGCCCGATATCGCGGGCGAGCTTCCCTACGGCTTCGGAATCGAGCGCGCCATCGGAAGCTATGGTATGTATATGCAGGTCGCCGAAGAGCAGTTCGGGTTCGGCGTTCGTGTTATCAGAAGATATATTTTCGGGCGCATCCTGTTTATGATGCTTCGGTTCGGGGTCGCCGGGTTTGTGATATTCAAACTCAATATCATATGTGACCTCGACACCTGCGGGTACGACATGATACGCGCCGACGATTATAGACCACTCGCCCGACTCGGGTCTTTGCACAAGATAGCCGTTCGTGGACTTATCTTCGCCGACAAATATGCTCGGATGCGCGCTGCCCGACCAGCCGAGGAATCTCCTCTTTTCGTCCATGAGACCGAGGTCGATTATATTCTGCGGGTGTATCTCTCTGAGCAGACCTTTGGTGCCCTGCCAATAGGAATACGATACCGTGACGCGCGAGACGTTTTCGGGCACGGTGAACGGTATTGTATAATAGGTTCCCTCGCGGGACTTTTCAACGAAATGTTTAAGCCGAGGCATTTTGTGCAAACTCCATAAAAATTATGCTGTATTTATTATAAAACAGTATATATTGTTTTTCTTGCTATTTTTTAATGCGAATGAGCGTTTTTTTAAATTTTATGTTTTTATAATCAATATAAGCTCTTGAAATCGCTGATAAAGTGTGTTATTTTTAAGAAAGCACCAATCAAAGGAGTGAAAATATACGGACAGGCTGAACATTATCGACTACAGGACGAATCCGATTATAAGCAAATATTCCGTGTCATTTCACCTTTGGGGCTCGGAGGGCACGACAGAGCACGGACACAACTACTACGAGATTTTTCTTGTAACGGACGGGCGCGTCTGCCACGAGATAAACGGCAAGATTTCCGAGATAAGCAAAGGCACTCTATGCATGATATGCCCCGGCGACATTCATCAGTTGCGCCGCATCGAGAATTTTTCGAGCATACACATGAACATCTGTCTATCGCCGAAAAAATTTGAAGAAATCTGCTCGGCTCTCGGGATAGATCCCGAAGCGTTCGAGGCGCAGAAACCGCTGACGGCTGCGCTCTCGACCGAGGAACAGGCATACTTTGCCTCGCGGGCAAGTCTTATAAACAAGCTCATCGGAGACGGATATGAAAAGGCGGCGAACGTAATATGCTCGACCGCATCTGATTTTATCTCGATAATAAACAGCTCGAAGCTCACGCAGAAAATCGACTGCCCCGAGTGGTTTGAAAACATGCTCGAAAAGATACGCTCGCCGGAATACATGACCTGCAGCGCGGCGGACGTATATGAAATGAGCAATTTTTCGCCGCCCGTTGTTATAGAAGCGTTCAGGAAATACACGGGTAAGACAGTTTCGGCATATCTCAGGGACACAAAATGCGAATACGCCTGCCTGCTGCTAAGTGGAACCAAGATGACAACGCTTGAAATCTCCATGCAGCTCGGCTACTACAGCCTGAGCCACTTCAATCGGGTTTTCAAAAGCTACTCCGGCTTTTCCCCCGCCGCATACAGGCGCGAATATCAAAAATAAAGCATCCGCACGAAAAGTACGGATGCTTAAATTTATTCCTGACCTGCCATTTTCAGCAGATCGTCCTGAGTTATGACCGGTATGCCGAGGTCGGTCGCTTTTTGCAGCTTGCTTCCGGCTTCCTCGCCCGCGACAACATACGAAGTCTTTTTCGAGACTGACGACGACGCTTTGCCGCCGAGGTTTTCGATTATCTCCATCGCTTCTTTTCTCGAAAGCGTCGGCAGAGTACCCGTAAGGACGAAAGTCAGACCTGCAAAGCGCTGATCGTCGCTCTTTTCTTTGAGCGATTTCATATTGACTCCCGCCGCTTTGAGTCGTTCTATTAAATCGGCGGTCTGAGTCATGGAGAAAAATTCCGCCGCGCTCTTTGCCATTATTCCGCCGAAGCCGTCTATTTCGGCTATCTCTTCTTCGGATGCGGCGATTATAGAATCAATATCGCCGAAATGCTCGGAGAGAAGCTTCGCCGCTTTCTGCCCGATATGGCGTATGCCGAGAGCGAACAGCAGGCGCGAAAGGTCGTTTTGCTTTGAGCGTTCGATAGCCTCGACGAGATTCTTCGCCGACTTTTCCTGATGTCCTTCGAGCATCATTATCTCGCCTGCGGTTATGTCATAGATATCTGCGACATTTGATATCAGATTTTCAGCGATAAACTTTTCGACGAGGGCGTCGCCGAGCCCCTCGATATCCATGGCATCGCGCGAGCAGAAGTGGATAACATTGCGCAGCAGCTGAGCCGGGCACTCGGGATTGACACAGCGGACAGCCGCCTCGCCCTCTTCGCGGATAACGGGAGCGGAGCAGGACGGGCAGATTGACGGCAGGATATACGGCACGGAATTTTCCGCGTGCGACACGACGCGCACGACCTCGGGGATTATATCGCCCGCTTTTCTTATGGCGACTTCATCGCCGATGCGGATATCCTTTTCTGTTATAAAATCCTGATTATGAAGCGTTGCGCGGCTGACGGTTGAACCCGCGAGAAGAACAGGTTCAAAGACGGCAGTCGGAGTGAGCACGCCCGTGCGCCCGACACCGATTTCTATATCAACGAGCTTCGTTGTCTTTTCTTCGGGAGGATATTTGAAAGCCACCGCCCACTTCGGGAATTTCGATGTACTGCCGAGGCGTTCGCGCTGGGCAAAATCATCGACTTTTATAACCGCGCCGTCGATATCATATTCGAGTCCCGAGCGTATCTCGCCAATACGCTTGAGTTCCGAGATGACATCGGTTATATTATCGAACCGAGTATAGAACGGAATGGTATGAAAACCCTGTTCGCGCAGAAAATCGAGCGACTGCTTATGCGAGCTGAGTTGTGCGCCCTCTATCTGCTGGACATTGAAAACGAAGATATCAAGTCCCCTGCCTGCGGTCACTTTTGAATCTTTCTGTCTGAGCGAACCTGCGGCGGCGTTGCGCGGGTTTTTAAAGGGCTTTTCGCCGTCGAGCTCCTGTCTTGTGACGAGAGAGGCAAAGACCGACTTGGGCATATACACCTCGCCTCTGACCTCGAGGAAAGGCAGCGGAGTTTTTATTTTCAGCGGAATCGAGCGCACGGTGCGCAGGTTTGCGGTAACATCCTCGCCGACATCGCCGTCGCCGCGGGTCGAGCCGCGGGTCAGCACGCCGTTTGTATATTCGAGCGAGACGGAAAGTCCGTCGATTTTCGGCTCGACGACATAGTGAACATCCCGCTCGGTCTCTCTGACCCGGCGGTCGAATTCCTCTATCTCCGCGAAGCTGAACGCATCCTGCAGGCTCTCCATGCGCACGCGGTGTTCTACCTTTGAGAACAGATTTTCCGCGCTGCCGCCGACGCGCACGGTCGGGGAATCCGGGGTCACAAGATCCGGATATTTATCCTCTATCGCCTTGAGCTCGCGCTGGAGCATATCATATTCGTAGTCCTCTATCTCGGGGTCGTCGTCGACATAATATTTTCTGCTGTAATAATTGAGCTTATCTCTGAGCTCCTGCGCGCGTTTTGCGCTCTGCTCTTTGTCGGTCAAAAGGGATTCCTCCTTTTAAGCTTCCTTTTTCTCTGCGGTTATTATACCACAACTTGAATACATCTAACAACAATTTATTTCACTGTCGCTGCGGAATATCTATTGTCACAGCGGTCTGCGGGACAGTGCCGACGACGATATTCTCGGCGATGCAATACTCATCCGAAAAATTCGCCGCGCCCTCGTTACCGCCGAGAAAGACATAGACGGAGCACTCGACCTTCAGCATAACTCTGTGGCGGGTCTGGTTTATGCCCGCAGAAGTAAATTCGTCAGTTATCTGCGCCTCTGCGCCGCCCGTCATGCGGACGGTTACGGGTATCTCGGGTCCCATACCCGCAAAGACTTCGGAGCCGGCTACAGCGCCGAGCGGTATTTTCACAACAAATTTTGTATTTTCTTCGAGCGCTTCATCAACGGCGCGAACAAGGCGGGACTTAAATAAATTGACGGAGGCAGCGTTGAGGGACATTGAGCCTATTTTTCCGTCGTTCGAGCCGACACTTATAAGAGCGGAGCACTCCTCCGGGTTTTCGGATATAAATTTTTCTATGCTCTCGCCGACCGTGCGCACGGCAAGGCTCTTGGCACGGGTCATGGCGATATTGCGAACCGCCGGGCGAAGCCGCGCATCGACAACGAGCACAAGGCAGACAGCAAGCGTAAAAGCGCACAGAGCCCTGAACGCCCCGCGCGGCAGAGTGCGAATATTGAATCGGCGCATCCGGCGCATAAAAACACCCCCGCAACAGTTTATGCGGGGGCGATGAAATTTGTTATTGTTTTATTTTGAAGCCCTGACAACGGACACGCCGGTATCTATAGATTCGGGACCCGTTGAATTGCCTTTGAGAGCCGCGAGTGCCTGCGCCATGCCGAGATAGCCCATGGTATAGGGGTTCTGCACCATGACCGCTTTAAGACTTCCGTCGTTTATCAGCGACTCGATAGTGTTTGAAGTATCGAAGCCGATGCCGATTATCTTCTTGCCGGAATCTTTGATAGCATTGCCCACGCCGACGGTCGAGCCCTCGTTGGTGCCGTAAAGTCCGACAAGGTCGGAGTTGCCGGTTATAAAGCCGGTTGCCGCCTCCTGCGAGGATGCGAAATTGCCGTCTTTATATTCGGTAGTGAGCAGAGTAAACTTGCCGTCCTTGGTTATCGCCTCGCGGAAACCCTTTTCGCGGTTCATGCTCGAATTTGTCGCGGTGTTGACGCTGATTATGCCTATCTTGCCGCTCGTTATGCCCGCGTTTTTAAGCTCTTCGAGCATGGTCTCGCCCGCTATCATGCCTGCGTTGTAATTATCGGTCGAGAGAGTTGTGACCGCAGGCTCGTTTGCGGGAGAATCGACATAGATTATCTTGACTCCCTTGTCCTTTGCGTTTTTGACAGTCTGCGAAATCGCCGAGGGGTCGTTTGCGGCGAGCATTATCAGGCTCGCGCCGTCGGCAATGGCGTTGTTGACCGCCTCGATCTGCTTGGCGTTGTCTTTGACATCGGGGGCATCCCACTTATAAGTGATGCCGAGCTGCTTTGCCATATCCGACGCGCCCTTGTCGACCGAGACCCAGTGCTGATCCATCTTGTCGATAGTGATGAGATATACTTTGTACTTTGCGTTGGCGGCGCTCTCGGTCATGCCCTGCGCCGTGTTGTTACCCTCGCCGCTTCTGCTGCACGCCGCAAAGGCGGTCAGAATCAGCAGCGCCGACATAATAACTGCGAGTATCTTTTTCATACTGTCCTCCGTTTATTCTCTTTTTTCTCTGCCGCCGCCGAGCTTGAGCCCTTTGGCGGCATTCGTGTTGAGCCGCTTGCCTCCGTGGACGATTCTGTCTATAAGCACGGAGATTATAACGACTATGCCGATGACTATATTGCGAAGCGCGAGAGGCGCGCCTGCGAACTGGAGACCGTTATTGAGCACGCCCCAAATAAACGCACCTATGACGGTACCGAGGAGCATACCCTGTCCGCCCATGGTGCTGACTCCGCCGATAACGGACGCGGCGACAGCATTGAGCTCATAGTTAGAGCCCGCGTCCATGCTGCCCATGCCGCTCTGCGCGGTGAGTATCAAGCCGACAACGCCGGCGAGGAAAGAAGAAATGACATAAACTTTCGTCTGCGCCGCGGCGACATTGACTCCGGACAGGCGCGCCGCCTCATAGTTCGAGCCGAGGGCATAGACATGCCTGCCGAGTGCCGTCTTTGAAAGAATGAACGCGAAGAAAGCGAAGAGCACTATCGCTATCCAGATCGGGGTATATATCCCGAGGAAGCGGCCGTAATAGAAGAAATTCTTGAAGGCGTCGGAATATATGCCATTGGTGTTCATGTTGCCGTTGACTATCTGCGCGACACCGCGGGCGATTATCATAGTACCGAGGGTGGCTATGAACGCCGGGAGCTTTGCAACAGAGATAAGAAGTCCGTTTACAAGACCGATTGCAAGACAGCAAACAATAGTTATGAGCACGGTCAAAATCGGGTTCATATTGAATTTTGTCATCAGCGTCGCGCTTATCATGCACGACATTCCCGCGACCGAGCCTATTGAGAGGTCGATTCCGGCGGTTATGAGGACGAACGACTGACCGACGCCGATTATCAATATCGGCGCCACCTGGCGCAGAAGGTTCGTTATATTGGTTGCGGAGAAGAACAGCGGATTTATCAGCGCAAAGACGATTATCATAACTATCAGCGCCGCAAAGACCGAGAGCACCTGTCCCATTCCCCTTGCGGAAAGCATTTTTTTGAACATTCAGCTCACCTCCGTGCGGAACTTTGTTGCAAGCTCCATTATTTTTTCCTGCGTGGCTTCATCGCGGCTGAGTTCGCCCGTGATGCGCCCGGAACACATGACGATTATCCTGTCGCTCATGCCGAGCACCTCGGGCAGCTCAGACGAGACGAACATAACGCCGATGCCGCTCTTTTTGAGCTTGTTCATCAGATTATATATCTCGACCTTGGCGGCGACATCGATACCGCGCGTCGGCTCGTCGAAAATTATTACTTTGGCGTCGCGCATGAGCCATTTGCCGACGACTATCTTCTGCTGGTTGCCGCCCGAAAGATTCTTTACCTCGCTTTTTATTGACGGCGTTTTTATTTTCAGCTCTTTCACGGCGCGATTAGCCATATCCCGCTCGCGCTTTGCGCTAAGCACTCCGACGGGGTTCGAGAGCGTATCGAGATTCGCTATCGCGATATTCTCGCTGACATCGAGTTCAACCAAAAGGCCGTCCTTTTTTCTGTCCTCCGGCGCGCAGACTATGCCCGCCTTGACAGCGTCGCGCGGACTTTTGAGCTTCACACTCTTGTCGTAGACGACAACTTCGCCCGCCGTTATTTTATCCGCGCCGAACAGCGCCCTGACGAGTTCCGTGCGCCCCGCGCCGACAAGGCCGGCAAAGCCTAGTATCTCGCCGGAATAGAGATCGAACGAGATATTCTGAACCTCGGAGGTGGATATTCCCTTGACCTCCATGATTTTTTTGCCGCGCTCAGTCTGCTCGTGCGGATATTTTTCGGTTATCTCGCGTCCGACCATGAGGGCGATTATCTCGCCTATAGACAAATCTTTGAAATCGGCGGTCTTTATATATTTTCCGTCGCGCATGACAGTGACTCTGTCGACGATATTTTCGAGCTCTTCAAGGCGGTGAGAGATATAAATTATGCCCTTGCCCATATTTTTGAGCTCGTTTATTATTCTGAAAAGCTCCTGCGTCTCGCGCTCGGTCAGCGCCGAGCTCGGCTCGTCCATGATTATAATATCGGCATTTGTCGAGAGAGCCTTTGCAATCTCGACCATCTGCTGTTTTGACACGGAGAGCTTGCCGACTTCGGTATCGGGCTCGATATTGAGGCTCAGTTCTTTGAGAAGCTTTGACGCGCGGGCGTTCTGCTCTTTGAAATCGACCATGCCGCCCTTTTTGAGCTCCCTGCCGAGAAAGATGTTCTCCGCCACGGTCAGATGGCGGCACATATTGAGCTCCTGATGGATAACGGCAATGCCGAGTTCAGACGCCTGGGCGACGGTAGAATACTCCTGCGTTTTGCCGCGTATCTTCACTTCGCCCTCGTCTTTTTGATATATTCCGCCGATTATTTTCATCAGCGTGGATTTTCCCGCTCCGTTTTCGCCGAGCAGTGCATGCACTTCGCCCGCCCGAAGCTCGAAATCGACTTTGTCGAGTGCGACGACTCCGGGAAAGAACTTCGATATTCCCTTCATCTGCACAAGATATTCTTCCATTTTTCTTCCTCCCGTGCGGATCTAAAATCCGCAAATAAGGTAAAGTCGGTGTTTATTGTTGCCTGTGCGAGCGCAATTATTAAAGCAGGCGCAAAATTTTCACAATAATTAAATTGTCATAAATTGAGAGCAAATATAACGACAAAAATATAGATTATGGCGCTTTATATACTTGTCTGCCGGCAAAAAGAGTGGTATAATAATTATGTCTGTAAAACCAGCCATACTATTTCCGTCTGGAGGTAAAAATATGTCATACGATGTAGCAATTATCGGTGCAGGCGTCAGCGGCGCAATGGTCGCGAGAGAGCTGAGCCGATATAACATCAAAGTCGCATTGGTTGAAAAATGCAGCGACATGGCGATGGGCACAACAAAGGCCAACAGCGCCATTGTCCACGCAGGCTTCGACGCAATGCCCGGCACCCTCAAAGCGAGACTCAACGTTGAGGGCACTGCCGCAATGCCCGGTCTGTGCGAGACACTCCATGTCCCGTTCAAGCCCATCGGCTCATATGTCGTCGCTTTCTCGAACGAGGAAGTTGAGACTCTTGAAGAGCTCAAGGCAAGAGGCGAAGAGAACGGAGTTCCCGGACTCGAGATTCTCGACAAAGAGGCTATTCACCGCGAAGAGCCGAACCTCAGCGACGAGGCAGTCGCCGCGCTCTACGCTCCGACCGCCGGAATCGTCTGCCCCTACGAGCTGACGATAGCGGCAGTTGAGAACGCAGTCATGAACGGTGTCGAGTTCTTCCGCAATTTTGATGTTACGGCTATTGAAAAGAACGCGCAGGGCAACTTTGTCCTCAAGTCCGACGCAGGCGAGATCGAAGCCGAATATGTCGTCAACGCCGCCGGCGTTTTCTGCGACAAGGTAGCTTCTCTCATCGGCGACGATTCAATAACCATTATTCCCCGTAAGGGCGAATATATGCTCATGGACAGAGCAGTCGGCGACAAGGTAAAGCACACGATATTCCAGTGTCCTTCAAAGATGGGCAAGGGTGTTCTTGTCACCCCGACCGTTGACGGCAACCTGCTCGTAGGTCCGAGCGCAGTCGACATAGACGAAAAGGACGACTGCTCGACCACTGCAGACGGCACGAACGGCGTTTTCAAGACCGCTCTGAGATCCGTTCCGTCGCTCTCGACCCGCGACGTCATCACTTCGTTTGCAGGCATCCGCGCCCACAGCACCGGCGACGATTTCATCATTGCCCCCAGCGAGAAGGACGCGAAGTTCATAAACGTTGCCGGCATCGAGTCGCCCGGTCTTTCCTCCGCTCCCGCTATCGGTCTTTATGTCTGCGACATGATCCTGCAGGACAAGGGCAAAGTCAGCGAGAAGGCGGACTTCATCCCCGGCAGACCCGCTCCCGTGCGTTTCCGCCACATGAGCGCGGAAGAGCGCAAGGCACTTGTTGAAAAGAACAGCGCATACGGCAGAGTTATCTGCCGCTGCGAGACTATAACCGAGGGCGAGATCCTCGACGCTATCCACGCGCCCGCAGGCGCCATCGACGTTGACGGCGTAAAGCGCCGCACGAGAGCCGGAATGGGTCGCTGCCAGGGCGGCTTCTGCGGTTCAAAGGTAGTCGAGATACTTGCAAGAGAGCTTGGTCAGGAGCTTGATGAGATCACAAAATGCGGCGGAGAGTCAAAGATCCTCTTCGGCAGGACTAAGTGATCTGCGAACTTTCGCAGCATGAAAGGATGAATACTAATGCTTAAATATGATCTTGCCGTTATCGGCGGAGGCCCCGCAGGCATGGCCGCTGCGCTCAAGGCGCGCGAAAGCGGCGTTGAAAAGATAATCATACTCGAGCGCGCAGAAACTCTCGGCGGTATCCTTGAGCAGTGCATACACACCGGCTTCGGTCTGCACTACTTCGGCGAGGAGCTGTCCGGCCCCGAATATGCCGCGCGTTTCATCGAGCTTGTTGAGGACACCGACATTGTCGTAAAGACCGACACAATGGTGCTCTCCATTTCCGACGACAACGTCGTCACCGCAGTCAACAAAGAGGACGGTCTTATCGAGATCGACGCCACCGCAGTCATTCTTGCAATGGGCTGCCGCGAGCGTCCGAGAGGTGCGCTCAACATCGCGGGCACCCGCTGCGCCGGCGTTCTCTCCGCAGGTACTGCGCAGAAATATGTCAACATTGACGGCTATATGCCCGGCAAGGAAGTCGTTATCCTCGGCTCGGGTGATATCGGTCTTATCATGGCGCGCCGCATGACCCTTGAGGGTGCGCACGTCAAGATGGTCTGCGAGCTGATGCCCTATTCGAGCGGACTGACGAGAAACATCGTCCAGTGCCTCAACGACTTCGACATCCCGCTCAAATTGAGCACCACGGTTATCGACATTCACGGCAAGGAGCGCCTTGAGGGCGTCACCATTGCAAAGGTCGACGAGAACCGCCGCCCGATCCCCGGCACAGAGGAATATGTCCCCTGCGACACGCTCATGCTTTCCGTCGGTCTTATCCCCGAGAACGAGCTGAGCAAGAACATGGGCATAGAATTCGACCGCGTCACCGGCGGCCCGATAGTCGACGAATACAGAGAGACCACCCACCCCGGCGTTTTCGCCTGCGGCAACGTGCTGCACGTTCACGATCTTGTTGACTTCGTTACCCTTGAGAGCCAGACGGCCGGCGAGGGCGCAGCGAGATACATAAAGAACGGCGGAAACAAAGAGAAGAAATACGTCAAGACCAGAGGCATCAACGGCGTGCGCTACATCGTACCGCAGAAGATAGCCCTCGGCGAGGACGAGGATGTCAAGCTCTTCTTCAGAGTCGGCGACGTTCACAAGAATGCCAAGGTCGTTGTCACATACAACGGCGAGACGCTCATCAGCAAGAAGCGCCCGAGACTCGCTCCCGGTGAGATGGAGAACGTCATCATCAAGAGCGACATGCTCAAGAACTTTGATGAGAACGGCATAATCGAAATTCAGGTGGAGGAATAATCATGGTAAAAGATATTATTTGTGTCGCCTGCCCCATGGGCTGCCAGATCTCCGTTGAGCTCAACGACGACGGAGAGATCCTCAGCGTTACCGGCAACACCTGCAAGCGCGGCGACGCCTATGCGAGAACCGAGTGCACCCACCCCGAGAGAAGCCTGACGACAACTGTCAAGGTCAGCGGCGGCGTTCACCCCGTTGTTCCCGTCAAGTCCGCAAAGGCTGTTCCGAAGGACAAGGTCAAGGACTGCGTCAAGGAGATAGCAAAGCTTGAGATCAAGGCTCCGGTCAAGATCGGCGATGTTGTCTGCGCGAACATACTCGGCACCGGCGTTGATATCGTTGCGACGAACATCTGCCCCGAGGCGTAAAAGGCATAAAAAATAAATCGAGCATCCGCAGAACGAAAATTTCTGCGGATGCTTTTTTGCGGATGTTTTTTATTTATAATACTGTCAGCTTTTGAAATAGCTTTCAAGGACATCGGACGGATGCTGCCCTCCCGCGAGCTTTTCGAGCACAGCATCGGAATAAATATAAGACCTTTTCGCCGACTTTTCAGAATCGAGGGCAATTTCATTGCCGCTGATTGAAAAATAATATTTATCCCTGCCGTTGTCGTCGCTGAGAACAAGGCGGTTGTCCTTTTCTTCGTAAGTGCCGGTCGAGCAGTCGCTCATGCCGCTCCTGTACATGGAATAACTGCAGTCCGCGGGCGACAGGACGATTTCGACATAGTCTTTTTGACCGTCGTGCCCGTTCTTGCCGATGTAAGTTATAACATCGGTACGGATAGACTCGGGCGCGAAAAGAGCCTTATTTTTTAAGCACTTATCAGTCTTTTCGGAATCCGCCGAATAGCAGAACTCCCGCACGGGATCTGACTTTTTGGCGAGAAATTCGAGACCGTCTTTTTGTTTTTTGAATGTAAATTTGCTCTGCGAGCCGGAATTTTTCACGGTAAGTATCAGATAATCGTCATTTTCTTCATAAGTGCCGCTCAGAGCGGCGGAGAACCGATATGACTGCATGAAATTGAACGTCTTATCCTTTCTGTTGAGCACAAGACCCGCATAGTCGTTATCCGACTTGCAGCCGAAGGACGCCACGCCGTTTTCATCAACGGAGGCTCTGACTATATCCGCAGAGCCGTCCGCGCTGTTTCCGGGGAAAAAGTGCGCCAATAGCGCCGCGCAAACGACAACAACGGCAACAACGCCTATGCAGATAATGCGTTTGACCGAGCTTTTCATACTGCATCTCCTCTCATCAGTGTTACATCCGCAAAGTTATATCAGCAAACAAAAAATACCGCAGAGAGCCTGCGGTACTTTAAATTACTCATCGAACAAATCGAGTATCATCTCTTTCGGGCGCGCTCCGACGGCGCGGTTGACCAGCTCGCCGTCCTCAAACACGAGCAGAGTGGGAATACTCATAACATCGAACTTTGACGCGAGCTCCGGCTCTTCGTCGACATTGACCTTGCCGACCTTTTTGTCGGGATTTTCGGCGGCTATCTCGTCAACTATCGGCGAGACCATGCGGCACGGGCCGCACCACGACGCCCAAAAATCGAGCAGGACGGGTTTATCGCTCTGAAGCACTTCTTTATCAAAATTATCTTTTGTAACAGTTATAACTGACATTTCGTATTCTTCCTTTCTCTTCACTTCGCCGGATATCTTCCGGCATTATTTAGAATAACAGATTTTCAAAAAATATTCAAGCAAAGTGATGATTCGTTCACACAAGTTTAAAATATTGGGTGTATTATATAGCCTGTGAAAGGTCGATCAATTGACTTTCAATGTGTATTCTGTTAATATCAGTATATAATAAGATCATCTTACGGGAGGTCATAAAATGAGAAATGTTATAAGGATAAACGACGGCTGGCTCTTCACGCTCGACGGGAAGACCGAGACCGTCAATCTGCCGCACACATGGAACGCCTTTGACGGTCAGGACGGCACAAACGGATATCTTCGCACAAAGGCGACATATTCCAAAGAGCTGCCGAAATCGGACAAGAAAACGTTCCTCGAATGCAGAGGAGTCAACTCAAAGGCAGAAGTCAGAGTCAACAACGAGCTTGTCGCAGTCCACGAGGGCGGATATTCCGCGTTCAGAGTCGATATCTCCGACTATATCAGATATGGCTGCCGCGTTGACATAACCGCTGACAACTCGCCGGACGAGTCCGTCTATCCGACGATGGCGGACTTCACATTCTACGGCGGCGTTTATCGCGATGTCAATCTTATCGAAGTCCCGGACTGCAGATTCACCATGAACGACTATGGCTCGGACGGAATATACATCACCCCGCGCCGCGTCGGCGAGGACGGCTGGGAACTGAGCATAAAGGCGCTTATTGACAACGCCGACTGCTCGCACAAGGCTCGCTTCACACTCATCGATGCCGACGGCAACGAGAAGGCTTCGGCAATAGCGGATCTTCGCCCGATAATCAGCGCGAAGCTGCCCGTTGAAGACCCGGTGCTCTGGAACGGCAGGAAGAATCCGTATCTCTACACCGTCAGATGCGAGATTTTTGACAGCACAACACAAGAAGTCACGGACAACATCGATATCAGAACCGGACTCAGAGAATATCATATCGACAGCCACAAGGGCTTCTTCTTAAACGGCGAGCACATCAAGCTCCAGGGCGTCTCCCGCCACCAGGACAGAGAGAACATGGGCAACGCCATAACCGAGAAGCAGCACGCGGAGGATGTCAAAATAATCCTCGATGTCGGCGCGAATTCGGTGCGCCTCGCCCACTATCAGCAGAACAGCTATTTCTATGATCTCTGCGACGAGAGCGGACTGCTCGTCTGGGCAGAAGTGCCGGTTATCTCCCGTTTCAGCCCCAAGCGCAATGAAAACGCGGAGCAGCAGCTCGTTGAGCTCATCAAGCAGAACTACAACCACCCGTCGATATTCTGCTGGGGCATCGAGAACGAAATCACAATAGCCGGAAGCGCAAGCAAGAAGCTTATAACATTCCTCAAGCATATGCACAAGGTCGCAAGACACCTTGACCCGACGAGATACACGACATGCGCCCAGCTGACCATGTGCCCGGTGAACTCACCGCTCAACCACATCACCGATATCATCGGCTACAACCACTACTACGGCTGGTACATGGGCTCGTGCGACGAGATAAACAACTGGCTCGACGAGTGGCACAGAGAGAACCCCGAGGGCAAGCTCTGTCTTTCGGAATACGGCGCGGAGGGCATCACGAAATACCACTCCGACTCCCCTGTTCAGGGCGACTATAGCGAGGACTATCAGGCTATCTACCATGAGCACTATATCAAATCGATAAACGAGCGCGACTGGCTCTGGGGCTCATATGTCTGGAACATGTTCGACTTCGGCTCCGCATCGAGAAACGAGGGCGGCGTCAGAGGCAGGAACAACAAGGGTCTTGTGACATTCGACCGCAAGACGAAGAAAGACGCATTCTGGCTCTACAAGGCATACTGGAGCGACAAGAAGTTCGTTCACATCACCGGCGAAAGATACGTCAACAGACCCGCCGGAAAGAGCACGATAAAAGTCTACTCCAACTGCCCCGAAATAACGCTCGAAGTAAACGGCAAGACCTACACGAAGAAAGCGGACAGAGTGTTCGTCTTCGACGATGTTGAGCTTAAACTCGGCGAAAATGTTATCAAGGCGCGCGGCGGCAAGGCTCGCCCGTCGCACACGATAACGGTAAACGGCATCGAAAAAGCCACGGACGAATACAAAATGCCCGCAGAATACTCCTCATTCGTGCGCAACTGGTTTGTTGCGGCGGACGGCGAAGGCGACCCGAACAAGCTCTCGGTCGAGGACAGCATGGGCGAAGTGCTTAGCAACGGCGAGGTCAACAAGATAATCAAAAACGCCGCCGGAGACTTTGCGGCAAAGGCTGTTTCAAGTCCCCTGCTCAAGCCCATCTACCCGGTGAAGGTCAAAACGATGATCAAGCTTGCCGGAAAGCTCGGCGTCGATGAAAAGATGCTCTCGCTCGCGGGTGGATTCCTGCAGACGATAGACAAGAACTGATAAGGCGCAAAAATACCGCTGAAGATAAAACTTCAGCGGTATTTTTATTTTGTTCAGTTATATTGGTCGGTGTCCTCGTTGAGATCCTCGTCGTCTGGATCGTCGGGGTCAATCGGCTTTGAGGCTTCGTCATCAGGATCGTCAGAATTCGGTTTTCCCTTTTCCGAGACGCCGAATGCAGTTCCGCAGCAGAGTCCGATGCTTATACCGAGGCACATCCACATGGGGATATTATCCATTGCCACACCCATCATAAGCCCGATTGCAAGACCCAATGCAAGACCTATGCCGACGCTGCCTCCGCTTTTGCCGTCAAATGTTTTCTTGTTTTTGCTCTCTTTCATCAGACGGTCGCCGCCTCTTTTGCCGGAGCTTTTTCGGCTTTCTTCACGGGGAAGATGTTGGTGAAGTTGAGCAGGAAGAGCAGGACATATGCCGCCTGCATCGGGATGTTCTCAATAATTGCGCTCTTGCCGACAGTCAGCAGGAGAACGAGCATAGTGAGAAGTATCGCGCAGAAAACGATAAGACCGACCATGAAGCGACCCTTGAGCTCTCTCGCTTTATTTATAAGCAGGAGCACCATGGGAGCGGCGCAGCAGAACGCGAACAGAAGCGCACCCGTCCAATGCGCCATGCAGCGCGGAGAATCGAGATGCATCTCCTCGCCCATCGACGGGCAATTTATAGTAACATAAATTGCGGCGCTGCCGATCGAGCCGAGAATAACGCCCGCTCGGCTGTGATAACCGAATTTGCGATAGGCATAGAGCGTGTTGGTGAACACGGTTGCCGACGCTATAACGCCCCAGCCTCTGAAATGCCACGGGAAGTCGAGTCCTATCATGCTCGCGGTGATAAACTTCACCTTTTCGATAAAGGGCTGGTCGCCGAAGAAGCCGTACCACGTGACATAGACGCAGCCGAAAATAACGCCGAAGAGGCAGAATATTTTCATCGCCTTACCGGGCTCCTTGCCGTAGAGCAGGACTTTTATGTAGACGATGAACATTGCAAGGCAGATGCACGAGACTGCGACCCAGATGGGATAGAGCCACTCATGACCCATCATACCGCTGATGTTGGCATGGGTGATGCCGTCAACGGTACGTTCCTCTACCGTTGCGTAGTTGACGAGCACTATCTTGCGCATGAACGCTATCATCCACACCGCATAGGCGGCGATAATGGCAATCCACATTGCGGCATACGCCTTAAAGCTCGGCTGTTTTTTCACTTTTGACATTGTTACACCCCTTGTTACCCTGCAACACCTAAAACTTTACAAGCCTTGCGTCGTCTGATTGCGTTTAACTGCGTCTTCAAACTTGACAGGCGGTAGCCTGCCTGCGTTTTCATCCTTGTTTAACACAATCATACTTGCAACCAGATTTAAACTTTTAGATGTTGCAGGGTACTTCGATAAAATTTTATCGTTTTAATTATAACTGCTTTGGGGAATGTTTGTCAACAGTTTATTCTTTGTCTAAAATATAAGAGACTTCTTTATAGGGTTTTCCGTCTTTGAAATAGATTCTCGGCACACGGCGGGCAACGCCGCAGACGAACTCATAGTTGAAGCTCGCCGACATATTGCCTATCTCCTCGGCGCTTATCGTGCAGCCGTTGTCGCTTCCCATGAGAATGACTTCGTCCTCGATATTCAGCTCGCCCTCGATATCAGTCACATCTATCATGAACTGATCCATGCACACTCTGCCGATTATCGGCGCAAACTGACCGTTGACTATCACCCTGCCCTTTGAAGAGAGGGCGCGCGGATAACCGTCGGCATAGCCCACGGGGATAGTCGCGATGCGGGTCTCCCTGTGAGTCACAAAAGTGTGGCCGTAGCTGACTCCGCAGCCGGCAGGTACAGTTTTGAGATTGACTATCTTTGTACGAAGCTCCATTGCGGGAATGAGATCAACGCTCGATTTGTCGACCTCTTCCGATGGATAGAGCCCGTAGAGCGAGATTCCGAAGCGTACCATATCATAGTGCTTTTCGAGCTCTTCGACTGCCGCCGAGTTGCTCAGATGCTTTATCGGTATATTTATACCAGCCTTTTCGAGCTTATCTATAAACAGATCGAAGCGCTCCGACTGGAGAAACGCCGTTGTTTTCACGAGCTCATCGGCGCGGGCGTAGTGGCTGAAAATACCCTCAAGGACGAGATTCGGGAGCTTGACTATCTTCTTTATCTGCTCGACGCTCTCGTCGTTATCCTGAAAGCCGACACGCGACATACCGGTGTCGAGTCCGATATGGAACTTCACTTTCTTGCCGAGGGCAACCGCCCTATCCGACAGGCGCTTTGCCATATCATAGGTATAGATATTCTGCGTTATATCATAATTTATCAGCAAATCGTCCTGCGAGGGCGAAGTATAACCGAGAATGAGGATCGGCTTTTTTATACCTGCGCGGCGAAGCTCGACCGCCTCTTCAATGACGGCGACGCCAAAATAATCGACCTCGCCCTCAAGCTGATGCGCAAGCTCGACCGCGCCGTGGCCGTAGCCGTCCGCTTTGATAACCGCGAGAACCTTTGTCCCCTCGGGTATACGGCGCTTGCACTCACCGAGATTGTGAAGAATCGCATCTATATCTATCCTTGCATATATACGATGATACTGCATCGTTATCGCTTCCTTTGTCAGATTATTTGGGCAAGCGGGGCGGTCTCAATACCGTTTGCGTTGAGCTCCGCTTTTATACGCTTTGCAAATTCGACCGCTTTAACTCCGTCGCCGTGAAGACATATCGAATCGGGCTTCAATTCGATTATTTTGCCATTTATCGACTCAACTGTGCCGTTTTTGACCATACCGATAACGCGGCTGACCGCCTCGTCCTCGTCGGTTATGACTGCGCCCGGCTTACCTCTTGCGACAAGCGAGCCGTCATCCTCGTAGGCTCTGTCCGCAAAGACCTCGCTCGCGGCTCTGAGTCCGATTTTCTTCGCCTCGCTCATCATCTTGCTGCCCGAGAGGCAGAGAAGAATGAGCTCGGGGTCAAATTCATAGACAGCCTCGCATATGGCGGCGGCAAGAATCTCGTCCTTGCCCGCCATATTATAGAGCGCACCGTGGGGCTTTACATGTGCAAGGCGGCATCCGGCAGCCTTGCAGAACGCGGAGAGCGCACCTATCTGGTACTGGACGAACGCCTTTGCCTCGGCGGGCGAAACATTCATATTTCTTCTGCCGAAGCCGACGAGATCGGGAAAGCCCGGATGCGCGCCGACCGCGACGCCGTTGTCGCGCGCGAGAGCGACGGTCTTCTGCATCACGAGCGGATCGGACGCATGGAAACCGCAGGCTATGTTGGCGGACGAAATATATTTTATGACCTCATCGTCAAGCCCCAGCTTATAGTTGCCGAAGCTCTCGCCGAGATCGCAGTTAAGATCTATTTTGTGCATATCTGTGCCCCCTGTCAATATTTAAGCTCGACATTTTTGACATCGGTTATGAGCATATGCCCAGGCGAATGAGTTATCGCGATGGGCGGTTTCGTGCTCATCAGAGCCGACTGCGGAGTGACGCCGCACGGCCAGAAGACAGGCACTTCGCCGGGATTTATAGTAACCGCATCGCCGAAATCGGGCTTTGAGATATCTTTGATACCGATAACGGACGGGTCGCCGATATGAATCGGAGCGCCGTGGACTTTCGGCATGGCGGCGGTCGCCGCGACGGCGGTGACTATCTTGTCATAGGGCAGAGGGCGCATGCTGACGACCATTTTTCCGTGGAAAATTCCGGCGGGCTCGCACTCGATATTCGTAAGATACATCGGAACATTCCTGCCCTCTTCGATATGCCTAATCGGCACATTTGCGGCTATCAGCTCCGACTCGAAGGAGAAGCTGCACCCGATAAGAAAGCTCACAAAATCATCGCGCCAAAGATGCTCGACGCTCGTATATTCGCCGGTCATGACGCCGTTTTCATAGACCCTGTATTTCGGAATATCATTTGCGATATCCGCGCCGGGGGCTATTTTTTTCAAAAAGCGCGAGCCGACATCGCTGACTTCGAGTATCGGGCACGGGCGCGGGTTGCGCTGGGCGAAAAGCAGGAAGTCATAGGCAAGATCCTTTGGCAGAACGCAGAGGTTCGCCTGAGCATATCCCGCACACATGCCTGAAGTGTTACAGGTTATTTTGCCCTCTCTTATAAGCTGCCTTACATCGCGCGGGCTCATCGAAGAATAGTCCATTTTATCTGCCTCCAATCAGAAACCGGATATAGAGGTATCCGCTCTGAGAATCTTATACTGTAGTTTTTTGAGAAGCTTGTTGTCTTGTTTTATACGCTTGACGGCATACTGGAGATCGACCTTTTCAAAGCGCAGGCTGCCACCCGGACGAAGCTGAGCGAGCAGGGGCAAATCAGAGGTAATGACCGTGGCTATCTTTGCATAGCCGCCGGTAGTCTGTCTGTCTGCCATCATGATTATCGGCTTGCCGGAAGACGGAATCTGAACCGAGCCTGCGACGATGCCGTCCGAAATAATGTCGACGCCGTCAACGCTCTCGACCGGCGTACCGTCGAGCTTTATGCCCATTCTGTCGGAGTCGCCGGTGACGGAATAAGTTTCGGAATAAAAGATATTTTTGCCCTTGTCGGAGAAATAATCATCCTGCGGCCCGGGTATGACATGGACGGTGACTGCGCCGTCTTTTTGTTTCTCGTGCTCGAAAACTCTGGAAGTCATGCCGTAGAGATCACTCTGCGGATATCTGAGCGGCAGAACATCGCCGGATTTCAGCTTTCTGCCCTCGAAGCCGCCAACTTTGCATTTAAGATTCGTTGACATACTGCCCATAACGGGAGCGATATCAAAGCCGCCCGCCACGGCGAGATAGCCGCGAAGTCCGCTCCTGGCGCTCCCGCAATCGAGAACATCGCCCTTTTTGACGCGCACGGCGCAATTCATCGGAAGCTCGGTAACTTCGCCCGTCTCGGAATCGGTCACGGTGGGAGCAAACTCGGCTCCGGTTATCGCAATCACATTGTCCTCATCAAAATAAGCTTTAACGCCGAGCATAGTCATTTCGAGCACTCCGTCCCTCTCGCTGTTATCGAGCAGGATATTGGCGGCTCGGGCGGCAAACTGATCCATTGCGCCGCCCTGCTGGAATCCCGACGCCATATAGCCGCGGCGTCCGAGATCCTGAACGGTGGTGAGCATACCGGGAGAGATTATATGCATACTCATATCATTTGCCCTCCCCGGTCGTTATTCTGCACTCGTATTCGTTGCGGCTGACGAGCTCTTCAATGCGGCGATACTCCTGTTCATCGACGGCGAAGAAGCGTATATAGTCGCCTGCGCGATAGAGTATCGGCTCCGCGCGGGTCGGGTCGTAGGGCTTAACGGGCGTTCTGCCGATAAGCTGCCAGCCGCCCGGAGACGCGAGCGGATATATTCCGGTCTGCTCGCCGCCTATGCCTACGGAGCCCGCAGGAATACTTGTTCGCGGGTTTGACAGGCGCGGAGTGTGCAGGCGTTTGTCCATATCGCCGAGATAGGCAAAGCCGGGCAGGAATCCGAGCATGAAGATAAGATAATCTCTGCCCGTGTGTATATCTATGACCTCCTGCTCGGTGAGCCCGGCATGGGACGCGACAAAGGCTATATCCTCGCCGAACTCGCCGCCGTAGCAGACGGGGATATTGAAAACTCTCTTCTCCCCACCCGACACCTGATCGAGCGATTTTATACGCTTTTTGAGCTTCTTTATCAAAGCCTCGCAGCCCGTCTGCAAGGGATCGTAGCAGACGAGCAGGGAGCGGAATGTAGGAATACATTCCGTCACCCCACGTACCGGCTTACGGGACAGCGAGTCAGACAGGCCGCGTATTTTTTTATTTATCTCGGGGTCTATAGTCCTGCCGAATTCAACATTGACCGCCGAATCTCCGGCCGGAAGAAACAGCGTTTCGTTCATAGCTTTTTACCCCTTTTTGGTTATTCGCCGAAAAAGCCCTTGTCAATAACCTTTTCGAACCAGGTCTTGCAGGTGTCCTCAAGTCTCAGCGCGTAGCTGACGCACTCGCGCATGAGGTTGACTATCGTCATGTTCATGCTCTTGCCGAAGCCGTCGATAGCCGGGATGCACCAGCCGTACATATCGATCATGCCGTTGCGCGCGGCGGCGGTTATCGCCTCGCCCTCGAGCTCGGCGGTGTGCATGATATCAATATCTTTTTTAAGATAAGCTATCGCCGCTATCATCGCGTAGCAGCCCCAATCGGAGACGGTCGCGGTGATTATATTATCGGTGATGCTCCGAACGGCTATTCCTCCGCCGCATCCGCAGCGGCACTCGCCCTCGTTGGCATAGGGAATATGCTTATGCAGATGGGGCGCGATAGTACCCATGCCTATCTCGTTGCCGAGGTCGCCAATCGCGATATTGAGCACGCCCATGGCGCGGAGCTTATCGAAGAGGATATCCATTTTCGCCTCAAGGTCTGTCACATCAAGTCCTGTGGCGTTATGGTACTTACCGATTTTATTTTCGCCGGGCGCTTCGATGCTGATAACGGCGACGGGCTTGCCGTGGGAGATTATCTCATCGGCGCAGCTCTCTGCCTTTGACTTATCTTTTGTGAAAGGCACAACGGCCATGGATATCGGATATTTTTTCAGCTCGTCTATCGACTCATAGAGATGAAGTCCGACAACTGTCGCCATAGCCTTGACGGCGGGGACATTCTCCTCCTGGCAGACGATAACGGGCTTTGCGCCGAACGCGATAACGAGCGAACGTGCGAGCAGGACGGAGCTGATAACGCCGTCCGTCTCGGCACTGCCGAACGGAGGCAGGACAAAGCCGGTCATTATATAGACGAGGTCATCCTGCTTCAGAGTGTCGCAGAGCTTCCCCGCTGCGTTCATGCAGAGGGGACCGCCCGTATATTCGCGCGAGGCGGGATAGAGGATATGACACACGCCGTATCCTCTGGGATCGATGTTGGAAATGTTATCGAGGCTGTCACCTAAATTGAGAAGAGTGAGCTCTTTTTGCGTCATACCGCTCCCCTCCCTCAGACAGTTGTAGCGTCGATAAACTCTTTGACGAGGTATTTCTGGAGGGTGTCGATAAGCTCGGGCGCTTTGCCACCGACGGGCTTGCCGTCTATCTCGTTTGCGACAAGGCAGAACGAACCGGACGAAGATACAATGACTTCATCGGCATCCATAAGCTCGGCGACAGTAAACGGAGTCTCGTCAACAGGGATATTGTTCGCCTTGCACGCTCTGATAAGATGCGCGCGGGCGATGCCGGGCAGGATATAATGATCGGTCGGATGGGTCTTGAATACACCGTCCTTTATAATATGTACATTGCTGTGAGCGCACTCGGTGACTCTGTCGCCGCGATGGAAAACGCTCTCGTCGCAGCCTGCCTCGGCGGTCTTCTGAGCCGCCATAACGCTCGGGATGAGGTTGAGGGTCTTAATATTGCAATGAAGGAATCTTGTGTCCTCAAGGGTTATGAGCTTAATGCGCTGAGAAAGATCCTTGACCTCTGCGGGCTTGATTGTGACCCAAATGTTGGCCTTGCCCTCTTTGGGGAACGCATGGTTGCGGATACCGGTACCGCGGGTCGCCTGCCAATAAACAAAGTTATTGCCGCTGTCAACCTTGCTGACCATCTCGTTGAGGATGTCTTTCATCTCGTCCTTTGTGCAGGGAAGCTCGATGCGGAGCAGTCCCGCGCTGTTGAAGAAACGGTCGATGTGCTCGTCAAGAGCGAAGATTACGCCGTTGCGGCTGTAAGTCGCGTCATAGACGCCGTCGCCGAAATAGCACACTCTGTCGTTCATAGGAACCATCATTTCTTCAAGAGGACCGAATTTGCCGTTGTAATACCCCAGATTTTCCATTTATATATCATTCCTTTCCCTGCAAAAATGCAGGATATAATCAACAATTATTCAAAAATCCGCATCGGGCAAAGGCACAAAAGCGAGCCTTGTTTTCCCGCGATTTTCAGCATATTCATTATACACACTATTAAATATAAATGTAAATAGTACCATTTAGATTCAATATTTTTTGTGGAAAAGCGGAGTTTTTATGAAAATTTTTCGGAAATTCGTCAGAGAGCAGAGATAAAAATTCTGAAATACAACAGAAATCAAAAAAGCGTCCCGCAAGCGGGACGCCCTGTTTATTTTTGATATATCAGCGTGTTATTTATTTTCCGCCGAGCGGTCGCGCGCATCCTCGCTGACGGAGAGCGCATTCGCCAAAATGGCCGACGCGACGCCGCCGACTGCAGAAAATGTCAGAATATCGCCGTCGAGCGCGGAGAGAATCAGAATAACGACGGAAGTGAACATATAGACTGCGCAGCCTGCCGAACGGAAAACTTTCGAAAGATTTCCGAGTATAAACGCGAGCAGCTTCAGGAAGATAAACGCCGCGGGCAGGATATAGACAATAAAACCGAGTATACCGTAGTTGAGCGCGACGGTTATGGGATCGGAATGAACCTTTGTCGCGGTCTTTATCGAATCCGTCTGATCGAACAGCGCGGCGAATTTCAAGCCGAAGAGTTTTGTCTGAACATCACCCTCGCCGAACATCTTTGAATAATAAACCGTTCTGTCGATATTTATAGCGCCGGCATTCGGGAGCGCGGGACTTCTGAGCGAGCCGAAGCCTATCGCGGCGGCGGGAGCGTTGTTCTCCGGAGCTACTGTGCCGGGTTCCTCCGTATCGGGCGGAGCGGTGGGTTCCGGTTTCGTCTCAACGGGCGGCATCGTGCTCTCCTCCGGGCGAGTGACACGGTTGCTGATATCGGTAAGGAAGCTCTCGATATCGGATCTGTCCGGCATCGTGGGCTTCGTCTGCCACCATCTTGTGGTCTCGGTGCTTATCTCCGTTGTCTCTTCGGAGATGTCATCGGTGCTGTCGCCGGCGGGTTCTTTTGTGGATTCGCCTGCTGTAGAAGCCGAGCTTTTTTCGGTAGTCTTTTTGTCGTCGCCTTTTGTTGTGTCATCGTCTTTTTTATCGCTGCCGGGCACATAGCCGGAATCGAGGTTCGGGACATAATCGCTGTCGTCGTCCTCGTCCTCATCGCCGAAGATCGGGTCGTCACCGTTCGGGTTGACGGTCGGCGACTGCTGACCGTTATATGTATAGAACATGCCCTTGAAGCTGAACGTGCCGTCGAAGCTGCTCTTCACGGGAGATATCGGAAGGAGTGCGAGAATGAGCACGCAGAAAAGTGCGCTCGAAAGAAATGCACGCATCATGGGTGGACGGTTCTCTTTTCTGCCGTCTCGCCAGGATGAAAACGTCCACATAAAGAGGATAGCCGAGAATATGACGGAAACGAAGAGCACGGGCTTTGAATTCGAGAGCACTGCGCCGACGAGGAGCAGTATAACACCTGCCGCCGGGACTATCCATGAGAGCGCCGCATCGGCGGGCTTTGTGCTCTCCGCTTTCTTTCTGCCGAGATGGGAGACGAAGAAAACGAGAGCGGTCGGGATAAGCAGAGCGAGTGCCACGGCGAACGAGGTCGAATAATGGAACGTGCCCTTCTTCGAAAGATAATTTATAATGAGCGTCAGAGCGTAGATAAGCGCCGTAGCCGCTATAACAGTGGGGTGAACCCTGCGTCCGACGGTCTGCGCGGTCTCGAATATGAGCAGGAACATGAACGCGAAGAAGAAAGTATCCGCCATGAGTCCGAGCATATAGAAAAACGCGACATGGTCTCCGCGGGTCGCGCTCATAAGGCACATCAGCGCAATATATGCGGCAGCGATACCGTTATAAACTTTGAACAGAGTTCTGTATTTGCCCTTGTAGAAGCCGAGCGTGAACACGGTCACAGCGGCAATGATAACCGCCCTGACAGCACCTGAGACGCTGATATAATTCGCCTTGCCGAGATTGATAACAATAGACGAAAGTATATCGAGCAGCGGCTGAATGACTACCAGCGCGCAGGTCACGATATAGAGCACTGCGCCCTTTTCGCTGTTTGCACTTTTGACAGTTTTCTGATTATTCATAATTCACTGTCCTTCCCGAAAAATCATTTTTATTTTCCGCTATTTTTCCTGCTTTGATTATACCACAAACCGTAAAAAATATCAATCCGAGTCAGAGCGTGGTGACTTCCATGCCGCGGCTCTCCTTGAACTCGACAAAGTCGTCGTAGTTGCCCGAATGGTCGACAACTCCGTCGTCGCAAATCTCGATTATTCTGTTGGCGACGGTGTTGACTATTTCATAATCGTGCGAGCAGAACAGCACGTTGCCCTTGAAATCCGAAAGTCCGTTGTTGACGGCGGTTATGGACTCGAGGTCGAGGTGGTTCGTCGGCTGGTCAAGAATGAGGACATTCGAGCCGAAGAGCATCATGCGCGAGAGCATGCATCTGACCTTTTCGCCGCCGGAGAGGACATTGACGGGCTTCAGAACTGCGTCGCCAGAAAACAGCATTCTGCCGAGGAAGCCGCGGATATAAGTCTCGGTCTGATCCTTTGAATACTGGCGCATCCAATCGATAAGATTGAGATCGGAGTTGAAGAACGCGGAATTATCCGCTGGGAAATAGGAGCGCGAGGTGCTCAGACCCCACTTGAAGCTGCCGCTGTCGGGGGTCTCCTCTTCCATGAGAATTTTGAAGAGCATAGTTATCGCCTGCTCGCTTTTTCCGACAAAGGCTATCTTGTCGTTCTTGCGCACGGTAAAGCTGACATTGTTGAGGAGCTTCACTCCGTCAACTTCCTTTGTCAGTCCCTCGACCGTAAGAATATCCTTGCCGACCTCTCTGTCCATATCGAAGCCGACGAACGGATAGCGGCGGCTCGACGCGGGGAGCTCTTCGATAGTGAGCTTATCGAGCAGCTTCTTTCTCGAAGTCGCCTGGCGGGACTTCGATTTATTCGCGGAGAATCTTGCGATGAAAGCCTGAAGCTCCTTCGCCTTTTCTTCGTTTTTCTTGTTCTGCTGCTTTATGAGCTTCTGAATGAGCTGGCTCGACTCATACCAGAACTCGTAGTTGCCGACATACATCTTTATCTCGGAATAATCGATATCGACTATTCGCGTGCAGACATTATTGAGGAAGTGACGGTCATGCGAAACGACTATAACCGTTCCGAAATACTCGCTCAGGAAATCCTCGAGCCACTTGACGGCGGCTATATCGAGGTCGTTCGTAGGCTCGTCGAGCAGGATTATATCTGGGTTTCCGAAAAGCGCCTGTGCAAGCAGGACTTTGACCTTCTGCGAACCGGAGAGCGACGCCATCTGCTCATAGAGCAGGCTTTCTTCAAGACCGAGACCCTGAATAAGCTTTGACGCGTCTGACTCCGCCTCCCAGCCGTCGAGCTCGGCAAATTCCTCTTCGAGCACTGCGGCGCGCATTCCGTCCTCCTCGCTGAAGTCCGGCTTTTCATAGAGCGCGTCCTTTTCTTTCATTATATCATAGAGGCGGCGGTTGCCCATAATAACGGTGTCGAGCACGGTGTATTCGTCAAAAGCGTAGTGATCCTGACGGAGCACGGACATTCTGACGGTCGGCGGGATTATAACCGAGCCGTGCGAGGGCTCGAGCTCACCGCAGAGTATTTTCAGAAATGTTGATTTGCCCGCGCCGTTTGCGCCGATTATACCGTAGCAGTTGCCGGGCGTAAATTTGAGATCGACGCCCTTGAACAGGGTCTGGGTGCCGAAATTGAAGCTGAGATCGGATACTGTTATCATCTTGTTCTCCCGTTTTTTTGCAATAAATATCTGCGGGCAAACGCATTCGCCCGCAGTATAATATAATAGCACATATAAGGATTTTCTTCAAGGGGCGGAAAAAATCAGTTTTCCTCCACGAATCTTTTCAGCGTATCTTCAACGCGCACGCCGGCGCTCTCGAGACGGGCTCGGTCATGGTGTCCGCTCGTTATAAGCAGGCACTGCGAGCCGATCGCTTTTGCAACATCGCAGTCGTGCAGAAGGTCTCCGACAACGACGGCTTTTGACGCATCGACGCCGTGCTCCTCTATGAATTTTTCCGCGCGCTCGACCTTGCTGCCGGCAAGGAGGTTGTCCGCGCCGAGGACAGAGTCAAAATATCCGTCGATTTCATAGTGCTTCAAAAGCCGTTCGAGCTGGCTCTGCTCGCTCGACGAGAGCACGACCTGCGGGATGCCGAGACGCTTTGCCTCTTCGAGAGCCGCAGAAACGAAACGAGTCAGTCCACAGTTTTTGACATGGGCTTCGTAGCCCTGCTGGAACTCGTTGAGTATCAAATCGTAGTCCTCATTTTCGAGGTCGAGCACCTGCTCATAGAAATGGCGGATAGGTACATCTATATATTCACGGTACTCATCGAGCGTTATCGGCTCTTTTGAGCGGCGGGCAAGCATATCGTTGACGGAGCCGAGCGCCGCGCCGACATCGTCGAGCAGAGTGCCGTTAAAATCCCAGATAATAAGCGAATAGTTTTTCATAAATTCTCCAAAATTCAAAAAATAATTGCGAAAACATTGAGATCGGAGTATAATACTCACGACAAAACGAGAAAGAGTGAGACGGATGAAAGAATATCTTTTTGAAATGCACGCGCACACCTCGCAGACGAGCAGGTGCGGCGAAGTTCCTGCGGAGCAGGTTGTGAATACTTTCAAAAATCTCGGCTACGACGGAATAGTCATAACCGACCACATGCATACGGGCACGATGGAAAAGATAGCAAACGAGCCATGGGAGAAGAAAGCGGATCATTTCTTCGAGGGTTACAGAGCTGCAAAAGCACTTGAGACCGAGGATTTCACGGTTCTTCTCGGCATGGAGCTGAGATTTCTCGAAAACGACAACGACTATCTTGTCTACGGTTTCAACGAGGACTTTGTCTATTCGCATCCCGCCCTCGACAGGATTGAGTGCCTCGAGGACTTCAGACCGATAGCGAACGAGAATAATCTCATCGTTTTTCAGGCGCACCCATTCAGAGTCGGCATGACGGTCACAGACGACAAGCTGCTCGACGGAGTTGAGATATACAACGCCCATCCCGGTCACGAATCGAACAACGAGATTGCCGAAGCGTGGGCGAAGAAATACAGCCACCTGCGCGTAACATCAGGCTCGGATTATCACGGCAAATTAAATGTTCACCCCGGCGGGCTCTTCTTCCCCGAGCGTCCCGCCTGCCCGCACTGCCTTGAGAAGCTGCTCAGAGACCGCAGATACAGGCTGCGCACGGACAAAGCTACTGAATAAAACTCATATTTCAAAGCACTGCCCGGCTTTCGTCAGACAGTGCTTTTTTGTTTTATTTTCTTGCCGCTTCGCGCTCGGTTCTGCCCTTATGGAACTCGGAGAACTGAGGCACGACGAACTTGATTCCCTTGGGAACAAGCTCAAACACGACATCGTTGACATACTCGCACTCGCCGTCGATATTGACAGCCGCGGGAACATCGCTGTGGATAGTCAGCTTTGTGCCGTTGATATACTGGGTCATCGGCAGACCGAGGTGCTGACCTTTCTTATACTTCTGAAGAAGCGGGAACAGGCGCAAACGGCCTCTGTCGTGGCGGATGATAACAAAGTCAAGCTTGCCGTCATCCGGCCATGCGAGCGGAGCCGCCTTGAAGCCGCCGCCGTACCAACGGGAATTCGCCGCGACGCAGAGCAGGACATCCTGCTTTATCGGCTCGCCGTCGTCGATAGTTATGGTGAACTCATGACCTATTTTCTTGCAGAGCGCCTGGAGAGCCGCCGCGACATATGCGGTCTCACCCGTCATAAGCGGCATCTTCTTGAAATAGGACTGCTTCGCGCAAACCTCGGCGTCCATGCCCATCGAGCACTGGTTGATGGCTATCTTGTCGCCGCACTTGATAACATCAAGCTCGACGGGGATACCCGTGACCTGAGCCTCGACATTGCAGAACTGCTCCTTTGTGCCGAACAGGCGGACAAAATCGTTGCCCGAGCCCAGCGGGATAACTGCGACCTCGCAGTTGGGATAGCCGTAAGCGCCGTTGACCACCTCATAGAGAGTTCCGTCGCCGCCGCAGGCATAGAAGCGGAGCGCTTCGCCGGATTTTGCGTGTTCCCTGCAGTAGTTCTGGGCGTCGCCCTGACATTTTGTGACATAGATCTCATAGTCGAGACCCGCTTTGCCGCAATAGTCCTCGATCTGGGGACGGATAATGCTCTCGGCATTGCCCTTCTTTCCTGCTGCCGGATTGATGAGGAAAATATGTTTCACAAATAATACCTCCTGTTTTACCTCTTTCGCCTTATTTAAAATACATAAATAACTGGCATTTTATCATGCCGTTATATAATTTTCTGCGTTTATCAGCCTTGCGCCCGAACTCCTGCTCGAAAGTATCGCACGGAGTTATGATGCTGTAAGACCAGCCGTGGCGACGTTCAAACACGCGGCCCATGTCGCGATAAAGTGCGTTTGCCTGCTCGATATCGAGCATACGCTCGCCATAAGGCGGGTTGCATATAAGAGTTCCGCGCTCGGTCTGCGGAACGAATTTTTTCAATTCACAGCAGCGCACGCTGACGAGGTCGTCAACGCCGGCAGCTTCGGCGTTTGCGGCGGTAAGAGCCGCAGCTTCACGGCTGATATCGGAGCCGTAAGCAAAGAAGTCATGAGCCTCGCGCTCAAGGTCGCGCGCACGCTCGCGCTCGGTATACCACACATCGCGCGGGATATTGCTCCAGCGCTCGGCGGCAAAGTTGTGGTTGACTCCGGGGGCGATATTGCGCGCCATCATCGCGCCCTCGATAAGTATCGTACCCGATCCGCACATGGGGTCATAGAGCGAATGATACGGGCGCAGACGCGAGAACCAGCACAGCGACGCGGCAAGAGTCTCTTTTATCGGGGCGTCGTTTGCATTCTGGCGGTATCCTCTCTTATGAAGTCCTGCGCCGGAGGTGTCGAGCATGAGCGAAACTTTATTTTTCATTATAGAGAACTGAATCTGATAGACAGGTCCGCTCTCTTCAAACCACTCGATAGAATATTTTTGTTTGAGGCGTTCAACGACCGCTTTTTTGATTATCGCCTGGCAGTCGCGCACGCTGAAAAGGTCGGAATCGATGGAATAGCCCTTGACGGGGAACGCATCGTCTGCGCCGATCCACTGCTCCCACGGGAGGGCGCGTGTGCCCTGAAAAAGCTCCTCAAAGCTATGCGCCTCGAACGAGCCGAGAAGCACAAGCACGCGCTCGGAAAAGCGCGAGCAGATATTTGCGCGGGCAAGAATATTTTCGTCGCCGCTGAAAAGCACGCGGCCGTTTTCGGCGCGGACATCCGACGCCTCCATATTTCTGAGCTCTTCGGCTATCGGCGCCTCAAGACCCAGCAGACAGGGTACTGCGAAATTTATATCCATCAAAACTACCTTTCAAAGCTACTTTCGTTTTCACATAGTACAAGGGGCGCACCAGGGCGCGCCCCTTGTTCAGAAAAGCAAATTCAAATCATTCGGCGCTGGGCTCAAGCAGACCGTAGCCGCCGTCGATACGGCAATATACTACGCTGACAAGACCTGTTGCCTCATTTATAAACATATAGAACTCGTGGCCGAGCATATTCATCTGAAGAATAGCCTCATCGACCGTCTGCGGCTTGACTGCAACGTGCTTTGTTCTGACGAGGTCATACTCTTTCTCGTCCGCAACATCCGCGCCGTCATTGAGTTCATCAAATGCGGCGGAGCGCATACGCTTTTCAAGCTTTGTTTTGTTCTTGCGAATCTGGCGAACGAGCGAATCGACGCATTTATCGAGCGCATCGTTCATATTTTCCGCCCGCTCCTGCGCACGGAATATCATACCGTTGTTGATAACGGTTATCTCAACTGTCTGACCTGATTTCTCGACAGTGGCGGTGATCTTTGCCTCCGCCTCGTCGCCGAAGAAACGCTCTACCTTGGCAAGCTTTTTCTCCGCTCTCTCCTTGAATGATTCTCTCGGCGAACACTTGCGTCCAGTAATAACTATTTTCATAATGTCAGCCCCTTAGAATTATTGGAGACTTCTGTCTCTGATTGTATTGTAGCACATATGACTAAAAAAATAAAGAGCAAAGAGCTGCATTTCTAAAAAATTTACAAATTTTCTATAATATGGCAAGATATCAGACAACGACGGTCACATGGCGGGTGACATGGCAGCCGATATTGACCGCGACGGGCAATCCCGCGATATGAGTCGGGGCGAATTCGGCGGCGGCGCTCAGCGCGGTCGTCTTGCCGCCGAAGCCCTGAGGGCCTATATTGAGGGCATTTGCCTTTTCGAGTATCTCCGCTTCCATCGCGGCGTAATACTCATCGGCATTCGGCTCGCTGACCGGGCGGCAGAGAGCCTTTTTGGCGAGCAGCGCGCACTGCTCGAAATCGCCGCCGATACCAACGCCTATAACCATCGGCGGACAGGGGTTGCTCCCCGCGCGGCGAACGACATCGACAACATAATCTATGATATCCTCGCGCGAGGCGGAGGGAGTGAACATTTTAAGCGCGCTCATATTCTCGCTGCCGAAGCCCTTGGGAGCGACGGTCAGCTCGACTTTATCGCCCTCTACAAGCTCGATATGCACAACCGCGGGGGTGTTGTCGCCGGTATTGATGCGCCTGAGCGGATCGGCAACGACCGATTTTCTGAGATAGCCCTCGGTGTAGCCCTTTGCGACTCCGGCGTTGACGGCGTCTTTAAAGCTGCCGCCGACAAAGTGGACATCCTGACCGATTTTTGCAAAGATAACAGCCATTCCGGTGTCCTGGCAGATTGGAATATCCAGCTCCTTTGCAGCGCAGAGATTATCGCACAGGCGGCACATTATATCTTTGGGCACATCGTCGGTTTCGGTATCGGCGCTCTTTTTGATAAGCTCTGCGAGGTCATCAGGCAGAACTTTGTTGGCGCTGATGCACGCGCGGCTGACCGCTTCGGTTATGAGACTGACATCTATCTCACGCATTGGGCTTTCCCTCCATGAGAATCTCGCCGTCGCCGACAACGAGCAGCGGCTTTGCGAAGAGGGTCAGCGGATCGGAATCGAACAGGCTCATATCGGCATCCTTGCCGACTTCGAGCGAGCCGACGCGGTCGGAGATTCCGCACATCTCGGCGGGATTTATGGTTATGGCTCTCAGCGCATCATCATGGGTCATGCCCTCGCGTACGGCAAGTCCCGCGCACAGCGGCAGATACTGGATAGGGATAACCGGATGGTCAGTGACTATAGCGGTCTTTACGCCCGCTTTGCTGAGCACGCCCGGGGTTGCGGGGGTGGAATCTTTGAGCTCGGGCTTGCAGCGGTCGCTGATGAGAGGTCCGCTGAACGCCTTGACCCCGGCTTTCGCGAGTCTGTCGGCAATAAGATGACCCTGAGTGCAGTGGACAACGCAATAATCGAGCCCGAACTCCTCGGCGATACGCACGGCGGTGAAGATATCATCGGCGCGGTGGGCGTGAATATGCATCTGCATATGCTCCTCAAACAGCGGAGCGAGAGCTTCGAGCTTTGCGTCGAACTCGCGGCTCGCCTTATCTTTTTTGATATATTCGCGAGTCTTTGTCAGCTGTTCTCTGATTATCGCGGCGGTCGCCATTCTTGTGCTGGGCGCCATCTTTTTCTCGTTATAGACGGTCTTGGGATTCTCGCCGAGGGCGAATTTCATCGCGGCGGGAGCCTTGACAACCATATCATCGATGCACACGCCGTGGGTCTTTATCGCCGCTATCTGACCGGCTACGGGGTTCGCGCTGCCCGGGCAGGTCAGCACGCAGGTAACGCCCGCTTCTCTCGCCTCTTCAAAGCATCTGTCGAGCGCGTTGACGGCATCGAGCGCCCTGAGGTTCGGGGTGACGGGATCAGTCATCTCGTTGCAGTCCTCGCCCTCAAAGGTCAGCGAGTCCTCGGTGATGCCGATATGTGTATGGGCATCGATAAAGCCTGGATAGAGCGCCGCGCCCTTGGCGTCATAAGCCTCACCCTGCGGGCAGTCTTTCATATCGCCCAGAGAGATTATTTTTTCATCAAACTCGATATATCCGTTTTCGATAGTACCGTTCGTTACCGTATGTATAACGGCGTTTTTGATAATCACAAGATCGCTCCTTTTTCTTAAATCAAAAAAGCGGGCTGAACGCCCGCCTGATAATGCATTTTTTACTGTCTGCCGCCGCCGCGCCTCGAATAGCCTCCGCTGCGCTTGGAATCGGAAGATCTTTTCAGATCGGTCATTTTTTCATCGCTGATCTGCTTGAACTTTGCCATCATATCCTCAAAGGACTGGTTGCCGGAAGTCTCCTGATTGACGGCTTCGACCTGTCTGCCCTGCTGAGGCGGTCTGCGCTGACCGGAGGACTGCTGATGCGGTCTGTTCTGCTGACCCTGTCTGTCGCCCGAGGGACGTGGTCTGCGCTGAGGACGATCGCCGCCGTTATTGTCAGCATTGAGCTTTTTTATCGAAAGGGCTATCTTGCCTTCGGGGCTGATCGAAATGACCTTTGCTGTAACTTCCTGGTTTAGCTGCAAATGTTCCCTGATATCCTTGACATAAGACGTTGAGACCTCGGAAATATGGATCATACCCGTTTTTCCGCCCTCAAGTTCAACAAATGCACCAAAATCGGTAAGACCGGTCACCTTACCCTTAACAACACTTCCCTGCTCGATCTGCATAATAGTACGCTGCTCCCTTTTTTTACTTGTCCGCCGACTGCTGTTCGTTGTAATATACCCTTTCATCCGGGAAAACATAGCCGAGTTCACGCCTTGCTATCTGCTCGACATAATCATCGAGATCCGAACTCTTGACAAGCTTTTCAAGCTCCTCATTCTCGGCTTTTTTATCGGCAAGCTGAGTATTGAGCTGAGCAATGTACTTCTCCTGAGATTTTATATCGGACTGCATGACTATAAAGGATATAAGGAAATAACACACTGCGACCGCTAACACGATCATCAGTATGGTACTATGCCTTTTTTTGAGTCTGCGCTTTTTTTCCGACATTCTTACGTTTCCCTTTGACCTTCTGTTTTCTTGCTTTAGGGCATATTTGCCTATTCAAAGTATACAACATATTGCGCCCCTTTTTCAAGAGGTAATTAATATTTTTTTCATTTTTATTTGACATTATTCCGTCTTTTTCCTCGGACGGCGTTAATTTCTGTGATATTTTTCCTTTCAAGCTGCAAAGCGGCTTGCTGACGGCGTCTTTTATCCGCCAAAAGAGTTTTCTGAGCTTTGACGAAATGAGCAGACCGAGGTGTTTTGCCGCCGCGCCGAGGCTTAGTCGTTCGGCTGCAAAGCCGAGCAGCTGCGCCGCGAGAATATAGAGCAGGGTGCGCCCGTCATTGAGCACGAGTATAAAACAAAACGAAGCAAAAGCGCAGATTATTACATAGAGAATATCGGTCACGAATATGACCTTGCGCCCGCCCGGCAAAACGGCGCGAACGGCGCACACGGCATCATAGAACACTCCGAGCAGAAAGCCGATGCCGAGCGAATGCAGAAAGACGGATATCTGGCCGTCCAGCCCCTGGATATACTCCATCAGCGGAACACGCGGCTGAAGAATCCGCCTTTTCCGGGCTGTTCGTCGGAATAGGTCAGCGAATTGACCGTACCCTCAAGGCTCAGTTCGCCGCTGTCGACATTGAGATTGATTATATGCAGGTCGCTGCCGCGCACGGTCAGCTCCCCCATCTGCGTGAATATCACGACCGTCTGCTCGTCAAAGCTGTCCACATCGGACACGCCGGAGACGGTCAGGCGATTTCTGTTTTCCATTATAAGATTGTGGGGCAATGCCTGAACTTTGTTTTCTTCCGTCATAAATAAAACCTCCCGTCCGTTAATAATACGGCGGGAGGCTCGTGATTATGACCGATTTACAGAATTTCGTACATCGCGGCGGCGTCCTCTTTGCGGACGGTCTCGGCAACATTGAGAACACGCGCGCGAGTCACATTCTGGCCCATGGATATTTCAATGACATCGCCGACCTTCACATCATAAGACGCGCGGGCTATTTTGCCGTTTACCGTGACGTGCTTTGCGTCGCAGACCTCGTTTGCGACGGTGCGGCGCTTTATCAGGCGCGACACCTTAAGATACTTATCAAGTCTCATAACATTCCGCGGCAAAAGCCGCATCCTTTCAGAACATTAGAACGTTAAAAAAATCAGGGGCATTTCTGCCCCTGAAAAGCCAGCAAAATTATTTTGCAACCTTGTCTTTAAGACCTTTGCCGGCCTTGAAAGCGGGAACCTTGCATGCGGGGACATCGATGGTCTCGCCGGTTCTGGGGTTACGGGCAGTCTTAGCTGCGCGCTCTCTGACCTCGAAAGTGCCGAAGCCTGCGATCTGGATCTTGTCGCCCGATGCGAGAGCATCGCCGATGCAAGCGATAACAGCGTTGACAGCCTTCTCGGCGGTCTTCTTCTCAAGTCCCTCTTTTGCTGCAACGGCAGCGATAAACTCTGTCTTATTCATTACGTGTTTCTCCTTTTGTTTTTCTTTTCTTTTTATGCAATGTCCGTTGGACACAGTCATCATTATTATTTTCTGCTCTCCGCCTTGGCTTCATCCCAGAGTTCGTCGAGCTTTTCGAGCGGAGCGGACTCCATATTGATGCCGCGCTCGCGCGCAAGCTGTTCGACGCAGATGAAACGGGCTATAAACTTATCGGAAGCCGCAGTCAGCGCCTCCTCGGCATCGCACTTGACAAAGCGCGAAACATTGACGGCGGAGAAAAGCAAATCGCCGAGCTCCTCGGAAATATGTTCCTTATCGCCCGATTCAATAGCCTCGGAAAGCTCCTTCGCCTCCTCGAGCACTTTCTGCTGAGCGCCGGAGACATCGTCCCAGTCAAAGCCGACTGCCGCCGCTTTCTGCTGAATCTTGGTTGCTCTCATAAGCGCGGGAAGTTCACGCGGGATGCTGAGCATAGGCTCGCTCCCCTTTTTCTGCCCCTTCGAGCGGCGCTTTATGGCGTCCCAGTTATTGAGCACATCGCCGACACCGGAGACCTCGACCTCGCCGAAAACATGAGGGTGGCGCTCGATGAGCTTTTTGCACACGCCGTCGGTAACATCGCTAAAATCGAAGTTGCCCGCCTCCTGCTCCATCTGAGCGTGGAACACGACCTGCATGAGCAGATCGCCGAGTTCTTCGGTCATCAACTCCTTATCGTCCTTGTCGATAGCTTCGATAACTTCGTAGGTCTCTTCGATAAGGTTCTTTCGGATGCTCATATGAGTCTGCTGTGCATCCCACGGGCAGCCGCCCGGAGCGCGGAGCAGACGCATGATCTCAAGGAGATCGTTGATATCGTATTTTTCTTTCTGCTTAAACTCTACCATGTGATCCCCTGTCTGTTTTTATCGGCAAGAAATATTCTAACCCAAAAGTTCATATTTTTCAAGTACTTTTGCAATTTTTTCGCCTGCGGGCAAAGATTCTATATCCTCGCGCACGATGCCCTTGAAGACGATGATAGCTATCGCATACACAATAACGGCGATTATGATGGCGGCGAGCAGCGCGATATCCGCGCCGTGGCTGACGCTCTTGAGCACATAGTTGCCGAGCAGACCGTAAGCCGCCCACGCCGCGAGGCCGCACATGGCGGCGGAGATAAGCGGTTTTATCAAATCGGACATTATATCAATGCGGACTTTAGTGACTTTTATAACGGCGATGACATTGAGAATGACATTTATAACATAGAACAGGACTGTTCCGATAACCGCGCCGTTGAAGTTGATGCCCGGTATGCCGACGAGGGCGAAGTTGCAGATTATTTTGATGACGGCGGAGACGAGCATTGTTTTTACGGGGATATCCGTTCTGCCGACCGCCTGAAGAAGGTTCGTAAGCGGGGTCGAAATGGACATGAACGCAGTTGTGAAACCGAAGACGGCGACCATGGGCGCTATCATCGGGATATCGGCAGCCATTCTGCCGCGGCCGTAGATAAGAGTAAGTATAGGCTCGGCGAGCACGCCCATGCCGATACCGGCGGGCAAAGCTATGAGCATGGAGACTCTTATAACAGTATTGACGGCGCTCTTGACAGCCGCCTTGTCTTTCATCGTCCACGCCTCAGCGAGGGCGGGAAGCGCGCTGACACCGAGGGATACGGTTATCATCGGGACGAGGTTCTTGAAGTCCACGGCGGTGTTATATGCGCCGTAGAGATAGCTCATGAAGCCCTTGCTGTCCGAAAGATTCAAGGTACCGCTCGCGACATCGGCATCGATGCACTGCTTATATAAATTGTATATTGTATCCTGACCGCTCTCGATAGCGTGGAGCAGGCGGTTCTGGATGGTCACGGCGTCGATAAGATTAGTCGCGTTTAGAACGAGCGAGCTCAAAAGAATCGGCACCGCTATGGTTATCATGTTCTTGGCGATTTCATGATTTGCGGGCGGCTTCGGGGAATTGACGAGCTCGAGGCGGGTTATACCGTCGCCCTTTGCTCTGTGGCGGATGCCGAGATAGATAAGGCTCAGAAGCGAGCCGAGGGTAACGCCGAGTATTGCACCGGCGGCAGCCCACGGGTATGTTACGCTGAAAGCCTCATTAAGAGACGAGACCTCTTTGCCGAACACTGTAGCGGTAGCCGAACCTGCGGCAACGGCGCTGTTATAGGCGCTCTCGCCGTAGGACATGATGAGCTTTGCAAAAACAAGTCCGATAACAAGCTTGCCGAGAGCCTCGATGACCTGCGATATGGCGGTCGGGATCATGTTGCGCAGACCCTCGTAATATCCTCTGTAAGCCGAGACATAGCAGCAGAAGAATATCGACGGGGCAACGGCTATCATCGCGGGCAGGTTTCTTATATCCGAGATGAACGCGGCATATGGAATGGAGATAATGACCATGAGCAGCGTGCCCGCGGTTCCGACGAGAAGGAATATCTTGCGCGCCGTTTTGAGCGTCATGCGCGCCTCGCGGTAATGATTTAATGCGACATCCTCCGCGACCATGCGCGACACCGCTATCGGCAGACCTGCCATGGAAATTGAATAGATGGGAGTATAGATAGCATAGACCGAGGTGAAATATCCGTATCCCACGAGTCCGAGCATACTGCCCAGCGGCATCTTGAAGCAGAGACCTATCACCTTGACCACGAGGGTCGAGATGACAAGGATTATTGCGCCGTTCAAGAGCGACTGTTTCTTTCTTTCTGCCAAGGGTAAACCTCCTTGCTGTTCGTTTCTTTCTTAAAACCGCTCCTAATTATATCGTTTGAGGGCGATATTATCAACAATATGCTGAAAAATTTAACAATTGTTTAATCCATAAATTCGCGAAGCAGCGAGTTTTCGGGGATAACGTCGACCGGAAGAGGCTCGAATCTCTCAAGGCGTTCTATCATCATCTGCGCCTCGTCATACCACTCGCTGCCGCTCCCGACGGAGCCAAGCATCGGCACGGCAAGGGCACGGAACACGCACGGCTCATAGGCATGGAGCGAGTCTATCTTCTCCGCCGCCAAGTGGCTGTAAGGGAAGATATACTTATCCTCGCCGCGCTGAACACTCCCCCAGAGGTCATATGTCCGCTCGACACTGCTCGCGCGGTGGTAATAATCCCGAACGAGGCGGCGGACAAAGCGCAGATCGCGCTTCGACATAAGCACATCCCCGTCCTCATCGGAGATACGGGACGAGACGCTGACATAGAGTTTCATCAGGTTTTCACTCGGCAGAGAGTCGGTTATAACCGGGTTCAGGGCGTGGATACCCTCGACTATCAGCACATCGTCCTTGCCGAGCGTTATAGGGTCGGAGAAGCCGTTCCGCCTGCCGCTGACGAAATCGAAATGCGGCAGTCTCGTTGTGCCGTTTTTGATGATATCCTCAAGGCACGAATCAATGAGCGCAATATCGAGGGCGTTGACAGTCTCATAGTCGGGCTTGCCGTTTTCATCGAGAATGGCATCGCGCTGATCATGATAAAAATCATCGAGCGAGACAGTGAAAGCCTTTGCGCCGCGCGATTCGAGCCGCGAGGCGATGAGCCCGGCGGTGGTCGTTTTACCGGACGCGCTGGGACCCGCGAGCATGACTATACGCTTTTCGCGGTCGGAGAATATACGCTCGGCTATTTCATCGAGCCTGTCTGAATACCGCTCCTCGGCTTTTGAAACGAGAAAAGCGGGGTCATTTGCCGCCATTGAGTTTATTTTTACGAGAGATTTCAACCTATCACCTTATTTATCCGCAGACGACTGCGAACCGAATATTTCCGAGTAGAACTCCGATATGCGTTTCTTGCGCTCCATCAGAGTGTCAAACCGGGCATTATATTCATATGGATATTTGTAGTTAAAAATACGCTCGATATAGTTGCTGCCGGGCTTTTTGAGCTTTGTTACGGCGCCCGCTCCGGCGGCGAGGACAGTATGCGTCTCCTCCATCATGAATACATTATATCTGCACTCCGTACCGGGCTTGCACCAGCCGACATTTTCGAGGTTGCCGACGCAGCGGCTCTGGCGATACATATAATAAGGAATATAGCCGTTATCGAAGAGAACGGAGTGGGAATAATCAATCATCTTCCCCGCCGTCTCCCCTTCGCTGACCGCGTGACCGTGTTCTCTGAGAGTGGATGCGGATTTCAAAGCGAGGGCATGGACGGTTATATTCGCAGGCGCGAGAGAGACGACTCCGTCAACGGATTTTTTGAAGCTCTCGAGCGTATCACCGGGGAGTCCCGCGATAAGATCGACATTTATATTTTCAAACCCGCTCTTCTCGGCGAGAGCATAAGAGGCGAAAAAATCCGCCGCGGTATGCTTTCTGCCGACCGCTTCGAGCACGGAATCGTTGAGGGTCTGGGTGTTTATGCTTATTCTGTCAACCGAGTGGTCGCGCAGAACATCGAGCTTCTCCTGCGTCACGGTATCTGGTCTGCCGAGTTCGACGGTATATTCGCGTATAGCGGACAGATCGAAGCTGTTTTCGACTGCCGAGCAGACCTTTTCCATCTGCTCCGCGCTGAGAATACCGGGCGTTCCGCCGCCGATATATATACTTTCAAGCCGCAGCCCGATATCGCGGACGATTTTTCCCGTTATTTCAAGCTCTCTGCACAGGTCGTCAACATAGACGGGCAGAAGCTTTGCGGCGTTGGCGTTGGTTATCGAATGGGAAACGAACGAGCAATAGCTGCACCTTGACGGGCAGAACGGTATCGCTATATAGAGACTGAACGAGCGCTCGTCACCAAGTGCGGCTATCTCCTGCTCCGTGCCCGCGACGCTCTGCGCAAGGCGCGCTTTCGGCTCGCTGACAAGAAGTTTTTTTGTAAAATAGTCATACGCGCCCTTTTCGCCGAGAGATTCAATGAGCTTCAGCATAAGCTTGGACGGGCGCACGCCTGTGAGTATGCCCCAGGGCGGGACATAGCCCGTGACGGCGCTCAGAGCGGAGAAAAGCTCGCGAGCCATGGTGCGCTCGCACTCGTCCTTTTCGGGTTCGTCGGTCTTCGGGACTTCTGCCGAGCGAGTCTCGGTCTTATCCCCGACATTGACGCGCACGCGCACGGAATATCCGCCGCTCGCGCCATCGAGATATGTTTCGACCTCGGGCGCTCCGCTTTCGGGCAGAGTGTCCGAGACTGTTATCTTTTCGTTCGGGAAGAACACGCGGCAAAGATTCTCCATCTCATAATGGAAATCGTGACCGCAGATATATAGAATCATAGGCGTTTCCTTATAGCTCTCCTCTGGGTATTTTTCTTAAATATCTGTTTCTGACCCGCTCTTCGGAGAGCGTGGTGGAGCGGTTATGTCCGGTATAGACGGTATATTCGCCGTCAAGGGCGGCAAGGCGTTTGAGGCTTTCGACCATAGCCTGCCAGTCCCCGCCGGGGAGGTCGGTTCTGCCGACTGTCCGGCAGAAAAGAGTATCGCCCGAGAACATCACGTGCTCGGTCTCTTCGAGATAGCACACGCCGCCGAGGGTGTGGCCGGGGGTATGAATAGTATGGAGAGTGATATCCCCTATCTTCGCTTCAAAGCCCTCTTCCGCGAGCAAATCATAATCGACATATTTCTGGATGCCGTGATCGACATGGGTCGCGAGGCTGATATCCTCGCACTTGAGGCAGGGGCTGTCATAGGGGTGAATGGCTATTTTCGCGTCCGGGTAGTCGTCTTTTATATGCGCAACGCCGAGAATGTGGTCATAGTGACCGTGGGTGAGAAGAATATACTTGAGATTTTTCACTTCGTCGCGAAGGACTGCTTTTAATTCGTCCGTGTAGTCGCCGGGATCGATAACCGCCGTCTCGCCGCTGTGTTCGTCTATAACGACATAGCAGTTCGCCTGGACGGGTCCCATGGGCAGAGTGTGTATCTTCATCATTTGTCTTTCCTCCATATATCGGTATCGAGCATTATAGTGACGGGGCCGTCGTTTGCTATATCGACCGCCATATCCGCGCCGAAGATGCCCTTTTCGACATTCCTGACTCCGTTCGCGGAGAGCTCGGAGCAGAACAGCTCATATAATCTGTTCGCTTCATCGGGCGCGGCAGAGAGCGTAAAAGACGGTCTGTTGCCCTTTTTGCAATCGGCGCAGAGAGTGAACTGCGAGATAGCGAGAATCTCGCCGCCGGCATCGTTGACGCTGAGATTCATTTTTCCGTTTTCGTCCTCGAACACGCGCAAACGCGCTATTTTGCCGGCAAGCAACGCCGCCTGCTCATCGGTGTCGCCCTCGACAACGCCGAGCAGGACATTGAAGCCCTTGCCTATCTCGCCGACGGTCTTTCCGTCAACGGAAACTTTTGACGATGTGACGCGCTGAACAACAGCTCTCACGGTAATTCCCCCTTGGACTTGCGATATCTAAAAATACTATAAAAATAATTGATATCAGGTTGCGGCTCTCTCGACGCTGAGCACGCCGTCGATTCGCTCGATTTTGGCGGCAACGCTCTTGAGATGCTCGATTCCCGAGACGGTTATGGTCATAGAGAACGTGCTTCTGCCGTCCTTGAAATTCCTTGTGTTTATATCATTTATCATAACGTGCATATTGGCGAGCTGGACAGAGATATCCGCGAGCATACCAACCCTGTTGAGGCAGGATATCATGAGCGTTGCGCGGAAATCCTCTTTTATGGCGCTGTCCCAATATGCGTTTATCCATCTGTCTTTGTCGCCGCAATGTTCAAGATCCTTCGGGACATTGCTGCAGTCGCGCGTATGGATCGACACGCCGTGGCCGCGGGTAATAAAGCCGATTATACTGTCGCCCGGAAGAGGATTGCAGCAGCGCGAGAACTTGACAAGGCAGTTGTCGATGCCCTCGACTATAACGCCCTCGCTGCTCTTGACGCGCTTTTTCGGCTGGGTAAGCACTATTTCCGGCGGAGCGGACGCCTTGACTATCTTGTTATACTCATCTTTTATATGCGGCATCATGCGGATGAGCGACACGCCGCCGTAGCCGATAGCGGCATAGAAATCCTCGACCGTGTCGAAATGCTGGCGCTCCGCGATGCGCTGGAGGAACGACTTCATCTCGTCATCCGGCAGGCGGATAAAGCTACGTCTGAACTCGCGCTCGACCTCTGCCTTGCCCTCGGCGATATTCTCGTCGCGGCGCTCTTTCTTGAACCAGTTGCGTATCTTGCTGCGCGCCTCGCTCGTCTTGACTATCTTGAGCCAATCGCGGCTCGGTCCCTTGCCGGGCTGAGACGAAGTTAAGACATCGACTATCTCACCCGTCTTTACCTGATAGTCAATCGGCACGATGCGCCCGTCGACCTTTGCGCCGGTCATGCGGTTGCCGATGGCGGAGTGAATGGCATAGGCGAAATCGATAACTGTCGCGCCTATCGGCAGGTTTATAACATCGCCCTTGGGAGTGAACACAAACACCTCTTCGGGGACGAGGTCGCTCTTTATCGTTCTGACGATATCCTCGACATCCTCGGAATCGCTCTGGCTCTCGAGCATCTGGCGAATCCACGCGAGGCGCTTATCGAAGTTGCCGCTCGCGGTGCCGCCGCCGAGCTTATACTTCCAGTGCGCGGCGATACCGTATTCAGCCGTCTGATGCATTTCCCAGGTTCTTATCTGAACCTCGAAGGGTATTCCCTCTTTGCCGATAACGGTGGTATGCAGGGACTGATACATATTCGGCTTCGGGGTCGAGATATAATCTTTGAAGCGGTTCGGGATCGGGCGGAACATATCGTGGATAACACCGAGGCAGTTATAGCAATCGATAACAGACTCGACTATTATTCTGACGGCGTAGATATCATAGATCTCATCAAAGGTCTTGCCGCCGATATACATTTTGCGGTAGATTCCGTGGACGCTCTTGATTCTGCCCTCGACCTTGCAGCCGGAGACGAGCGGATCGACGCGCTCCTTTATTTTCTCGATTATGCTGTCGAGGAACTCCTTGCGCGACGCACTCTGAGAGTTGAGATAGTCCTCGATCTCTTTATACGCGACGGGGTCGAGGCAGATAATGGCTCTGTCCTCAAGCTCCTCTTTTATCGTTCTGATACCTAAGCGGTGAGCGATGGGGGCATATATCTCGAGAGTTTCAAGAGCAGTTTCGCGGCGCTTATCTTCGCGGACATAGCCGATGGTTCTCATATTATGCAGTCTGTCGGCGAGCTTTATAATAATAACTCTGATATCATTCGACATCGCGAGGAGCATCTTGCGGATATTTTCCGCCTGCGCCTCTGCCTTTGTCTCGGTCGGCACTTTAGCGAGCTTTGTCACGCCGTCAACTAATTGGGCTATCTCGTCGCCGAACTCGCGCTCGATATCCGCCTTTGTGACATCGGTATCCTCGACAGTATCGTGCAGGAGAGCCGCCGCCACCGACTGGCTGTCCATGCCGAGGTCTGCGAGAATCGAGGCTACGGCTATCGGGTGGATTATATATGGCTCGCCGGACTGGCGGAGCTGGTTCTTATGATGTTCCTTCGCCACATCATAGGCGTGCTTCACCGTTTCAAGCTCGTCGTCGCGGTACATGGTCTTTATTTTTTCGTAGAGCTTGTCGAAGCCGTCGTCAAAGGAAGAGCTGCCGTCGGTGAAATCCGCCTGACGGTTCATCTTCTTCTCCTCGGTCTCTCCGTTTATTTTTTCTTCCCACGATCTCATCGGATCACTCCTCATTATCTTGCCGCTGTTTATAAAAAGCTTCTTATATGTTTCATCAATTGTGCGTCCTCAAGGTTCACCTTGGGGCTCTGTTCGTTGACAACGATGCTGCCCGCGGGCGAGCGGTTGAGAACGCCGGTCTGTACCATAACTTCGACAGCGCTCGCGACGGCGCATATTCTATCCGCCCCGAAGCCCGAGCGCAGGCACAGCATCTCATACTCGGCGCTCCATGAGCCACGCCGTTTTATCTGGGTATACACCGCGCCGCAGAGGCTTCTGTCCGGCAGCGCGATCTTTGCCTGCTCCACTGTCAGCTCCTCGCCGTACATGACGCGGTCAAAGAGCCGAAGTCCCTCAAGCACTTTTATATCGTCGCTGCCCGCCGGGCGCATATTCCTGATATATACGCCGATGCGGACACTCCCCTGATACTCGTTCCTGTCGAGATTGACGGCGAGGTCAACTGTATCGCCGACGCTGTAAAAAAACGAGCGCTCGGTCATGCCGAAATACATGGCGAAGATGCGCGTATCGCCCTTTGAGACGGTTATTCTCATATGCTTGCCGTTGCCGACGGGAGAAAAGCCCTCTATCTTCATGCCGTAAAGTCCGAAGACCGGCTGGGGGTTGCCCGCGCCGAAAGGCTCAAGGGACGAGACGGCGTCAAGAATATCCAAAGATATGTGCGCGGGATTGATTTTGAGATCTATATTCTGAACCGGAAACGGCATCTCGGTATTAAGCGAATATTCCGTTATCTCCGAGCGCAGCTGTTCGATATCCTTCGCCATGAGCGAGAGTCCCGCCGCCTGAGTGTGACCGCCGAAATGGGTCAGCAGATGCTTTGAATTTTTTATTGCATCATAGAGCGAGAAGCCCTCGATGCTGCGTCCCGAGCCGCGCGCCGTGCCATCTTCTGTATTGCGCGAAATTATTATGCACGGTTTTGAATATTTTTCCTGAATCCTCGCGGCGACAATGCCGATAACGCCGTTGTGCCAATCGTCGCCGTCAACAACAATGACGGGGGCATAGCGTATCTCCGGATGCTCAAACAGCTTCTGTTCGACCTCGGCAAAAATCTCGCTTTCAATCGCCTGGCGCGTTCTGTTCGCCTCATTTATCTCCTGCGCGAGCCCGTTTGCGGTCTCGGGGTCGTCGCTGAGCAGAAGCTCGAGCGCGCGGTTGGCGGAGCCCATTCTGCCCGCCGCATTGATGCGCGGCGAAATCGTAAACGCCACGGAAGTTGCGTTGACATATTTGTTCCCCGCTCCGGCAACATCGAGAAGTTCGTTTATTCCGGCGCGCGAGCGGTTGTTGATGCTGCGGAGTCCCGCCTTGACTATCGCGCGGTTTTCGCCGGTAAGATTGACAACATCGCTTATAGTGCCTATTGCGGCGAGGTCCGCGAAGTCTTCGATAACGGCTGTATCGTCCTCGAGCTCCATGGCACAAGCCAGCTTGAACGCGACGCCCGCTCCGCACAGCTCCTTAAACGGGCTGGTGCAATCCGCACGCTGAAGATCGACTATTGCCTCGGCGCGTGGCAGAACATCGGGAACTTTGTGGTGGTCGGTTATAACGACCTCCATGCCGAGCTCATACGCGCGCTCTGCAGCGTCCGCGGCGCTGACTCCGTTATCGACCGTCACTATCAGCTGAGTGCCCATATCTTTGAGCTTTTCGACCGCGCCGACGCTCAGACCGTAGCCCTCGGTCAGCCTGTCCGGGATATACCACAGGACATTCGCGCCCTTTGACTCAAGATATGTATATAGAAGAGCGGTTGAGGTCACGCCGTCGGCATCGAAATCGCCGAATATCGCGATGCACTCGAAATTATCTATCGCGCGGTTTATGCGCTCGACCGCCTTGTCCATATCCGGCAGGGCGAACGGATCGAGAGTAAAGAACGGGTTCGGGTCGAAGAAATCTTCTATTTCTTCGTCGTCGCGAAGTCCGCGTATAACGGCAAGCAGCGCGGCGATAGGATTGAGGCTGTGTTCCTCGGCTATCTGAGCCGCGAGATCCTTGTCATATGAAGCTGCAAGCCATCTTTTACGCATAGGGTTACCATTCCTTTCGATAATAGTTAATTATACCATGTATATAGCGGTTTTATCAAGAGTTTCAGCAGAAAGTTCGGCTTTTCGACACGGGACATAAAAAGAGCAGGCCGGCTGACCGGTCTGCTCCGTGGATCGATATTTGTTGTTTTATGCTTTTGCCGCCGCAGGCTTTCTCGCGGTCAAAATAAGATTCAGTGCGGCTATGAGCGTGAAAGCGATGAGCACGGAATAGAAAACGCTGTAATCGCCCATGATATATCTCAGACCATAAAACGCGGTAAGCGGCGAAACGACAACCGACACCACCGCGCCGGAAATGATGCCTTTCACGGCGAGCAATCCGGCTGTTGAAGCGATCGCCGAGAATGCGGCGTAGCACGCCGAGACAACAGCGAACGCACGATTCTTCGCGACGGCGGGCAGGACAAAGAGGCACGCGCAGAAGACGAGGGAGAAAACGAAGCCAAAGACGGACGGGGTGCCGCCCCAAATCATGTTCTGAATGTTCAACGCAGTTGCAAGGACAAACGCGGCTGCGGTCGATACGATGCAAATAACTGTTTTCTTCATTTCGGTCACCTCCGGGTGCTTTTTCTATACGCGGCACATAAAGCCGATGTTGTTACGAAGCATTTTCTGCGCCCAAAAGCGTAAGAACCTTTTCGGCATCGGCTTCATTTATACGGAAAATAACTGCGGGGCTATTGAACTTTTCGCCTTTTAAATACGTCTCGGAAAAGCTGAGATAACAGCCGCTGTCAATGACAAAGCAGGACATAACTCTGCGCTCTGTACCCTCATCATTTTTGAACTGAACATACACGGATTTTTTAAGCTCCTTGCTCGGATACTTATCCTCCTCGGCTGTTGCCGTCATGCCTTGAAGCGCCGAAACGAGCGCTTCAAGGTCGGATTTTTTCAGACCCTTTGTCACATTGCGAATTTCCTTGCCCTGAAAATGCGCCGCAGCGGAATCGACAGAAGATATCAGCGACAAATCGGCTATATCGTCGAGCTTATATTCCTTGTTCATATCGTCCGCGTTTACCGTATAGCTCGGGTACGAATCGGACTCGCCGTCGGGCTTCTTTTCTTCATGCGAACAGGCTGCGAAAGCCGTCAAAACGAGCAGCGCCGCAAACAGCAGCGAAATTATCTTTTTCATGGTATTTTTCTCCTTTTCTGTAAAGCGTTTCAGCTGTGCTTTTGCACGCCGACGGAAAAAATCCGCCGAGCTCAACTGTCTCCGTTTTTATACCTTTGGACGTTAATTCCGCTCATAATTTTCCTCCGAAAGCGCTTCGGTTAATCATCTTCAGAAATATCTCTTACAACAATATGATATTATATTCGAGCATTATTGTCAAGCATTTTTCACAAAAAAACTTCCGCAAGAATAAATTATTCCTGCGGAGGTTTGTTTTTTATTATTTGTTCAGATATCCTGCTTCTCGAATAACTCCGCCGAACGCTTATAGGCGGCGAAGGTCAGCGCGAGCCAAATTACAACGCCGAGCGCGAGGGTGACGAGCTTTGCCGCCGGGAACTGCGGGTCGGGCGTATCGAGCTTGTTTTTGAAGAGCGGCAATGCGTGGCAAAGCACTATCTCAACGCCGATAAAGACGAACACGGCGACACTGCCGAGCGCAAAAGGCACGCCGATGCGCTTGACATTTTTATAATAAGCCGGGAAAAATATAATATTGAACACGCCGAATATCATAAAGAAAAACGCGAAGAGCGTGATGTTTACATCGAGGTCGGCGACGTTGACGGGGGTCATAATTTTAGCGCGCAGGAAAGCTATCGGCACGCAGACCGCTATCTCGAGCAGTTCGAGCAGGCTCACGGAGATTATGCGGGCGAGCACTGTTTTATGCTTTTCGACGGGCAGCATCATGGTGAAAAACACATCGTTATTCTCCCTGCCGAACTGGCACATAAAGAACACGCTGAGGCAGGTATAGAACATAATAACGAGATATGGGTAGTTCGGAATAAAGAGCATGAACGCGAGGGGAATAAACAGGATATTCGTCGGATGAAGGACGAGCTTCAGTTCTTTGTTGAGCAGTTCTTTCATTTCGTCTCCCCCTCCCTCTCGATATGCACCATTATATCCTCAAGCCCGGCGGGTGCGGATTCGACGCCTGCGGGCAGTTCGGAATTTCTAACAAGCGCGCTCATGCCGTCTTTTTCGCGGCGCGCGCCGATAAGATCGATATTTTTGGGTGCGTTATCGGCAGAAAACTGAACTACACTGTATTTTTGGAGCAGAGTGCAAAGAGGTTCATTCTCCGCGATGAGTCCCTGCTTGAGATAGATTATGTTATCGGCGCAGCGGTCGAGATCGCTCGTGATATGAGTCGAGCAGAAAACGGTCTTGCCCTCGTCCTGCGAAAGGCTGATAAAAATATCAAGAATCTCATCGCGCGAGACGGGGTCGAGTCCGCTCGTCGGTTCGTCGAGGATAAGCAGATCCGCCGAATGAGAGAGCGCGAGGGCGAGCGAAAATTTGACTTTCATGCCGGCAGAAAGCTCAGATATGCGTTTGCTTTCATCAAGAGAGAAAAGCTGCATATATTTTCTGTAGAGCGAGTCGTCCCACTCGGGATAAAAGCGCGAAGTGACTGCCGCGACGGTGCCAAGGCGCTTTTGCGGATAGTAATTCACGCCGCCGAGCACGACGCCCAATCTGCTCTTGATTTTCATCTCGTTTTCGATGAAAGGCATTGAAAAGAAACGAATATCGCCCGCATCGGGATGGACGAAGCCGAGCAGGGATTTTATAGTCGTCGTCTTTCCCGCGCCGTTTCTGCCGATGAATCCGGTTATCTTCCCCTCTTCGAGCGCGAAGCTGACATCGAGGGAGAATCCGGCATAATTTTTCTTCAATCCGGCAACTTCGAGAGCGTTCATTCCTCCGCCTCCTCGGGCGCGCGGCGCTGAGCCTCAAACAGAGCGTCGGCAAAATTCATATAGACATCGTTCTGGACTATCGCGATGCCCTGATTTTTATCGGCGAGCATCAGAAGCGTGTCCCCGGGGTTTATATCAAATATATCGCGCACGCCCTTTGGGATTACTATCTGACCCTTTTCGCCGACCTTCACGGTAGCGATAAATTTGCCCTCCGGCATCTTCATATCGGTCACTCACCTTTCTGAAATTCAAGTGATATTTGTTATACTTTTCCTACCAGTTATACTTATATCACTTTTTCACCGCTTTGTAAAGAGTTTTCGCCCAAAACCGTGTAAATATTTTTTGATTTTTGTACTTCGGTGCAATAATATTTTTGTTTTGACGGTACCATAGGACAAAAATTAAATAAATTTTAGAAAATGCACTCTCAGATATTGATTTATTGTTTTTATTGTGATAATCTTACGATAGAGCAATAATTTATGCACAAGATACAAAAACAACACGAAAGGGTGGAAATTTATGAGTAAAAAAGCAAATCCTTATGAAAACTTTCTGAACGTGCTCGACAGCGCCGCTGCGCTTGACGGCATCGACCAGAACGACTATGCGGCGTTCCGTTATCCGGAGCAGGAGCTGAAGGTCAACTTCCCCGTGCGCATGGACAACGGCGAGCTGAAAATGTTCACAGGCTACCGCATCCAGCACTCGAGCACCCGCGGTCCGTGCAAGGGCGGCATAAGATTTCATCCTAATGTAGATATGGACGAAGTCCGCGCGCTCGCCGCATGGATGACCTTCAAATGCGCAGTCGCCAACATCCCCTACGGCGGCGCAAAGGGCGGCATAACCTGCGACCCGTCGCAGATGTCCAAGGGCGAGCTTGAGAGAATGACCAGACGCTACGCGGCAATGATAGCGCCTATCATCGGCCCCCACAAGGACATTCCCGCTCCCGACGTCAACACCAACGCCGAAGTCATGGGCTGGGTCATGGATACATATTCGATGAAATACGGCTATCCCATCCCCGGCGTCGTCACCGGCAAGGCGTTTGAAATCGGCGGTTCGCTCGGCAGACCCGAGGCGACCGGACGCGGCGTCATGCTCTGCTGCCGCGCGCTGACCGAGAAGCTCGGGCTTGACATAAAAGACTGCACATTCGCCGTTCAGGGCTTCGGCAACGTCGGCTCGACCGCCGCTTACCTCATAGCCGACCTCGGCGCAAAGGTAGTTGCAGTCAGCGACCACACCGCAGCGTTCTACTGCGCAGACGGTCTCGATGTTCATGATATGCTCGACTATGCAACCGGCAACGGCCGCGTGCTTCAGGGCTACAAAGCTGACGGCGTGACCGAGATAGCGAAAGAGGATCTTCTCTACACCGACGCAGATTTCCTTATCCCCGCAGCGCTCGAGGGTCAGATCACTGTCGACAACGCCGACAGGATAAAGGCGAAGTACATCGTCGAGGGCGCAAACGGTCCGACAAGCTACGAGGCGGATCAGATACTCAACGCCAAGGGCAAGATAGTTGTTCCCGACATTCTCGCAAATGCGGGCGGCGTTATCGTCTCTTACTTCGAGTGGGTGCAGAACCTGCAGTCTCTCTCCTGGTCGCTTGAAGAGGTCAACAACAAGCTTGCAGATATCCTCCTCAAGGCATTCGACGAGGTCTACGGACTGACCGAGGAGCGCGGATATCCAATGAGAACCTCCGCTTACATCATAGCTCTTCGCAGACTTGTCAAGACCAAGAAGATCAGAGGCATTTTCCCGTAAACTATACAATAATAAATATGAGCCGTGTCGAAAGATGCGGCTCTTTTCATTTTGACAACAGTTTAAATAAAAATGTTGTAATCCGGAAGATTTTAGTGTATAATTTCCGTGACAAAGAAAAAGCAGAATCGGGGGCTCTGGTCAAACGGTCACTCCCCCTCATATAAAACAGAAGGAGTTTATTCAATGGATAAGTATCTCATTATCAACGCAGACGATTTCGGAATGTGCAGAGCGGCGAACCTCGCCGTTATGGATCTGCTCAAGTCCGGCTCGATCACCTCTTCGACCATCATGGCTCCCTGCCCGTGGGCATATGAGGCATGTCAGTTTGCAAAGAAGAATCCGCAGTTCGCCATCGGCGTGCATCTGACCTTCACGAGCGAGTGGGCTACATACCGCTGGTCGCCCGTCGGCACGAGCAACACTGACAGTCTGCGCGATGAGCTCGGCTTCATGCATCCCGAAAGCATCGACGTTGAGAAGAACGCCGATATAAAAGAAGTTGCTGCTGAGATCCACGCTCAGATAAACCGCCTCAAGGCTCTTGGTCTCACTCCCTCTCACCTTGACAACCACATGGGCTCGCTCTACGGCATCGAGACAGGCCGCTTCGAGCTGCTTCAGCTCGTGCTCAGCATCGCCGGCGAATACAGTCTTCCGTTCCGCTTCCCCGGCACTTTCACCGACGCTCAGATGAGCAACACCATGCTCGACATAAAAGTCGACAAAGAGCAGATCACGGGTCTCGTCGGTCAGCTCAACGCCTATGCGCACAGCGTCGGCGTAGCGAACCCCGACTTCCTGCTTCCCGGCGAGTGGACCGGCCCGCAGAACGACAGCTACGACAACTACCGCGATTATATCTATGAGCTCTACAAGACCTTCCCCGAGGGCGTGACCGAGACTTACATCCATCCCGCGCTCGAGTGCGATGAGCTCAAGGGCATCACCGGCGCATGGCACCGCAGAGTCTGGGAATACAAGCTCTTCTCCGACCCCAAGACGAAGCAGCACATCGACAGCCTTGGCATCAAGCTCATCAACTACCGCGATCTCGCCGAGATGAAGAAATAAAAAAATTCAGAGCAGTTCCTTTCGGAGCTGCTCTTTTTATATGCACACAAAAAACAGCACCGCCGACACGGTGCTGTAATTATACTATTCACTTTTCTGCATTCAGACGATCGGGTTTTCTTTCTGACATTTATATTATTTCCGATCTATATAAAACGGTAAGCGTAAATTTATCTGATTTTCTGCTGCGCCGGACTACCGTTGATGCGGCGCAATTCGGACATCTTACGGTTGTTATCGTTTTCGTCTGAAATGCTGCGGCCGTTGCCGCTCGATACACCCATCACCTTTTAGCGTTCAAGTCCGCCTGACGAAAAGCTCCGAGTGCAGAAAAAGTTCTGATATTCTGCTCTGCCGAGCTTTCAGATAAGCTGTGACGGGCGGTCGGAGTACTGATTTTCGCTTTCGCTGTACATCGGACTCGCCTCCAATCATTTTTTGAGTGTACCCCTCAGGTACAGCGCCGACCCGGCGCCGGGAGCCTTCTCCCTCTTTGCATCTTCATTATAACCCATGTTTTGGATAAAGTCAACATATTTTTTCAACATTTCTAATATTTTATATTAAGTTAGCTTTACAGACACAAGATGTAAGCCCCGCGTCACAACGCCCATCATCAAAGACGAAAATACCAAAAAGTTTTCGGGCAATTTGTTTTCGTCTTCCCTTTTTCTATTGACTATTGGGCGCAATACGGGTAAAATAAATACATAAAAATAAATTGTATCGGTCGGCGCGCATTATACGGTGCGCCTCCGTATGAGAGGTTATTATTATGGCAAAGGATTATAATCCCGACATCGTCAGCGTTGTTGACGAGGAAGGCAAGGAGCACATTTTTGAAGAGCTCGACCGCATCGAGACAGACCGCGGATGCTATGTCGCGCTGCTGCCCGTATATGACGACAGCGAAGAAGTTCTCGAAGGCGAGGACGAGGTTCTCCCCCTCAAGGTCATTGAGGAGGACGGCGAAACATATCTGACAATGATCGAGGACGACGATGAATTTGAAGAAGTCTATCAGGCTTTTGAAGAGCGTCTGAGCGATCTTTTCTTCGACGACGAGCGCACCGACTCGGAGAGCGAAGAGGACGGAGAATAAAATAAAGCCACCCTGCCCTGTGCGATAAATACGGTTCATATTAACCCAACACGTTTTAATCGGGAGCTTAGTCTCCGGCGGCGGATTGCAGACCTCCCGGCTTTTGCCGGAAGAAGGGAGCGCGAACCCGCCGGGCGGCACCCACCTGCTTTGGTATGCAGGTTACTATTGCCGTATCCGGCTCGGCGGGGCTTATTTTTTTGATTGTTTTTTATTATTTTATATAGCATATAAGCGGCCGCAAGCCGCATTTTTTGCGGGCCGAGAGCCGCCGGAAACGGAGGAAAAGCTGTTGCAGCGCATACTTAACGCCGACATTGTCGACATCACCCCTATCGACGGGGGTTTTATATATGCAGAGAAGAAGATGCTTGAAAACGGATCGTGCAGAGTCTCGTTCTATTCATACGACTGCGAGACAAGCATATCAACACCGATAACAAGGGGCGAATATGTCTCCTGCAAATTCGGTCAAAACGGTTCGCGCATAGCGGACGAGCTCGGTCAGAAGGGCGAATTTATCTTCGCTCAGCCGACGAGGTTCTTCAACAACTGCACTGTCACTCTCGACAGAGCCGGGACATTCTCGCTCTTCACGCCCGAGGGTTCATGCGTGAGGCGATATGAATTTACATATCAGGGCGCGCCGGCGTGCAACCCCGTTGCATATGAAAAATCGCTCTGGTGCGTTGTGCCGGAGCGCGACGCGATAATAAACTATTCGATAGACGAAGCCCGCGTTCTGCTCAGGATCGGCGGCGGAGCGCAGAGCGCGTTTTCGTATCCGACGAGCATAACTCTTATTCGCGGGAACATCTATGTCTGCAACCGCGACTCGCACAAGATACGCACGGTGCAAATCGGCAACAACACCTACGCCATCGACGACTACCGCACATTCAACGAGCCTGTATACAAATATTTCAGAGTCGGGAGCAGAGAATACGCTCTGCTCGACTCGGGAGTATACGAAATATAAAGGATATAGGAGAATATAAAGTATAGGGGGTAAATATGGCAAACATATTTAGAACGGTTATCAGGATAATCACATGCATCGCTCTCATTATCTGCCCCATGCCCACAGAGAAGAAATGCGAAGCCGAGTTCAACGGCACATTTATCCAGTCCTGGATGAGCTCATACTGGGACGATGAGCGCTGGCAGGATGAGATAGGCGCGATGAAGGAGGCCGGAATAAAATACCTCATTATTCAGGATGTGGCGCACAAGGCTTCCGACGGCACATGGACTGTCTACTACAACTCGAACCTCGACACATTCTCCGGCGCGACTTTCGGTGCTACGGATGTTGTTGAATCCGCACTGAGAAATTGCAGCGGGTCTGGCATCAAGGTCATGGTCGGGCTTGGGCTCTATGACGAGTGGTGGACTAAATCCGGCTTCGGCAGGGACTACAGCGAGCTGTGCAATGTATCCGCCGACATGATCGAAGAAATATATAACAAATATGTTTCAAAATACCCCGACGCTTTCTACGGCTGGTACTTCACGCCTGAAATGAGCAACGGTCCGCTCGTCAAGCTGTCGTCACCGTTCATCGCGAAGGGCGTCAATGTGATAATCGACGCTATCGAGCGCACGGACGCGGACGCTCCCCTGCTTTTAAGCCCGTTCTTCTCGCAGTACGGCGCGAACCCCGGAATCGAGAGTGCAAAGCTTTTCTGGGCTTCGTTCATAAAGTCCGTAAACTTCCGCGAGCACGATATCTTCTGCCCGCAGGACGCGGTCGGCGCAGGCTGGACAATTGAAGAGAACCTCGTCAATGTCTGGAGAATGTACTCCGACGCAGTGAAGCTTAGCGGAAAGAACATACGCCTTTGGGCGAATGTCGAAAACTTCACAAGCGCTGTTGCCAAGAGCAGCACTACCGGCATAACCACTCCGCTCGTGACAGAGAACACGCAGGATGTGACCGCGACGCTCGACAGACTCGTCAAGCAGATGGACATAGCTTCGCGCTATGCTGAAAATATCATAACGTTCTCGTACAACCACTATTACAGCCCCGTATATGTCGACCCGATGTTCCACAACACCTATGTTGACTACCTGAAGCACGGTCATGTGCTCGAGAGTGAGGCGCCGACGGTGCCGACTGATCTCGGCTTCTCGGTTGACGGAGACGGAAACACCGTGCTCAGCTGGCAGGCATCGACCGACAACTTCGGTGTGGCATATTACAGAATATGCTCCGACGGCAAGTTCCTCGTAAGATGCGAATACAACGAGGACACCGCAACGGTTATCGAAAACGCACAGAGCGGCACGGTATACAGCATCACCGCATACGACGCCGCGGGCAACGCCTCGCAGGCGGCGGAGATAACCTATCAGTAAGCAATTTATAAGGCAACAACACAGCCGCAGCAGAATAACCTGTTGCGAAACGACAAAAAATCCTACCCAAGGGAAAACCGTGGGTAGGATTTCTATTTCGCGCTCCCCTGCAAGCTATGGGGAGTTTTATATTACAGCTCGTTTATCATCGAGAGCAGATCAACATAGAACACGCGGACATTGTGGTTGACAAACAGGCCGCCATTTATCGAGAGGTGGTCGCCGCTGAATGTCGGCATGATGTTCCAAACGCCCGTTGCGACTTCGCCGCCGCTGTAAACGGCAGAGGGCGCATTGAACGGAGCGAGAGCGGAGATTTTGTTGACGAGCCCGTCGTTCTCGAACCACTTTTCGTCGACGACATAGCCTCCCTTGGTGGTGCAGGTGAACTTGCCCATTCTGACTGCGCACGCTCTGAATAACTTATCTATATTGCCGTCAACCGGGCTATAAGTGCCGTCCGCATTGCGCTCGGTCGCGCTGCACGGATAGGAGAAATAATAGACATTTTTGAGCGTCGAGATATTCTCATTCATCGCGAGAGCATGGTCGATGTCCATATCGTACTCCGCGCTGTCCGAAAGCGCCCTGTCGAGATGCGGAGCGGTGGCAACGGTGAGCATGGCGACAACCGCGCGCTCTTCGGCGGTGGCGTTGACATCTTTGATTATAGCGTCGCGCACGAGATAGGCGGTCGTACCGTTATGCGGAGCGGCGAGCGCTGTTACGGAATATATCCAATCTGCCTTTCCGCCCGTGAACAGGTCGGAGACATCGCTGCCCGAAGCCTTGCGCTCGGCCTCGCTGCCGTTTGCCATAAGCTCAGCCAGAAGTCTGACGGTCGCGCCGCCGAATGAATGACCGAGAAGATTTATCTTATCCTCGGCGCTCCACTCATCGATAAGCGGATCGGAGGAATAATCCTCGCCGTACCTGTCGTGGCGGCAGCGCTTTGAATGCTCCTCGCCGTAGTCGGTGACGGTACCGGTCAGCTGGGCATAGAGCTCGCAGGCTCTGTCCCATGCGCTTCCCGTCGGATCGACCGCTGCAGAATAGCACTCGAAACCGCGGGCGTTGAGATACTGCATAAGGTCGCCGCCGAACATACCCCAATAGGGAAGGAAATCGTTATACCAGGTGTAGCTGCCCCAGCCCGCGAGACCGTGAACGAAAATGTTGGCATACTCGGTGTTGAACTTCGTATCGTCAACCTTAACGTGCGGAATGTTGAGCGCGGGGAAGCAGAACATAATTACAGATACGATAAATGAAATTATTTTTGCCACATGACCATCCCTTTTTCATTGTTTTTGTCGGCGGTTATTCTCCGAACGCGCCGTTTACAAGACAATTATATATGGAATTTATTCCCGTTGTCAATCGGTTTTTAAAAATAAAAAAGGCTGCGGTCGGAGCAAATATATTGCTCGATCACAGCCGTTTTTTCACCATTTTTCGCGCATGAGGCGGAGGTTCAAAACTCTCAGCTCCTCTTTGCGTTTTTCATAATCCGGGCACCGCGAACCGACAAGCCGCCAGAACGCCGCCGAATGATCCATGTGTTTAAAATGCGAAAGCTCATGGATAATGCAGTAATCGACCGCGTCCTCGGGCGCCATGACGAGAAACAGCGAGAGGTTTATATTCCCCTTTGAGGTGCATGAACCCCAGCGCGTTCTCGCGGAATTTATCTTGACCGAAGCGACCGTTTCGCCAAACTGATCTGCGAGCTCATATGTCCTGCGGACGAGATAGTTTTTGGCGAGCGAGCGGTAAACTTCCTTGAGCGCTGCCGCCGTATCCTCTGCCGAGAGCCCGTCGGGGACGAAAAAGTTGCTGCCGTCAAAACCTGCGCGTTTCCCGGATTTTTTTATCAGCGGATACTCGCGCCCGAGCAGGAGAAGTCCCGATTCCCCTCCCGGGACGAACGAATCGGAAATGTCTTTGCGCTCCTGCACCTTTGCGAGATTTTTGAGCACCCATTCGCGCTTTTCAAAGAGAAAATCTTCGATATGCTTGAGGCTCATGCGGCGCGGCGCATAGACCAGAACCTTTGCGTCACGCGATATTTTTATGCTCAGCGTCCTGCGGTCGGAGCGCGTTAATTCATACTGAAATCCGAGTTCGGGCATTATTCTATACCCATATCTGCCTTGAACTGTTCGGTCAGCTCGCGCATCTGATCTATCTCCATACGGCGGCTGAGCGTGAACGCCGAGGCGTCCTTCGAGCGGCAGTCATAGCCCATGGGCACGCCCTCGAGGGAGAGATAATATTTTGCGTTGACGGGATAGAGCTGGCACTCGGCGAGAGAGGCAAAGCCGAGAAAAGCCTGGACTTTCTTCGCCTTTTCCGGCTCTTTTTCAAAGTTTTTGCACAGCCACGAATATATCTCCGGGTGGAAATTCGCCATAACGCCCGAGAAACCGGCGCAGCCCATTTTCAGCGTTTCGAGCAGGCTCGCGGAGTTGGCGTTGAATATCTTGAGTCCCATGCCGTCAACGGCTCTGAGCTTTTCGTTTATCATACCGGGGTCGCAGCAGGTGTCCTTAAGAAAAGTGAATCTGCCGGACTCGGCGAGCTTTTTGAGCACCTCGGGAGTCATAATGCGCTTATAGGGATATGGACACTCATAGATGCCGAAGTTGACATCGCCGACGGACTCGACAGCCCTGTCGATATTTTTGAGGAACACGCTGTCGTCCTCATCGGCTGATGCAAATCTGTTCGAAATGAACACATAGGCGTCTATCCCCTCGTCTATAAAGGCCTTTGCCTCTTCTATCTGAGTGTCGAGGTCATCCGCGACATGACCGGACGCGACTATTGAGATATTTTTCGGCGTATGCTGCATGACAAAATGCAGGAGCTCGAGTCGCTCTTCAAACGAGAGGAAGAATATCTCGCTCGACTGGCAGATGGCGAAAATTCCGTCGACTTTCTTCCCGGCGTACCAGTTTATGAGCGCTTCGACAGCCGCATAATCTATCTTATTGTCCTTTGTGAACGGCGTTATCATGGTCGGATAGACGCCGTTGGGAATCATCTTTTTCATTTTTTGTCCCTCCAATATGATCTCAGTTAAGTTTATCACATCGGCGGGAATTGTCAAGAAAATCAGGCGGACAGGTTGCGCCGCAGGAGCGCGAGCACGGCTTTTTCGCGCCGCGACACCTGCACCTGCGACATTCCGAGCAGCTCGGCAGTTCGGCTCTGGGTCATGCCGCGATAATAGCGCAGGCTTATCATCTCGCGGTCACGTTCATCGAGCAGAGCAATGACTTCGCGCAGGGCGATAAGCTCCGAGGCGGCGTTCTCGGGCGACTCAACGGGCAGGTCTATCTGCCCCTCGCCGTCGTCCGTGCATGCGGTCAGCGACACGGCGGGCATTGCCGCATTGAGCAGTTGCGCCGTCTGGGCGACATCGCTGCCGAGGCGTTCGGCGAGCTGACCTACAGTAGGTTCGCATCCGAGCTCGGCGGTCAGCGCGTCCTTTTCGCGCATCGCGGCGCGCGCTTTTTCTTTCAGTGCGCGTCCGACTTTGACGCTGCCGCCGTCGCGGAAAATGCGCTTTATCTCGCCGAGAATGACGGGCACGGCATAAGTCGAAAACGAGAATCCGCGCTCCGGGTCGAAGTTTTCGGCGGCTTTTATAATCCCGACGCACCCCGCCTGAAACAGGTCGTCATACTCCGCACCCTTGCCGCGGAATTTGTTGGCGCAGGCATGGACAAGACCGATATTCTTTTCAACGAGTTCATTGCGTTCAGCCCTGTCCATCGCCGCGTCCTTTTATAAATTTATCCATGGTGACGCTCGTCCCCTTGCCCGGGACGGAGCGCACGCGCACTTTGTCCATAAAGCTCTCCATGACGGCAAATCCCAGTCCCGCGCGCTCGCCGCCGAGGGTCGTAAACAGCGGTTCCATCGCCTGGCGCACATCGATTATGCCGCACCCGCGATCCCTTATTCTGATACGGACGAGTCCGTCGTCAAACAGCCCGACCCATATGTATATCTCCCCCACGCTCGCGGGATAGGCGTGGACGATACAGTTTGTGACCGCCTCGCTGACGGCGGTTTTAATATCCGATATTTCTTCGACCGTCGGGTCCTGCTGAGCCGCAAATGCCGAGACTGCGACGCGCGCGAAGCTCTCGTTGACGGAGCGGCTCTCTATTTTCAGGCTCATCTGATTGACAGGCTTTTTTCTACTCATGTTTATCCTCCTTGTTCCTTTTCTGCGACAGCGTACACAGCGCCTGCATACCCGCAAGACGCATCATTTTATAATTGCGCTCGCTGAGATTCGTGACTTCGAGCTTCCCCTGCCAGCCCTGCAGAAGCCTATAGCGACCCATGACAAGACCGACGGCGGAACTATCCATAAAAGTGACATCGGCGAAGTCGAGGCGCAGTATTTTCGGCTGCTGAGCCGCGGCGGCGGCATCGATATCCGCGCGCATTGCGGCGGCGGTATGGTGGTCTATCTCGCCGGAGAGCAGCGCGCTGACGCTGAGCGGATTTGAGATTATTTCAACACCCATGTTTTTTCCTCCTTTGGGGTGATTATCAATTAGCAGTTTGTCCGGGATGAGTGGGATTATTCTCGGATTTGTTTGAATTTTTTGTTGACGATATCAGTACATTTAAAATTTTGTATCGGCTGCCGCCGATATCGGACAGCCGCAAGAGCTGTCCCTACGAACCGTGCACAATTTTTAATTGCAGCAAATCTTATGAAAAATCTGTGCCGCCGCTGGCTGACTCTGGGTGGAGAGCCGTTTTTAATATGAGCAAAAAGTTGAACACAGCTTGTACAAAACAAAAAACGGGACGGACTATTATCATCAAAGATAATAATCCATCCCGTTTGAAAATCCTGCCGAAATGCGGCGGGTTAAATATTTTTATTTTCCAAAAGATAACCGCGAACCTCGCCTGCGAGATAGAACGAACCGCAAGTAACGAGCGTTCCGCCGTTTTGCTTTATGTCATTTATCGCCATGCGGCAAGCTTCTGTCGGGTCGGACACAGGCGTACAGTCGGCGCAATATTTATTGGCAAGCTTGCTCAGGGCTTCGGGATTCATGCTGCGCGGATTGTCCGGGGCTGTCAGATACATTTTTTCAAACAGCGGCGCGGTCAGGCGCAGATATGTGTCGCAGTCCTTGTCGCCCATGAGCGCGCACACGGCAACGCGTCTGCCGCTTGTGAAGCGTTCCAGAAAGGCTTTAAGCGCCGAGGCACAGCCCTCGTTATGGCCGCCGTCAAGAATAATTTTATCGCCGATAAGCTCCATTCGTGCGGGCATCACGGCTTTTTTCATTCCCTGCTCTATCGCTTCGTCGCTGACATTCAAGCCGCACTCGCGAACGGCTGTGACGGCTGTCAGCGCATTTTTTATCATATGGTCGCCCGCGAACGGTATGCGGAGATTCAGCGAGCCGTAGACTATATCCGTGCCGCGTATCGTCTCGTCAACAACGCGGCAGGCGGTCATATCCGGCACTGCGAGCCTATTTTTCTCGCGCCGAGCGGTTTCTTCTATAACACGGCGTGCATCAGCAGACTGCTCGGGATACATGACCGTCACGCCGCGCGGCTTGATTATTCCGCATTTCTGCGCGGCTATTTCAGCGATTGTATTGCCGAGTATCGCGGTGTGATCCATGGAAATCGAGGTTATTACGGAGACGAGCGGAGTTTTTATAATATTCGTTGAATCGAGCAGCCCGCCGAGCCCGACTTCGAGCACGACAACATCACATTCTCGCTCTTTGTACCAGAGAAACGCGGCGGCGGTCAGGGTCTCAAACTCGGTCGCGACAATTCCGCGCTTATCGAGTTCGTCGCACGCTAATTTGACGCGCTCAACGGCCGTGGCGAGCTCCTCCGGCGGAATCATCTCGCCATCAATTTGCATGCGCTCACGGAAATCGATGACATAGGGCGAAGTGAACAGCCCGGTTCTGTACCCGGCGGCAGAGAGCATACAGGATATCATGGTGCTCGTCGAGCCTTTGCCGTTCGTCCCGGCGACATGGATGAAGCGAAGCTCATCCTGCGGGTTGCCGAGCGCGGCGCAGAGCGCCCTGATACGCTCCATACCCGGGTGTATGCCAAAGGTCAGACGCGAATGGATATATTCGATTGCTTCGGTTGGTGTCATCAGTTTTCCTCCGTAAAGCATCAAAGGACGGGACATGCCCGTCCTTTGCAGGTTAGTTTTTATGAGAGAATATGCACAAGCGCAATAAACGCCGAATTCGCACGGTTCTCACAACGCAGTATCACGCGAAATTATGAGCCGTCTTCCCGAACTGCGAGAAATTGTGCAGAGCAAGGCGTGGGGTTCTGCGAACGATGGAGCGCACGCGGGTGCGTGACTGAGTTCGCACGGTTCTCACAACGCAGTATCACGTGAAATTACGCATTGGCGATCTTAGAGAGGCTGTCGTTAAGCATAGCAATCTTCTCGTTCAGCTTTCTCGCCGCTTCGCGCTGAGCCTCGACGACCTGGGCGGGAGCCTTGGAGACGAAGTTCTCGTTGGAGAGCTTCGCGTTGATGCCGTCAAGCTGCTTCTGAGCGGAGGCCAATTCCTTGTTGAGCCTTGCGCGCTCGGCCTCGAAGTCAACGAGGTCGCCCATGGGGATGTATATCTTGGCGGCGTCGGTGACGATGCAGACTGCGCCGTCTATCTCGATGCCGTCCTCAACCTCGACCTCGGACGCGCCCGCGAGCTTCTGCATGAACTCGCCGGAAAGTCTGAAGGTATCGACATAGGAGGTGCTGATATATATTTTCGCTCTCTTTGAATGAGGAACATTCATCTCGGCGCGGCGGTTTCTTATCGCCCTGACCGCGTCCATAATCATGTTCATCTGCTCTTCCTCTGCGCTGAAGTTCAGAGCGTCGGAATACTGCGGCCAATCAGAGACCATTATGCTCGCGCCCTCATGCGGCAGGGACTGCCAAATCTCCTCAGTCACGAATGGCATGAACGGATGAAGAAGCTTCAGAACGTTGGACATGACATATATGAGCACGCGCTTTGCGCACTGTGCGGGCTCGCCGCCCTTTTGCAGGCGAATCTTCGCAAGCTCGATATACCAATCGCAGAAAACATCCCAGATGAAATCATAGAGCTTCTGAACGGCGATGCCGAGCTCGAATCTCTCGAGATTGTCCGTAACCTCTTTGACGAGGTCGTTATAGAGGCTGAGCACCCACTTATCCTCGAGCGCAAGCTCATCGGGCAGACCCGCTTCTTCGGAGCCGTCGAGGTTCATAAGAATAAAGCGTGCGGCGTTCCAGAGCTTGTTCGCAAAGTTGCGGCTCGCTTCGACCTTTTTGTCGGAATATCTCATGTCGTTTCCGGGGCTGTTGCCGTTGGCAAGAGTGAAGCGCAGGGCATCTGCGCCATACTTGTCAATGACCTCGAGCGGATCGATGCCGTTGCCGAGCGACTTCGACATTTTTCTGCCCAGCTCATCGCGGACGAGTCCGTGGATGAGGACGGTATCAAACGGAACCTGACCGGTCTGCTCGATGCCGGAGAACATCATTCTCATGACCCAGAACGGGATTATATCATAACCTGTGACAAGGGTGTTGGTGGGATAATAGCGCTTGAAATCCTCGCTGTCGGTATTCGGCCAGCCGAGGGTCGAGAACGGCCAGAGAGCCGAGGAGAACCATGTATCAAGCGTATCGGGATCCTGATGGATATGGGTGCTGCCGCACTTCGAGCACTTGTCGGGAGCGGTTCTTGCAACGGTTATCTCGCCGCAGTCGTCGCAATACCACGCGGGGATACGGTGACCCCACCAGAGCTGACGGGAGATGCACCAGTCGCGGATATTCTCGAGCCAATGGAAATAGACTTTTTCGAAACGCTTCGGGACGAACTTTGTCTCGCCGTTCTTGACAGCGTCGATAGCGGGACCCGCGAGGGGCTTCATGCTGACGAACCACTGCTTTGAAACGCGGGGCTCAACGGTAGTCGAGCAGCGGTAGCAGGTGCCGACATTGTGGTTATAATCCTCGACCTTGACGAGAGCGCCCTCAGCTTCAAGATCCTTGACGATAGCTTTTCTCGCCTCGTATCTGTCCATGCCGGCGTACTTCGGATAGTCATCGACTATCTTTGCGTCATCGGTCAGGACATTGATAACGGGCAGGTTATGGCGCAGACCGACCTCAAAGTCGTTCGGGTCATGCGCGGGGGTTATCTTAACGACACCGGTACCGAAGTCTATCTCGACATAATCATCGGCGACAACGGGTATCTCGCGGTGGACTATGGGCAGGATGAGCGTCTTGCCGACGATATCCTTATATCTTTCATCATTGGGGTTGACGGCAACAGCGGTATCGCCGAGCAGGGTCTCAGGTCGGGTCGTTGCAAGCTCAAGATAGCCGCTTCCGTCCTTGAAAGGATAGCGAAGATGCCAGAAGTGACCCGCCTGATCCTCATATTCGACCTCGGCGTCGGAGATCGAAGTCAGGCAATGGGGGCACCAGTTGATTATTCTCTCGCCCCTGTAAATGAGTCCCTTTTCATAGAGGTTGCAAAAAACCTCGTTGACAGCCTCATTGCAGCCCTCGTCGAGGGTGAAGCGCTCGCGCTCCCAGTCGCAGGACGAGCCCATCTTCTTGAGCTGTTCGATTATTCTGCCGCCGAACTTCTCTTTCCACGCCCATGCGCGCTCGAGGAAGCCTTCACGGCCGACATCGTCCTTAGTAAGACCTTCCTTTGCCATAGCCTCGACTATCTTCGCCTCGGTGGCGATAGAAGCGTGGTCGGTGCCGGGCAGCCAGAGGGTATCATAGCCCTGCATGCGGTGGTAGCGGATAAGTATATCCTGAAGAGTATTGTCAAGAGCATGACCCATATGGAGCTGACCCGTGATGTTCGGAGGTGGAATAACTATAGTATAGGGTTTCTTCTCCGGGTCGGGTACGGCGTGGAAGAAATTGCCGTCGAGCCAGAATTTATAGGTTCTGTCCTCCACTTCCTTCGGATCATACTGTTTTGCGAGTTCCTTTGCCATAACATAATCCATTTCTCCGGCGAATAGATTTTACATGAACGCTGATTGCTCCGCGCCGGAGGAGCAGCGTTGATTTTACATTTCAAAAATCGGCGGCGATGCGGTACTCGGCACTGCATACGCCTTTTTGGGGGATTCCCTCTTTTCCGATGAATTACTCTATATTATCACATTCAGAAGCGTTTTTGTCAAGAGATTTAACGCTTTTTGACTTCTCCGGAGGCAAAAATGAAGAACACGAAACGGCTTCTCATAAACACGCTGACGCTCGCCGCGACATCGTTTCTCATGCGCACGGTCGGCGTTGCGTTCAATGTATATCTGACCGGGCGGCTGGGCGCGGCGGGAATAGGACTTTTTTCGCTCGTCACGGATGTATACGCGATGGCGCTTACATTTTCGTTTGCGGGTCTGCCGCTCGCATCGACGCGGCTCACGGTTGAAGATTCCGGAAAAAATGCCGGTCAGGGCGCATGGATAATGCGGAGGTGCGCGCTCTACGGGCTGACGGTCGGGTGCATGATGCTCGCCGCCGTATGGTTCGGCGCGGAGCTGATAGCAAAATTGTGGCTCGGCGACATACGCACGGCGTCGTCGCTTCGCATACTCGCGCTGAGCCTCCCCGCGGCGTCGGTCGGCTGTGCGTTCAGCGGATATTTCACGGCGCGGCGCACGGTGCTCAAATATGCGGCGGTGCAGATATTCGAGCAGGCGGTAAAAATAGCGGTCTCTGTTCTGATGCTTCGATTCTGGGCGGCAAAGGGCGCAGAATATGCCTGCGACGCAGTGGCGCTCGGCATAACGATATCGCAGATAAGCTCGCTGATATGCGCATTTTTGCTCTACAAATCAACGAAGCACAAAAAGCCGAAAGAAAAAACGCCCGGCGGGCTTCGGGCTCTGCTGCGCATTGCGCTCCCGGACGCCGCCGGATCGTGCGCGCGCTCGGTGCTGCTGACGATAGAACACCTGCTGATTCCCGTGGGCTTTCGCAAATCCGGACAGAGCGCGGGCGGCGCGATGACGCTCTACGGAGTCATTCACGGCATGGCTCTGCCGGTTATCCTCTACCCCGCCGCCATAATGACGGCTCTCGCGAGCATGCTTGTGCCGGAATTTGCCGAATGTGCGGCGCGCGGCAACAGAAACAGGATAGACAGCATGGCGGCGCGGGCAATAAAAATAACCGTGCTGTTTTCGATGGGCACGGCGGGAATAATGTTCATTTTTTCCGAGGGGCTGTCGCAGTGCATCTACGGGGACGGACAATGCGCGGAATATCTGCGCGTGCTCGCGCCGCTTCTGCCGATAATGTACACAGACACGACGGTTGACGGAATACTCAAAGGGCTCGACCAGCAGGTATATTCAATGAGATATAATATAATCGACTCCGCGATGTGCGTCGTGCTCGTGCTGATACTCATCCCGAAATATTCCGTAAAGGGCTATGTCGCGATACTTTTTATCAGCGAGATAGTAAACTTTTCGCTGAGCATACACAGGCTTTCAAAAGTTTGCACGCTCGAAATAAATATCATGGATTCGATAATAAAGCCCGCCGTCTGCGTGACGGCTTCGTTCCTTGCGGGATTGCTGCTCTCCTCGGCGCGGGGCAGCGGAAAAGCCGCGCTGACAATCATAATAACTGTCAACGCGGCGGTGTATATTCTTCTGCTGATGCTCACGGGCAGCATCTCGGCGCAGGATATTATTTGGTTCAAAAACATTTTTTCGCGCGGCTCAAAATCTGAAAAAAGAGGGCTCTGCGCTGCTCGGATAAACGACCGTCAGCGTTCCCTGAGCCACTGATATTTCGCTCATTTTACCGACAAATTCATTGCTGACGCCGAGGGCGTATGTGTTCTTCAAAGTGCCGTTTTTGAGCTCATATTTGAGCCCGCTTATAGTGACACCCGATGAGATATCCGAATGGGAGAACACGGAGACCATGCCCTTTGCGGTCTCGTCAAAAAGAATTCTGCCGTTTGTTATCGAAGTGAACGAAGTTTCGCGCGCGTCGATAATCGCAGTCATTCCGCGCCTCGACAGCGACGAGATGAGCTGGATATTCGCAAGAGTATGGTCGGCTCTGCCGCCCGATGCGCCGTAGAGAATGAAATTTTTATATCCGCGCATCACGCCCTCTGCGACCGCCGCGCCCATATCGGTATCGTTCTTTTCGCAGGGCAGGACGATAATATTCCGCCCGTTCGGAGTGTGCCCGAGGGAATCGAAATCGCCTATAACTAAATTCGGCGTTATACCGAGATTCTGAAGATACAGCAGACCTTTATCGGCAGCAATGATGAAATCGCCCTCCCCTGTCGGGCGGATTCCGAAGAAGTCGCCGCCGCCGACTATATGACAAACTTTGCTCATAATATCACCGTCCGTTTGTTTCTTTGACAATTATATATCATCAATCATAATTTTTCAATCATATACGAAAAGCCGCCCCGGAATATATCCGGAGCGGTAATTTTATGCTGCATCTTCATCTTCCGCCGGCGAAGTTGAGCCGAAATCGGGAAGAGTGAACGGGAAGCGGCGGGTCGTGCTTTCTGCCTCGGTGAGCTCGCTCACCGCCTCGGAAGTATGCTCATGAGTTACAGGCTCTTCGCTCTCCGCCACAGTACCGACATCGGTGCGCGGACGGGTCGACGCAGAATATGAGCCGGAGCCGCTACTATTGCTGCTAGGGACTGCACCTTTTTTCAGCAGGTCGACTGCGGAGACATGGTTATCGCCGATCTTTATATTCGTGTCGCCGTAGAGAGCGAGCTGGAGCTCACGCGCAACGACGGGATAATCGACGACCCATACCGAAAGGCGCTGGTTGATTATCTTGCCGTAGTAGGTATAGAGCTGAGCGGAAGTGTAGTTGCCCTCGGTCGGCATGACTATCTGCTTTATCTCGTAGTTCATCCAGCCCTGAGAGAGCGCCTGGGTCATGAGAGAGAGAATCTCACTGCGCTTGTAGTTCGTCACGACATTGGGCAGGACGATATCGAGCGCGTTGTTGAGCTGACCCGCAGAGGCGTTCTGCGCGCTCTTGATGAGAGCCATGATAACGGTACGCTGTCTCGCGGTTCTGCCGACATCGCCTTCGTTGTCGACATGGCGGATACGGCTATAGACCAAAGCCTGGCTGCCGCTGAGCTTGACGGAATCGCCGGCGCTTATTTTCTTTATCTTCGTTGTGGTGCGGTTGATATAATCCGCCTCATAGGGCTCAATCGGGACGGACACGCCGCCGAGAGAGTCAATAAGCTTCGGGAAGCTCTTGAAATCGACGCTGATATAGTGGTCGATCTCTATTTTATAGTTGTTCTCAAGCGTCTCTATAAGTGCTGCGGGGCCGCCCCAGAAATAGGCGTGGTTCGTCTTGCAGCAGCGCTCGGAGCCGTTGATGTTCATATAGGTGTAACAGTCTCTGAGGAAGGACACGAGCGTTATCGTCTTGGTCTTTCTGTTGAGAGAGAGCAGAATAATCGCATCCGAGCGTCCGCCGGCGGCCTTGCCGGTCTCGCTGTCAACGCCGAGGAGCAGAACATTGATTATATTCTTGCTCGAATACTTCGCGCCGCCGTTCTTCGCCCACGCGGTTATAAGGCTGTCGATGCTCGAAGCGTCGCTGACATCATACATAGCCTCAAACTGCTCCTCGGGCGCAAAGGTGCCATCCGGATTGCCGTTTCCGCCGTGATCGATGGTAATAAGTCCAAGCTTATTGCCGATATAGATGCCGCCGCCGATTATAGCAAGGGCGAGCACCACGCAGACAACGGTAATCGTAATTTTGAGATTGCGCTTGTTGTTGTCCATAAAAAACTGTTTAAATGTTCTTTTTTCTTTCTTTTCCATAAAGCAGCTCACTTTCAACAGTATACGGCATATTGTATCACTTTTCGTGTCAAAAAGCTATACCAATCCCACAATTTTATTGTTTCTTTATTTTTAGCTGTTTACACAAAACGTGCAAAATATAAAACGCGCGAATTTGAGATTTTACTGCACGGCAGAAAAATTTTTTCGGAGGATGATATCATGATAAAAAACATTGATATAACGCCGAGCATACATAAAACGGATTGACAAATTAAGATTTGTCTATCACTTGAGCTGTAGCAAAGTAAAAGCAAGTGACTCAATTGATTTTTATCATCAGATTTTCAATAGCCGCGCCGCAGCACATAGCCCGCGGCTCTCATTTAGTTTCTCGGCACATTCGCCCGCAAGCGCGCCGGAGCTTAAACGAGTGCGGGCTCGTGCGTCTTGCTGCGCAAGCCGTTCCCTCGCCAGTCTCCGTCAGATATCAAACACTTCGGCGCGGCTATTGGAAGCTTGATTATAAAGACAAGTCGGCAGTCTACTTCTACTTTGTAAAAATTCGTGATAATCAAATCAACAAATCCAAGTTTATCAAACCGATAAAATTGGCACGTCTATACACCTTGCGGCAACAAAAAACGACCTATGCGCCATAGATCGTTTTTATATTCTATAAGCACCCCGCCAAAAATCAATGGGGAAATTATTCATCAAACAGACCGTCCATGAGTTCGAGAGCTGCTTTGCGGCGGCGTTCTTCCTCCTCGCGGTCGAGCACAAACGAACCGTCCGGCAGGCGGCGCAGGACACTGCCCTCACCCGCTCCGTCGGGGAGCAGAGCGCGGCTGATATTGACCATTGTTTCGCCGTCTTTTTCGCAGACTGCGTAGTTTCCTTCGATACGGTCGATGGCGTAATATTCCATTATTCCGCCTCCTTTTTTACTTCTCAGCGGTCTTGTTATCCGGGAAAGCCGTTGAAAGATGCTCGCCATCCGAGCCAACAACTATCGTGCCTTTTATATCCGTGCGCTCATACGGAATATTATATTTTTCGAGCTTCTCTATAGTCTCCTTGTGCGGATGACCGTAGTCGTTATCCTTGCCGCAGGAGATGAGCGCAAGTGACGGAGACACGACCTTGAGAAATTCTTCGCTCGTCGATGTGCTGCTGCCGTGGTGACCGAGCTTCAGAACATCGGCTTTGATATCCGCGCCGTTTGCGAGAATCTTTTTCTCGCTCTTCTCTTCGGCATCGCCTGTGAAGAGGAACGAATTCTTGCCGTAGACAACCTTCATCACAACGGAGGCGTTGTTTAGATCCTCCGGAGTGCCGACGGGTCCGACTATAGTTATCTTTGCGTCGCCGAGGGTATAGGTATCGCCGACTTTTGCGGAGATGACTTTGGCGCCGGACGCTTTAATAGCCTTTATGAGCTTTTGATATATCGAAGTTGTAGGCACAAGGGACTTCGGAAGCTTCGGCATAATAACATTGTCGACCTCTATCCCCTCAATAACCTTGGGCATACTGCCGATATGGTCGGAATGGGGGTGGGTGGCGACTATGTAATCGAGCTTTTCGACGGAGTTAGCCTTGAGATAATCAAGTATTTTTTGGTCGTTGCCGCGCTCGCCAGCGTCTATCAGCATGGCGTGGTCGCCGCTCTTGACTAAGATGCTGTCGCCCTGACCGACATCTATAACATGGACGGTAAAAGGCGCGTTCAGCGCGTCGCCGTCCTGCACGGTCTGCTTATCGCCCGAGAGCAGCTCGTCCCATGTGGGGATATCGAACGGGAGATTCATATAGGGCGCGAAGGTTATCAGCAGCGCGACGGCTATCACGACTGCGGTGACGATTATCTTCGTGCGCTTGTTCTGTGCGGCGGAGCCGCCTTTTCTCTGATTTGCCATAATTTCCTCCGATCAGGTCTCGTCGTCTGCGGGAGCATCCGACAGGGCACATTTTTCCATCCACTGCTGTTTGGTTATAAGCACCTGACGGGGCTTGCTGCCCTCGAACGGTCCGATAATACCCTTGCTCTCGAGTTCGTCCATGAGCCTTGCGGCGCGGGCATAACCGAGCTTCAATTTGCGCTGGAGAAGAGTTGTTGAAGCCATTTTGGCATCGAGCACGACCTCGACGGCGTTCGGGAACATCTCATCGCCCGGCTCTTCGCCGTCATCGCCGCCTGCGGCGCTGTTCTTCTTTGTCGAACCGGCTATTGCCGCCTGCCTGTTTATCTCGTCCATAATACCCTCATCGTACTCCGCCTCGGCGTTGTGCTTGATGAAGTCGGCAACATCCTCGACCTCTTCGTCGGAGATGAAGCAGCCCTGGATACGGGTCGGCTTGTTTGCGCCGATGGGGCTGAAGAGCATATCGCCGTTGCCGATAAGCTTCTCCGCGCCGGACATATCGAGTATCGTTCTCGAATCGACCGACGAAGAAACGGAGAGCGCGATACGGCTGGGGATATTCGCTTTGATAATACCCGTGATAACATCGACGGAGGGGCGCTGAGTCGCTATGACAAGGTGCATACCTGCGGCACGCGCTTTCTGAGCGAGACGGCATATCGCATCCTCGACTTCATTGGGCGCGACCATCATAAGATCGGCAAGCTCATCGATGAAAATGACTATCTGATGCATCGGGCGCAGTGACTTGTCGCGCTCGGCTAATTTGTTATATCCTCTTATATCGCGGACATTCTTCTCGGAGAGTATCTTATATCTGTTCTCCATCTCGTTGACCGCCCATGTGAGAGCGCCCGAAGCCTTGCGCGGATCGGACACGACGGGCACGGCGAGATGCGCGATGCCGTTATAGACCGTGAACTCGACCTGCTTGGGGTCAATCATCAGAAGCTTCACTTCGTCGGGAGTCGCGTTATAGAGAATGCTGACTATCATTGTGTTCAGGCACACGGATTTACCGGAACCCGTAGTACCCGCTATGAGCAGATGCGGCATCTTCGCGAGATCTGCGCAGACGGCGTTGCCCGCGATATCCTTGCCGAGGACGACATTGAGCTTGCTCTGGGCGTTCTTGAACTGCGGAGTTTCGATTATCTCGCGCATATAGACCATCGAGCGCAGCTTGTTAGGCACCTCGATGCCTATCGCCGCCTTGTTCGGAATGGGTGCTTCGATTCTTATTCCCGACGCGGCAAGGCGCAGTGCGATATCATCCGCAAGGTTTGTTATCTTATTTATTCTGACGCCCGCGTCCGGCTGAAGCTCGTATCTTGTGACGGACGGACCGCGGCTTATCTCAGTTATCTTTGCGTGGACGTTGAAGCTTTCGAGCGTGTCGAGCAGCTTCTGCGCGTTGGATTTGAGCTCATTGGAGAAGTTGTCGTTGCCGTCATGGATGGGCTCTTTGAGGCAGGTTATCGGCGGCTTGCGATAAGTCGGCTGACTCTCGATAACAGGCTCTTCCTCGTCCTCCTCCGGCACATCGGGCACGGGATCAGGCTCTTTGACGGGCGGGAGCTCCGGATCTTTCCTCTTCGGCTTTTCGGGCTCGGCGGGCTTCTTGCTTATATCGAGCATTTCAAGCTCGTCTTTCGCGCTCTCGGTCGGCAGAGGCGGCACGCAGGCTGGTCTGCCGTCCACAACGGCGGCGGCCTTTGACACGCCCTCGGCTATCTTCGCAGTCGCTGACGCGGCGTTGACGCGGTTGACTATATCATCGATGCCGACATCGGTCTGAACCGGCTTGCGCGGGAACACGGTTGGCTCGGGGCCTTCATCGGCGGCGGATTTTTTGCGGCTCTTTGCAGTTGCTGCAGGCGTATCAGTCGGCAGAGGCGGCACGGGGAACGGACGGGGGCTGACATAGGGCTCCTCCGCTTTTTTCTCCCTGCGCTTGTCTCTCGACGGCGCTCTCTCCTGCTCATCTCTGACGCGCTGCGCTCCGCGCTCAAGGCGTTCGTTGGTGTCCTCGCTCATGCGCTTTATGGGCTTGGCGATAGATGTACCGAGGCGGGACAGAGTGAGTCCCGTGAGGAACATTATGCTGACTATCAGCAGGATAATATTTATTATCGCCGCGCCGACCTTGCCCGCCATTTTGGCAAGCAGTCCGCCGACGAGCGCACCGAGCGCGCCCGCACTCGGGAATGTGTCATAATCCCTCCACGCAGTCTTTATCTGATCGCCGAGGGTCATGAGCGAAAAGTATTCCGACGGGTTCGAGAAAATATGTATCGCCGAGCATAGCAGCAATATTGATATCCCGACGCCGATAAGATTCGACGATATCGAGCCGAACGTCTTGTTCATGGCGAGCATGACCGAGACATAAATGAGCATGACGGGCCAGATATATGTACACGTGCCGAACACGCCGAACATAAAATTATGCACGGCGCGCCACGCGCTCTCGCCCTCGATAAACGCCATGGCTATGAGCAGAGCCGCGACAGCCATGAGCGCGATAGCCGCTTTCTGGCGGCGCGAGGACTGCTGCTCGGGAGTCTGCTCGACAGGCTCGGCTTTTGCAGCCGCAGGCTTTGAAGCCGGGGCTTTTTTTGGCGTTGTAGTTGTTGTTTTTTTCTTCTTAGCGGCCGTTGACTTTGCCGCAGTCTTTTTCGCAGCCATTAAGGCCCTCCTTAGAAATTTGAACGAACTTATCTGACCTTTTCAACTATGCCGGCGATGATAACAACAACGCCGAGGACAAGGCAGTAGTAACCGAAAATTTTGAACTTATCGATTTTGACGAGCCACTCGAGAGCCTTTATCGCGGCAAAGCCGACGACGGCGGCGGTGACAACGCCTATAATAACGGGCAGGATATCTATCTGCTCGCCGAGGGCTACGGCGTCCTTTATCTCCATGACATTGGCGGCAAGGATAGCCGGGATGCCGAGGATAAACGAATAGCGAACCATATACTCTTTTGAAACGCCGCAAATCATACCGGTCGAGATGGTCGAGCCGGAGCGCGAGATGCCGGGGAATCCGGCGGCGAAAGCCTGAGCCACACCGACGGCAAGCGCGGATTTCGCGCCTATCTGGGGACGAGCTTTGACCTTCTTTGCGCGCCATGAGCCGACGAGCAGGAGAGCTGCGGTGAAGAGGAAGCAGACTCCCTCGACCAATATATCATTGTCATCGGCAAGACCGCCGAGAACATCCATGATGCGTCTGTCGCCGCCGACGGGAATGAGCAGGAACAGCAGAGGCACGCAGGAGATAACGAACATGAAGAGCATGCGCCTGTTCTCGTTCATCTCGCTCCACTTGAACTTGCCGGTGAAGATATCTTTTATAGTGCTGAAAAATTCAACGATGAGACCCCATATGGTCTTGTAATAAACGACGAACACGGCTATCAGAGTGCCCATATGTAACAGCACCGTAAACAGCAGCGAGCTTGTGCCGCCGACATTGCCGAAGAAGTGCTGAAAGACCGAGAGATGCCCGCTCGATGAGATGGGCAGGAATTCGGTCACGCCCTGCAGAAAGCCGAGCAGTATTGCCTTGAGTATTTCCATGATATATTACCCCTTTTCCATTTTTCCGGCGGAATATAAAGTGCCGGGCGAATAACACGGTTTCAGATATTCAAACGGATCGGTCGTCACAAGTCTTTCAACGACCTCGCCTTTTTCTGTCCTTGAACACATCACGCAGCCAAACGGAGTCTGATGCTCGCAGATATCCGCGGGCGGCTGCATAAAAATCTCGGCGGGAGAAACAATTGTGTAGAGCATCACTCGTTCTCCCCTTTCTTTTCACTCTGCTCCTCAATCATATCGCAGAGCTTATCGAGGGCATCGGAGAGAGAGCCGAGGGAATCTATAAGCCCCTCTTTGACCGCCGCCTCGCCGTCGAGCACCGTTCCCACGTCCATAACGAGCTGACCGGTTGCGAGCATAAGCGAACGGAAGCGGTCGGCGGAGATGCGCGAATTATCGGCGACGAATCTGACTATACGCTCCTGCATCTGCTCAAAATAGGACATAGTCTGCGGCACGCCCAGGACAAGTCCCGTCATTCTGACCGGGTGGACAGTCATGGTGGCGCTCGGTGCGATAAACGAATACGCGCTCGAAGCCGCGAGCGGCACGCCTATCGAATGTCCGCCGCCGAGGACGAGGGACACGGTCGGCGTTTTCATTCCGGCTATAAGCTCCGCTATCGCGAGCCCGGCTTCAATATCGCCGCCGACAGTGTTGAGAATTATGAGCAAACCTTCGATATCGCGGCTCTCTTCTATCGCGACGAGCTGCGGAATGACATGCTCGTATTTTGTGGTTTTGTTCTGCGCCGGCAGGACATAGTGACCCTCTATCTGACCGATAACAGTCAGGCAGTGGATATAATGCCCGCGCTTGTCAACGGTTATCGAGCCTGTTTCGACTATCTGGCGAAGCTCCCTGTCCGTGCTGTCGGACGAATCTCCGTCCTCCTCGCTGACGCTCGGGGTCGGCGCGACGGGCTCCAATATGCTGTCTTTTTGTTCTTCGTGCTTTTTTCTGTTCATCGAATTCACTCCCGACAAACAGTATGCCCGAATAACTTTTGATAATTCAGCCATAGCACAGCGCACTGCGGCAGATTACATTTTATTATACCACGCTGAAAGCTTTCGGGCAACATAAAAATCGTCATATATCAATTTCCCCTATAAAATGTAATATATACAGGTATATATTTGGCGCGGCGCACCTTGACAAAATCCGCAGATTGCAATAAAATTTAAGGGTAATTTTATTTTTATACGGAGGGATACAAGTGGGCAGCACTATTGCACAAAAGCTTATAAAAAGCCACCTGCTCAGCGGCGACATGACCGTTGGCAGCGAGATCGGTCTGAGAATCGATCAGACTCTCACTCAGGACGCCACAGGCACCATGGCATACCTTGAATTCGAGGCCATGGGAGTCGAGAGAGTAAAGACCGAGCTTTCGGTCGCATACATTGACCACAACACTTTGCAGACCGGCTTTGAAAACGCGGACGATCACAGATTCATCAGGAGCGCCGCGAAAAAGAGAGGACTGCTTTTTTCACGCCCCGGCAACGGCATCTGCCATCAGGTACATCTTGAGCGCTTCGGCATCCCCGGCAAGACGCTCATCGGCTCGGACAGCCACACCCCGACCGGCGGCGGCATCGGAATGCTCTCGTTCGGCGCGGGCGGACTCGACGTCGCGGTTGCGATGGGCGGCGGCGCATACTACATAACTATGCCCAAGATGACGCGCATAAACCTGCACGGTGCGCTTTCACCGTGGGTCAGCGCAAAGGATATAATCCTCGAAGTTCTTCGCATCATGTCCGTCAAGGGCGGCGTGGGCAAGATAATCGAATACGGTGGAGACGGAGTCAAGACTCTTTCCGTCCCTGAGCGCGCAACTATAACCAACATGGGCACGGAGCTCGGCGCAACGACCTCTGTTTTCCCCTCGGACGAAGTGACGAAGGCTTTCCTCGCCGCTCAGGGCAGAGAGCAGGATTGGGTCGAGGTCAAGGCGGACGACGATGCAGTCTATGACGAGGTTATCGACATAGATCTCAGCACCCTCGAACCCCTCGCGGCAATGCCCCATATGCCCGACAATGTAAAGAAAGTTTCAGAAATAGGCGAGATAAAGATCGACCAGGTCTGCATCGGCTCCTGCACGAACTCCTCGCTCTACGATATGCTCAAGGTGGCGGCTATCCTCAAGGGCAAGCGCGTCGCCCCGAGTGTCAGCCTCACTATCTCCCCCGGCTCGATGCAGGTTCTCAGAATGCTCTCCGAGGACGGCGCACTCTCCGACATCCTCGGCGCGGGCGCAAGACTGCTTGAGTGCGCATGCGGTCCGTGCATCGGCATGGGTCAGTCCCCGAACTCGGGCGCTGTCTCCCTGCGCACCTTCAACCGCAACTTCGAGGGACGCTCCGGCACTGCCGACGCGGGCGTTTATCTCGTCAGCCCCGAGGTCGCTGCGGCTTCCGCTCTCACAGGCGTGCTGACCGATCCGAGAACCCTCGGCGAGGCGCCGCACATCACAATGCCCGACCACTTTGAAATAAACGACAATCTTATCGACAAGCCCGCTTCTCCGGAAGAGGCCAAGAATCTTGAGATAGTCTACGGCCCGAACATCAAGCCCGTCCCCAACGGCGACGCACTGCCCGAGAGCATCGAGGCAGAAGTTGTTCTCAAAGTCGGCGACAACATCACAACCGACCACATAATGCCCGCAGGCGCAAAGATTCTCCCCTACCGCTCGAACGTGCCGTTCCTGTCAAACTTCTGCTTCAAGCAGTGCGACGAGAACTTTGCCGAGCACTGCAAGCAGGCAGGCAAGGGAATCATCATCGGCGGCAGCAACTACGGTCAGGGCTCTTCGAGAGAGCACGCGGCTCTTGTTCCGCTGTATCTCGGCATAAAGAGCGTTATCACAAAGTCCTTTGCGCGCATACATCAGGCGAACCTCATAAACGCCGGCATCGTGCCGTTCACCTTCGCCGATCCAGCCGACTATGACCGCATTGAGAAGGGCGACAAGCTCGCGCTCGACGGCATAAGAGAGACGATAGAAAACGGCGGCGAGGCTGTTCTTAAAAATGAGACAAAGGGCGAGAGCTACAAGCTCTGCTACAGCTTCTCCGGCAGACAGAAGGACATAATCCTCGCAGGCGGTCTGCTCAACTACACAAGAGAATCACACAAATAAGAGAGGAAGATAAACATGACAGAGGCACAGGTCAAGAACGCCGTCGAAAAATTTGAGGCTCTCATCCGCGCTCAGAGCGACCGTTCGGACAAAATAAAGGCTCAGGGCGATTTCATCGACTTCAAGTCGCTCGACAAGATCATCATCGGCGTCTGCGGCGGCGACGGCATCGGTCCGGTCATCACCAAGGAATCCGCAAGAGTTCTCGAATATCTGCTCGACGATAAAGTAAAGGCAGGCAAGATTGAGTTCAAGGTCATCGACGGACTGACCATCGAAAACCGCGTCAAGGCAAACAAGGCTATTCCCGACGACGTGCTCGAAGAGCTCAAGAGCTGCCACGTTATCCTCAAGGGTCCGACCACTACCCCGCAGGCGGGCGATCCGTGGCCGAACATCGAGAGCGCAAACGTTGCGATGAGAAAGGCTCTCGATCTGTTTGCGAACCTCCGCCCCGTCAAGGTTCCCGAGCAGGGCATTGACTGGACCTTCTTCCGCGAGAACACCGAGGGCGCATACGCCGTCGGCTCGATGGGCGTCAATGTTACCGACGACCTCGCGCTCGACTTCGTCGTGACGACCTCCGAGGGCTGCGATAGAATCGCAAGACTCGCATATGACTACGCGCGCCGCAACAACAAGGGCCGCGTTTCGATAATCACAAAGGCAAATGTCATCAAGACCACGGACGGCAAGTTTCTCAACCTCTGCAAGAAGGTCGGCGAGGAATATCCCGACATCGTGACCGACGAGTGGTACATTGACATCACCACGGCGAAGCTCATCGACGAGAAGCGCCGCCGCGACTTCAAAGTCTTCATTCTCCCGAACCTCTACGGCGACATAATCACCGACGAGGCTGCCGAGTTCCAGGGCGGCGTCGGCACAGCCGGCAGCGCAAACATCGGCAAGCGTTACGCGATGTTCGAGGCTATCCACGGCTCGGCTCCGAGAATGGTTCGCGAGGGCAGAGCACAGTACGCAGACCCCTGCTCGATGCTCAGAGCGAGCGTGATGCTCCTCTCCCACATCGGCGAGCAGGAAAAAGCCGATCTGCTCGAGAGAGCGCTCGACATCTGCATGTACGAGGACAAGAAACTAAAAATCACAGGCCGCGAGGACGGCTGCACCTGCAGCGAATTCGGCGACTATGTCATGGAGACAGTCAGAAAAATCAGCGAGTAAAAAACATATAAAGTCAGCCGCAGCAAGTTTTTTGCTGCGGCTGTTTTGTTTTGGCTCACATTCATTGGATATAAAGCGAACCCGGTCGGTGCAAAATCAAATGCACTGACCGGGGTTTTATTATACTTTTTCGAGCTTGGCGTAGTTCGCCATTATCTTTTTTGTGCCGACCTTTTCAAAAGCTATTTCGAGCATAGTATCATTCGCCATTTTTTGCATACTGAGTATCACGCCCGTGCCGTATGCTTTGTGCTTGACCGTCTCGCCGACGGAATAGCTCTGCGCCGCGGCGGCGGGTTTCTTCGCGCCCGCGCCGGAGAAGCCGGACGAAGCGGAGAAGCTGTAAGCAGGCTTCGACGGGATTGAATTCGACACTCTTGCGGGCGACTGCGCTGAGGGCTTTGAAAATCCTCTCGACGCGCTCCCCTGCCCTGCGGAACGCTGCTGCGGTATGCCGTGGGTCTGATAAGACATCGGTCTTGCGCCCTTTTTGTCGAGCAGCTCCTCGGGTATCTCTTCAACGAATCTCGACGGACGGTTGCGGTTCGTCATGCCGTAGAGCATTCGCGTTGATGCGCTGGAGATATAAAGTTTTTTCTTCGCGCGCGTTATCGCGACATAGGCAAGTCTGCGCTCCTCCTCGATATTCTCCGGCTCATAGAGTATTGTCTGCATTCCGGGGAATATTCCCTCCTCCATGCCGACTATAAACACATTCGGGAATTCGAGTCCCTTAGCGGAGTGTATCGTCATCATAACGACCGCTTGGGTCTGGGCGTTGTAGTTATCTATATCCGTGAGCAGCGCGGTCTCCTGCAGGAAGCCGTTGAGGTCGCCCTCGGGGTTTTCCTCGCAGTAGCGGCGTATGTTGTTTCCAAGCTCCGCCAGGTTCGCCACACGCTCCTGATATTTTTCGGGCTCGTTGGCGAGCGAGAGCGTATAGCCCGTCTCGTCAAGTATAACGCCGAGCAAATCGGCGAGAGGCATAATCTCCATCTTCTCGCGGAACGAGTCGATGAGCTTGCCGAATGCCATGAGCTTTGAAGCAGCGCGCGAAAGCTTCGCATACTGATCCGCCGAGCGTATGACCTCAAACGGCTCAACGCCGAGTCCGTTCGCTATCTCAAAAACAGCATTGAGCGAAGTCTCGCCGATTCCGCGCTTGGGCTCGTTGATTATTCTTCTGAGCCTTATCTCGTCCGCCGTGTTGTTGACGACATAGAGATACGCCATGGCGTCCTTTATCTCTTTGCGGTCATAGAATCTGTGTCCGCCGATCATTCTGTACGGTATGCCGCTTCTGATGAATGACTGCTCGATAAGGTTCGACTGCGCGTTCATTCTGTAGAGCACCGCGTGGTCGTTCCACTCCTCGCCGTCGGCGACATTGGAGACAATCGTATCGGCAACTTGGCGGCTCTCCGCCATCTCGTCCTCGGCAACATAAAACTCGATTTTCGCGCCCTGCCCATTATCCGTCCAAAGATTTTTGCCCTTTCGCTGTTCGTTGTTCGCGATAACGGCGTTGGCGGCGTCGAGTATCGTCTGGGTCGAGCGGTAGTTCTGCTCGAGGCGGATGACCTTCGCATTTTTATACTGCTTTTCAAAGCTCAGGATGTTTTCGATAGTTGCGCCGCGGAAACGGTAGATACTCTGATCGTCATCGCCGACGACGCAGATATTCTCGTGCCCCGCCGCGAGAAGTGCAGTGAGCACATACTGTGCGTGGTTCGTATCCTGATACTCATCGACCATTATGTATTTGAAACGGTTCTGATAGTATTCGCGGGTCTCCTTGTTCGTTTTGAGGAGCTTCACCATGTTGACTATCAGATCGTCAAAGTCCATGGCGTCCGCCGCCTTGAGGAACTTCTGATATTCCTCATAGACCTCACCTATCTTCTTCAGGCGTATATCCGCCTGGTTCGTCGAAATGAACTCGGCGGGGGTAATCAGCTCGTCCTTGGCGCGGCTTATCTCGGCGAGCACGGACTTGACAGGAATCATCTTCTCGTCATATCCGAGGCGCTTTATGCACTCCTTGGCGGCGCGTTTGGAGTCGTCGGAGTCGTAGATAGTGAAATTATGCGTATAGCCTATCTCGTCGGCGTGGCGGCGCAGAATCTTGGCGCAGGTCGAGTGGAATGTGCTCGCCCAAACATCGTTGCCATCTTCGCCGAGAGCCTTGCAGATTCGCTCCTTGAGCTCGCCTGCGGCTTTATTGGTGAAGGTTATCGCGAGAATCTGCCACGGTTTCGCAGGACGGACGCTCAGAAGATCCTCCGCCTCGAAAAGGCTCGTGTCGCCTGCGAGATAGTTTTCAAGCAGCGCCTCGTCGCCCTCGCGTATCGGGCGGGAAAAGTCGGAGGAATAATAAGCCTCGCCGTATTTGACGAGGTTGACGATACGGTTGACGAGCACAGTGGTCTTTCCGCTGCCCGCTCCCGCAAGTACCAAAAGCGGTCCTTTGGTAGTAAGGACCGCTTCAAGCTGCATATCATTCATCCGACTGAAGTCTTTTTTGATTATCTGCTGTCTTAAAGAAATCAGTTTTTCTATGCTCATATTACACCTTTATATGGAGATTTCGTGCGCAAGCTCATAGTCTTTCATATCTATGGTCTTGGTCATTTTGAGAGCCTCGAAGATATCGAAATCGACTATCTTGTTGTCCTTTATGCCGACAACTCTGTTGCCTATGCCCTGAGTGAGCAGGTCAACGGCGCGCGAGCCCATCTGGCTTGCCATTATCCTGTCTCTCGCAGTCGGCGAGCCGCCGCGCTGGACATGACCGAGAATGGTTGCTCTCGACTCGACGCCGGTCTCGGCTTCGATTTTCTTTGCTATCTCAGCGGTTCCGCCGACACCCTCGGCAACGATAACTATAAAGTGCTTCTTGCCGGTCTTCTGGAACTCGCGGATGCGCGCAATAACATCGCGCTCGATATCGTACTCGACCTCGGGCACGATTATCGACGTTGCGCCGACAGCGATACCCGCTTCAAGTGCGAGATAACCTGCGCCGCGTCCCATGACCTCGACGACCGTGCAGCGGTCGTGAGACTCGGAAGTGTCGCGGATGCGGTCGACCATCTGAACGATGGTGTTAAGGCAGGTGTCATAACCTATTGTATAATCGGTGCAGGAGATATCATTGTCGATAGTTCCGGGCAGTCCGATGCACGGAATGCCGCGCAGAGAAAGATCCCTTGCGCCTCTGAACGAGCCGTCGCCGCCGATGATGACCATGCCGTCGATGCCGAACTTTTTGCAGGTTGCAACGGCTTTCTGAAGTCCCTCTTCGGTCTTGAACTCGGGGCATCTTGCGGAATAGAGAATCGTGCCGCCTCTCGTGATTATATCGGACACTGAGCGGAGGTTCATCTCATGTATATCACCGTTTATAAGTCCGGTGTATCCTCTGTCAACACCGTAAACTTTGATACCTCTCTGACAGGCCGTACGCACGACTGCGCGTACAGCGGGATTCATACCCGGCGCGTCTCCGCCGCTTGTAAGCACTGCTATGCTCTTCATCGTCATTCCTCCGTCGTTGTTTATGATCTTATTCCTGTTAATTAGTAAACACTGTTTTTATATAATACACTTTTACTGAATCAAAGTCAAATAAAAATACACTTTTTCTGCAAAATTAAGCTAAAAATTCGGTTTTTTCCGCATTATTTTTGTCTTTTCGTGATTGCAACACCAATGTTGCACCCTACAGGGTCAAATTGCCCGATAAACGGCTTATTTTCCGCCATTTTTCGCCCTCAAGGCTTGAATCTGCGCCTTGTCGGGCGCATCTGGCGAAAAATCTGCTCGTTTTCGGGTGCAGGGCAGTTTTGAAGCGAAAAAATTTCGCTTCAAAACCGATTTGTCCCTATCGGGCACAACACTCTGTGATACAAAAAATGCTGCATCTCACTCGATGTAGATAACGTTATTTTCACCGAGGATTCGCCTGAGTTCCTTGAGCATCGGCGCGTTGACATCCGCGCTGTGAGAATAGGGCTGACGGATATATTTTTTCGTGTCGCAATAGTAGAAATACACCGTCTTATTGCCGTCAAAGAAGTCGAGGACTCTCTGAGCGCGCTCAATTTCGGGGCAGTTTTCACCCGCAAAGCGCAGGAAGAGTCCGGGCGTTTTTGCGGTCTTTTTCTGCGGCTGAGCGGCGGCATTTGAAGCCTGTCTCACCTGCTCGGAGACTTTTCTCTTCGCATCCGCTGGCGGACACGGCTCCGCCGACTCGCAGACAAGCTTTGCCTCCTCGTCCTCGCGCACGCTGAGTCTGCCGTGGATGAGAATTATGTTGCCCTCGGTAAAGAGCTGAGTCTGGCGTTCATATATTTTCGGGAACACTATGACTTCTATTGAGCCGAACACATCCTCCGCCGTTATAAAAGCCATTGTGGTGTTACTTTTTGTTATCTTTTTTCTGACATTCGTTATTATGCAGAGAAGATCAACACGCGACTCATCTTTATATATGCCGCCGACCTCATCGGCGTTACGGAGATCCGCCGTATTGGCACAGCCGAGGCGCTCGGCGAGCTGTTCGTATTCCGCCATGGGGTGACCCATGAGGTAGAGTCCGGTCATCTCTTTTTCGAGTCTTAGCAATTCGCGCTTGTCCATCTCTTCGAGGGTCGGCATTTTATATTCGCCCTGCGGCGCTTCGCTCGGCGCGGCATCGAAGAAGCCGAGCTGACCGTCGATATTGCGGCGGCGGTCGTTCTCGAGCTGAGCCGATATCTCCGGGAAAGCGTAGAGCATCTGGCGGCGGTTAGCGCCGAGTCCGTCGAGCGCACCGCATTTTATGAGGCTCTCGACCGCGCGTTTGTTGAACTCCTTATCCTGCATACGCTTGCAGAACGAATAGAAGGATTTGAACTCCCCGCCTGCTTCGCGCTCGCGTTCAATCTCTCTTATAAAGCCCGCGCCGACATTTCTCACGGCGAGCAGGCCGAAATATATCTTTCCGTCCTTTGGAGTGAAACGCTCGGAGCTGACATTGACATGGGGCGGCACAACCTCGATACCGAGGCGCGAGCACTCCGCGATATATTCGGCAACTTTCGGCGTATCATCGAGCACGCTGCTGATGAGAGCCGCCATGAACTCGCAGGGATAATGGCACTTGAGCCACGCCGTTGTATAGGCAACAAAGGCATAGGCGGCGGCGTGGGATTTGTTGAACGCATAGGACGCGAATGAGGACATATCATTAAAGATATCATTCGCGGTCTTTTCGTCAACTCCGCGCTTCACCGCGCCCTCGCACTCGACCGTACCGTCCTCATTGACGAGCCCGTATATGAAATTATGGCGTTCGCGCTCCATGACATCGTGCTTCTTTTTCGACATGGCGCGGCGGACGATATCGGCGCGGCCGTAGGAATAGCCCGCGAGGGTGCGGAATATCTCCATGACCTGCTCCTGATAAATCATACAGCCGTAGGTGACTTTGAGTATACCCTCGAGCATCGGGGTCTTGTAGCGTATTTTTGACGGGTCGTGACGGTTCGCGATATATGTGGGTATCGAGTCCATGGGACCGGGTCTATAGAGCGAGATAACAGCTATCAGATCTTCTATGCTCTGCGGCTTAAGGCCCATTAGCACGCTGCGCATACCCGCGGATTCAAACTGAAACACGCCCTCCGTTTTGCCGGACGAGAGCATTTTGAACACTTCTTCGTCCTCGTAATCTATCATATCCTCGGAGAAATCCGGGATGCGTTTTTTTATACTGCGCTTTGCATAGTCTATAACAGTCAAAGTTCGCAGACCGAGAAAATCTATCTTGAGAAGTCCGAGTTCCTCGAGGGTGGTCATGGTAAACTGCGTGACTATCGACTCGTCGTTTCGCGCGAGGGGCACATAGCTTTCGACCGTATCGCGGGTTATGACTACGCCCGCCGCATGGGTCGAAGCATGGCGCGGCATACCCTCAACTTTGCGCGAGAGGTCGATAAGTCTGCGTACATTCTCGTCGTTTTCATAGAGGGCGCGGAGATCCGATGACTTGAGCGCCTTGTCTATCGTTATGCCGAGCTCGCGCGGGATGAGCTTCGCGACGGTATCAACATCGTTATAGGGCATGCCGAGCACTCTGCCGACATCGCGCACTGCGGCGCGCGCAGCCATGGTGCCGAAGGTCACTATCTGCGCGACATGGTCGGAGCCGTATTTTTCAATTACATAGTCTATAACTTCGCTTCGGCGTTCGTAGCAGAAATCAACATCGAAATCGGGCATGCTGACCCGCTCGGGGTTGAGAAAGCGCTCGAACAGCAGGCTGTATTTCATCGGGTCGATGCCGGTTATACCGATAGCATAGGCGGTTATACTGCCCGCTCCCGAACCTCTGCCGGGACCCACGGGGATATTGCGGCTTCGCGCATGATTTATGAAATCGTAGACTATCAGATAATAGTCGACATAGCCCATGCGGCTGATAACCGAGAGCTCGTAGTCGAGGCGCTTCTGATACTCCTCGGGGATATTCTCGCCGTAGCGGCGGTGCATCCCCTCCTGCGCCATATTTTTAAGATACTCAAAGTGATCCTGATTCCCGGGCACTTCGAAATGCGGCAGCTTCGTTTTGCCGAACTCGAACTCGACATTGCAGCGTTCGGCTATTTCCGAAGTCCGCTCAACCGCGTCGGGGTACTCCGGGAAGAGCGAGAGCATCTCCTGCTCGCTTTTCAAATAGAACTCCTGCGTCTGGAACTCCATGCCCGTATCCTCGCCAAGGGTATGGTTCGTCTGGATGCAGATGAGCACCTGCTGCATCTCGGCATCTTCTTTGGAGATATAATGAACATCGTTCGTGGCGACGAGGGGTATCCCCGTCTCCCTCGACAGTTGGGCGAGCATCGGGATTATACGCCTCTGCTCGGGCAGACCGTGATCCTGAATCTCGAGGAAAAAGTTGTTTTCGCCCATGACTGAGCGATACCAGAGAGCTTTTTTCTTCGCGCCCTCGTAGTCGCCGCTGAGCAGAGCGCGCGGAATTTCTCCCGCGAGGCACGCAGAAAGTGCAATAAGCCCCTCGTGATATTTTTCGAGGAGCTCACGGTCTATTCGCGGTTTTGTATAAAAGCCCGTGACGAATCCCTCCGACACAAGCTTTATCAGATTCTTATATCCTGTTTCATTTTCGCAGAGCAGTATCAGGTGATACCGCTCAGAATCGAGGGCATGGATTTTGTCGAAGCGGGTGCGCGCCGCCATATACACCTCGCATCCGATTATCGGCTTTATCCCGCGTTTTTTCGCCGCGCGGTAAAAGTCGATGACGCCGTACATAACGCCGTGGTCTGTCACGGCGACGCTCGTCTGACCGAGGCGCTGCACCTCGTCCATAAGCTGCTCGATGCGGCACGCGCCGTCAAGCAGGCTATATTCGGTATGAAGATGAAGGTGTGTAAATGACATAGCTCTTCTCCGCGGGGTCAGCCCCCTATACCGCCGGCGATTTCAACGAGGCGTTTGAGCCTGTGATTGACACCCGAACGCGTGAGCGGCGGATCTGTCATATCCGCAAGCTCGCTCAGACTCACTTCGGGGTTGTCCCGCCTCAGCTTCGCCATTTCGGCGAGCGGCGCGGGCAGACTCTCGAGTCCGACGGTTCTTTCTATTTTTTCTATCGCTTCAACCTGCACTATCGCCGCATCGACAGTGCGGCTCAAATTGGCATTTTCAAAATTGACGCGCCTGTTGACATGGTTGACCATATCTTTATGCATCTTGATTCCCATAAGCTCGAGCGTTGAGTTCACTGCACCGACGAGGGTCAAGAACTCCTCTATCTTCTCGCTGACTTTGAAATAGACGATATGGCTCGACTTTCTCCTGACATATTTCGGATCGAATCCTACCTCGTCAAGCAATTGAATCAAATCATTGCAAAGCTTTTTATACGAGACGGAAAACTCAAGATGATAGTTTTTTTCGGGCGAGCTTATTGTTCCGCAGGCGATGAAAACGCCGCGCAAAAACGCGCCGAAGCAGCAGTCTTCGGGGAGGTTCGCCCTGTTGATGCGCAAAGAAATGTCACTTTCGCTGTGGCCGAAAAACTCGAGGATTCGTTTTCTGTCCGCTTCGTCGGCAACAGAAACCGTGTATTTTGACACGCCCGACGAGATGGACGGCGTAATATCAAAAAGTTCTTTTATAACATCGCAGTAGAGCTTCGCGATATTCTCGTTCTCGGTGATAAAGGATATCTCGGAGACGGAAAACATTCTGCCGAAGAGCAGCATTCCGTAGGCTCTTGCCTGCGCGCAGCAATCCGAAAGCACAGGCACCTGCGCGAGTTCCTGCTTGACATCCGATGAGAACGACACGGTTTTTCCTCCTATTTTTTCATATCGCGGTGCTGAACGGTCGCGATGCAGCCAATCTTTTCAAGATGAGCTTTCAGTAATTCCGCAAAGACTACCGAGCGGTGTCTGCCGCCGGTGCAGCCGACGGAAATGACCAACTGACTCTTGCCCTCTTTGCGATAAAGCGGGATAAGATAATCGAGCAGGTCGCAGAGCTTCGCTTCAAGTCCCCTCGCCTCGTCCCACTTGAGCACATAGTCTCTGACCGGATCTTCAAGCCCGGTATGCTGTTTGAGCTCGGCGACATAAAAAGGATTCGGCAAACAGCGCACATCGAACATCAGATCGGAATCATTCGGGATGCCGTATTTGAAGCCGAAGGACACGCAGTGAACTTTGAGAGCGTTGCCGGGATTGTCAAGAAACATCTCGCAGATGCGGTTCTTGCAATCTGTCGGGGTCATATGCGAGCTGTCGATAACATAGTCGGCGATGCTCTTCGCGGGCTCGAGAATGCTGCGCTCTGCGGCGAGGGCATCGTTTATCGAGCCGTTATATTTATCGAGCAGAGGGTGCTTGCGCCTTGTCTCTTTATAGCGGCGGATAAGCACATCGTCGGAGGCATCGATAAACAGAAGCTTTGTGTCGCACTTGAGCTCCTTGAGCTCGACGATGGCGTTGAACAGATCGCCGAACGACGCGCCGACACGGATATCGGTAACAATGGCGACCTTTTCTCTTTTTTCGCGGGAATTGAGCAGAAGCTGCGCGAAGGTCGGCATAAGCTTGGGCGGCATATTATCCACGCAGAAATAGCCTATGTCTTCAAGCGCATCAACAACTCTCGATTTTCCTGCACCGGACAGTCCGGTGACGATGGTGATCTCCATTTTATTTTCTCCCATAAAATCAGCCGATGAGTCTGATCTCCGTTTCGAGCGTTACGCCTGTCTGAGCCTTGACGCGCGCTTGGACGTGCTTAATAAGGCTGAGAATATCGGACGCGGTAGCGCCGCCGCGGTTGATTATGAATCCCGCGTGCTTCTCGCTGACCTGCGCGCCGCCGACGCTGACGCCCTTGAGTCCGCACTGTTCAATGAGTGCGCCCGCAAAATGACCCTCGGGGCGCTTGAATGTGCTGCCCGCGCTGGGATATTCAAGCGGCTGCTTATCCCTGCGGCGGGAAATGATATCGTGCATGGTATTTTTTATCTGCTCCGGGTCGCCGGGAGTCAGGCGAACGGAGGCGGCGGTTATGACAAGACCGCTGTCCTCATACGCGCTGTGGCGATAAGAGAGCTGCATAGCCTCATTGTCAAGCTCGCCGGAAGTTCCGTCGGGCGAAACATATTCGCTGTTTATGAGCACATCCTTCATCTCGCCGCCGTAAGCTCCTGCGTTCATGAACACCGCGCCGCCGACGGTTCCGGGTATGCCATAGGCAAACTCGAGACCCGAAAGCGAGTTTTCGAGCGCAAATGAGCAAAGCTGAGCGAGGCTCGCGCCGCTCTGGGCGCGAACGGTGTTTTCATCGGTCAGGGTTATCCCGCACTGCTTGCCGGTGAATATAACGGCGCCCTTTATGCCCTTGTCGCTGACGAGGACATTGCTGCCCTTACCGAGGACGAACACCGGGATATCCTCTTTTTCGCAGAAGCGAACAAGCTTGGCAGTCTGCCCGGCGTCCTCGGGAGAGAGGAACAGCTCGGCAGGGCCGCCGACTTTAAAACTCGTATAATTTTTCATTGACACTCCGCGCTCGGCACTGCATTCGAGCGAGAGGGCGTATTTTTCCAACGCTTCGATATTATTCATAATATCTCCAATATGTCGGCCGCACTGGCGGCGTTTATTTATCTGTCGAGCAGAGCGGCGCCGATGAGTCCGGCGTCGTTGCCGAGTTCGGCAGAGATTATCTGAGTCTGAACCTTTGCATGGATGCTGTATCTCTCACGCTCGACCATCTTTCTCAGCGGAACGAGCAGGTTCTCTTTTTCATGGCCGATGCCGCCGCCGATGCAGATCATATCGGGCTGAAGGGCATTGACGACATTCGTTATGCCGGCTGCGAGATAGAAAATATACTGATTGACGACTTTTTTAGCAGTCTCGTCGCCTGCACGCATGGCATCAAAAGAAGTTCTGCCGTTGACGCGGCTGATATTGTTACCGACGAGATCCCACATGGCAGTATAGGGATCGTGGCGCATGGCATCTTTAGTCTGGCGGATAAGCGCGGTGGCGGAAGAATAGCTCTCCCAGCAGCCTCTGCGTCCGCAGGTGCAGGCTTCGCCGTCCGAGACGATGACCATATGACCCATCTCGCCCGCGGCATCGTTGACGCCGGTGACGAGCTTGCCGTCTATGACAATACCGCTGCCGACTCCGGTTCCAAGAGTGATGGCGACAAAGCTGTTGACTCCCTTGCCGGCGCCCGCCTTTGCTTCGCCGAGTGCGGCGCAGTTCGCGTCGTTGTCGAGATAGATAGTCTTCTTGAGCCTCGACTCAAGGATATCGCGCGCGGGAACATTATCGAAAGCGAGGTTGTTGGCATACTCGATAACGCCGTTCTTCTTGTTGACCGAACCGGGGGTTCCGATACCTACGCTGACAACATCGTTCATGGTGATGCCCGCATCTATAACAGCAGCCTCGACAGCCTTGGCAACATCTTCAAGAATGGCTTCCGCCGCGCGGGGGCAATTTGTCTTGAGCTTGCCTCTGCCGATGATTTTCATTTCTTCATTGATGACGCCGGCAACGATATTCGTGCCGCCGAGATCGACTCCTACTCTGTACATTTTTTTACCTCCAGATAGACAGTTTCTCTTTCCCTGTCTTTTTATATCAGAAATCATGCCAGACTTCAAGTTCCTTCTTCTCGGGAACTATATCATCCGTCATGCCGAGCGAATGCAGCAGCTCGCGCGCCGCATTATAACCCATTTTCTTTTGCCTGTTATTCATCGCCGCCGCTTCGATTATTATCGAAAGATTTCGTCCGGGTTTGACGGGGACGACGGTCAGCGGAATATTTATGCCGAGTATCTCGACATACTCGTTATCAAGGCCGAGGCGGTCATAGACCTTTTCGTTATCCCACGGCTCGAGCTGGACGACCATATCGATTTTCTCGGTCATTTTGACAGCGCCCATACCGAATATCCTGCGGGCGTTTATTATGCCGACGCCGCGCAGCTCGATAAAGTGGCGTATATTATCCGGCGCACTGCCGACGAGCGTTCTCGAAGAGACGCGGCGAATCTCGACCGCGTCATCCGCTATCAGTCGGTGACCGCGCTTTATAAGCTCAAGGGCAGTCTCGCTCTTGCCGACGCCGCTGTCACCGAGGATCAGGACACCCTCGCCGCTGACTTCGACAAGCACGCCGTGGCGCGTGATGCGCTGGGCGAGCTCGACGCCCAGATATGATATAAGAGTTGACATACAGCCGGAAGTGGAATCCGGGCTTGTCAGGATCGGCACAGAATATTTCTGCGCATATTCGCGCAGCTTATCCGGGCACTCGAGCGAACGGGTGATAACGACGGCGACGGGCTCGGTCGCCATCAGCCGCTCCATGCTCGCCGCGGCGGCATCCTCATCGAGGCTCGAAATATAGTTCATCTCGGCGAGGCCGAGGAACTGGATACGCTCGGCATCGAAATACGCGCTGTAGCCTGCGAGCATAAGCCCGGGGCGGTTGACATCCTGCGATGTGACATAGACATCCTCGACGGGCTTGGGCGCATAGAGTATCCCGAGTGAATTATCTTCCACTACTTTTTTGAGTGAAACGGAATATTTACCCATACTTCTCTCCTGTAGTTCTCCAATTGAAGAAATGATAGTGCATACGGATTATATTATAATAGATTTGGGCAAAAGTTCCAATACCTTTTTGACTTTTTTTGAAGTTTTGGGAAGCTTTTTTTAATATTTTCAGCGGGACGGCAGAAGGATTTGAAGAACGGGAAAAATGGAGCGGAGCAGAAGCGATATTGAAAAGATTTTGTTGCGCTCATGCGGCATCGGGTCATCGAGGTCGCCGCGCCATATAAAGGCTGATTAATTTGTTTGGTTCACAGAGAAAGCGAGCCGGAAGAGAAGCTCTCTCCCGGCCGATATCCGTTTCTATGTTAGACGTCCGTTTCTCTGATTCCGAGGCTGACGGAAAGAGCCTGATCCACCCTGCCCATATCCGCACCGCCGAGCGCGCCCATTTTTTCCTTAAGACGCTTTTTGTCGAGCGTGCGCACCTGTTCGAGCAGGACTATCGAATCCTTGGCAAGTCCGCAGCCGTCCGCATTGACTCTTATATGAGTGGGAAGGTTGGTCTTATACTTCTGGCTGGTTATCGCCGCGGCTATGACCGTCGGGCTGAAGCGATTGCCGACATCGTTCTGAACTATCAGCACGGGTCTTATCCCGCCCTGCTCGGAGCCGACGACGGGACTCAGATCAGCGTAGTATATATCTCCCCGTTTTACTGTCATTTTTAATCACTCTCCGTTTTTATTGTCCGGCAAGAGTATTTTTGCCTGACAAAAGCGCGATTAAACATTAACTTGTTATTCGGGGAGCAAAAATTTCAAGTCAGTCCATTATATGTCCTGTTTTTATTTGGGTGAGACATTGCGAAACTCCGCAGTCAGCAGAGCTCTCGGTATTTCGAGGCTCTGCGGCAAGCCGTTATCGCCGCGGCGCAGGGTGAAATCCACGCCCGAGACGGTGCCTTTCGTCTCCCATGCGTCGCCCGTATGTACGGTCTGTGTATTCGCCGTGTCGGACGAAGTTTTGAGCGTTTTTGTTATCAGCTCGCCCACCCCGCTCTGCGGCAGGGATGAGAGATCCGCAGAAAAAGTCAGATTGCCGTAGCTGAATGTGCAGGTCGAGCCGCTGAGCTTCACTTTCAATCCGCGAACGGTTGCCGGGGAAGTGAACTCAAGCTGAGCTTCGGTGAGCGAAGTCTGATCGTACTTTGCCTCATACTCGCGCTCGCCGTTTATGATATACAAATCGGCTGTGAACGCAGTCGGGATATCCGGCGGCTGATCTTTGCTGTTTTTCAAAGGTGCGTTTTTGCATCCGAGAAGAGACAAAACAAGCAGCAAGCTTAAGATAAACGGAAAAATTCGTTTCAAGCTATCACTCCAATTGCCCGTTACCTCTCCAGGGTTCGCAGCACGCGCGGCAGAGCGGCTATGCAGTCGGAGGCGAGCATCGACGAGAGCGACAGTTCGCGCGCCGCGGCATCTCCGGCGGCACCGTGGATATATGCGCCGAGCACCGCCGCATCAAGCGGATACACGCCCTGAGCGAGGAGCGCGAGAATGATGCCCGAGAGCATATCTCCGCTGCCGCCCTTTGCCATGCCCTGATTGCCGGTGACGTTGATATATGCGTCACGCCTGCCCGCGCCGGCTATCACCGTGCTCGCGCCCTTGAGCAGGAGCACAACGCCGTATTCATCGGCGAAGCGGCGGGCGACATTCACCCGGTCGCGCTCGATATCGGCGATGCTCATGCCGGTAAGGCGTGACATCTCGCCGGGGTGCGGAGTGAGGATAACGGGAGCTTTGATATTTTTCAGTATATCTATATTTGCGGCGAGCGCATTTATGCCGTCGGCATCTATAATCATGGGCTTTGTGCAGTTCTGCACGAGCGCCGAGACGAGTTCTTTCGTATGGAGATTGAGCCCGAGACCGCATCCGACGAGCACAGCCGAGGATTTTTCAGCCTGTTCGAGCAGCGCGGGTATCGCGCCGGACGAGAAAGTTCCCGCCTCGTTTGACGGCAGGGGCAGAAGCAATGATTCCGTGAGCTTCGGGGCTATCGCGTTATAGGCGGCATCGGGAAACGCGGCAGTTACAAGACCCGCTCCGCATCTAAGCGCCGACGAGGCGGCAAGCACCGCCGCACCCTGCATATTGCGGCTGCCGCAGATACTCAGAGCGCGCCCGAATGTGCCTTTATTCGCCATAAGGTCGCGGCGCGGGAATATCTTTTTCGCCTGGGCGGGAGTCAGCACGGCGAGGGTATCGTCCTCAATGCCGTCGATTATATCGTCATCGATGCCTATTGCGACGGTTATTATTTCGCCGCAGAGCACGCGCGCGGGTTTTAATATATGGACGGGCTTCATGCACGACACGGCTATTGTGATATCCGCTTTTATGCAGCTGCCCGGCACATCGCCGTTGTTGCTTTCGAGTCCGCTCGGGACATCGATTGAAACGACTTTTGCGGGCGAAGCGTTGACAGCCTCAAAGACCGCTCTCACCCGCTCGTCCTCTCTGTATTTATAGCCCGTGCCGAACACGGCATCGACTATCACGGCAGCAGATTCAATTGAATTTTTAGCGTTTTCCTCTCCCCAGAAGAACTCCGGGACGAGCCCTGTTTCGACAGCCTTTTCGCGCATGAGTATCGAGTCCTCGGCGGTAGGCTCGCCGAACGCCTCGACAACGGCAACATTGAAGCCTGCGAGTGCGAGCTTGCGGGCGATAACAAAGCCGTCGCCGCCGTTTTTGCCCTTTCCGCAGAGGACGCATATGAGCCCGCGCGACTGCTCAAGAGAGGCAAAGCGCTCTCTTACAGCACGCGCGCACGCGCTGCCGGCGTTTTCCATCAGGCGGGTGAAGCTCATTCCCCTATTGACCTGCGCCTGCTCGGCAGAGAACATCTGCGATGAAGTCAGAACTTTCATTTTGCCGCCTCCACATAAGCTTTTTCATAGCGCTCACTGCGGGTATTCCGCGCGAAGATAAAACAAATATCCATAATACTCCTCACTTTTATAAAACAAGGGACTGCCGCGCGGACAGTCCCCGATTATCATTTTGCGTCGATAACTACTTTTCCGTCCTCGACAAGAGCGCGGACTTCGCTCAGCGGAGACGAAGCGTGGTCAACAATAGCGTTGGCTATCTTATCCTCAACCTGCCGCCTGATATTGTTCCTCAGGTCGCGCGCTCCGCGCAGACCGCCCTCGGACATCGAGGCGATAAGCTTCGGCACGCTTTCATCCCAGGTGAACTCTATGCCTTTGTCGCGCAGGGGCTCGACAAGCTCGGTGAGCATGAGATTCGATATCTGCTCAAGGTTCTCGGGGGTCAGGTCGTTGAAGACAACTATCTCGTCAACTCTGCCGATAAACTCCGGGCGCAGGAACTCTCTGAGTGCCTTGAGCGCCTTTTCTTTATTGGCGTCGTTCTGATTCTTTGCAAAGCCCATGACACCCTCGCGGCGTTCGCTGCCGGCGTTGGAGGTCATGATGATTATCGTGTTTTCAAAGCTCACTGTTCTGCCCTGCGCATCGGTTATTCTGCCCTCGTCAAGTATCTGGAGCAGGATATTCATAACATCGGGATGCGCTTTCTCTATCTCGTCGAAGAGTATAACTGAATAGGGCTTTCTGCGGACTTTTTCGGTCAGCTGACCCGCCTCGTCATAGCCGACATAGCCGGGCGGCGAGCCGATGATACGCGAGACGGAGTGCTTCTCCATGAACTCAGACATATCAAGGCGGATAAGCGTCTCGGGAGTGTTGAACAGCTCCTGAGAGAGCAGCTTTACAAGCTCGGTCTTGCCGACTCCGGTCGGTCCGACGAAGATAAACGACGACGGACGGCGGCGGGGATTAATCTGCACTCTGCCGCGCTTTATCGCGGCGCAGACGAGCTCGACTGCCTCATCCTGACCGATAAGCTTCGCTTTGAGATGCTGTTCCATATCGGCAAGGCGGGTAAGGTCGCTCTCCATTATCTTATTTGCGGGTATGCCTGTCCAGAGCTGGATAACCCTGGCGATGTCACTCTCCGTCACCGCATTGTCGGCGGCGAGAGGCTTCAGCGCTTCGATATCTTTCTCTTTGGCGGCGATACTGCTCTTGACTTTGAGCAGACCCTCGTAGTCGGTATTTTCGGTCTCCTCCATCATCGCCTGCTGGCGGTCGTTGAGGAGCTTGAGGTCATCCTCGGCGGTCTCGAGATCGCTGATGCTCTTGTTTCTGAGGTTCGCGCAAGTGCATGCCTCATCGAGCAGGTCGATAGCCTTATCGGGCAGGAAGCGGTCGTTTATATAGCGCTCGGAGAGCACAACCGCTCTGTGGACGAGCGAGTCGCTTATAGTGACCTTGTGGAAATTTTCGTAATAGTCCTTGATGCCGACGAGCATCTGATAGGTCTCCTCTATCGACGGCTCCTCGACTTTTATCGGCTGAAGGCGGCGCTCAAGGGCGGCATCCTTCTCGATATATTTTCTGTATTCGGTGAAGGTCGTTGCGCCGATTATCTGTATCTCGCCTCTCGAAAGGGCGGGTTTCAGGATATTCGCGGCGTTCATCGAGCCCTCCGCATCGCCTGTGCCGACGAGGTTATGCACCTCATCGATAAACAGGATTATATTGCCCTCTTTTTTGACCTCGTCTATAAGACCCTTTATACGGCTCTCGAACTGGCCTCTGAACTGAGTGCCGGCGACAAGAGCGGTGAGGTCGAGCAGGTGTATTTCCTTTTTGGCGAGCTTCGCGGGAACTTCGCCGTTTGCTATGCGCAGGGCAAGTCCCTCGGCTATAGCGGTCTTGCCGACGCCGGGTTCGCCGATAAGGCAGGGGTTGTTCTTCGAGCGGCGGCAGAGGATCTGCACCGCGCGGTAAATCTCGTTATCGCGTCCGATGATGCGGTCTATTTTACCCTCGCGGGCTTTTTCGGTAAGATCCGTGCAATAGAGCGAGAGGAACTTTCTCCCCTTTTTCTTCTTGCCCTTTTTCTTTTCGCCCGAACCCTTGGCGTTGATAACGGGGATGCCGAACGGACCGACCTGGGGTTTGTTATCGTCGCTGTCGCCCTCGTCGATCTCATCCTCGCCGTCGGAGTCCTCGTCCTCTTCATCATCGTCCTGCTCGGACTGGTTCATGAAAGGAAGAGTTCCCGCGCCGCCGGGCATGAAGCCTGTTCCGTCCTCGCCGAACAGCTCATCGAACTGGTCGCTGACGGAATCTACCTCGTCCTCCGAGATGCCCATGCTCTCCATTATCTGTTTTATGGGACCTATATTCATTTCCATGGCGCATTTCATGCAGAGTCCTTCCTGCTTGGTCTCGTTGCCCTCGACCTTGGTTATGAAGAACATTGCAGGGCGTTTGCCGCACCTGGAACACATCATCTTTTTCATTTAAATAATCTCCGGGATTCTGATTTGACTTTTATCGGAACGCATATGATTAAACACCGCTGACACGGTTCATTTGCGGATTCCGATTGTTTATTTTTTGCCCTTTGCTTCCATTCTGCTCTGGTGCTTCTCTTTCACCTGTCTGTAGGTCGCGGGCATATAGCTTGCGAAAGCAACTATAGTAAGTATTGCCGAAATTATGACAAGTACCATGAGAACGGGGTCGGGCAGAGTCCAATAATTTCTGAACGCGCCTATCTCGGGACCGAAGCCGATTATGACGAGCATAACGAGATAGAACACGAAGGTTGCGACCTTGCCGTATATCTCGGCCGCGCCGGGCTTGATGCCGCAGGCTATCATTATGGCTCCGCCGATAACCATGACCGCCTCTTTGGCGAGGAACACGAGGAATACCCAGCTGAAAGCGACCATCAGCTGATCGTTGCAGCTGCGGAAAGCTATGTAGAGCATAACTGCGATTGTTATCTGAGTCAGCTTATCTGCAACGGGATCGAGTATCTTGCCGAGCTCGCTGACCTGATTGAAGCGACGGGCGATTTTTCCGTCAAGGAAATCGCTGATGCCGGAAAGCGCGAGCATGAGCACTGCCCAGCCGATATGACCTTTATAATAGAGCACGGCGAATGCGGGTATAAGAAAGATTCTTATAAGCGAGAGCAGATTCGGGACAGTCAGACAGCCCTTGAACAGATTTTTTACCATAGTTATCCTCCTCAAATATGTTCCTCCCTGTGCGGGGACGGAAATATCAAACCGTTATCAACCGCGAAAATATATCGGTTGAAACGATCAAACTCACGAGTTTGGATGCGCCGACTGCCGAGGCGAACTGCGTGCCGGGCGCAAAGGACGCGGCGGCATCGAGCAGCAGGCAGGCAAACACGGCGACGAACACGCCCTTCAAAGCTCCGAAAACACCGCCGAGAGTGCGGTTGACAGAGCGGATAACGGGCAGTTCAAACAGCTTGCAGACAGCCTTGGCGGCAATCTGAAGAAAGAAGTCGCAGACAAAGAAAATGACGGCGAAGCTCAAAACTTTAAGTACGGCGACAGCGATAGGCTTCGCGACGCTGTCGCAGATTTCGGCGGCGATATTCGACGCGCTCAGATCGACAGAGCCCGCCTTTTCGGATATCGCGGCGATATCAACGCCCATGCTCTGAGCCGCTTTGACAATGGCGGCGGGCAAAGAAGATATAACTTCCTGCACATTCTGCGAGGTGAGCTGAGCCGAGGACGTATCGGGCAGCTGAGCCGCCACGGCAGTTTCAAGGCTCTTTTTTATGAACAGGTCATATATGCCGCTTGCAACGGGTTCACTCAGCCACACGGCGAGCGCGGCCGCCGCGGCGACCACGACGAGTCCTATAATCGAGCGGATAAGCCCGTTTTTGACGCCGACGAAAATGCACAGCGCAAACACTGCGACTATTAAAAAATCGACTATAAAATCCAAGACTTATCCCCCCTGTTCGCTGTTTTTTCAATTATATCACACGCTATGCACAGTGGCAAACCTTTTATTATTAAGCGGTTGTTAATTTTTTGTGATATTTGACGCATATTGTACATACACGTCGCTGCCCGCGCAGATGACCCTTTTGCCGTTTTTGCCGGCGGAGACGGTTTTTGCGGTCTCGCCGCTTGAAGATATCAGTTCAACGCCGTCGTCAAACAGCACGGCGACATATTTATCGGTGCATGTGAGCGCATAAATTTTCTTGTCAAAGCTGCGCTCGAACAGAAGCTTTGAGCGCCTGTCGAAAGCCACGACTTTCGGCTTCTCTTCGTTGGCGTATTCATAGAGCACGACGGCGCTTCTGCCCGAATCCGACGCGGACTCGTGAGCCAGAGTGTTGCTGCCGAAAGAGTAATCCTCTTTGTGACCTTTTTTCGTCACGGTCGTTTTGAAATCGGTCGAATAGGCTATTATGCTGGTGCTCGAATTATATATGACATCGAAGAGCAATGTGTTGTCATATTTTATGTCGGTGACTACCGGATTATCTTTTTTAAAGCTCAGCACGACAAGGCGCGAATATGTAACGGCGTTTTCGGAGCCGACGAGTATCAGCGCGGCGCTCTTGCCGTTGGGGGCTATCGAGATATCAAATATCTTCTCCTGCGCGCACTCCCAGGCGAATATCTTTTCTAACTTGTGATTATATACGCACAGCTCGCTCTGGGCTGCGGAAGTTTTGAGAGAGAACGCTATTGTGCCGTCCTTGCCCATGGCGGCGGTATAAATTGGCGAGCCCGTGTTGCCGTCGCCCAGAATCTTGCTTGAATTCATCAAAGTGAAATCGCCGGATGTGCGGTCATAGACCAGCGCTCTGCCTTTATAGACCGCCATATCCGGGTCGGAATAGTTATATTCGAGGCGCGCGACCTCCTTGGCGGAGGAATTGAGCACGACGACGGAATCGCGGGTCAGCAGGGCGATATTCGACTTGAACGGCGTCATATCGAGCACATCAGCCGAGCTTATTTTATATGGATATCCCGCTCCCGTGCCGGACGCGGATATCAGCTGCTTTGCCGAATCCTCGACATCGTTATACTTCATGCCGCCAAACGAACGCGCGGCGAAGAACACGACCGCGCCGACCGCAAGCAGAGTCAATATAACAATTATTATCGTCTCGCGCTTTGAATTTTTTGTTTTCTTCCTGCCGTTTTGTGTGGGTTTATTCGTCTTTTTCTTCGCAAAGAGTCCGCTTATGAGCTTCTTTACGCTGTTTTTCTTCTTGCCCTTTTTCTCTGCCAACTTGCCGCACCCCCGTTTTTTTAGTCTTTGCCGTTATAGAAAACCTGCTCAAGGCAGAGTCCGCAGGCGGGCGCAGTCGCCCCCGCTCTGTCTCTGCTGAGCGATGAAATTATATCGGGCAGCGAATCTGCCGCTATCCTGCCCCTCGAAATATCGAGAAGCGTACCGACCATTATTCTGACCATATTATAGAGAAAGCCGTCCGCCTCGAAGTACATCAGCACTTCATCGCCGCGGCGCACGACCTCGGCGCGGGTCAATGTGCGGACATTGTCGACCGTGCTGGCACCCGCCGCGCAGAACGCCGAAAAATCGTGGGTTCCGAGCATCTGCGACGCCTGACGGTTCAGGAAATCCGCGTCGAGCGGATATTTATAGTGATAAGAATATCTCGAAATAAAAGGGTTGCGCTCCTGCGCGTTCCAGATTCTGTAGACATATCGCTTGCCGGAGCAGTCATAGCGCGCGTGAAACTCAAACGGCACTTCGCGGCAGTCGGTCACAGCGATATCGTGCGGCAGAACTCCGTTCATCGCGCTCTTCCACTTCTCGGGCGAAATAGACGATTCGGTGCGCATATTGCAGCAATACATATCGGCATGGACGCCGGAATCCGTTCGCGAACAGCCTATGACATTGTCGCGGACTCCGCAGATACGCTCGGCGGCATCCTGAAAGGTCTGCTGAACCGTATTCGCATTTTCCTGCACCTGCCAGCCGTGATAATCCGTGCCGTCATAGCGCATGGTAAAGAGCAGATTCTTCAAAGCCTTCACTCCGATCAGATAAGATGCCCGAGATAATGATTGAGGACTATTACAGCAGCGAGCAGAGCGGCTGTGACACCGAGGGCGACAAAATCGCGCGCGGCGAGCTTCATTTGCTTCATGCGTGTTCTGCCCTCGCCGCCCGTGTAGCAGCGGCACTCCATGGCAAATGCCAGCTCATATGCGCGGCGGAACGACGAGATAAACAGCGGAATGAGTATCGGTATAAGTGCCTTGGCGCGCTTTATAAGTCCGCCTGTTTCAAGATCCGCTCCGCGCGCTTTCTGCGCGTTCATTATGCGCTCGATCTCCTCGATAAGCACGGGGATAAAGCGCAGGGCGAGCGTCATTATCATGGCGAGAGTATGCACCGGCACTTTTATCACTTTCAATGGCGAGAGCAGACGCTCCAAAGCGTCGGTGAGCATAGTGGGCGTGGTTGTATAGGTCAGCAGCGAGCTGACGACAACGAGCAGGATTATACGCACGGTAGTGAATATCGCGGTATAAACGCCTGTGGTCGTTATGGTTATTTTCCAGAATGAGACGAGTGTCTCGCCGCCGCGATTATAGAAAACATTGATGACGGCGGTGAAGAGCATGAGAATAACGAGCGGCTTTATGCTGCGCCACATCATCTTCATCGGGACTTTTGAAAGCAAGAGAGTTGCCACGACGAAAATGAGTCCGAGCGCGAGGGAATAGAAATTTCTGCACACGAAGAGAATGACTATAAGTGCCATTGTGAGCACAAATTTCATGCGCGCATCCATGCGGTGGATGACGGAGGTGCCGGAATAATACTGGCCGATAGTGATATCGCTTATCATACCATTCCCCTCCCCTCAAAATAGCGCATGAGCTCGTCCGCGCCCTGACTTACCGTAAACACGGACGGAGAGACATCAAAGCCCCTGCCATGCAGCGCTCTGAATATTTTTGTTATCTGCGGAACGGTGAGCCCCATCTCCTCGAGCTCGTCCGTGCGGGAATAGACTTCGGGCACAGTGCCGAACATCGCGACATGGGAATGGTTGAGCACCAGGACTTTGTCGGCGGTCTTGGCGACATCCTCCATGCTGTGGGAAACGAGAATAACAGTGCTCCCCGTCTGATCGCGATAAGTGCGGACAAGCGAGAGAATGACCTCTCTGCCGCGCGGGTCGAGACCTGCGGTAGGCTCATCGAGAATGAGCACTTCGGGTTCCATCGCCATAACGCCAGCTATTGCGGCGCGGCGTTTTTCGCCGCCCGAAAGATCGAACGGAGATTTTTTCAGATGCTCTTCGCTAAGTCCAACAAATTCGGCGGCGCGGCGCACGCGGCGGTCAATCTCCGCGCTGTCGAGTCCCATATTTTTCGGTCCGAACGAGATATCTTTGTAAACGGTCTCTTCAAAAAGCTGATACTCCGGATACTGGAAGCAAAGCCCAACCCTGAACCTTGCGGCGCGCAGGGTGCGCTTATCTTTGTTGATATCCTCGCCGCAGAGCAGAACTCTGCCGGAATCGGGCTTCAGAAGTCCGTTGAGATGCTGAAGAAGGGTGCTCTTGCCGGAGCCGGTATGACCGATTATTCCGACTATTTCGCCCTTTTCAAACTTCACGTTTACATTCTCGATAGCGGCGACAGCTCCTGCCATGCCGTTTTCATAATAGTGGGTGAGATTTTCTGTTTCAAGCACTGTCATCGACTCACCTCCATTATTTTTGAAAGCGCCTCGACGCACTCGTCGGCGTCAAGGATATCGCCGGGCAGGTCTATCCCCTTTTCGATCAGGCGGTGGCACAGCTCGGTGCTCTGCGGCACATCGAGTCCGCAGCGGCGCAGGACATCGGTCTGGGAAAACACCTCGCGCGGCGTGCCGTCGAGGCAAAGTCGCCCGGAATCTATAATTATGACGCGGTCAGCCTTGACTGCCTCGTCCATGAAATGCGTAACAAAAAGGACGGTTATGCCCATCTCGCGGTTCAGGCGGCGGACTGTATCAAATACTTCGCGCCTGCCGCGCGGGTCGAGCATCGCCGTAGGTTCATCGAGCACGATGCAGCCCGTCTGCATGGCAATTATGCCGGCGATAGCCACGCGCTGTTTCTGACCGCCGGAAAGCTTATGCGGCTCGCGCAGGCGGTAATCGTACATCCCGACCGCCTTGAGGGCATCGTCGACCCTGCGGCGTATCTCATCGGGGGCTACGCCGAGATTCTCGGGCCCGAACGCCACATCGTCCTCGACAATAGTCGCAACTATTTGGTTATCGGGATTCTGGAACACCATGCCGACCTTGCGGCGGATATCGGTAAGCCTGTCCTCATCCGAAGTGTCGATGCCGTCAACGGTAACTGTGCCGCTCTCAGGCACCAAAATAGCATTCGTCAGCTTTGCAAGAGTGCTCTTGCCGGAGCCGTTATGGCCGAGAACCGCGACAAATTCGCCGCGGTTGACGGTGAGGTCTATATTGCAAAGTGCCGGAGAGGGCTTGGCTTCGCCTTGCTCCTCCGGCTCATAGGTATAAGTTACATTTTTAAATTCAATAAACTTCTCGCTCATTTTATCTTCTCCACACTGCGCTTGCGCCGCAGGGCAGAACGAGCCCCGAGGCGGTGACGGGCAGACCTATCTCATCGGAGGTCACCTTGCCGCCGAACAGCGGCGACACTGTACTGCCGAGTATATACTGCATGACGGACGCAGAAAGTCCCGTTGTGTAAGAGTTGATGAGCACCATAACGGGATCGTCCGAGAGCACGGCGGTACACAGCGACGCAAAGTCATAAACCGCATCCTCAAGCTTCCAGACCTCGCCGCCCGGTCCTCTTCCGTAAGACGGCGGGTCCATGATAATAATATCGTATTTGTTGCCGCGGCGTATCTCGCGCTCGACAAACTTCATGCAGTCGTCAACGAGCCAGCGCACGGGCTCATTTGCAAGGCCGCTGACTGCGGCATTCTCCTTCGCCCAGGCGACCATGCCCTTTGAGGCATCGACATGGGTGACATGCGCGCCGGCGTTGAGAGCCGAAATCGTTGCAGCGCCCGTATAGGCGAAAAGATTCAGCACGCGCAGAGGTCTGCGCTCTTTTCTGATTATCTCGGCGGTCATATCCCAGTTGACTGCCTGCTCCGGGAAAACGCCCGTATGCTTGAAGCCCATGGGTTTGACCATAAACGAGAGATCGCCGTATTTTATCTTCCACGCGTCGGGAATCTTTCTTCTGATATCCCACTTTCCGCCGCCCGAAGATGAACGGTTATAGACTGCGTGCGCCTTATACCAGAGCGGATGGGTCTTTTCTGTTTTCCAGATGACCTGGGGATCGGGTCTTATAAGTATGACATCTCCCCAGCGTTCGAGCCTCTGCCCCGACGAGCAGTCGAGCAGCTCATAATCCTTCCATTTATCGGCAACGCGCATATCTTTTCCTCTCCGGCGCGGGGTTCCGCGCTCCTGTTATATAAGTCTCTCTCTGACGACCTCGGCAACCTCGTCGCAGAGCTTTTCGATAAGCTTTTCGTCCTTGCCCTCGAGCATGACTCTGACGAGCGGCTCTGTTCCGGACACCCTGACGAGCACGCGTCCGTCCTCGCCGAGCTCAGCCTCAGCATTGGCTATGGCTTTCTTTATCTCCTCATCGCTTGAAAAACGCACCTTGCCGATGTTGGAGACTCTGACGTTCTTGAGCACCTGCGGATAGACCTCCATGCACTTTGCAAGCTCGGAGAGCGACTTTCCGGTGCGCTTCATGGTCTGGAGCACCTGAGCGGCGGTCACTTCGCCGTCACCGGTGGTCGAATGATGCAGGAAAATGACATGTCCGGACTGCTCGCCGCCTATCGCATAGCCCTTTTCGAGCATACGCTCGAGGACATAGCGGTCACCGACCTTTGTTATCTCGCAGTGAATATCATTGTCGGCGCAGAACTTGTGGAAGCCCATGTTGCTCATGACGGTGACAACTGCCGCGTCGCCATCAAGCTCACCGCGCTCTTTCATATCCTTGGCGCAGATGGCGATTATCTTATCGCCGTCAACGACATCGCCGTTTTCATCGACCGCAAGGAGTCTGTCGGCGTCGCCGTCAAATGCGAAGCCTGCCATAAGTCCGTGCTCAACGACATATTTCTGAAGATTCTCGAGGTGAGTCGAGCCGCAGTTGTCATTGATATTGACGCCGTCCGGCTTGTTTGAGAGCACATCGCACTCGGCGCCCATCTGCATGAAGAACTCGGGAGCGGTTATGCTCGAAGAGCCGTTGGCGCAGTCGAGGGCTATCTTCATGTTGTTGAACCTGTAATCAACGGTCGAACACAGGTGGGTTATATAATCAAAAATCGGCATTTCGGAAGTTGTGATTCTGCCGACATCGCCGCCTATTTTGACTGGCGGAACGACGGTCTCATCGAGGATTATCGCCTCGATTTCCTCCTCAAGCGCGTCGGGGAGCTTATATCCGTCGGACTTGAATATCTTTATGCCGTTATATTCGCAGGGGTTGTGCGAGGCGGAAATCATTATGCCCGCATCGTACTGATATTTCTGAACAAGGAACGCCACTGCCGGGGTCGGCACGACGCCGAGGAGCAGAACATCTGCGCCGACGGAGCAAAGACCTGCGCTGATGGCGGCCTCAAGCATCTCCGACGATGCGCGGGTATCCATGCCTATAAGCACGCGGGGTCTTTTATGCGTGCTGTCGGTGAGCACCATGGCGGTAGCTCTGCCGATTTTCATGGCGAGTTCGCAAGTAAGCTCGCTGTTTGCAACGCCTCTTGCGCCGTCTGTTCCAAAAAGTCTTCCCATAACTAAACCTCCAATTATCAGATATCGAACTGCTGTTGACCCGGCATTGCTATGCCGAGATGCCTGTAAGCGGCGGGAGTGACCATGCGTCCGCGCGGAGTTCTGCTGAGGAAGCCGATCTGCATGAGGTAAGGTTCATAGACATCCTCAATCGTTATCGCCTCTTCGCCGACTGCCGCAGCTATCGTCTCGAGTCCCACGGGACCGCCGTTGTAGTTTCTTATCATCGTAGTGAGGACAAGTCTGTCTATCGAATCAAGCCCGAGGGCATCGACCTCCATGCGGTCGAGCGCCATTGAGGCTGTTTCGCGGGTTATTACGCCGTCGCCCATGACCTGAGCGAAGTCGCGCACGCGCTTCAAGAATCTGTTTGCGATTCGCGGAGTGCCGCGCGAGCGCGAGGCTATCTCACTTGCACCGCTCGGATCCATCTCGATGCCGAGAATTCCTGCGGAGCGCGTGACTATCTGCGAGAGCTGCTCGGGCGTATACATCTCAAGGCGGAGAATAACGCCGAAGCGGTCGCGCAGGGGCGCGCTGAGCTGACCCGCTCTCGTCGTTGCTCCGACAAGGGTGAAATGCGGCAGGTCAAGCCTTATCGAACGCGCCGAGGGACCTTTGCCGATAATTATATCTATCGCGCTGTCCTCCATGGCGGGATAGAGCACCTCTTCGACCGAGCGCGACAGGCGGTGAATCTCATCGACGAAGAGCACATCTCCGTCATTGAGGTTCGTCAGCAGTGCGGCAAGGTCGCCGGGCTTCTCTATCGCGGGGCCTGAGGTCACGCGGAGATTGACGTTCATTTCATTCGCTATTATGCCCGCGAGGGTCGTTTTGCCGAGTCCGGGAGGGCCGTAAAGCAGAACATGGTCGAGGCAGTCGCCTCTGCGGCGGGCGGCCTCGATATAGACCGAGAGGTTCTCTTTCGCCTTATCCTGGCCGATATAATCGGTCAGCTGGCGCGGGCGCAGGGAAAACTCAAGGTCGGTATCCTCAGGCGAGAGATCGGGGGTAACTATGCGGTTTTCAGTATCCATATCCATAGAGCCGTCTCCTTTCTCTCATTATATATTCTTTGAAATAAGGCGCAGAGCCTGTTTTATCAGTTCTTCGGACGAGAGCGACTGATCGAGCCTGCCGACCGCCGAAGCCGCTTCGGTCTTTGTATAACCGAGCATGACAAGGGCATCGACCGCTTCCTCGCCTGCGCTCGATGACGCGGCGGCGTTTATCGCGGCGAGCTCCTCTCGGTTTTCGGAAGATATATATGATTTCAGTTTATCTTTAAGTTCAAGCACGACTCTCTGAGCAAGCTTTGCTCCCACGCCCTGAGCCGCGGTTATCGCCTTTGTATCGCCCGAGGCGACACAGACGGCGAGCCTGTTCGGAGTCAGCTGAGAGAGTATCGCAAGGGCGGCTTTCGGGCCGACGCCGGTAACATTTATGAGCAGTTTGAAGCAATCAAGCTCATCCTTATCATAGAAGCCGAACATATCGAGCGCGTCCTCGCGGACATTGAGATAGGTATAGAGCGTGACCGTATCGCCTATAGTGCCTATATTTTTCAAGGTATTGGCAGTGGCACTGCAATTGAACGCAACGCCGCCGCAGCTGACCGCGACGCTCGTGGCATCGGTATAGACCACTTTACCGGTGATACTGTAAAACATACTGCTCTCCTTTATCTGTACTGGCTGAGCCTGCCCATGACTGAGCCGCTGCAATGGCAGTGGCAGACCGCCATAGCGAGCGCGTCGGCGGCGTCATCGGGCTTCGGGATTTTTTCGAGATTGAGGATTATCCTCGTCATCTCCTGCACCTGCTTCTTCTCAGCGCGTCCGTAACCGACGACACTCTGTTTGACCTGCAGGGGTGTATACTCAAAAATCGGGATACGGTGCTTCTGCGCGGCGAGAACGAGGACTCCCCTCGCCTGGCTGACATCGATAACCGTTTTTGCGTTGTTGTTATAGAACAGCTTTTCTATCGACATCGCTTCGGGCTTATACTTCTCCATAAGCTCCGACACGCCATCATATATGCGCTCAAGGCGAATGTTGAACGGCATCCCTGCGGGCGTTGTCACCGCGCCGTAATCGAGCATGGTGAAGTGGTTGTTTTTATATTCCACAACGCCGCAGCCGACGATTGCATATCCGGGATCGATACCGAGAACTATCATTTCTTGTTTGATTCCCTTTCTCTGATTATCATACGCGTCGGGGTGCCCTCAAGACCGAATACGGAGCGAATCTGATTGTCGATATATCGCTGATAGCTGTAATGGAACAGATCCTTGCGGTTGACGAAGCAGACGAATGTCGGCGGACGGGTCGAAGCCTGGGTCATATAGAATATCTTGAGTCTTCTGCCCTTATCTGTCGGCGGCTGGACGCGCGCCGTGGCATCGGCGAGCAGGTCGTTGAGGCGGCCGGTCGAGATACGCATGGCGTTCTGATCGTCAACATATTTGATGAGCTCAAACAGTCTGTCGAGCCTGAGTCCCGTTTTTGCCGAGATAAAGATTATCGGGGCGTAGGACATAAACGAGAAGTCGTTCATCAGCTTCTTGCGGTAAGAGTCCATGGTCTTGCCGTCCTTTTCGACGGCATCCCACTTGTTGACTGCGATTATGCAAGCCTTGCCGAGCTCGTGCGCGATACCCGCGACTTTGGAATCCTGCTCGGTGAAGCCCTCCACCGCATCTATCATTATAACACATACCTGCGCGCGTTCAACAGCCATTCTTGCTCTTATGACGGAATATTTTTCGATAGCGTCATAGACGCGGCTCTTTCTGCGCAGACCTGCGGTATCTATAAAGACAAACTTGCCGTATTCATTTTCCACATAAGAATCCGTTGCGTCACGGGTAGTGCCCGCGATATCGGAGACTATCATTCTGTCCTCGCCCAAAATGGCGTTGACGAGCGACGATTTGCCGACATTGGGCTTGCCGATAACGGCGACCTTGACGGTGTCGTCCTCTTCTTCCTCTTCGTCGGCGGGCGGCAGATGCTCACAGACAGCGTCAAGCAGATCACCCGTGCCCATTCCGTGGACGGACGAGACGGCTATCGGATCGCCGAGACCGAGATTATAAAATTCATAGTACTCCGCGGGAGGTTCGCCGACGGTGTCGCACTTGTTGACACAGAGAACTATCGGCTTGCCGCTCTTCTGAAGCATGGACGCGACCTCTCTGTCGGTCGAGACAACGCCGGAGCGCACATCAGTGACGAGAATTATAACATCCGCGCTGTCGATAGCCAGCTGAGCCTGGCGGCGCATCTGCTTTAAAATTATATCGTCCGAATAGGGCTCAATGCCGCCCGTATCGACAAGCAGCAGCGTTCTGCTGCCCCACTCACAGTCTCCGTAGATTCTGTCGCGGGTGACGCCGGGGGTATCGTCGACTATGCTCAGACGCGCTCCGACGAGCTTGTTGAACAGGGTCGATTTGCCGACATTGGGTCTGCCGACGATTGCAACAACCGGTTTTGACATATTTATGACCGCGCGGCAAACGGCTTTCGCCGATACCGCTTCCTTTCAAAGTTTTGGGATTATTATAAGCAGCATTTACGCTTATAAAAATCAAAAAGGCAGAGAAGGCTCATCCTCCTCTACCTCTCCGCATTCATGACTTGTACGAAGCACAGCCGAGGCGGAACCTCAGCTTAGCAGTTAACGCTTTAAGCCGCCGATACCGGCCGCTTTACGAGTCATATTTGACTTGCGTGTGTTTCAAAGGGCTCACGCGTCCTTCTTAATCACTTGCTTGCCGTTGTAATAGCCGCACTCGGGGCATATTCTGTGGGGTCTCTTGTACTCCCCGCACTGCGGGCACTTAACGAGCTCGGGAGCGTCCATCTTCCAAACGTTGGAACGTCTCTTGTCTCGTCTTGCGCTTGATACTCTTCTCTTGGGTACCGCCATGTTGAGCACCTCCTTAATACTAGTGCATTGAATGTGGAAAAAATCCTTTTAATTATCCAAAAGCTGTTTGAGAGCCTCGAGACGCGGGTCTACGGGCTTTTTGCAGCTGCATTGGCCTTCATTGAGGTTGGCGCCGCAGAACTGGCAGACGCCTTTGCAATCCTCTTTGCACAGAATCTTGCTGGGCAGGGTGAGGAAAATATCCTCCCGCACGAGAGGATCAAGCTCAAAATGCATATCCTCAACAAGAATCAGCTCGTCGTTCTCCTCATCGTTGAGCGAGGTCACGAGAGTGTGCGAAATGGGAATATCGAAAACGCGGTCTATCGATGAAGCGCAGCGATCGCAGTCCGTAAACACTTCAACCGTCGCCTGAGCCTCGATGCAGACTATGCCGGCGCGGTTGACCGCCTCGCCTTTGACGCGCACTGCCTTCTGAAAAGGCTTGCCCGCCCAGAACTCCTCGTCGGACATGTCCATCTCATAATCAAACGGAACGGACGCGCCGATATTATTGAAAATGGGTTCTAACTCAATAAACATAGCATTCACCTTGCGGTTACTTAAATCCGCGCAGAAAGTATTATATCTTCCTGCGCGGGTTTTGTCAATAAAAACTTCAGTTTTTTAGACTTTTTTCTCTTAAAGTTTCTGGCAGAAGTCAAAAATCTTCTCGGGAAGCTCCTCATCGTCAGCCGAAACGGTGAAGACGAAGTTCTTCTCGGTGATATCGCTCAGCTCCTTGACCTTCTCAAGGAAAACTGCAAGCTCATCATAATCTCTGCCGCCGATGCGCAGAGTTGCGTCGATGAGGATATCGGTTATATCGTGGTCACCTGCGCAGATACCGCTGAGGAAGCCGTAAAACGCCTTGTAGCCGCTGACCTTGTAGAAATCAGTCTCGATGAGTCTCGCACGATAGTTGATATCGTAAGTCAGAAGCCTTTCTTTCTCAACGCAGACAACGTTGCCGCTGGAAGCTTCAACAGCCTTGTTGACCTGCTCGATGAGACGTTTTGTCTTGCCCGATCCTTTGCGTCCTGTAATCAAAGAAACCATTTAAGAATTCCTCCTAAAAATTTATTCTGTTCTCAAGCTCAGCACGGCGCTCCTCATATCCGGGCTTGCCCATGAGTGCGAACATATTGAGCTTATAACTTTCAACGCCGGGCTGGTCGAACGGATTGACTCCGAGGACATAGCCGGAAATTCCGCATGCCTTCTCGAGGAAGTAGATGAGCCAGCCGAGATTGTACTCATCCATCTTGTCGACATCGAGGAGGATGTTGGGCACGCCGCCGTCGGTATGCGCAAGAACCGTTCCCTCGAACGCCTTGCGGTTGACCTCGGACATATGCTTGCCTGCGAGGAAGTTGAGTCCGTCCTCATTGTCAGCGGTAGCCTCGATAACAAAATCGCGCTTAGGCTCGGCAAAAGTGACAACGGTCTCGAACAGCGAGCGTTCGCCCTGCTGTATGTACTGGCCGAGAGAGTGGAGGTCGGTCGAGAATATTGCCGAAGCCGGGAAGATTCCCTTGTGCTCCTTGCCCTCGCTCTCGCCGAAAAGCTGCTTGAACCACTCGCACATCATGGTGTAGTCCGGCTCATAGGCGGCCATCATTTCGATCTTCTTGCCGCTTCTGTAGAGAATGTTGCGGATAGCGGCATAGCGATAGCAGTCGTTCTTGTCAAGTTCGGGCGACATATACTGCTCTCTCGCGTCTGCGGCGCCCTTCATAAGTGCGTCGATATCGATTCCGGCGACCGCTATCGGAAGCAGGCCGACTGCGGTGAGCACGGAATATCTGCCGCCGACGTTATCGGGAACTACGAAAGTCTCATAGCCCTCTTCGTCGGACATATTGCGAAGCGCGCCCTTTGATTTATCGGTAGTGGCATAGATACGGCCCTTTGCGCCGTCCTTGCCGTACTTCTTGATGAGCAGGTCTCTGAAGATACGAAACGCGAGCGCAGGCTCGGTGGTCGTTCCGGACTTCGAGATAACATTGACGGAGAAGTCCTTATCCTTGCAGATATCGATAAGCTCGGCAAGGGTTGAGGAGCTGATTGTGTTGCCGGCGAAGTAAATCTTCGGAGTATCGGCGGCGACATCGTTATATTTCTGGGACTTCACGAACTCGATAGCGGCTCTTGCACCGAGGTAAGATCCGCCGATGCCGATAACTATAAGTATCTCGGAATCATTCTTTATCTTCTCTGCGGCGGCCTTTATTCTGGCGAACTCTTCCTTGTTATAGTTGACGGGAAGGTCGACCCAGCCGAGGAACGCATTGCCTGCGCCCGTGCCGTTATGAAGCTTTTCATGAGCGGCGGTTATCTCCGGCTGAATAGCCGAGAGCTTAGCGGCATCTGCCGCCTCGCCGACAAACGAGGTGTTAAGTCTGACTGACATTCTTTTTCCCCCATATCTATTGAGAGACCACACGGCCTCCGGCTCTTCTGAGCTCTTTTTATTTGTTAATATTTTAACTTATTTGAGTAGGTATTTCAAGCTTTACGGGCAATATTTCACGAAAAATTAAAACAGATTTCACTTTGCCGTCTCAAATACGTTTTTTCAGCCGTTCTGCGAGCTTCTGTAGGCTTCAACTTCCCAATTTGTGATGAAATCCGTGAGCTCTTCCGTCATGTGCGACGCACCGCCGAACGAGCGCGAATACACGGCGATATCCGCCGCATCTTCAAAGAGCATCTCGGCAGTCGCTGCGCGCTTCTCGCTCTCGCCGAAGCAGAACGCTCCCCTGCCCCGGAGCAGAATAACGCGAGGCATGAAGCCGTGATTTTTATTATATGCGCTTATTTTTTCATCAGCTTCATCGACGCTGTCGAGCCAGAGCGGATAGGCGCGGCAATAGACGATATGGTCGGGAGTGAACGGGCGCATAAGCTCATTTGCGGCATCCGCGGAGCCGACAAAGCTCTTTGACACGCCGAACGGGACTTCGCGGCAGACAGTACCCTGCGGGAATGCAGAGAGCAGCGCCTGCTGAGCTTCTGTATCAAAAGTCGGAGTTTTATCGAAATCGGGCTTTTCCGAAAGGCTGCGGTCAATCGAATCGAGCACAAAACTCAGCTTTTCGCCGAGGGCATCGACCGTATCGGCGGCGACGAATATGCCGTGATTTTCGAGTAGGAGCATATCGCAGTCTTTGCCCGCGCGAGCCTTAAATTCAAGCATTTTGTCGCGGCAGAGCTTCGCCAGCACATAGCCCGGGCGGCACTGCTCGATCCAGATAAAATCGCGGTCTATCACTTTTTTTGCGGCGCTCTCCCCGCCCTTTGAGCAGGTGATGCCGTTCACCTTTGCCGGGTGCAGGTGCAGGACATAGGTCTGCGGGAACAGCGCATGGAGCGTTGTCTCGACGCTCGGGCGCTTTGTCTCGCCCGGAACGCGCGACGCCATAAGGTCTTGGAGGACGAGAGCCTCTCGCTCTGAATCGGAATCTGGATAGCTCTTTTCAAATATTTCGCCGAGCTTCAAAAGATCGATTTCAACAAAGCCCTGCGCCGTTATGGTCGCAAGAGCCGTGCCCGAGCCCTTGACCCACATCCTGCCGTCCGCCTTTGCGGAGGTGTTTCCGCCGCCGGCGAGAACAAGAGACGGGTCGGAACCATAAAAATTCGAAAAGCCGACAAGTTCATCTATAAGCATGAATATTACCCTTTCTTACAGAAATTCCGGGGCACGGCAGTCCGCACCCCGGCTATTATTGTTATGATTTGATTTCTTTCCAAGAAGCGCTGTAATAAGCGTCGAGATCGGCTCCGAGGTCGTGATAAACCTCGCCTTTGTCGATAACCTCGCGGGACGGGAAGATATCCTCATCCTGCTGAACCTCGGGATCAAGCTCATTGTAGAGAGCCTGGTTCGGAGTCGAATAATAGATATACTCGAAGTTCTTCTTCGCCGCTTCAACTCCGCAGAGGTAGTTGATGAACGCCTCGGCGTCAGCCTTGTTCGAGCTGTAAGTCGGGACGACCCACGAATCGATCCAGAAGTTCGTGCCCTCCTCGGGGATTGTGAACTTCAGATCGGGGTTGCCGCTGATGTTCTGCTCCTCGTCGCCCTCGATAGCGAGATAAGCTTCGCCGTTATAGACGAGAGCCATCGCAGCCTCGCCGCTTATCATCGCGTCGCGAGCCTCGGTCTCGACAAGATACGCCTTGAGCATCGGCTTCTGCTTGATAAGCAGCTGCTTCGCCTCGTCTATCTGAGCCTTGTCGGTGGTGTTGAGCGAATAGCCGAGAGCCTCAAGCGCAACAAGGAAGGAGTCGCGGATGCTGTTGGACATGATTATCTTTCCAGAATACTTCTCGTTGAAGAACATCTTCCAGCTCTTCGCATCCTCTTCGGAGACCATCTTGGTGTTATAGATAACGCCGACTGTGCCCCAGAAATGCGGGACGGAATACTTGTTCTCGGGGTCGAAAGATTTTGACTTCTCGAGATAAACTTCGCCGATATTCTTGATATTCGGAATGTTGTCGAAGTTGAGCTCGGAGAGTCTGTTCTCCTTGATAAAACGCTCGATTATATAATCCGAGGTGCAGATGAGGTCATATGACTGGTCGCCGTTGACCGCTTTGTTATAAAGCTCCTCGGGAGTGTCGCACTCATCGACATTGACTTTGATGCCGTTCTCTTTTTTGAAGTTCGAGATAACATCGAGGTCGATATACTGGCCGTAGACGAGCACATTTATGCTGCGGGTCTTGGTGCAGCCCGCGAGCGCGCCCATGGAGCAGAGGCAGAGCACAATTGCCATAACTGCCGCCGCAATTCTTACAAAAACAGATTTTTTCATTTTTCGTCCCCCATCAATAGTTTTTTCCCTTTGCCGCGCTTTTCTCCTTATTGATGCTGATTCGGTTGACGACGAACAGCACGATAAGCACGATGAGGAAGATTATAGTTGACAGAGCATAGAGCTCAGGCTGGTTGCCGAGCTTGCGCTCGGTATAGATTATTATCGAGAGCGTCTTTATTCCCGCGCCCTTGGTGAAATAGGTGATGGTGAAATCATCGAGCGACATGGTGAACGCCATGAGGAAGCCCGAGAGGATACCCGGGAAAATGTCCGGAACTATCACCTTGAAAAACGCCTGAACCGGCGTTGCGCCGAGGTCGACCGCCGCCTCATATGTGCTCTTGTCGCGCTGACGGAGCTTTGGCAGGACATTGAGGACAACATAGGGAATATTGAAGCTGATATGCGCTATGAGCATGGTCGTAAAATTGAGATTGCCGAACATGCGCACAAAGAGCAGCATCAGCGCGATGCCCGTTACGATATCGGCATTGAGAAGCGGAATGCTGTTGACGCTCATTATTGCCGACTGGCTGCGCTTTCTCATATAGAGAATACCCACGCACGCGAGAGTGCCGACTACTGTCGCTATCAGAGCGGAGAGCACGGCGAGCAAAAGCGTATTGCGCAGAGCCTCCATAATAGGTCCGCTCGTGAACAGATCTTCGTACCACCTGAGGGTGAAGCCGCCCCATTTCATATAGCGCGAATTGTTGAACGACATGACTGTCAGAACGGCTATCGGCAAATAGAGCAGGACGAAGATTATCGCCACATAAAACTTTTCGAGGAAGTGCCTGAATTTTACCACAGCGACGCCTCCTCTCCCGAGCCTTTCATCTCGCCGATCATCATGCTCACGAAGATAAATATCATGAGCACTATCGAGATGCCGGAGCCGAGATGCCAGTTATTGCCCTGGTTGAACTCCTGTTCGATAATATTGCCTATGAGCAGAACTTTGCCGCCGCCGAGGATATCGGCGATAACGAACTCCGAGATGCTCGGCACGAACACCATCGTAATGCCGCTTATAACGCCGGGCACGGAGAGCGGAAAGATTATCTTGCGGAAAGTCCTCGCCGGGGTCGCGCCGAGGTCGCCCGCGGCGTCGAGAAGGTTGCGATCAATTTTTATAAGGGCATTGTAAATCGGCAGAACCATGAACGGGAAATAATCATAGACCATACCGATAACTATCGCCGCCGGGGTATACATGATACTGAAATTCGGCAGATTCAGCGCCGAGAGGATATAATTGAGAATACCGTTATCCGAGAGCAGCATCCTTATAGCTATTATCCTGAGCAGGAAGTTTATCCACATGGGCAGGATGAAAATGAATATAACGAAGCTGCGGTTTTTCGCGGCGCTTTTGCTGAGTATCAACGCGAGCGGATAAGCGAACAGCAGGCACACCGCCGTTGTTATCACTGCGAGCAGCAGGGACAGCCCGAGCGCCTGGATATGAATCTTTTCAAAAATCGCTGTTATGTTTGAAAAAGTGAACGTGCCGTCCGAAGAAGTGAAGCCGTAATAAAAAACGAACAGCAGCGGCACTATCGTAAAGACCAGCATCCACAGAAGATACGGCCCTGCCATAAGTTTTTTACGCATCGGCGTTGAACACCTCCTCGTCCTCGGACTCGGGTTTGTTCATGATCTGGATGTTCGAGGGTTCAACGCTGAGGCCCACCTCCGCTCCGATGGGAGTGGAGACGGTGCTGTGGACGAGCCACTCGTATCCGTTCACCATAACGTGCATCTCATAGTGCACGCCCTTGAATATTATATCGGTGACAACGCCCTTGAGCTCGCCCTGTGAAGGCGGAGTCAGGACGACATCCTCGGGTCTTATGACGACATCGACGGGCATATTCTCGCCAAAGCCCTCATCTACGCAGACGAACTCCGCGCCGAGGATACGCACGAGACGGTCTCTTATCATAACGCCGTCTATTATATTGCTCTCGCCTATGAAGTCGGCGACGAAAGCGTTCGTGGGCTCGTTATAAATGTCAACGGGAGTGCCAATCTGCTGGATATAGCCCTGGTTGAGCACGACGACGGTATCCGACATCGTGAGAGCCTCCTCCTGATCGTGGGTGACATATATAAATGTTATGCCCATCTGCTGCTGAATCTTCTTGAGCTCGACCTGCATCTCGCGTCTCAATTTGAGATCGAGCGCGCCGAGCGGCTCATCGAGCAGAAGCACACGCGGCTTGACCGCAAGGGCGCGGGCTATCGCCACCCTCTGCTGCTGACCGCCCGAGAGTGAATTTATGTTGCGCTTTTCAAAGCCGCTGAGGTTGACGATAGACAGCATTTTGCTGACAGCCTTTTCAATCTCGCTCTCCGGCGTTTTCTTTATGCGCAGACCGAACGCCACATTTTCATAGACGTTCAGGTGCGGGAAAAGCGCGTAACGCTGAAAAATGGTGTTAACCTGCCTCTTATGAGGCGGCACACCATTGATTTTTTTATCCTCAAATATGACATCCCCCTCATCGGGTTCGAGGAAACCGGCAATGACGCGCAGAATAGTAGTCTTTCCGCAGCCAGACGGACCTAACAGCGTGATGAACTCCCTGTCCCTTATATAAAGGCTCAGATCGTCGAGCACCTGATTATCACCCAGTTTGACGGAGATGTGTTTCAGATCGATAATGACATTTTTTTTCAATTATGCAGCCCCTCTCTCAAAAGAATACGATGCAAACCGCACATCAAAAATATAGTAAGTATTAATATAGAGCTAATCCGCAAAAAAGTCAACAGATTTGACAAAAAAAGACGCACTCGGCAAAAATTTTGCGGCTCACCTTTGGAATTGGCGAGCCGCAAAGAAAATTTTCAGTTTTCGGGCGAGGTTTTTTCTCTGAGTTCTTCTATTATCTCGACTATTTTAAAACGCGGCTCGTATCTGCCGGAGCTTTCGACGATCTTGAGCTCGTCGCCGTCGAGGAACGCATCGATATTGCCTCCCCTGTCCTGCGCGGCGGGCAGGCACAGCGGCGGGAACATCACGCACCACCAGTTATGCCCCGCGCCCTCGCCTATCACGACTTTGACGGCGGTATAGCGCCCCGCGGGCATAGTCAGATCGCCGTAACAGCGGGTGGCGAAATACTCGTTGACGACATTGACGCTCACGGGATAGTCATAGCCCTCGCGCTCTATCACCTCGCGTGCAGCAGCTTCAAGCTCCGCTTTCTGCGGCTCTATTTTTGCCTTTGCCTCGTCCGCTGTCACAGTGCCGTCGAAGAGCTCCGCGCCGCGTTCGAGCACGGCGTCGCGGACTTTTAGCTTGAGCGCCTGATCCTCGTCGGAATCGGAGTTTGCAATGACATGCATTCTCAGCACATCGGCGCGTACACGCGAGCAGTTATAGGCAAACGCCCCGACGCTGCACACGCCCGCCGCTATAATGACCGCGAACACAACAGCCTGTATTTTGAGCAGCTTTGATAATTTTTTTGACTTCATGATAAGTAAAAACCGTCCTTTCTTTCGGATGCAACCGAATTATGGACGGTTTTATAATAGTTTATACGGAAAAGTTTGGAAACTGAATTAATCTTTGAATCCCGTTATTTCCTCGCGGGTCTTGAAGATTCCGCCGTTGTTTTCGAGTATATCCATATGCTCGATGGCATAGCCCGTGCCGAGCGCGACGCATTCGAGCGGATCGTCGGGAATAATTACATGGACACCGGTTCTCTTCTCTATTAGCTTATCCATACCGTCGAGCAGAGCGCCTCCGCCGGTTAAAAGTATACCAGTCTCGGAGATGTCGCCCGCAAGCTCGGGCGGCGTCACCTCGAGCACGCTGCGCACGCCCTCGGCTATCGCTTCGAGGTGCTCGCGCATGGCGAGATAGACTTCAGTGGTGTTGACTTCATCGGTTATCGGCATTCCGGTTATATAGTGCTTGCCCTTTATACCGATTGCAAGCTCGGTGTCGCGCAGATACGCGCAGCCGATGCGCTTTTTTATGCTCTCGGCGGTCTTTTCGCCGATGACTATATTGCGCTCGCGGCGCAGGTAGCGGATTATATCTTCATCGAGGATATTTCCGGCGATTTTGACTGATTTTGAAATTGAGATACTGCCCATGGTGACAACTGCGATATCCGCAGTTCCGCCGCCGATATCGACGACCATCGTGCCCATCGGGCGTCTGATATCAAGCCCCGCGCCGAGTGCCGCGGCGAGCGGCTCTTCTATAAGGCACGCCCTGCCCGCTCCTGCGGCGGTGACGAGATCGAGGATAGTTCTCTTTTCAAGGTTCGTGACGGTCGAGGGCATACAGACGACTATATTGGGCTTGAACACCATGTTTTTGCAGACTTTATAGAGCAGGACGCGGACTATCGCCTTTGTGGCGGTGAAATCCGAGATGACTCCGCTTCGCATGGGCTTGACGACGGTTATGGAATCGGGGTTGCGCCCAATCATATCCGCCGCTTTCTGACCGACTGCCAGGAGTCTGCCCGTATCAGTATCGAATGCAACGGCGCTCGGCTCGGAGACGACTATTCCCTTGCCCTCAACGAAGATGAGTATGGAAGTTGTGCCGAGGTCTATTCCGATGTTTGTTCCGAGCATTTTCCGTCCTCCTTTTTGGTTATCGCCGCGCTGACGCAATATACTTTATCCGCACCGCACAGAAGCAGGAGCTTTGCGCACTCGTTGAGCGTCGCTCCCGTTGTTGATATATCGTCGCAGAGCAGAACTGCGGCGCTTTCTATAATTTTGTTTTCGGCGCAGTCGAACGCGCCTATGACTCCGCCGAAGCGTTCGACGCCGCCCAACGTTTTCTGCTCCTTTCCCTGAAACGGTCGGGAAAGCAGTTTTTCTTCAAACGGCACGCCGAGCTCTTTTGCAATTTCTTTTGCGAGCAGTGCGCTCTGGTTATATCCGCGCTTTTTGAGCGAAGATTCCGACAGGGGCACACAGCAGACGAAATCAAACTTCACGCCCGCAAAATTCTTTTTCACGCTGTCCGACATAAACCGGGCAAGTCCCTCGGCGTTCTGAACACAGCCGTCAAATTTCAGGGCATGAACCGAACGCTTTGCGGCACCGGAATAATAAAACGGCGCGGTCTGCGATTCGAAAAAGCGTCGGTGAGACGAGCATGAGCAATACTTTTTCTCCCTGCCGCAGTGCGGGCACAGCTCGCCTTTTACATATTCGAGATCGGCTTCGCACCTGTCGCACACGGGCATATCCGGTGGCACGACTTTGCCGCACAGGGCGCATCGGCGCGGAAAGAGAGCATATGAGATATATTCAAGTGCTGACATCTTCATTCTTCATTCACCAGAAGGAAATGCTTGAGCGCGGAATAGCGTCTGGCTTTTTTGTCATTCGCCGCCATAGCGTAAATCTGACTCTGGCTGCCGACAAGGACAAGTATTTTTTTCGCGCGGGTGACGCCCGTATAGAGCAGGTTTCTATATGCAAGGCGTGGCGGCACGCCGATTATCGGCATTATGACCGCGGGGAACTCGTTGCCCTGGCTCTTGTGAACGGTCACGGCATAGGCAAGCTCAAGTTCCTGCAAGGCTTCAAACGGGATAACCGCCTTGCGCTCGTCAAACATTATCTCCGCCATGCGCGAGCGAAGATCGACCTTTCTGAGAATACCTATATCGCCGTTGAAAATCCCAGTCCCGTCGCCGTCGGGGCCTGTCCACTCGATATCATAGTTATTGCGCGTCTGCATGACCTTGTCGCCCGTGCGGAACACTGTCGCGCCGACTGTAGTTTCGGGCTTCGAGGCATCCGGCGGATTGAGAGAAGCCTGCATGACGCGGTTGATGTTGTTCGTGCCGCACTCACCCATTCTCGACGGGCAGATGACCTGGATATCGTCGAGCGGTGAATATCCATAGGCACGGGGCAGGCGCGTGGCGCACAGATCCGAGACGGTCTTTGCCGCGATAAACGGCGAATCCGTCCGCATGAAGAAAAAATCTTTGTCGCGCACACCGAGCTTCGGCGGCTCGCCCTTGACTATTCTATGGGCGTTTTCGACTATCAGGCTCTCCATCGCCTGGCGGAAGACCTCGGTCAGCTCAATGACCGGGATAATCCCGGAGGCTATCATATCGTGCAGGACATTGCCCGCGCCGACCGGCGGCAGCTGATCCGAATCGCCGACCATAACAAGGCGGCAGCCTATCGGGAGCGCCTCGAGGAAGCTTGAAAAAAGAGTTATATCTACCATCGACAGCTCGTCGAGGATAACCGCCTGAGCGTCGAGAGGATTGCGTGCGTTGCGCGAGAACTGCGGGCGATCGTGCTTGTCCCACTCGACCTCGAGCAGTCGGTGGATGGTCTTGGCGGGTCTGCCCGTGACCTCGCTCATGCGCTTTGCGGCGCGTCCCGTCGGTGCGGCGAGCGCAACCTTGAGCCCGTCATCCTCAAACAGCTGGAGGATCCCGTTCAGTGTCGTTGTTTTTCCCGTTCCGGGGCCGCCGGTCAGGATAAGCAGACCGCGCTCGATGGCGGTGACTATCGCCTTTCGCTGTAGATCGCCGTATTTTATGCCGTTTTTTTTCTCTATTCTGTCAATCTCACTGTCCGCCGCTTTTCTGCCTGCGGGAGGGAATCGGAGTATCTGTTTCATGCGCTCCGCCGAGGACTTTTCCGCCTTGTAGATATGCGGCAGAAATAAGAACTCACGGTTATCGATAAACTCGCTGACAAGCCTGCCCGAGCCTATCAATTCGTCGATTGTTATATCGACCGTATCCTCGTTCGTTGAGAGCAGCTCGGCGCACGGGGCGAACATCTTCTCGCGCGGGATGCAGGTGTGCCCGTTCGAGAGGTTGTGGCTCATGACATGCAGAACGCCCGCCTGGAGCCGATACCCGTTATCGGGCGGGTCGGGAAGCTGATCCGCGATGAACTCGGCTCGCTCGAAGCTGAAGCCCACTCCCTCGCCGCACAGCGCATAGGGGTTGCGTTTGATTATATCTGCGGCGCGCACGCCGAACGCATTGAAAGCTTTGACACATTCGGCGGTCGTCATGCCGTATTTTTCGAGCGATATCATAATTTCGCGCACGGCGAACTGGCGCTTGAAATCCGCGCTGATCTGCTTCGCCTTTTCGGGCGATATACCGCGAATCTGTGCGAGGCGCTCGGGGTCGTTTTCGATTATATCAAGAGTATTCTCGCCGAACTTGTCAACTATTTTGACCGCGAGCTTCGAGCCGATGCCCTTGACTCCGCCTGCTGCGAGATATCGGAGGATATCGCCGGCGGACGCGGGCATTTTATGCTCGCACAGCTCGACCCTGAACTGGCGGCCGAAGGAGGCATGAAAATCCCAATAGCCGGAGAGTTCAAGCAACTCACCGGCTTTGAGCTCGGGCATGACGCCGACTGCAGTTATCAGCTCATCGCCGCTTTCGAGCTCGAGAACCGTGAACCCGTTTTCGGGATTCGCAAAGGTCACATCGTTTATCACGCCGCTTATGCGTATCCTCTCATGTTCCTCCATTTATATATCCTTTCGGGAAACGAACTTTTCAAATTCGCCGGGGGAGCAGAGATAAAGCCCCTCGCAGCTTCTGCACATTCTTCTGCACTCTTCGATCTGTTTTTCGTCCATACCGAGATCGAGAATCACAACGGCTTCTTTATCGCCGAGCATTCCGCTGCGAAGCCGCTGGGCATAACCCTTCCCCGCGACATCGGTCATTCCCGCCCTCGCGGGGATAACGACGATATATCTGCCGTTTGAGCGCGGGTGCAGAATTTTCAGCAGTATGTAATACGATATGCTGACCACGCCGATGAGCACGAACGACGCAAAGATGCCGAGAAGCACTCCGTCCGACATTGATATCACCTCAGCACATCATATGCCGGGGACACACGGCGGGTTACATATAGAATAAACCGGATAAGCGAGCAGGCCTGTAAGCCGAGTTTTGTCTTTTAAGGCAACTATCTGTCTAGGCGCACCGTTGCCGATACGCTCAAGCCACCTGTCGGAGAGAATTACGCCGAGCAAGCGCGGAGCTTTCGCTCCTCTCCGGTCGGTGTTGCTCCGGATAGGGTTTGCAGGGCAATGCGGTTCCCCGCACGCCGGTGAGCTCTTACCTCGCCTTTCCACCCTTACCCGCAAAGCGGGCGGTATATCTCTGTTGCACTTTCCCTAAGGTCACCCTCGGCGGCCGTTAGCCGTTATCCTGCTCTGTGAAGCTCGGACTTTCCTCATTGATCTTATAAAAAGATCCCCGCAGCTGCCCAGCCTGCTCGCTATCTATTTATTGTAATTCAAAATGAGCCGCATGTCAAACAAATGATGAAAACAAAGTGTAAATTCGGAGGGAGTGAAAGCGTGTATTTTTGTGCGCGGCAGACAAATGGGTGGCGGTAGAGAAAAAACGAAGCAGTCACAACGGATGATGTGTTGTGACTGCCGGTTATTTTGTTGTTTGTGCGGTGGGAAAGAGGGCGTTATTGATTTCAGTTGGTTCTGTGCTGCAATCCCTCAGTCTCGGCTGCGCCGAGCCGGTTCACTTTACATAAGGGAGCCGAAATAAGATTATATATTGTGATAAAAATTTGCTTGCAAAATTAGTAGTGACAGGCTTTTGTGCCGCTTACGCGGCAGCGGTGCGTCGAGGTCGCCGCACCCTACAAGTGCACGCCAATAAAATTATGCAGACTTCGCGAGCGGATGATATTCGTCTATACTGCGCACTTTTTCACTATTCACTTTCACTTATTACTTTGAGCGAGGCGAGCTAATCCCTCAGTCTCGGCTTCCCTGCAAGGGAGCCTATGCCGGTGGATTTTGTGCGAGCTGTCGCAAAGTCGGTTGTAGAGGTCGGCGACCCCGACGACCCTTTGACGCGCGAGCGGCACGATAGATTTTGCGGTAAGTGCAACAACCATTCAAGCTCGACCCATGCCCTACACAGACTTCAAAGGCAGGCGAACGAAGTCCGCCCCTACGGTCGGTGGGATAAATCTTTGCGAAGCTTTCATGCCGCCGACGGCGGCAGCGGTGCGTCGAGGTCGCCGCACCCTACAAGTGTGTTGCAATAAAATTGTGCAGATTCTGTTATTTCAACTTCTTCTCGCGGCGAATGCCTTTATACGGTCCGTCGGTGCAGGTTCCGGCAGGAACGAAGCCTAAGTTTTCGTAATATTTTGCGAGCGGTTCGTTATTTTCGGACGAGTCGAGGCGGAGATATTTTTTGTTTATACTCAGGGCGTACTCCCCTGCGCGGCGCAGAAATTCCGCGCCCGCATCGCCCGCGCCGACCTTTGAGACAAAATTATGGACATAGATTGCGGGGGCGTCGTCGCTCCAACGGCTGTCGTTTTCAAGAAGTACGGCGGCGCAGAGTATCGCTCCGTCTTTATCTTCAAGCGCAAAGGCTCGAACCTCTCTGCATTTTTGCTCATAGTATGACAGCGGATAGACTTCGTCATAGCCCATAACATTCCACTGCTCTATCCCCTTTTTGTCCATCCACTTCATACGTTCGAGAACAAGATCAAACATCTGCGGGGCTTTTTCGGGCGGCAGTTTTATGAATTTGCGTTCTTTCATCTTTTCACCATATAAAACACGCCCGGAAATAATTATCCGGGCGCGAAATCATTTATGCGTTTTTATGGACTCTTGTCATAACATCAGTGCCGCCGAGGACATTGAAATGCTTGATATGAACGAGCGGCTGAGACAGGTCGTTGTTCGCGGGCATCTTGTTGTCGATGCCGCCGAGCAGGCTCGCGCCGTCCGAGCACTCAACTCTGACATTCTCGGGCAGATAGATATCGACTCCGCCGAGAATCGAGGTGACGCTTATAGTTATCTCGTCGTTTATCTGAGCCTCGCTCAGGTCAACTTCAAGACCGCCGAGGATTGCGAAGCAATGAGCGCCGAGCAGGTTGCCGGTCGTGTTCTTATAAACGCCGCCCGAGCAGACCGCTGTATAAGTGGGCTTACTCTCCTGCGAAATGGGTCCGCTGTTGTCATCGAGATGCTTTTTAAGCTTCTTTGTTTTGACGGTGCTGAATATCAGCCAGAAGCCGACCGTGACAAGTGCGATAGCGATAGCGAAATGGTTCATGCGCTCTGCGGGTACCCACTGGGGGTTGCACTTGATCAGCAGCCACACGCCGACCGCGAAAGCCGCGACATTAAGCAGGTCAAGACCCGAGGCTATCATGCTGCCGATAGCGGGAACAATAATAAACACAGTCCACCAGCCGCTCAGCTCACTAATCTCCCAGAAGCCGAACGCCGAGCCGAGGAATATGATTCCCGCGGCAACGACCGCTATTCCGAAAAACATCTTACTCAGATTCTTTCTCATTTCCGTCTGCCTCCTCATTGTTCTGAGCGTCGGACTGCTCCGGCACTTCAGCAGGTTTGCTGTCATCACTCTGTGCACTGAGCGGATCAAGAGTGCCGCCGTGCATTATCGTCTCAAACTCCTCGCCGCTTATCTTCTCGCGCTCAATAAGCGCGCCTGCGACTGCATGGAGCCTGTCGATATGCTCTTTGAGGATATCCTCGGTTCTGCCGTAAGCCGTGGTGATGATGCGGTTGATTTCCTCATCGATCTCTGCGGCAGTCTCCTCGGAGTAGTTCTTCAGATGCGAATAATCTCTGCCGAGGAACACTTCGTCGTTGCCCGAGCCGAAGGTTATCGGGCCGAGCTTCTCGCTCATGCCGTACTTCGTGACCATCTTGCGCGCTATATCCGTAGCGCGCTCGATATCGTTCGACGCGCCGGTCGAGACATCGCCGATTATCAGCGCTTCGGCAACTCTGCCGCCGAGCAGGCTGACGAGGTTATCGAGCATCTCGTTCTTTGAATGATAGCTCTTATCCTCGGTCGGGAGATACATTGTGTATCCGCCCATCTGACCTCTCGGGACAATAGAGACCTGGTGAACCGGGTCGTTATATTCGAGATAATAGGCGGAGACTGCGTGGCCTGCCTCGTGATAAGCAGTCAGGCGCTTCTCCTTGTCGGTCATCTTGTGGCTCTTCTTCTCGGTGCCCGCGACGACCTTTATCATCGCCTCTTCTATCTCGGTCATGGTGATGGCTTTTTTATCGCGGCGCGCGGCGAGAAGAGCCGCTTCGTTGAGCAGATTCTCGAGGTCTGCGCCGGTAAAGCCGATAGTTGTTTTTGCAATAGTCGAAAGATCGACATCGGGGCCGAGGGGCTTGCCCTTGGCGTGGACTTTGAGGATAGCCTCGCGTCCTTTGAGGTCGGGATAGCCGACGGTCACCTGACGGTCAAATCTGCCGGGACGAAGAAGCGCGGGGTCGAGGATATCGGGGCGGTTAGTCGCCGCGATGATTATAACGCCCTCGTTTGCGCCGAAGCCGTCCATCTCGACGAGCAGCTGGTTCAAAGTCTGCTCGCGCTCGTCATGTCCGCCGCCCATGCCTGCGCCTCTGTGGCGTCCGACGGCGTCTATCTCATCGATAAAGATTATCGAAGGTGAATTTTTCTTTGCTTCATTGAAAAGGTCGCGCACACGGGAAGCGCCGACACCGACATACATCTCGACGAAATCCGAACCGGAAATCGAGAAGAACGGCACGTTAGCTTCGCCCGCGACAGCCCTTGCAAGCAAAGTTTTACCTGTACCGGGAGGGCCGACGAGCAGAACGCCGCGCGGTATTCTCGCGCCTAGCTTATTGAAATGCGAGGGATCTTTGAGGAAATCGACTATCTCGCTGAGTTCCTCTTTCTCTTCATCAGCACCCGCAACATCGTCAAACGTTGTTTTGCGGCTCTCGTCCTTTGCGCGCTTGACACGCGCCTTGCCGAACGAAAGGGTGCGGTTGTTCTCGTTGTTCATGGCGTTGTTCATCTTGCGGAACATATAGAACAGAAGTACGCCGAGAATGACGAGCATGAGAAGCGTCGGGACGATATTGAGAAGCAGTGCGCCGGTTGAGCCGGTCTCGTACTGCGCCTTTATCGGGGCATCCGGATGCGCTCTGTTATATGCGATAACACCGTTGTGTATATCTTCCTGGAACATACTGACGTTCGGGACGGTGTAGGTATATACCTTGTTGTCGCCCTTGAGCTTGAACTCAAGCGCGCCGCTCGACATATTCAGATCGTATTCCGTGACCTTCTTGTCGTCGAAATACTGCACGACCTGATAATACTCAAGCTTTTCCTTCTTCTGCTGTCTTGCATAGAGGGAAACACCGGAGATTATAAGGACGGGTATAAGAATATACGGTATCCATGCCAGCGCTTTTCTTGCGCCGCTGCTGATGTCTTTCTTGTTATTTTTCAAACGTCAAATCACTCCTATGACTGCCGAAGTTTTCTTGAATGAGCCGCTCTTACTTCTCATAGACCGAACGGCTGAGCACGCCGAGGAAAGGCACGTTGCGGTACTTCTCGGCATAGTCGAGACCGTAGCCGACAACGAACTCGTCGGGCACTTCCGTTCCCGCATAGTCCGCCTTGAGATCCTTTATCATGCGGCGCTCGGGTTTATCGAGGAAGGTGCATATCTTTATGCTCGCGGGTCTGCGCGCTCTGAGCATCTCGGATATGTAATGGAGGGTCTTGCCGGAATCGAGGATATCCTCGACCAGAAGCAGATCGTAGCCCTCGATGGGTCTGTCAAGGTCTTTGATTATCTTGACTTCGCCGGAGCTTTCGGTTCCCGAGCCGTAGCTCGAAACCGCCATAAAGTCTATCTCACAGGGTATCGTTATCGCTCTCATGAGATCCGCCATGAAAACGACAGAGCCTTTAAGGACGCTGACCATGAGCAGCTTTTTGTCCTTGTAGTCCTCGCTTATCTGTCTGCCGAGGCGGGAGACTATCTCGTGTATCTGCTCTTCGCTGAGCAATACTCTCTCTATATCCTCTATCATTGCTTTTCCCTCCGTATTATAAGCACATTTTCAGTGTTTTTTCCGACGCGGCATCGTCTGTCCGCGCCGAATCCCTCAACCCACAGCACACCCGACTCGTCGCGCAGCACTGCGACATCGCAGCGGCTCTCCGGCGGGACATGTGCCTCATTGAAAAGTTTTTTCAGGCTTTTTGTGCATCCGCGCTTTGCAAGGGTCAGTTTATCGCCCGCGCGGCGGCTCCCAACTTGAACTTTTCCATTTATTCTATCACAATCAATGCAATAATCCAACATATCTTTGTGAATTTTTTGTGTATCAAAGAAAACTTTTTTGTTAACCCGACAAATTGAAACGCGCCCGTTATGGCATACGGAACCATTTATGCACTCGGGTTCGACATCTTCGGACCACTCTTCGCTCAGCTTCGCGGGAGTTTTGAAGCGAATAATATCGCCGTCCGAGACGGCAAAAATATCTGGCGACAGCTGAATTTTTCCGCCGCCTTGGAGAATGTTTTCAACGGCGTTTACAGTCTTGAAGTCCGCCGACTTCGGGCATACATTTTTAATAGCGCCGAGCAGAGCGCGGCGGCGTATCGCCGGATGAGCCGAAAGCAGGGCTTCACACGAGAAACCGCCGTCCTTTTTAGCGGACTCCAGAAGCGACTCCGTTTCGCACTCAAGAAAATCCTCATCAAGTGCTGCATTCTGAGAAAAATGCGAGGCGTTCTCTTCAAAAGCGGAGTTTATCTCCTTGAGCGCCGGGACTGCGATATGGCGAATTTTATTGCGGCTGTAATCGAGAGTCAGATTGGTGCTGTCCGTCACGAAATCGAGAGAATTTTCACGGCAGAACACTTCTATATCCTCTCTTGTGCAGAATATCAGCGGTCTTATAATATTCCCGCGAACGGGCGGTATGCCGCACAGACCTTTCAGCGACGAGCCGCGTGCGAGATTGAAGAGCATCGTTTCGGCGTTGTCGCTCGCGGTATGGGCGGTTGCGATCTTCGCGTTTTTGTCTATCGATTCAAAGAACTCATAGCGCACTCTTCGCCCGCACTCTTCGCAGGTCTCCCCGCTCTGTTTTGCAAGGGCTGCAACATCGGCGTGAAGGACTTCAAAACGAAGAGAGTTCTTTTCGCAGAAGGAGCGCACATATTCCTCGTCGCGCCGCGCCTCCTCACCGCGCAGCCCGTGGTTGACATGGGCGACGGTCAGGGACAGCGAATACCGCTCGCTTATTTTCATAAGAAAGAGCAGCATTGCCATTGAATCGGCACCGCCCGAGACTGCGGCTATAACCGCAGCTCCCGGGCTGAGCATATTATATTTTTCCACGGCGCTGAGCGCTTTATCAAGCATTCTGAATCTTCTCCACGCCCATGAACAGAGTGTGATCCGCATCCCAGATGAAATCGACGGTCTTTGTCGGACCGTGTCTGTTCTTGGCAACAATGACCTCGACCTCGTTGGCAACGGGCGCGGTGGGCGCGGGCTCATCGTCGCCGTCCGGGTCGTCTTTTTCGTTCTTGTAATATTCCTCGCGGTAGAGCATGAGGACTATATCCGCATCCTGCTCGATAGAGCCCGATTCACGCAGATCGGACAGCTGAGGACGGTGGGATTTTCCCCTGCCCTCGGTGCCTCTGGAGAGCTGGGCGCAGCAGATGACGGGGATATTCAGATCCTTCGCCATGAGCTTGAGGCTTCGGGTTATCTCGGTGACCTCCTGCACGCGGCTTTCGACCTTTGTGCCGGAGCGGATGAGTCCGAGGTAATCTATAATAATGCAATCAACGTTCTTGAGTCTGCGTGCGCGCGCTTTCATCTCGGCGACGGTTATCGTGCTCGTATCGTCAAAATACAGCTCGCAGTCGTTGAGCGAAGCGGTAGCAAGTCCGAGGCGGGTCCAGTCATCGGTATCGAGCTGGCCGGTTCTCATCTTTGTGCTGAGCACGCGCGCTTCGGTGGAGAGCACTCTCTGCGCGAGCTGCTCCTTCGTCATTTCGAGCGAGAAGAAGAGTATCTTTTTCTTTGCTTTAACGGCGACGTTTCTCGCAATATTCAAGGCAAAGCTTGTCTTTCCCATTGCAGGGCGCGCGCCGATAAGTATGAGGTCGGATTTGTTGAGTCCGGCGATAACATCGTCAAGATCCCTGTAGCCCGTCGAGATTCCCTTGAACGCTTCTGCGCCCTCGGAGCTCAATTTTTGCAGGGTGTCATAGACCTGATTGACTATTATATCGCTGAGCTTCGACGGGCCTGTGCTCGTCTTGCCCTGGCGGATATCGTATATCCTCTGCTCCGCCGCGTCGAGAAGCATATCCGCGCTGTCGGTCTGGGCGACGGCGTTGTCGATAGTCTCCTGCGAAACGGTGATGAGGGTGCGCATGAAATATTTTTCGCGCACTATTTTTGCATATGACTCGACATTTGAAGTGGTCGGCACGCTCTGAGCGAGTTGGAACAGATAGTTCTTGCCTGCCGCCTCGTCATATGTTCCGTTATTCTTGAGAGTTTCGAGAATAATGAGCGGATCGATCTTGTTGCCGAGCGCATCGAGACTCACCATGACGGAGAAAATCTCTTTGTGCTGCGGGAGATAGAAATACTCCGGGCGAAGATAGATCAGCACCTGCGGCATACAGTTCGGATCCATCAGCACGCATCCGAGCACCGCCTGCTCCGCCTCAAGGCTGAAGGGCATCTGATACCCCTCGGGCAGGGTTAGGTTATTCACATCCACTTTTGTTAGATCCTCCGGTTTTCAGCAATTATTCCTCGCCCACGCTGACATAGACGGTTGCGTTGACGCCGTTATATACCTTCACTTCGGCGCTGAATGTGCCGAAAGACTTGATATCCTCCATGGACACCTTTCTCTTGTCGACCGAGACGCCGAACTGGCGGCTTATCGACTCGGCAACTTCCTTTGCGGTGACGGAGCCGAAAATTTTCCCGCCCTGACCCGCTTTTGCGGTGAGCTTGACGGTCTTGCCGTTTATCTTCGCGGCAACTTCCTTGGCGTTTTTGAGCTCGGTTTCGAGCCTGTATTTCTCCGCGGACTCGCGGTTTTTCAGCTCGTTCATCGCCTGAGCGTTTGCTTCAACGGCGAGCTTTCTCGGGAAGAGGAAGTTTCTCGCGTAGCCGTCGGAAGCGTTGACGAGCTCGCCTTTCTTGCCGAGGCTTTTTACATCCTGAGTGAGAATAACTTTCATTTATATCAATTCCTTTCGGGTTATTTACGGGTGTGATTTTGTGGCGAATTGCAGCATATTGTGATTGGCTCGTGCGAAATTTCATGCCGCTCAGGCGGCATCGGTGCGTCGGGGTCGCCGCACCCTACAAGCCTCACGCCAATGATTTTATTCAAACTTGGCGGGCGGATGATACCCGCCACTACTGTATGCATTTATTTATATCAGCGAACTAACCCCTCGGTCTTGACTTCGCCAATCCAGCTCCCCTTTCAGGGGCGCCGATGTGAGTTTGCTGTCGGTAATTTTACACCGATTCGCTGGCGGATGATATCAGCTATATTTATCGTCTGAGCGAAGTGAGGGCAATCCCGCAGTCACTTCGTGACAGCTTCATTTACACAAGGGAACCGACAAAGAATATCACGAAATCGGGCTTTGCTCTTCGCCGTCGGTGCGGGGATATTTGGCGTCGATCGCTTCGCAGAGCTTTGACTTTGCCTCCTCCATATTCACACCGGTGAGCTGAGCCGCCGCCATGGTGCGGTGGCCGCCGCCGCCGAGATATTCCATGATTATCTGGACATTCAGATCGCCGTAGGAACGCGCCGAAATATTGACACTGTCATTTCCGCTGTCGAAAATAACAAACGAGGCTTTTACGCCACTGACTTCAAGCAGTTCGTCCGCCGCCTGAGCGCTGAGCAGTCTCGCGTTCTCCGTACCGGGTGCGGTGCAGGCTATGGCACAGCCCCTGTAGATATGCGCGGCGGATATTATCTCGCTGCGCTTGCGGTTGCTCTCGATTGAGTTCGAGAACAGGCGTTTTACCGCGACGGTATCTGCACCCTTGCCCTTGAGGAAAGCCGCCGCTTCAAAGGTTCGCACACCTGTTGAGAGGACAAATTCCTTTGTGTCGAGCATTATGCCCGCGAGCATCGCCTGAGCCTCAACGGGAGAAAGCGTCGGCGCGGGGGTTATATAGCGCATGAGCTCCGTGACCATTTCGCAGGTCGACGAAGCGTTGGGGTCATGGAAGAAAATGAGCGCGTCTTTGATATGATCGACCGACTTTCTGTGATGGTCGATAACGACCGTGGCGGACGCCTTTTCATAGATGGTCGGGAAATCGACAAAGCTGCTTTTATGGGTATCGACAACGACGAGCAGGGTCTTTCTCGTCATGAGCGCGAGGGCTTCGTTGACATCGATTATCTTGCCGTCCCAGCCGTCAGCTCGAAGCATATCGACGGCGGCGCCGGCAAAGTTGCGGTTTTCATCAAGGACGATATACGCGTCGATGCCGAGGGCGCGGGTTATCGACGACACGCCGACTGCTGCGCCGAAAGCGTCCATATCCGGGAACGAATGACCCATTATCATCACGCGGTCGCTCGCGCTTATAAGACTCGAAAGAGACGATGCCGCGACGCGGGTCTGGAATTTTGTGACCTTTTCGACGCTCTTGGAAACGCCGCCGAAAAACTCATATTCGTCCTTCGTCTTGACGGCCGCCTGGTCGCCGCCGCGTCCGAGTGCCATATCGAGCGCCTGCTCCGCCGACTTCTCGCAGTCGGTTATGGCAACACCCGTGCCGACGCCTATTGAGAGGGTCAGACCGAGCACTCTTTCTTTATATTTATATTCGCGTATCTTGTCGAGAACGCTGAAACGGTCAGCGCGCATCTTCTCGAGCACATCGCTCTGGGCGATTATCATGAACCGCTCCTCGGAGATTTTGCGCATGATGCAGTCATACTGCCCCGTCCAGTTCTCTATCACCTCTTCGACTCCGCCGCGTATCGCCGCGCGCTCGCTGTCTCTGTAATCCGCCTTGATATCCGCGATATCGTCGGTCTGCAGGAGCATTATGACGGGTCTGTTCTTTATGTAAGCGAGCTGAGCGCGCTTCATCTCGCTTACGTCGGTGAAATAGAAAACATACTCTTTCCCACCCTTGAACTCGAACGAGGACGGGGTGACTATATAATAGGAATCTTTGATTTTGACTATGGCTGCACCGTTCGACTCCGCCTGCTCGGGATCGCAGCCGCCGATAAACGGCTGGGCGAGCTTGCGGTCGATGACCGACTCATCCATAAAAGTATGGAAAAAGCTTCTGTTGAAAAGCTCGATTATCCCGTCGCCATCGCACACGAGCATAGGCATGGGAAAATCGTTGACGGAACCGGCGTCTGTCGCGTCGAGGCTGTGCGACGCCATGTCCCTTAGCTGGCGTTCACGGTTGCGGATGTTAAAGAACTTGACTATCTTATAGACCGAGAACGCGATGAGAAGGACACTACCCACAAGCGCCGCCCACCCGCTGTAGCGGACAGCGACAACAACAATGAACGCAGCCGCCGCAACAAAGGCAGCTATTTCCACTGCGAGCTCTCGCAGGAAATCCTTAAAACTCATTCATCAGACCTCCATAATAACGGGAAGAATCATCGGGCTGCGCTTGGTGCGCTCATACATCAGGTGAGATATCTCGTCCCTGAGGCTTGCCTTGATGCTGTTCCAATCGAAATATCCGCCGTCCGTTTGGGCTTCGATAGCCTCAACGGCGACTTCACGCGCGGCGTTTATAAGTTCCTCGGACTCCTTGACATAGACGAAACCTCTCGTCACTACATCGGGACCGGAAACTATCATGCCGCTCTCGCGGTCAATGCAGACGGCGACGATAACGAGGCCGTCCTGCGCGAGATGCTTTCTGTCTCGAAGCACGACCGAGCCGACATCGCCGACGCCGTAGCCGTCGACAAACACTCTGCCTGCGGGCACGGTTGACGTGCATCTGAGCGCCTTTTTGCTGATCTCGGCGACTCTGCCGTTATCGGCGATGAGTATATTCTCCTTGGGAATACCCATACTCAGCGCGAGACCCGCGTGTTTTCTGAGGTGTTTGAGCTCGCCGTGAACCGGAATAAAATATTTCGGCTTGACGATGCCCATTATCATTTTCAGCTCCTCCTGGCAGGCGTGGCCGGAGACATGGACTTCGTACATCTTCTCATACACGACATCCGCGCCAAGCTTCATCAGCTCGTTGACGACACGGCTGACGGTCTTTTCGTTGCCGGGAATCGGAGTTGCGGAAATTATAACATAATCGTTTGGATGAATTTCGACCTTACGGTGATCCGAGAACGCCATGCGGGTCAGGGCGCTCATAGGCTCGCCCTGGCTGCCCGTGGTGATGATAACGAGCTTATCGGCGGGATAGCGGTTTATCATATTGATATCGATAACTATCCCCTCGGGTATATTGAGATAGCCGAGCTCCGCCGAGATGCTCACGACATTTTCGAGGCTTCTGCCGACGAGCGCGACCTTGCGTCCGAGGCTCGCCGCAACATTCATTATCTGCTGCACGCGGTGGATATTGGAAGAGAATGTTGCAACTATTATGCGGTTGTTGCCAGCCTTGCGGAAGAGGGTCTCGAACGATTCGCCGACCTTTCTCTCGCTCTCGGTGAAGCCGGGACGCTCGGCGTTGGTAGAGTCGGACATAAGGCAGAGGACTCCCTCCTGCCCTATCTCGGCGAGTCTGCCGAGATCCATCATGCCGCCGTCGATAGGCGTTGTGTCGATTTTGAAGTCGCCCGTGTGGACGATAGTGCCGCCCTCGCAGCGGATAGCGAGTCCGAGTGCGTCGGGTATGGAATGGTTGACATGGATAGCCTCAACGGTAAAACCGCCTAGGGTTATCACATCGCCGGGCTTGATGACATTGAGTGATGCGGAATTGAGCAGTCCGTGCTCACGCAGCTTCCCCTGAATGAGTCCGACAGTGAGCTTCGTGCCGTAGACGGGCACATTGAGAACCTTGAGAAGATAAGGCAGACCGCCGATATGATCCTCATGACCGTGGGTTATGACTATTCCGCGTATTCTGTCCGCATTGCGCTCGACATAGGTGAAATCGGGAAGCACGAGATCGACTCCGAGCATATCCTGATCCGGGAACGCAAGTCCGCAATCGACAAGGAACATATCCTCGCCGTATTCGAACAGGGTCATATTCTTGCCCACTTCATTCAGGCCGCCTAAAAACGACACTTTTATAGGCTTGGGCTCAGCCTTCGATTTGCCCGGTGCGGGCTTAATTTTGCCGTAACTGCGGTAGCTGCGCCTGCCCGCAGTCTTCTTTGCGGGCGCAGACGCTGCGCCGGTTTCTTTTGCTTTTGGCATAGAAATCTCCTTTTCTGTTAAAATTTTGATGTAAGTAGAACCCCGACCGGTCAAGGTGCGGGAATTAAAGCCTTGTCTGTTAAAAACGCGATGATATTTTCAGCATAGATACAAGACAAATTTCGGGTAGTTAAGACATATGCGTGCAGTCATAATACAAAAATATCCCTATTGTTAATTTTACTATGATTGGATAAAACTGTCAAGTAAAGTAGACACAAATTAGCGCCCGCTCGCTGCAATAAAATTATGCGCAGCCTACAAAAAGGCTCATCGGCAAAAGGTGTTGCAATCACTTTGCGCCGGAGGAGATAAACGCCTGCGCTTCGGCGCAGAGCTCGCGCGCGGTCTCCTCGTCAAAGCTCTGCGCAGTCAGGCGGAATCGCCCGTTTCCGAGCGGCGAAATGTGCGTTTTTCCGCGCTTTTCGACAAGCACGAAGCCGTTCGCCCCGTCGCGCCCGAAGGAGAAGTTCTCGCCCTCGAACTCGTCGAGATAGTCGGGCGGCAGTTCGAGCTGCGCCGTGGTGCTGTAGACAAACAGCGGCGGCAGAAGAGAATAGAGCTCGGGGAAGGTCATATTCTTCTCTTCCAAGATGCAAGCGAGCTTCGCCGCGGTGAACAGTGCGTCGCGCGACCAGAACTGACGCGCCGCGAGACGGCGTGCGACATTGTCCGAGCCGTCCGACGGGGCAGAGAGATAGCGATAAGCCGTCCTGCCGTAGCTGCGCGCGAGGTCATCGAGAAATGCGGGAGAATCATAAGGGACGGAGATATCCCGCCCGCTCTCGAGTTCATACATTCCGCAGAGGGCGATAAGCTTGACAAACGGCACGACTCCGGTCTTTTCAGTATATGCGCTAAGGCTCGTACCCCTGCGGTTTATTCTGAGGGTCAGCGCGCGCTCGTTCGAGGTGGTGCGCATACAATCATTTATGAGCGCTGATATCGTCGGGTCGGAGCTGAGTATCGCGCAGTCGGCTACGCCGTAAGGCACATGGCGCATCAGCTCGTCGCGGTAGAGCATACCCATGGCGGACATATCAAAGAGCCGCCCGCACGACGGCGCGGGAGATAAATCGGTCTTCATGAAATCCGCCGCCTTTCTGCCGAGCGCCGCGGACACGCTCAGTCCGTTTTCGCCAAAGATGCTGACCGTCCCCTCCCCGGCGCAGACGAACACGCCCGCATTGAGCGACGAGAACGGAACTAAAAAAGATAGCTGGGATTCAAAGGACGCGCCGAACGACCACGCATTGACGCCGGAAACACGCAGTCCCGCGCACACGGCATCGGCGCAGGCGCGGGAATATTCGTCGTTTCGGCAGGCGACGCCTACCCTGCCGCGCCCAAAAGCCGCACCGACTGCCGCGCCCGCTCTCACGCAGTCGGACGCAGTGAGCCCCTGCGCACGTTTTATAAAAGCCGCCGAGTCCGCATCGTAGCTGTACATGATGACCCCTCCGAAGATATGATATTCCTATTATTGCCTGCCGGGAGCGGTTTTAAGCCGAAGTTTTACACATTTATAAATGTGCGGCGGGGCGGCAAAATCACCTTGTTTTTGACCCGACTTAGTGATAGAATTAATTAAAACAACCCAACGGAGTAAAATATGAGCGAACTGAAAAAAGTTGAGATATTCACCGACGGCGCGTGTTCGGGCAATCCCGGTCCCGGCGGTTGGGGCGCCGTTCTGCGCTACGGCGAGCACGAGGCGGAGATGTCCGGCGGCGACGCGAACACGACGAACAACCGCATGGAGCTCACGGCGGTCATAAGCGCGGTCGAGAGGCTCAAGGAGCCCTGCGATATAAAAATATACACCGACTCGCAGTATGTTGCGAACGCGTTTTTAAAAGGCTGGATATGGAACTGGAAGAAGAACGGGTGGAAAAGATCCGACAAGAAGCCGGTTTTGAATCCCGAGCTGTGGGAGCGGCTGCTCAAGGCGCTTTCAAAGCACGAATATGAATTCATATGGGTCAAAGGACATGCGGGGCACCCCGAAAACGAGCGGTGCGACAGGCTTGCAGTAGCCCAGAGCGAAAAATATGCAAAGAAGTGAGCCGAAGATGAAAAGTGTCGCGATAATACTTCAGGATCTGCGAAGCGGCGGAAGCGAACGGTTTGCGAGCAGACTGTCGCATCTGCTGAGCGAAAAATTCAATGTCTATGTCCTGGTCTTTGACGCGAGCGAGAAGCGATTCGACTGCTCAGGCGAATTTGTTGACTTAAAATTGCCCGCAGGCAAAGGCACGGCAAAGCGCGCGATTATTATGCTAAAGCGCGCCGCGGCGATAAAAAAATTCGTCAAAGAGAACGACATATGCACGGCGTATTCATTCACCCACGCGCCGAACGAAGCGCTCGCGCTCTCGGGTGCAAAGTGCGTGAAATATATTTCATGCCGCGACTATGTGCGGCTCATAAAGAGCCCGCAGCTCTATTCATTCGCACTGCGGCACGGATGCAATATTCTCTTCAACGCCCTCGAGATGCAGAAAAAATGCGAAGAGATGTTCCCGGGGAATGAAGATAAGCTTTTCACGGCATATAATATCATCGACTGCGAAAAAGCCCGCGAGGACGCCAAAGAGGAACTTGACGAAGAATATAAGAAATTCTATGACACTCACAGAGTTATAGCTTTCTCTTCGAGATTCGTTGAGCAGAAATGTCAGTGGGATATGCTAAAAAGCTTTGAGCTGCTGAAAAAAGATATCCCCGACGCGGGGCTGATATTTCTCGGATGCCGCGGCGAATACGAAAACGCGGTTCGTGAAATGGCGAAAAAGAGCGAATATTCAAATGATATAGTCTTTGCGGGATTTCAAAAGAATGTGTTCAAATTTGTCTCCCGCGCGGATGTTTTTGCAATGACTTCTTACTACGAAGGCTTCCCGAACGTCATTGTTGAGGCGTTGGCGGTCGGCACTCCGGCTGTCAGCACGGACTGCACATCGGGGCCTGCCGAGGTTCTCGCGCCCGGTCGCCCGTTCCTGCCGCACTGCGACAAGATGACAAAAGTCGATTGCGGAATCCTCTGCCCTGTCATGTCCGATAGCCCGGACTTTGACTACGGCAACATAAACGACGCCCACCGCGAATACGCGAAGGCACTCAAAACACTGCTGACGGACGGCGAGCTTCGCGCCCGTCTTTCGGAAAACGGAAAGAAGCGCGCAGACGAGCTGAGCGCAGAAAATATGAAGCAGGTCTATTTCGACCTGACCGACAACTGATTCGGAGGTAACAACAATGAGCAGATATCTTATAGTCGGCGCGGGGCGCAGCGGAATCAACGCCGCGCAGCTGCTTATCAAAGTCGGCGAGGATTTTATAATCTACGACGGCAACGAGAATTTCGACACTGCGGCGGCGTGCGAAAAAATAGGCAGGGATAATATAGAATTTATCCTCGGCGATTTTTCGGGCTTCGATTTTTCGCGCGTTGACATTTGCGTAGTAAGCCCCGGCGTATCGCTTGAAACGCCGATAATGAAAGCCGTCAAAGAGCATAATATACCGATCTGGGGCGAGGTCGAGCTTGCCTACAGGCACGACAAGGGCACGGTTATCGGCATAACGGGCACAAACGGCAAGACCACGACAACTTCGCTCACCTATGACATAATGAAGCGCCACGCGAAAAAGGCTCTGCTCGTCGGCAACATCGAGATACCCTACACCGGATACGCGCTCGAGAGCGACAAGGACAGCGTGACGGTCGCGGAGATAAGCAGCTTCCAGCTTGAAACTATGGTGACCTTCAAGCCGCATGTCACGGCTATTCTCAACATTACGCCCGACCATCTCGACAGGCACAAGACGCTCGAAAACTACATCGCGATAAAAGAATCGATAACCAAGAATCAGGACGAGAACGACTTCTGCGTGCTCAACTACAACGACCCGGTTCTGCGCGAATTCGGCAAGACCCCGCGCTGCAAAGTCATATTCTTCAGCTCTTCGGAAGAGCTCGAGAGCGGAGTGTTCCTGCGCGGCGATACGATGATAATAAAAGAAAACGGCGTTGAAACGCCCGTCTGCACGACGAAAGACACGAGCCTTGTCGGCATGCACAACTACGAGAATATCATGGCGGCTATCGCAATGACCCATGCAATGGGCGTGCCGCTCGACACCATCCGTCAGGGCATAAAAGAGTTCACGGCGGTCGAGCACAGGATAGAATTCGTCACCGAGAAGAACGGAGTCAAATACTACAACGACTCAAAGGGCACGAACCCCGACGCGGCGATAAAGGCGGTCTACGCCATGCCCTCGCCGACGATCCTCATCGGCGGAGGCTACGACAAGAAGTCGAGCTACGACGAGTGGGTCGCGACATTTGAGGGCAGAGTCAAAGAGCTTCTGCTCATAGGCAAGACGAAATACGACATTGCCGCCGCCTGCGACAAGGCGGGATTCAAGGCATACAAATTCGTTGATACGCTCGAAGAAGCGGTCAGCATAGCCGCCGCTGACGCAGAGAGCGGCGACTGCGTACTGCTCTCCCCCGCATGCGCGAGCTGGGATATGTTCAAATGCTATCAGCAGCGCGGCGAGATATTCAAGGACTGCGTAAGAGCGTTATAAAAGCCATAAAATAAAGCGAGCCGCCGCGGGATATCCGCGGCGGTTTTGTGTTGGGGTGCTCGGCACGCGTAATAACTTGGCGGTAGATGCGGCAGTGATGCATCAAGTCGACGCGCAAAAGAGGTTCGCACCAATAAAATCGTGCAAACTTCGCGGGCGGATGATATCCGCCCCTACTTACTTTGAGCGAAGCGAAACAATCCCTCAGTCTTGACTTCGCCGAGCCGACTCCCCTGCAGGGGAGCCTGTTAAAGCGAACTCGCACGAATGAGAGCCGCAATCAGCAAACAGCAAAAATACCGCAGGGCTTTTGCTCTGCGGTACTTTGATTTCAGGCTTTATTTATGCTCGGCGAGGTATCTGTCCACGACGGACTCGACATAATCGGGGCGGTCGGTGATGATACCGTCAACGCCGTTTTCGAGCATCTGGATAACATCCTTTTCCTCGTCGACTGTCCATGCGTTGACCTTCATACCGGCGGCATGGGCGCGCTTGACAAGCGTCTTTGTGGCGAACGCCTTGTGCGGATGCATTGCGTCGCAGCCGATCTTCTTCGCAAGGTGCAGAGGCTGGAAGAACCATCTTCTGACTACCTGTCCGTAAATCGGATAGAGATACGCCGTCTTGCACTTGGGCTCGTACTTCTTCGCCTCAACAAGCATCTTATAGTCGAAGCTCGAAATGAGGAGCTTATCGAAAAGTCCGTATGCCTTGGCGGCGTCTATCGTCTTGCGGACAATGTCTGCGCGGTCGGTCTTGCAGGGCTTTATCTCGATGTTCATGACGCTGAGCTTATCACTCTTCTGCATGCACTCAAGGTATTCTTCGACGGTAGGCAGAGTGACGCCGGCGAAGTCCTTGGAGAACTTGCTGCCGAAGTCGAGCTTGCGGATATCCTCAAACATATAGCTGCCGATAGCGCCGGTGCCGTTGGACATCTCGTCAACGGTGTCGTTATGGCAGATAACTATATATCCGTCTTTTGTGGAATGGACGTCGGTCTCGGTTCCGTCGGCTCCGAGCTCGACTGCTTTTTCAAATGCGGGTATCGTGTTCTGGGGAGCATAGCGGTTAGCACCGCGGTGTGCGATTATCTTTGGCTTATTCAACACTGTTCACCTCTGAAAAATTTCTGAGGACATTATAGCACTTCGCCGCTGAAAATTCAACAAGAATGTGATAACGCTGAAATAATTATTAAATTTCTGCTTTTATTGTACTTAAGTCCAAAACGCTGTTGCAAGCTATTAATATTTTTGCTATAATGATAAGAGCTTTTATGCAAATTGTCGATGCTTCCCGATTGAATTTTTTTCATATCGGGGGGCTAAAACAACTGTCTGCGGGCGTATTTTCCCTGCTTCGCCGCGGACCTGAAGGAGTGTTGAAATGGGAAAGAGTAATCTCAAGGAAAAGGTCAGCACGACATGGAACAATGTCGTACTGCACTGGAAAACACCCGCCTTGGGCAAATATGTCTCCTACAAAGAGATAATTGCCTACGGCGTCGGAGGAATGGGCGTTCAGTTCGTCATGTTCTTCTGCTCGCTCATCGCGCTTTCCGCAACGAGCTTCCTTGTCGGAAACACGATAGGCATCAAGCCGATGCACTTGCAGTATATGGCAGTCGCGTCGACTATTATCGGCTTCGGAATCACTATCGGACGCTCTTACATAATCGACAGCGCCCGCTTCAAATCCGGAAAATTCCGTCCCTGGCTTGCAATAACAGGTATTCCTACCGTTATTATAGCGGTCGTGTTCGTCTGGCTGCCATATGAGACGATGTCGTATATGCAGAAAGTCATTGCGGTTTTCCTCTGCTATAACCTTCTGCAGTGCTTCTATCCTTTCTTCCAGCAGGCATACACAGACCTTGCAAACGTCATATCGCCCAACTCCCATGAGCGTACCGATATCGTTTCGGTCTCGTCGATCATCTACTCCATGGCGCCGTCCCTCACGGGTCTTTTCGTGCCGATGCTCTCGACGCTCACCGGCGGTCTGAACTCCATCACCACCTACCGTATAATCCATCCCCTCGTCGCCGTTGTCGGACTTCTTCTGTCCTATGTGGCATACGCGGGAACGAGAGAGAGAATAATCGTGGCGGAGAGCCACGTTACCCAGTTCAAATTCTCCGACGCATTCCGCGCCGTTGCAAAGAACAAATATTTCTGGATAACCTCCCTTGCAGGCTGGCTCGGCTTCCTTGAGGGCGCGGTCGGCGTTATCATCGGCTGGACATTTATATATGCCTATCCAAACAGAATGGGTCTTTACGGAGTCGCAACGACGCTCATCGGCAACGCGGCGCTCTGGGCAATGCTCATCTGTCCGATAGCGATAAGAGTCCTCGGCAAGAGAAACCTGCTTATCTGGTGCAATGTTACAAACGTCGTGCTCATCGGACTGCTCTATCCCCTTTACAACAACATTCCTGCGCTTATAATCCTCTACTATCTCAACGGATTCGTCAACTCTTTCTCGATAGTCTACACCCCGGGCATAAACGCCGACATGCGTGACTATCAGCAGTATTTCACCGGCGAGCGCATAGACGGAATGTTCGGCGCGGTCGGCATAATCGGCTCGTTCATCGGAATGTTCACCGGCATGGTGCTCCCGACCATCTATCAGATGCTCGGCCTTGAGGACAACTACGACGTGCTCGAAGTCGCTTCGTTCAGGGAGGATATGTTCGACGTGCTCATCATCGCCGCAGTTATCGGCGCGGCGCTCAACTTCGTCCCCTACCTCTTCTACGATCTGACCGAGACAAAGCAGCGCGGCATAGTCAAGGTGCTCAAGATACGCGCGATGTTCGAGGACTACGGCAACGGTATTCTCCGCGACGAGAGCATCGTTGAAGCCATAGACATAATCGACGAAGCAAATCTCCTCTACAAAGACAGAACCCTCATGACCACAAAGGACGACATCAAGAAGGCAGAGAGACTGCCCGCGAGAACGCCCGAGGAAAAAGAGTTCAAGAAGAACGAAATCAAGCGACTGAAAGCCGCTTACAAAGAATTCAACACTCAGAACCGCGGCATAAAGAAAGACCGCATAAATCAGGCAAAGGCCATGCCCAAGAGCGCCGACGCCGAGAAGGCGGCGAGAAAAGCCGAGAAGGCGGCGAGAAAAGCTGCAATAAAGGCCGCGAAGGCTATGCCAAAGGGCACCGACGCCGAGAAGACGGCGAGAAAAGCCGCGATAAATGCAGCGAAGGCTATGCCCAAGGGCATCGACGCCGAGAAGGCGGCGAGAAAAGCCGCGATAAAGGCCGCGAAGAAAGAGAACAGAGAGCTCAACAAGCTCAATGCGGACATCTCCGTGTGCGATTTCATCATCGACGAGATGAACAAATACGACACTCTGCGCATCAAGAAGCAGGTCGAGCGTTCCCGAGCGCTTGAGGCTGCCGGATACAACGGAATCTTTGATTACAACAAAGAGATCATGATCGAGGCAAAGGCTCTGCCGAAGTCCACTCACGAGGAGCGCGAGATTCGCAGCGACGCCATAACCCACGCCCGCGCGCTCAAGAACGCCAGAAAGGCAATGATAAAGTTCTACGGCTCGCCCGAAAATATCGTCGAGCCTTCAGACGATGCGTTCAAGGCCGCAGAGGCTCTGCCGGACGACACCTTCGCGCATCAGCTCGAGAAGAAGAGAACCGTCAAGAAGCTCGTCAACGAGAAGTCGAAGTACATCAGAAGCGTCAAGCCTCTTCTCGACGCAAGACGCCAGCTGACGGAAAAAGAGAATTATGCGCATCTTGACGATATCCGCGCAAGATACGCCGACGCAAAAGCGAACACCGACGCCGAGTACGAGGCGCGCAGAGTCGAGATCGAGAGACTCGAAGAGGCGCGCAAGGCAGACCTCGAGCGCAGGAAACAGGAGCGTCTGGCAAAGAAGAACGGAAAGTGAGGAACAGACGATGAAAAAATTCAGTAAAATAGCAGCCGTTGTTGCGCTGATGCTCGTTGTCTGCCTCTCTTTCACAGGCTGCGGCAATCTCGGCAACGCGATAATCTCCGCCCTCTCCCTCGATGTCACGGTCGACGACCCGGCGCTCATCAAGGTTGAGGATATACTCGACAAGACCGTCAAGACGGAATCCGTCAAGAGCGGCGACTTCACCTATACATTATATACCGACAACACCGCCTGCATCACGGGCTACACAGGGAGCAACCCCGTTGTTTCCATACCCGCTGAGATAGACGGCACAAAGGTAGTCGGTCTCGAGAACAAGGCTCTCAAGAGCAGCAGCACGCTCAAGGAGCTCATACTCCCCGACTCGATCGAGGCAATCGGCAACTATGCCGCGATGTACTGCGACAGTCTTGAGAAAGTAACCATCGGCAAGAACATCAAGCACATCGGCATCAGCGCGTTCGAGGGCTCGCAGGAGAACGCCTACACCGGAAAGAGCAAGCTTACGACCGTTGTTTTCAACGGCGCGCCCAAGACTATATCCGAAAAGGCTTTCTACTTCTGCTCCGCGCTGACCGAAATAGTCCTGCCCGAGGGCGTTGAGACCATCGGCGACTGGGCGTTCGCGAAGTGCTTCAGCGCAAAGAAGATAATTATCCCCGAGGGCGTCACTCAAATTGACGACCACGCGTTCCTCAAGTGCACCGGAGCGGTCGAGATATCGATTCCTGGCACGGTTGAGAGCATTGCGGTGAGCGCATTCTACCGCTGCTCCTCTCTCGAGAAGCTCACCATCGGCGAGGGAGTCAAAAAGCTCGAAAAGGGCGCGTTTGAAGAGTGCAAATCGCTCAAAACAGTCGTCCTGCCCGAGAGCATGGAAGAGCTCGGCAAATATGCGTTCTACAACTGCACCGGACTCGACGAGATAACCATTCACTCCGGAGTTACCGTGTTCGGCGGCGAGATATTCAAGGATGTCGGCAAGCTCACGATTTCGACCGAGAGCGGAAGCAGCGCCGAGAAATACGCGCAGGACAACGGCTTTGATGTTGCCGTTATCGGCTGACGGAGGACGAATGGGAACGATAATCGCACTCGGCGGCGGCCGTTATGACGACGGCGAGGTCATGCCGATATTTGAAAGAATAGTCCGCGAATCGGGCAAAGAAAATCCTCATGTCGTGTTCCTGCCGACTGCCGGGCACGACGACACCGAGGGCGACGAGCCCATATGGGAGAGCTTCGAAAAGCTCGGATGCACGGTTGAGACGCTCAAGCTGACCGACCCCGCTAACTCCCGCGAGCACATATACAATACGCTCGTGAGCACGGACATTGTCTACGCCGGCGGCGGAAACCTCGAGTTCATGATGAACACATTCAAGGCGACCGGCGCGGACGAGGCGCTCAGAGAAGCGTATAAATGCGGAAAAGTCCTTTCGGGGCTCAGCTCCGGCGCAATGTGCTGGTTCGACATGGGATATGACGACTGCGGTGAAAACGGCAGCTTCATGTTCATCGACTGCATCGGACTTCTCCCCTACTGCTACTGCCCGCACTTCATCAGCGAACGCTGGCAGAGTTTCGGAACAGCCGTAATAGGCTGCCGAGTCTCGGGCATCGGAGCCGAGGACGGCGCGGCGCTCATATTCAAAGATGGTCATTTCTCCGCCATGTGCGGAAACGACGGCGGAAGCGTGTTCTATTTTGACAAGGACAACGGCTTTGCAAAGAGCGACATAACCGAGGACGCCTCGGCGCTGGATATATAAAAATCATGCAGGGAAAACGGATGATATCTGTTTCCCCTGTTTTTTATTGGGGTATCTATAAGCCTGTAATTCCGGCACACGGTTTAATAACAAACTTGCCTAAATCTGCTGAATATGATATGATTTTGTATCGGCTATGCCGATAGCGGACAGCCGCAAGGGCTGTCCCTACGGGATATATGAGCTATAGTCATTGCTGAATATTCGATTTAGTTGCAATATGGAGGACAATTATGTGGTGCTTGCCCAAAGACAACTCAAAAGCAGTTATTACTGCACAAGATCAAATACATAGCGCTCATCGCGAGTGTCACTTACAACTACCCGAAACGGCAATTTTATTCTTTATGGGCAAAGCGACAGATTACCTCATATCGCAATATAATACAACAGAACTGCCTGAACCGCTTCCGCGATTTCTTAATTCCTGCCCAATTTGGGAGATTGGGAAATTCCAGCTATGCTTTGCGGACGGAGGGCGCGGTGCTCCGCAAGCAGTAGATACAATCGAAACTCTCGCCGCATTAGGAGTAAGAAATATTATTTCCGTCGGAATGTGCGGAGCATATGATGAAGTCGTCCATGTCGGTGAAATTATCGCTCCGCAAAAGGCTTTTGTGGAAGAAGGAACATCACTTCATTATTACGAGGACATCGAATATTCAAAGCCGGACGGTAACCTTCAAAAAGCCGTCACCTCTTTGCTTGGCATACGCAACTATTCTATTGTCTCGACAGATGCCGTATATCGTCAGACGTTGTGTAAAGAACAGTTATGGCGAGATAAAGGTGCTGTCGGAGTAGATATGGAAACATCGGCAATCTTCAGCGTTTCCAAATATCTCGGATTAAAGGCTGTCGCTATGCTAATGGTTTCTGATATACACCCAATTGATTCAAATTCTGCAAAATGGGAATGGAAAATGACAAATGAAATGAGATATAATCTCGTCGATCAAGCCGTTGCATTTGCAAAAGCGATCAATAATACAAAATAATATCTCGCCTATGCTGGATTGAGCCTATTCGAGTTTGTGCCGCTCGCGCGGCAGCGGTGCGTCGAGGTCGCCGCACCCTACAAAATCAGACTTTATTATTGGGCGCAAGCGAGGCAATTAACCAACAGCACCGACTCCGCATATTCTTATAGTAAATGAATATGCGGAGGTATTTTTATGCCCGATGTCTATCTCAGTCCTTCAACTCAGGACTATAACCCCTACATAATCGGCGGGAGCGAGAAACACTACATGAATCTCCTCGCCGACGCAATGGAGCCGTATCTCTCTTCAAGCGGGATAAGCTACGGCAGGAACGACCCGAACGGCAACGCCGCGGCGGCTGTTGCACGCGGAAACAGAGGAAACTATCGGCTCTATCTCGCCCTGCACTCAAACGCCGCGCCCGCCATATATGAGGGCACTCTGCGCGGACCGGACGTCTACTACTATCCGACGAGCGCGCAGGGAAAGCGCGCTGCCGATATAATCGCAAACGGACTGCGCGAGATTTACCCCGAGCCCGAGCTTGTGAACACACGCACCTCAACAACACTGCTCGAGCTAAAACGTTCGAAGGCTCCCGCGGTTTACCTTGAGCTTGCCTACCACGACAACGAGCAGGACGCGTGGTGGATAGCCGACAACATTGACGCAATAGCCGAAAACCTTGTTATAAGCATCGCGGACTTTCTCGGCGTGCAGTACTATCCGCCCGTTTTTCCCGCCACGGGTACCGTTAGCACGCAGGGCGGAGTGCTCAATGTCCGACGCGCGCCGAATATGACCTCTGCCGTTATCGGCACTCTCCCCAACGGAAGCGCCGTAAAAATAACCGGCGCACTCAACGGGTGGTATGCCATAGAGTTTAAAAACACAACAGGTTACGTTTTTGCGGGAAACATCAAGAGAAATTGACACAGGCTGTACACAAAATTGACATATTTATACACTTATACGCTTTTTTACGACGGCGTTTGTGTAAAATGCAGATTTTTAAACTTTTCCTTGCTTTTACCCCTAAAAAGCCCTATACTATTATTGTATTTTCACCGTACTTTTCTTTAGGGGGAACGAGGATTTGAAGCTGCTTGAGGAGCGCATAATTGCTGACGGCAAGGTGATCGGGGACGATATTCTCAAGGTGGATATGTTTCTCAATCACCAGATCGACGTGAACCTTCTTCAGGAAATCGGCAAGGAGTTCAAGCGCCGTTTTGACGGGTGTAATATAAATAAAATTCTGACTATCGAAGCATCGGGCATAGGGATCGCGTGCATAACCGCGCAATATTTCTCTGTGCCTGTTGTTTTTGCCAAAAAGGGCGCGCATAAAAACGTGGGCAGCAATGTCTACTCCTCCGTTGTCCACTCCTTCACAAAGGGCACGGACAGCCTTGTTACAGTGTCGAAAGACTACATAAACAAGGGCGACAAGATACTCATCATCGACGATTTCCTTGCAAACGGCGCCGCCGTTTCGGGACTTATCGATATAATCAACCAGGCGGGTGCCGAGCTTGAGGGCGTCGGCATCGCCATTGAAAAAGGCTTCCAGCCCGGCAGAAAGGTTCTCGAAGAGAAGGGCGCGAGAGTCGAATCCCTCGCCATCATCGAGAAGATGGGCAACGGAACAATAACATTCAAAGAACAGGACGACTGAGTTATTTTTTCCCGTGCAGGACTGCGGGATAAATATAAAAAAATTTTTTGGAGGTAAGTCAAAAAATGAAGAAATTCACAAGAATCCTCGCGATCGTTCTTGCGCTCGCCACCATTTTCAGCTTTGCAGCTTGCAGCAGCAAGGACGGCGGCGAGAAGAAAATGAAGGTCGGTTTTATCTTCCTTCACGACGAGAACTCGACTTATGACAAGAACTTCATCACCGCAGCTGAGGAAGCTTGCAAGGAGCTTGGCGTTGAGATAGTCAAGAAGACCGGCATCGGCGAAACTCAGGCTTGCTACGATGCAGCGGCTGACCTTGCTGATCAGGGCTGCTCAATCGTTTTCGCTGACAGCTTCGGCCATGAGAGCTTCATGATCCAGGCTGCCGAGAAGTATCCGGACGTTCAGTTCTGCCACGCTACCGGCACCCAGGCTCACACCAAGGGTCTCAAGAACTTCCACAACGCTTTCGCTTCCATCTACGAGGGCCGTTACCTTGCAGGTATTGCCGCAGGTATGAAGCTCAACGCTATGATCAAGGAAGGCAAGTTCGAAGCTAAGGACGCTAAGATCGGCTATGTCGGCGCATTCCCCTATGCAGAGGTTAAGTCCGGCTACACCGCATTCTTCCTCGGCGTAAGATCCGTCTGCAAAGAGGCTACCATGGAAGTCCAGTTCACCGGTTCCTGGTATGACGAGGCCAAGGAGAAGGAAGCTGCTACCCTGCTTATCGGCAGAGGCTGCAAGCTCATCAGCCAGCACGCTGACTCCATGGGCGCTCCCACCGCTTGCGAAAACGCAGGTGTCCCCAACGTTTCTTACAACGGCTCCACTCTTGACGCTTGCCCGAACACCTTCATCGTTTCGTCCAGAATCAACTGGGTTCCCTACATGAAGTACATGATCGAGTGCGTCAGAGACGGCAAAGAGATCGACACCGACTGGTGCAAGGGCATCAACGAGGGCGCTGTTGAGCTGACCGCTATCAACGATAAGGTCGCAGCTCCCGGCACCGCCGAGGCTATCAAGGCTGCCGAAGAGCAGTTCAAGGCCGGCACTCTTCATGTTTTTGACACCTCCACTTTCACTGTTGGCGGCAAGGTTCTCACCAGCTACAAGGCTGACGTCGACACCGACGAGAACTACACCCCCGACACCGAGGTTGTTTCCAACGGTTACTTCCACGAGTCTGAGAAGCGTTCCGCTCCTTACTTCGATGTTGACATCGACGGCATCACTCTTCTCAACAAATAATTAAGCTATAACTTTCATTCAGACGGGGCGACGAAAGCCGCTCCGTCTGAAGCAGTTCAAAAAACAAGATTTTTAAGTTTGAAAAGCCGATTATCCTTCCTGTTTTAATCGGCTTTTGAGATTTAAAATAGGAGGATAAGTGGGCTTGAACGCAGCAATTGAATTGAAAAATATTTCAAAAAGCTTCGGAAGCATCATCGCCAACAAGGATGTATGTCTGACCGTCAACCGCGGTGAGATACTCTCCATTCTCGGCGAGAACGGCTCCGGAAAAACAACGCTGATGAACATGATCGCCGGAATCTACTATCCGGATCACGGTCAGATTTTCATCGACGGCAAAGAGGTAGTCATCCGCTCCCCCAAGGACGCGCTCGACTACAAAATAGGCATGGTCCATCAGCATTTCAAGCTCGTGGACGTGTTCTCTGCAACGGAGAACATCATTCTCGGACTTGACGAGGGCAAATTCAACGTCAAGAAGTCCGCCGAGCGCATCAAAAAGATAAGCGAGCAGTACGGCTTCGACATTGACCCGAACAAGAAGATATACGAAATGTCCGTCTCGGAGAAGCAGACCGTTGAGATAATCAAGGTGCTTTACAGAGGCGCGGACATCCTTATTCTTGACGAGCCCACCGCCGTTCTCACCCCGCAGGAGACGCTCAAACTCTTTGACATCCTGCGCCGCATGCGCGACGACGGCAAGGCTATCATAATCATCACCCATAAGCTCCACGAGGTGCTCTCCCTCTCCGACCGCGTATCGGTTCTCAGAAAGGGCGAATACATCGGCACTGTCAACACCGCAGAGACGAACGAATCAGAGCTTACCGAGATGATGGTCGGCAAGAAGATAAGCCTCAACATCGACCGCAGCGATCCGGTTGACCCTGTGGACAGGCTCATTGTCAAGGACATCAGCTGCATCAACCGCGACGGAGTCAAGCTTCTTGACGACATCTCGTTCACCGCTCGTTCGGGCGAGATTCTTGGCATCGCGGGCATCGCCGGAAGCGGTCAGCGCGAGCTGCTTGAATCCATCGCAGGACTTCAGCATCTCAACAGCGGCGAGATTATGTACAACAACCCCAAGACCGGCGGTCAGGACAACCTGCGCGACAAGACGCCCATGCAGATCCGCGAGCTCGGCGTGCGCCTGTCGTTCGTCCCCGAGGACAGACTCGGCATGGGACTCGTCGGCAACATGGATATCATCGACAACATGATGCTGCGAAGCTACCGCAAGGGCAAGGGCGCGTTCCTTGAGCGCAAGAAGCCCAAGACGCTCGCGGAAAAAGTTATAAGCGACCTCGAAGTTGTAACCCCGAGCGCGAATACGCCCGTCCGCCGTCTCTCCGGCGGCAACGTGCAGAAGGTGCTCGTCGGCCGTGAGATTGCTTCCTCCCCCACGGTCTTTATGGCGGCTTACCCCGTGCGCGGACTCGACATCAACTCATCTTATCTTATATACAACCTGCTCAACGAACAGAAAGAAAAGGGCGTCGCCGTTATCTTCGTCGGCGAGGATCTTGACGTTCTGCTCGAGCTGTGCGACCGAATCCTCGTCATAAACTCCGGCAAAATAACCGGACTCGTTGACGCGAGGACTTCCACCAAGGAAGAGCTCGGTCTGCTTATGACCAAAACCGACGGAGGTGAAACCCATGAGTAAGTCAAACGGACAGAAGCGCGAGCCTCTTTTCCACATAGTCAAGCGCAGCACCGTTCCCTCATGGGCGGCATGGCTCATCAGAATCGGCGCGGTCATTCTGGCGCTGCTCGTCTGCGCGGTCGTGACCGTCGTCATCACCGGACAGAACCCCGCGGAGGTCTATTCCGCGATAATCTTCGGCGCGGTTGGCTCGCCGAGGCGTATATGGAGCCTGCTCCAGAATCTTGCAATGCTCCTGTGCGTTTCGCTCGCAGTCACCCCCGCATTCAAGATGAAATTCTGGAACATCGGCGCAGAGGGACAGGCTCTCATGGGCGGCTTCGCGACGGCGGCATGCATGATCCTCTTCGGCGACAAGCTCCCGTCCTATCTTCTCTTCCCCGTTATGATTATAACGAGCATTGTTGCGGGCGCGATATGGGCTTTCATCCCCGCATTCTTCAAGGCGAAGTGGAACACCAACGAGACGCTCTTCACGCTGATGATGAACTACATCGCAACGCAGATAGTCGCTTACTTCTGCTACAAGTGGTCGAACCCCAAAGGCTCGGGTCACATCGGAGTCATCAACAGCGTCAGCCACAACGGCTGGCTTCCGAGCCTCGGCGGTCAGGACTACCTGCTCAACATACTTATCGTTGCGGCGCTTACCGTTTTCATGTACATCTATCTCAAATACAGCAAGCACGGCTACGAGCTCTCCGTCGTCGGCGAGAGCGAAAACACCGCGCGCTACGTAGGCATCAACGTCAAGAAGGTTATCATGCGCACGATGCTCCTCTCCGGCGCGCTCTGCGGCGTCACCGGACTTCTGCTCGTCAGCGGCACCGACCACACCATCGCGACAAACACAGTCGGCGGACGCGGATTCACCGCGATAATGGTATCGTGGCTCGCGAAGTTCAACCCCGCTTACATGATCCTCACCTCACTGCTCATCGTCTTCTTCCAGAAGGGCGCAATTCAGATATCGACGAGCCTCGGACTCAACGACTCGTTTGCCGATATCATCACAGGAATCATAATCTTCTTCATCATCGGCAGTGAGTTCTTCATCAACTACTCTGTCAAGTTCCGCAGCAAGGAGGCGAAGGCATAATGATAATCACATTCATTCAGCGTGCTATAATGCAGAGCATTCCTCTGCTCTTCGGCTCAACGGGCGAGACGATAACCGAAAAGGGCGGCAACCTGAACCTCGGTATCCCCGGCATCATGTATGTCGGCGGCATCTCTGGCGTTATCGGCGCGTTCTTCTATGAGAAGAGCGTCGAGACGGTGAACCCGTTCCTCGCAGTGCTCATTCCCCTGCTCTCGAGCATTTTGGGCTCGGCGCTCATGGGTCTGCTCTACTGCTTCCTGACCGTCACTCTGCGTGCAAACCAGAACGTCACTGGTCTTGCGATGACAACTTTCGGCGTCGGCTTCGGCAACTTCTTCGGCGGCTCGCTGATAAAGATAACCGGCAGCGACATTCCCTCGATAGCGCTGAGCGCAACGAGCAACTGCTTCAAGACAACGCTCCCGTTCGCCGCAAAGCTCGGAAAGGTCGGAGACATATTCTTCTCCTATAGCTTCCTCGCTTACGCCGCGATAATCATCGCGCTCATCACCGCCTATTTCTTCAAGCACACGCGCACAGGACTTCAGCTGCGCGCGGTCGGCGAGAATCCCGCAACGAGTGACGCGGCGGGCATCAACGTTGGCAGATACAAATATGTCTCGACAATCGTCGGCAGCATTATAGCGGGTCTCGGCGGTCTCTACTACGTCATGGACTACGCGAACGGCGTCTGGTCGAACAACGGCTTCGGCGACCGCGGCTGGCTTGCAATCGCGCTCGTTATCTTCGCCGTCTGGAAGCCCGATCTCGGCATCCTCGGCTCGTTCCTCTTCGGCGGTCTCATGGTCGTTCACAACTACATCCCGAACCTCAGCTTCGGCGCGCAGGAGCTGTTCATGATGACTCCATATGTTGTTACGATAATCGTCCTTGTCGCGGTCAGTATGCGCCGCAAGCGCGAGAACCTGCCTCCCGCGAGCCTCGGACTTTCTTACTTCCGCGAGGATCGATAATATTGATTTTTTGAAACTCATGGTGTATAATAAAGCCATAAAACTTAGGAGGTTTTACTATGTTAGTTTCCGCAGCAAAAATGCTCAAAGATGCAAAGGCCGGCAAGTACGCGGTCGGTCACTTCAATATCAACAACCTTGAGTGGACAAAGGCTATTCTTCTCACCGCTCAGGAGCTCAACTCCCCCGTTATCCTCGGCGTGTCCGAAGGCGCGGGCAAATATATGTGCGGCTTCAAGACCGTCACCGCCATGGTTGACGCTATGGTCGACGAGCTCGGAATTACCGTTCCCGTTGCGCTTCACCTTGATCACGGCTCCTATGAGGGCGCGCTCAAGTGCATCGAGGCGGGCTTCTCCTCCGTCATGTTCGACGGCTCTCACTACGGCATTGAGGAGAACATCGAGAAGACCAAGGAGATAATCGCTCTCGCTCACTCGAAGGGCATTTCCGTTGAAGCCGAAGTCGGCGCCATCGGCGGCGAAGAGGACGGCGTTATCGGCGGCGGCGAAGTTGCTGACCCCAACGAATGCAAGATGATCGCTGATCTCGGCGTCGATATGCTCGCAGCGGGCATCGGCAACATTCACGGCAAGTATCCCGCAAACTGGAAGGGCTTGAGATTTGATGTTCTCGCCAACATCCAGGAGCTCACCGGCGAGATGCCCCTCGTTCTCCACGGCGGCACGGGCATCCCTGCAGACATGATAAAGGAAGCTATCTCCCTCGGCGTTTCCAAGATCAACGTCAACACCGAGTGCCAGCTTGCTTTCGCTGACGCTACCAGAAAGTACATCGAGGCGGGCAAGGATCTCGAGGGCAAGGGCTTCGACCCCAGAAAGCTTCTCGCACCCGGCTTCGAGGCTATCAAGGCTACCGTCAAAGAGAAGATGGAGCTGTTCGGATCGGTCAACAAGGCATAAGAAAAGCTTCAAAAAACAATTTACCGGCAGAGTAAAATCTGCCGGTATTTTTATTTGGGGAGATGATAAAAATTGCCGCCGATATTTTAACTCGGCGGCTTTTGCATATGAGAATGAAGTTATTAAAGCTTCTCCAACAGCTTCTGACGCTGTTCGTCATACTGCTCCTTGTCGAGAGTCCCTGCGGAGAGTTCGGCGTTCAGTTTCTTGAGCTGTTCTTCGATGCTTGGCTCCGGACTGAATACCTTGAATAATAAAAGTGCATGTGCGGCAACGGTGATTACGGGGAGAACCAAAGCTGCAATTCTCAACCACATTCTGTTTATATCTTCGAACCCTGACAAATCTTCTATGATATATGTAATTTCCTCTATAAAATCGGCATTACTCTGTATCCATACAATGCACGGAAATACTAAGAATATAACACACGCCACTTTAAACAACTTATATTTACCAATTTTAAGAAAATATAAACCTGCAGGTAAAGCGGCAATGGGCAACAGCAAAAACAGGAAAACCATAAAATCCTCTATATCCGGAGAGCTAAAGGAAAAAACTTCACTGCGAATCAGCTGATATATTTCCAGCACTACTTCAGTTAACACAAAAATTTTAAAGAGTTTATACGGATCTGCCTTTTCGTCTTTTCCTTTCACATATATGTATATGCTCACCCCAAGAGGCAATCCATAAGCAATAATCGAATTTATTACACCTTCCATTACATTTTGTGTAATATCATATATGTCATCTGCTTTATAATAAGGGTCTTCATAATATTCGGAGTATTTTACAACTGCCGAGCCAATTTGACTAATCAAAACTATCGCTACCGTAATCGCAAGCAGGATACAAACCAACTTCATTTTATCCGCATGATAGCTTAATTTTTTATTCACTTCTTATTCCCCTCTCTTGATTTCTCTAAGATACTCCTCTTCTGTTATGAGTCCATGATCTTTTAACCGTTTAAGCTCTGTCTTTCTCTTACTTTTATCTGTTTCTTTATTATTTCCTGCACCTAAATCACTTTCCGGTTTTGTGCTCACGGAATCCGAATTTGCCTTTTCCTGATATTCTTCTTCGGTTATAAGCCCCTGTTCTTTTAAGCGGTCGAGCTTGGCTTTCTTCCTGTCTGTATCACTACTTTCTTTCATTTTTGTCCATAAGCTTTGCTTTTTATTGCCACTGTTTACACCAAAAATCACCTCTGAAGCACCAACTGTTCCTGCACTCTCCAAAGAAATCTTTCCTGCTGTGATAGTACTGTTTTCCACAAGCTCACCAAGGGCATATATCGGAAGATTCGTCACATATGCCACGAACGGAGCAAGTAATGCCGTAAACAAGCTGCCAATACAAAGCCCCCACAAATCTTCACTATATATAATTCCGGCAAAAAACATAACAATTCCGCCTATAAATAAAACAACGGTATCAAACCACATAAAATTTTGAGCTATTCTTTTTATTTGCCCTCCAATATTCTTTTCACTGCTGTACCTAAAAATTTTTTCTTTCAACACCCAAAATCCTCCTCTGCGTATTTCTAACCATATAAGGTTAGTTTTATTTTATAATAAACCACATATGGTTAATTGTCAAGGATATACTAATCACATATGATACAATTCAGCAAAACTTACAAAAGAGAGCTGCTGGAATTATGCAAAAATACTATTATCAGAGACTGCGCGACATTCGTGAGGACAGAGAAAAAACGCAAAAGGAAATTGCGGAAGTGCTCAACACGACCTACCAGTATTACAGCGCATACGAGCGCGGTGTGCGGGACATACCGAGCCACCATATAAAAACTCTTGCGCTCTACTACAACATCTCCGCAGACTACCTTTTGGGACTTACGGACGAGCCGAAAGCGCTGAAATAAAAGTTTAACGCCCGAGTGCGGATATCTCTATTGACTGCACTCGGGCGTTATTGTATAATCAACTAAAAATCTTAGGGGGAACGGATAAATGCTCACTATAAAAGACGGCGAGTTCAAAATGGACGGTGAGAGCTTTCGCATATATTCCGGCTCGATGCACTATTTCCGCATCATGCCCGAATACTGGGAGGACAGGCTCAAAAAGCTCAAGGCGGCGGGTTTCAACACGGTTGAAACATATGTCTGCTGGAACATGCATGAGCCGCGGAAGGGCGAATTTGACTTCACCGGCAGGTTCGACATCAGGCGTTTTATCAAGACGGCGCAGGAGGTCGGGCTCTATGCGATAGTCAGACCGGGTCCGTATATCTGCGCGGAATGGGACTTCGGCGGACTGCCGGCATGGTTGCTCAAGGACAGAAACATGCGTCTGCGTTGCGCCTATCCCGAATATTTGCAGCATGTTTCGGACTTCTATCACAGGCTGTTTGAGGAGATCGGCGATCTTCAGCAAAGCGAGGGCGGCAACATAATCGCGATGCAGATTGAGAACGAATACGGCAGCTACGGCAACGACAAGGAATATCTCAGATATATCGAAAAGCTGATGCTCGACTGCGGCACAAAGGTTATGCTCTTCACCTCAGACGGCGACGACAACAGCATGCTCTCCGGCGGCACGCTCCCCGATGTGTTCAAGACGCTGAACTTCGGTTCGCGTGCGTCCGAGATATTCAACGCCATGGACAGATTCCATGAGAACACCCCGAAGATGTGCACCGAGTTCTGGTGCGGCTGGTTCGACCACTGGGGCGAGGAACATCACACTCGAGGCTCGGACAGCGTTGCAGGCGAAATTAAAGATTTTCTTGACATCGACGCGAGCTTCAATTTCTACATGTTCCACGGTGGCACGAACTTCGGCTTCACTGCCGGAGCGAACTGCTACGAAGAATATCAGCCGACGGTCACGAGCTATGACTACTGCGCACTGCTGACTGAATGGGGCGACTACACGCCCGCATATTATGCAGTCAGAGAGCTTCTGCTCAAGGCTCAGAACCTGCCCGAGACCGAGCTTCCCGCATCGCCGGAGCTCCAGACAATAGGCAAAGTCGAGCTTGACGAGAGCACCTCGCTGATGAGCAACTTCGACAATCTCGGCAAGCGCCACCGCGTTCCCCTGCCCGAGAGCATGGAATATTTCGGTCAGAACAGCGGCATGATCTATTACGAGACAAAGCTCGAACAGATATATGACCCGCGCGAGCTGCGCGTTGCGAATGTCCACGACACTGCGTATGTCTATATAGACGGCGAGCACAAGGCGACTATTGACCGCCGCGACGAGAACAAAGTCAAGGGCTACGATACATTCAAATTCGACGGCTGCACGGACGGCTGCACGATAGGCGTATTGGTTGACGCGATGGGACGAGTGAACTACGGCGAGCACCTCTACGACCGCAAGGGCATTGATGCCATCCGCTACGGCAACCAGAATCTCATGGGCTACGATGTTGTCACGCTCCCGCTCGACAACCCCGAGAAAATTGACTTTTCGCTCGAGGGCGGCAAGTATCCCCTCTTCATGCGCGGACACTTCAAGGCGCAGAGCCAAAATGACTGCTTCGTTCACCTTGACGGGTTCAAGAAGGGCTGCGTATACATAAACGGCTTCAACATCGGCCGTTACTGGGAGATAGGCCCCCAGCGCGCGCTGTACATTCCCGGAGTCCTGCTCAAGGACGAGAATGAGATAATCATACTCGAGCTTGAGGGCTGCGAGAAGGCGGAGGTCGAGATAACCGCCGAGCCGGATTTGGGATAAAAAATATATAAAAGACAAAACCCCGGGCTGTAAAATACAGTCCGGGGTGAGCTTATTTAAGATAAAATTTACTGCTTTGCGCCGTTATCGAACATCTCGAGAGCCTTGACGCTGATTGCGAAGCAATCGGCAAGACCCTGCTCGTTCATGTTGTCATAGGTGTCTCTTCTAGTGTGATAATAGTCCTCAAGCTTATGGTTGAGTCCGGTGACGCCGGTCGCTCTGAAGCCCGCCTGCGCGAACGCTGCGGAGTCGGTAGCGCCGCCGAGAGGCGGAACCCAGCCCTTCTTGCAGGAGATATCAAGCTCCTTAGCAGCCTCCATAAACAGGTCGGAGACATCTTTATCCGCCTTGACCGTGCCGTTGAGGTCGCGGTAGTTGGTCATAAGATACTTGGGATCGTGAATCGTATCATAAGAGAAGATGAAGGTCGGGACATCGTCGAACTCGCCCTTATGAGCCGCGCACCACGCCTTTGCGCCGCGCAGACCCGCTTCCTCGGAGCCGGTGAGGATAACGCCGACTTCGGTGTTTTCAAACTCGATGCCCTCTTCCTTGAGAGCCTTGAGGATGGCTATGCCCATATAGCAGCCGGAAAGGTTGTCGTTCGCGCCGTCAACGATGCGGTTCTCGTTCCACATCCAATAAAGGCCGATAAGGAACGGTACGAACACAAGGCCGATGAGGCGAAGAAGTCCGAGGGTCTCGTCTGCGTCAAACGAGACATACTCGAGTCCGTTCTTTGCTACGAGCATTATGGAAATGACAAGATAATAGACAGCGCCGATGCCGCAGATAACCGCGTGACCCTCAAAGCCGACACCACCGAGCTTATAGTTTACGGGCCACTCCCAGGCGGCATCCGGATGGCCGTTGAAGAATATGCGGCGCTTGACCTCGCCCTTGCAGCTCTTGACTGCGGTGACGTTATGCCCGGTCTTTTCGGGGAAGAAGCGATCGATAAACTTCTTATAGAGTCCGAACTGCATAAAGACTATAAGCAGGCCGACAACGATAAGAATTATCGAGACGAGCGGATAGAAGAACGAAATAGCTACCGCCGCGAGAACGAAGGTAATCGTGAAATATATCCAGCCGAAGAACGAACCGGGGTTCTCTTTGAACGACTCGACGTCGGCTCTCTCGCATCCGCACTCGTTTTTCAGTACGTCCGCCATATACTCACATGCCTGCTGCTCGCCCTTGGAGCCGGGATCGCGTTTTTCGAAGTCCTTGCATATGTGGGTTATCTCGCTCACCATATACTCGGCCGCTTCTTTCTTCTTGTCAATGACTGACTGAAGATTCATTTTTATTACCTCCTTAAATATAAGTCAAGCGGCCGCCTGAAACCGCAAATACGGGTCGCGGCAGCCGCTCAAAACAGTCTTTTATCTGCGGGGACCGGTAAAGCCGTTCGCCTGCTGGAACTTGTCGATCTTGTCGATAACGCCGAGGACAACATCGAATCCGTCGCCGACGGTGTCAACGCTGAAGCGCTCGGGCATATCGTGCCAGGTGTGATAATAATAGGTCAGGGTCGGATCCTGAGCCGCAAATGTAACGGACTTCATGCCCGCCTTGGTCATCGGGGTGCTGTCGCAGCCGCCGACGGGGTTATGTATGCAGCCGTTGGACTTGCTCTGAATACCGAGCTCCGAGAAAGTATCCTTGAACATTGCTTCAAGATCCTTGTCGAAGCGGCAGAACTGCCAATCGTCCTTGATAACGACCTCGAAATAGTCCTTATCGGCGACGGAGTCCAGATTTATGTTCCACGCGTTTTCAAGAATGGCCTCGCCCTTATGAGCGCGGGTGAAAGCGAGAGAACCGCGGAGTCCCGCCTCCTCGGAGCCGCAGTTGAAGTCGATGATGCGGCAGTTCTTGGGCATCTTGTCGGGATTCTCTTTGAAATACTTTGTAACAGCATAGCTGATAGCGCAGCCGGAGGCGTTATCCATAGCACCGCGGGATGCGTTGCGCGGATCGGGATCAGCCCACATGACAAGGAACGCGCAGCCTATGGCGGTGACGAGGGGCAGGAAGCGCATAGCGAACATGAAGTTCACAAACGCGGGAGAAGCGAAAGCTTCCGCTGCCCAGCTTGCACCGAAATAATAGCCGGTGTAGAGGGTCGCGACGGCAATCGAAGTGCCTGCAAGGAAGAAGAAGCAGAGAGCGCCGAAGCCGACCTTGACGAAGGTGGCAACGAGGCCGAGTGCGGGGTTGGTCTTTGCAAACTTCGAAGCGTGCTCGGAATGACGCCAGTTCCAGCTGGTGTCGGTATGGCCGGAGAGGATGATGGTGTAGTCATACTTGCCGTCCTCCGGGAGCAGCTCGCCATAGGTGTTCTGCGATACTTCCTGCTTGAAGAACATATCGAACCAGGTCTTATAAAGGAAAACGCTGCAGACAAGCCAGACGATGCATGCCGCCGAAGCGAGAGCCATGCCGTACCAGACTGCGGGGATGCCCATTGCGATATAGACAAGGGCGCTCAGCGCGAGACCGAGCCAGCCTGCATAAGGGATTCCGCCGATGGACGCACGCGGGGAAACCGCAAACTCTTCGCGAACGGGCTCGATGCCGATCTCTCTGAGCTTATCGCCCATATAGGCAGCAAACTTTTTTTCGCCGTCCGAACCCGGCAATCTTGCGCCGATGTTCTTCGCGGCATGATTGATTATGTCGTATACCTCTTCGGCATACTTTCTGTGTTCTTCTTTCATGAAAAAGCGATACTCCTTTTAAAAATGTGCTATAATTATACAATAATTAGACGCAAAATTGCAATAGAGTTTAAAGAGAATATAAAAATTTCTTTAAATCTTTGTGAACGAGTAAATTTTTTCGGCGTCGGGCGGAAACGATAATAAATGCAAAGGCGCTTTTTTCTATCAGAAAGGATAAAATTAAAATGAATAAAGAAAACGACAAAAAATTCGACGGCATCCACTGCCCCACCCCGAGCTCCGAACCCGTCATGGGCGAACCCGAGGACTCATTCGACATGGTGAACAAATACGGAACTTACAACATTCAGCCGACCTCGCAGACGGAAAATTCTTTTCCGCATATTGCGCAGGGACTGCCGAAAAAGCGCAAAAGTGCAAAGAAAACGAGATAATATCATAAAGGATCAAATTAATTGATACTTCGTGTGAATAAACCAAACAATCGATATAACAATTATACTCGCACCTTATCAAAAAAATGTTTAAGTAATAATACGGGGCTGTTTCGTAAAAACGGAACAGCCTCTGTTTTTTTACTTTGTTTTCATTCGAGCTGATTATTGATTTTTATCAGGCAAAATGATATTATAAAAAGCAACAGATTTTCGGAGATGAGTTTTTGTGTTCATTCTGACGCTCGACAGCAACGATCCGTTTTTCAACCTGTCGGCGGAGGAATACTTTCTCTGCGAAAAAAGCAAAGATTTTTTCCTGCTCTGGCAAAACGAGCCGTGTATTGTAATCGGCAGAAATCAGAACGCAGCGGACGAGATAAACGGTGATTATGTCAGCACCCGCTCACTTCCCGTTGTTCGGCGGATAACCGGCGGCGGGGCTGTCTATCATGACCGCGGCAATCTCAATTTTTCGTTCATTATAAACGGCGAGGCGGACAGAGTTGAGCTGTGCCGACCGATTATAGATGTTCTGCGTTCCATCGGCGTTGAGGCGGAGATATCCGGGCGAAACGACATTCTTGTCGGCGGCAGAAAAATCTCCGGCACGGCGATGTGCTCGCGCGGCGGCAGGTCGCTGTTCCACGGCACACTGCTGATAAGCGCCGACCTTGAGGCTATGTCCGAAGTGCTGAGGCCCGACGAAAACAAGTTGATGGGGCACGGAGTGAAATCGGTCAGAAGCCGCGTTGCAAATCTGTCCGAATACACGAAAGAAGAAGTCAGCCCCAATATTATCGGCGCGATGCTGGCTGGATATATGACGGAGCGCGGCGGGAAAATATATGAACTCGGCGAAAGCGATATAGAAGCCATTGAGAAGCTTCGGGACAGCAAATATTCGACCGACGAATGGAACTGCGGTGCCGAGCGGCTTCAAAAATCCGAGCGATCCCGTCTTAGCTGCGGGACGGTTTATATAAAAAAGAAAGCCGCCTGCGGGCGGATAGAAGATATACGCATTTTCGGCGATTTCATGAACATCGGAGATATTTCAAAGCTCGAAGCGCGGCTTCGCGGGGCGGAGTTCCGGCGCGAAGAAATAATATCTGCGCTCGAAGAAGCCCGAGTTGAAAAATATATTCCGAATTTGACCGCAGACGAGCTTGCGGACATCATAATGAAAAGCGAGTGATACACATGAAGAGACTCAAAAGGGCTGCTGCCATACATGATATTTCGGGCTTCGGCAAATGCTCGCTGACAGTTGCCCTGCCGATAATCTCTGCCATGGGCATTGAGGTTTCGGTCATACCGACCGCCGTGCTATCGACGCACACTGGCGGGTTCACGGGCTTCACCTACCGCGACCTCACGGGCGACATGCGCCCGATCGCGGGGCATTGGAAGAGCCTTGGAATAAAATTTGACGCGATATACAGCGGCTTTCTCGGCTCGGTCGAGCAGATAGACATCGTGACCGATTTTATAGACGATTTCAAAGAGAAAAACACGGTCGTGCTCGTCGACCCCGCGATGGCGGACGGCGGGAAAATGTACACGGTGTTCGACATGGACTTCGCAAAGCAAATGGCGCGCCTTTGCGCCAAGGCGGACATAATCGTTCCGAACTTCACGGAGGCGGCGTTCATGCTCGGCGAGGAATACCGCCCTGCCCCCTACTCAAAAGAATATGTTGAATCGACGCTTCGCAGGCTCTCTTGTCTCGGGCCGTCAAAAGTGGTTCTGACGGGCGTTGCATTCGACGGCAGACAGGTCGGCTCGGCATCATACGACCGCTCGACAGACGAGATAAACTACGCCCTCTCGGACACGGTGGACGGATATTTTCACGGCACGGGTGACGTATTTGCGAGCGCTCTGCTCGGCGCATACATGAACGGATTGAGCCTCGCCGAAAGCGCGAGGATAGCCGTTGACTACACCCACGGCTGCATCGTGAGAACAAAAGAGGCGGGCACGGATCTTCGCTACGGCGTTGATTTTGAGCACGGAATACCCGATCTGCTCCGGCAGACGGGGATAATATAAAAAAGAAAAGGCAAAGAGGAGAGGAAGAAATGAGCTACGCAGACGAGGTATTTATCGCCAACTGCAAAGATATACTCGAAAACGGCACATGGGACACGGACTACAACGTTCGCCCGCACTGGGAGGACGGCACGAGTGCGCACACGATAAAGAAATTCGGCATCGTCAACCGCTATGACCTTTCAAAAGAGTTCCCGGCTATGACGCTCAGAAAAACCTTTATCAAGAGCGCAACGGACGAGCTGCTCTGGATATGGCAGAAGAAATCTAACAATGTCAACGACTTCAAGGGGCACGTCTGGGACGCTTGGGCCAATGAAGACGGCAGCATCGGCAAGGCATACGGCTATCAGCTCGGAGTCAAGCACCACTATCCCGAGGGCGACTTCGACCAGGTTGACAGAGTTCTCTATGACCTCAAGCACAACCCGCTCAGCCGCCGCATACTGACAAACATATACGTTCACGCAGACCTGAGTGAGATGAACCTCTACCCATGCGCCTACAGCATGACTTTCAATGTCACGGGCAAGAAGCTCAACGCGATACTCAACCAGCGCTCGCAGGATATGCTCACGGCAAACAGCTGGAACGTCTGCCAATATGCGACGCTCGTTCACATGATAGCGCAGGTCTCGGGACTTGAGCCGGGCGAGTTCGTCCATGTCATAGCCGACGCGCACATCTACGACAGGCACGTTCCTATAGTCGAAGAGCTGATAAAGCGCGAGCCCTACGACGCGCCGAAGTTCGTCCTCGACAAGTCAATAACGGATTTCTACAAGTTCACGCCCGACAGCGTGCATTTTGAGAACTACAAATATCACGAGTTCACCGAGAAGATACCCGTTGCGATATAAGGAGCGAAAATGAAAGCAATAGTTTGCGCCGACATAAACTGGGGCATCGGCAAGGGCGCGGGAATGCTCTTCCATATCCCCGCCGACCTCAAGTTTTTCAAAGAGAAGACCATGGGCAGCACCGTTATCATGGGACGCACGACATTTCTCTCCCTGCCGGGGCCGAAGGCTCTGCCGGGCAGGAAGAATATAGTGCTGACGCGAGACGAAAATTGGAGCGCCGAGAATGTCACGGTGTGCCACGGCATTGACGAGCTCGCGGACATTATTGAAAATGGCGAAAATGTATTCCTCATGGGTGGAGAGGCGGTCTACAACGAGCTGATCGACTCATGCGATGAAGCGTATGTAACGCGCGTAAATGCGGACGGAAAGGCGGAGAAATTCTTCCCCGACCTCGACCGCCGCGCAGGCTGGAAGCTCGTCGAGCGCTCTGCCGCGCAGAAGAGCAACGGATATATTTTCACATTCGACAGATATGTAAAAAAATAAGCTATACGAAACGGGATTGACGGACTGACCGCCAATCCCGTTTTTTGTTTTATTCGGTCGGGTCGGACTTTTTCGGCTCTTTAATCAAAGATTTATTTTTGCGCTATTGCCGTTCTTGCCGCAATATGCACAAACAAAGCGCCCAACATTTGGAAATATCGACGAAAGAAAAATAAAACTTTTCCGTTGACAAACGCCGAAAAGGATGATAATATACAACTGAGCTATTTGAGATAGCTCAGTTAGCTAACTTTTTATACACGGAGGACAAATCGTGATTATACTCGATTTCCACTCAAAAACACCTATCTACGAACAGATCGAGGAGCAGGTGATGCTCATGGTCAGGCGCGGCGTGTACAAGCCGCACGACCGTCTGCCCTCCACCCGCTCTTTAGCTTCCGAGCTCAAGCTCAACGTGAACACCGTAAAGCGCGCGTTTCAGGAGCTTGAGGCAAAGGGCGTGACCTATTCCCAACCCGGGCGCGGAGTCTTTATCAGCGAAAACGCGGCAGACAACAGCCGCGTGCGCGAGCAGGCTCTTTCGGCGCTCTCGGCCGCTCTGCGCTCGGCGAAGGCAAACGGGCTGAGCGAAGCGGATATTGAGGAGCTTCTAAAGCAGGTCTACGCCGAAAACAAATGAAAGGAGCAAAGAGGCAAACGCCATGATTGAATTCAGAAACGTCACAAAAAGCTACGGCGATTTCACCGCCGTTGAGGACATATCCTTCTCCGCTTGTGACTCGTCCGTCTGCGGTCTGATAGGCTACAACGGCGCGGGCAAAACAACGCTTATAAAATGCGCCGCAGGGCTCTATAAGCCGGACTCCGGCAAGGTGCTTATAGACGGCGAATCCACCTACAATTCCGACGAGGTGCGCTCACGGCTGTTCTTCGTGCCGGACGATCTCTTCTTCCCCGTCGGCTCGACCCCGAACAGCGCGGCTCGCTTCTACAAAGACTACTACCCGGAGTTTTCATTCGGCAACTTCGAGCGTATGCTAAAGCTCTTTGAGCTTGACGGCGACGCAAAAATACGCGGATTTTCAAAAGGAATGCAGCGCCAGACGGAGATAGCGTTAGCGCTCGCCTCGTCGCCGAAGGTCCTGCTGCTCGATGAATGCCTCGACGGGCTTGACATCGCAAAAAAGGACATCTGCAAGCAGCTTTTCATGGACTACATGGCTCAGAGCGGCTGCACCATGCTCATCTCGTCCCACGCGATAGCAGATCTTCAAAACATCTGCGACAGGATAGTGCTGATATCCGGCAAGCGTATGCAGATGAACTGCTGCACGGACGATATCCCCTCTACCTGGCGCAAATTCAGGCTTCAGTTTGACTTTGAGCCGACGCGCTCGATATTCGGGAATATCGACATCAAAAAGCTCGACATCGACGGCAGGAGTGCCGTTGTGACCGTCTGCGGACACATCGACGACGCAAGAGCAAAGCTCGACGCATTGGAGCCGCTGTTCATCGACGAGTTCCCGATGGAGCTTGAAGAAATATTCTTACAGGAAACGGAGGACAAGAGCGATGAAATCTCAAAAGTCTTTGAATAATATTGCTTCCGCCGACTTAAAGCGCAGCTTTGCTTCAAATCTCGTCATACCCGCGCCGACCTTTCTCGCATTCACTGTGCAGGCGGCAGTATGCGCATATTTTCAGTTCAAACAGAAAGAAAAGGTCTTTTTCACATGGTTCAGGGACTCGCCCGACTCGCTTGTTTTCATCTCATTCTGCGTTGTTCTCGTCGGCGCGATACAGGCGGCATACACTCTGCGGTTCATCAACATAAAGAATCAGTCAAATGTGTGGTTCAGCTTCAATCTCAGCCGCTCGACGCTCTTTAAAAACCGCTGTGTTTCTTCGCTGACGCTCCTCGGCGCGGCGATAATAATACCCGGAATAATCAGCGCGATAATATGCTGCGCGTCCGGCTGTTCCGCCGCAAAAGTTCTCCCGGTAATATTCTATCAGTATGCCGGATTCCTGACAATGATGTTCGCGGGCTTCGCGATAGGCGCGCTGACGGCTTCGCTCACGGGAAGCGTTGCGGAGAGCATATTCTATTCTGTAGTGCTCATTCTCGCCCTGCCGCTTCTCTCGACTGCTTGGGACGCCCTTTCTTCGGTATTTCTGCGCGGCAGGACGGCAGTCTCCGGCGTGAATTACACCGGCGACATGGATATGCAGCATTACTATTTCAGTTTCTCCATCCAACGCGGCGGACGCGGGATAATGGCATTCTGCCCGTTCACGCTGTTCCGCGTTCCCGGGACAAGCAGAGCGGATGTGATGAGCTTGAAGCTGCGCGGATTCGGCCCTATCGACTTCGGTTTCTGCAAGGACGGCTCGTCCCTGCCCGGGATAGACACATGGCTTCCGATACTGCTTTGGATAGTTTTGACCGCCGTATTGATCGTGCTCGCGCAGCGGATGTTCGGCAAAAAGAAGCTTGAAGAGCTCGGAGTTCCGGCGGCGAGCCGTGTGCTCACAGCGCTTACCTCGGCGATAATAGTGTTCTGCGGATTTTCCGTTCCCGCATGGGTTTTGAAAACCACTATCCCCTCCGTTAATACTGCTCTTGCCGCGCTTTTGGGTATCGCCGTCATGCTCGCGGCATATTTTGCCTACACATTCATTGCGCGCAGGAATTTGAAGGCGGTTCGCAAGAATCTCTGGCAGTTTGCAATGCCGGTCGGCGCAACGGCGATAATCACCGCAATATTCCTGACAGGCGGATTCGGCTACACCGCGCGCGTTCCCGAAGCGGAAGAGGTAGAGTATGTCACGGTGTCGATGCCGTTCAGCTTTGAGAGCGGAATGGCGCAAAACGGCAGTATACTCCGCACCGTCAAGGGCACTGCAACGGTTCTCAAGCCCTATACAAACTGCATAACTCTCTCGACGGAAAAGGACATAAACACGGTGCTCTCCATCCACAAGCTCATAACGAACGAGAAGAAGAGCGACGAAAAGACAAACACCCAGTTCTCCGTCAAATATTATTTCAAGAACGGCAGGAGTATGGAGCGCACTTTCACGAATATAAGCGAAAAAGACCTCAACTCATATTTCGCCGTTGCCGACACAGACGGGGTAAAGGAACAGCAATATCTTTTCCTCGCCGCCTCCGACACAGAGCGCGAAAAGCTCAAAAGCGAAGACGTAAAAGCTCCGAATATGTCGAACCTGCAAGGCTATTTCTTATTTCGAAACTACGGCAATCCTCTGCGCAATACGGATGGCGTTCTAATAGCGAGCAAGGACGGCAGCTTCTGCCGCGAGCTGAGCTCGGATGAGCTTGATAAGCTCGGCAAATGCATATGGAGCGACATATCGAAGAAAAAATATACGGATATTCTTCGCGGCAGCGAAAAGGAAGTAGCATATATTTATCTCAACGACGATGCCACATACTACGGCGGTCGATATGAAGAAAATGTTAAAGGCAGGTCGGTTCTTGCGGCTATCACGGGCGACATGACCGAGACGCTGAGGTTTATCAAAGAACACGGCATGGCGGACGCACTCGGACAAAAACGCGAAGTTAAGAGCGTCAATATTTACGACTGCCGCCGCATCATTTTGCAGGCGCAGGAGATAAACAAAAGCGGAAAATACGGCGGCACCGCGATAAACCCGATTTTTATTATGAGCACGATGTTCAACACGAAAGAAATAAAGTTGGTGACCAAAGCTTTCGGCGACATGGATGACTGCTTCATAAAGAGCATCACAAATCAAAAGCAGTCAGACGAGCTGTTCACTCTCGCTCAAGGACAGTGTTACACCTCTCTCGGCGGCTATATCGCGCAGATAACATTCACCGACGGCTACAATCAGACGATGTACATTCCCGAAAGCGATGCACCGGGATATATAAAATAACGAGAAAAGCGGCAGGGCTTCAAAAGGCTCCTGCCGTTTTTGTTATACATATTCTGCTGTCATCTGAACTGTTCCGGTGAAGCGGTCGAAGTCTATCATTATATAGTTGCCGCCGTTTTGGAAATTGAACTCGCGTTCGAATCTGCCGTCGGCGTCGGGCGTATATTCGAGCACTTTTCCGTTCATTCTCAGGCGGATGACCGCGCTGCCGGACTCGGTTTTGATATAAGCTTTCACTTTTATCAGCTTGTCGCGCGCCGACGCGCAGGAGAGCAACGGATATATTTTCACATTCGACAGATATGTAAAAGAATAAGAGACAAAAAGAACCGGGATTGGTATTTCGCCAAACCCGGTTTTTTGTTTTATTCGGTCGGTTCGAGCTCCGGCTCGTTTTCTTCTATATCGCCCGCGAGACCTAATTTCTGTTCTAGCTTCGACTTTTTCTTATACGTCTCATTCCACTCCTGCTGAGTGAACTCATAGCCGTATGCAAGGAAGAGATCCTCGCCGCGCTTCTCCTGCTTTGAATAGCGCGCTTTCTTGAGCAGGACTACAATCCCCACGCCGAGCAGCGAACCGACGAGCGCCGCCGCGAACGAGAGCAGAATAACTTTCGCTCCCCCGCCGGCATAGAGCGGAGGCAGCAGCCCCGCAAATGCGTCGTATTTATCGGTGACGACAATTGTGGAAGTGCGGAGAAGCCCGTATTTCCGGGCATAGTCAGTCAAGAATGACTCGTTGCAGATGCCGAATGCCGCGGCGAGCACGCCTGTGAGCGTTGTTCCGCCGATGAGTGCAAAAGGCGTTGTCTGCGGCTCTCTGACGCAATAGACCATCGGCGACATCGCCATGAGCCTGACATTCTGGAACACCTCGTTGATAAAGCCCGTGTTGAGCAGGTTTTCATCATAGACAACCATTGGCCAGGACTTGAACTTCTTGCCGACGAAGAGATAAATCATGCATATCCACGACGGGGTTATCATCGCCGCGGAGAACACTGTGAGCAGTCTTGCGCTCTCCATTGAGCCCGCCAGCACGCCCTTGAATATCTCATCGAACACCGCAAGCGAGAGCGGACCGCCGACATCGAAGCCGAGCGCGAAGCCTATCACGGCGCCTTTGAGAATGATATTTGCGGAGGAGGCGACTATTCCGGCGAGCTTATGCGCGAGCAGGGTCATCGGCAGAGCGTAGGCGTAGTTCATAACGAAAAACACCGCGAAAGCGGAAAGTCCGATAACAACGAGCGAATCGCCGAGCAGAGTCATATTTTTGAGCTGCGGGCGGAATGTGCATATAAGCTCCTCGCGCTTTGCTTCGTCTTTTATTTTTGAATGTGCAAGCTTCAACAGCAGACCGAACGCCCATTCTATAACGACGACGCAGACCTTGTGCAGGAAGGTCACGCACACGGTGCTCAGCAACGCTATCACATAATAGCCCATGAAGCCAATAACAGACGAGCCGCCCACTGTTTCAACGCCCGCGACCTGGGTGCAGAAGAGACCGAAATATACGGCGAGAACGCCCGAGACAAGCGCGGAGAAAAATCCGCCCGCGTAATACGCCATACATATCGACATACCTATGCCGAAAAGCTGGACAGACATATACGAGACCCAATAGAGTCCGTCGAGCAGGGACGGAAAAACTTTTCCGAGAATAAGTATTATAAACGCGAATATCGCGGCGAAGAGCATAAACGGGAACAGCGCGGTCGAGGTCTTGACCGCGGCGCGTCTGAGCTGATATTTTTCAAACAGCGGCGCTTTCAGATACTCCCCCGCGCTTTTATACGGATTTTCTGTGTTATACATCTTTACCCTCCTGCTTGTTTTTTCTAATCATAGCATTATATTAGCAATATTGCAACATATTTACTTGTTTTATCGCATCTTTTTGTATATATTTTTAAATTTTTTTTTGCAATATGCACAATTTAAGCTCAGGACATTTGGGGATATTGACAAACGAAAGCGGTCGAAGTCTATCATGATAATGTAGATTTTTATCACACTTCAGCAAAGAATATTTAAATTTTTAACAATTCAAAACGGCAGGAACTTTTTTACGGTTCCTGCCGTTTTTGTTATACATATTCTGCTGTCATCTGAACTGTTCCGGTGAAGCGGTCGAAGTCTATCATTATATAGTTGCCGCCGTTTTGGAAATCGAACTCGCGTTCGAATCTGCCGTCGGTGTCGGGCGTATATTCGAGCACTTTTCCGTTCATTCTCAGGCGGATGACCGCGCTGCCGGACTCGGTTTTGATATAAGCTTTCACTTTTATCAGCTTGTCGCGCGCCGACGCGCCGCCGAACACGGTATCGCGTCCGGTCTCGTTCTCACACTGCGCGGTGTAGCTGCCGGTGAAGCAGTCCCTGCCGTTGTTCTCGCGTTTACCGATGAGCCTGGCGCTGTTCGTGACATCGGACATTTTGAACGCGCCGCGCAGATCGTCAAAATATCTGTCCGCGCGTTTGAGCTGCATACTGCCGCGGCTTATGCACGCCGTGAGCGAGAGCATTAGAGCAAGAGTCAGCAGAACAGCCGCTGCTCTCTTCATTACTCTCTCTCCTTTGCGCCGCTGACTATCTTATAATAGGCGTTGGAGGTGACGCGGTAAATAAGAGTATAGAACAGCGCGAACACGACGAAGCACACAAGAGTTGTCACGGCGAAGAGGACGGGGTTGTTGAAGTTGAAGGCGAGCAATATTCTGCGGATTATTATAGACGCGAATATCATATGCAGACCCGCTCCCGCAAGAGGCAGGAAGAATACCGTGAGCAGCTGGGAATTGATGCTCTTTCTTATCTCTTTCTTCGTCATGCCGACCTTCTGCATTATCTCAAAGCGCGACTGATCTTCGTAGCCCTCAGAGACCTGCTTATAGTAGATTATCAGCACAGCCGCGAAGACGAACACGACCGAGAGCATGACGCCGAGATAGAACAGCGAGCCGAAGGCAGAATAATAATCATCCCTGCCGGCATTGCGGCTGTCTATCGAGAATGTCATCATATTGCCGTAAGACGACATTGCCGGTTTTGTCGCGTCGATATAGTCATTGCACAGCGCTCTCTCGCCGGCGGTATCGAGATCGGTATCGAAAAATCTGAAATACTTATAGTTGACGGTGCGCACCCCGTTGTGGTTTTCGGGCTTTGCAAAATCCGTGGCAGCACTTTTGAAGTCGGGCACGAAAATATATATCGAGGACGCGATATTTACGGCGGAGTCGCCGTCAATGAGGAAGCTGTCGGCTGTCTTTTTGACTTTGTAGGTCTTGCCGTCGCCGAGGGTCACGGTGTCATATTTATACTTCATTCTGTAGCCATAGACTATGACCTCATCGGGCGCGAGGGTTTCGTTCGTGCCCATGACGGCGTTGTAGTCCTCTATCGGCACGACATCGAAGCAGGTATACGCATTCGAGTTTGAACCGATTGTTACGCCCGTGCCGCCTGCGATCAGCTTGCCGCCGTCGGAAATCGTGCCGACAGTCACAACGGATCTGTAGGACGCAAAATTTGAGGCGTTCGCCTTATGCGAAGCGGCAAGGGAATCGACGCCTGCGGCGACTTTTTCGATATTGCCGTCATCGAGTCCGTCGATAGTATCAAAGCCTGTCGAGAGCACGATATCGCGCGGATAGCGGGTGTTGATGCTGTCCTCAGTGCCGAAGAGCAGGCAGGTGGTCGAGGATATCATGACGAGCACCATTGTTGCGAGCACGCAGACGGACGCGAGTCCCGCGCCGTTTCTCTTCATTCTGTAGGTCATCGAAGAGACGGAGACGAAGTGATTCGGCTTATAATAATAGGTCTTGCGCTTTTGCAGGAAGCGGCAGAGAAGCACCGAGCCGAATATCATCAGAAGATAAGTGCCGATGATGACCATTATGACCGCAATGAAAAACACAAGTATCGCGCTCAGGGGCTCTGTTATCACGACGGCGGTAATATATGCGCCGATGAGCAAAATTGCGCCGGTGATGCCGAGAAGCGGGTTAGCTTTCGGCGGCTTCTCGCCGAGGTTTTCACTCCTTATCAAAGTCACCGCGCTCGCGCCCATTATCTGGCGCACAGAGTTGATAAAGAGGAGCAGGAAGATAACGGCGAAAACGCCGACGGTCAGCAATATTGCAGTCGGAGAGACATGGAAAACATAGCTGATATCAGTGCCGCCTATCGCCTTGACGAGTCCGAGTTCGGCAAGCTTCGAGAGCGCGACGCCGAGCACAAGACCGCAGAAGAGCGATATGGCAGAAGTTATCAGGCTCTCCCAAAAGAGCAGGATGCTGATATTCTTTTTGTCCATGCCGAGGATGTTATAGAGTCCGAACTCTTTCTTCCTGCGGCGGATAAGAAACGAATTTGTATAGAAAAGAAAGATGCAGGCGAATATGGCGATGACCCAGCCGCCGAGCATGAGCACGATGTTGACCGTACCCTCGCCGAATGTGCCCTTGAGCGACTCGCCGTAGCGCAGGAAGATGACGATATAATACATCATTATCATGCCTATCTGCGTCAAGATATACGGCAGATAGAGGCGCTTATTCTTCCTTATCCCGTCAAACGCGAGGCGCGGATAGAAAAACTTTTTCATTTGCGCTCACCGCCTGTCGCAAGCAGAGTCAGGGTCTCGGATATCTTCTGATAGAGCTGGCTGTCGGTATCGGTGCCGCGATAGATCTGATGGAACACCTCGCCATCCTTTATGAAAAGCACGCGCTTTGCGGAGGAAGCCGCCTTGACGGAGTGCGTGACCATAAGAATGGTCTGTCCGAGGGCGTTGACCTCGGTAAACAGGCGCAGCAGTTCATCGGTGGACTTTGAATCGAGCGCGCCTGTCGGCTCATCGGCGAGAATCATGCGCGGCTCGGTTATCAGCGCGCGGGCGACAGCCGCCCTCTGCTTCTGACCGCCGGATATCTCATAAGGATATTTCTTGAGCAGCTCCGTTATGCCGAGACGCTTTGCTATCGGTTCGAGGCGGGAATGCATCTCATCGTAGCTCTTGCCCGCGAGGACGAGCGGAAGATAGATATTATCTTCGACCGTGAAAGTATCGAGAAGATTGAAATCCTGGAACACGAAGCCGAGGTTGTCTCTGCGGAAAGCGCAGACAGCGGAGTCCTTTATCTTTGAAAGATCCCTGCCGTCAATCATAACGCTGCCGGAAGTGGGTCTGTCAAGAGCCGCAAGAATATTGAGCAGAGTGGTCTTGCCGGAGCCGGATTCGCCCATTATAGCGACATACTCGCCCTCTGACACGCTGAAGTTAACATTTTTAAGAGCCTCGACCTTATTGCCGCCGAGACGGGTTGAATAGACTTTTTTGAGTCCGTTGACTTCCAAAATACTCACTGTAGTTGACCTCCTGTCATTTTGTGGCTCTATTATAGCCGAAAAGGGAAATGCGCCTCCATAGAAAAGGCTTACATTTCCCCTTTCAAATCTTACGGTTTTGTAAGAAGTTATTCTTTTCCCAGTTTATACTGCCCGAGATCGAGGCGAACCGTTGTCCCCTCGCCTACTGTTGAAGAAATCGAGATATCAATACCGAGGTTTTGGCATATGCGGCGGCAGAGATAAAGCCCGAGCCCGCTCGCACGGCGGTCGGTTCTGCCGTTGCAGCCGGTATAGCCTTTATCAAACACGCGCGGCAGATCCTCCGGCGCGATGCCTATTCCGGTGTCTTTGATACAAAGCACTTTTCCCTCGGAATAAATCTTTATGCTCCCCTCGCGGGTATATTTGAGCGCGTTTGAGAGCAGCTGCTCGACGACGAACGCGAACCATTTTTCGTCCGTAACGGCTTGAATATCAACGCTGCCATATTCGAGGCGGATCCTGCGGTCTATAAATTCCGAGGCGAATTTTTTCACCGAGCTTCTGATTATTTCATCTATATCCTGCTGAGTAAAAACATAGTCGCTGTAATCCGAGCCGAGACGCACAAAGACGAGCACCATTTCGACATACTGCTCTATCCGCGACAGTTCGGATGCGAGTCTGCGCGCTTCGGGCACATCCTCTTTCTGAAGAGTCAGACGCATCGCCGCTATCGGCGTTTTTATCTGGTGCGCCCAGACGGTGTAGTAATCGACGGTGTCACGTATGCGGTTGTCCGTCTGCGCAGTTATCTCCGCTATTTTTTCTTTGAGCACGGATATCAGCTGCTGATAGTCGGAATCAACTATCCCCTCCGGCTCGGGCAGAGCAGATATAAGTTCGGTGTTCCTGCGGTGAAGCTCTTCAAAAAACTTGTGGCGGCGATAGGCTTTTGTAATATCATAGGCGGCGAACACCGCGCCGAAAAGCAGGCACAGGGCGCACGGATATATGACCGCGCGCACGGGCAGACGGTAGACCCAAAAAGAAAACGCGAATATGCAGGCGAAAAGCAGAAGCATCAAAAGCCGCTTCCACCGCTCCTTGAGATAACCCTTGAAAAAGCTCATAACCCCTCCGAAATCAAGCTATTATATACCCTACGCCGAACTTTGTGGCGATAAAATCTTTGAGCCCCGCCGCGTCAAGCTTTTTTCGCAGGCGGTTGACATTGACGGTGAGTGTATTTTCATCGACAAACGAATCCGTCTCCCAAAGGCGTTCCATCAGCTTTTCGCGGCTGACCACCTTGCCTTTATTTTCCATCAGGCAGAGCAGAATGCGATATTCATTTTTTGTCAGCGTTATCTTTTCGTCGCCGAAAACGAGCGAATTTTCACCCGTATCGAGCAGTGCGCCGCGATGCTCGAGCACAGGGACATTAGCGCCGAAATCGTAAGTACGGCGCAGAAGAGCCTGAATTTTCGCCATGAGGACGCTGCCGTCAAACGGCTTCGAGATAAAATCATCCGCGCCGAGGTTCATCGCCATGACGATGTTCATATTATCCGACGCAGAGGAGACGAAGATTATCGGCACCTTTGAGACGCGGCGAATTTCACTGCACCAATGATAGCCGTCAAAGAACGGCAGCATGATATCGAGCAGGACTATATGCGGCGAAAACTCGGCGAACTCGTGCATGACATTGCTGAAATCCCGCACGATATGCGTCTGTAGATTCCATGCCTGCGCCTGCGCCGCGACGGCGTTCGCTATCCCCGGGTCATCCTCAACGATAAAGAGCCTGTACATACCGCACCTCCGAAAACTGTTTCATCAAAGTCAGCGGACAAAGCCGCCCAAAAACTTCGGCTGTATACAAAATAATTATACGGCATCCGCCGCCGCGTTTCAAGAAAAACAGTATCGCAAATGAACTTCGGCGCATAGAATATACAGAAAAAACTTTGGAGGTGCCAAATGAACAACAATCAAAACCGCTGCGGCTGCGGCGGACAGCCGACAGTCATGGACATTGACCGCGAGACGAAAGAGAACACAAATTTCCGAAAAGAGGCATGGACAGGCGAGCATCTGCAGGTAACGCTGATGTGCATACCCACAAACTGCGACATCGGCGCGGAGATCCACGAGGACACAGATCAGCTCGTCTGCATCGTGCAGGGCTGCGCGACAATAAGCTTCGGCGCGACGAAATGTTCCATGTGCGACGGTCAGAGGGCAAACGGCGGCGACGCCTGCCTCATCCCCGCCGGAACCTGGCACAATATAACAAACAGCGGAAGCATCCCGCTCAAGGTATATTCCGTATACGCTCCGCCGCACCACGCGGCAGGAACAGTCCAGCGCACCAAGACCTGCGACTGCTGAAAATAAAATAGATACAGGCGCCGTGACTCTGGTGGATCACGGTGCCCGTATCGTTGAGGAAGTGGAGATAAAAAAGATAATATGGAAATTCCAAAACGCAGGTTGGGGGTTCTGCGTTTTGCGTGGATGGTGAAATCAGCGAAGCATTACTTTCTGCTTATTCTCGCCCGGCAGTCGAAATCATCCGACCTCGACTGCCGAAAAGTCATAGTACAGATCCATCGGACGGTTATCGTCGAGCAGGAGTATGCTGTTATCCTCGAGCAAGAGGTTATCTCCCGCATACTTCATGATGAAGTCTATGCCATAGTTGACAGCCTGTTCTTCATTCTCGGCATAAATAAATCCGCTGACGGGGTTGACGGTGTCCTCGCAGGCGCCTATCTCCCTGCCGTCATCTCCGATTTTCTTGCATCGGCATTCGAGCACATAGCGCGAGCCGATATCCGGAAGTCCGTCATATTCTTTTAGCATTATTATCCGTCCCTTGAATTTATCTGCAGGTGCGGTTTGCCGCAGCCTGCCGCATGCCTCCGCGCTGCCGGCGGTCAGGCAGCAGACGGAAGATCCGCCCGCTTCCCGCCGTATAGGAGTATAGGAGGTAGTTGGCTTCATTTATGTACTTCGCTTGAGTACGCCATAATTTTAACGCAATGCAAGCAAAAAGTGTTGATTTTTCAAAAAGTGATGTAAAAATGGGCAAAAACGATATATTTCGAACAGTTATTTTTCTATACAGCAAACATGTGACATATTTTGAAAGATTGTTGCGTATAATTATCAGTGCCAAAAGAACATTTTATTTGTACGGCATAATAACACAGTTAAAAAAGTGTAAGAACATACCTTATAAGTCCGCCACGGTGCAGAGTTGTAAGAAAATACCTGCGCAGTCGGTTAAAATATTTTTCATGCCCATACGCTGTTATTATAAATAAAGAAAGCAGACAAGGCGTGTGCCCTGCCTGCTTTCTTTTATATAGGAGTTATGTAGGAGATAGATTTCACATTCACGCTTTTTTCAGAGGTCAACATTATTTTAGCGCATTTGCCGCCGGAAGTGTGAATTTTTGCAAAAGTGATGCGATTTTGGGCGAAAACGATGTTTTTCGTGAGTTTAATTTGCCGAGGTCGCAAAACTCAATTCAAGCGGTGACCGGCAAACAGTAAAAAATAATCGCTGATGACATTTTTTGTTTTTCTGTTTGCTTTTTCGACAAAATGTGGTATAATATTTGCGGGAGCGTGATTCTTTTGATAGATATACTTGTCTGCGATGACAGCGCGGAAATAGTTGAACAAGTAAAAAAGCTGCTGTGCGCATGGGAAAAAGTGAACACTGTCAGCTTCAATATAGACTGCCGCCAATCGGGAAAATTTATTCTCGAAAACAAGCACAAATATGACATTGCTTTCATTGATATCGAGATGCCCGAAATGAGCGGACTCGAACTCGCGGTCGAGCTCAAGAAGCAGAACCCGGATGTACTCATCATCGTTCTGACCTCGTTCCAGCGATATCTCGACGACGCGATGCGCATCCATGTTTTCAGATATCTCTCGAAGCCCGTCGATGTCAACCGCTTCAACAAGAACCTCTTTGACGCCGTTCAGGAATACCGCACGCTGAGCAAGACGATAATTCTCGAGACTCACGACATAGTCAAGAAGATAAAGACAAAAGACATTCTCTATATTGAAAACAGGCGCTACGGCGCACTTCTCGTGACAAAAGACGCCGAATATGCGACGGGAGTCAGACTAAAAGACTGGATAGCCAAAACCGGTCAGCCGGACTGCTTTGTCTATTCCCACGCGAGCTACATAGTCAATCTGCAAAACGTCATCGACTTTTCAAAAGACAGCGTCACGCTCAGAAAAGGCGACGGCGAAACGGTAAGCGTATATATGTCCCAGCGCAAATACCCCGCCTTCAGAAAGGCATTTTTTAACTTTGCGGGAGGTATATGATGGACACTGTGTGTAAATTGATTGCCTGCGCTTTCGGACAATTTGCCGCGTACTGCTATTTTTCAAGGCGGTTTGAAACAAAATGTCCGATTGCCGCAGTCTGTGGATTCTTTGCGGCGGCTGCTGCCGTACAATTCGCCGTAAGCTTCGCGGGGCTTGCCGCGCTCAACATAACCCTGCTCTTTATCAGCAATCTCTGCGCCGCGCTCATAATATACCGTGCAGGAATAAAGCAGACGCTGATCCATTGCTTACTGCTCGAAGTTCTTGCCGCGATGTCGGCGTTTATCATAATGTTCGGTCTGCCGAAAATTATCGGCCATGAGCCACCCGGGAACGGAATGATATTGCTTGGCATATCGGCGAGCGCGCTGTATTTTACATTCGCTTATGCCGTATCAAGGCATAACGACAATATGATTGCCTATTACGTACTGATGTCCCTGCTCTCGCTGGTCTGCGCCGCAATGATTGCAGGCTTCGCATTTTTCTCGGGGAGCAATCTGATTTTGACGCTGATATCGGTCGTTCTGCCGTTGGCGATATCCGCCGTCTGCCTTGCGCACAGAAAGTTAGTCTGCAAAATCACAAACTCAACCGAATCGCTTCTCGAAGAACAGCGTCAGAAGCTGAACACGGAATACTATGCGGAGCTTGAGCATCAATACGACCTGCGCGACATTATTATCCATGACATAAAGGGGCAGCTGCGCACGATAAAGCAGCTCTCACAAAACGGAGAAAACGACCGCATAAAAAGCTACATCGACTCGATATACAACAGCGGCGCGATGGGCGCGGTGAAGCAGTTCAGCAGCAACAAGCTCGCGAATGTTATAATCAGCAGATACGCGCATCTGTGCGCAAATTCGGAGATAAAATTCAACTGCGATGTGCGCAGCATCGATTTTTCTTTTCTTTCGGACAGCGACCTCACAATATTACTCGACAACCTCCTCAACGGGGCATACAAATCCGCCGAAAAATCAGAAGAGCGCTTTATCGACATGAGCATCGGCAGCTTCAACGAGGCATATGTCGTGCTCAACGTCCGCCACAGCGTGGACGGCGCGCCGGACATAAAGAACAGCGAGAGGGCGGCGCGCATAAGCAAGATAATTCAAAAATACGGCGGACAGGCATCGTTCGACTGCGCGGACGAGAGAATATTCGCGGCGAAGATAATGTTCAAGTCGTCGATCGCCAATGTGAAATAAAATTAAAAGGGCTGCTTTCCGGACAGTCCTTTTTCGCTGTTATTCTTTAATTATATTGAACTTATATTGACGCAAGAGTATAATTAATATATATTTTCAATTAACATCAATCCTAAAAAAGGAAGGTGCGGAAAATGAAAGAAGTGAAATCCCCAAAGAAGCCTCTGATATTCTACTACGGCATTGCGCTGCTCGTCATTGTGCTGTTCAATGTGATAGTGTCTCCCCTGCTCGTCAAGGCACGAGTGACGGAAGTCGACTACGGCACATTTATGAGCATGATCGAGCAGAAGAAAATCGGCAATGTCGAGGTCGAGGACGATCAGATAATCTTCACCGACAAGGACGACGCGAAGAAAATCTACAAGACCGGCGCGATGAACGACCCGACGCTGACTCAGCGGCTCTACGACTCCGGCGCGAAGTTCTCAAAGGATATTGAGACGACGACTTCGCCGTTGGTGAGTTTCCTGCTGACTTTTGTGCTCCCGCTGATAATCTTCATCGGACTCGGCCAGTATATGGGCAAGAAGCTGATGGAACAGGCGGGCGGCAAAAACTCCATGGCGTTCGGCTTCGGCAAAAGCAACGCGAAGGTCTATGTCCCGTCGACCCAGGGCATACATTTCAGCGACGTTGCGGGTGAAGACGAGGCGAAAGAGAGCCTTTCGGAGATAGTTGACTATCTCCACAATCCGAAGAAATATTCCGACGTCGGCGCGTCGATGCCCAAGGGCGTTCTGCTCGTCGGCCCTCCCGGAACGGGTAAAACAATGCTCGCAAAGGCTGTTGCGGGCGAAGCGAATGTGCCGTTTTTCTCGATGTCCGGTTCGGAATTCGTCGAGATGTTCGTCGGCATGGGTGCTTCAAAGGTCAGGGATCTTTTCAGCCAAGCAAAAGAGAAAGCCCCCTGCATAGTGTTCATCGATGAGATCGACGCCATCGGCAAGAAGCGCGACGGTCAGTTCAGCTCCAACGACGAGCGCGAGCAGACCCTCAACCAGCTGCTTACCGAAATGGACGGTTTCCAGGAAAATATCGGCGTTATCATATTAGCGGCGACAAACCGCCCGGAGACGCTCGATCCCGCGCTCACCCGCCCCGGCCGTTTCGACAGGCGCGTACCCGTTGAGCTGCCCGACCTTGCGGGACGCGAGGCGATACTGAAAGTCCACGCAAAGAAGATAAAGACGGCTGACGATGTCAACTTCCACACGATAGCGAGAATGGCATCCGGCGCATCGGGCGCGGAGCTTGCGAATATTATAAATGAGGCGGCGCTGCGCGCGGTCAGGAACAACCGAACCGTCGTCAACGAATCCGACCTCGAAGAGAGCATCGAGACGGTCATCGCAGGATATCAGAAAAAGAACGCGGTGCTCTCGGACAGCGAAAAGAAAGTTGTCGCCTATCACGAGATAGGTCACGCGCTCGTTGCGGCTATGCAGTCGCACTCGGCGCCCGTGCAGAAGATAACGATAATCCCCCGCACCTCCGGCGCGCTCGGCTACACAATGCAGGTCGATCAGGGCGACAAATACCTGCTGACAAAGCAGGAGCTTGAAAACAAGATTGCGACATTTACGGGCGGACGCGCCGCAGAAGAGCTCGTTTTCGGCGAGATAACAACAGGCGCATCGAACGACATCGAGCAGGCGACAAAGCTTGCCCGCGCGATGATAACCCGCTACGGCATGAGCGAAGATTTTGACATGGTGGCTCTCGAGACGGTTTCGAACCAGTATCTCGGCGGCGACGCTTCACTCGCCTGCTCTGCGGACACGCAGAACGAAATAGACCGCAAGGTTGTTGAACTAGTAAAGCGCCAGCACGAGAAGGCTTCCAAGATTCTCGCGGACAACCGCGGAAAGCTCGACGAGCTGGCAAAATATCTCTATGAAAAAGAGACCATAACCGGCGAAGAATTCATGTCCATTCTCAACAAAGGAGGCGAAAAGGAATGAAAAGGCGTTCCGGCTTCGGATGGATGGAGCTTATAGTCGGCATTGCGCTCGCGGCGCTCGGAATATTCACTTTTGTCTATCCCGATAATGCAGTGACGACCCTCGTTATTATCTACGGCATAATCGCCATAATAACCGGCATTGCGGATGTTGTGCTCTATGTTCGCGTTGACAAGCATCTCGGCTTCGGCCCGACTGTATCGCTCATTTCGGGCATACTCAGCGTCATGGCGGGCGTCATGCTGCTCGTCTATCCCAACGCGGGCAAATGGGTGCTCTCACTCCTGTTCCCGATATGGTTCATCGCGCACTGTCTCTCGAGGCTCTCGCACCTGAACACGATTCGGTTCATCGCGGGCAATTTCGTCTACTGGTTCACGATGATAGTCAACATCATCGGGCTTGTGCTCGGCATTGTGATGATATTCAGCCCGAACATCTCGGTTGCGGCGGTTGCTTACATCGTCGGCGCATACCTTGTGCTGTTCGGCATCGACTGCATCATACTTGCGTTCAGCCGCATCGGCGAGGGCAAACAATACTGATAAAACAAAAAGCAAGGTCAAGCGTAGTTTTGACCTTGCTTTTTTCTGCTTTCCAAACAGTGCCGCCGACGGCGGCATAGGGTCGTCGAGTCGCCGACCCCTACAAAGAATCTCAAATTCAACATTGAGCCATATTGATAAAAGCACCGGAGGCGGGAAATTCCCTGTCTCCGGCGTTTTTATTTATTTTATTCAGTCGGTCACGGACACAATATTTATCAGCACCTCGACCATCTTCGGCAATGCATCGACGGGTATCGCCTCATAGATACTGTGGAAATTCATGCCGCCGGTCGAGAGGTTCGGGCACGGCAGACCTTCAAACGAAAGGCGTGCGCCGTCCGTTCCGCCGCGTATCGGCACTATTTCAGGCTCGACGCCCGCATCGCGCATAGCTTTTTCGGCGCGCTCGACGATGTCCATATGCTTCTCGATTATCTCGAACATATTATAATAGCTGTCTTTTATATTCAGCTCGAAAGTGCCCTCGCCGTACTTTTCGTTCAGGAAACCGACGGTATCGGCGACGAACTTCTTGCGGCGCTCAAAAAGGCTCTTGTCGTGGTCGCGGATTATCATATGCGCGCTCGCCTCGGTCTCGTTGCCGGCGATACGCGCCAAATGATAGAAACCCTCGCGTCCCTCGGTATGCGCCGGGGTCTCCCACGCAGGGAGCATATTGACAAACTCCGCGAGATACAGCGCGGCATTTTTCATCTTGTTCTTGGCGGTTCCGGGATGGGTATTCACTCCATGAACCGTAATATCCGCCGCCGCGGCGTTGAAGTTTTCGCACTCGATGCCGCCGACCTCGCCGCCGTCGACAGTATAGGCAAAATCGGCATTAAAGCGCTCAAAATCGAAGTGGTCCGCGCCGCAGCCTATCTCCTCGTCGGGAGTGAAACAGATGCTCAGCGCACCGTGGCGGATGTTTTTGTTCGCGTTGATTTCGGCGCACAGGGCGACTATCTCGGCAACGCCCGCTTTGTCGTCCGCGCCGAGCAGAGTGGTATGATCGGTAACTATAAGCTCGCGCCCGATATATTCATCGCCGACCATTGGGGCGTTCGTGCCGTCAAATTTTATTATCTGCGGCTTGACGTTCGCGCCGCTGACATCGGGCGAAGTGTCCATATGCGAGACGAGCCCTATCTTCGGGCAATTTTCGCAGCCCTCGGAAGCCGGGATATGCCCATAAACATAGCCCATTTCGTCGCGCATTGCATCGGCGACTCCCGCGCCGCGAAGCTCCTCGACGAGATAATCGGCAAGGACGAGCTGGGTCGCAGTCGAGGGCACGCTATCACTCGACTCGTCGGAAGTGGTTTCGAATGTCACATATTTCAGAAATCTTTCGGTAACGGTCATTTTTATCATCTCCGTTTTTTTGTCGGTTCAATGATAGCACAATCGGCGGAATTTGGCAACAGAGCGGTGAAATTTGGAGGAATATCGGTGTGTTTTGGGGCGTGAAATTTCAATCGTAAAGCCGATGTGATTTTGTATCGGCTGCGCCGACAGCGGACAGCCGCAAGGGCTGTCCCTACGGTATTAAAATTAAATATTCGTGAAGATTATGTGCCACCTATACGGCATCGGTGCGTCGAGGTCGCCGCACCCTACAAGCTGCATGTATTTTGCCGTCGAACGATATCCGCCCTACTGCATCGCATTCACATAGTCACTCCAAATACAGAAAAACTGATACCCAAAAACAGGCAAAGCGAAAACTGCCCGTGCCACTTGCGTGACACGGGCAGCGTTCAATTATGCTTTGAGCTTTGGATTATGACTTAACCCTCAACATAAGCATACTGGAAGTACCAGTAGCCATAGGGGCTGTGCCAAATGCCCTTAAGGGTCTTATTCTGGAGCCAGAAGTCGTTGTAATATGCAACGGGGATGCAAGCATAATCCTCGGACATAATCTTCTCAGCCTCATGAAGAGCCTCAAAGTGAGCCTTGGAATCGGCGACCTTGGACTTATCCATAGCGGCGTCGAAAGCCTTGCTGTTGTACTTGCCGTCGTTGTTGCCGTTGGACGAATAGAACAGCTCGATTATGTTGGAAGCGTCATTGTAGTCCATGATCCAACCGTTACGGGCCATCTCGTAGTTACCGGCGCGGCGCTGAGGAGTGAAGGACGACCAGTCAACGGTGTCAATCTTCATCTCGATGCCGAGCTCCTTCTTGTATACCTGCTGGAGATACTCTGCAAGAGCCTTGTGGTAACCGGCATCATTGGTCGAATAAGTGATGGTCGGGAAGCCCTTACCGTCGGGATAGCCTGCCTCTGCGAGAGCCTTCTTAGCCTCTGCAACGTTGGCCTGATAATCCTTGCTGATATAGGTGCTGCCGCCGTTTGCCGCGATAGAGTTGTCGATGAACATACCCTCGTTGTCAACTATGCCGGGGCCGACAAAGTTATAAGCCGGGGTGTAGGTGCCCTGCATGATGGTGTTCGCAACATACTCACGGTCAATAACAAGGCTGAGAGCCTTACGGACATTGACGTTGTTGAAGGGAGCCTTCTGATTGTTCATGCTGAGATAGTAGGTGCCGAGATTGGTGTCGACATAGAAGTCGCCGCCGTCGGCTGCCTTCTTGAGGCTCGGGATTTCCTCGGTGGGAACATCCTTTATCATGAGAGCCTGGCCGCTGGTGTAAGCGGCATAAGAAGCGGCAGAATCCTCGAGAAGGAGGAAGGTAAGCTGCTCGGTAACGATCTTGCTGTTGTCCCAGCCGCCCTTATAGTTGGGGTTCTTCTTGCATATGATCTTCTCGCCGGGAGTCCACTCGGAGATCATGTAGGGGCCGTTGCAGACATAGGTCTCGGGCTTGGTTGCCCATTTGTCGCCGTTCTTTTCAACGGTAGCCTTCTGAACGGGGCTCATGGTGCCGAAAGCAACGATCTTGTCGAAGTAAGAGCAGGGATATGCAAGCTTGATGGTGAGAGTCTTGCCGTCCTCGCTGGCCTTAACATTGAGCTTATCGCGATCGGGCTTTGTGGTCGGTTTGCCTTTCTCATCGGGGTTACCCGCAGCATCCAGATAGCCTTCGATCATGCCGACAACAGTCGAGCCGTAGGGGGCGCCGACATCGGGATCGGTAATTCTCTTCATGGTGTACTCGAAGTCCTTGGCGTTGAGCTCGGTGCCGTCGGACCACTTCAGGCCGTCACGCATGGTGAAGGTCCAGGTGAGACCGTCGGGGCTGACAGTGTAGGACTCAGCCTGTCCGGGCTGAACCTTGTTGTCTTTGTCGATTATAAGCAATGTCTCAAACAGAGTGATGAGCATATTGCCGCCATCGACTGCACTGTTAAGTGCCGGATCGAGAGTTTCCGGGTTGGGACCGATCTGAACAGTGATGTTGTCGGTCTTCTTCTTCTCTTCCTTCTTGCAGGAGCCGAGAACTGCTATAGCAGAAACTGCAAGCACCAGAACAAGGAGCAGGGATACGATTCTCTTGATCTTCATTGATACATCTCCTCTACAAAATTTTACGGCTTTGCCGCTTTATTATCCATTGCGCTCCAAAACGCAATAAACACCGTTGATTCTGACTTCATATGTCAGTCTGCGACCTTATCGAGATGATGGCACGCGGCGAAATGGCCGGGGCTTACCTCCCTGAGCTGCGGGCACTCGTTGGCGCACTGCTCGTCCGCATAGGGGCAGCGGGTGCGGAAACGGCAGCCGCTCGGAGGATTCAGCGGGCTCGGGACATCGCCCTGAAGCGGGATGCGCTTCGCGGCTCGCGCCGTCTTGGGGTCTGCCTCGGGGATTGCCGAGATAAGGCTTCTTGTATAGGGGTGGACGCTGTGCGCGATAAGCTCGAAGCTGTCCGCAAGCTCCACGAGTTTGCCGAGATACATAACGCCGATGCGGTTCGAGATATGGCGAACGACGCTGAGATCGTGGGCAATAAACAGATAAGTAAGTCCGAGATCCGCCTGCAAGTCCTCAAACATATTGACGACCTGCGCCTGAATGGAGACGTCGAGCGCGGAGACCGGCTCATCGCAGACGATGAACTCGGGATCGACCGCAAGAGCTCTCGCTATACCGACTCTCTGGCGCTGACCGCCGGAGAACTCATGCGGGTAGCGGTTTGCGTGCTCGCTGTTGAGTCCGACGCGCTCAAGAAGGGAGATTATCTTCTCTCTTCTCTCCGCCTTGTTGGCGGCGAGATGGTGGATATCGATGGGCTCGCCTACGATATCGCCTATCGTCATGCGCGGGTCAAGGCTCGCATAGGGGTCCTGGAAAACCATCTGCATCTTGCGTCTGAAGGGCAGCATATTGACCGCCACTTTGTTTTCCTTATCAAAAATAACATTTCCGTCGTAGATTATCTTGCCGTCCGTGGGCTCATAGAGTCTGAGCAGCGTGCGGCCGACGGTAGTTTTGCCGCAGCCGGACTCGCCGACGAGGCCGAGAGTCTCTCCCCTGTTGATAAAGAACGAGACATCGTCGACTGCCTGGATGAATTTTTTATGCTTTCCTCTGCCGCCTGCCGGGAAATACTGCTGCAGGTGCTGCACTTCAACGAGTTTTTCATTCTCACTCACAGCTTATTTCCCCCTTTTCAAATTCTTCTTTTTGAAGCAGCCAGCATTGGCTGTAATGCGTATCGCTCAGCTCAGTCTTGGGCGGCATCTCGCGCAGACAAATCTTCATGCAGTTCGCACAGCGCGGCGCGAACGGGCAGCCTGCGGGAGGATTCAGCAAATCGACCGGCTGACCCTCGATGGGAATAAGGCGCTCGGTTTCCTGAACGTTGAGCTTGGGAATGGATTTTATAAGACCCTTGGTGTATTCATGCTTGGGCTCGTAGAAAATCTCGTCCGCGGTGCCGTATTCAACGATGTGACCGGCATACATGACGGCTATTCTCTCGCACATACTTGCAACAACGCCTAAGTCATGGGTTATCATAATGATACTCATGCCGAGCTTCTTTCTGAGCTCCTGCATAAGCTCGAGTATCTGAGCCTGAATGGTGACGTCGAGAGCCGTTGTGGGCTCGTCGGCTATGAGCAGCTTCGGCTCGCACGCGAGGGCTATGGCTATCATAACTCTCTGTCGCATACCGCCCGAAAGCTCATGGGGATACTGCTTGAGGCGCTTTGCCGGCTCGTTTATGCCGACGAGCTCGAGCAGCTCCTTTGCGCGGTCATGAGCCTCTTTCTTGCTCTTGCCGGTGTGCAGGCAGATAACCTCGGTTATCTGATTGCCTATGGTATAGACGGGGTTGAGGCTCGTCATGGGATCCTGAAAGATTATCGAAACCTCGTTGCCCCTGATTTTGCGCATTTCTTTTTCGCTCATCTTGTCAATCTGATGACCGTTGAAATTTATCGTACCGCCGATGAGCTTGCCGGGATAAGCGGTAAGCCCCATGACGGAATAAGCGGTGACGGACTTGCCCGAGCCGGACTCGCCGACTATGCCGAGCACCTCGCCCTCCTCCATGGAGAAGGACACGCCGTTCAGCGCCTTGACTTCGCCCGCGGGGGTAAAGAACGAGAGTCTTTCGTCTTTTATTTCCAGAAGTTTTTCGCTCAAAGTTCTCGCCCTCCTTGTCAGTTCTTCAGCTTCGGGTCAAACGCATCGCGCAGTCCGTCGCCGAAAAGGTTGAATGCGAGAATGATGATGCTGATAAGTATTGCCGGCAAAAACAGCAGGTGCGGATAGGTGTTCATACCCTTGACCGCATCGGTTGCAAGGGAACCCAATGACGGCATGGGAGCCGCAACACCGAGTCCGAGGAAGCTCAGATAGCTCTCGGTAAATATTGCCGAGGGAATCTGAAGGGTCGTTGTGACTATAAGCGTGCCGATGCAGTTTGTGAGCAGGTGCTTTCTGATTATACGCGCACCGCTCGCGCCGAGAGCGCGCGCCGCCGTGACATACTCGGACTCCTTGAGCACAAGTATCTGCGAACGCGTGATTCTCGCCATGCTGACCCAATAGAGCAGCACGAACACGAGGAATATCGCAATAAGGTTCGGGCCGACCGTGTTCATCCAACCAAAGGCGGGCTGTTCGGCAAGCGCGTTGAGTCTCGGTTTCAGTGCCAGTGAGAGCACTATTATCAGAAGAACATCGGGTATTGTATAGAGAATATCGGTAATTCTCATCATTATTATATCGACCCAGCCGCCCGCAAATCCGGCGACGGCGCCGAATATCGAGCCGACTATCAAGACCAGCGCCGCGCAGATAAGACCGACGGTGAGGCTTATGCGCGTGCCCATCATAAGGCGAACGGCAAAGTCTCTGCCGAGCTTGTCCGTGCCGCAGACATGCGGGAACACCTTTTCGCCCGCGTCTATGCGCGCCTGCTCGGTCTGGCTGTATTCAAAGGGCTTGAGATTTTCGCTGTACTTTATCTGCTCCTCATAGCTGTAGGGCCAGAAGGACGGTACGATATAGGCGAATATCATTATTATAAGGATGAAAACGAGGCTTATCATCGCTATCTTGTTCTTGCGCAGGCGGCGCATACCGTCTGCCCAGAAGTTGACGCTGTCGCGCATGACAACGAGACTTTCTTTTTCATCTTTTGTTGCCGGGATAAAATCGTCTGCGTTCAAATGCAGACTCGGAAATTTTTTGTTCATCGTTTCTCTCCTGCCGCTCCCTTACTTAAGTTTGATACGCGGGTCAATAATCTTATAGAGAATATCCACTATAACATTAGCCACAATTATAAGGGTGGCAAGAACTATTGTAGTTCCCATTATCAGCGTATAGTCTTTTTGGTTTATCGCCGAGACGAAATCGCGGCCGAGACCGGGAATGGTGAATATCTTCTCCACGACGAACGATCCGGTCATAAGACCCGCCAGCATGGGGCCGACATAAGTAACAACGGGAAGGATGGCGTTTCGCAGGGCGTGCTTGAAGAGGATCTTGAAGTTAGACAGACCCTTCGCCTTCGCGGTGCGGATATAGTCCTGACCCATAACGTCGAGCAGGCTCGAGCGCATGAGGCGCGTTATATATGCAGTCGGATAAATCGATAGCGCCGTTACCGGCATTATATAGGATGCCAACGAGTTTAGTCCTATCGTCGGCAATATGTTCAGCTTGCTTCCGAACGTATATAGCAGGATAACGCTGCTTATAAAGCTCGGTATGGCTATTCCGCAGGTCGCAAGCACGATAATAATATTATCGGCGAATTTTCCTCTGTTATAGGCCGAGACACAGCCCAACGGGATACCGACGAGCAGCGATACGAGCACGGCGACGCCCGCAAGACGCGCCGAAATCGGAAATTTCGAGGAAATTATTTCGTTGACCGAACGTCCGCGCTGTTTAAGGCTCGGGCCCATATCTCCCTTGAGAAGATCGGACATATATGTCAAATAACGCTGCCCTATGGGCTTGTCCAGTCCGAATTTTGCTTCAAGCGCTCTCTGCGCCGCCTCACTCATAGACTTCTCAGCCGTGAACGGACCGCCCGGTACCAGATTCATCAGAAAGAAAGTCAGTGTTGCCACAATGAATATGCTCAGCAGACCCATTGCAACACGCTTGATGATATACTTTGTCAAGTATGTCAACTCCTGTCGTCAAAGTATCGGGGCAAAAATTGTGCGCCGCCCCGTAGAAAAAGCACCACAAACAACTAAAAGTGTTGAATTACAACTATTTATGACTGCTTAATATAGGACATATTAACATAATACAGCTGAAAATGCAAGCTTATACAGATTGAATTTATTGTCAAATACCCCGGAATGCCGTCAAAATTTTCGGCGGCTTTATATCTCGGTATCCGCGATATTCGTTTTTTGTGCAAACGCGGCGCAAAGATTCCCGAAAGCGCGCTGTCAAGCCGTTTTGCAAAATTTATTCGCTTTGCTTCAACAATGTATCAGAGCACCGAATTACAGCTTTGCCGCGTTAGCCTGAGATTGATTTTGCCATATAAATTTCAGATGTGATATTTGAGCACAGCAAAGGAGCATGACAATATATGAATATTACAGCAAACGGAGCGCAGTAAAAAAAACTGTGCTCCGCGAAAAATATTCAAAAATTTACTGCATGACGGAAAGGATGAAGCATACAGCCGACACAGTAAACAGCACTGCGGAAAGGGCAGTTGTCATAAATCTGCTCTTTCTTGCTGTATCTTCATTACCGCTTTCTTTGCTGATACCGACCATCATAAATTTGAACAGAATCGAGAGACCGAAAATCATTCCGGTCACAACATACGCTGTTCTAAGACCCGACTGATAAGACATAACATGCTGCGGATTCAAGAGACTTTCAAGTCTGATAAGTCCCAGCGGAATAGCCATCGTCAGACCGAAGCCAAACAGAATTTTAAGTCCGATAAGGTTGCTCATGCTCGGATATCCGCCGACTGCCGACTTTCCGGAAGCATCCTCAAGATTTCTCAAAACCGAGCCCACCTGACCGACGCTGTAAAGCTTGCCGTCGATAAGGTAGCCGTTGCCGAGCTTATCGTTTATGATAAAGTAATTTCTGGAATCCTGAAACCACACGGGCAAAGTGAACGGCACAAGTTTTCCTTTGACCTTTGCCAACGCCAACAAACGGTTATTATCATCGCGTCCGTTGCGGCGCAGCTGCTTACTCTCAAACGAGCCGAACTTTTCAATATCATCATAGTAAACCGACACTTTGTGCGACGGAATCGGCTTATAGAATGTCTTTGCATGATCCATAAACGCATCAAAGTACACTGCCTCAAAAAGGTCTTCATAGAAAGTGAACTTCGACATGAAGATAATTTTGAGCGCGCTGACGCTTATAAAATATGTAAGCGCAGCCGCCACCGCAATGACGACGATGCGCTCCGGCGCCAGTCCTTTGAGAATGATGGACACGGCTTCGTAAATCAGCATCGCGGGAAACGCAAAGCCCACAAGGGCAAGCATCAGACTTCCCGCTTCAAACGGTCGGACAACTGTCTTTTTCATAGTGTTCTCCCTTTCAGTTTTTTACCAACTCTCTCTCCTTATCTGTATGGAAGAACGCGATATTGACCGCGAACTCCCTGTCAGCCTCGCTGTATGACCAATCGAACTCGCCGTTATATTTCCCCGCTATCGCCTTGATGCTCTTTGTTCCAAGACCGTGGAAGCCGCCGGAATTCTTCGAAGTCCTGAGCGATTTGCCGACGGACTGCGGCTTGCGGTCGCTGGAATTGACACAGGAAAGCATATCGAATTCATTGACCCTGTTTATCGAAAGCTCTATCGTTTTCTTTTCAGAAACGCTCGCCGCCTCGACCGCATTGTCGAGGATATTGCTCAGAAGCGTTATCAGATCCGGCGCATCCATAAACGAGAGGTTCGCCGTTCTTATATTGTATTCGAAGCTTATCCCGCTCGAATCGCAGATCGATTTATATTTGTTGAGCAGCAGATCGAGGAACTTGTTCTTCGTGTTGCCAAACATCGAATGGTATTTTATATCGCTGTAGATATTCTCGATATATTCGCTGACTGCGGGATCGTTCGCGAGTGCTTTTATGGCGATAAGATGATTTTTCTCGTCGTGCGTTATAGTCTTGAGCATCTCGTTCTGCTGATCGAGCAGGGCGTAATAAGTCTGGTCGGTGCGCAGTCTCTCCGCCTCGCGCTGGGTCTTATAGAGCTCGTCCATCTTGCACGAAGTGCGCCCGTAAAAGACGAAAGTCAGAAACGCCGACGCGATTATCGCGATTGACGCGACGGAAATTATAACGCTGATGTTCTTCGGCAATTCGTAGCGCACGGAGATCATCCAGAAAGTATAGAGAATAATTATCGACGCTATAGGATAAATCAGCAGAAACGCGGGGATGCGCACGCCCTTCTGACCGCGCAGATACAGTCCCGCATAAACAGCCGCTTTCGTCAGAACGAAGAGGACGGACTTGCTCAGGAGCACCATAAGCAGATAGATATAGACGCTCGACTGATACGCCTTTATATCACCACCGCCGATTATCGCGAGCAGGCTTATGACTATAAACTCCGACGCAGTGTTCGACACCGCTATGAACAGCGCGCCGAGCGTTGCGCCTTTGATATTGCATTCAAAGAAGAGCTTTGCAAAGACGGAATCGATAACAAAGCAGAGCAGAATATTGACGACCGTCGAATTGACAAACAGGAACATCGCATACGCCACGGCATAGAAGCCAAAGCCGACCGCCGTTGCGACAATTTTCTTGCCCTTGGTCGAAAACAGATCGTTAAAGAACTGAAAAACAATAAACAGTTCCATAGCGTGTGAAAGTGCAGAAACCAGATTCATTTAGATCATCGTCCCCCGAAATAGTTGAGAAAAAAGTGGCGGAACTCCGCCTGCCTTCTATAGGCTACAGGTATTTCGTACTCGCCGCAGAGCACAATGGTCGTGCGGCTGTAATCCGTCGCGTAATGGACATTGACTATATAGCTCTTATGCACGCGAAAGAATGACGGCGCGGCGAGCTTTGAATCCCAGAAGTCAATGCCGTTTTCCGAATTGTACTCCCCGTGAGCCGTCACGACCCGCGTAGAGCGTCCGGCTATCTCAACAAAAACAATATCTTTTGAGAAGACACACACGGCTTTTCCGCTCTCTTTCACAAGAAAGCTTATGCGCGCCCTGTCGATGAGTTTCAGCGCCTTTTCAACCCCCGCTCTGAGCCGCTTTGCGTCGAGCGGTTTGGATATATATCTGAAAACACGCAGATCCATGGCGTCGTCGATATAGTCATCATACGATGTGATAAAAAATATAATGATATTGCGGTTTCTCTTCTTCAGCCTTGCGGCAATCTCAAGCCCGTTATACGGGGTCATGCCTATATCGAGAAAAGCCATATCATATATTTCCGCGCTGTCATGCAGCTGCGCACTGTCAGATATGAGATCGAACCGCGCGTCGACATTATTCTCAGCAAGGGTCGTGCGAACCACCGACTCGATCTTTTTTATATAAGCACTGTCGTCATCACAAATTGCGATCTTCACGAATTGCCACTCCTCGTTGACAATTATACCATATGAGAAAACTCAAGTCAAATTGTTTAAATCGTTAAATCGCCGAATTATCTTTCTGATGTATGTAGCAGTCAACAAGACGCCAGACCATCCTCTGCTCTTCGACGGAAAGCGACGAGAGCATCTCCCCTATCTGCTCGGGAAGAGAATCGCTTATCACGCCGGAGAAGAAATAGTCCGCGTTGCAATCGAGAGCCTGGCAGATGAGCATGAAGCTGTTGAGCTTCGGATAGCTCCTGCCATTCTCTATATTGGATATCTGATTATCAGAGACTCCTATAATCTCCGCCAGCTCGGACTGTTTCATTCCGAGCAGTTTTCTGCGCTGCATTATCCGCGCCCCGATAACGGCATTCTTCTTTTCATCATTCACTTTCATCACCCATGGAAAATGTTACCATTTGCCGCTTTTAATTGGAACAAACTGCCATTTATAAACACAATTATATTTGTAATACACTGTTATCTTATGCCGTTGTTAAATAATATTATGGATTTGTGCAGTTTTGACGCAAAAATATGCAGTATTGTTTGCTATATTGAATTTTATTATTGACATGCTATCATGTAGTTGTCCCAAAAATACCAAAGAAAGGAAATGCCGGACTTAAATGGAACCGGCAGCAGGTGGACAAAAATGAAGAACATAGCAAAGAAAGCGGCAGAGTCTGTTATCACTCTCGCCAAGAAGAACGTCAAGGACGACATCAATTCAACCGGTTCGCCCTGGTCTTATCAGCCCCGTATGCCCAAGAGCGCGGAGATCTATAAGAACAAATGATTTATGATCTGTCAGTTCGCCTGACTTCTCGTCTCGGGAAGCGCGGGTATCTGCCGGACAGCGAGGAAGAGATCGTAGCTTACGGTCTCTTTTCGCTGTTATCGAAGCTGATGTATGCGGTCATCTGCCTGATACTGGGACTGATTTTTTCGGTTCCGCTCGAAAGCATGATTTTCTACGCCGTATTCCTGTTCGTCAAGAAATACGGCGGCGGGTTTCACGCCTCGACCGAGGGCAGATGCATGATACTGTCGACGATAGAAATACTTTTGTCGATATGCTTTGTTTTCTTCGCCCTGCGCGAGCCCGTGATTTTGAGATCCGGTGCGCTCGCATCGGCAGTGGCATACATTATAATATGTATCCTCTCCCCTGCGGCGGCGAAAGAGAAGCCGCTCGATAAAGCGGAGAAGATCCGCTATCGAGAGCGGTCGATAATCCGCGTTACGCTTACATTCGCAGCCATGACGGCGGTGCTCATCTTCGGCTATCCGAGGATATGCGCTCCGCTTTGCGCCGCGCTCCTGCTTGAGAGCGTTATGCTGACGGCAGGCAGGATATCGCTGAGAAGATACAGCCGCGAAACGGCAGAAGAGTAAACTCAAAAGCCATCTCCGAAAAGGGATGGCTTTTGTGTTTTTAGTATATAAATTGAGCCGCCCCATTAAGGAACGGCTTTTTGTTTATTTTTCTTTTCCAATCGTCACGGTGCTCTGTCCCCTGTGACGAATAAGCCTTTGGACGGTGAATGTGCCGTCGTTTTTGATATTTATAAGCTGGCCGCCCCTGAAAGGCACGACATAGATATTATGGTCGCACGATAGACCGTAGCTGAGCCTTATCCCGTGATATTCGGCGGAATAGTTGTTCATATGGTCGTGACCCGCGAAGCACGCGGCGGGAGCGTCAGCGGGTAATGATGGAATCCCTTTCAGCGCCAACAGAAATATATTTTATCTGCACGCCGATCCGCGTTTCTATGAAGTCGATATATTTTTTCGCCGCTTCGGGCAGTTCATCGAACGAGCGGCAGTCGGAGATATCCTCTTTCCAGCCGTCAAAATACTCATAGACGGGCTTTGCGTTATTGAGCACGCTGCCGGTCGGGAAAGTATCGACGCGCTTTCCGTCTATTTCATATGCGACGCAGACGGGGATTTTATCGAAATAAGAGAGAATGTCAAGCTTTGTCAGCGCGATTGCGGTTGCGCCCTGGACACGCGCTCCGTAGCGCGAGGCCACAACATCAAAGCCGCCGACTCTTCTCGGTCTGCCGGTAGCCGCGCCGTATTCGTTGCCCGCCCGGCGAAGTATTTCGCCCTCTTCACCGAACAGTTCGCACACGAACGGACCCTCGCCAACGCAGGTCGAGTAGGCTTTCATAACGCCTATGCTCTCGTCAAGATGTAACTGCGGAATACCCGCGCCGATAGTCGAAAATGCGGCGATGCTGTTTGACGACGAGGTATACGGATAAATGCCGTAATCAATATCCCTGAGTGCGCCGAGCTGAGCTTCAAAGAGTATCTTTTTGCCCTCGTCAGCCGCTTTGCTCAGATATTCCGACGTGTTGCAGATATACGGGAGCAGCGGCTTGCCGTAGGTGCGAAGCCAGGTGAGCATTTTTTCGGCGTCGATAGGCTCGTGGTGATATCCGCCCTCGATGAGCAGGTTTTTCCACTCGACGATATCCCTGAGATGATCGGCGACGCCGTCTATGTCGCGCAGATCGCCCATACGAATGGTCTTTTTCATATATTTGTCCGCATAAACGGGCGCGATTCCGCGGCGGGTCGAGCCGAATTTTTTATCGGAGAGTCTGTCCTCTTCGAGGCAGTCCTGTATCCTGTGATAGGGCATGCAGATAGTTGCGCGGTCGCTGATTTTCAAGTTTTCCGGGGATATCTCTATCCCCTTTTCGCGCAGCCTGCCGATCTCGCCGACGAGGTGCTCGATGTCAATAACCATTCCCGTGCCCATGACGTTCACTGTGCCGTCGCGCAGAATGCCGGAGGGAAGCAGATTGAGAATAAACGTGCCCTTTTCGTTGACGACGGTGTGACCCGCATTGTTTCCGCCCTGATAGCGCGAAACTATATCAAAATCCTGCGAAAGATAATCGACGATGCGTCCCTTGCCCTCGTCGCCCCAGTTGACACCGACTATCGCTGATAACATAATGATTGCTCCTTCTTTTGTTTGACTTGCCGCCATGCGGCGTGATTTCAGTTTTCGCTGTGTTTTGCGCCGTTTTCCGCGCTGAGAATAAGCTCTTCCTCTTCGCGGATGAACATCATGCCGAAGCTTATCAAAAGCAGTCCGCAGGATATCCAAATCGACTTCTCGCCGAGTCTCCCGGTAACAAAGCTGCCGACACCCGCGCCGACGGCAAAGACCAATATGACCGCGAAATATGTAAGCGCCTTTTTGAGTATCGCCTTATCCTTTGTGCGAAAATAGGCGCAGAGAGCCTCAGTGCCGCTTCGCATATTACCGATGCACATCGTGCTGGCATAGGCATGGCCGCGCACCTTATGGAATGTCTGCACCTGAAGCGCGCAGACGAACGAGACGAGCGCATTCGCGAGCGGATCGAGCTTCTGCGGCATGAATCCGACCGCAAACAGCAGAACTATCTCATCGATAAGAATCAGCTGCCGCCAGTGGATTTTCTCGCAGTTTTTGAACCGCATATGCACCACTTCCGCTATCGCGATGCCGATGATAAACGACACAACGGGGATGAGATATTTGATGACCCTGCTTCTGTCCGCGTCGACAAGGGCCGTGCTCATGAGCACGATGTTTCCCGTCTGCGCGTTTGCAAAGACCGAGCCGCGGCAGCAATAAGTATAGGCATCCTGAAATCCGCCGGAGAGTATTATGAACACCGCCGCGCGGAATTTGTCAGACATCTGTCCGTGAAAACCGTTTTTGAGTTTCATGCAGACACACGACCCTTGGATTTATTGGCAGTCAGCCTGTCTATGCTGACAAGCTTCGTGCAGAGTGCGAGCACGCGCACCGCGAGAGTTATCTCTTCGACCGTTGCAAACGACGGGGCGAGCCTTATATTTTTATCCTCCGGGTCGAGTCCGTGCGGATAAGTTGCCCCGGCGGGAGTGAACGTAACGCCGCAATCGCCGCACATCTTCACGACCTTTCCGGCGCAGCCCGGCATGGTGTCAAACGAGAGGAAATATCCGCCCTTGGGTGTTGTCCACTCTGCGATGCCCAAGCCGCCCAGTTCTTCGTCCAGCACTTTATATACCGAATCGAACTTCGGCTTCAAAATGGCGGCGTGCTTTTTCATATGTGCTTTAAGTCCGGCGCTGTTTTTGAAATATCTCGCGTGCATCAGCTGGTTCATCTTATCCGGTCCGATTGTCGCGAATTTCAAAAAGCTCTTTATATCTATCAGATTGGCCGGGCTCGCCGCGACCGCCGCAACGCCCGCGCCCGGGAAGGTTATCTTGCTCGTGGAGCAGAACTCATAGACCATATCGGCGCTGCCGGCTTTTTCGCATTCCTCGATTATATCCGGTATCTGCGCATTGTCGCCGTCAAAGGCGTGGACACAGTAGGCATTGTCCCAGAATATACGAAAATCCTCCGCCGCCGGCTTCAATGCGGCGAAGCGTCTGACCGTCTCGTCGCTGAACACGATTCCCGTTGGGTTCTGGTATTTCGGCACGCACCAGATACCTTTCACCTTTTCGTCCTTTATCAATTTTTCGACCTCGTCCATATCGGGACCCGTCGGCAGCATCGGCACGGGGACAAGCTCGAAGCCGAAATGCTCGGTTATTGCAAAATGGCGGTCATATCCGGGGACGGGACAGAGGAACTTGCGCCCTTCAACCTCCTGCCAGGGCTTCGCGCCGCAGATTCCGTCTGTCATGCCGTGGCTGACTATCTGATACATCATAGTAAGGCTGCTGTTCCCGCCGACAAGCGTATGCGACGAGTGCGTGCCCATCATATGCGCGAGCAGGCGCTTTGCCTCCGGGATTCCGTCAAGTCCGCCGTAGTTGCGGCAATCCTGCCCGCTCTCGGAGTCGAGGATGCTGCGGCTGTCGATAACATCGAGCATACCGAGCGACAAATCCAGCTGCTCCGCCGACGGCTTTCCGCGCGACAGATCGAGCGTCACGCCGTTTTTCAAAAGTTTTTGGAGCTCTTTCGCAGCTTTCTCTTTTTCTGCTGCCAGCTCTTCGCTGCTTGCTTTCAGATAATTCAAAGTAATTCTTCTTTCCGGGCTTTACTTTTTTTGACAAGTGTATTATAATCCAGTTACAGATATGTGTAAAATCTATAATACATATATCAACGATATCTAAAACATATATCAGTGGAGGCTTATCATGAACATAAACTACGACTACTACCGCATCTTTTACTTCGTCGCAAAATACGGCAACATCTCACAGGCCGCGAAGCTGCTTTTGAACAACCAGCCCAATCTGACAAGGACGATAAAGAACCTCGAAAGCGAGCTCGGCTGCCCCCTGTTTTCGCGCACAAACCGCGGCATGCGCCTGACGCCGGAGGGTCAGAAGCTGTATGAGCACATCAAGGTCGCCATCGAGCACATCGAGGCGGGCGAAGAAGAGATAACCGAGAGCAAGAATTTGCAGACGGGCACGGTTTTCGTCGCGGCGAGCGAGGTCGCCCTGCGCTGCCTGCTTCTGCCAGTGCTCAAAAAATTTCGCATGCTCTATCCCGGGGTTCGCATACGCATCAGCAACCACTCGACCCCGCAGGCAATAGCCGCGCTCAAGGACGGAACGGCGGATATCGCAATCGTCACGACTCCGACCGTCCGCTCCGCCTCGCTGAGCGAAACCCCGCTTCGCTCCGTGCGCGAGGTGGCGATATGCTCGCCGGCATTCAAAGAGCTGCTCGGCAGAAAGATAAGCCTCGCCGATCTCGGTAACTATCCGCTGATATCTCTCGGCACGAGCACAAAATCATTCGAGTTTTATTCGGCGTTCTTCACCGAGCACGGTCTGCCGTACAGCCCTGACATCGAAGCGGCAACGGCAGATCAGATTCTCCCGATGGCGCAGGCGGATCTCGGAGTCGGATTCGTGCCCGAGGAGTTCGTAAATCTTTCCGACAAAGTGCAGATAATCGACCTCGAAGAAGAGATTCCCGAGCGCAGCATCTGCCTTATAAAAAGAAAAGAGCAGCCGCTGAGCGTGGCTGCAAAAGAACTTGAAAGAATGATAATAGAACTGGCGAGCGGAGAGTGAAAAGTGGATAGTGGTGAGTGGCAAGTAAAGAGTGGAGAGTGGAGAGTGAAGAGTGAAGAGTGAAAAGTGAAAAAGTAAAAATCGGCAAATATCTGACGATACTTGCCGATTTTTGGTGCGGATAACAGGGATCGAACCTGCATGGTTGCCCACCGGATCCTAAATCCGGCGCGTCTGCCAATTCCGCCATATCCGCATATGTGCCGTCCACGGAATACCCGGCACGGCTTTTAACTGCTATATTATATCAGGGATAATAATTATTTTCAAGTTTTTCGTGTTGTGAGCTACAAAAAATAAAAAAAAGCTTGCTTTTTTGCAAGTTATCTGTTATCATATCATCTGTTACCGAGTAAAGAAGGAGGTGCGACACATGGCAAAATGCGAATATTGCGGTAAGGATGTGTCTTTCGGCATCAAGGTTTCCCATTCTCACAGACGTTCAAACAGAACCTGGAAGCCCAACATTAAAAGGGTCAAGGCTATAGTGAACGGCTCTCCCAAGAGAGTTTATGCATGTACTCGTTGCCTTCGTTCCGGCAAAGTTACACGCGCTGTCTGATGACCGAACAGATATTCACGGCACTGTTTTAAACGGTGCCGTAATTTTTTTGCCTTTTTATATTCACGCTCCGGCATCTTTTCGGGCGGGCGTAATACTATTATATATTATGCCGTCTTTTCAAACTGCTGACAAAGTTTATGACATAATTGTAAACTTTGGAAAAAGGTATTGATTTTTGGTACAAATGGGTTTAGAATATGAATTAGCACTCGGAGATGTAGAGTGCCAAAAGATTTTTAAGCTTGCATTTTTTATAATTCAGGAGGAATCGATATGAACATTAAACCGCTTGCAGACAGAGTTGTTGTCAAGCCTGTCGAGGTTGAAGAAACTACGAGCAGCGGCATTATCCTCGCCGCTTCCGCACAGGAGAAGCCCCAGGTTGCTGAGGTCGTTGCAGTGGGTCCCGGCGGACTCGTTGACGGCAAGGAAGTTGAGATGTACGTCAAGGTCGGCGACAGAGTCATAACCGGCAAATATTCCGGCACTGAGGTCAAGCTCAACAAAGAGGAATACACCATAGTCCGTCAGAGCGACATTCTCGCTATCGTAGAATAATCGGAGGTAATTCATCATGGCAAAACAGATCATTTACGGTGAGGAAGCCCGCAAGGCTCTCCAGGCCGGTATCGATAAGCTCGCTAACACAGTTAAAATCACGCTCGGCCCCAAGGGTAGAAACGTTGTGCTCGACAAGAAGTACGGCGCTCCCCTCATCACCAACGACGGTGTCACCATCGCCAAGGATGTTGAGCTCGAAGATCCCTTTGAGAACATGGGCGCTCAGCTGATAAAGGAAGTCGCCACAAAGACAAATGATGTCGCGGGCGACGGCACCACCACCGCTACCCTGCTCGCTCAGGCACTCGTCCGCGAGGGCATGAAGAACGTTGTTGCAGGCGCAAACCCGATGGTCATCAAGAAGGGCATCCAGAAGGCCGTTGACGCCGCTATCGAGGCTGTCAAGTCCCACTCTCAGCCTGTTAAGGGCACCGAGGACATCGCAAGAATAGCTACTATCTCCTCCGCTGACGAGGACATCGGCAGAATCATTGCCGACGCTATGGAGAAGGTCACCTCCGACGGCGTTATCACCGTTGAGGAGTCGAAGATTGCGCAGACCGAGGCAGAGGTTGTCGAGGGCATGCAGTTCGACAGAGGCTATATCTCCCCCTACATGGTAACCGACACCGACAAGATGGAAGCCGTTATTGACGACGCTCTCATTCTTATCACAGACAAGAAGATCGCAAGCATTCAGGATCTTCTTCCCCTGCTCGAGCAGATCATGCACGCAGGCGGAAAGCTTATCATCATCGCTGAGGACATCGAGGGCGAGGCTCTTTCGACCATCCTTGTCAACAAGCTTCGCGGCGTGTTCACCTGCGTGGGCATCAAAGCTCCCGGCTTCGGCGACAGACGCAAGGAGATGCTTCAGGATATCGCCATTCTCACCGGCGGCAAGGTCATCACCTCCGAGCTCGGTCTTGAGCTCAAGGACACCCAGATTTCCGATCTCGGCCGCGCACGCCAGGTCAAGGTCTCCAAGGAGAACACCATCATTGTTGACGGCGCAGGCGACAAGGACGCTATCAAGTCCAGAGTCAACCAGATCCGCACCCAGATTGAGAACACCGCTTCCGACTATGACAGAGAGAAGCTTCAGGAGCGCCTTGCAAAGCTTGCAGGCGGCGTAGCGGTCATCAAGGTCGGCGCAGCTACCGAGACTGAGATGAAGGAGAAGAAGCTCCGCATTGAGGATGCTCTCGCAGCAACCAAGGCCGCTGTTGAAGAGGGTTCCGTTGCAGGCGGCGGCGTCGCACTGCTCAACGCTATCCCCGCTGTCAAGGCTCTGCTTGACAGCACCGAGGATTCCGACGAGAAGACCGGCGTGAAGATCGTTCTCAAGGCTCTTGAAGAGCCCGTTCGCCAGATCGCTTCCAACGCGGGACTTGAGGGTTCGGTTATCATCAACCACATCGTTGAGTCCGGAAAGATCGGCTACGGCTACAACTTCGCTTCCGACGGATATGTTGATATGTTCGAGGCAGGCGTTGTTGACCCGACAAAGGTCACCCGCTCCGCTCTGCAGAACGCCGCTTCCGTTGCGGCAATGGTTCTGACCACAGAGAGCCTTGTCACCGACAAGCCCGACCCGGCAGCAGACGCGGCAAACGCCGCAGCGATGGCTGCACAGGCCGGCGGCGGAATGTATTGATCCAAAGCTGAATAAATAATTTGAGCCGCTCGGGCAACCGGGCGGCTTGATTTTTTTGTATCTATAGTTGAAATTTATGACTGTAACTGATGACGCAGGCATTTGTCGTAACATTGCAAATCAACGCGATACTGTATGCGAGAATATAAAAGTCCTCCTAACTCTTCTGTTAAAACCGCAATATCCCATCAAAAGCCGAGCTTACTGACAGCAGAACGATAGAATTCACGGTTCATCTGAAATAGAAAAACGGTCGGAGTTTTTGGCCCCGGCCGTTTTGTTTTGATTTTTATTTATTTGTTGCTCCACATGCCGTTTTTGACATTTTTTATTCTGACTGTCTCATCACCCAGACCGTAGAAGAGCTTGAAGCGAGTCTCCCACACGGTATCTTTAGTCGGATTGGGAGTCCAGACATATTGCCCAAACGGAAGATTTTCAACCGTAATAGTCTCTTCTCCCGTCTTGAGATCCTCACGAGCTTTGTTGACACGTCTTTGGTTATAGAAAGCAACAGTGCCGAAAACTCCGAAGAAGAAAAGCATCGCGAATGCCGTGACGCTGACGAGCACTCGGCGAACCGGAATCTGTATCTTGCTCACAGAAGCCGCTTTGGTGAGCGAATACATATCTGCGACAAGGCAGATCATCAGGACATATGCCGCAAATTCGCATCTGCTGCCGATGGGGGTAACTATAAGCAACGGAGCGAGAGTTGCGGGCACGCTGACATACCAGAACAAAAGTTTCGACTTTGCGATCCCCTTGCAAGGCACGACTATAACAAAGATTCCTATTGCGAGATAGTATATGACCGACAGCGCAGCGTTGAGCATACGGAATATCTTCGGATAGCTGATAGCCCCTATAAGCGACGCAAGCGACCAGACGCAAAAGCCGATTATAACAGCCAGCGAGATATAGCCGAACACAAGCTGAGCCTTGCTCTTTATCTTATCCTTGAAAGTCAGCCACAGCAGAACGCAAACAACGACAACGAAGATATTGAGCACAACGCTTGCAAGGAAAAAATCCTTTGTAATCGAGAGAACATTTTCAACAGCCCTCGAAATAAGACCGCCTACGGAAGTTGAAACGGTTCTGTAGCCGTCAGTACCCTCAGCGATGGCGTGATAGCTGCTGTTCGAGAACATCATTCCCGCTCCGGCTATTGCACCGGCGAGGAAGCCGAAATGCGCGAAATAGCACTTCTTGAAACGGACAACGCAGTAGATTATGATATAAATTCCAAGAAGAATATTATATATCGTCATTGGCTCCATTATCAGCGCACCGCAGAACGCGAGAACAAACAGCGGTATCGCCGCAGCCGGAGCGAACTTCGGCGTGTCCTTGCCGTATATGCGCGCGGTATAACAGATAAAGACGAGCGTCAGCGCGATTGAAGTGGCATAGTTTGAAAAGCCCGATGTCCAGACTATCGACTGTCTGAGCATATCCGTCGGCATGAGCAGAAGCGCAACGCAGGCGATAAGAGGCGCGGTTCTGTTGCCGGATATTTTCTCTATCATATAGATGATACCGACAATGAACAGCGACATGCACAACGCCTTGAGCACATTCGAGCGCGTCAATGCGAGGACAATAAGGTTTCCGACATATCTTCCGTTATAAGCCTCAAAGTGTGCGGCGAGACGGTCGAGACCTATCTGCGAGCCCCACGCCCAATCGTCGCCCGAATACGGGAACAGCAGACTGAGCAAAAATACGAATACAAATCCGATCGAGTAAAACACCAGGCGCCGTTTCGCGCCGTTACTCATTTGTTTTGACATTTTTTATCCTCCTGATCGGTTATCACTGAATCGAACAATTCCGACGCATAGATTATACATTATCTGTTGTCCAAAAACAATAATATTGACATATTTTTTATATATTGACAAGCGCAGAGCGGGACTGATATACTTTCCCTGACGACAAACCGCAAAGGAGAAATGCTATGATAACACTCATTCCCTCACGCGAGCCGAATGCCGCACAGAAGGCGCAGATAGCCCGCAAATACGGAATGTTCATTCATTTCGGCATCAACACATTCAACAACACCGAGTGGTCGGACGGCACTCTGCCGCTCGATAGCTACGCGCCCGACGCGATAGACGCAGACAGCTGGGTCAGGCACGCATACGAGGCGGGCATGAACTATGTCATTCTCATAACAAAACACCACGACGGTTTCTGCCTTTTCGACACCGACACGACGGAATACTGCGTCAACAACACCAAAAATCCGACAGACGTTGTTGCCGAGGTCGCGAAAGCCTGTAAGAAATACGGAGTGAAGCTCGGACTCTATTATTCCCTTTGGGACAGGCACGAGTCCTGCTACAACGACGATGAAAAATACACCGAATATATGTGCTCACATCTGAGAACCCTGCTCGGCGGAAAATACGGCGAAGTATGCGAGCTGTGGCTCGACGGCGCATGGGGAAAAGATGGCAGCGCGGAGGACAGGTGGAATCTCGCGAAGATATATGATCTTGTGCACACTCTTCAGCCGGGATGTGTCATGGCGGTCAATGTCACGATAGGCGAGCCCGGCGCAGTCGGAAACAACGACTATTACCGCCCCGAAAACTACAAAGAGGGTATGACGATGCGATATTTCCCGAGCGATTTCAGACTCTGGGATCCGCATTTCACGGGCGAAAACGACCCGAAGATATATTCACACGACGGCAAAGATTATTATCTCCCGTTTGAGGCAACGATCTGCATTCGCAACATGGTCAACTGGTTCTGGGACGACGACTACACGAAAGATCCGCTCGTCGGCGCGGAATTCATCGCCGAAAAATACCGCCACCTCATCGGGCAGGAGAATGTGCTCGTAGTCAATGTTGCGCCCGACATCCACGGCCAGCAGGAACCCGAGGACATAGCCTGCCTCAACGAGGCGGCAGCGCTGCTCGGAATAGCGAGAAAAATTTAATAATAGTGCCCGTTTTCGGGTGATATAAAGCACATAAATCCTATCCATAAAAACATGGATAGGATTTATGTTATTTTATAACCGTATCAATTGCTTTTCTGACATCGGCGGCGACGGAATCTATATCGCGTGCGGCGTCGATGACGACGATATTATCTCTGTCCTTGAGCAGTTCAAACGCGCTGTAATACCGCTCGCGGATGGCGTTTATCTGCTCCGGGTCGCGCTCAAAAATTTCGAGATACACGCGCCCGTTTTCTATTCTCTCATGGCAGCTCTCCGGGTCGACATCGAAGAAGATGCAGATATCCGGCTTGAGTATGCCCGGGCAGTTGAGGTTCATATCTATGACCCACTGCCTGTCCTCCCCCACCGCCTGATAGGCGATGGATGAATAATAATATCTGTCGCACACGACATCGATTCCCGCTTCAAGCGTCTTTTCTATGCCGTTGACGGGGTTCATGTTGTGCGCCACGCGGTCCGCGAGGAAGAGCGCGGCGAGCTCCGAAGATGTGCGCTGCCTTGCGCCGCTGAGCACATCTCTTATCATGCCGCCGGTCACCGACTCGGTGGGCTCGGCGGTCGGATACACATTCCTGCCCTGCGACTTGAGATAAGCACAAAGCAGAGCCGTCTGGGTGCCCTTGCCGGAGCCGTCAAGTCCCTCAACTACAATAAATTTTCCTCTCATAATACGCGGTAGTCCTCCGTGTAAATGAAGGTGCATTTGTCGAGCTGTTTGCCAGACACTTTTATCTTCGACGGGAAGCTCGATTTGACTGCTTTTGCCATGTCAATCTGCTCGCCGCAGAGAGTGGCTCTTGCATATTCAAACGCCGCCTCGGTCATTGAAGATGCAGTCAGATCGTCCCACACGATGAACTGGTTCTTCGTGCCGCCGTTCTCTCTTATCGCTGCTCTGACCTTGCTGAACACCTTAGACTTGTTGTCCCACTTCTTGCCGACTTCGATATCAAAAGCGGCGGTGTAGCCGTCATAGATGCTCGGGAAGCTCGTGCCCGCGACGATTATGCCGTTCGGGCAGGCGTTCTTTATAAGCTCCGCCTGAGAAGATATATCGGCACAATAAGCCGCAATCTTCTTGCCCTCAAAATTCTTGAGCTGGCGGGCGATATCCTCTTTCATGAAGCTCTGCGCGCCCTTTATGCCGAGAGCCTGCGAGACATCGTAGCAGTTGACAAATTTATATGTCATGCCGAGCTCCTCGCACTTTTTCTCAGCCGCTTCGCGCGACTCCTTGATGCTCGGGGTGCTCTGCTGAACGCCGGTGGCGTAATAGACAAAGACCTGCGCGCCGCGTCCGTGCGCCTCTTCAACCATCATTGCCGCGTCCTTGGCGGTATCTATCGCAAGAATAACATCGGCGGATTTTGCAAGAGTCTGGATATTCTCCTCGGGTGCTGTGCAGACGATGAGCTTATCGGGGTTCTTTGCCTTTGCCGCTCTGACTGCCGCGACGGCTCCGAGATTCGCTCTCGCGATAACTATCGCGCCGTAGCTCGCATCGGAGGCGATATCGTTGACGCGCTTATAGAAATCGAGAATGCCCGAAGTGCCGACGCGCGTGTCGGTATAGACAACATGCTCGACATAGGAATATTCGCTCGCAAGCTGAGCCGCACGCTGATATTCCTCGGGGTTCTGCGACAGAGTCGCTGTGACTATGGCGATCTTTTTGCCGGGCGCTTTGCCTCCGGCTCCGCCCGAGCACGCGCACATACCTATGGCGAACGCCAGAATGAGCAGGAATGCCGCTGTGGCTTTGAAAGTCTTTTTCATATGATACACCTTATTTTTCCATGAACGCTTTGGCGATGCGCGCGGTGCTGTGCCCGTCGCAGGCGTCCATAAAATAGTTTCTGAAGTTTTCAATTTCCGCGCTGTCGAAGCCGGACTGCGCCTGCCTGACGGCGGAAATAATGCCCTCGGTGTCCCGGACTATAGGACCGGGAACGAAGTCCTCATATTTGTTATAGAAGCTGCGGTCGCGGTCATATTCTTCGAGATCATAGGCAAAGAATATCATCGGACGGCTGAGCAGCGAATATTCAAAAATCACGGACGAATAGTCGCTTATCAGCATATCAGCCGCGCACATGGCGAGGTCGATTCGCACATCTTTTGAGATATCGAACACGAAATTCTCATATTTTTCGCGCTCTTCGGCGCTGAGCGAAAAGCGTTTCGCCGTCTGCGGATGGAGCTTATACAGCAGGACGAAATCGTCGGACAGTTCCGCGTTCATGCGCTCGATATCAAGCTTCAGATCCATATAGGACTTGAGAATTGAGTTGCCGCGGAAGGTCGGGGCATAGAGAATTATCTTCCTGTCCCCTATCTGCGGGAACTTTTTGAGCATCTCCGCGCGGGCGGAGGAGACGAAATCGGAGCTAAAATAAATATCCGTCCTTGGCACGCCAAGAGGTCTGATTATGCTCTCCGGGCAGTTGAACGCCTCGGCATAATACGGAATAATATTGCGCGCCGACACGGTGACTGCGGTATAGGTGTTGTGGATCGGATAGCGTTCGAGGCTCTTTCTGTCAGCGCCCCACTTGAGGTCGGCGGTCGAATAGCCCCATTTTTTGAACGCGCCGCACGCATGCCAAAGCTGAATGACCTCGGTGCCCTTTCGCGGATGATTCGCGAACAGCGGGAAGAACGCATCCTCAACAAAGACGAGTTTGCTCGTCGCATACTCGCGCTGGAAGCGGATATTCTGCCTGAACTCCGCCACCCTCGCGCTTATACTGCCCGCTCCCGCGGGAATGAGCATCTCGGTGCAGTGCATCCCGCGCGCCTCAAGCTCGCGCTTCATGCAGGACAGGTTGTCCGGAAGCGTTTTGCTGTTTGAAGCGAGGAGCACTTTTTTTTCGTCTATCGGCTTTTTCGCCGCGCGCCTGTAGACCGCAGGCCAAATGCGGTAATAGAGCAGGTGACGGCGCATATCGCCGAGTTTTTTTATCAGTCTTATAAGCAGTGACTTCATCTGTCGCTTTCTTCCTTAAAAATGCAGCTTGGAGTTGACTTCCTGCACGGTCTTTTCGTCGAGCTTCAGCACCTTGCGATCATATGTATACATTCCGTTGACCTCGAACTCGACGTCGCTGACCTGAGTATAAACAGTGGCGCAAAGTCCTTTCTTTATCAGCGGGATGACCTGCTTCTCGTGCAGCTTCTTATAAGCCGCGGAGAGCTTCTCCTTCGACCTGAACATGATATAGCCGAAGCTCTTCTGCTTGTTCCAGACGTGGCCGTCGAGAATCATGCTGTATCCGCCGTATTCGCTTATGACGAACGGTCTGCCGTCAAGCTTGGGCATATGGATCGGCAGGATATATTTGTGCATGCTCTTGAGATCACAGCCCTTCTGATCGTACCAGCCGCTCGCGTGGTCAACGATTCTCGAGGGATCGTATGCCTTGACGGCATCGCCGATCTCCTTCGCGTCGAACTGACCCCAGCCCTCGTTGAAAGGCACCCAGCAGCCGATGCAGGTGCAGTTATAGAGATTGTCTATCATCTCGAACAGCTCGCGGCGGTAGTCATCGCGCCACTCCTTTTCGCCGCGGCTGAACCAGTTATATTTATTATCCTTGACGCCGATGCCGATATTCGGCAGAACACCCGCAAGGATATTTCCGATATACTCGCCGCCGCTGACCATATCCTGCCAGACTATCATGCCGAGTCTGTCGCAGTGATAGTACCAGCGCAGGGACTCGACCTTAATATGCTTTCTGAGCATATTAAAGCCGAGGCGCTTCATCTCGGCGATATCGAATATCATCGCTTCGTCGTTGGGCGGAGTCAGACCGCCGTCGCTCCAATAGCCCTGATCGAGCAGGCCGCGCTGGAAATAGGGCTCGTTATTGAGCATAAGGCGCGGCAGACCCTGCTTATCCTTGCCGATGCTGAACTTTCTCATGCCGAAATAGCTCTTGACCGTATCAACAGCCTCGCCGTTTTTCTTCACGGTGAGTACAAGGTCATAGAGAGTCGGGCTCTCGGGGCTCCAGAGTTTAGCATCGGGCACGGGAAGATGCGCGTTGAGCTTCATCTCGCCGGAATACACCTGCTCGCCGCCGAGCGAAATCTCAGCCTCTATCGTGCAGCCGTCAAGTCCCTCGCCGGTGCAGGAGACGATTATCTCGCCCGCGTCGATATCGGGGGTCAGGCGCACGCAGGTTATATGGCTCTGAGCCACGGGCTCAAGCCACACGGTCTGCCAGATTCCGGAGGTTCCGGTATACCAGAAGCCGACGGATTTGAGAACCTGTTTGCCGCGATTCTGCCAGCCCTTGTCGGTCGGGTCATAGACCTTGACAACAAGTTCATTTTCGCCGTCGACAAGTTCGTCTGTTATATCAAAAGAGAACGGGCAATAGCCGCCGGTATGTGTGCCGACGGAGACACCGTTGACAAACACCTCGCACTGCCAATCGACAGCGCCGAAATGCAAAATGCAGCGCTTATTATCAAAGCGGCTGTCGAGAGTGAACCTCTTTCTGTACCAAAGGCGCTCGTCTGGCTGAAGCGCGCGCTGAACGCCGGAGAGCTGGCTCTCGATGGCGAAAGGCAGGATTATCTTGCCGCTGAAATCTTTCGGGCAGGCGTCGCCCGCCGGGGTTATCTCATAATCGCACTCGCCGTTGAGGCACATCCAATCCTCGCGCACAAGCTGTGGGCGGGGATACTCCGGAAGAGGACAGTTTTTGTCCACATCGTCAAAGAATCGGGTTTTCAGATCGTTCACTTACTCAACCTCCGCAATTTAATTAAAAAGTCACATAGTATTATACATTAATTTATGCGTTTTGTCTATAGATTTATTCTCTGTGCCACTTCACGCCCTGGGCGGTATCCTCGAGGACGATGCCCATTTCCTTGAGCTGATCTCTGATTCTGTCCGCCTCGGCCCAGTTTTTCTCCTTACGAGCGTTCGTGCGCGCCTCGATAAGGGCTTCGACATCGCTGTCGAGAGTCTCGGTCTTGCGGTTATAGACGAGTCCGAGCACACCGGTCAGCTCGTCGAACATGGCTATCGCGCCTTCGACGAGTGCCTTCGAGGGGGTCTTGCCGACAACATTTGTATTGATATCGCGGACGAGCTCAAATATCGAAGCGATGGCGTCGGCGGTGTTGAGATCGTCGTCCATGGCGGCGATGAACTGCTCTCTGTACTTATTAAAGCCGTCGATAATCGCCTTATCGCCGTCATGCTCTGCATCAACGGCGTTCTTGAGTTCGAAATCGAGCGAATCGCGGCAAGTATAGAGTCTGTTGAGCGCGGCGATGCACTGCTCGATGATATCGGTGCTGTAGTTTATCGGGCTTCTGTACTGAGCGGAGATGAGCAGATAGCGGATCGGCTCATAGCCGTATTTTTCGGCGACGTCGCGCACGGTGAAGAAATTGCCGAGGGACTTCGACATCTTCACGTTGTCAACGTTGATGTAGCCGTTGTGCATCCAATAGTGGGCGAACGGCTTGCCGGTGAAGCACTCGCTCTGGGCTATCTCATTCTCATGATGCGGGAAGATAAGATCCTGTCCGCCGCAGTGAATATCAATGGTGTCGCCGAGATAGCGCCAGTTCATCGCGGAGCACTCGATATGCCAGCCGGGTCTGCCCTTGCCCCACGGGGAATCCCATGCGGGCTCGCCGGGCTTCGCAGCTTTCCAGACGGCGAAGTCCATCGGCTCGCGCTTGACCTCGCCGACCATTATACGCGCGCCCGCCTCAAGATCCTCGAGCGGCTGATGCGAGAGCTTGCCGTAATCCTTGAACTTCTCGGTGCTGAAATAAACGTCGCCCTGTGCCTCATAGGCATAGCCCTTTTCGATAAGGGTCGAGATTATCTGAATGATGGCGTCGATATTCTCGGTAGCCTTCGGATTTATCGTCGCGTGGCGGACATTGAGTCCGTCGGCGTCGGTCCAGAACTCTTTTATATAGCGCTCGGAAATCTCGGAGAAATCAACATGCTCCTCGTTTGCGCGTCTGATTATTTTGTCGTCGATATCCGTAAAATTCTGGACGAACTTCACATTGTAGCCGCGATATTCGAGATAGCGGCGCAGGATATCGAAGATGCACAGCGGGCGGGCGTTGCCGATGTGGATATAGTTATACACGGTCGGGCCGCAGGCGTACATCTTGATCTCGCCCGGAGTTATCGGGACAAGTTCTTCCTTTTTTCTTGTGAGAGTGTTATAGACTTTCATTTATATCTTCCTTTCAGTCAATTTCCTGTGTGTTTTCCTGCTCCTCAAGCTGTTTTCTCAGCTGGGAGACCTGATGTTCGAGCCTGCAGAGCTCCTGCGCGACCGGGTCGGGTATATGCACCTGGTCGAGGTCGTCGACCCTGACTCCGTTGCGGCGAACGATATGAGCCGGAACGCCGACGGCGGTACAGTCGGGCGGAATCTCATCGAGAACCACTGCGCCCGCGGCGATATTCGAGTTATCGCCGACTTTGAACGGGCCGAGCACCTTTGCACCCGCGCCGATCATGACATTGTTGCCGATAGTCGGATGGCGTTTGCCGGTATCCTTGCCGGTACCGCCGAGGGTCACGCCCTGATATATCATAACATCGTCGCCGATAACGGTGGTCTCGCCGATAACAACGCCGGTGCCATGGTCGATGAAAAAGCGCCTGCCGATGGTCGCCGCCGGGTGTATCTCTATCCCGGTTTTACGCGCCGCCCGCTGCGATATCCAGCGTGCGAGGAAGAACATCCTGCGGCGATAGCACCAATTGGCTCTGCGGTGCATTCTTATAGCTTTAAGACCCGGATAGAGGAAGAAGATTTCGAGCGTGCTTCTCGCGGCGGGGTCGCGCCGTTTGAAGGTGCTTATATCCTCCCTGAGCCTGTCAAACATAAATATCAACTCCTTGAGCTCGGATAAAATTGCTGCCGCGATGCGGCGTGGGGTGTTTGGAGTGCATATGCGTTATTAAGTCTGTGCTTTTCGCGGGCGGATGATATCCGCCCTTACAGCCGCTCAATATACAAATAACATACAAAAAGCCTCCGTTATCCTTGCGGACAACGGAGGCGCCTGAGCGCGGTTCCACTCCTGTTTATATCTCTGCGCGCAAATACGCGCCCGGCCGATAACGGTGCCTTCCGCGCAGGGATACTGTTGTTCCCCCTGCGTGCTGACGGGTGCATTTCGCCTTCATACGGCAAGGAGCTTTCTCAGCTTCGGGCTCCCTCTCTGATGCCGCGGATATCCGGCTACTTCTCCCGGTAAACGCATGTTATTTTTTGGTTTTTGTCAGCCGATATGACTCGCATATCTACTAATCATTATATTGAAATCACTTGGAAAAGTCAATAAGTTTTTTGCTGTCCACAAAATATGTGATGCCCGAAACGACCGTCAGAACGGCGGTTATCCAGAGCATGATATTCGACACTCTCGCGAGAGTGAACCAGCCGGCGTTTGCGAAAATATCAAACGTCGCGTTAAGCTCGGCGAGGAGCATGATAACAATAGTGAACACCATCTGGCTGACGGTTTTCGCCTTGCCCCAATAGTTTGCGGGGATGACAATGCCCTGCGCCGTGGCGATAAGGCGGACGCCTGCGACGGCGAACTCGCGGGTGAGGACAATCATGACGATCCAGATGCTGCACCAGCCCTCGCGCATGAATGCGAGCAGAGCGGCGGTGGTGAGCATTTTATCGGCGAGCGGATCGAGAAGCTTGCCGAAAACGGTAATAAGATTATTCTTTCGCGCAATCTTGCCGTCGAGCATATCGGTCAGCGACGCGACCGAGAAAACAGCGAGCGCGACTATGTAATGATAAGGGAACTCAATAAGCATAAGCGCGAGATAAATGGGCGCGAGGAACATTCTTATGAGCGTCAGTTTATTGGGCAGATTCAGCTTCTGCATTTCAATTCCCCTTTCCGGGTTTTATTTTACTGTTCTTCCGAGCAGGTCATATTCGTTGACACCGAGTATCTCGACATCGACGAACTCGCCTTCTTTTATGAAATCGGGCGAAGTGAAGATTATCTTGCCGTCGATATCGGGCGCGTCCATATATGAGCGACCCGAGTAGCTGTCGGTATAATCATCGTAGCTCTCGGTGAGCACGCGCAGAGTCTTGCCGATCATATTGTTGTTCTTCTCGGTCATTATCTCATACTGATCCTGCATGATGACCTCGGCGCGGCGGGATTTGACATCGTCGTCAACCTGATTCTCCATCTTCGCGGCGGGAGTGCCCTCCTGCGGGGAATATTCAAAGCAGCCGAGGCGCTCGAACTCCTCCTCGTTGATGAACTCGGCAAGAGTCTCAAACTCGTCGTCGCCCTCGCCGGGAAAGCCGACAATAAACGTCGTGCGGATAGCGATATCCGGCATGCGCTCGCGCAGTTTTCTTATGACCTCGCGGGTCTCTTCCGCGGTGCTGTGGCGGTTCATCGCCTTGAGGATTTTATCGTCCGCGTGCTGGAGCGGCAGGTCTATATAATGGAGCACCTTGGGCTGGGAAGCCATGGTGTCGATAAGCTCGTCGGTTATCTTATCGGGATAGCAATAGAGCAGGCGTATCCACTCGATGCCGTCGATCTCACAGAGCAAATCAAGCAGATGAGCGAGCTTGTATTCGCCGTAGATATCAATGCCGTAGGACGAGACATCCTGCGCGATAAGCACGAGCTCTTTGACGCCCCCATTCGCAAGGGTCTTCGCCTCTTCGACTATACTCTCCTCGTCGCGGCTGCGGAAAGGTCCGCGGATAGACGGGATGGCGCAATAGGTGCAGCAGTTCGAGCAGCCCTCGGCTATCTTGAGATACGCCCAGTAATCGGGAGTAGTGAGCACGCGCTCGCCGCACATGGGGAGCTCTTTTTTGTCGGGGAAAACATTGGTCTGCTTGCCGTCGAGAACTTCGTCGACTATCTTGTCGATATCGCCGTTTGCGCCGATGCCGACGACCGCATCAACCTCTGGAATCTCCTGAAGTATCTCGTCGCGGTAGCGCTCGGCGAGGCATCCGGTGACAATGACCGCGCGGACGAGTCCGTCTTTTTTGAGGCCGACCATCTCCAGAATTGTGTCGATAGCCTCCTGCTTGGCGGAGTCGATAAACGCGCAGGTGTTGACTATAACTGCGTCGAGGCGCTCGAAATTGTCCGCATTTTCAAATCCGGCGTTCTGAAGCTTTGCGAGCATCAGCTCACCGTCGACCTGATTCTTCGGGCATCCGAGCGACACGAATAAAACTCTTCTTTTCTTCATCAAACAGTTCTTCCTTTCGCTTGATAACAGAAATTATACACTATTTTTTCCTTTTCTTATCTTCTAACAGGAAAATTGATCGTCCGTATCTTCATATTCCTCGTCCATCGCGCGCATTGCCGAACGGATATCGGAATAGCCGTAGCCGAGGCGGGTCAGGGCGTTGAAGGTGCGCCGCCTGCCCTTTTCATCGGAAAATTTGCCGGCGAATTTGGTCTCAAGCAGATTTTTTATCCGCTCAACGTCGTCGCCGTCGAGCTCTTCGGCGCATTCGCTCGCCGTCTCGCGCGATATTCCGCGCTGTCTGAGTTCCTGTTCGATGCGCTTTTTGCCCATGCCGCGCCGCTCATACAGCTCCTGCGCGAGGTTGCGGGCATAGCGTTCGTCGTTGACATAGCCCATCTCTTCAAGGCGTTCGACCGCTTCGCGCGCAAACTCCGCGCCGGAGCGGCGGGCAACTTTTCGCTGGAGCTCCTTTGACGAATGGTCGCGCCGCGAGAGAATATCGACAGCCGCGTTAAATGCACGGCAGGAGCCTGCCGCCTCGCAAAAGGCGGCAAACTCCGCATCGTCAATTTCATCGCCGGAGCGTATATTCTGACTCGCCCAGAAATCCCGGGTAACGGTCAGGCGGTACTCCCCGTCGACAAGTATATGTATTTTTTGTCCCCTGCCCTGCTGTGCCGTTATCTTCATCAATCGTCGTCATCAACAACGATGTCAAGCTTCGCCTTTGCGCCGGAACGGCTCGTGGGCTTCTTGGGCATCGCGGCGGGTGCAGGCTCGGCGGCAGGCGCGGGCTTCTCCGCAGGCTTTGCGGCGGCTCTTGCGGCGTTGTTCTCCGCCATAAGGCGCTCGCGAACCTGGGCTTCAAGCTCCGCCATAAAGTCGGGATGCTCGCTGATATAATTCTTGACGTTGTCTCTGCCCTGGCCGAGGCGGTTCTCGTTATAAGAGAACCACGCACCGCTCTTATGGATGATATCATATTTGACGGCGAGGTCGAGTATTTCGCCGACCTTGGATATGCCCTTGCCGTACATGATATCGAACTCAGCCTCTTTGAAGGGCGGAGCGACTTTGTTCTTGACTATCTTAGCCCTTGTGCGCGAGCCGATGAACTCGTTGCCGGGACCTTTGAGCTGCTCTATCTTGCGGACATCAATACGTATAGAAGCATAGAACTTCAGCGCGCGACCGCCTGTTGTGACCTCGGGGTTGCCATAGACAACGCCGACCTTTTCACGCAGCTGGTTTATGAAAATTATAATAGTATTCGACTTTGAAATCGCGCCCGCGAGCTTTCTGAGAGCCTGCGACATAAGGCGCGCGTGGAGACCGACGTGGGAGTCGCCCATATCGCCCTCGATCTCCGAACGCGGAACAAGAGCCGCAACGGAATCGACGACTATAACATCGATAGCGCCCGAACGGGTCAGAGCTTCGGTTATCTCGAGCGCCTGCTCGCCGTTGTCCGGCTGAGAGACGAGAAGAGAGTCGACATCAACGCCGAGATTCGCGGCATATACGGGATCGAGCGCGTGCTCGGCGTCGATAAACGCAGCCTCGCCGCCCATTCTCTGAGCCTCGGCGACAACATGGAGCGCGAGAGTGGTTTTACCGGACGACTCGGGGCCGTATATCTCGATTATTCTGCCGCGCGGAAGTCCGCCGATGCCGGTGGCGGCGTCGAGGGTAACGGAGCCGGTCGAGATAGCCTCGACATTCATTGCCGTGTTCTGACCGAGTCTCATTATCGAGCCTTTGCCGAAATTTTTCTCTATCTGCGATATCGCAGTTTCAAGCGCTTTCTGTTTATCTGCCATGTTCGTTCCGTCCTTTCGGGGAGCTGAAATTTTGTTCGTACAAATGTTCTGTTCTTATTCTACATCATACCCCTGCAAAATGCAAGGGTATTTTGAAAATTATTTTGATCTTGCAAGAAAAGCGATGTTTATGGCGTGGTCGCCGACACGCTCGAAGTCGGTTATGGTGTTGAGATAGAGCATACCAGCTTCGGTGTTGCACTCCTTGCGGTTGAGGCGGAAGATATGCGAATCCTGGCACTCGAGGGTCAGGTCATCGATATGCTCTTCGAGGTCGGAGAGTTCATTTGCCTCGTTGTCGCTGAGCGACTGGTTATCAAACGCCGCCATCGAACGCTCAAGCAATGTAACAACACTGCCGCAGAGCTGGTTGAGCTCCTCCCTCGCGGGGTCGGAGAACTTGAGCCCCTCACCGATATTGTGCTGAGCCGCTTCGGCGAGGTTTATCGCATGGTCGCCGACGCGCTCGATATCGTTTATCGCGTGGAAGACGCGGGCGATATAATCCGAGTCGCTGTCGGTTATATCAAGAGCGTTGAGCTTGACGAGATACGAGGTTATATGATGGTTGAGGTAGTTTATGATCTCTTCATTTTCCATGACCTTGTCGAGATCTTTGTCGCTGCGGTTTATGAGCGCGTGGGCGCTTGTCTCAAAGTTATCGCGCGCGAGCTTCGCCATGCGGGCGACCTCCTTGCTGACCTGCATGACAGCGAAGGGGGGCGTATTGAGCAGACGGTCGTCGATGAACTTGCAGTGCATCTCGCTCTCGCTGTCGTCCTTGCCGGGAACGAGCAGGCAGGAGAGCTTGACGAGAACTTTCGCGAACGGGAACATAACAACGGTCGAGACGATATTGAACACGATATGCGATATGGCTATCTGCGCCATCGGGTCGGGCGACAGCTTCTCTATCCACTCGACATAGGGAGTGAGCAGGGCGATAAGAATAAATATGCCCGTGCCGATGAGATTGAATAGCAGATGGATAACTGCGGCGCGCTTCGAATTTTTCTTCGCGCCGACGGTCGAGAAGAGTGCCGTGAGGCAGGTTCCAATATTCTGACCGAAGAGGACGAAAACGGAGAACTTGAGCGGCACGAGTCCCTGCATGGCGAGAGTCTGGAGCACACCAACAGACGCCGAGGAGCTCTGGAGTACGGCGGTCATGACTATACCGAGGATAATACCGAACAGCGGGCGCAGAGGCGACTCCGAGACGGTGACGATAAAGTTCATGAAGCCTGCGCTATCTCTGAGCGGAGCCATGGAATCGGACATCATATCGATGCCGAGGAAGAGCAGACCGAAGCCTGTGAATATTGCGCCGAGGTTCTTGACAACGGTCTTTTTCGACGCGAGCATGAGTATAACGCCGACGAGCACTGCCGCCGCCGCGACGCTCGAAAAGTTCAGCGCGATGAGCAGTGATGTGACGGTAGTACCGATATTCGCGCCCATTATGACGCCGACCGCCTGCGCGAGCGACATCATGCCCGCGTTGACGAAGCCGACGACCATGACGGTCGTTGCGGTTGACGACTGGATTATCGCCGTGACGACAAAGCCGACGAGCACTGCGAGGAAGCGGTTTCCGGTAAGCACTTCGAGCATTCTCTTGAGCTTGGCGCCGGCCGCGTTTTCGAGTCCGTCGCCCATCGTCCTGATGCCGAAGAGGAACAGACCGAGTCCGCCCGCCATCGACAGAATATTAGCTACGCTCATATTTCAGTCCCCTTATTTCAGTTTTCCTGTCCATTTTCATTTCCTGTTTATGAGACTCAAAGAAAGCCAAAATCTCACATATATATCTTATCAGCTATTCTTGCAAATGTAAACCGCAAAAATAAATTAAAGCGACGGAACACGGGTTTATCATCCGTATTCTGCCGCTTTTTGATATCAATTTTTCGTTTTTCTGCGTTTTGTAAAAATTGTCAGCACGGTTAAAAGCGCCGGGAAAAATATGGCGCAGAGTATGCCTTTTTTGAGATCGTCGCCGAATGCGCTCGCCATCATTCCGGCAAAAGTGGGTCCGGAAGAACAGCCGAGATCGCCGCCGAGCGCCAGAAGAGCGAACATCGCCGTTCCGCCGCCCTTTATCCCCGCGGACGCCTTGCTGAACGTTCCCGGCCACATGATGCCGACCGAGAAACCGCACAGCGCGACTCCGACAAGCCCGAGCACAGCGGAGGAGCTGAGCGCAATGAGCAGATAAGACGCCATGCACAGCGCGCCGCTGAAAATCATCATGCCGTCGAGATCGATTTTGTCGCCGAATTTGCCGTATATCACGCGCGACACGCCCATGAGCACGGAGAAGAGCATGGGGCCGGCGAGGTCGCCGACTGTCTTTGAGACGCCGAGACCCTTTTCCGCAAAGGTCGAAGCCCACTGGCTGACCGCCTGCTCGCTCGCACCGGAGCAAAGTATCAGCAGCATGAACACCCAGAACATCCTGTTGCCGAGCAGCTCTTTGAATGAAAGTCCCTTCTCCCCTTCTTCGATAAGCGGGGCTATCGGGACGCGGATAAAGTTCAGGGCGTTGACTATCGGCACGACCGCCCAGATAAGGGCGAGATACTTCCAGTTAGCCGTTGTGAATATCGAGAAATATAGCGTCGAAAGGCCGACGACGGCAACGCTGCCCCAGCAATAGAACGAGTGGAGCAGGCTCATCATCTTCTCTTTGTTATCCGTCGGGCACGCCTCGACTATCGGGCTGACTATGACTTCGAGCAGCCCGCCGCCGACCGCGTAGAGTACAACTGAAATGAGCAGACCGACAAACGGCGAGGGCAGAATCTCCGGCAAAACGGTCAATGAAACAAGTCCCGCCGCCGCGAACACATGAGCCATAATCGCCGCCGCGCGGTAGCCTATCTTATCGATAAAGAACGCGGAGAGAAAGTCGATGCAAAGCTGGAGAATAAAATTGACGGTTATCAGCGCGGTTATCTTTGAAAGCTCAATGCCGTAGCTCTTATTAAAAGTCAAAAACAGCAGGGGTACAAAGTTATTGACTATCGCCTGGACGACATAGCCCGCAAAGCAGGCGTTGACGGTCGATTTATAATTTTTCTTCATGAAGCCGCCTTCTTTCTGCGGCGCGGAATAATGAACTCGCGCACGAGCATTATCACCGACAGAGTCAGCGGGAATATGACGGCGCAGAGTATGCCCTTTTTGAGGTCATCGCCGAAGAAGCTCGCCATCATTCCGGCAAAGGTCGGCCCCGCCGAGCAGCCGATATCACCGCCTAAGCAGAGAATAGCATACATCGCCGTTCCGCCGCCGTGGAGCGCAGAGGACATCTTGCCTATCGTGCCCGGCCAGAGGATACCCGCAGACAGTCCGCACACGGCGACACCGACAAGGCCGAGAATGGGCGAAGAGGTCAGCGAGATAAGGAAATAAGAAGCCGTGCAGACGCACCCGCTAAGGAGCATCATTGAATCGAGATTTATTCTGTTGCCGAACTTGCCGTACATAAAGCGCGACACGCCCATAAGAATAGAGAAGAGCATGGGACCCGCTAGGTCGCCGACGGTCTTTGTGAGTCCGAGCGCCTTTTCGGCGAAAGTCGAAGCCCACTGGCTGACCGCCTGCTCGCTCGAGCCGGCGCAGAGAATAAGCACCATGAATATCCAAAATGCCTTTGTTTTGAGCATATCCTTTATCGAGAGCTTCTCCTCATCCTCGCCGACGACGGGCGCTATAGGCACGCGGGTGAACATAACGGCGTTGACTATCGGGAGAATTGCCCATATCAGCGACATTATCTTCCAGTTCGCCGTCGAAAACAGTGCGAAGAACAGGGTGGATATGCCGACCGCCGCGACGCTGCCCCAGCAATAGAACGAATGGAGCAGGCAGAGCAGCTGATTGGAATTTGTTGACGGGCAGGAGTTGACTATCGGATTTATCGTGATATCCAAAAGACCCGCTCCGACCGCATAGCAGAACACAGAGATAAGCAGTCCCGCGAAAGCCGAGGGCAGTATCTCCGGCAGGATCGTCATGAAAATAAGACCCGTCGCGCACATCGCATGGGCGAGCACCGTCGAAGCGCGGTAGCCGATGCGGTCAACGAACAGCACGGCGGTCAGATCGACGAATATCTGAATAAAAAAGTTCGCGGTGATCAAAACGGTTATCTTCGAGAGCTCGATGCCGTACTGCGCCTGGAATGTCAAAAACAGCAGCGGCGCGAAATTGTTGACGACCGCCTGAACGACGAACGCCGTAAAGCTCGCCGCGACGGTATGTTTATATCCTATCCTTTTCATTTTCGTTCCCCCAACAGAGAATTGCACACAGGTGTCGCGCTTATCATTAACCATTTGGATTTTCAAACACAACACAAAAGGCATTTTAGCACAAAGCGGAAGTTAAATCCATAGATTTTGAAAAAAGGGCAAGGTGCTCAAAAATTGCAGAAATGCGGCGGCGCGGCACATAAAGTTGACGAAAAATTGCAGCCGATTCAGGGCGAAAAATTGTAGAATTCAATTTTGGGCAAAAGTAAAAAGCCTTGAAACAACCAAGTTTCAAGGCTTTTTATGGAGCTGCTAACCAGATTCGAACTGGTGACCTCATCCTTACCAAGGATGTGCTCTGCCACCTGAGCCATAGCAGCGAATGGCGACCCGGAACGGTCTCGAACCGTCGACCTCTAGCGTGACAGGCTAGCGCTCTAACCAACTGAGCTACCGGGCCAATTTGTCGGCTCTCACCGAACGCACATTATAATAACATAAGATTCCGGGTTTTGCAATACCTAATTTTAATTTTTTTGCGCTTCGTGCTGTTTTTTGACACGCTTTATAGGATATTGTGATTTTTTATCAAGAAAAGCTGTTGACTTACGCCTTATCGCTCCCGTTGGCAAATCTTGCGTAGCGGCGCATCGGCAGAGCACACGCCGCGACGCCTATCACGCCGAGAATAATCCAAAAAACAACCGTCGCCGTCCAGCCGAATTTTTCGGACACCGCGCCGAAGCCGTAGGTCGATATCGCGCTGCCTATATATGTGCAGCAGTTGAATATCCCTCCGACCGTCGATGCGCGCCCGAATTTCGCAAAGTGCACCGGTATGAGCGTCATAAGCAGATGGTTCATGGCGGCTATTATTGTAGTAAACAGCGCCAGGAGTATCACGCAAATGGCGATAGGATATTTGCCGACAAAGACTATGCCCGTCAGCGGTATCAGCGTCATGGCGAAGCCGAACGCCGACGTTGCGGCCTCATTGTGCCTGAACACCTTCTCGTAAAGCTTCGTTCCTATCCACGCGCCGCTGAGATTGATTATCGGCATAATCGCCGACAGCAGCAGCGAAAACGAGGCGGAGACGTCATATTTTTCGGTAATAAGTGTGGGCACCCACGAGCTGACTCCGTCCTTTAGCATACCCTGGACGAGCACGCCGACGCATATGACCGACGCGCCGGAAATCATAAAGAGCTTGCCGAGAGAGATTTTTTCGCCAGTATTCTCATGGACTGGAAGCGACGGCTTCTCCCCTTTTCCGAGAATTTTCGAGGTCTTTTTCGCGCATATGCACCAAAAGACCAGCACGCAGGTTATTATTCCGGCGGGGATATAGAACGCAAAATGCCACGACGCGAATTTTATCGCCGCCGCAGATATCACATAGGAGAGCAGGCTGCCTATCGGGAACGACGACGCTATGTGCAGACACGCACGGCTGCGCTGCTCCTCCGGCAGGACGGTGGCTATTATATAGAGCACGGGTGTCCAGAGCATGGACTGAACTATTCCGTTAAGTCCCCAGATAATGCTCATGGTGATATAGCTCGATGAGCACAGCGGCATTATAATATTGGCGCACACCGTCCCGGCGAGCCCCGCGCCTATCATTTTATAGGGAGACACGCGGTCGCCGAGTATTCCGCTGAATATCTGACCCGCTCCGTAGCAGAAGAAATAGACCGTGCCGATAAATCCGGCATGGGGCTTTGAAAACACCCCGTCGGCGACTATGGCGGTCAGCGCGGCGGTGTAGTTTATTCTCCCGAGATAAGAGGCGCAATATGCCGTCCAGCAGGCGACAAAAAGCAGAACGCCCGCCGAAAGCGTTTTTTTGTTTTCTACCCGTTGCTCCATAATTTCCCCCAAAGCGCAGTGATGAAAAAATTATATCACCCGTTCGTTTTTTGTCAATGTCTTTTGCCTTTGTTGTTGAGTTTATAGGTATTATGTGATATACTTAGTCGGTATCACGAAATATATTTCAAAGGCTTACAGGAGAGTCAAATGAAGTCCATAAAAGAAATTTACAGAATAGGGCGCGGCCCGTCCAGCTCGCACACCATGGGACCCGAGGCGGCCGCAAAAATGTTTATCGGCGAATTCCCGTCGGCGGAGAGATACGAGGCTGTGCTCTACGGCTCGCTCGCAAAGACAGGCAAGGGGCACGGCACCGACCGCGTGCTGCGCGAGACGTTTGCGCCGCGCGCGCTCGACATCAAGTTAGACCTGAACACTACCGATATCCCCCACCCCAACACGCTCGACTTCACGGCGTTTGACAAAAACGGAAACGTCATAGGCAAGCGCAGGGTACTCAGCGTCGGAGGCGGCGCGATAGAGGTCGAGGGGCACAAGGACGCGGAGCCGCCCGAAGTCTACCCGTTTGAAAATTTTGCGCAGATAAAAGAATACTGCAAAAAAGAGAGCATCCGTATTCCCGACCTCGTGGAAAGATTTGAGGGCGTTGAGATTTGGCAATATCTCGACCGCGTCTGGGAGGTCATGAACAGCTGCATCAAGCGCGGACTTGCCGCCGAGGGCGAGCTGCCCGGCGGGCTCGGCATAATGCGAAAGGCGCATATGCTCATAAGCCGTCACCACATGGACGAGAGCCCGGAGACGCGCGAGAACAGGCTTGTCTGCGCCTATGCCTACGCAGTCAGCGAGGAAAATGCCTCCTGCGGCGAGATAGTTACCGCGCCGACCTGCGGCGCGTGCGGAGTGCTGCCCGCGGTTCTGCGCTACACGGCGGACAGGCGCGACTTCTCCGAAAAGGATATACGCAGAGCCATTGCGACCGCCGGAATCATCGGCAACGTCATCAAGACGAACGCCTCGATAAGCGGCGCGGAGTGCGGATGCCAGGCGGAGATAGGCTCGGCATGTTCAATGGCGTCAGCGGCGCTCGCGGAGCTCTACGGCATGGACACGGATCAGATAGAATACGCCGCAGAAGTCGCAATGGAACACCATCTCGGTCTCACCTGCGACCCCGTCATGGGGCTCGTTCAGGTGCCCTGCATCGAGCGCAACGCAGTCGCCGCGATGAGGGCGATAAACGCAGTGAGCCTTGCAAACTTTTTGACATACACAAGAAAGATATCGTTCGATCTGATAGTCGAGACGATGTATCAGACGGGCAAGGATCTTTCAAAAATATACCGCGAGACGAGCGAGGGCGGACTCGCCAAGCTCTATAAACCCGCACAGAAAAACGAATCCACGGAGGAAATAAAATGAGCAAGCAGTTAAGACAGCCCGCAGCGGGCGACACCGTTGCAACGATAAAGACAAACAAGGGCGACATAAAAGTCGTCCTCTTCCCCGACGCCGCGCCCAAGGCGGTCGAAAACTTCACAACCCATGCGGACAATGGCTACTATGACGGGGTTATCTTCCACCGCGTTATCCCGGATTTCATGATCCAGGGCGGCGATCCGCTCGGCAAGGGTATCGGCGGCGAGAGCATCTGGGGCAGACCGTTCAAGGACGAGTTCAGCCGCGACTACCACAACCTCAGAGGTGCTCTGTGCATGGCGAACGCGGGACCGAACACGAACGGCAGCCAGTTCTTTATCGTTCAGGCTCCGTCTGTTGACGAGCGTTTTATCCCGCAGATGGAACGTCTGCCCGATATGTTCACGGACGAGTCCATTGAGGACTACAAGGCAGTCGGCGGAACTCCGTGGCTCGATTTCAGACACACCGTGTTCGGCCAGGTGTTCGAGGGCATGGACGTTGTCGACGCTATAGCCTCGGTTGACCGCGATTCTTCAGACAAGCCGCTCGAGGATGTCGTTATAAATTCCGTCGAAACCCAGACGCTTTGATTTTTGCTCTTTACTTTCAAATTTTAGTGTGCTAAGATATATACATGTACGCGGAATCAAACCCAATATGACCGCGAAAAGGAGTAACTTTGATGAACGGCAAGCTGAAAGACAGCAACGTTGATTTTCTGTTCAAAGCGGTTCTCGCCCTCGAGAATATCGACGAGTGCTATGATTTTTTTGAGGATCTCTGCACCGTGACCGAGCTCAAGGCTCTTTCGCAGCGCATAGTTGTTGCGAAGATGCTCAGCGACAAGCAGGTTTACAGCGAGATAGTCAGCAAGACCGGCGCAAGCACCGCCACGATAAGCCGCGTCAACCGCTCGCTCAACTACGGCTGCGACGGATACGAGAAGATATTCGAGCGCATCGACGCCGCAGAGGCCGAGAAGAAAGACTGATAATGAGCGAATATTCATTCTTTGCCCGTTTTTATGACGAGCTGACGCAAAATGTTGATTACGAGAGAAGAGCAGAGCATTTTTCTGCTCTTCTGCTTTCATATGGGATAAAAAGCGGAACGGTTCTCGACCTCGCCTGCGGCACGGGCACCCTGACTTCGCTGATATCCGCGCGCGGATACGACATGATCGGCGTTGACTCGAGCCCCGATATGCTTTCTCAGGCTCAGAACAGGGCTTTTGAAGAGGGGCAGAATATTCTGTTTCTCTGCCAGCAGATGCAGACTCTCGACCTTTTCGGAAAAATCGACGCCGCGCTCTGCACGCTCGACAGCATCAATCATCTGACCGAGCCCGAGGATGTCAGAGAGACATTCCGCCGACTCGGCACATTCATCCGCCCGGGCGGGATGTTCATATTCGATGTGAACACGATATACAAGCACCGCGAGATTCTCGCAGACAACTCGTTTGTCTACGAATACCCGGATGTTTTCTGCGTCTGGCAGAACAGCCTTGACGAGGAGACGGACACGGTGGACATCATGCTCGACTTTTTCGAAGAGAACGAGGACGGGACATACGAGCGCACGAGCGAAGATTTCAGCGAGCGCGCATATAGTCTCGACGAGCTTTCAAAATGGCTCGGCGACGCGGGATTTGACATTGAAAACATATATGACGGCATGACAAACGAACCAGTCAGAGAAGATTCCGAGCGCGCGGTGATTGCCGCGAGGCGCAGGAAATAACAGGAGGACAAAAATATGGGCAAGCTTATACGCTGCATTTCCGAGGACGGCACGCTGACCGTTATGGCTGCCGACACAACGGATATAGTAAACAGGGCGCAGGAGATTCACGGCACATCCGCCGTTGTTTCGGCGGCTCTCGGCAGGCTGCTGACGGCGGCGAGCCTCATGGGCAGCGCGCTCAAAGGAGCGGACGATTCCATCACGCTCATAATAAACGGAAACGGCCCTGCGGGCACCGTGCTCGCGGCTTCGGACAGCCACGGCAACGTCAGAGGATACGCTGTGAACTCCGTTGTTGAGCTGCCGCTCAACGACAAGGGCAAATTGGATGTTTCCGGCGCAGTCGGCAAGGACGGCTTTCTGACTGTTATCAAAGACCTCGGACTCAAGGAGCCTTATGTCGGTCAGGTATCGATAGTCAGCGGCGAAATCGCTGAGGACATCACGAATTATTTCGCGACGAGCGAGCAGATACCGACCGTCTGCGCTTTGGGCGTACTCGTCAACCCCGATCTCACGATAAGAAAGGCGGGCGGATTTATAATCCAGCTGCTTCCGACCGCCGACGACACGATTATAGACAAGGTTGAGAAGTGCATCAGCAACATCGAGCCTGTGACAACAATGCTCGATAAGGGGCTCTCCCCCGAGACTGTCTGCCGCACTGTGCTTCCCGCTTTCAAGCTCGACGTGCTCGACACCTCGGAGCCGGAATACAGATGCGACTGCTCGCGCGAGCGCGTCTCCCGCGCGCTGATAAGCATGGGCAGAGATGAACTCGAAAAGCTCAAGGAGGACGAAAAGACCGAGGTCTGCTGCCAGTTCTGCGACAAGAAATATGTGTTCACGCCCGCAGACATCGACAGGCTGCTTGAAGAGAGCAAGGGAAAAGAGGATAAATAAATAAATAAATAACGAAAGCCTCCGCGAGCAACAATGCTTGCGGAGGCTTTTATGATTATTTTAATACGGATAAGGCACAAGGTCTTTTAGAGTCACGGCAGTATCGGAATCAACGAGGATTTCTGTATCCTCCGGGCTGCCGAGCTGCATCATAAACTCACGGCAGGCTCCGCACGGAGGCAGTATCTCTCCCGTTTTTGTTACCGCAATGACCTTTTTTGCGGCATACTCCCCGTTGGTTATCATCGTTGACAGCGCGTTTCGCTCCGCGCACATACCCAGCGAGCAATCGGTGTCGATACACACGCCCGTATACACATTCCCTTTATCGGTCAGCACGGCGGCACCCACCCCGCCGGAACACATTTGTTCCGATATCACTTTCGGCACTGCGACAGCAAGCGCGGCGGCATATAATTTTTCCCATTCCGTTGTCATAGAATCACCCTTTCGTTTTACTGCGCGGTTCCCTTTGCGGTGTTGAGGGAGGAGATGAGGAGTCTTCTTATGGTACCGCATTGAGCATACAGCACCTTTGCCGTCTCGGGTTCTAAAATTCCAGATTTTATAAATAATTCAAGCCAATATTCAGTCTCATAACATTCCTTGAGCGAAATCTGAAGTTTCGCAACAAAATCGGCCTTGCTCTGCGCATAATTCGCCTCATGAATGTTTGCACCTATTGAGGTTGCGGAGCGTTCAAGCTGATTAACTAACGAATGATGACCCTTTATGCCGTCACACATTTTGACAACATTCACCGAAAAATCCACAGACAAACTGCGAAGCTTTGATTCTGCCATACAGATATCACCTTTTTATTCAGAATACTACAAAATCTCTGAATTATCAAGCGAAATCGCTCGCTAAGCTCGCGGTGAAATAATTCACTTCGTGAATTGTGATATTTGACGCTTCGCGTCAAGTGAAATGAAATAAATCCCTCACCGCCGCAGCGATTTCACACGCCGAAGGCGTATTTCACGCCCGCAGAGCATTTCACAAATCCCGAAAGGGATTTATTTCGTTGAAAAAAAGAGCATTGCAAAGCAATGCTCTTTTTTTCTGGAGGCGCCACCCAGATTTGAACTGGGGCATCGAGGTTTTGCAGACCTCTGCCTTACCACTTGGCTATGGCGCCATATTGAATTGTACGCTCTCTCTGTCAAAAAAATGCCAATTAAATTTAATTGGCATTAAGAGAATGGAGCGGATGACGAGGCTCGAACTCGCTACCTCCACCTTGGCAAGGTGGCGCTCTACCGGATGAGCTACATCCGCACAGTTGGTGCCTCCGGCCGGAATCGAACCAGCGACACGCGGATTTTCAGTCCGCTGCTCTACCAACTGAGCTACAGAGGCAAATATATGAAAACCGGCATAGCCGGATTTCGGCGAAATAATGGCGACCCGGAACGGTCTCGAACCGTCGACCTCTAGCGTGACAGGCTAGCGCTCTAACCAACTGAGCTACCGGGCCATTTTGGTGGGAACAACAGGGCTCGAACCTGTGACCCCTTGCTTGTAAGGCAAGTGCTCTCCCAGCTGAGCTATGCTCCCTGATCGATCGGTTTTTCGTCCGACGACGCAGACTAATATACTATAAATTCGCCGTTCTGTCAAGCTTTATTTGCAATTTTTTTCAGTTTTTCTTAAAAAAGTCTCCGCCGCGCCCGGCAACGGAGACTCTATTCAGATTTTGCGCTTATTTTGCATATATCGCGCCAATTATCTTGTTCATGGTCTTCCACGACATGAGGCGGGTGAGGAATGTCAGGAACGAATAGCTCGCGCCGATGGTGTATATCGGGCTCACCTTTTTCTTCATGGCGACATTGGCAATAAATTTTCCTGCGACCGCGGGATCCATGCCGGTCTGCTCGTCATGCTCCATGCGGGAGACAGAGCGTCCGATACGTCCGCCGTAGACATCGTCGCCGTCGACCGTCTTTTCGCGCGCCTTTGTAAAGCCCGTTTTTATATCGCCCGGCTGAACCGCGCAGACCGTGACACCGTAGGGACGAAGCTCGTTTGCAAGAGCCATGGTATATGAATTTGTCGCCGCTTTCGCTGCGGAATAATAGGTCTGGAACGGAATCGGAATCTGCCCGGCGACGGAGCTGATATTGACTATTCTCCCCTGCCCCGCTTCGCGCATAACCGGAACGACGGCGCGGTTCATATTCACCATGCCGAAAAAGTTCGTGTCAAAAAGGCGCTTGGCGTCCTCGGTCTTTGTGAACTCAACTGCGCCCGAGATGCCGAAGCCCGCGTTGTTGACGAGCACATCTATCTTGCCCTCGCGAGCGACTATCTCATCGACCGCCTTCTTCACTGCCGCTTCGTCCGTCACATCGGCGACGAGGTGGTTGAGTCCCTCGACACCCTGCGCGCGGCGGCTGAGTTCATAAACGGTATATCCCGCATTTTTAAGTGCGAGCGCGGTCTGCATGCCTATGCCTGACGTTCCCCCGGTCAGGACCGCTATCTTTTTATCCATAAAATGCACCTCCGAACTGAATAACAGGTAGATTATACCACAACTGTATTGCATATTCAATGCGGGCGGAGAATGCAAAAATTTCTTTTTTCTGTTGACAAAGGCGAAAATACATGATAGCATATATGCATAGATACTCAATGCATTGAGTAAATTTGTATACGAGGTGATATTATGAAAATAAGCAAGGAACTCGCAAAGGGCAGCACGGGGCTGTTGGTGCTCAGCGTCATATCAAAGACCGATATGTACGGCTACCAGATAATCAAGACGCTCGAAGTGATGAGCGAAAACGTGTTCAGCCTCAACGAGGGCACGCTCTACCCCATTCTGCACTCGCTCGAAAAAGAGGGTTCGCTCGAATCTTATTGGTGCGAAGCGGAGGGCAGAAAACGCAAATATTATAAGATAACCGAATCGGGGCTCGCCGAGCTCGCGGACAAAAAACGCGAGTGGCAGAGCTTCTCAGGCGCCGTTTCAAAGGTACTGGGAGGTGCGAAGCTTGCAGCAGAGGTTTGACGGATTTCTCGACTATGTCTGCGGCAATATAATATCGAAGCGCGAGCGCGAAAACGCCAGGAACGAGCTATACGACCATTTAATGTGCACCTACGAATGCAACCTCGCGCAGGGCATGGACGAAGAGCACGCGGCGATTGAGGCGGAGAACTCCATGGGCGACAGAAATGCTGTTCGTGCGCAGCTCGAACAGGTTCACACGAGCTTCCCGGAGCTCGACTTCAAAAAAGCCCTGACGCTCGTTACGATCGGCTTCGTTTTCATGAGCTTTATGCTCGAAGTCTCCTACCCGCTTTTGAAAGAAGTCATTCAGCTTTTCGGCATGGCGCTGGTCTTCGCCGGGATATTCTGCCTGCGCAAAGCGAGCAAGAGACTCGGTCAATCTTTCGCCGTGTTCTCGGCGCAGTTTGCACTTTTTGCCGCAAATATCATTTTATACCCGCTCAGCGAGAAATACGGTTGGCTCCCAACCGTTCTGCTCGTGGGCTCATATATATGCGCCGCCGTGTTCTGGGCACTGTTTGCACTGGGGCTGAAAAATCTCACAAACGGGCGCGAAGCGGCAAAGCATCCGCCGTATTCGGCATGCATATATCTCAACGCGGCGTTAAATATTGCCAACACTATACTCGTACTGCTCGCATTCTCAAGCGGCACTTACAGCGCGGACAAAAATATCAAAATAGAAGGCTTCCCCGCGCTGACATTTATTATAGTCGCAGTCGCCGCGATCGTTGTCACGCTTATCATGCTCATCCGCGCGAACAAACTGCTTTTTGAAAGCGGGCACGAATACACCGTTGAATCATCAAGCGGCAAGAAAGCGGCGCTTGTGATATGCTCGTTTGCGCTCGTATTCATTCTCAGCGGTGCTGTCGATTTTGCTCTCGCCGAGCGCAAGGCGGAAACGCAGCCGTATAACACACACGACATATCTATGAGCGACAGCGAGCGTGACAGAATATGTGCAATACTTTCGAGCTACGGGATATCGGACGATAACATTGCCCTGCTCCCGGACAGCGAACTGCAAAAATACAGCAATGCAGTCAGCGCAGACAAGCTCGACGACACGATGAAAGATCTTATCGCAAACTGGAACGCCCGCCCGGAGTTCAGCTTCAAAAGCAAAGATATCGAATATAATTTCGAGCGGCACGAATACTGCATAATCATCGATTCCGGAGAGCCGCACAACTACATTCGCACACTGTATTTTCTCGAATTGCAGGATTCCGAGCAGACGAGAAACGACCGAAAATATGTTGACGGCATGATTTTCAACTACACCGACGCAACCGCCTCGAATTATCTTATGCCGCTCAACATGGGCGGAGAATACAACGGTGATCTTTTCATGATACTGACCGAAGAGAACGGCGGTCTTGTAGAAAACAAGCCGCTTAACATACAACCGGACAGCAACGCGTCGATAAACAGAATAAACCGCGTTGAATTCCAACTCAAAGATGGCATGAAGATAATCTACGCCGCCTATCTCGGCGAGCCGAGCGACGATTCGAGCAAAATACTCACAGCAAATTACACGGTACAGTATGTCCACCGCAAGCTGCCGATACAGTCGCCTGCGAGCCGCGCGCTCATACATCAGACGGGAATATCCACGCTGGCATATTGCCGCCGCAACGATATACATCCGTGCGATGTGTCATATGAGTCGATATTCAAAGAGCCGTTCGTCGACAACGAAGACGAAGCTTCTGATTTCACGGAGGATATAACGAAATGAAAACTGCCCGAAAGCGGACAGACAGGGTAAAACAACAAACAACGGAGGTGCAATATAATGGGCAGGTTTGACAAATTTCTCGACTATGTCTGCGGCGATATAATCTCAGACCGTGAGCGCGAAAACACCAGGAATGAGCTTTATGACCACTTGATGTGCACCTACGAATGCAACCTCGCGCGGGGTATGGACGAGGAGCACGCGGCAATCGAAGCGGAAAACTCCATGGGCGACAGGAACGATGTCAAGACAAAGCTCGGTCAGGTTCACGCGAGCTTTCCGGAGCTCAGATTCAAGAGCGCGCTTGCGCTCGTTATCGCCGGATTCTTTTTCGCATCGTTCCAAATAAGTCTGCTCAGCGGCATGGACATACTCATAAAGCTGTTCGGTCAGTCGCTGATGATAGCGGGCATATTCTGCCTGCGCAAGGCACACAAGAAGCTCGGATTATCATTCGCCGCGATAATGGGACAATATGTTCTTTCGGGCGCTTCAACGGTGCTGACTCCGATAGCGGAGGATCACCCGCTCCCAATCTTCATTCTTTCGCTACTCGGCGCGATATGCGGCGCGGCGTTCTGGATTCTTTTTGTCGGCGGGCTGATTGATCTCACAAGAGGCCGCGAGGACGCAGAGACTCTGCATCTCCCGCTGTGCGCTGTGTCGAACGTGCTTCTCAGTGCGCTCAGCGGCGGGACATACATATATATGTACATCACAAAAACGACATCCCTAAACTCGGAAAACGCGCCGATTTTCTTCCTTATCGCGATATCGCTGGTTATACTCAACATGATAATCACGATAGCCGTTCTGCGGCGGGCAAATAAGTTCCTCTACGAGAGCGGTCACGAATATGAGGCGGAGAGCTCCGGGCTGAAGAAAGGCGTTATAACGCTCTGCGCGTTCGCGCTGGTGCTCGCGGCATGCGCGGGTTTCGACGCATATCGTCTGACGAGAAAAGCCGAAATCGAGCCGTACAGCACGTCGGACATCGCAATGGACGCAGACGAGCGCGCGAAAATAGAAAACACCCTTGCGGACTACGGAGTTGACAGAGAGGTCCTGAAGCTTCTGCCGAACAGCGAGATTATGCGATTCCGCAACACGGCGAGTATCGACAAGCTGACAGACATGTCTCTTCAGGGCATCAAATACACAAAGGAATATCAGAGCCGCAGGAACAGCGACGGCAAGCTTCAATCCGGAGTCTACACGATGGGCACTACCGGCGATCCGTCATATTATTTTGAAAATTTAACATACTGCGTCACGGATAACGACGGCAAGAAACGGCTGCTCTGTTCTTTTGAGCTAAAAGATATTGAATCCGCCAAGAAGGGCGATATAAAAAATTACGCCGACTGCCTTGAATTCGAGAAAAGCGACGCAAACAAAAGTCTGATGACATATCAGGTATACAGAAACAACGACTCGTTTTTCATCCTGACCCGAGAAGACGGTCAGGAGCTGAAAAACAAGCCGCTGAATATCAAAAGAAAAACCGACGCGCTCGGGAACACGGCGATCTCCGAGGTCGAATTCCAATGCAAGCCGGGGATGAGGATTTTCTACACCGCCGACCTCACCATCGCCGACACGCCATATCCGATATATGATGACATAAAGCTCGGAGCCTCGTACATTCATCGCAAAAGACCGATATTATGGATATCCGAACGCACACCGAAAACTCAGATAGATTCAGAGCAAGGGCAGCGATTTTGCTGGGTGAGGCCGGCCATAAGGACATTATATGTCCCGTATCTCAAGAGCGAAGCCCCATACGAAGCGACGACCGAGCCCGAAGAAGAGACAACGGAGCGCGTCATCCACGGAAATTCAATAGAAGAGATGGCTGCGAGCTAAGATAAAAAATGAGCCTCCGATATACGGAGACTCATTTTATTTTTATTAGATTTCGCCGAGGGCGAAGGTATCCGAGAGCCAATCGGTGCAGAGCTTCACCCACTGGGAAGCGCGGGCATTTTCTATAACTGACTCTGGTTTATCGCAGACGCTCGGGGTGCACAGCGAGAAGCCGTGCCAGCCCTTGGCGAAAATATGCATCTCGAACGGCGCCTCATTTTTCGTGAGCGCCTCGGCATATTTTATGGAGTTTATTATCGGGACGGTTTTGTCCGACGCGCTGCCGAAGATAAATGTGGGCGGGGTATTTCTATCCACATGTTCTTCGAGCGACGGCACGGGGAACGCCAGAATACTGCTTATCTCGGAGAGGATGCACGGATAGCCGAGGATGCACGCATTGGGTCTTGTGCTGCTGAGAGTCGAGAGGGCCGCCGCAAGATGCGCGCCGGCGGAGAAGCCTATGGCGGCGATCTTGTCTTTTATAACATGCCACTCCTCCGCCCTTTCGCGTATAAGCGTCAGCGCCTCTTCGGCATCGGCAAGGGGCATTTTGAAATCCTTGCCCTCGCCCACGGTATAGCGCAGGACGAAAGTGTTATATCCGTGCACGGCGAACGCCATGGCTATCGGCTCAGCCTCGCGGTCGGAGCACATATAGTATCCGCCGCCGGGAATAACCAAAACCGCCGGGCGGTCGGTCATATTCGGCATTTCTCTTGATGTATCAAGCAGATACGCGGTGAGTGTCGCCCCGGGATTGCTTTTGAGTTCCAGCTTTTCAACCGTCATGATATTCCTCCTCAGTAAGTGACCTTGAGGGTCTTTATCTCGAAGGGTCTGAACTGAAGCTTCGCGGGCGCAATGTTCTCGACTTCGCCCTGCTCCTCTTCGAGCATATTGGTTATCTTCACGCTCTTTGCGCCGTCGAAGAAGCTGACCTTTGCGTTGGTGAAGGTGCCCTCTGCCTCATACATACGAACTATGAACGCACGCTGAGCATCCTCGCAGGGCTTGACAGCCTCGACAAATATATTGTCGGCGTCGATGTTCATGAGCTTCTGAGCCGAATATTCGCCGGCAGTCACTGCGGCGGGAACATTGAGCTCATATGCCGGGCGGATAACATTCTCGGCATCAAAGCCACTGTCATGCGGCAGGAACGAATAGACGCAGTGGTGAACGCCTCTGTCGCCCTTGAAATCGGGGCGCAGACCGCCCTTGTGCAGAGACAGGCGCAGCTTGCCGCCGTTGACGCTGATGCCGTACTTGCTGTCGTTAAGAACAGCGACACCGAAGCGGGTCTCGGAGAGGTCGGTATATTTATGGTTGAGCACCTCGAACTTTGCCTTTTCAATGCTGTTGTTGCGGGTGGTCGGGCGCTTGACATTGCCGAACTGGACATCGAAGCGGGCGAACTCCTGCCTGACGGAGGTATCGAACGCGGTCTTGAGGAAGCGGTGGTTATCCTGCCAATCCATGACGGTGTCGAAGCGCACCTCGGCGCTGTCCGCAAAGAATATCATATCCTGCGTAACGGTCGATTTGCCGCTTATCGCATACTTGCTGCGGATAACGAGCGCGACGGAGCCGTTTGAAACGACCTCGCGGCTGACAAGCTTCGAGACATCCTCAAACTTCATCTCGATATCGGCGTCAACATCCCAGTTATCCCACTCGGACGGGAAATCCTCCGCCATGATGAAAGTATTGAAATTATATCCATCGCCGCAGATCTCGCGGTCGGCGCGCTTATCGACAAAAGAAGAAATCGTGCCGTTATCCGCAAACTTGACGGACGCGAACGGAGTCTCAAGGCTGTTATCATCGAGGCTGAACACGCTGTTTTCTTCGGGCTTGCCGTCGACAAGCTTGAGGGTGATGCTCGAAAATGCCGGGACGGTCACGCCGCCGACCATGAGCTTTTTGTTGCCTCTGACATCGGTGTAGACCTGCTGTCTGTAGCCGCCGTCAACTATCTTGCCGCTGTAGTTGAGAACAATGACATCGGAGCGGTCAAAAGAAAGGGTGTTTGTGACGGTCACGCAGTCCTCCTTGTCGCTCTGAGCGAGTTCCTTGATAAGATCGCGGGCGCGCGTTATAAGCGCGGTAGTCATGGCGCGGGACTCCTCATGGGCGCGCGGGATGCAGGTGCCGGGGAGGATATCGTGGAACTGGTTGACGAGCAGCTTCTCATAGAGCGGAGCGATATCCGCACTGTCCGCCGTCTTATTGTTCTTCACTGCGTCGTTTACGGTAAATATTTCAAGGTCTCTGAGTGCGAACTCAGCCTTGCGGTTGTTGCGCTTTATGACATGCTGGTTTGTGAGCGTGCCGCGGTGCAGCTCAAGATAGAGCTCGCCTGCGTATGTATCGGGCTCGACCGCGTCTCTCTCAATCTCTTTCATTGCCTCGCCGACGAGCTTGTGCTCGGACTTCGGGCAGCCATTGAGATCGGCGCAGCGTTTTGCCGCCTCGATCATCTCGAACTGCGGTCCGCCGCCGCCGTCTCCGTAGCCGTAGGAGATAACACGGGTGTCGGTGACGCGCTTATCTTTGATGCACGAATGGTCGTTCGAGGGAGTACCCGCGACATAGGTCATGAGATCCTCGGCATCGGGCCAGATGTGGGTGCGGTTGAAATGGGTGAACACCTTTGTGCCGTCGATACCCTCCCAATAGAAAGTATCAAGCGGGAAAGTATTGGTGTCGTTCCAGTCAATTTTAGTTGTCAGGAAATAATCGACGCAGCAGCCTTTCATTATCTGCGGGATAGCCGCGCTGTAGCCGAAGGTATCGGGCAGCCAGAAGCAGTTCGAGGTGAAGTCGAAATATTTTCTCGTGAATCTCTGACCCCAGAGGAACTGTCTGACCATCGACTCGCCGGAGGTTATGTTGCAGTCGCACTCGACCCACACGCCGCCGTTGGGCTCGTATCTGCCCTCTTTGACTTTCTGCTGAATGCGCGCGAAGAGGTCGGGATATTTGCGGCGCAGGAAGTCGCTGTGGCACGATGAGCTCTGGATAAATTTATATTCCGGATACTCGTCCATGAGCGCGAGCTGGTTTGCATAGGTGCGCGCGCACTTCTTGACTGTCTCGCCGACATGCCAGAGCCACGCGGTGTCCATATGCGAATGTCCGATGAGCGCAGCCTTCGGTGCATCGTCGCCGTTTTTGGCGGAGAGCGCTTTTTTGAGATAGGGCTTCGCTCTCTCGAGAGCCGCCATGAACTCGTCACGGTCAACATCGTCGGGTGACTGATATATCTCTTTGAATACTTTTTCAAGCTCGTTTATAACGGAAGCGCGTCTGAAAGAGCTCTCCGGCAGGTTCTTGACGAGCTGAACGAGGGTGCGCAGATCGAAATAGAACTCCTGAACGGCATAGTTCTTGACGCAGATATCAATGCCCTCGTATGAGAAGTCATAAGTGAGCAGAGGGTTGTTCTCGGTCGGGTGGCAGCCCTTATAGGAATGGCCCGCGTAATATTCGAGGTCGATGGCTATCTTCTCGCCTGCCTTTGCGTCCTTTTTGAGCAGGTCGCAGTAGTGGTTGCCGTGGCCGGTGAAAACTATCTTCGTGCTGAAGTTACCGTAGGGCACTCCGTCAACCCAGAGGGTTCCCTCATAGCCCGAGATGTGCGGGCGGATGAAAATATCTTTTCCGCCGAGTCCGTCGGGGACGACAAAATCGGTCTTGAACCAGCAATAACCGAACTCCTCGCCCCATTTGTAGCCCTTTTCGATGGGGTCAAAAAGGCTGTCCTCCGGGATGCAGTGGAAACGCTCAAGGGTTGCGAACGCGCTCACGGGGCCCGGCTCGCCGACTTTTTCAAAAATCATCGGCTCGATGATATCGACAAAGCGCTCAAGCTTTCTGAGCATTCTGTCGGTCTGTTTTAAATCCAGCATATTCTTCTCTCCAAAATATATTTTTCCGCTGTGCGGACATTTGACTTATATAATATGTAACAGTATACCGCAAGAGTGTTGCATCTGCAAGCATTTTTGAAGAGAAAAGAAGCAAAAAAGCCGCCGCGGAGATGTTTTCCCCGCGGCGGCTCGTGTTATTTCAGCGAAGTTCTAAGATGCGGCATATCGCAGCTAAAACCGCCGCGAGATAAAGCCCGAAGATATTCATTATATTATAGAGAAGTGCCGTTATCATCTTCGCCCTCCGCTATGCGCTGTTCGTGCATGAATTTGTCCGCTTCGATTGCAGCCGAAGTGAAGCTGTTGTTCTTCCAATAGCTCACAGCGCCGACAATGAATGTGAATATCAGGCTTATTATTGTATAGAGCTCGCTGTATTCGACGCTGACCGGTGTTTTCCCGAACGCGGTCAGCGCCATATTGACTATTGACACAAGAGACAAAATACCCCTGACCCATGTGCCGACAGATATTTTTGTTATATTCTCAAAAAGCTTCCTCATGAAAATCCCCCTTATTTTCTGCGCGTGATATCATCTATGCGCCTGTGCGCGGATTTTATCGAATCCTCCGCCGCCGCCATGCGCTCGACGAGATTATTGTGCTTGTCGACCCGCTTTTCGAGCTGCGCGATGCGATAATTAGTCAGCCTGTTTGACGCGAGGATGCCGCCGAGCGAGCCGATGAGCGTACCGGCCGCAGAGAGCAGTGCCACAGTTATTTCTGCGTTCATCTCACACCTCCTCGAGACTGCCGACCGCGACCCAGCTCGAAATATCGCCGAGCAGGGCTTCGAGCGTGCCGCGGTTCTGCTGAACTTTCGTGACGGTATGTTTTTTCGGCGAGAGCTGGGAATCCGGCACGCGCTTTCCGCGCGCCGAGGTGCAGCCGCCGTAGACCGCACCGGGCTTTATAAAAACAACGCTCCCGACCGAAACTGACGGTCTCGCCGCGAGTCTCAAGTCAGAGAGCCTGACCCAAGAGTTTATCTCCTTGAGCAGCGCGCGGCTCGGCTCGACTTTTGCGACGGTATGCGTTCTGAGCTTCACCCACGACGGGATTCGCTGACCCGTAGCATAATTTTTGCCTATAATTTTCACGCGGTCGCCCGCTCTGATATCGGCGGACTGCGCGACTTTTTGCGGTTTGTTTTTCACGCAAAGCCCGTAAAATTCGGCTATCGACGCGGCAATCGATTCGCCGCACTTTTTCTGTCCCGCTTCCGTTTCGACATTTTTTCTGTCCGAAGAGCTGTCTATGAACACGGTCTCAATGAGCAGACTGCGGCATCTGACCGAGCGGACGAAGCCGAAATAATCGCCGCCCGCGGAATTGAGCTTTGTTTTAGCTCCCCTGTCGCGCAGTGAAAATGTCTTCGCAATGCCCTCGCTTATCTTCGCGGCGAGCTTTTTGCCGCCCTCGTCGGCGTGTTTATAATAGACCTCGCTCCCCGTTCCGCCGCCTGCATTCAGATGAATCTCGGCAGCCAGATCGAAGTTCTCGCGGTTGACATAAGCTATCCTGTCCGTCAGATACATATCGGCATCGTAGTTTATGAGTACCGTATCGCAGCCGTAATTTTTGAGTGCCTCGGCGATATAAAAACCGATTTTTCGCGCTATGCGAAACTCGTGAAAGCCTCCGCCGACCGCGCCGCTGTCATAGCCGCCGCCCGCCGATCTTCCGTGACCCACGGATATACAAATTCTCACTCTCGCACCTCCTCGAAGTAAATGCCCACAAGCTGCGATGGCAGATAGTGCATAACCGTGCCCTCGCCGCCGCTGTCGTCTCTTGTGCATCTGTAAATTTTGCCGCCGTCAATATAGTACTTGTCCTTGAAATACCGCATACCGGCAGCGGCGGTTATCGGGTTATCTATCGTGCCGTCTTCGCCTACCGTCACATGTTCCCAGTGCGCTGGGGTTACGCTCGGACGCCATGTGGGATTGGCGGATATCGCGTTGTAGCAGCGATATAGATTTCCACCGTCGCGCACCCTGTCGCCGATAGAATAATCCTTTTCGCCGCTCCACGGCTCAAACAAACTGATGCTCGTCAGCGCTTCGGCATTTGTCAGCTTCGCGGCGGCTCTTGTTATCATCTCGCGGAAGCGTTTTGCCTGCGTCCTCGTCATATATCCGCACCCCCTGTGATGATATCCAGCGCCTCGTCCGCCGATATATCTTCGGGCGGCTCGGCGGCTGTCCAGATTTGCTTTATCTCGGATTCCGTCTCCGTCCATGACTCGGTGTAATACCCGCCGTCGGACGGATATTCCGTTAAAATTATCGGCTTGTAGCCGTTGGCGAGATATATTGACGGGTCGTTGGTAAACACATCGCCGTCCGCCGTTTTTATCGGTCGCGGCGCTCCTCTGAGCTCGCCGTCTATAAGTTTTCCGTACATCATTTAATCACCCCCACGTAAAAGAGCCATTGCCTTTATTGTAAAAAGATTTTCGAGAAACCAAATCAAACATACATGGCACGCCCTCTGTATCAAGACACGGAATACAGTTGAGCGTCATCTCACCTTGCCCATTAGTTATTTTGGCGTAGTAAATCTTCCCGATGAACGCAGCGCCGTAGGCGGTTTTGTTTCGGTTTGTAGTGAACAAATAGACTGGCCAATTTAACGGAGTATATGTTTGCGCCCCTTTCGGAATTTCGGTTATCGTCTCGCCAACCACCACCCTTAAAAGGCTTATTGATGACACAACAACAAACTCTGTCCCTACCTCCGGAATTGCTCCGCTTTTAGTTATTAAGGGTCCGAATACATCTCTTATTCCATATCCTTCAGTGTCTTCGGAAATGCTGAAGTAGTCGCCGAACCATTTGTCGCTACCGCATAAATATGCAGTGGAATAGTTAAGCGAACCTTTTTGGGCGTATTCCGCTTTAAGTTCAACCGTGTCTGAGCTTTGCAGAATGTATTCTGTGTTTATCCACTGAGTGCCTGAGGACTGCAAATAATCGACTGCGGTATAGCCATCCGGCAGTCCATTCTGCGCTTGCGCCTTTTGCCATATAAATCTGCGTCTGTTCAAGTGCCCTCACCGACCTTCTGAGCTGCCAGAACTTTGTCCTTGAAGCTGAGTTCCCATGTCTCGCCGTTTTTGAAATCGGGTGCTGTACCGATATATTTGGTGTCGGCGGGCAGAGTGACGGTGATATTGCCGCTCTCGGCAAAGGTTAAGCGCATCCAAGACTCGAATTTTTCTGTAGCCTCGGGATATTTTATATTGAGCGTCTGAAGCCCCGTCATGCAGTATTCCGAATTATTGCGGGTATACTCGGACACCGTCGCGCTGTTATAGATGGATCGCATAGCCGGCTGACTTGGAGTGTAGCCGAGCGCGTTGATTATGGCAAATCTGAAGTCGTCCGGATCGCCGAACACGGCTTTTAAATCCCGCAAACTTTCCACCGCGGCGGCAATCTGCGGCAAAATCCCGCACGCCTCCTCAAGTTCGCCGTCAACGCCCATGACCGACGGCTCAAAGCCGAGGGTAAACACGGAGGATTTTATTACCGCCTTCACCTCAAGCTCATCGCGTCTGTGCGCCTCGACCTGAACCGAGAGCTCGCCCGTCGAGGTCAGCGCCTCGGGCAGAGGACAATATATAACACCGTCCTTGACACAAGCGGGCGTGCTGTCCGCGCCGCTTATAATATTCGACATTATGCGGCGGCTGAGCCCGTAAACGTCGAAGCTCAGAAGATAATACGACGCATCGGTTTTGAGCTCTTCGTTCAGCGTGATACAAAGCCGCGCCGCGTTATGCTCCCCGCAAAAGCAGAACGGCTCTTCAACCTGAGCCGTTCCGTCCGCAAGTATTTTTACTTTTATATCTCTCATTGATTTTCCTCCCCGGAATAGTTGTCCTTGAGAAAATTTGCCGTCTCCAGAACATCCCTGCGTTCTTTATAGAGTACGTTGAGAAGAACTTTAATTTTATATGCCTCGTCGCTCGTCTCGGGATTCGTCAGAGCCGAAAGCTGTTTTCTTTTCTTTGCTATGATCCCGTCGAGCACCTGCGCCTGCTCGAAATATTCGTCGGCAAGCTGTGAAAGAGTTCTGTTGAAAGTCATTTGTCTTCTCCCTTCAAAAGATAGTCAACCGTTGTGTCGAAAAATCCGGCAAGCTGTGCGAGCTGATGCAAAGTCGGCTCTTTTTCGCCGTTTTCTATCATTCTTAATGTTCTCAGCTGCATCCCGAGCGCATCGCAGAGCAGCTGTTCGCCTATGTTCTCGCTGCACCGAAGCTTTTTTATCCGCCCGCCCAAGGTGTTCGGCTCATATCGCTTTGCCGCGCTCACGGCGAGCGCACGCCTGACGGCTATCGGCAGAAATTCGACGGATTCTATATCGTGCTGATATTTTACAGTGAAACTCAGCGCGTCATATATCTTTCTCTGCGCCTTGTCGAGGCACCGCGACACGCTCGACGGACACACGCCCAATTTCTGAGCTATCGTGGATATCGTAGAGCCGTCGAACCAATATGCCTCCGTGACCTGCCTCTCGCGCGGTGTAAGCCTTGTTTTTATCGCCTCGTCGGCGAGCGCAGACAGGTCAACATCCCTGCGCCGCCACGCATAGTCGTCCGGCGATTCGCAGCCCGGGCAGTGAGATCCGCAGCAGACACACATCGCCGCCTGCCGCTCTTCGGGAGTCGGAAACGAGAAATCCATCGCCGCCTCGACACTTCTTTTTGACATTTGCTCATCTCCTTGTTTTCGAACATTTGTTCGTATCTTTACTTATAATTATAGTAACACATCAAATATTTGTCAACGGGAAAATATTTAATTTACCCTCAAAAAATTGCACTAAATGATGCACAGTCACATTTTGAAAGCAGTAGGAGAAAGCGCTGTCCGATAAAAAGGTCAGCAAAAACGGCAATTTTATATTTTTAGCGCAATGTATATATAGGTCATACCCAGCGCATTGAGAAGATTTTTGCTCCCGTTGACATCGCTCGCCGAACTGATACTGAAACCGTCGGAAGAGATGCTGAGTCCGGGCATACCGCCCGCCTGAGTCGCGGCGGCAACATAGCAGTTTGTTGACGAGCCCGAAAAATCAGCTATAGCGGCGGGCATACTCCTGCAAAAAACAAATACGGCGGTGGGCTTGAAGCCGACTTTTACAGAACGGCTTTTTGCACCCGTGCCCGTATATGAGCCGATTTTCACAGGCGCGTTCCACAGAGCCTTATCCTCGGCGGTGACGTGCTTGACGGTGTCGCGGATATGCGAGCCGCAGAGCAGAGTCTTGTCGAGGAAGCAGTGGAAGTTGAGCCCGGTCGTGTCGGCGGGGCAGAAATCCGCCTGCATGAGTATATATGCGTCGAGGACGAAGGCGTCGGTGTCCCTGTCCGCCTTGACGCCGGAGCAGCCGGACTCGACAACGTTCAAATCTGTGTCGAAGGTCAGGCAGTCGATTATAGTCGTCAGCACATCGTGGCAGGTCGCGCCGCCTTTGCTGTAAGGGACATGGATAGCAAGCTTAACTTTTATATTCGCGAGACGGCAGTATTCGTTCTTTATCAGCACGCCCTCGTCGTTTTCGGTGAAGCTGTCTACTATATCCATCTCCCCTATGCCCACGGCAACGGTGACGCGCTTTAGGGGTATCTCCTTTTTGACGGCGGGATATTCGGTTATGAATCTTATCCCGCTCAGTCTCGTCTGCTCGGAAAGCCAGCCCGCTATCTGTGAGGGCAGAACACTTATTGTACTCATAAAAACCTCCCTGAAACCGGACTGCCGGAAAAATCCGGCAGCCCTTTAAAATTATTCCGCTATCTCAACGACCGTTCGCACAACAGCCCAGACATAGAGCACCTCTTCGCCGAGCTTTATCTTCTCCGCGCGGTCTATCTGATATTTTATATCGCCGTCGATTATCAGCGCGTCCTCGTTGACCGTCAGATCGTGCTCGGGCGGGCCGATATAGAGATAATAGCCCTGAGAATTGTAGCCTATCTCGGTGTTTACACCGTAGAGATACATCTTGTTCTTGTATCTCAGCGGCTGAATAAAGCCCTTGAACGGCGCGGTCCTCGTGGAGTCGGTATTCTCGATAACGAGCACCCTGCCCCACTTTTCAAATTCCACCGAGAGGTTCATATCTCCACCCCGCAGCAGAAAAAGCCGTCGTCGCTCAAAAGAGGCGTGAGCTCGGCGAGAGCAGCGTCGCGCACGGACGCCGCGAATTTAAGCGAGCTGTCCGCGCTCTTTTTAACGGTGATATCGCCGGCCTTAAAGCTCTCGACGCCGTCCGAATTACCCGCGCGGCGCACGCAAAGAGCGTAATAGGCTAGTCCCGCGGCGGCCTGAGCGATGCGGACATCATCCCTGTCCGCGTCGGCTTTCAATCGCGAATTCACGCGTTCAAGGGAGCTCAGGGCTATCCCGAGGCAGAGCTTTTCTTCATCCTCGCCGATGTCCGTCAGCTGCCTGAGCAGAGAGAGTACGCTCCACTGAGTTATCATGCTCTCACCCCCACCGTCAGACGGTAAGGGTGCGCGCGGCGGAGTCGAATATCCTTGCGAAGCCCGCAGTCGAGCTGATGACCGCACGCTCAAGCTGGCGGTCGATGAGCTTGTCATACTCGGTGGAGACAGGGCCTGTCGTGACCATCTCGAGGGCGCAGCTGCGGTCGATACCGATTATCTTGCCTGCGGGCACACACGAACCCTTTATGAGATCTGCGCCGAGGGGAGTTATGACTTCGCCCGTCGCGTGGAAATTGAGACCTGCCGCAGCGTCCCTGAACTCAGTAATGCCGAGCATCTGCGCGACCTGTGCGGGAGCGGCAATAATCGTGTTGAGTTCATATGGATCGAAGAGATTCCAGAAATTGACAAGGTCGGTGTAGGTGAGCTTGCCTGTGGATGCGACGGCGGTGTTGGAGGCGGCGTTGTCGTTGCCGTCGCCGTTTATGAGCACATCGACTGCATCGCTGAGCTGAGTGCGCGCGATATATGCGCCGATCTGGCGCAGGGTGACTGTGAACAGATCAAGGCGCTGGAAGCGGACAGCCTCGTAAGAAGCGACAAGCGAGCGTCCGCGCTTTTTCAGATGAACAAGGTTCGCCTTGCTCTTGACGCTGGTTTCGGGGATAAACGCGCCCTCGGCGACGACTTTGAGTTCCTTTTCATCGTCGCTCGGCTCGCAGGCTATCGAGCGGTAGTCGAGTGAGTCTATAACCGTGGTCGATGCGACGATGCGCGGCAGGACATTTGCCTCCTGCATACCCTGCCTGACGGCACGGGAAACATATTCGGGGAAGAGCACGGCGGAGTCGGAGGTCTTGAAGAACTTGTCAACAACGTCGCTGCCCGCTCCGCTGACCTTTATATCAAAGCGTTTGAGCTGGCGCTGATATGCGTCAAGTCCCTCGAGAGCGGTGCCTCTGTAGTTCTCCGAGGGGTCTATCTTTTCGAGTGCGCCGGTGAAATCACCGGAAGCATAGAGACCTTTTTCAAGTCTGATGTTATCAAAAGCAGTCATATTATTCTCCTTTCAGAATCAGAGCATGAAGCTCACTGTTTTGGCGGTTGTGTTGACGCTGAGCACGAGATAGGTGTTGCCCTTTGTGCTCGCCTTGACTCCATACGCGCCGTCCGATGCGAGAGCCGCATAACCGACCGCCGGGGCGTCCGTACCCGTATAGGGCATAGTGACAACACCCGAGAGCTGGACGCCCGCATATCCGCCGTTTACATTCACGCTGACGCCGCAGAACTTTGCGTCCGCGCCTGCCGCCGAAGCGGTATCGTTTGCGCTGACCGCGACGGGCACGCCCGCCTTGAGTCCGCTTGCCGCCTTGAGCGTGAGTACATTTTCACAGAAACCTTTAGTTGAAACTGACATAATTATCCTCCTTTAAATTCTGAACTCGCTGTTGCCCGAATGTGTTTCGGGCTTTGTCGACGAGAGCTGGCTGTTGAGTTTTCCGCCGCCCGAGAAAGCCTTTTTGAGCTCTCTGAGCTGTTCGAGACCGAGGGTGCCGCATATCGCCGAGAGGCTCTCGCCGCGCATATCCGGCAGAGCCGCCGCGCCCATGCGTATCACATCGCATATGAGCTCCTCGCGGTACTCTTTGCCCTCGCGGGCGAGCTGTTCGAGCTCGTCGATATAGCCGTAGAGCCCCGCCGCCTCCGCCTTTGTGAGAGTCACTCCCTCATTGGCGCAGGAGAGGCGTTTGACGGTCTTCACCGTCTGCTCGTCCGCGCGGTAAGACTTCGTAACGCCTGCCGCGGGCTGAGCCGGCACAGCAACAAACGACCATTCGTAGGCATCCGTCGGGTCGCAGAGTATCCTGTGGCAGAGCTTGCCGCCGTACTCCCTACCCTTTATGTGGGCGCACGGATCGGTTCGCCCGTCCTTGCCGCAAATTGAACAGACGCTTCTGCCGACCGAGCAGCCGACACTCGTCTCTTTCTTTATCCCCGCGTCTATCTCTTCAATAAGCGCGGCGTTTTTTTCACTGCGCGGCATATACGCCCGCGCGCAGAGCTTCGTGTATTTTTCGCCCGCCGAGGTCACCTTGTTATCGTCCGTCTCGACGCGGCAGGAAAATATCCTCGCCGTCTGATCCCTGCCGCTCATGCTGTGGTCGAATATCCCCGTCTTGCCTACAAAAAGCTCGGCGAGCTTTTCGAGCGCGGGAATATCGAAGCGCTCGAAGTCCCTGTCGATCTCATTGTCGCAAAGCACGATACCGAAAGTATAGACCTCGTCGGCGCTCAGCGGTTTCACGGTATAATTGTTGATAAGCTCCAGCTCCTGCGGAGTCGGAGCGCCTGAAAGAACGCTGTTTTGCGTAGTTATCACTCCCCGTTTTCAATCTCTTTTCTGATTTTTTCCGCCTGCGCCGCATAGAGCTCGGCGCGTGCAAGCTCAACATTGTCCTGAAGAGTCACATCGTCCCACTCAGCCGTCACCTGCGAGGGCGTTCCCTCGAAGAGCAGATATGTGCGGCATATGCGCTCGATGACGGGTGTCAGAATGCGGCGGTATGCGTCGATCTCGCTGGTGAGCACGTCCGCCTGCTGGGTCGACATACGCTCCGTCGACGACCATGACAGACCGAGCATAAAAGGCGGCAGTCCGGTTTTTGCGACTATCTGTTCGAGCATCTGACGCACGGGCACCTCGCTGTCGAGAATCTGATTGTCCGCGCCGATGACCTTTATCTGAACATCGCCGACGGCGACAAAATCTTTTACCGCGCCGCCCGTCTGCATCGCCTCGCTCCATTCCTTTGCCACCTGCATGGCGCGCTCTTTGGCGTATGCGCGGTCGAGCGAGTCGTTCTGCGGCTTATATGTGACCGCAAAGCGGATGTTCCCCATGCGCTCCCAGTTGAGCCCGATAGTCTTGTAAATCTTCATGAGTATCCCGCTGACAAACGGCAAGCCTTTGAGCATCGAACAGCCGCAGACTTCGCCCGGCTGCGGGTTGAGCACAGACAGCAATACAAGTTCGGGTCGCCTGACGGGCGACGGCATACCGACGCACGAGGCGGAGAAGATATCAACTCCGACTCCGTCCGAGGCGCGGCGAAGCTCGATGTTTTCGAGCGGAGAGTTAAAGAGCGCCGCGATATGCCCGTCTGCGTCCGTCACCATCTCGCCGACCGCCGTGCCGCAGGTCAGCAGCTGCTCGAAATAAGTTGAAACAAAGCTTTCGAGTCCGCACTGGTTGCCGCCGACGGGGACATTGCGAACAAAATTGTCGAGCTTATGCTGCAGGCGTTCGTCGGCGCATCTGACCTCAAAGCCGCCCGTCAGGCGGACGGTCTTGAATATTGCGGCGTCGATTATCGGCACCGCTTCGCGCAGAGCGTAGTAGAGCCGCGTCTGATTTCCGCCGAGCGGAGTGTAGCTGTCGAGCAGTCCGAGACCCGACGCAGGGCGCGCCGAGGTCTGCACCGCCGCAGGCTCGGGAGCGGTTTTCTTTCTTTTGAACGGATTTATTGTTATTCCTCCTTTTCATGACGGCCGACCGCCCGACCGTCATCTGCTCATGGCGAGCGCGAAAAAGCCGTCCTCTTCGTGCGCGAGCACTGTGGAGACGAAATAGCGCACATCGTCCATGGCGTGGTCGTATTCCTTTCTCGGAGCATCGCGTGCGGCAGTGTTATCCCATCTGTAGAGGGAAAATTCCCGAAGGCAGTCCGTGCATGACTGCGAGAAAAGGATGCGCCGCTCCTTGAGGGCATCCGAAACGCGGCGGATGCCGTCTATAACATCGTTCTTTGCGGGCACGGCGCGGAACCTGCCGTGGCGGCGGATACATTCGAGAAAGCTCGCGGCGGAGGGGTCGGCTATGACCGCCTCTATGTTCAGATCGCCCGCAAGCTGTTCGAGCGCGGCGTAGTGCTCCTCGTCGGTGCGCTGCTCGCCCTCTCTGCGGCTGTCGAAATAGTATTCGCTCAGCCTGTACCACCGCCCGCCGTACTCGCCCCAGAGTCCGAACGACGACGGGTTGACCGTACCGTAATCGCAGGAGATGAAGTAGCGCGACGGTATGCCTGCAGGTTCCGCGACATGAACCGAGCGCGAAAAGAACGGGTAGACAAGCCCCTGCGCCGCGACCCATTTTCCCAGCACGAACCGGTCATAGAATGCGCCGCTGTAAAGACTCTCGTATCTGCGCTTTATCGCGGGCGTGAGCGACGGATTGTCATCCATGGTGAAGTGGAGATACAGACAATTTTTCTCTTCGCTCTTTTTTATCCACTCCTCGTAGAACCAGTGCAGCGGCGTGTCGGGGTTGCAGTTGAACCACAGCTTCGAGCCGTCGAGCGAGCAGCGCGCCAATGCCTGTTCGACAAACGAGCGCGGCATCAGAGCCACCTCGTCTAAAAGCACTCCGCCGAGCGTCATGCCCTGAATCAGCGCCGCAGAGCCCTCATCCTTGCCCCCGAAGAGGTAAAAGCGGTTGCGTCTGCCCGAATACTCTATCTCCACCAAGTGCTGAGACAGCTTTTCTCGGCAGTCGAAGCCGAGGCGGCGCAGCACGGGGAGAATGGGCGTTATAATATTTCTTCTCAGTGAAGTGACCGTCTTGCCGCACAGCGCGAAGGATGTGTCGTCAAACGCCGAAAACGCCCACGCGACAAATGAGACAGACATGCACACCGTCTTGCCGGAGCGCACCGCGCCGTCGCAGATTATCGCGTCAAAATTTCTGTCCGGGCTCGACGGGCACCACCACGAGAGCACCCGAAGCTGTTTTTCCGAGAAGCTCTCAAAAGTGTTATTTTTGCGTTTACTCACCCGCATCATCCCCGCGCAGAGCACGCGCACTGCGGTCAAGCGCGCAGAGGAAATCCGAATTTTCTCCCGCCGAAGCGGCATTGCTCAGCTCGCAGAGTCTGTCGAGCGCCTTGAGCCGGTCAAAAAATTTGACCTCTATTCCCCCGTTCTTCGGGCATTTGATATCCGATACCATTGTCAAATCCAGCTTTTCGAGCTCCGACTCGCAGGGCGGCTCGTCCGACAAAATGAGCCTCACCGCATCCGCAACGCTTCCGAACGCGAGACGGCGGTAGCCCTCAGTGACCTCCGCAAGCTTCGCGTCGCGCTCGTTTTCGAGCTTCGCTATTCGCCTTTTGATCTCCGGGTCGGCGAGCAGCTTCATTGCCGTTCGCTCCGGATGGACGGAATAGCCCGCCCGCGCAGCCGACGCGCGCGGTTCGCGGGACGCGACAAAGAAGCGGCAGAAATTCTCCTCTTTCGGCGAAAGCGGTTCTTTCTTTTTCATACTCTCATCTCCTCATCTATATTCACGGGCTCTTCGGCGGCGGTCTCCGAAGCGCCCGTCACCCATAGCGAAAACGCCCCGATTTTTTGCATATCGGGGTGCAAAAAACGGCGGAGCGTCAACAAAGTTCATATTTTATTAATATTTAGAGAAACAAAAAGTCTGTTTTCGCCTGTTTTCAGGCATTTTTCGGCTGATTTTCCCCGTTTTCGGTGATTGCCGCCGATTACGCAAGATTTTTGCTCTTTTGCTTGACTTTTGAGATCGTGGGGTATAAACTAATGTAGAAGTACGAAAAGTGCTCCCGTCGGGCTTTCCCGACGCAAAAATTTTTGAAAAGTGGTGAAATTTTTTGGGCAGCGACAAACCTAAGCCGCGAAGTTGGCAAACTAAAAATACAGCTGTGGGGTCACGCCCGAAAAAGTTCGACCGATAAAAAAATCGGCTCTTTTTGCGTGCGCCTCACAGAGAAAGAGGTGCAATATGAGCCGTGATATCCTGGAAAATATCAGCGCACTGTTGGCGGAGGGCAAACTTGCCGATCTGCGTGAACAGCTGTGCGACATGAACGTCGTTGATATAGCGCAGGCGATGGAATCGCTCCCGGAAGACGAGCTTCTGCGGATATTCCGCATCCTCCCCAAAGACATATCGGCGGACGTTTTTTCTTATCTTGAGCCCGATTCTCAGGCGCAGCTGCTGAATCTTATAACAGATACAGAGCTTGAGAACCTGCTCGACGACATGTTCCTTGACGACACCGTCGACTTCCTCGAAGAAGTCCCGGCAAACGTCGTGCGCCGCGTGCTCGCAAAGGCAGACAGCGAGACGAGGTGCCTGATAAACAGATTTTTGAAATATCCCGAAAACAGCGCAGGTTCGATAATGACCATTGAGATGGTCGAGCTGCATGACTTTTTCACAGTCGGTCAGGCAATCGAACACATCCGCTCGACCGCCGTCGACAAAGAGACGGTCTACACTTGCTTCTGCATCGACGACAAGCGCCATCTTATCGGCACGGTCGCCCTGCATACGCTGCTGATGGCAAAAGACAACGAGCTTATCCGCGACATAATGGACACCGACTCCCAGCTCATCTGCGTCAACACGCTCGACGACCAGGAGAAGGTTGCGGACATAGCGAGAAAATACGACCTGCTCTCCGTCCCCGTTGTTGACAACGAGGCGAGACTCGTCGGCATAATCACGATAGACGACATCGTCGACGTCATCGAGGACGAGAACACCGAGGACTTCGAGAAGATGGCAATGCTTCATCCCTCGGACGACAACTACCTCAAGACGGGCGTTTTCAAGCTCGCAAAGAACAGAATCCTCTGGCTTCTGGTGCTCATGGTCTCGGCGACTTTTACAGGCAAGATAATCGAAAACTATGAGAATATGCTCGCGGCAGTCGCGGGACTCACCGCCTGCATACCGATGCTCATGGACACGGGCGGAAACGCCGGCAATCAGGTCTCGACGCTGATAATCCGCGGTCTTGCGCTCGGCGAGATCCACCCGAAGGACTATCTGAAGATAGTGTTCAAAGAGATAAGAGTCGCGCTCATCTGCGGACTGACTCTCGCGGCAGTCAACATCGGCAGAATGATGCTCTTCTCCTCCGGCGGAATGCCCGTTTATCTTGTCGTTTCGGCTGCAATGGTCTGCGCTGTTATAGTGGCGAAGATAATCGGATGCACCCTGCCGATAATCGCAAAGATGATAAAGCTCGACCCCGCGCTCATGGCAGGACCGATGATAACGACAATAGTCGATATGGTCACCCTGCTCATCTACTTCGCACTCGCAAAAGCGTTTCTCGCGATATAAAAAAATTATCCTCCGTACATTTTGGTGTACGGAGGATTTTTATGTTCAAAGGTAAAGTAAAAATATCATTCAACTATGACAATCAAACTCTCAATAGCCGCACCGCAGTGTTTGATAAGCTGATTGAGAGAAGCGAGGGAACGACTTGCGAAGCAAGACGCACGAGCCCGTATTGTTTGAGCGAAGCGAGTTTACGGGCGAATGTGCCGAGCTGCCCAATGAGAGCAGCAAACTATGTACTGCGGCGCGGCGTTGCCGGGGGTACAGGGGGAATCCCCCTGTTTTGCTTTTCTTTTGCAGGCGTTTTCTTTTTCAAATAAAAAGAAAATGCCGAAACGCGGGAAGTATAAGAAATTTAATTGTTGTAAGACGTAAGGTAAGGTATAAATTTATATTGTGCCGCTGTCGCGGCAGCGGTGCGTCGAGGTCGCCGCACCCTACAAGCTGCGTTCAATAACCATTGAAAAATTGCAGGCGAACAACATACGCCGCTGGCTGTATTATAATAAACGGCAATATCGTGTAATATAAAAAGTGCCCCGCACTTTCGTGCGGGGCACTGAACTTAGCTGATTACTTGCTGAGCTCTGCGAAATACTTGATAGTTCTGACCATCTGGCTGGTGTAGGAGTTTTCGTTGTCGTACCACGAAACAACCTGAACCTCATACAGATCGTCAGCGATCTTAGCAACCATGGTCTGAGTTGCATCGAAGAGAGAGCCGAATCTCATGCCGATAACATCGGAGGAAACGATCGGATCCTCATTGTAGCCGAAGGAAGCGGAAGTAGCAGCCTTCATAGCAGCGTTGATGCCTTCCTTAGTCACATCGCTGCCCTTGACAACAGCGGTAAGGATAGTGGTGGAGCCGGTCGGCACGGGAACTCTCTGAGCGGAGCCGATAAGCTTGCCGTTGAGCTCGGGGATAACAAGGCCGATAGCCTTAGCAGCGCCGGTCGAGTTGGGAACGATGTTGGCAGCGCCTGCACGGGCACGTCTCTTGTCGCCCTTTCTGTGGGGACCGTCGAGGATCATCTGATCGCCGGTGTAAGCGTGGATGGTGGACATGATACCGCTCTGGATGGGAGCGTAATCGTTAAGAGCCTTAGCCATGGGAGCAAGGCAGTTGGTGGTGCAGGAAGCTGCACTGATGATGGTGTCGTCGGCATTGAGGGTGTCCTCGTTGACGCTGAAGACAATGGTCTTGAGGTCATTGCCTGCGGGAGCAGAGATAACGACCTTCTTAGCGCCTGCATCGATGTGAGCCTGGCTCTTAGCCTTGGAGCAGTAGAAGCCGGTGCACTCAAGAACAACATCAACGTCAAGCTCGCCCCAGGGAAGATCCTTCGCGTTGGGCATAGCATAGATGGTGATCTCCTTGCCGTCAACTATGATAGCGCCGGGAACCTTGACAGTCTTGCCGTCCTCTTCATACTCAGCAGCCTTGAAGTCTACGGTGTGAAGATTCTCGCCTATTCTTCCGCAATAGCCGCCCTGAGCGGTATCGTACTTGAGAAGGTTTGCAAGCATCTCGGGGCTGGTAAGATCGTTGATAGCAACAACCTCGTAGCCCTCTGCGCCGAACATCTGACGGAATGCAAGACGACCGATACGGCCAAAGCCGTTAATAGCAACTTTAACTGACATTTGAATTCCTCCGTTGTTAGTATAATTGGTTATTGGTTATATACCTCATATATTTTAGCCGTTTTTGTCCTCATATGCAAGCAATTTGATAAAATTTTACAGATACAGGAAAAGTTTCGTTAATCTGCCCAAAATATTGCATCATAAAGCCCAAAAGGACATAATACTGCCGAAAATCCGGCGCGGATATTTTGACATACCGGCATCATTATTTTGTCTTTCAAAACAAAATCTCCCCGCTCTCAAAAAGCAGGGAGATTGCATATCTTATTTTCGGTCTCAGCCCTCTGACGAGTTGCCCGCGAGCATTGAAATAGCAGCCTGAAGCTGGGTGTCTCTGTCCTTTTCGAGCGTGCTGAGATTCTCTCTGAGCGAATCCGCGAGGATGATTTCGGTGTCCGGAGTCAGGCCCTTTCCGTCGAAACTCTCGCTGATATAGGGCAGCATCTTTGAGGTGGTCAGCACGACTGCGCCGCCGTCGCTGAGCTCAAAAGTCTCCTGAACGTCGGCTCTGCCGGCTGTCTTTTCGCCGATAAGGAACGCCTTGCCGAAATCCTTGAGGTCGCAGGCGAACAGCTCGCCGTAGCCCGCAGTGTCTGAGTTTATAAGCACCGCCATGGGCATCGTTATATCCTTGGCGTCGGAGCTGTAGGTCTTGACGTTGTTGCCGTTTTTGTCAACGAGCGTCGCGAGCGCCTTGTTGCCCTCGGTCGCCGTCGGGACAAGATAATCTATAACGCGGCAGGTGTATTCAATAGTTCCGTCATAGGTCGAGCGCACATCGAAAACGAGGCTCTTCGCGCCCTCTTTCTTGAGCTGGTCGACTGCCTTTTCGAGCTGGTTCAATGTATTCTTGTAAAACGCGGATATCTTTATATAACCGACCGTGCCGATAAGCTCATAGCTGACGGTCTGGTTTGTGTAACCGAGGACGACGTTGACGGATTTGTCGACATCGTCGCGCCTGTAGGTGAGGCTGACGGAGGTCAGCTTTATACCGCTGAGTCTGCCCGCCATTTCACTGCTGTTTTCGGCAGTTACCGTGTCGCCGCCTATAGCAACTATCTTATCGCCCTTCTGAAGCCCCTCGGTCTGCGCCGGGGAGTTGGGATAGACTTCCGTTATGAGCAGATAACCGCTCTCGGGGTCTGTTTCAACCTCAACGCCGATGCCCGCGCTGCGTCCCTCAAGCTTCGAGGAATAGAGCTTGTAGGCATCCGCATTCATATAGCGGCTGTACTTGTCGCCGAGTCCGTTGATATAGCCGTTTTCGAGGTTCGAGTCGAGCAGAGCCTCGTCTATATCGCCGTAGTACTTCGAGCGAACGATCTTGTCGACCTCCTCGACCGCATCATACATCTGCGCGCGCTTGGGAAGGTCGGTTATCAGCTTGTTGTACATACGCTGTGAGACCGACATCGTTATTGCGAAGGTCGCGGTCGCACTCAGAATAATGAGCGCAATCGCAAGTCCGAGCGAAATTTTCTTGTTCATTTGCTTTCACGTTCCTTCCTGCCTGAGATCAATTCGGAGGCGTGACAAAATCGAGAGGATTGAGCCTTGTGACGACACCGTTCTTGACATGCATGACCTGGAAATGGACATGCGGTCCGGTGACATATCCGGTGTTGCCCATATAGGCGATGACCTCGCCTTTTTCAACATACTGTCCCGCCGAAGCGACTATCTTCGAGCAGTGGCCGTAATATGTTCTGTATCCGTCGCCGTGGTCGATGGTGATATAGTTGCCGCCGACATCGGAATAGCCTCTGACGAGCACCTTGCCGCTCTGCGCCGCGACTATCTTCTTGCCGTAGGAGACATTGACGCCGTTTTCGCGCACGACTATATCGATAGCCGGGTGCATGGTGTAGGTTCCGTCACCCTCGGGGTCGTAGTAGCCGTAGCCCGCGGAGATGTAAGAGTTCTTATATGGAACCGGCCACATCATCTCGCCGTCGTTATAAAATCCATCGTCAACGTCGCCGCTCTGGGAGCCGCCGCTGATGATTTTATCTATCTGGCGCTCAAATGCCTCACGCTTTCTGTACTGCCGCCGAAGCTCCTGCTGATATTCGGCGCTGCTCTTGTCGAGCGAGGTCATGAGAGCCGATATCTGACGGTAGTTCGCGTTATATGCGTTCTGCTTTGAAGCGAGTTCTTTATTTTTAGTGTCGAGTTCGGATTTCTTCTCGACAAGAGACGAGCGCTTCTCTTCGAGAGCTTTTTTGTCCTCGTCGAGCTCCGCCTTGGCGGCGTTGAGCTCCTCGGTCTGCTTTTCGAGCTGGGAGATGAGCTTGTTGTCGTTCTCCGTGACGCTCGCGAGCAGCTGGATGCGAAGCAAGAGCGATGAGATGCTGTCCGACTCGAGCAGGATTTCAATCCACGAGGACGAGCCCGCCATATATGTGGCGCGCAGGCGTTCTGATATCTTCTCCTGCGTGGCGTCTATCTGCTCGTCGAGCTTGTCTATCTTCGACTGAGCTTCGTCAATTTTTTTATCGAGTGCCGCTATCTCTCTGTCATAGTCTGCAATGTCCGCATTTAAAACGGAGAGCTGTGAGTTTATGACATCGAGCTGACTGCTTATCGCCTCAGCCTGAGAAGAGAGCAGACTCATCTTCTCCGCATTCGAGGTCTGCTGATTTTTTATGCTTTCAAGCTTTTTCTTGTTTGCCTCAATCTCTTTTTCGAGCTCGTTATACTCCTGCTTGAGATCCTCGAGGCTCTTCGCCTGAACCCTTGTCGGGAAAATTCCGGTCATCAGCATGAGCGCCGCGCAAAGAACAAACGCCGCCGCTCTTCTGAGCCATGTGTTACGCTTATTCTTCATCGACTATCGCGAACTCCTTTTCTTTGAGATATTTTGTTATCGACACCGCACTGCCGAGCGCGCCGGAGAGAACTCCGAGCACGATAAACGCGGCGAGCAGTATCAGAGCATATTTGCCGAACGGAGCGATTCCCGACATTCCGATGCCGGAGAGAGTCTTGACGAGCGACCTGCCCGCAATTTCATATATGCCCCAGACGGCAAGCAGGGCGAGCACTCCGGAGATAAGTCCGAGCATCATGCCCTCGATCATGAACGGCCATCGGATAAACCATCTTGTCGCACCGACGCTCTTCATGATATTTATTTCGAGCCTGCGGCTGTCCATCGTTATTCTTATTGTGTTGGAGACGATGAAAAGCGAGACTATGAGCAGCAGCGCTATCATGCCTGCACTCACATAGCTGACTGTATTTCTCAGCCCCGCGAGCTGCTTTGCAAGCTGCCTGTTCTCGCGGATATGCAGAACATGCGGGAGTTCAGAAATGCGCTTGACCGTGTCGTCAAACTTATCCGTATCTTTGAGCGAGACTTCGTATGCATCGGGAAGCGGGTTTTCGTCGAGCCCATCGAAGAGCACGGAGCTGTCCCCCATCTCGTCCTTGAGCTGGGCAAAGCCGCTGTCCTTGCCGACGAAAGTGCATTCGCGGACATTTGAAAGCCCTCTGAGGCTCGCGCCGAGCTCATCCTCCTCCGCTTTCGTCGCGTTGTCGTCGACAAAGACCATTATCACATTCTGATCCTCGACATTGCCGATGAACATATTTATATTGACCATTATCATGAACGCAACGCCAATCATCACCATGCAGCTGAACAGCACGGAGACCGACGCTACACTCATCAGTCGGTTGACATAGAGATTTCTCATTCCCTCTCGGGTGAGGTAGCCGAGACTTCCGTTATTTTTCATCGCTCTCGTCCCCCTCTCCGTCGTCTTCGAGGTAAATAGAATAATCCGCCAAGACGGAAGAATATGTTGTATCGTCTGCGCCGCCGTATTCCGTTGTCTCTTTTTGGCGTTCTTTTCTTATGCTTTCGAGAGCCTGCCTGTAGACATCGTCCGCAGCGGTCTCGGCAGCTATCTCTTCCGCCTTTTCCGGGAGTTTTTCGGGCTCCTTTGCGGCAGATTTCTCCTCCGGAGCTTCTTCCTCGTCGTCGAGATACTTCGTTGCGAAGCCGTCCGCCGGTCGGTTGAGACTGCTTGATTTTGCAAGCGTGCGCTCGCGGTGAGCGGAATTTTTCATTCTGCCGTCCGCCGCAACAGTTCCGTTTTCGAGCAGGATAACGCGCTTGTCATACATACGGACGAGATTGTGCTCATGGGTAACCATGATGACAGTCGTGCCCTCCTGGTTGAGGCGCATGAGCAGATCGACTATCTCGAGGCTCATATGCGGGTCAACATTGCCCGTCGGCTCGTCCGCTATGATAAGATCGGCGTTATTCGCAAGGGCGCGGGCAAGAGCCACACGCTGCTGTTCGCCGCCGGAGAGCTCGGTGGGATAGCAATTCATCTTGTCCGTCAGCCCGACTATATCGAGCACGAACGGAACGCGCTTTTGAATCTTGTTCTCCTTAGAGCCGGTGACGCGCATGGCGAACGCCACGTTGTCGAACACGGTCATCTTGGGGATCAGGCGAAAATCCTGGAATACTATGCCCAACCCGCGGCGAAAATAGGGTATTTCGCTGCGGGTAAGGGTGCTCAGATCTTGATTTTTGATTATAACTTTTCCATGCGAGGGCACTTCCTCACGCATCATGAGCTTGAGGAAGGTGCTTTTTCCGGCGCCGGACGCGCCGACGACAAAGACGAATTCGCCCTTGTTTATCTTGATATTGACATGGTTTAGAGCATGTGTTCCGTTCTCGTAGGTCTTGGAAACATCTCTGAATTCAATCACAGTTTTCACTCCTATATAAAGCGGTATCCCCCTCGCTTGACTTTATACCGATCTTAAATTACGCCGCAGATCAGTATTTGACAGGCTTCGCATCGAGATACTTCTTGACCATAAGAGCCACCTTGAAGACGATAGCGTCGTCGAACTCGCGCAGGTCAAGGCCGGTGAGCTTCTTGATCTTCTCGAGTCTGTAAACAAGAGTGTTGCGGTGGACAAAGAGCTTGCGGGAGGTCTCGGAAACATTGAGGTTGTTCTCAAAGAAACGCTGAATGGTGAACAGCGTCTCCTGATCGAGGCTGTCTATCGAGCCGCGCTTGAACACCTCGCGCATGAACATATCGCACAGGGTCGTGGGAAGCTGATAGATAAGTCTTGCGATGCCGAGATTGTCGTAGCTGACTATGGTCTTTTCGGTGTCGAACACCTTGCCGACCTCGAGGGCTATCTGAGCTTCCTTGAACGAACGGGCAAGCTCCTTGACGCCGGTGACGGTCGTGCCGATGCCGACATATGCGTGGATATAAAGGTCAGTTGTCAGAGAATCGGAAATGGAGCGCGCGAGCTTTTCGAGATCCTTGGTCTCAATGTTGCTGCGGACTTCCTTGACGAGAGCTATCTCGTTTTCGTTTATGTTGATGACGAAATCCTTGGTCTTGTCCGGGAACAGATTCTGGATAACGTCGAACGCCGCGGAATCGTTATGCTCGGTGATTCTTATGAGAAGAACGGTGCGGACTGCGTCGCTGTTGAAGCGGAGTTCGCGCGCCTTGATAGCGATATCGCCGGGAAGTATGTTGTCAAGAATAACGTTCTTGACGAAGTTGCCCCTGTCGAATTTCTCGTCGTAGCACTGCTTGATGTTGCTCAGCGCCACGCAGCAGATATCCGCATATTTGCCTGCAAGCTCATCTTCGCCGTCAATGAAAACAGCATACTCGGCCTGCATATGAGAGCCGAACGAGCGGTAAGTGCAGCCGTTAACGATACGGTCGCCGTCCTCTGCAAAAATCTGCGAAGCGTTCGAGATAACCTCGCCTATTTTGCCGAGCTCACTGCAGGAGATTATGGTGCCGGTCTCATCAATAACGCCGATCGTTCTGTCAACAGCGTCGCGCATCTGATGAATGACACCCTGGAAAAGCCTGTTTGACATAATATCTACCCCTATTCTGAATGATTTCAACTTCTGCCGTTTTAGACATTTTGACAACTGCGCTATAGACATTTTACACAATCGCGCGCTCAATTGCAATACATAACGGGCTAAAAAATGTGTAAAATAAAGGATTTTTTTCATAATCGGGTAAAAAAGCGCCTGTTTTTATCTATTTCCCACAATTTTTTTAATTCGCTTTTAGTGGATTTGATCTTTGGTCATTTTGTCCATAGAATTCCACATAGGGGGTTCGGGGCGCTTTTCTCCGCGCGATTTTTATGGTATAATGAGCCGAGAAAGCGAAAAAGGGGCGCAAAAATGGAAGGCAGCATACTCAGAGCATACATATCGGAGAACATCGAAAAGGCCCAAAGAGAAAATATCCCATCGGCGGTGTCGAAATTTCTCGATTCCGCTTCGCTCTCAGCGGCGTCCGCCCTCGCCCGCTCGACTGCGGGCAGGTTCATCTTCTGGGGCGGCTTTGAGGGCGCGGAGCGTGTAATCATGCTCAGCATCCCCGACTATATTGAGAGCGACGACCCGAACGAGATTTTCACAGTCTATGCGGACGGCTGCCCGCTGAGCGCCGTGAGAGTAGAGAAGGACAAATTTTCAGATATCGGCCACAGGGATTATCTCGGCGCGGTTATGGGACTGGGACTTACGCGCGAGAGCGTCGGAGACATCTGCGTTCAGCCCGACGGCTGCGACATCATAGCCCTGCCGAACGCCGCGAAATATATCGAAGATAATCTGACGGGCGCGGGACGCGCTACGCTCAAGGCTAAACAAATCCCGCTCGAGGAAGTCCGTGCGCCGCAGGTAAATACAAAGGAAACGAGCATCACCGTAGCATCGCCGCGACTCGACGCAGTAGCGGGCGAGATATTCTCGCTCTCGCGTTCGGCGGCGGCGCAGGCAATAGCCTCGGGCGCGGTGACGGTAAACGACGAGCAGGTATTGAAAGCCGACCGCCGCCTCTCCCCCAAAGACAAAATCGTCCTGCGCGGCAAGGGCAGAGCGATTCTCGGCGAAGAGTTCACGCAGACAAAGAAGGGCAGAGTCAGGATAGGGGTCAAAAAATCGGTGTAAAAAAGACAATGAATCAATTCCGCCATGCATATTATCACCATGCGCATTATTTTTAGTTGACATTATTGCAATAATGCGCTATAATAATTATAGGAGGTGATTCCAATGAATGAATAAACGACTGAATTAATTAATTCATTCAGTCAATTAGATTAATAAGTTAATTGGTTTGCAAGGTCGTATGTATATTGATATTGAGTTTGCAGTGTAAGGAGTGAATATTACTAATGAAAAAGTGTTTATCGATTATTCTTGCCTTTTTTGTCCTTTTTTTCAACTGTACACCGGCTTTCTGTGTTGAAAAAAACGACAGTCAGTTAATTGCTTTATCAGACATACATTCAATTGCCCTCTCTGTTCCTTCTTCCTTTACCATAACAAAAGATTGGCATGACATTTCAATCACTAAAACAACGCCTTTATACGATTTACGCAATCACATTGTTGCATACTGCGTAGATATAAGAAATAATAAATCCAACAGCAACGCCTACATAATAATAAATGCATATTTCTCAGATCACCCTATATTACAATATGCCCCAGAAGCCATATCACCATATTTCAATACATCAAACAAGGCAGTCTACTTACTTGCTGGCACCTATTTTTCCGAGATAGATGGCAATATCAAAAATTTAATAACAAACGAAATCGTTTCAAAATCTAAGCTATTATCAGATTTCAGTTCTGTAACATGGGTTAATACAAATCGCATGACACCATCTTATAACGACAGCTCTCCTGCCTCAACCTTAGGATATGATACTCAAGAAAAAATCCTCACAGGCGTACCAAATTGGCAATGGACTCGCGGCTGCACGCCGACGGCAGTTGGCATGCAACTTGCCAATCTCTATCCAAGCTTGAACAACACAAATACTATCTCTCTTTTAGCCGATGCATATCATACCACATCTTCTGGCATCACATATGATGGTTTTGTTTCAAGTGGTACCAAAAAAGTAATAAAGAATAAAAATCTAGGAGTCCCATCATACTGCGATTTTACAAAAACCGTTTGTAATATACCAAGAACCGGCCCAACTCACAACCCATATTCAACATACAGAAGCGAAATTAACGCCAATCGCGCAGTTGTCATTGGCTGTTTGGGTGCATCAGTAACTACTCCCGGCTATCCAAATGGATTTAAGGATCATTCGATTACCGGCATCGGATATTCATATCAAACAGCAGGTGGATCTTCAAAATACGTTATAGTATACACAACAAGTAAAAATGATGGAAAAGTATATATAGATATAGAATCCGGAGCTTTGGGAAAATATGCGTGGTTCATTGTCAGAAAATAAACATAAGCGGAGGTACGAATTATGAAGAAGCGAGGCAAAATCGCTGCCGCTGCGGTGATGATTCTGCTTGCTGCGGCACTCGTATACAGCGTCTGCGCGGGAACGGTAACGGTTGCCGGGCTTCACGGCGCGGCGGATATCGACCCTGTCAAGGTTGAGAGAATCGAATTTATCAAAAACCGCGAGACACAGCAAATTTGGTGCAGCGAAGATTACGGCGTGCGAAAAAGCGTATGCGATTTTCTCAATAACGCGCATTGCATAAAATCGCTTTCACCGACCGCACACGGCGGCGAGATGACCGTAAACATCTATTACCGCGAACCGATAAACGGGGCAGAATATGTCTCGGTGTCCCTGCAAAGCGAAAATGTGATAGAGGGCTCGAGATTTGCAGGCGCAGATTCGCCGATGCGAAACTACAGAATAATCCTCGGCGGATACTCCTCGGAGGATTGGGACGCGATACTGCAAAAATGCGAGAGAGTAAATTGAAAAGTCATACCGACTTACCGTATATTTTCACATACAACCCTCAATGCAAAAGGAAAATCCTGCCTGAAGCGCAAGCTTCAGGCAGGATTTTCGGCTTATTCATCCGTTCAACGGACGGTTTGCGGTTTGTTTTACTTTTGAATCTCATACACTCTTGTCTCGTTATACACATACTCGCCGAGACAATAAAGCTTTGCGTCGCTGAGTTTTCCGTTTTCGAACCACAGCTCAGCGACAACCGGATAATATATTTCGTCCGGCTCTCCTCTGCCTGCATGACTCACGCGGCAGTATTCGTTCTCTTCACCGTTTTTAAGCGTCACGAATTTTGCGAACACATCGCCGTTTTCTCCGGCAAGCTTTTTCATAACCTCGTCTTTTCTGTCTCCGACGCGGACTGTTTTGAAATTCTGATAACAGCTTCTTCCGCCGCTTCCGCCGGAATGATGATCCGGGACATAGCCGTATTTATCCTTGACGGCGGCTCCGCTTCCGACTCCCTTGGATTCTACGCAGCCGTCGGAATCGGCTCTGAGATAAACAAAGCCGTTGCTGCCGTTTCGTCCGTAAATGTCGTTGTCGTCATAGAATATGTTCGGATTGATAAACACGGTATAGCCCTCGTCTGTAACCGTAAGTTCAAGCTCGCCGAGCGAATATTTAAGACGCTTGCTCATTTCCCTGCTCTGCGTTTTGCGGTATTCGTCAAACGGCATATAGCCCTGAACGCGAAGTCTCCGCACCGCCTCATTATAATCCATGCCGAGGTCTATAGATTCGAACGCCGCTTCGCTCTGCTTGCATATCCCGTCCGAGGTCTCGAACTTATATCCGTTCATTACATACTTATAGCTCCTGTAAAACTTCTCCGTGCCCGTGTACATAAAAGTCAAGCCTATCGCCGCCGCGCACAGGACGGATGCCGTTATTATAATGCCTTTTTTGCTCTTTTTCTCCGGCGTGCCTTTTTTACGTAGCCTTATAAACAGTATAAGCGACACCAACGCGAGCCCGATATCAAGCACGATACCCGCTATAAAAGAAATATATTCATTGACAAGTTCTTGCTCGCTCGCAAATTTATATGTAATCAGCGGAGTTGTTTTTTCGAGCAGGAACCCGATATCACTGATGAGCGCATATATCGCAGGCTGAGAATATCCGCTGAAGAACAGAGTTGCGCCGAAGAGCAGATTCGGTATGCCTATCGCAAGCAGTGTTTTCTTCAAGCCTTTTCTGTATGCAAACACCATCGCAAAGGACATGACGAGTATAATTGCGAAGCTCAGAAAGACTTCATACGCCTGCGGACTGCCCTTGGAATCCCCTGACACTATCCACACACCGCCAAACATCGCGGACATTATCACAAGCGTTGTCAGCACAAATGTCAAAATCGGCATCCATATTTTTTCGCCGTAGACTTTCTCGAAATCCTTTTTCACCATTGCGGTTACACCTCCGTCGTCGCCCATATCGGCCAGCGCTTTTTGGATGCTCTCATCTTCGCTGTAGCCGATCTCAGTATAAAAATCGATGTGGTCGGATATATGATCCCGCAGCTCCTCGCGGATAAGCTTCTGCCGCCTCTTCGAGAGCTTTTCGGGAATCACCGAATCGAGGTAGCTTTCTATTCTTTTGTCCATTTTGTCACCGCCTCAGACTGCCGAGGGTGCTAACCCGCTCCTTATTACCTTTTCGACTGCGCTCGAATACGAATGCCAGTCCTCGGTCGATTTGTTGAGCATTTTCAGCCCTCTGTCGGTGATGTGATAATATTTTCGCCGTTTGCCGCGCTCGCCGTCCTGCCAATAGGACTTCACGAGCCCCTCCTGCTCGAAGCCGTGGAGTATCGGGTAGAGCGTGCCCTCCTTGAACGAGAACACAAATTCGCTGCGCTGTTCGATCTCCTTGATGATCTGGTAGCCGTACATATCCCCCGTTCCGAGGACGGACAGCACGAGCAGCGAGCTGCTGCCCTTCGACAGTTCTTTTTGGATATTCATATAAAGTCCTCCTTTAAGCATAGGGTTTCTATACATCGGTGTTCTATGTATATAGCATAGCATTATATTTCTGTTCTGTCAAGGAAAAATTTGCAAAAAATTTTTGCCGCGCCCGAAAAGCGGTCTACCCGTTCTCGGACACGGCATTTTGAATTGACTTTGCGGTCAGTTATAGACCGTTCTCTTCTTGCTTATGATATTTCCCGCCACGGCAAGCGCAATACCCAAAACGAGCAGAGGCAGGCAGCTTTGAAGCACCAGTTCGGACGAGACAAGCCCGAACGACATATAGAACATAGGCACTTCTTTGTTGATGCAGAATATATAGTTTGCTATCAGATACAGCACGCCGCCGAGAATGCTTATCGCCGCAGATTTTGAAATGCTGATAATAAAGCCGCACATTCCGAAGAAGAACACACAGGCGGGGATTATCCGCATAAATTCAAAAACGAAATCCGGAATGAGCAGGCACGACGCTGCCATCATAATTGAAATATTCAGGAGCATCGCGCAGAATATGACCGCGCAAATAGTGCCTGCGCTCACCCTTTTGTTGACGAACAGCACTTCGTTGCCCTCGGATTCGTTATACTCCCTGAGCACAAAAATGACATCCCACGCGGAGAAGAACGGAAATATCACCTGCGACATCTGCAGCAGATAAACCTCTATCATCTCGGGCTCGGTGCCGTTGAAACGCATGGAGCAGAGCAGTATCGGATAAAGAACATCGAAGAGCACGAGCGGAGCAAACCTCACCGCACCCACATTTTTCAGCGACAGACGCACAGCCATAAAAACCGCGCTCATATGTTTTTTGTTATGCATATGTATCCGTCCTCAACGCGCGGCGACACCGACGCGGCAGTAGGCTGAGCCTGCGCCGAGAGTACGGCGGTCATCCGCTTTGAATCGCGCTCAAACTGGCGCTGAATGAAATACGGCTCCGAAAGCTCACCGAGCCTTGAATCCTCGATTTCATAGACCTTGCCCGCGGCGGCATTTTCTATTTCAGCGCATGTGCCCTGTGCCGCCACGGTACCGTTGTTTATTATCACCAGCTCGTCGCAGAGGTTTTCAACATCCTCGACAATGTGCGTGGAGATAATTATCGTGCGCTCGCCCTCGAGCTTTGAAACAATATTCTTGAAGCGCAGGCGCTCTTCCGGGTCGAGCCCAGCTGTCGGCTCGTCGAAGATAATGATATCCGGCTCGCCGAGCAGAGCCTGAGCCACGCCCAGCCTGCGTATCATGCCGCCCGAAAGGGTCTTGACTTTTTTGTCGAGCTTGTCCTGAAGACCGACAAGTTTGATATATTTTTTCGCCTCATCGCCGATTTTTTCTCGGCTGATGCCCTTGAGGTCTGCGAGCATCTCCATCATTTCAAAGGCGGTCAGTTCCTTATAAAGACCGAATTTCTGCGGTAGATAGCCTATATGGCTCTGAAAGTTTTTGTCCTTTGAAATATCACTGCCGTTAAATTCGATTTTTCCCGCGCTCAGCGGATAGAGTCCCGTTATGCAGCGCATAAGCGTTGTCTTGCCCGCGCCGTTGGGGCCGAGGAGTCCGTATGTTTTTTTGTCGAGCTGCAGATCTATCGATTTCAATATTTTACTGCGGCCGAAGCTCTTGTCCACCGCATAAAGTGATAGCATAAAAAATCCCTCCTCAGTCTGCGTCGGCGTAAAACTCGCTCGCGGTTCGTCTGTCGTTATGATCGTTCAGATACTCTGACATTCTCTTGAGCGCCTCTTCTTCGCCGACACGGTTTATATACTGTATAAAATCATATGTGCTGTAGACTTCCTCGCTGCCGTTTTCGCGCATAAATTTTCTTGTGCTCTCATTGCCTTTGGTGTAGCTCATATAATTTTGATACAAGTCAAACTTCCAAGGCTCAATATTCAGCCTTTTATAGTCTCCGTCTATTTGCAGTATTTCCGTTGAAACAAGGCAATTGTCAAATTGACAGTAACCGGTATACCCTCCGCTGCTTTCGATACTCGGGATAATTATTACTGTTTTTATGTTGTCGGGAAGCGTCTCGGTCGAGCGGTAATTGTCGAAGAACTTTGCGCGCTGCTTTTCCTGACCGCAATAGAAATGAAGATAGGGATAGACCATCTTCACGCCGTCCTTTTCGTAGCAATCGTAGAGACCGGAAACGAGCGTCACACCTGTCGTGCTGCCCTCGAACTCGTTCTTTCCCGTCTGCTCAAGTCCGCTGTATACCGTCTGGCTGCTGTCCACCTTCACCCTGAAGTGGGTCGGCTTGTCGAGCACGAAGCGATATATTTCCCCCATTCCCATGTTATATACGGGCAGCGAACCGCTGTGCGGATAATACGGGAAATATCCCGGCAGGAACAAGCCCTGAAGATTGGAATAATATTGCGTTGAAAAGCCGCTGTATTTGAGCACTATCCTGTCAAGGCTCTTTTTCTCCGGATTGAAAACGGTGAAACGATCTCCGTCCTGTTCAAAGCGGAGCTTGTTTCCGCCGCCGTCCCGGACGGAGCTTATTTTATATCCGTGATAGAGTGTGAAATCGTACTTTTCAAGATTCGGCTTGTCAACGGTTATCGCCGCCCTGACGTGCAGATTATTGCCGACCTTTATTTCCAGGTCGTAATCGGTCACATCAAACTCTTTTTCAAAATGCGCCCACTCTTTGTTCGCGCCGTCCTCATCATAGTCGTCGGAATAAAAGTCATATGCCTTGTAGTAGTATTCTTTATCGCCATATTCCATGGAATATTTCGGGTCATCGCTCCCCACGATGACTCTCGAAGCCGGAAGCTGCGACACAACGAGAAAAGCGAGCGCGAGCGACGCAAAAACGGCGGGAGCCGCCCGGAAGCGTCTGTTTCTCTCCCCGGTTTTCAAACTTATCACAAAAAGGGAGAGCAGCAGCCAGAAAAGCGCCGTCAACCAGCGATATGGCAAAACAGACTGGCCGAACGCATAAACCGGTCGATAGTTGAGCGCCGGCGGAAAGATATCAAACAGCCGCAAAAGCGGAAAGATATTTATGCTGACATTGCGGCTGAATTCATAGACCATCTCGCCGAGATAATTTGAAAGCGGCGAGCCAAGCAGCACAAAAAGCACGAGCCCGAGGCATCCGTTTATTCTGCGGAAAAGCAGCGACGCCGACACCCCCATGGCCGCGGCGCAGCAGGGAACAAAAAAATGGCTCAGCAACATATTCAGAACAGTCTGGATGATAAACTTGCCGTGCCAACAGTTAAAGTTTCTGTATTTTACAAAGAGGAGCAGACTCCATATATTAAAAAAGGCAAAAAATATCAGGATGATGACGACAAAAATCACACCCTGCGCCAGAAATATCTTTCTTTTTGCGTGAGCCACCGTGTTCATGCACTCGTCGAGCTTATATCGGCGGAGCTTGTAGCTCATCTCAAAGGACAAAAACGAGAAAACGGCGAACGAAGCGAGAGAAAACTTCAGCGGTATATCGAGCGCGCCGAGAGCCGCATCGTCATAGAGGGTGCTTATCGCCCTTGTCATCTGCCATGCCGCTGCGCCGACTATCGAGGCAAAAAACAGCGACAGAACAACGATCATCTCTTTCGAACGAAAGAATATCGCTCTGACCTGAGAAAGCAGTTTCTTATCAGGCAAGGTTATACCTCCTATTCAAAATTTTTATATATGCCGAATGTGTCAGCCGTGCTCAGTGCCCGAGCCGCATACGGCATACAGCTTATATAAAAATGAGCATTGATAAAAATCGAAACGATTTTTTATGCTATTTGCATTACAAATCTCCTTTTCTTAACATTGTAGTTTTTGTGCTTCGCCAACTAAAAAGAGCTTCTGAAGCTACACCTCCTGTCTTAAAAAATCACTACCCATTCTCCTATAAATTACTCCTATGTATTTATAATATCACAAAACGTCCGTTAAAGCAACGAAAAAATTCAAAATTTAGTATTTAACAGAGAATTTTGTCGGGGATAAAACATGCCGCCCGCATTTTCACGCAGGCGGCATTGTTTTATATCAATTTTTATTTTATCACAGCCACCGTGTTCGGGCGCATTGTCAGAGTGAATCCGCCGTTGTCCGCGGCTATCGTCTCGAACGGTTCCATGTCGTGCTCCTCATCGAGCATATAAACAGTATAGAGCCTGTCTTCGCCCGTTTCGACCTTGAATGTGCGCGGCAGAGGCGCGGCGTCGTCGGTATAATATGCGACGAGCAGCATCTGAGTCTCCCCGTCCGTCGCGGCGGCGGAATAGATATCCGGCACATCGCAGCTCAGGGCGCATTCATCTTGAAGCGAGAGCAGCTCGCCCCATGCCTTAACGGAGTAATAGCCCTTTAATCTGTCCAGCGTGCCGCGCTTGAACAGCCCGTTCATGCTCGAATTTACCCGCGCGTCATAGTACATGAGCATATCGGTTTTTTCACGCTGGCAGGCGCTCATAACGGCGGCGATAAACGCGGCGCCCTTCAGCGAAGCCTCGGTTTCAAGGCTGCACTTCCAGCCGTCGCCGCTCCAGCCGCAGACATAGTTCCACTCGTTCAATATGCTCTCGGTGTCCGTGTAGCCGTGGCGGTCGAGCATGGCGCGGTGTCGGCGCGCGTCGGACGTGAAATCGCTTACCTTCGACCCGTAGCAGTGCCACGAATAGAAGTCCATCGGCACATTTTCTTCTCTCATCTTTTCAAAGAATGCGTCGAGCCATTGTTCATTGTAGCCGCAGACCGCGGGTCCGCCGATTTTGAGCGACGGGAACCGCGCTTTCAGATACTTCGCCGCCGTTGCAAAAAAGTCATAGAACTCCTCGGGCGTTCCCGTCCAGCACTTGTCGTTGAAGTCCGGCTCGTTCCATATCTCCCAATATTCAATACCCATATGATAGCCGTCCGCCCAGCCCTCGTTCATATGCATTATGATGTGCTCGCAGACGACCGCCCATTTTTGATAGTCCTTCGGCGGCATAATGCCGTAGTGCTTCGGCCAGTGCTCGATCTTACTGCCGAGGCGGTAAAACACCTTTGCGCCCGCGCGCATAATCGTGCCGAGATAAATATCCGTCAGCGTGAAGTCATAGGACTCGGGCGAATACGGGTCGGCGTCGAAATCGGTGAATATATTATGTATATCGACCGTGTGCTCTCCGCCGTAGTCATAGCATATGGACGAATCGTGCGTTCTGGCAAACGGGATGTTCGCCTCCCTGAAGTCCGGCAGATTCGTGAGATTCTGGTCGCCGTTGTCCGTATATACGGGGCCGTTGTTGACGGCGTTCATCGGTTTTATCCTGCCGACAGTGTTTTTGAAATCAACCTTAAGTTTCATATATACCTCCATCAAATATCAAACGAGAACTGCCAATCCTCGCCGTAGATAACTTTTACTTTTATCGGCTTGTCGCTCTCGACGGTTATCTCAGGTCTCTCATTTTCGGACTTTCTCGCCTTGCACATGAGGGTGACGAACGAATCCCTGCCGACGGGCAGCTTCTTTATGCCGTGCTTTTCGAGCCTGTTCACTCGCCAGACTATCTCCGATTTCTCGGCGGAGACTCTGATTCCGAGGATATACTCTATCAAAACGGTTATAGGGAATATGCCCGTCCAGCCGACAAAATCCTCGCGCGCGGGGTCGCCGCGGTCGGTAGTCTCGGGCGCATAGTTTTCCCAGAAAGTGCCCGTCTTTTTATAGACCTCGATGCAGTTTTTATAGCAGCACTCGGCTATCTCTTTTGCAAGCTTCTCTTTTCCGTTTGCGGAGAGTCCGCAGAGCACCATATAGTTCGTCGGCGCCCAAACTCCGCCGTTCCAATAGCCGCCGTTATCTTTGTAGTCCGGGTGATCCGCGGAGAGCGCGGGGACGCGGTTCGGGCGGTTGAATTCATTTTTATCCTCGAGGTGACGGCAGAGCGCGTCCACCCTGTCGGGCGGAGCAATTTTTGCTATAAGCGCCCAGAACGCAGCGACGGTCTTGACGGCAAGGAAGCTTCCGTCCGCCTTGAGGTCATAATAGAACCCGTCTTTTTCGCTCCACATCTTCTTGTTGACGAACCTGACGAGATTATCGTATTCGTCCCTGAGCGCGTCGACATCGTCAGAGATGCCGAGCTCCTCCGCCATCATAATAAGATATTCGCAGCTCATCGCCGCCTGAAGTGTCGCGTCTATCCATGACATATAGCTGTGGTGGAAAGTCTCAAGCATCCAGTCCTCCGAGTCGGGAATGAGCTCAAGATCGCAGCGCGGCAGATTGTCCATGCCGCAGCCCCAACCGCTCGACCAATAGCTTCCGTCCTTCCAGCGATGATAATTCTTGAGCCAATGGTGGAACGAGAGCAGCGGATAATAGACTTTTCTGAGCCTGTCTTTGTCTCCGTAGTTCTTGTAATACTGCCACTCGCACCACGCCATTATCTCGGGTCCCGTGCTCGTCGGGTCGTGGCGATAGAATCGGTCAACGCCGTCTAATTCGTTTATCTCGCGGCAGATGAAGCCGTCCTTGTGCTGCTTGCAGTAGAAATTGTCGAGCGTTTTCTGGAAGCAGTGGACGCTGTCGCCGTATTTTCCGAACATGAGCATAAAGCAGGAATCCCACATAAAAATGTGACCGTTAAAAGCGGCGTCGATATAGGGCGAGACAAAGCCGCTCTCTTTCGTCGGCTTTCCGAGGTTGCGGAAGGCTATCTCCCACGCCTTGTAATATGCGGCAATTTCATCGTCGTGTCCCGCCCACACGGGCTCGGGGAGCTTTCCCTTCTCCTTTTCAAAATCCGGCAGCTCCGACATATCGGGCTGCATGGAAACAAACTCGTTGAGCTTCGCATACCTGTCCTCGACATATCGGGTGATGGGTTCTTTCATGTTTGCGCTCCTTTCGGGTATTTTCAGCCGAGCTGATTATATCACACTTTTTGTTTTTAGTGAATAGTTTTTACGGCAACACCGCGGCGGCGAAATATATTTTCGCTTTCAAAAATTAACTTTTTGTGAATATTCAAAAAAGTATGTCAAAAAGCATTGACTCCGATATATAAATATGCTACTTTGTAATTGCAGATGGGTTTTCTGAGACAGAATATCATATAATTTCGGAGAAATGCTATGATGCTGTTCGATTCAAAAAATTATAGATTTTTATCAAGTCTGAGGCGGGTGCGCATTCGGGCAGTTTAATAAGGCGCATAGGTCGGCACCGCAGCCGGTTTGTGCGTGTTTTGTCTTCTCAATAAACTAAAAAGCAAGGTGACAAAGATGAAATCAACCACCAAAAGAGAAGTTCTGACCGGCGTAATTACATTTCTTGTTTACGGCATTCTGGGCTTTGCGGCTTCTGTTCTTACCTCGCTCCCCGAAGCCGGACTGGATAGCCTCGCGGCGAGCCACGCCGTATTCATCATCGGAAGCATCGCAAGCTCCGCCGTTCTTGTCGGCGGAATAGCGTTCGGAATAGTATTCGGCAGGAAAAGATCAAACGGATATCTCATAGGGCTCGTCGCCTCCGTCGTCTTTTTCCTCGGCGCGGGATTAGGCTTTTTCTATACCATGTCGTCAATCGGAGTAATAGATATCCATGACATAAGGTTTCAGAGCCTATATGAGCCCTCCATTACTATAATCATAGCTTACGCCGCCGTGCCGTACATCGCCTATGCCGCTGCTCGCATAAAAGCAAGCAAGAGAAATAAAATTAAAACTGCATAAATCATCAAACGCCGCCTGTTTCTCTGCAGGCGGCGTTTTCAAAGCAAATAAAAAAGCGCCTCAATGATATTTCATCAAGGCGTTTTCTGGTGGACGCTAACGGACTCGAACCGCTGACCCTTCGCACGTCAAGCGAATGCTCTACCAGCTGAGCTAAGCGTCCATTTGAGCTGAATTTTTCGGTCTTTCCCGTTCAGCAGAGCCTATTATATATGAACGCCGTGCGAATGTCAAGCATAATTTTAAAAAAATTGATTTTTTTATAAGCCGCCCGCAGAAATGCTATTTTCAGCCTGCGGGCGGCTTCATTTTAATTTATTTGAAAACGATATCGAGCACCAGCATCGATATCACCCCGGGCACACCGAGCAGCGCGCCCGCGCCGAGCGACCAGCGGTTGACGGAGAGCTGTATCCCCGTCGCAAGCCCCGCGATATTGACGGCGAACAGCGCCGCCGCGCCGCCTATCGCGTTGAGTATCAGCGCCGAAAAGCCGCGCCTGTTCGTCACGGCGAACACCGTTATCGCGAGCGCGGCGGCAGCGAGAAATATTATAAGAACCGTTTTCATTCCCGTTGACAAGGCTATCCCCTCATTCCAGTTTGTAGCAGACGGCGATGTCGCTGCTTTCAAGTCCCTCCTGCTTTGCGAGCTTCAGGAGTCTGTGGTAGCGGCGCTTGAGCGATTCAAGCTCATATATCGCGGCCTCGACCGAGTCGTCGTCCTCGCCGTATTCAAACCGCAGATATGCCGCATCCATCTCCTTTTTGAGCGCTCTTATGTCCACGAGCAGCTGTTCCTCCTTTGTCGGAGCTTCGTCCGCCTTTTTGAGCTTTCCTCCGAGCAGATATTTGAAAGCAGTAACCATTTTTTCGTCCTCCCGGTATTATTTGTATAGCAATTATGGGACAAATATGATAAAATAATTCAGTCGGACGATATTTTTCGCCCGAACGCCAAAAATATATAGGATGTTTATATAAAGGAGAATGTGTTTTGAAGCTTTATCCCATGGTATTGACGCCCTTCGTCTCGGAAACCGTCTGGGGCGGGCGCAGGCTCATTGACGAATATTCCGTTGTCACAGACAAGCGAAACGCCGCCGAGGCGTGGGTCATGTCCGCGCACAAAAACGGTAGTTCAACAGTCGCAAACGGCGAATTTGCGGGAAAGTCTCTTCGCGAAGTCTATCTCGAACACCCCGAGCTCGGCGGCAAAAACTGCGCCGGATTCTCTGATTTCCCGGTGCTGATAAAATTCATCGACGCCGCGGCGGATCTCTCGGTTCAGGTTCACCCCGACGACGCCTACTGCCTGAAAAAGGGCAGCGGCGCGGGAAAGACCGAGTCGTGGTATATCCTCGACTGCGAGCCGGGCGCTTATCTTCTGCTCGGCTTTGAAAAAGACATAACCCGCGAGCAGTTCAGGCAGTCGATAACCGACGGCACGCTGACCGACTATGTCAAAAAAGTCCCGGTCAAAAAGGGAGATTTCTTCTTTATAGAATCAGGCACGCTCCACGCGATATGCAAGGGCATCCTGCTCGCCGAGGTTCAGCAGAACTCGGACACGACATACAGAATATATGACTACGGCCGCCTGGGCTTCGACGGCAAGCCGCGCGAGCTTCATGTTGAGGACGCGGTGAATGTCACGCACACCGGAGTATACAAAAATCCCTGCACGCCGAAAAAAGACGGCAATGTCACTAATCTTGTCGCCTGCCCGTTCTTTACTGAGAGAGTTCTTGATATCGACGGTTCTTTTGACGGCACTGCGGACGAAAAATCTTTTGTGTCGCTTCTTATCCTCGAGGGCTCGGGTTCGCTCGAATGCGCGGGCGAGACTCTTGAATTTTCAAAGGGCGGCAGCATTTTCATTCCCGCAAACTGCGGTGACTACAAAATAAACGGAGAAGCAAAGATCCTTGAAACAAGGGTTTGATATTACAAATGGCAGTTTTAAGCGTACAGAATCTTGATATGGAGTTCGGCGAGCGCACGCTGTTTTCCGGCGTGAGCTTTGAAGTCGGAGAGCGCGATAAGATAGGCTTCATCGGCTCGAACGCAACGGGCAAAACGACCCTCTTCAAGCTCATCACCGGCGAGCTTGAGCCGACCCTGGGCGGGGTATATCCCGGCAAAAATATAAAGATAGGCTATCTCGAGCAGCACGCCTGCGCGGGGAGCCAAAAGACGGTCTATGACGAGATGGAGAGCGTGTTCGAGCCTCTTATGAAAAAAGAGAAGCGGCTCGAAGAGCTCGCGGATCTCATCGAAGCGGGGCATGGCGACATCGACGCGCTCATCGCCGAGCAGAACAGACTGCACACCGAGTTTGAGGACGAGGGCGGGCTGACCTACAAAAGCCGCACGCGCTCGGCGCTCACAGGTCTCGGATTCTCGGAGAGCGACTTCTCTCTCCCCTGCTCCCTGCTCTCTGGCGGTCAGCGGTCAAAGCTCGCGCTGGGCAAGCTGCTTTTGAGCGCGCCCGATCTGCTCCTGCTCGACGAGCCGACGAACCATATAGACCTGACAAGCCTCGAATGGCTCGAAAACTTCATCAACGACTACCGCGGCAGCGCGGTAATTATAAGCCATGACCGCTATTTTCTCGACAAAGTGACGACAAAAACGATGCTGCTCGAAAACGGCAGGATCGAGATGTTCAACGGCGGCTATTCCCGCTTTCTCGAGCAAAAGACCGAGCGCGACGAGATCGAACGCCGCCACTACGAGCGGCAGATGGATGAGGTTCATCGCCTCGAGGGCATAATCGAACAGCAGCGCCGCTGGCGGCATTTCATAACCGCGGACAGCAAGCAGAAGATGCTCGACAAGAAATTGGCGGAAATCGACGCGCCCGACCGTTCGGCGAAAACTCTCGGCTTTTCGTTCGGCGAAGTCGAGCCGACAGGCAACGAAGTTCTGAATGTCAGGGGGCTGTCAAAGTCATTCGGCAGCAAACATCTTTTCAGCGGCGTCGAGTTCCAGATACGCCGATCCGACCGCGCGTTTTTGCTCGGTCCGAATGGATGCGGAAAGACGACTCTTTTAAAAATACTTATCGGCAAGGAGAAAGCCGACTCCGGCTCATATCTCTTTGGCGCAGGCGTTCAGGTCGGCTATTTCGACCAGACGCTCTCCTCGCTCAACAACAATAATACAGTACTTGATGAAATCTGGAATCTGCACCGAGATTTCACCGAGGCGCGTGTGCGCACTCTGCTCGGGCAGTTTCTGTTCTGCGCGGACGATGTTTTCAAGAAGATAGAGACTCTGAGCGGCGGCGAAAAAGCGCGGCTTTCGCTTTTAAAGCTGATGCTCTCGGGCGCAAATGTCCTGCTGCTTGACGAGCCGACGAATCATCTTGATATTCCCTCGCGCGAGGCGCTCGAATCGGCTCTGCTCGATTTCGGCGGCACGATGCTCGTCGTGTCCCACGACAGATATTTTATAAATAAATTATCCACCCGCGTGCTGTCGATAGGCATGAACGGCGCGGAGAGCTTCGAGGGCGGCTACGACGACTACGCGGCGAAAATTGCCGAGCAGAGCGCGGAGAAGCCGAAAGCGACAAAGACCATGGGCAAGGGCGGCGAGGACTACAAGCGCCGTAAGGAGCGCGAGAGCGAGCTGCGCCGCACGATAACCGCGATAAAGAAATGCGAAGAGCGGATAAACGAGCTCGACGGGCTGATAGCAAAAACCAACGAAGAGATGTCAACCCCCGAAGCGGCGGCAGATTACGCGCGCGTCATGGAGCTGACGGAAACACTCGGCAAGCTCAACGACGAGCAGACCGAGCTCATGATGCAGTGGGAAGAACTAGAAAACAGAAAAGCTCAACTTGATGGAGAGAAATAACATGAACTTCAGCGAACTTTTCGGGAATGCGCAATGGGTTACCTGCGACAGCGGCTGCACTTCGCCGGTTATAAAAGGCGGCTTCTTCATCGAAGAGCCGAAGAAAGCGGAGATAACCATCTGCGGGCTCGGCTTCTTTCGCCTGTGGATAAACGGGCGCGAGGTGTCCGAGGACAAATTCGTCCCCGTCAACAGTCAATACTGCAAGCGCGATCTGACGGCGTTCGAGTACCCCATAACAGACAAGCTGTCCTACCGCACATATGTCGTGAGATATGACATATCTGAATTTGTTATTGACGGCGAAAATGATATCCGCATCATTCTCGGCTGCGGCTGGTTCGCCCAGCAGAAGCGCAGCGCCGAGGGGTTCGCGAAATACGGCGACATAAAACTCTGCTATAAAATCGACGCCGAGAATAAAAGCGGCAAAAAATATACTTTTGTTTCCGATGAAAGCCTTAAATGGAAGCAGAGCCGCATTATTGAAAATAATATATATTTCGGCGAGGTTCACGACATGAGCCTTGCAGACGAGCTGACGGCGAACAGCGGCTTTCAAAATGTTATCAAAGCCCCGGCGCATGAGACTCAGTTTTTCGTTCAGGACTGCCCGGCGGACAGAGTGGAGCGCGTGATAAAGCCCGTAAAGCTCTTTGACCTCAGCGAAGTCTCGATATACGACATGGGCGAGAATATTTCCGGCTATCCGGTTGTTGCGGCAACGGTTGACGGCGCGAATATAACCGTCAGATGCAGCGAGGAAATAAACCCGGACGGCACACTGAATTTCGACTCCTGCGACCGCGGGCAGATTCAAAAAGACGAATATCGCAACGCGAAAAAGGGCGAAGAGTGCATGCCGTGGTTTACCTGGCACGGCTTTCGGTATTTCGAGCTGACGAACAACGCCGAGCCCGTGCGCTGCGAAGTAGTTCACTCAAACTGCGCCGTGACCTCGTCGTTCGAGTCGGACAGCGAGATGCTCAACTGGCTCTACGACGCATATATCAGAACGCAGCTGAGCAACATGCATTCGGGCGTGCCCTCGGACTGCCCGCATATAGAGCGCCTCGGCTACACAGGCGACGGTCAGCTCTGCTGCGAAGCGGCGATGATGCTTTTGGATTCGCAGAAATTCTATAAAAAGTGGCTCGAAGATATCTCCGACTGCCAGAGCGTCGGAAACGGCCATGTCCAGCACACCGCGCCTTTCATGGGCGGCGGCGGAGGCCCCGCAGGCTGGGGCGGCGCGATAGCGGTCGTGCCGTATGAGATGTATAAAATATACGGCGACAAGGAGACCTTTCGCCGTTATCTGCCGAAGATCCTTCGATATTTTGATTATCTCGACTCGCGAAGCTCCGGCGGTCTCGTCTGCCGCGAGGAAGAGGGCGGCTGGTGCCTCGGCGACTGGTGTCCGCCCGAGCCTATAACAATATGCGAGCCGTTCGTCAACACTGCGCTCTATGTCAAGCAGATGATGATGACAAAAGAAGCATCGGAGGCTATCGGCGAAAGCGAAACTGCTGCCATGCTCGAAAAGCGCATAGAAGAAAAGAAACAGGCTATTCTCAGCGCATATTACAGCCCGCAGACCGGCTCGTTTATCGGCGATGCGCAGGGTGCGAACAGCTTTGCTATCGATATCAGTCTCGGCGGCGAGCGCGCTTTCAACAATACAAAAAAGAAATACGACGCCGCGGACTCTTTCGACACCGGCATTTTCGGCACGGATATCCTCACCCGCGTACTGTTTGAGCGCGGCTGCGCCGACACGGCTTTTCATCTGCTGACTTCGACGGGCAAAGGCTCGTTCTATAACATGAAAAAGCAGGGCGCGACGACCATCTGGGAGAACTGGGACGGCGAGCGCTCGCACAGCCATCCGATGTTCGGCGCGGTGACGCGATATCTGTTCTCGTTCATTCTCGGCATCACGCAGGAGAAAAACTCGGCTGGCTATGAAAAAATCGTCATCGCTCCGCAGATCCCCGACGGGCTCAACCGTGCGAGCGGTCACATAACGACGGTGCGCGGCGAAATAGCCGTCTCGTTTATCAGAACGGAGCGCGAGATGGACTTCTATGTAACCGTTCCGCAAAAGGCGTGGTTCACTTACGGCAGCGACTGCGAATATGAACTCTGGGAAGGCGAAAACCATATCCACATTGATTTTGAGGAGTAAAATATGGCTATAATCATCACAAATTACAGCGAAAAATATCGGGACGATGTCCGCAATATCTGCCTTGACACGGCAGGCAGCAACGCGCGCGAAGAAAAGTCAATGCGCTTTTTGCTCGCGACCTTCTGCGACTACTATATAGGCCGCGAGGCGGAGCACTGCTTCATCGCCGTCGATGAGGACACGGACAGCGCGGTCGGCTATATCTTCTGCGCGCCGGACTATCAAAAATACAAGCGCATATTCAAAGCCGAATATCTCCCACGCGTCAAGGGATGCAAAAAGGGAGATATAATTGAATCATGGGCATCCGTAAACGGTCCCGCTATATTCGCAAGAAGCTATCCCGCGCATATGCACATCAACATAAAGCCCGGCTATCAGCACTGCGGCATAGGCACCCGCCTGTTCGCGGCTCTGACCGAGCATCTCAGAGAGATCGGCTGCAAGGGCGTTATGCTGGTGGTCGATTCATATAACACCAACGCAATAAATTTCTACAAAAAGAACAAGTTTGATATCATATTCCCTCTGCGCGTCTGCACGGTCATGGCGCGCAGGGTCTGAGAAAGCAGGAAAAAATATGAAATTAGCCGTCATCGGCACGGGCTGGATAGTCAAAAGCTTTATCGACGGGTTGAAGTTCGCGCCCGATTTTGAACTCTTCGCCGTATATTCGCGTTCGCGCGAGCGCGGAGAAAAATTCGCAAAAGAGAACGGGATAAGTACAGTATACACCTCGCTCGACGAGCTCGCCGCCTCCCCTGCCGAGTGCATCTATATCGCGAGCCCAAATGCCCTGCATTATACTCAGAGCAAAAAAATGCTCGAAAGCGGAAAGCATGTCATCTGCGAAAAGCCGATAACAGTGACGCCCGACGAATTTTCGGAGCTCTGCGAAATCGCGGACGGAAATAAGCTCATATATATCGAAGCTATAATGTATATGCACTCGCCCGTGCGTGCGGCCCTCAGAGAAGCGCTCGGCGATATCGGCAAGGTCTGGACTGCGCATTTTGATTTTTCGCAGTATTCCTCAAAATATCCCGCCTATCTTCGCGGCGAGCTGCCGAATATTTTCAACCCCGCCATGGCGACGGGCAGTCTCATGGATCTCGGCATTTACTGCGTCTATCCTGCAATCGATCTGTTCGGCGAGCCGAAAACCGTCTCGGCAGTATCGGCATTTCTCGAAAGCGGAGCTGACGCGGCAACCGCCGTCTCGATGCTAAGTAAAAACACCGCGATAACAATGACAAGCTGCAAAACCGGGCAGGATCACGCAGGCTCGCAGATAATCGGCGAGCGCGGCAGCATAAAGATCGGCTCAATTTCAAAGCTCACGGATATCGAACTTGTGATGAACGACGGGACGAGCCGCATTATCTGCGGCGACACGCCGAAAGATAAACTCATGGGCAACGAGGCACGCGCGTTTTATAAGCTGATAACAGAGCCGGAAAACAACAGAGAAAAATACAGAGAGCTGCGCGAAACGACGCTCTCTGTGAGCCGCACGATGCAGCGCATACGCGAGTCGGCGGGAATAAAATTTGACGGAGGGATAGCATGAAATATGTGAAAACAGGCGATGTCCTCGCGGTAAGGCTTGACCCGGGCGAGGAAATAATCGCGTCGGTGCTGAAGATAGCAAAGGACGAAGATATCCGCTTTGCCGAGATATCAGCCATCGGAGCGGTAGGGCGCGCGGTGTTCGGGCTATACGACCTCGAAGAGCAGAAATACCACAGCCTGACATTTGTTCAGCCGCTCGAGCTTGTCTCATTAAACGGCAATCTCAGCCGCAAGGACGGCGAGCCTTATCTCCACCTTCACGCCGCGTTCGCGGACGAAAAAGGCGCCGTCATCGGCGGTCACCTGAATGAAGCGGTGATAAGCGCGACCTGCGAAATGTTCATCAAAATTTTCGACATTGACATGGGCAGGCGCATAAGCGAGCAGACAGGACTAAATATTTTCGACATCTGAAAATCAAGCAGGGAAGCCGACATATGCCGCGCTTCCCTGTTTTTTCTTGCCGAACACCATAAAATATTGCACAAAATCAATAAAAAATCATAAAAAATCAAAATTTCTTTACAAAAACTATTGCAAAGTGAATCAAAATCACATATAATTATTCTCAATCAGCGTAGTAACTGAGGGTGAACAAATGCGGCAAGTAAGATTTGAGATCACCGACGGCATCTGCCGTCCGGCAGGATGCGAAACGGACGACATCGGATATGCGGCAATCTCCGATGCGTCGTGCGCCTCCGAAGCAAGAAAAAGTTCAACCGCCTCGAGCGGCCGTATTTCCTACGGCATAGTGATGACCGTCACGGAAAACGGATTCAATGAAACAACAAGCTTTCCCGACATCTCTTTCAGCAGAAAAAAGCTGAGGGACTTTGTCTCCATGCTCGAGCGCAACGATGTCTCCCCCGTTCATGTGGAGGAGATGATAGACGATTTCTTCTACGCGGGATAAAGCGCACAACCAAAGCATCCGAACCGAGCGAACGCCGCCAAAAGGCAGCGTTCGCAGAACAATGACCGACCGCAGCAAAAAAAAATGCTGCGGTCGGTCATTCTTTATAGTTTGATGGATGGATAGGCAGCGAAACGGCTTTGCGAGTATAAATATCGCAATAAACAGCTGTAGCGATATCGTGCACATATACTTAATTTTAAGCAGGGCGGGCTAACCCCTCAGTCTCGGCTTACGCCGAGCCAGCTCCCCTTACAGGGGCGCCTAAATAGATTCTGCGACAAGTCCCAATTCACGCAAAGTCTTTTCATCTTGAACGGAGGGCGTTTATTAAAGTTCCGTATATCGCTCTACGCGCATGCGCAGGGCGTATTTTTTGCGCAGTGCCGCTATCTCTTCCATCATCTCGGACTTGTGGTGGGCGTCGAGCGCCTGCTGATCGCGCCATCTGTCTATCAAAAGCGCGGTCTCCGGGTCGTCAAGCGGAAAGAAATATTCGTATCTCTCGTTCTCCTCTTCGGCTCTTATTTTATTCATAAGCCCGTTCTCCGTCATTTCGCGTGCAAACTCTTTTGCGCTGCCGTTTTGCCGGTGTAGTAGATATTGACAGTGAAGCTCATTTCATTCTCCCCTATCAGTATTTTTCGACGCTCTCGACATCGAGCACAAACACAATAGCTCCGCCGACCGCGACCTCCGAGCCGAGATCGCCCTCGGCAAGTCCGCTGCCGAATGCGGCGGTAGAGGCGGCGGTGTGCATCCTGCGCTGAGAATATTCTTTGATTATCTCCTTTGCCTTCGCGACCTTGTCGTCGTCCGCGCCGATTAGGAATGTCGTGTTGCCGACCATGAGGAATCCGCCCGTGGTCGAGAGTTTCGTCACCGTGTAGCCTTCCTTCGTCAGAGCCGAGGAAACGACCGCGCTGTCATCATTATTAACAATAGCTATCAAAAGTTTCATTATATTCATTCTCCTCATTAAATTTTCGGATCTATCATCTTGCGGCTCTTCTTATCGAGCTTGCGGACATCGGGTATCTCGTACCTGTTGTCGTTCGCGTCTTTTATTAATATGCGCCCGTCATAGAGCGGCTTTACCGCCGTGAGATGATTCCTTATCTCAAAAGTGCATATTCCCCTGTCCGTCTCGACCGTCCACATCCAGATAAGGAATTTTTCGCGCATCTTTATGAATCGCTTTATCCGCGGGATCATATAGTATTCGTCGAGGCACTGCTCGACAGCCTCTTTCGACTCCGGCAGAAGATTGTCGATGTTTCTTATCACCGCTATCTCCTCGCCCTCGCTGTCGATCAGCGAAATGTATCTGCTGAGTCCGGTTATGGGGAACATTCTGTGCAGTTCGAGCCCCTCGAACTTCTCGCCTGAGTAAAACTCGGCATCGACGAAAATCCCGTCCCGGCGAGTGAATTTCACTTCCGGTCCGTCAATATATCTCGGCATTGCGCTCCCCCCTTATTCAAAATTCTCGGCGGCTTTTTTCTTCTGAAGCTGTTCGCCCATGGACTGGATCTCAATGAGCTTGTAGTACTTGCCCTTGAGCGCCATGAGTTCTTCTGGAGTGCCGCATTCGATTATCTCGCCGTGATCGACGACAACTATCTTGTTCGCCTTGCGCAAAGTTGAAAGACGGTGGGCGATCATGAGCGTTGTGCGCCCGGATATCAGCCTCTCTATCGCGCCCTGAATAAGATTCTCGGTCTCGGAATCGACCGCCGCCGTCGCCTCGTCGAAGATGAGTATGCTCGGATTTTTGAGCACCGCGCGGGCTATAGACACGCGCTGCTTCTCGCCGCCTGAGAGTCCGACTCCGCGCTCGCCGAGCATGGTGTCATATGCATCAGGCATACGGCGGATAAAACCGTCCGCATTCGCGACCTCCGCCGCGTGGAGCACCTGCTCAACATGGACATCCGCGCTGCCATAGGCGATATTATTATATATCGTGTCTCTGAACATCAGCGGCTCCTGCTGGACGAAGCCGATCGAGTTTCTGTAATATCTCAGGTCGATGTCCCTGATGTTTATTCCGTCGACGAGTATCTCGCCGTCGTATTCGTCATAGTAGCGCATCAGCAGGTTTATCAGCGTCGATTTGCCGGAGCCCGTCGTTCCGACTATGCCGACTATATCGCCCGGCTCTATAGTCAGATTTATGTTTGAGAGGACTTTTTTCGAGCGGTCGAACGCGAAGTTGACATTCTTGAATTCAATCTTGCCATCCATGCGCTTGAGCTCTTTGCCCTGGCCGAAATTGTGCTCGGGCTCGGCATCGAGGATATCAAGTATCTTTTCGGCGGACGCCAATGTGTTCTGGTATGTGTCGCCGATATTCGCAAAGAAGTTGACCGGGTTATAGAACATGCTCGCATATGAGATGAACGACACGAGCAGACCGAGCGAGACTTCACTGCTGCCGGAGATGACGAGATTACCGCCCATGAACCATATGACAAGCGTTCCGCAGGTCACGAGGAATGTTATCACCGACGGGAACACCGCAGAGGGCACGGCGGCTTTTTTGTCCTCCTTGAACCATTCGTCGCAGTAGGCGTTGAAGCGTTTGACCGTCTTTCGCTCGTTCGTGAAAGCTTTTATGACTCGCACGCTCGGTATCGTGTCGGCAAGCATCGAAGAGATCGACGCGGAGCGCCGCCACATGCGCATATATTTGGGTCCGAGCACCTTGCCGAACCGCTTGCCGACAAACACGACTATCGGCACGGGAATGAGCGAGAAGAGCGCCAGCCGCCAGCTCATCATGAACATTATGACTATCAGCCCCACGAGCGTAAACGCCTGAATGACCGCCTCCTGGGTTATCTTCATGATGAAGTTCTGTATCACCGTCGCGTCGGAGTTGACGCGGTTTATGACGGAGCCTGTCGATATCCTGTCATAGAAGCTCATCGGCAGATACTGCGCCTTTTCATATATATCTTTCTTGAGATTCAAGACTATCCTGTCGCCGGATATTCTGAGCTTATATGCCCGAAAGCCGTTTATCACATACTGAAGGACATACACCCCGAGCAGAAGCAAAATGACCGCCATGAGCCGTTTTGACGATTTCTGCGGGATAACATCATCGACCATTATCTTTGTGATATACGGCGGGACGAGCGAGAACGCCGTTGTGAGCACGGAGAGAATCATACACACTATCAGCGGCTTTGTTTCGGGCTTGACATAGCCCGAAAATTTTGTGATAAGCTTGCGCTTGCCGGAGCAGTTGAGGCACTCGGCATCGGGTGAAGGCAATTTGCGTCCGCACTTTGGGCAAAAAGAGCGCTGCTTGAGATAAACGGACTTCACGACCTCCGCATCCTCGTCGGAATAGCCGTGTTCTTTCAACGAGTTCACGAACACCGCGCCTGCGTCCGCAACCTCGGCGGCGGCATAAGAAAAGCGCATGAGCGGCTTTCTCTTTCCGTTTGAAAATCTGACTCGAAACAGCGCGTTGCCGTAGAGCCGCTTGACATCCGCCGACTCCATTTCATTATAGGCGATGCTGCACACGCCGCCGTCAAAGCTTCTGTCAAAGGCAATAAGCCCGTTTTTTGTGAAAACGAGCATTGAATCCGCATATTTGCCTTTTAAATCAAGGTCACCCACGACGATAAATAAAACCTCTTCGCCGCGGGTCAATTCTTCGAACCGCTCCTCATATTGTCGCGGCACGGGTTTGTTGGTTATTTCTTTCATTGCCCCGCCCCCTTTTTCAAGGTCATTTTAGCAGAGCCGATGTCAAAAGTAAACACGGAATTTCAGCCTAACATGACAAAAAAAATTGTCGTTGTTTGTTTAAAATGACGAAAAATCCCCGTGATGTTATTTTTTCATAACCACATTTTCAAGATAGCTGTTAAAATTCTTATATTAATTCTCGCTTATCGCCGTCGGGCAGGTCATGACAACGAGCCTGTGACCTTTGTATTCGCTGCGATACGGCAGGTGGATATGCTCGAACGGATTAGCTCTGTACCCGGCGCGCTCATAAAAAGCCTTGCGGCGGACGGATACTTCGTCATTCGGCGGGTCGATTTCGAGAATGACCGTCTTTTTGCGCTCGCCGAGAAGGAGAGTGCCTGCGCACCGTAGCCTCTCCCGCGCATTTCGGGCAGCCGCTGTTCATATATAGAAAAGCTCTTTGAATAGAGCTCCATCGCTTTTTCATATATTTTATCTTCTGAATTTGTCAGTCTTTTAAAAATCATATTATCATCCTCCGCGCTTTCGGTTATTATACATTTTTACACCCCGGCGGTCAAGAAATCGGGTGTTTAGAATTAAATTTTCATTGACTGATTATTGTAAATATGGTACAGTATTATTTGACTGAAAACGGATTTTCAATATGAAATCCACAAAAAACGGAGGGGTTACAAAAAAATGTCGAATCTTATCAAAAAAATCACATCCACCCCGAAGGGCTGGTCTACAAAACCGAAGGAGAGACTGAGCTACTATCTCTACTTCTGCGGACAGAACGCGATATATAACCTCGTCGCCTCTTTCCTGACGACCTACCTCATGCTCTCTATCGGCGGACTTGTCAAAACCGCGGGAATCATGCTCGCTGTCAAGGTATGGGATGCGGTCAACGACGCTATTTTCGGCGTGCTGTTCGATAAAGTAAAATTCAAGAGCGGCAAGAAGTTTGTCCCGTGGCTCAAGATATCGCTCGTCTTTATCCCGCTGACTACGGTCATGCTCTTCGCCATACCCAATAACTTCAGCGAAAACGCGAAGCTCGCTTGGCTCACCGTCGCATACATACTTTGGGATACCGCCTACACCCTCTGCGACGTGCCGATATTCGGTATCATCACCTCGATGAGCGAAAACATTGACGAAAGAAACAGCATTATATCCTATAAGCAGATTTGGGCGGGCGTGGGCTCGGGCGTTGCGCTCATTCTCGGCACCGTCCTCGTCGGCGAGCAGGTCAAGCTCAACTACACGGTAGTCGCAATAATCTGCGCCGTGTTCGCAATTATCACGATGATCCCCGCCTGCTTCAAGCTTGAGGAGCGCTTCGGCGGAGACAGGGATGAGGATTTCACGCTCAAAAAGATGTTCAGCTATCTCGTTCAGAACAAGTATCTGCTCATCTATTACATAGGCTATTTCTTCTATTCGAGCGCCAACGTCTCCGGCTCGCTCAACCTTTTCGTCTCGTTCTATCTCTTTAACAACTCGCAGTTCTCGCTCGTCGTTCAGGCTCTGAGCCTTGTTCCCGCGGCGATATTCTCGTTCCTCGTGCCCCACATGGTCAGAAAATTTGACAAGATGAAGCTGTTCAGAGTCTGCACCTTGGCTACCGTTATTTTAAGCGTTGTCATGTGGCTCATCGGCTACAACTCGATGAAAGGCTTCATCATCATCTCGATACTGCGCGCGGTACCCATGGCTATTCTCGGCGTTATGCTCTTCATGTTCACGCCCGACTGCGCGGAGTTTGGCAAATTCACCTCTGGCATCGAAGCAAAGGGCATCACCTTCGCGATTCAGACCTTCATGTGCAAGCTCACCGCAGCCGTCTCCGGCGCGCTCGGAATGTTCATACTCGGTCTCAAGTCCACCGGCTGGGTCAGCGTCGAGGGAGCGCAGAACTTCGCAGACCTCCAGGGTGTCACTCAGACAGACCACGCGAAGGCCGTTCTGTGGTTCATCTATGTTATGTTCACGGCGATAGGCTACGCCATAGCCTATGTCATCTGGACCCGCTACAAGCTCACCGACAAGGATGTTCAGACCATGGCGGACTGCAACAGCGGCAAAATAACCCGCGCCGAAGCCGAAGAAAGACTCGGCGGAAGATACGACAAGAAGTCGAAGAAATAATCTGCGACACAAACAAAACAGCAAGTATACAAAAGGTCACAATTCGCAACCGATGCGGATTGTGACCTTTTCATTTATTCTTTTTTACTCTTTTAAATATCCTCTGCTCACTCGCAGTGCTATCAAAAAAATGTATTGCTTCCCAATAGTGCCGCCGTTGGCGGCATAGGGTCGTCGAGTCGCCGACCCCTACAGGCTCATCGACACAAATCACCCAGACGTTCAACAGAAGTTATACATTCGGGTATGTAATTAAACCTCGGCGGAATGGCGCCTTTCAAATACAGAATCACATATAAAAATCGCACAGAAACACCGCCATAATTATATATACTATAATATCTTCTTATTTCTGACTTTCTTCATTTTATTTATCCCGCTTTTTTTCGATCTCTTCAAGAAGATCATCGCTTATATTGACCTGCGGGTTATATTTTTTCGCCAAATCGCAAAGTTGAGTGACAAGCTTCCAATAATGCGACATAACCGGGGTAATCGGGATGCTGCCCGGCATATTCTTTGCACGCACCACAACTTTATAGATTCCGAAAAGGGGCATCCGCTTTGAATCTATGGCGAGAATATTTTCGTAGCTCACATTCATATTCATCGCCTTTTTGCCCTTTGTGACTCTGAATGAATTGAATTTTGCACATCTCTCACCGAGTTCGACATATCGGTTAAAATACTCGGCAAAAAAGACCGCGAAGAAAGCAATCATCAATCCGATTCCGCCGACAAGTGTCCTTTTAAAGCTGTCGGTATCATAGCGTCCGCGCCAAAACAGCAGCGCCATACCTATACCGATTGCAAACAGAACAACCTCCTGCAAAAACAGAATCGACTTTTTGTATTCAGATTTCATTTTATTTCCCTCTATAAATGCGCATTAGCGGGAATATCAACCGTAATGCTGCCGATTGATATTCCCGCACATCAGCCAAATCTCTTTTTTCAAAGCCAGCGTAATATTTTATCAGAGCACTACTTCTCTGCCCGTCCTTGCGGACTCGTAAACTGCGCAGAGGATTTTTATCATATCGATGCCCTGCTGTGGCTTGAAGCACGGCTCGGCGCCCTCGATGACCACATCGTAGAAGTGCCTGAGGTTTCTCGCGTGCTCTCTGTCGGTAGCGTAGTTAGTCGGGATAACATCGAGGCACTTGCCGTATTCCTCGGTGTAGAACTCGACCTCGCCGTCCTGCCAATTGAGTCCCGCCTTCGTGCCGCGAAGCTCGACAAAGCGTGTCTCTTTCTTGACGTTCGACGCCCAGCTGAACTCTATCTGGAGCTGCGCCCCGTTATCGAAGCGGATAGTGCCCATCGCAAGATCCTCAACGTCAAACGTGCCGTCCTCAACCCTGTCGCCGAAGTCGGAGTTCACGGAGTCGCTGACGTCGTTGTCGGCAAACTTGCAGTATGTGCTGCCGGTCACGGCGACGGGAGTCGGGCTGCCCATGAGCCATATCGCAAGGTCTATCATGTGAACGCCGAGGTCAATGAGCGGGCCGCCACCGGACTGCGCCTTGGTGGTGAACCAGCCGCCCTTTCCGGGGATTCCGCGTCTCCTCTGCCAGCCGCAGCGTCCGCAGTATATCTCGCCCATTTTGCCGTCGTCAATGAACTTCTTCGCAAGCTTAGACGCGTCGGTAAAGCGGTTGTTTCTCATGACCATGAGCGTCTTGCCCGCAGCCTTAGCGGCGTCGTTCATCTTCATGACCTCTTCGACATTGACAGCGTCCGGCTTCTCGCAGAAAACGTGCTTGCCCGCCTTGAAAGCGGCAACCGCGATTATCGAGTGGAGATAGTTCGGGGTGCAGATATCGACAGAGTCTATCGTCTCGTCCTTGAGCAGCTCGTTGAAATCGGTATATACCTTCGCGTCGGGGAAGAATCCATCGCGGCACTCGACCGCCCTCTCCTCGATTATGTCGCAGAGCGCAACAACCTCAAGGCGATCGTCTTTAAGATAGTGCTCGCGGTGAGCGCCGTTGAATATTCCGCCGACACCGATAATACCTACTCGCCATTTTTTCATAGAAAGACCTCCAAAAATGTATTTCATACGAATTGATTTTAACATAACGAGAAATAAAAAACAAGAGCGGCGGCCTGTACGAAATGCCGAAAAAACAGCTTTATTTTTAGTTGATTTAACAATTTGATTTGTGATTGACAACGGAACGGCGGAACGCCTTATGACGCTCCGCCGCTCCTTGCTTTTATGAAATTGTGTTTTGCGAATTAAAGCTTATTTATCAAACGCGCCGAAGCGGGCTGCTATCTTCACGCCGGTCTTTGCAAGCGGAAGAAGAGCAACTATGGTTCTGAGCGCTCCGTCAGCAGAGGACGAGAGCACGGAGGAAACGAGGAAATTGACAACAATTTTCTGCGAGGCGTTCATGTCGAGAGCTGCAACAGCGGTCTTTATAGCCACAGCGTTGTTCTCCTCGGTAAGCTCGGAATGGAGATATCTGAACAGAACAACAAACGCATCCGCCGAGTCACCTTCTATGCCGACAAACCAGTTTCTGGTCTTGGCTGCGCTCTCTTTTGCGGTGAAGACTCCGCAGGCGGCGATATCCTTTATTGCAGCCGCAAACTTCTCCTTGTCAAGGTTTATTGTAAGCGTGACCGCGGGGGCGGTCTCCTCGCCGTTTTCGTCAACCTTGGCGGCCTGGAGCTCGATGTCCTTGAGCTTGGGGGCGATCATATCGTATACGCCGCCGGTGGTGAGGTCAACCTTAACGCTGTTGCCGATACCCAGGCTGATTTTGCCCAGCATACTGTGTATCTGAGTGTCGATAAGTCCCGTGTCAATAGCGGAGGCAAGATTCGGGAGAAGCTTCAGAACCTCGTCGACCGGGGATTCCGCAGAGGCAACTGCGTCAACAAGAGTGAATATGGGAGTGATGATGCCGCGGATACGGCGATCCATCTTCTCGTTTGTGTTGGCGCCCTTCTTAACATATGCGGTGTACTCGTCGGAGGTCATAAAGTCCTTTATGCCGAGAGCCTCAAATATGGGGATGAGATCCTCGTATATGCCCAGCTGCGGACCGTAAAATAAGCTGGTTGTGTTCTCAAAGGAAACAACGGTAGTGAGCAGCGAAAGGGGTCTGAACAGCGACGCAACAGCATCGAGGAAGCCCTCCTTGTCGCCGTTAGCGAAACCGAAGTCGCCGTCAACAACAGTGAGATACTGCCATGCGTCAAGCTTGCCTACGGGCTTGCCGTCCTCGCCGAGCGTAGCCGCTGCGGCGTTAAGAGCCGCGATAGCACCCGCGCAGGTCTCCTTGTCAAGTTTTGCGGCAAGATCCTTGGGTCCCTTTGCAACAAGACTGCTGAGTCCGCCGACAAGCGGGAACAGCTTCTTTGCAACAAGAGCTACGGTTTCATTGGTATATACCTTCTCGTTGAGCACCTGGGGAACTCCGCCCTCGGGAACCTTCAAAATAGTGAAAAGAATATCTTCAACTCTGCCGATAGACCTGTTGACAGCCTTCTTGGAAGCGCCGATGGGATACTTAACCTTTGTGCGCTCCATAGCGTCAACGTCGGGTTTTTCGTCCGTAGGATCGGATACGGCAAGAGCAGCCGCTTCGCTGACAGCGCCGTCAAGCGCTGCGGTCGCTTCCTCCTGCGCAAAGGCATTGAGCCCTGCCGCCATAACGGACATTATCATGCACAGGCAAAGTATAACGCTGAATGTCTTTTTTAATGCTTTCATAACTTGTTCTCCTTTCGTTTTTAAAACGGGGGGCTGTTAACTCATCTCTCTTTTGGGTTTCTCCTCCTCTGCCTTGAAATTAATTTATAAAAAGGTTATAAATTCCTTAATTGCTTATTTATTTGTAATTAAGCGTTTGTTAATAATTATTAACACAGTGTTATTAATTCGTTTAAAGCACAGAGGGAAGCCGACTCCCCTCTTTAATGCGTTTCTATAAATCAAGCGTCTATACATCTTACAATTTGATTTTAACATAAGGTGAAACAAAAAACAAGAGCGGCGGGTTGTACGAAATGCCGAAAAAACAGCCCTGTTTTTAGTTGATTTAACAGTTTGATTTATAATTAGCAAAAAGGAACGGCGGAACACCGCATGAACGCTCCGCCGAGCCTTGCTTTTATGAAATTGTGTTTTACCTTTTGACGTTCGGTTTATTTCTTGAACGCGCCGAACCAACCTGCAATTTTAACGCCGACCTTGACTATCGGAATCATGAAGACGAGCGTTCTGAGAGCGCCATCAGCAGAGGACGTGAGCACGATCGAAACGAGGAAGTTGACAGCTATTCTCTGAGCGAAGTTCATATCAAGAGCCTTGACAGCGGTCTTTATGGCTGCTGCGTTGCTCTCGGAAGTGAGCTCGGAGTGGAGATATCTGAACAGGACGACAAATGCATCCGCCGCATCGCCGTCGATGCTGACGAACCAGTTCTTGCTTCGTGCGATGCTCTCGTTTGCGGTGTAAACGCCGCAGCCGGAGAGATCCTTGATAGCGGAAGCGAACTTGTCCTTATCGAGGCTTATCGAAAGGGTGACTGCGGGGGCGGCAACTTCGCCGTTCTCGTCAGTCTTGGCAGCCTGAAGCTCGATGTCCTTGAGCTTGGGAGCGAGCATCTCATAGAGTCCCTCTGTGGTGAGGTCAACATTGATGCTGCTGCCGAGACCCATGCCGAGCTTGCCGATTAGATTCTGAATCTGGGTGTTGAGCAAGCCGGAGTCAACCGCATAAGCGACCTTCGGGAGAAGCTTCATAACCTCGTTGAGCGGAGACTCCGCAGAGGCGATAGCGTCGATAAGATTGAACACGGGAACGAGGATTCCGCGGATGCGAGCCACTCGAGTGCCTCTATATAGAGGTTGCCCTTATAAGTATACTCTGCGGCATAAGCCTTGTTATATGCCTCTGACTTTTCGAGCCACGCAGCAAAATCTGCGATGTACTGAGGATCGTTCTCACCCTCTGCATAGCTGCCGGGCTTCGGCGCAAGGCCGGGGCTCTTCGGCTTCGTGGGCGCGGGATTAGCCTTGAGAAGATCGTTGTAGATAACATCCGACATCAGCTTAAAGCCCTTGAAAGCATCGCCCTTTACAGAACTGCTGATAATGCCGTGAGTCGAGCCATAGCCGCCCGCCATAACGCGTGTGTTGTAATCGGTGGCTTCCCAAGCGGCTTTCTTGGCATCAACAGAGGTCTTTCTGTCGGCAATAGTCTTTGCAAGCTCAACGGCATTATCGATATACGCCGGAACATAGCCGAGAGTAGTGACAGCCTGAGCCGCGGCGTTGACATAGTGATCCTTCTTAGAGCCGGAAATTTCGGGATGGTTCTTGATGGAGATCTGGCGCTCTCTCATCACTACATCGTGGTAAAATACATCGAAAACAAGGACATCGATGCTTTCCTTATCGGAGTTGCTGAGAGCCTTGTACTCGGCAACGAGCTTCTCGTAAGCCGCAAGATCCTCTGCCGAAGGCTCGGCTTTGGTAACATCGCCGTCGAAAGCTTCGACATTCGCTTCAAACCTTGCAACGGCTTCTGACTTTTCCTGCGCAAAGACGTTAAGACAGACCGCCATGGCAGACATAAGCATGCACAGGCAGAGCATAACGCTCAGCGCTTTTTAAATGTTTTCATTTACTCTGTTCTCCTTTCGTTTTTGTGAAAACATTATAGACATTGTTATTCTTTGCTTCTTTTTGCTCCTTTGCAACAGTTTATATTATAACGTTAAGTTATAAATTCAGCTTTTAATATGCGGCACCGGCAAAGTACCGCAGTATTCATAAAATAATTCAGAACCACCGCAATATTATAATATTTACAAATAAGTAAAGTTATATCTTAAATAAGTGTTATTAATTATTTGAGATATAAGGGGAATTGTTGAAATTCCCCTCGTTATTTAAAAATCAAGTCTCCCACGGAGGCTCTGTTTTATCCCAACCTCACACACGATGCTAAGCCCGAGGAAGCAGTCCTCAAAGAAATCGCGACCGAGCTTGAACTCCGGCAGAAGATAAGGCTTCATTTTGCTCTTTATCAAACCTATGAGCTTATCCGTATCCATGCCCTCATCGAGCTCATATATAACCACTCTGCCCGGATTCATCAGCGCGATTATCGCCTGGAGTCTTTCGCTGCAAAAAGCTATGCGCTCGGATTCAATGTTCGGAGTGTGCAGCGGGATGTTTTCGACCTCGCCGGCAGCGCCCGACGCGCCGCAGAGCACCTCGCCGTTCGCGATTATTCCCGAGCCGCTCTTGTGCTTGCCGTAGGCATAGAGGACGGTTATACCCTCCTGATAATTCGAATATTTTCTTGCCACATTCGTCGCCACATGCAGGTCGTTGTCAATAAGAACCGTCAGTCCGAATTTTTCATTCAGCCTCTTTGCAACATCGATATGGTTGAGCGACGGGAATGCCGCCGAGTCCATAACAACACCCTTGCAGACAACGCCCGAAACGGCTATCGCCGTCATGGCTATGAGCGGATCGGCCGCAACGCTTGTCATAACAAGATTCTCAAGCGTCGAAAGTACTTTTTCGTCACAAATCGGTATATTTCCGCTGCCGATAGTACGGCTTCTGAAATCATGGATTCTGTATGAAAGAACATCGGAGTCAAGATAAATCAGCAGAAAATGCATATAGTCCGCGTTAAGCTTATATACCTGCGCCTTGCGCCCGCGTTCCGCACCTATAACTCCGTCCGGATTAATAATTCCCTCCGCAACACCGTAATCAATAGCTCGCGTCACGGTCGGCAGGCTCAGCCCGATGCTTTTGGCTATCTGCGGAATTGTCGCCTGCTTGTTTTTGTGTATGTATCCCCACACAGAGCGGTAATTCGTCAGCTTGACTATGGATGAATCAAGTGTATTTTTCAAAAAGCGCGCCCCTCATCTGCAAATTAGAAAACCGTGTTATTAAATCAATTATATCACCGCGTTCTGCTTTTCGCAATATGCACTTTTGCCAAAAACGGACTTTTTAAATTATGCACAGTAAACAACGCAGAATCGCGAATGCAACACAATTATTGACACAGTGTCGAAGCAAGTATATAATTTCAGTATCAAATATCGGAGGGAACAGCATGGCAAAAGGGCTGCCGGATTCAAAGAAATATATAAAAGAAAAGCGGGCTCCCCTGCGCTTCGGCGCGGACGGAAAATTCCGCATTCTGCATCTGACGGATATCCACGAGGTCGACCCGGAGATGGACGACGAAGAGGACAGACAGATACCGATAAACAAGAGCAAAGAGGCGATAAATGTCATTCGCCGATGCATCGAAATTGCTAATCCCGATCTTGTCGTTTTCGGCGGCGACAACATCAGCGGCTACTGGCAGGAGTTCACATATGAATATATGTATAATACTATCAAAAAGATAGTCGCGCCGATTGCGGAGAAAAATATCCCGCTCGCCGTAGTTTTTGGCAATCACGATGCCGAGGCTCAGCCCAAATTGCCGTTTCTCGCGAAAGAGAATCAGATCTGTATATACGCCGAATACGAGAATTTCAGGAGCACGATGAACGACGAGGATGTCTCCGGCTGCGCGAATTGCAGTTTGCCTATTTTGTCTTCCGACGGCAAGCATATCGCCTGGAACATCTGGTGCATCGACTCGGGCGACTATGTCAGGGACGATGAGTTCAATGTTATAGACGACGCCGGATACGGCTTTGTAAAAAAAGATCAGATAGCATGGTACGAAAGACGCGCCGCCGAACTCAAGGCGCAGAACGGCGGAAAAGCCGTGCCCTCTCTGCTGTTTCAGCATATCCCCGTCATTCAGGAATATAACAACCTGAAAAAAGACCCAGACGGCGAATACAGCCTCGGCGCGCAGCACTACTCCGTCCCGGACGGCGCTCTGCTCGACGGCGAGATTCACGAATCCCCATGCCCGCCGCTCGAAAACGGCGACGAATTCGAGAGCTGGAAGAGAACGGGCGATATAGTCGCCGCATTCTTCGGCCACGACCATGTGAACACATTCACAATGGAAGTCGACGGCATAAAGCTCGTTCAGACCCCCGGCGCGGGTTACCACACCTACGGCGACAAACGCGGCGGCAGACTGATTATAATAGACGAAAACAAGCCGGATTCGTATGAGTCGGAATGCATTTTCATCGACAGAATAACACAAGGTGAGCTTAAATAAATTCAAATAAAGGACGGAGAACAGCTATGGACAAATACGCAAGATTCAGATATCAGCCCTGCATCCCGCTCGGCACGGACGGCAGAAAGGTCACAGGTTCGCCCGAACACGCCGCGCTCTCGAGAAAGGCCGCCGGCGAGGGTATGGTTCTGCTCAAAAACAGGCTTCACACTCTGCCGCTCACGCGCGGAACAAGAGTCGCACTCTTCGGCAAGGCGACTATCGAATACATAAAGGGCGGCGGCGGAAGCGGCGACGTTTTCTGCGCCTACATCCGCAATGTCTGTGACGGATTCAGTCAGAAGGAAGCCGATGGCAAGGTCAGCGTGTTCAAGCCGACCGTCGAGTTCTACAAAGAATACGTCAAGGAGGCGAGCAAGCGCATCCCGACCCGCGCCCAGATTGAGAAGATATGGGACAAGGTCAACGCCATGTCCTTCTGCAAAGAGAAAGACGATATAATCTACGACACCTTCGCGAGCATGCATGTTGCCGAGGCGCATATGCCCGACGAGCTCATAGCGGAGGCAGCCGCGAACGCGGATATCGCGATAATAACTCTCAGCCGCTTCTCCGCGGAGGGCGTTGACAGAAAGGCCATACCCGGCGACTACTATCTTTCGGACACGGAGAAGAGCCTCATCGACCGAGTCGCTGCGGCGTTCCCGAACACGGTTATAGTCCTCAACTCCGGCGCAGTAGTAGACTGCGAGTATTTCGCGGACAATGAAAAAGTCGGCGCGATAATCTCCGGCTGGCAGGGCGGACTCGAGGGCGGCATGGCGATAGCTGATATTATCTGCGGCGATGTCAACCCCTCCGGCAAATTGGCGGACACTATCCCCGACTCCTACGACTCATATCAGAACGCGCAGGAGTTCCTGACAGGCTTCGAGCATCTCGATTATTTTGATGACATATATGTCGGCTACCGCTATTTCGAGACGATTCCCGGCGCCGCCGAAAAAGTTCGCTATCCGTTCGGCTTCGGTCTCTCTTATACCGATTTCGAGTTCAGCGGCGCATTCTGCGGCGAGAGCGACGGAAAGATAGTCGCCGCGGTGACGGTCAAAAACATCGGCAAAGTGCCCGGCAAAGAGGTCGTTCAGCTCTATTACAGCGCGCCGCAAGGCAAGCTCGGCAAGCCCGCAAAAGAGCTCGCCGCGTTCAAAAAGACGAAGCTTCTCTCCCCCGGTGAGTCCGAGGCAATCGCGCTGAGCTTTGATATCGGCGACATGGCGAGCTTCGACGATCTCGGCAAGATAAAGAAATCAGCATTCGTGCTCGAAAAAGGCACATATTCATTTTACCTCGGAAATTCCGTCAGAGCGACTGAAAAGCTCCGCTACGACTTCGTGCTGAGCGAGGATATAATCACAAAAGAATCAAAGCCGCTCTGCAGACCGTTCAAGCTCGAAAAGCGTCTGCTCGCGGACGGCAGCTTTGAAAATCTCCCGACGGGCGAACCCGTTTACACACGCGGCACGCACGCTTCTATCGAAGCAACCGCGCCCAAAGATACAATCATGTTCGACGAAGTCGGCGAAAATATGACGCTCGACGAATTTATAAAGCAATTCACCGTAGACGAGCTTATCGACTTTGTCGGCGGGCATCAGAATCAGCCCGGAGTCTGCAACACAGGCGCGTTCGGCGGCATGAAACGCCTTGATGTGCCGCCCGTCCCGACTGCTGACGGGCCTGCGGGTCTGCGCCTCAACGCTTCAACAGGCGTGCCCACAACGGCATGGCCCTGCGCAACGCTTCTCGCGTGCACATGGAACACGGAACTCATTGAAGAAGTCGGCGCGGCAGGCGGCGCGGAGCTGCGAGAAAACAATCTCGGCGTGTGGCTCGCGCCCGCGATGAACATCCACCGCAATCCCCTGTGCGGACGCAACTTCGAGTATTTCTCCGAGGATCCACTCCTCGCCGGAAAGTGCTGCGCCGCCGACGTGCGCGGCATCCAGTCGCAGAAAATCGCCGCATCGGTAAAGCACTTTGCCTGCAACAACAGGGAGTCGAACCGCTTTGAATGCGATTCCAGAGTCTCCGAACGCGCGCTCAGGGAGATATATCTGCGCGGCTTCGAGATATGCGTCAAAGATGCCGACCCGTGGACAATTATGTCCTCCTACAATCTCATCAACGGCTGCCACACTTCGGTGAGCCATGAATTGCTCACCGAGATGCTCCGCAACGAGTGGGGCTTCAAGGGCATGGTCACAACAGACTGGGGCGTCCACAGCAACCACTCCGACGAGGTTCTCGCCGGCAACGATGTCAAGATGGGCGACGGCGAGCCCGAGGAGTTGAAAGCCGCTTTTGAAAACGGCAAGATAACCCGCGCCGACCTCGAGACGAGCGTCAGACGCATACTCGAGCTGACGATGAAGGTCGCGGAATAAATCAGATATAAAGCAAAGCAGTCGCCCGCGCGGCTGCTTTTGCATGTTCGGGCTATATTACGCCCGTTTTGTCTGCGGCTTTTTGGCAAAAATCGACATTGCAAAATATATTTTTCAATGATATACTTTAATTATTAACGCAGCGTTATTAATCGTTGATGGGGACCGCCACAAGCCTGTCCGCAAAAGCTGGGGATGCCTTTTTTTCCACCTTTTGTGCATCGTCTTTCCCCTGCGGTCGGATTATCTCCGTTTTGTGCACCCGCAGGCGGCATTTTGCAGGCAGAGCGGCGGATAAATAACGGAAAGAATTCAGTCTTTTGGTTATTTGATTGATAACGCTGCGTTATAAATATTTCAGGCGGTCGGCGATTTTTCGCCCGCCGTTATTTTCTTGATGTTTTTCGCGCCGCAGAGTATAATTAATTTTATAAATATTTCTGTTGAGGTGCAAACGGTGAGGGACAAGCTCAGCGTATTAAAAGAATATTTCGGTCACGATTCCTTTCGCGAGGGACAGGACAGAATAACGGACAGCCTGCTCGGCGGGCGCGATGTTCTCGGCATCATGCCCACGGGCGCCGGGAAGTCGATATGCTATCAGGTGCCGGCACTCATGTTTGACGGCATCACTATTGTCGTCTCCCCGCTCATCTCTCTGATGAAAGATCAAGTCAGCGCGCTCGTCCAGTCGGGCGTCGCCGCCGCATATATAAACAGCTCACTGACCCACGCGCAGTATCTGAAAGTGCTGCAAAACACGGAGAGCGGCAAATATAAAATAATTTATGTCGCACCGGAGCGGCTCTGCGCGCCCGCTTTTCTCGGAATATGCCGCAATCTCAATATATCCATGGTTGCGGTCGACGAGGCGCACTGCGTCTCGCAATGGGGTCAGGATTTTCGCCCGAGCTATCTGAAAATACCCGATTTTATCGACGCTCTTGACTCTCGTCCCGTTGTCGGCGCGTTTACCGCTACCGCCACGGGAGCCGTCAGAGATAATATAAAAACGCTGCTCAGGCTCGTCTCCCCGCTCGTTGTCACAACGGGCTTCGACAGGCCGAACCTGTTCTTTTCTGTCATGCAGCTGAAGAACAAATCGATCGAGCTGATGAAGCTGATAAAAGAGCGCAAGAATGAATCCGGCATAGTTTATTGCTCGACGCGCAAGGCGGTCGAGGAAGTGTGCGAACTGCTTCAAAAAAACGGATTTGCCGCTACCCGCTACCACGCGGGGCTTGATGAAAATGAACGCAGGCGCAACCAGGACGATTTTGTCTATGACCGCGCGGCGATAATGGTCGCCACAAACGCCTTCGGCATGGGAATCGACAAATCGAATGTCTCGTTCGTCATCCACTACAACATGCCAAAGAATATGGAGAGCTACTATCAGGAGGCGGGACGCGCCGGGCGCGACGGCAGGAGTGCGGACTGTATTCTGCTCTACAGCGCAAAGGATGTGCGGACGAATCAGTTCTTAATAAACAACTCCGAGCCGAGCCCCGACCTCACCGAGGACGAGCAGGAAGAGGTCAGACGGCGCGACAGAGAGCGGCTCAAGCAGATGACTTTTTACTGCACGACGCACAAGTGCCTGCGTAAATTCATACTCGAATATTTCGGCGACAAGGGCCCCGAGCGGTGCTGCAAATGCTCGAACTGCCTTTCAAATCACGAGAACACGGATATAACTGTCGACGCGCAGAAGATAATGTCATGCGTGGCGCGGACGGGTCAGCGCTACGGCAAGAAGGTCATTTGCGACGTTCTTCGCGGCAGCAAGAACGAGCGGCTGATTTCCGCCGGGCTCAGCCGCCAATCGACCTACGGCATAATGGCGGACTGCACCGAAAAGCGGCTGCGCGATATCATCGAACACCTCTGCGAAAACGGATATATGACAGCCGAGGGCGACGAATATCCCATATTGAGACTCACACCGAAAAGCCGCGGCGTCTTAACGGGCAGCGAGACTTTGCGCATGATGCTCGAAATCCCGCAGAAAAAGAAGGCTTCGTCGGCAAAAAGTGCGGCTCTGTCCCCTGCGGACGAAAAGCTGCTCATCGCTCTCAAGGAGCTGCGCAGGAGCCTCGCTATGCGGCAGAGCGTACCGGCGTATGTCGTTTTCAGCGACGCAACGCTTATGGATATGTGCCGCATAAAGCCGAAAAACCGGGACGAATTCATGGAGGTCTCCGGAGTCGGTCAAAGAAAAGCCATTCGCTACGGGGAAGTGTTTCTCGCAACCATAGCGGAGTTTTTATAAAATGCGCAACCAAGTATAAAAACTGCTGACTTTGAGCATTATACCCAAAGCCAGCAGTTTTATATGTAGGAGTTATGGAGATTGGCAATATCAATTAATTTTTATCTCTCTGCTTGAGCAACAAGCTTCTATCGTAGGCACGCTTTTCGACATACACGTAATACCGACGGCTGCGTACAGCGACATAAGAAAAAATTCATCAAAAAACAGTATGTCAAGGCTCATCCAAGGAAGCGCCACGCCGACACACATTAACATAGCATATCTCCAATCTGTTTTTGATTTTTCCGCAGATTGAAATATATCTTTAAGAAAAAAGTACATCCACGCCGCAAGCAGAGGAGTGCCTATCAGTCCGAATTGAAATACAACTTGTATAACCGTATTGTGAGAAGCTCGACCGTTTAAATTTATCGGCGTATAGCCCTCTCCCAAAATGGTAACATCAATATTCTCAATAAAATAATTTAGGTAGTTCTTCCAAATATCGGTGCGTCCTGTGGTAATCTGAGAAACATTTGCCGCATAAGCGAATCTGTCGTCTATTATACGAAACAGCTCTTTAAATGCAGAGGATGACAGAAATATTCCGCCTGCGCACAGAATTCCGACAAACATTCTAAGCCTGCCGTTACCTCTGCCGCTTTTTTCCATAAGAACCGGTATCCAAAAAAAGAACAGGCATGCCAAAACAATAACAAACATTTTTGACGCAGACAGCATTCCGCAATAAACGAGAAGAACTGCCGCAATAATAAGCACTGCTTGCCTGACCCTATCTTTTTCGCGGTTCAGCAGCATCAGAATTCCGGCAAGGCATGCCGTGATATGGGCAGAATAAAAATTGGGATCTCCGTAATATCCGGAAAGTCTGGTTATTGTCAGATATGAATCGACAGTGATATATTGTGCTATATTATGGTACACAACAAGCTGTTGAGCCGACAACGCTGCCGTGATTATTCCTGATGCAAAAAAGATTGTTGTCTCATTAAATGAGTCGCTATCGATACGCTTTGTTATACACGGGAGCAGAAAAAGCATCGCAAGAAAAAATATATATGAGTTTGCTATATCATTTTCCTGTACCATTTTAGCTATTGCGGTCAAAATCGCTATCATAGCCGTTAACACTATTTGGTACATATTCAGTGACATTTTGTTTTTTATCAGAGCCGCTAAACATACGACCAACAGCATGACAGTAAAAAAAGATATTCCACCCTTATAAAACTTCATCAGCGGACTCCATGGGAGAAAATACAACAGTATGGGAAGTATTATATCCTTCATGCAGGCCCAAATGCATATCGCGAGCAAACCCGCAAAAAAAACAGCGATGAGTATCATGTTAGCGGTTATCTGACCCAAGCAGATGAGAGCCGAAAGAAATATGCATCCAAGCGAGACCATAATGAGTTCTCCGCCGGAAACTTTTCGCTGCTCTTCTTTCCCAAAATTTTCCATCATACTAACTTATCAACTCCAAAAAAACAGATCATATACCATACTAAAGCTCTGCAAATCGTTAAATCAGTCACAAAATTAAATTTACTGTTTTTTCCACACTGTCTTATTAACAATACTCGTATACGACTGGATGATTTTCACAACTCTGCCGCTAACATTTTCATCCGTATAATCTGCAACAGGAGCACCGAAATCTGAATTTGCATTCATCTCAACAGCTAACTGCACCGCGCCCAGCAGCTCAGGCTTATCTATCCCGGCGAGCACAAAGCAGCCTTTTTCAAGCGCCTCCGGACGCTCTGTGGAGGTTCTTATGCAGACCGCCGGAAACGGCTTTCCTATGCTCGTAAAGAAACTGCTTTCTTCCGGCAATGTACCGCTGTCGGAAACGACCGCAAACGCATTGAGCTGAAGCTTGTTGTAATCGTGAAAGCCAAACGGTTCATGGCATCTGACGCGGCTGTCGAGAACAAACCCGCTCTTTTTCAGTCTCTCCCTACTTCTCGGGTGGCACGAATACAGTATCGGCATATCATACATCGCCGCGAGTTCATTTATCGCAGAAAACAGCGACAGAAAATTTTTCTCTGTATCAATATTTTCTTCCCTGTGGGCAGAGAGTAATATATATTTTCCTGACTGCACATCTAATTTTTCAAGCACATTGCTTTTCTCTATCTCTGCGAGGTTTGCGCGGAGCACTTCAGCCATTGGGGAGCCGGTCACATACGTTCTCTCTTTCGGAAGTCCGCACTCGGCAAGATATCTGCGCGCGTGCTCAGAATAAGCCATGTTCACATCGGAAATTATATCAACTATGCGTCTGTTAGTCTCTTCCGGCAAGCACTCATCCTTGCACCTGTTTCCGGCTTCCATATGGAATATCGGGATATGGAGTCTCTTTGCTGGTATTGCCGAAAGGCAGGAATTCGTGTCACCGAGTATAAGGAGTGCATCCGGCTTTATTTTCTGCATTAACTTATAGGAATAATTTATTATGTTGCCTATCGTCGCGCCGAGGTCATCTCCGACGGCATCCATATACACATCGGGATCATCGAGCTTTAAATCATGAAAAAACACACCGTTCAGGTTGTAGTCGTAATTCTGCCCGGTATGCGCAAGTATGCAGTCAAAATATTTTCTGCATTTGGTTATCACGGCAGAAAGTCTGATTATCTCAGGTCTCGTGCCTATTATTATCAGAAGCTTCAGCTTTCCGTTATTTTTAAAGCTTATATTTTCAAAATCTTTCATCTTTCCACCGCCTCTCCGAATGTGTCCGGGTGTAAAGGATCAAACTGTTCATTCGCCCACATAAGCGTTATTAAATCCTCATTATCACTGAGATTTATTATATTGTGCGTATATCCGGGAAGCATACGCACAGCTTCTATCTTTTCTCCGCTCACTTCGAAATTCAATATCTCATCCGACCCTATTCGTCGTTCCTGTATCAGCGCATGACCAGAAACCACAATAAATATCTCCCATTTGCTGTTGTGCCAATGCTCGCCCTTTGTTATGCCGGGATTTGATATATTGACGCTGAACTGCCCGCAATTGGCGGTTTTCAACAGTTCCGTAAAGCTGCCGCGAGCATCAACATTCATTTTCAAAGCGGAAATTGCTTTTTCACGCGGCAAATACGACAGGTATGTGCTATACAGCTTTTTTTCAAAGCTTCCTGCCGGGATATCCGGCATCACGAGCGTGTCCGGCTGACTCTTGAATGTGTTGAGAATCTCAACTATTCTGCCGAGCGTAACATGATGAGTTATCGGCACGGTGCAAAATTTACCGCTGTCCGATTCAATCGTGTTTGCTCCCTCGAAATTACATCTGTGTTCTTTTGCGTTTATGACATCTAACATCTCACCGACAAGATCGTCAATATAAAGCAGCTCCAACTCTATATCCGGATCACTGACGCTTATAGGCAAATCATTTGCAATATTATTGCAAAATGTCGCTACAGCACTGTTGTAGTTGGGGCGGCACCACTTTCCAAAAAGATTTGGGAAACGATATATGAGCACACGTGCACCTATTCTGTTTGCATAATCAAATAACAACTTCTCCGCCGCAAGCTTTGATTTTCCGTATTCACTGTTTGCGTACCGTCCGGCAAGAGTCGCCTGAACGGATGACGAAAAAACAATCGGACAGGCGTTTCCATGCTTTTCGAGCAATCCAATCAGCTCCGATGTAAAGCCCACATTTCCCGACGTAAACTCACGGCTGTCTTTCGGTCTGTTCACGCCGGCAAAGTCAAAAATAAAATCCGCAGATTCACAAAATTGTTCAAGTGAATCGTGATCCGTATCGATGTCATACTCAAAAATATCATCTATTTTGAGTTCCGGTCTTGTGCGATCCTTGTTGTATTTTATATTTTTTAACGATTCAACAAAGTTCTTACCGACAAATCCGCGAGCTCCGGTAACAAGTATATTCATCAACAATTACCCCCAAACAGTTTGAGCTTTTTAAGCAGCCGTTTCATACCATCCACATTGAGTCTCTCCGTATTGTGTGAAGTATACTGTTCGGCAATCTCTAAATCTTTGTTGCCGTTTTTAAAATAGTTGTCGTAATTAAGGTCGCGGTTATCAGCATGTATGCGGAAAAAGCCGGGAAGATCTTCGGCTCTGAGCATTTCTTCCGCCGTCACAAGCACCTCGTAGAGCTTTTCTCCGTGACGCGTGCCTATAACCGACACTCCGGCGTCCGAGTGTTTCAACTCAAGAATCGCACGCGCAAGTGTTTCAATTGTTGCGGCAGGGGCTTTTTGAACAAACAAATCGCCCTGTTCTGCGTTTGAAAACGCATATAACACAAGATCCACCGCATCGTTGAGCGTCATCATAAACCGCGTCATGTCGGGATTTGTAACAGTAAGCGGCTTTCCATCTTCAATCTGCTCGCAAAACAGAGGGATAACCGATCCGCGTGATGCCATAACATTACCGTAACGTGTCAGGCACAGCACGGGATCATCTGCCAACATCTGACGTGACCGCGCAATAACATTCTTCTCCATCACAGCTTTTGTCATACCCATAGCGTTTATCGGATACGCCGCCTTGTCCGTTGAAAGAAACACAGCTTTTTTGATATGATTTTCCACGCAGGCGTCTATAACATTATTTGAACCGATAACATTTGTCTTCACGGCCTCCATGGGATAAAATTCGCAGGACGGAACCTGCTTCAAAGCCGCTGCATGAAACACATAATCCACTCCGCGGAACGCCGGAGCGATAGAACGGTAGTCACGAACATCGCCTATATAAAACTTCATTTTATTCGCGCAATCCGGATACAAAGTTTGATAAGTGTGACGCATATCGTCCTGCTTCTTCTCATCGCGAGAGAGTATTCTTATCTCTTCTATATCCGTCCCCAAAAATCTGTCAAGTACGGCATGACCGAAACTTCCGGTTCCGCCGGTAATTAAAAGGGTTTTGTTCTCAAACTGTGACATTGTATACGCTCCAATCAATCAGTTTTTATACCATGTCTGGAATTTTGAAAATGTTCAGACCACAAAATCTTTAAATTAACAGGATTTATTCCCCTGAAAATCAGTCGTCCGACAGGACGCAACGAAGGAACAACCATACACAATACAAAATTTACAAAAAACTGCGTTGCCACCGACGCGATAGCTGCCCCATTGATATTGATAATCGGTATCAAGATGTAATTTAGAGCTATATTCAGCAATGCACCTGTTAGATTAATTTTCCAAAGTATTTTTTGCTTTTGCTCAGCTAAGATCCATATGTTGCGAACAGAACCCATATAGGAAAATGAGGTATACCAAGTAACTATCCTTAATGTTGAAACAGCAGGTATATATTTCGTTCCATAGATTATTTTAATAACAAGTGGAGAAGCAATTGTCAATAGCACATTTTGCACAATTGCCAAATACATTATAATGGAATATAGCAAAGAAATATATTCATGATAGTGCAAAGTATCATTTGATTTTTTTGTTTCTAAAATTGAAGGCCTCATTGAATCAATTATAGCTGCAAAAACAAACTGGCTAAGTGACGCACATGTAACCGCCGCAGAATAGAAACCGTTTGCCGCTTTTCCCAACATAAGAGTAATCATAACTCGGTCAGTAAGCGAAAAAAGCGTAACCATGATACCTGAAACAATATAGTACCGACTTCTTTGAAATAATTGTTTTGCAAGTAGAAAAGAAACCGTTAATTTTTGATGGGATTTTTTTCTGTATATTATATACAAGCAAACAGATATTAAAAAATAATCCAACGCTTGTGAGAGTGCAAACCAAAATACACTTTTTTGAGTAACAAGCAAAAAGCAACGATACGCCGAAACAACCACATATGCCGAAAGAGACATAACAGCAACATATTTTGACATCAGTTTCGCCTGAAACCAGTATTGAAGCATTTCAGTTGATTGAAATATAAGTGAAACACTGTACAACACACAAACAAGCATCATTTCTCGATCTCCGGCATTGGCAACTGCTGTAAAAGCAAACACACCTAAGATTCCGAATAAACTCGTCATCGTGCTCATGAGCAATGACGTTCCGAGCACTTTTCCCTCGTTATCCGGAGCAGAAATAACTTCATGAACAAGGGTGGAACGAAGCCCAAGTTGAACAACAGGAACCATAAATGATACAATTGCGGCAGCATAGTCGATAATTCCATAATTTGCCGGTCCAAGATATCTGGCGGACAGCGTACCGATTATAAAACTCAGCAGAGTTTGTACTATTCTGCATAATATAAGCCATGATGCATTTTTAATAATTTTTTCGGATTTTTTCGTTCTACAAAGCATAAATCCACCCGCAGCCCCCACAGTGGAGACTGCGGGCTTCGATTAATTATATCTCATTTAAGAGATAACCATTTTTCCGTCATCACCAAAGGTATAAACTCCATTGGGCAAGAGACCGTTGGTTTTGGTAACATAATAATCACCAATTGCAAGATTTGCACCGCTACGTACATAGATATAACTGCCGTCATCAAGCTGCACAAGTCCGGTATTAATCTGACGTACATTATCCACATAGTAGAACAGATATTCTTTTCCGTCACCCA